>Ga0157374_10000030_pt1 | contig 211102 bp, 176 predicted proteins | sample M25metaG_FD_115308 | JGI IMG/M metagenome (GOLD analysis project Ga0157374, IMG submission 115308) | Miscanthus rhizosphere microbial communities from Kellogg Biological Station, Michigan, USA - M2-5 metaG | ecosystem: Host-associated > Plants > Roots > Rhizosphere > Soil | place: USA...
GTCAACGGTGGCATTCTCAAACGCAATTTCTAATTCAGGGCGCGGCAAGATCCCCTTCAACCACAACCCCTAGTGGTCGTACCAGCCTTTTCTTTCGGAAATTTATTTCGAGAGATGCTCTAAGCCAAGCGTTCCATCGGACTTACTGGCGCAGACGCTTTCAAATAAATTCATTCATTATCGAAAGGAGGCTCCTATGAACGGAGGCCATCAATTACACCAGCGCGTGCGTAATGAGCTCGCGTGTCTGCAACAAGCACGTGACGTGCGCGTGCTTGTTGCCTGTGAGAGCGTCAGCCGCGCCTGGGGCTTTGCTTCACGCGACGGCGGACGGATCTCGTGGACGTGCTCGGTCGCTTCGATCCCAAGCTGGTGAAGATGTGCCCCGCCGGTGAACGCGCGGAGGACTGAGGGTATTGATCCACAGATTTCACAGAGTGACACAGATCCAGATGGAGTTCGCGAAACGGGTGCGTTCGCAAAATCGCTTCAGCAAGCTGTGTTATTTGTGAAATCTGCGGACAACTCTTGCGCTGCTAGTCCTTCGACATGGCCCAGAATTTCGCGGCGGCGTCGGACCAGTCGCGATGCTCGACGGCGCGGCGGGCGTTGGCGCTCATTTCCTTTCGCTGCGTCGGGCTGGCGATGAATTGACGCAATGCGGCGGTAAAGTCTTCCACGTTCAGACTGGCGGTGATGGCACCGGTTTTTCCGGGTTCGACCAGTTCACGCGGGCCGCCTTGATCGGAAACCACGCACGGCAGGCCGCTCGCCATTGCCTCGAGAATGACATTGCCAAAGGTGTCGGTGGTGCTTGGGAAGGCAAAGATATCCGCGCTCGCGAAGGCGGTCGCCAGCTCGTTGCCGACGAGGTAACCGGTGAAGATCGCCTCAGGCAGCATGCGCCTCATTTCCTTCAAATAGGGGCCATCACCCACCACCAGCAGGCGGAAGGGCTGCTCTTCCTTGCGCAGCTTTGCGCATGCGGCCACCAGCACATCGAGGTCTTTTTCCTTCGACACGCGGCCCACATACAGGAGGAGGGTGTCGCCGGGCTTGATGCCGTGGCTGGCGCGGAATTTCTCGCTGCGCCGGGTGGGATGAAACAGATCGGTATCCAGCCCGCGCGGGAGAATCTTGATCTTGCCTGGCGGGATGCCGCGATCAATCCAGCAGCGGCGGTAGTGCTCGCTGTTCACGTAGAGCAAATCCATCTCCGCGTAGAACCAGTGCATGTAGTTCCAGGTGAGGGTTTCCAGGAAGGTGTCGTCGGTGAGGATGCGGACGTATTGCGGGAAGTCGGTGTGATAAATCCCGCTCATCTTGAGCCCGAGGAGCTTTCCGGCCATCCACGCGGTGAGGCCGATCGGCCCGGGCGTACTGATGATGAGCTCAGTAAATTTCTCGCGCTGGATGTATTCGATCATTTGCAGGATCGGCGGGAAGCTGAGCTTTTGCAGCTCGTATTCCGGCAGCTCGAATTCGCCGATGGGCGCGAAGTTTTTGATCGGGATATCGGTGATTTGAATCGTCGTGCGCGAGGTGACCACCACAATGTCGTGCCCCGCCGCGACGGCGGAGGAGGTCATCTTGCGAATGGTGGTCGCGACGCCGTTCACGTCTTCGAGCGTGTCGGTAAACCACGCACGCTTTTCGTTGCGCAGCGCCTTCGGCAATTCGCCGGCGAAGTCGATGCTGAGCTGCCGCAGCCAGCGGCGCGAGGGCGACTGGCTCTGGAAGGCGTAGAGGTACGGGCTCAGCGGCAGCAGCACCGGCACCAGAGCGCTCACATGCTGAAGGCTCTCCATCAGGTTTCCCGCGGAAGCCTCTTTGACGAAGCTCAGGAAAAAGCGGTAGGCGAGCTGGCCGGTAAACAGGTTGGCAATGATGAAGGAGCGCCGCTCGGGCTCCACGATGCCCGCCGTTTCGCGGGCAATCAATTCCTTCACCTCCGCCTGCGAGAAGTAGTCCGAGCACTGCTTCCAGAACGAGGCATTCTGCGGCTTCACCAGTTCAAAAATCTTCCCGCTCATCACGCCCTGGGCGAGGAAGGCGAGCTTGTCCTGCCAGCTAAATTCCGTGGGGTCCTCGCCCTCCATGAAGCGCGAGAAGGCTTTCTCCACCAGCATCGGCTTGTCGGCCTGCCGCTTTTTGAAAAAGCGGTCGCTGGCAAACTTATAGGCACCCTTGTAGAGCCCATGTGAAACCATGAGCGGATCGCCACCTTTGCCGCCAGGCGTGATTTCGCCTGCTCTCAAGCAATCCAGCACCTCGGTGATATTCCTCGCGCGGGAAATTTCCGTCCATGCGCTCCCCGCAAAGATACCGCTGTGATCATCCGATCCGCCGAAAAAGCACTTTTTCCACGGCTCGGCGTGCGTGGGCTCGATCTTGTGGCGGTTGGCAAAATCGGCGATCCGCTCCGGGGTCAGCGTTCCGAGCAAGTCAGTGCCAATTCTCCCCAACAGTGCATCGCGCAACCCGTTGATGCCCTCGAAGCAGCGAAAAAGTAGCGCCAGCTTTTCCAGATGGGTCGCGCCCAGCTTGTCATCGGTCCGGTAGAGCGGATGGGCCACACCGTGTGCAAGATTCTCCGCCACGAGATATTTTTGCAGCTCGTAAATGTTTTCCCGCGCGGTTTGGACTTCCGCGTGCTGCCGCTCATTCAATCCCCAGACCAGCAGGTGAATACGACTGTGATCCTCGGGGAAGTAGGTCGTGACCTGCTCGCTGAGAAAGACGTCGGAGAATTTCCCGGCCAGTTCCAGGCAGCCCTCGATGCAGTTGTGATCCGTGAGGGTGACGAAATTCATCCCGCGGCTCTTGAGCGTCAGGTAGAGTTCCAACGGCTCGGAGTAGCTGTCGGGAAAATTGAGGCGTCGCAAAATCCATTCGGCTGCCCGGTCGCTAAAACGGGAGTGAAGGTGGAGATCAACTTTGGCCATGCAGGAAAGGGTGAGATGCGTTCATAAGACAAGGTGGGCGAGGCCGCAAGGTTCGTTCCGAAACAATTCTGTCACATTCGAAGACGTGGATTGCCCGGAGCGCGACTGCCTGCATAGAATTTACGCCATGAAAAAGCTCTCCTCTCTTTCGTTTCTTTTCACGGCCATGCTTCTCTCTGCTGCCGTTGCCACTGGTAATGCAGCGGAAATTACTGTGTCCGCCGCCATCAGCATGAAGGAATCCCTGACTGCGTTGGCGAAGGGTTTCGAGGACAGCCATGCGGGAACGAAGGTGCTGTTGAATTTTGGGGCATCGGGAGTCTTGCAAAAGCAGATCGAAAATGGCGCGCCAGTGGATGTATTTGTTTCCGCCGGGGTGAAGGAAATGAATGCGCTCGACCAGGAATCGCTGCTCGCGCCGGGCACGCGCGGCGATCTGGTGGAGAACAGGCTGGTGCTGGTGACGCCGAAGGACGCAGAAAACATTCATGCGCCGGAGGACCTCAAATCGGCGGAGGTGAAGCGGCTTGCGGTGGGGGATCCGAAGTCCGTCCCCGCCGGACTCTACGCGCAGCAGGCGTTGGAATCCACGCAGCTCACCGACGTGGTGCAATCAAAACTCGTGCGCGCGGAAAACGTGCGCCAGGTGCTCGCCTATGTGGAATCGGCCAATGTGGATGCCGGCATCGTTTACGCCACGGATGCGCAGGCTTCCGCCAAAGTCCGCGTCGCCTTTGTCTTCCCGGCGGAATCACACGAGCCGATTGTGTATCCGGCGGCTGTGCTGAAGGCATCGAAGCAGGCCGGGACCGCGGGTGAACTTCTCGCTTTCCTGCATTCAGAGGCAGCAAAGGAGGCATTTGAGAAAGCCGGGTTCCATATCGCCGCGCCGGTCGCGAAGTAATTTGCTCCGCTGTCATCCAACCAAGGCTCCGCCTTACTCTGCGGGCGGAGCCGGATTGCCGCAATTTGGACACAGCGCGAGACTGGCAGATATAAAGCAGCCGCACCTTTGACAGTCGCGATCATTGAACTGCACGGAATTGTGCGTGATGTAAGCTCCAACAAACCACTCGATGCGGCCGCAGCCCCGGCAAATAAAGGTATCGGCGCTTTTATTCAACCAGCTGAGGTCAAAAAACTCGGCGAGGCGGGTGTTAAGCTGCGCGCTCTGTTGCTCAAATGCCGTTCCCTGGCAATGCGGGCAGATGAGGGGCTTTCCATTGATATTCATGACCAGCAAAGGTTCTAGAAGAAATTAGCGCAAGCTCCAAGCCTGCAGGTTGTCTATCCTCCCGGGGTGGTTGTTTTGGGAAGCTGATACAATCGGATGCCGGGATGGAGATAGATGACCGTGCCGCGTGGACGCTCCCAGAGCAGCGTCCCTTGCTTGAAGAGTGTTTCGTAAAACGCTTTTGCGCGGGTAAAGGTGTCGGCTTTTTTTCCGGTGGGCTGTGACTTGAGAAAGTAGCGGCCGTAGGTGCTCTCGGAGACTGCCGCATGGGTGACCCCGAGCTGCGCCAGATGGTCAAACGGCCCAAGGTCGCTGGCGGCTTTTCCTCCGACGACCTTTTGCGGAAGCAATGGCTGACGCTGGGCATCGCGGGTACTGTCGCTTACGGGAAGCCCGGCCCGGTCATCGGTCACGATTACCGAATCCTTCGGCAGGTTATTTTCGATGTATTCGTGAAGTGCCTGCCGGTCATCCTGCCGGAAGGCCCGATAATAGGTGGCGAAACTCGGGATTTGTCCTGCCACCAGCAGCACAACCAAAAGCGCCACTCGTATCCCCGGCACGATTTTTCCAAGCGTCAGTCGGCCCAAATCCACTGCCCCCAGTGCTGCCAGCATCGTGAAGATGGCGGTTGCCGGGAGAAAATAGCGGTCGTTGGTCTTCGGTGAAAAAGAGAGGAGAACTGCGAAGGCGAAGGGAAAGATCGTCACGATCCACTGATCCAAAGTGCGGCTCGCCCGGGTCTTCCAAAACGCATACAAATACCACAGGAGAAAGATCCACATGAGGGGAGTGGAGTTATCGACAAAGATGTTCCAGTAAAGGGTGTGCGGAACACTGCGCTTGATCCCTTGCTGGCCCTCGACCACCAGCGTCATTTCCCGGTCGAAACTGTTGCGGAAGATTGCCAGATGCTCGATCAGCGGAAGATTGATGGCCGCCGAAACGAGCAGCAGCCCGAGGAGAAATACCCCTAAATGTCTGAACCTGGAAACGGGCGCAGCGGTGCGGTGCTGGAAGAGCAGGGGCAGTGCGAAAAGAACCAGAATGCCGCCGAGATATTTCCCGGAAAAAGCAATCCCACACGCGCTTCCCATGAGAAGGGCGGTAAGGAAAGTGGGACGTCGCCCATAGTAGCGCGCCGCCGCGAAAAACAGGGCCACGCCGTCGAGCATGGCGGTGTCTTCCTTGAAGTAATGCGAAAGCTCAAACAATTGGTGATGCAACGCCAGCGCCAGCCCGCAGGCCGCGCCAGCCCATGGTCCCCCGAGACTGGCGGCAAGGGCGGCCAGCGCCACCACCGCCAGCGCGCAAAAGCTGGCGGAAACCCAACGTCCGCTCTCGACCACCTGCTGGGGGGTATTGGCCCCCGCGGCCTTGGTAGCACCGGCGACCGTGTCGAGCAGGAGAACCGGGTGATGGAAATTCCATTTTCCGCTCAGGATCTGGTCCACCTTGTCCGGTTCATCGGGATGGTAGAAATAGGGAAAACGATTTTCCCGGGTAAAAAGCGTCAGGCAGAGTAGAAAGAGCGCGAGGCCGCCGATGAAAAAAAGCGCAGCGCGTGGTTTGTCTTGCAACCTCGGGGTGAGAATGGAGTTGGATTCAAACGGCACAGACTGGGCATTTAGCGCGGGAATGGCGGAATTGTCGAGTAGTCGCCCCAGAAAAAGAAAGTTTTGAAAAAGTGTTCAAAAGAACCATAGTTATTTAGCCCAGAAAGTACGTGAATCCCAATATTGGAACACTTAAGCTGCTGGGCGTTACCGTCATGAATTGCAGGGATTTAGATTTTATGGGACAGGGGTATGGATCCGGGTTTTTTACCTCGGGGGTGAAAATCTTTTTTGCGACCGTGGTGGCTTCTCCGTTCGTTGGAAAGGAATTGCCCCACCATGGATGAAATTAAAGTCCTTTTTATCGAAGACAATCCCACCCAGGTTGGCTTGATTCGTCAGATGCTCTCGAAGGTGGATTATCCCCGCTTCGTGCTGGAGCATGCGGGAAGCCTTCGCGAGGGGCTGGAGGCTCTGCAAAAAACGCATCCCGATTTGTTGCTGCTCGATCTCTCGCTGGGGGACAGCGATGGTTACGAAACGTTCCAGCGCGCCCGCGATGCGGCCGATGGCATTCCCATCGTCGTGCTCAGCGGCACCGATGATCTCACCATGGCCCGCCGCACTGTGGCGGGCGGGGCGCAGGATTATCTGCTCAAGGGATACTTGAACCATCACTGGCTCCAACGCTCGCTGCAATACGCCATGGACCGCATGCGCGCGCAGTCGCAGATCCATACCGCGCACGCGCAACTCGAAAACCGGGTGGCGGAGCGCACGTTGGAGTTACGGGAAACAAATACCAGCTTGCAGGACGAGGTGGAGCAGCGCCGGAAAGTCGAGGAAGCGTTGCGCGAAAGCAACAAGCAGCTGGCGGAGGCCCTTTCCAAGCTGCGCGAGACCCAGCAGCACATCATCCAAAGAGAGCGCCTGCACGCGCTTGGACGCATGGCCAGCGGCATCGCGCACGATTTTAACAACAAGCTTGCCCCCATCCTCGGCTTCAGCGAATTGCTCATCATCAAGCCGGAGCTCCAGCAGGACCCCGCGCGGCTGAACGGCTATCTGGAAATGATCCATCAAGCCGCGAAGGAAAGCGCAAAGGTCGTGAGCCGGCTGCGGGATTTTTATCGGTATCGCGAGGATTCCTCCGCCTTCGCTCCGCTGCCGCTTAACGATATTGTCAACCAGATCGTCGCCCTCACTGAGCCGAAGTGGCGTAGCCAGGCGCAGGCCCAGGGCATCAATATCCAGGTCGCCACCGATCTGGAGGATCATCTGCCCACCATTTCTGGCAACGAATCGGAACTTCGCGAAATGGTGGCCAACATTCTCTTCAATGCCATTGATGCCATTCGTGACGAGGGACGCATTCTGATCCGCACCTTTGCCAGGGAGGGTAGCGCCATCCTCGAGATCAGCGACAACGGCAGCGGCATGAATGAAGAGACATTGCAGCGTTGCATCGAGCCGTTTTTCTCAACCAAAGACGAGCAGGGGACTGGTTTCGGGCTCGGGATCGTGTATGGAACCGTGCGTCGTCACAACGGGACGATTGACATTCAAAGCAAATTAGGAAAAGGAACTACGGTGACGATCAGCATCCCCTTTCATGCGGATCAGCCGGACCAACAACCGGCGACCGAGCAGCCGACAACCTCCGACAAGAAATTGAAAATTCTGGTAGTAGATGACGAAGATTTAGTGCGGGAAGTAATCATGGTCTATCTCACCGAGGACCAGCACGAAGTGGTCACGGCGGAGAACGGTCGCGATGGCCTGGAAAAATTCAAGGCGGGTGCCTTCGACGTGGTGCTTACCGATCGTTCCATGCCGGAAATGAATGGCGATCAGCTCGCCCTCGAGATTAAGCAGATCAATCCCTCCGCCCCGGTGATCCTGCTCACCGGTTTTGGCGATCTGATGATGGACGAGGGAGACAAGCCTCCCGGCATCGACGAAGTCGTGAGCAAGCCGTTCACGATTCACATCCTGCGCGATGCGATCAACAAAGTGGTAAAACACTGATTACAGTCTGAAAAGATAGGAATCGGTGTGGATTGCCGCGATTTCATCGCTGACGACCGTTTTGTAACGACCGGTCAGTTTCCAGTCTTCGGCGCCACTTTTTCGCAGGAGAAGTGCGAAGGTTGGTGGAACGATTCACGCTGGTAGTTTTCTACCGTGGCCAGTGCCAGGAGCGGGAAGTTGTTCCGATACATGTCGTATTTGAGGTAAAACACCTTCGGAAAGCCCGTGCCAGTGATCCACTCTTCGCTCCAGGAGCCGTCGCGATTCTGGGTGGAGAGCAGATATTCCACGCCGCGTCGGACAAGGTCGGAATGGGTCTCACCCGCCGCGCACAGGCCCATCAGCGCCCACGCGGTTTGCGAGGCAGTGCTCGGGCCGCGGCCCTTCAGGGTCGGATCATCGTAGGGCGCGCAGGTTTCGCCCCAGCCGCCGTCTTCATTCTGGCAGCTGGCCAGCCAGTCGCGGGCCGCCACCACCCAGTCCTCGCTCATGTTTTGCCCAATGGCGCGCAGCCCGCGCAACACCTGCCAGGTACCGTAAATGTAATTGACCCCCCAACGTCCATACCATGAGCCGTCGCTTTCCTGCGTGCGCTTCAAGTGCTCCAGCGCACGCTTTACCCGGCGGCAATTGCGGTCATAGCCGATGTAGCCGAGCAGTTCCAGCGTGCGGCCGGTGAGATCGCTACAGGTGGGATCAAGGATCGCATTGTGGTCGGCAAAAGGCATGTCCTCCAACCAGTGGCGCGTCACATCGCGATCAAAGGCCGCCCAGCCGCCATCGCGGCACTGGAAGCTCAACAGCCACCCGAGGGCGCGCTGAAATTGCGGCGCATCGATGCTCGGCAGCAGGCGAAGCGCCATCATGACCATCGCCGTGTCGTCAGTGTCGGGGTAGTAGTCGTTGTTGTATTCGAAGGCCCATCCGCTCGCCTCGGGGTGCGGATTCTTGATCCGCCAGTCGCCACGGATTTTGACCTCTTTCGAGATCAGCCACTCGCCCGCTTTTTTCATGGCGGGATTCGTTGTCTCGAAGCCCGATTCGCCGAGCGCAATCAATGTGATCGCGGTGTCCCAGACTGGAGAGAGGCAGGGCTGGATGCGAAAATCCTCCGGGTCATCGACAAAGAGCCCTTCGAAATCCGCCTCCGCCTTTTTCAGCACCGCATGATCGTCGGGATAACCCAGCGCGCGCAGCGCGATGATGGAATTGAGCATCGCTGGGAAGACTGCGGCCAGCCCGTCGCTGCCCTGGCCGATACGTTGCAGCATCCATTCCTCCGCTTTCTTCAACGCGAAATCACGCAGCAGCCCGAGCCACGGGGCATCGAGGATGCGGGCCAGGTGGTTCGCATCGAGGAAAAAGTTACGCAGCGAGAAAAAGCTCCGGTCGCGCGGCATGGAAAGGTCGCTTCTTTCCGTCCCGGCGGGATAAAGCTCGTGCAGATTTTTCTCCGGCGGCAGCGCGCGCGTGGGCTTGAAGTGATTGATGATTGCCAGCGGAATCAGCATCGCGCGGCTCCACGAGGAGATCTCGTTGAGATTGAACGGAAACCAGTGCGGGAACAATACAATCTCCACCGGAATGGTGGGCAGGTATTGCCATGGGAATTGCCCCATCAACGCGAGGTAAAGCTTCGCGTAGGTGTTGGTGCGTGGAATCCCGCCCAGACGCAGAATGGTCGCGCGTGCCTCCCGCATGTGTGGGGCATTAGGCGAATGTCCCGCCAGCTTCAGCGCAAAATACGCCTTCACCGAAGCATTGATCTCCGACGGGCCGCCGACATAGATGTTCCAGCCGCCGTCGGGGAGTTGCCGGCGCAGCACATGCTGCACGCACTTTTCCTGTAACACCTCGTCCACGCGTCCCAGCCAGTGCATGTAGAGGACGTAGTCGGAGCAGAGCGTGGAATCCACGATCAATTCGCCGCACCAGTGCCCGTCGGGATGTTGGAGTCGCAGCAGATTTTGCTGTGCCAGCTTGATCGACTGGGCCATGCGTACGCCGAAAGTCCCGGCACTTTCAGCCGGGTGGTCCAACGGGGGAGGGGACGAGTCAAATGCGGCTTCGTCTGCCATCGTGAATTCCGTGGATCAGGGGGCCGTCGGTTGATTCGTTTTTGCGCCGGTGAGGTGGCCCTGTCCCGCACTGACTCCATTGAAGGCCGCCACTTCGGCACCGTCTTCCGCGGGAGCGGGACGCGCGCCAAAGTTGAAGCGGATGTTCTTCCATGTATCGCCGCTCTTGGCTTGCAGGCCCAGGCTGGCGGTCGGCTCGTAGCCGCAGTGCACCATGCAATTTTCGCAGCGCACATCTTTGGCCACTCCGTTGACGACGCCGTAGTTTTCCCACTGCGTCTTGTCCAGCAGCTCCTTGTAGCTGCTGTAGTGGCCGTCGGTCATCAAATAGCACGGGCCTTTCCAGCCCCGGATGTTGCGGGTGGGAATCGCCCAGGCCGAGCAGGTGAGATCCCGCTTGCCCGCGAGAAATTCAAAGTAAATCGGGGTGCCGAACAGGGTGAACCGGTTCATCCACTCCTCGATCTTGCTGAACTTTTCCACCGTCATCTTCCGGGTCAGGAAGAAGTTTTCTGGCTGGAGGTTCAGGCGCTTGATCATGTCCTTCTTCGCCGCGTCGTATTCGTAGCCGGGCGAGATGGTGTGGCCGTCCACGCCGAGTGCCGAGAGATATTTGAACATCTGCTCGATCTCGTTCATGTCCGTTTCCTTGTAGATCGTGGTATTCGTCGCGACCTGGTAGCCGAGAATCTTCGCCATGCGGATCGCGAAGATGCATTCCTTGAACACGCCCTCGCGCTCCACGATTAGATCGTGGGTGCGTTCCAGGCCGTCGAGGTGTACGTTCCAGTACATCCACTGCGTCGGCGCGATCACCGGCTTGGCAGGGTCTTTCGGGCCCTTGCGAATGTCCTCGGCATCCTTGGTGGTGATGAGTTCCTCGGAGAGCAGCACCTGAAGCTGGCTTTCCACCGCCGTCGGTTTCTTCAAAAATTGCGAGGCCAGGTAATCGCGCATCTTGCGGCGCATGAAGAGCGCGTTGGTGCACACGTACACCACGCGGCCCTGTTCCAGCAGCCCTTGGATAAGCGCCTCGATTTGCGGATAGATCAGCGGTTCACCGCCGCAGATGGAGATCATTGGCGCATCGCATTCCGTCGCTGCGCCGAGGCAGTCTTCCAGCGGCATGATGTCCTTCAACGACGTGGAGTACTCGCGAATACGCCCGCAACCGGTGCATGTGAGGTTGCAGGTATGCAGCGGCTCAAGTTGCAGGACGGTGGCAAACTTTTTGTCCCCCCGAAGTTTGTGTCGAATGATGGACCCGGCGATCTTGCACGTGAGTGCGAAAGGAAATCTCATGGCAGGTTTTGGCCCCGGATATTACCAGCCATGGCAAGGGTGTCAATGCAAGGCCGCCACCTTTTCATCTTCCACAGAGAACCAGATGTGGTTTCGATCTTGAATTGTAACATTTTACAAAACTGCAACTTTTTAGTGGCGGAAATGTTATGAATACGTAAAATCTGGGCGCGCAATCAGGTTGCGCAGGGTATCCCCAATAGGGTTGGGACGTGGACGATGGGTTGAAGTAGCTGAAACCAAAACCACCGCAGGGAAATTTTTGTCGTATGGGAAAACAATTCGTAAATTTTGCCTTTGCAAAGGCACTCGCCGCAGGCACCGCCTCCATGGGCGTGATTTCACTGATCTCACCAGCAGCGCATGCGGATACCTATTCTGCCGCCGCTTCTGCTACGGTACAGGCAAAGCAGGGAACGGACGCATCAAACACCTATCTCGACGTGGAGGGCCCCACTTCGCTTTTCGTCAATTCCAGTGGCGTCAGCAGTGCCAACGGCAGCGCTTTCTGGTCTTTTGGTGGGATTGATTTTTCCGCGTCATCTTTTGGAATTACTTCCACCGTCCTTTCGGTTTCGTCTCTCACGCTCAGCCTTACCGAATCGAACGTGAAAAGCACGGTGGGCGGTGGTTATGGTATTTACCTGATGACTGATACCAGTGCTGCTCTTACGACGCTCCACTACGACACCACGAATGAGCCGACGGGCATCACTCCTTCAACTTCGATCATCCAGCTTGGAACCGGTACCTTTACTGGCACCCCTACCACCAACAATGTTGATACGACAACCCTGTCCATTACCGATTCATCGGTGATTAGTTCCATTGTCAGCCAGTTGAATTCCGGGGGCACGATTCGTCTCTTAATTGGGACCCTCAATTCGGCTGGCTACTATAGCTGGCTGGGCACTAATGCGAGTACCAGCGCGGCCAAGCCGACGCTCTCTCTGAACGCGACGCTCGATATCCCCAGCTACACTTGGAGTGGCGGATCGGCGACCTGGGACGCCAGCACCACCGACTGGTTGAATACATCGAATACCGCCACGGCCTGGGATTCCAGCAAGCGGGCGGTGTTTGCGACCGGCTCCGGTACGGTGGATCTCGGCGATGACGAAACTGCGATCGGAGTGAAGTTCGACACCACCGGCTACACGATCGCCAGCAGCGGAAACCATACGCTCACCCTCAGCCCCAATGCCTCCGGCAACATCGTCTCGGTCACCAATGCTTCCGACACCGCCACCATTTCCGCGACCATCGGTGGGACTGTCGGCTTGAATAAAACCGGTGATGGCACGTTGATTTTGAGCGGTTCCAACACCTTTAGTGGCGATGTGACCGTTTCCGGGGGCAATCTCATGGTTTCCAGCGATGCTGCCCTGGGATCTTCCTCCAATGGAGTGGCCCTCAATTCCGGCACCTTCAAGAGCACCTCAAGCCAGGTGATCTCCAGTGGTCGCACCTTGAGTGGCTCGGGAAATATCGATGCCGCGTCGGGGACTACTTTGGAGTTCTCCGGTCCAGTCAACGCTGGAGGAATAAACCTTCCCAACACCGGCACGGTAAAACTCTCGAATTCCAGCATCATTCTCGCCTCCGCCTCGGTTTCGGCGGGAGCTACCTTGAACATCACGGGTTCGCTCGTGTCCTCAGGAGGCACCAGCCACACTACCTTCTCCGGAGATGGCACGGTCATTTTGGGAGACAATACGGGGAATAGTACCGGCATTCAGATGAACAAGGGGTCGGGTACCTATGGACCCACCGTGGTCATGAACAGCCCCAATTCCTTGGGAAGCGCCCAGCTTTACTTGAATGCAGGCACACTCAATGCCGGGACGAATCTTACCGGCAGCAATTCCATCGGCACCACGGTGAGCTTCGGAGGAAATGCCACCTTGTCCGGTTCCAACATGGAGTTCTCCAGTGCCTGGAGTTTTTTCAGTTCCTCGGTAAAGACGCTTACGGTTAACAATTCTGTGACCTTTGACCTCGGGATCGCGGCCGGGGCCAGCGGGGTGAGCGATAAGTTGACCAAGGCTGGCAGTGGCACCTTGACGCTCCTTGCTGCCAGTTCCTATGTGAGTGGTACCGCCATCATCGGTGGGAAAATCATCACCCAGGCGGGGGCGACCTTGGGAACCGGCGATGTGTCGATTTCCTCGAGTGGTACTGCAAATTCCATCCTCGAGGTTCACGACAATGCGGCGATTGCCAGCACGGCAAACGTGATCCTCAGTTCGCTGAATGGCTTCTATGGATTGATCGATCTGGAGTTCACCGGCTCCGCCATGCAGGTGAATACGTTGCAGATCAATGGCAGCTATCTCGCTCCCGGCACCTACACTGCCGCGGATGAACCCGGGTTCCTGACCGGCGCCGGCAGTATTCAAGTGCTGGCCGTTCCCGAGCCGGCCGCAGTTGGTCTGCTCGCCCTGGCAGGGGGCACTCTTTTGTTACGTCGGCGCAAATTGGTTGCCTAATCAGTTGCCAAGGCCGCTGCCCCGTGGTATTTGCAGCGGCTCCCAATTGAATAAGTTGATCGCGACACCGCTGGCTGCGCGCTTATCCTCCTGTGATTCGTCTGCATCCAGACCACGAGGAAAAGCGCATATCTGAGGAAAGTGATCCTCCCTGATAGCTCCATGCTTCTAAAATATCTTCGCTTCCTTAAACTCACCACCTGTCAGTGGTTCGATACCGATTATTTCCCACAAGGCGCGAAGAAGGTTCGCGAACAGCCCGACAATTTTGACTGGTCCCGGGCGAGTTCATTTCTCTTCCTTCACCTGGGCTGTCTCGCCGTATTTTTTGTGGGCTGGAGCTGGACGGCGGTGGCCCTCGCGGCGTTTCTCTACGTGGCTCGCATGTTTGCGATTACCGGCTTCTACCACCGGTATTTTTCCCATCGCACCTTTCGCACTTCGCGGTTCATGCAGTTTGTCTTCGCGGTGTGGGGGAATGCTTCCATCCAGCGCGGACCGCTCTGGTGGGCAGCGACTCACCGGCACCATCACCAGCATTCGGATCATGAGGAGGATGTTCATTCTCCCACCATCTACGGTTTCTGGTGGTCGCACATTGGCTGGATGACGAGCAGCCGCAATTTCCCGACCGACTACTCCCGGGTCAAGGATCTCGCGAAATATCCAGAACTGGTTTTCTTGAACCGCTTCGATCTCATCGTTCCCGCCGTTTACGGTCTGGCCCTCTTCGGTTTCGGCACGGTGCTTAATCACTTCTTCCCGGCGCTCGGCACCTCGGGTGCCCAGATTTTTGTCTGGGGTTTCTTCATCAGCACCATTTTCCTGCTGCACGGCACGCTCTTCATCAACTCGCTCGCCCACACTTTTGGCGGTCGCCGCTATGAGACCGACGACACGAGCCGGAACAGCCTCCTCCTTGCTCTCATCACCCTCGGCGAAGGCTGGCACAATAATCACCACCGCTACATGAGCTCCGCGCGCCAGGGCTTCTACTGGTGGGAAATCGATCCTACCTACTACGGGCTCAAGGTATTTTCCTGGCTCGGCATCATCCGCGATCTCCGCCCGGTGCCCAAGGCTCTCTACGAGGAAGCGCAAAAGGCCGCCCAAAAGGAACCCGAGGGTGACGAACTTCCGGTGCCTGATTCTGTGGTGGTGAAATAAGCCGCGCATGAAAGTCGCGATCATTGGAACGGGCATCTCCGGTTTGGGATGTGCCCATTTCCTTCATGATCGCTGCGACCTCACGCTCTACGAGCAGCACGATTACATCGGTGGTCATACCAATACGATCACCGTGGAGGAAGCCGGGCGGCCGGTGCAGGTGGATACCGGCTTCATGGTCTTCAACCATGTCACCTATCCCAATCTGACCCGTCTCTTTCGCGAGTTGCAGGTGGAGACCATGGCCACCGATATGTCGTTCAGCGTGCAGCACCTGCCGGACGGACTGGAATATGGGGGCGGCAATCTCAACGTTCTTTTTGGCCAGCGCCGCAATCTCCTCCGTCCCCGGCATTGGCGATTGCTCATGCAGATGGGGCGCTTTTGCTCCGAGGCCATTCCCGCGCTCGACGATCCGCAATACGAAAACCTCAACCTCCGCGAATACATCTTCCGGCGCGGTTACGGCGACGACCTGCTCAACCTCTTTGTTGTTCCCATGGGCAGCGCGGTCTGGAGCACGCCGCCGGAGTTGATGCTGGATTTTCCCGCCATCACACTGCTGCGGTTTTGGTACAACCACGGCTTCCTCGGTCTGCGGACGCAGCATCAATGGTACACCGTCATCGGTGGCTCCCAGTCCTATGTCAAAAAAATCACCGTTCCCTTTCGCGACCGGATTCTTTTAGAGCGCAAGGCAGTGCGGGTTGCGCGGGAAGACGGCGTGGTGCGGGTCACTGCCAGCGACGGTTCGGTGGCCACTTACGACAAGGTCATTCTCGCTGCGCATGCCGATCAATCGTTGCGCCTGCTGGCCGATCCCACTCTGCTGGAATCGCGGCTGCTGGGCCAGTTTTCCTACCAGGCCAATACCACGATGCTGCACACCGACGATTCCTTTATGCCACGCACCCGGCGCTGCTGGTCTTCCTGGAATTACCGCATTGATGCCGCTCCCGATGGCCGGCTGCTCCCCACCACGCATTACTGGATGAATGGACTCCAGCGGGTCTCCGAGCGTGTAAATTATTTTGTCTCGCTGAACTGCCACGACCGTATCGCTCCCGAAAAGGTGCTGCGCCGGATCAATTACGAACATCCGGTCTTCAATCTGGCTGCGATTGCCGCGCAACGCGAGTTGCCCATGTTAAACAACCTTTCACCCGACCAGACCACCTACTATGCCGGGGCCTGGTTCAGGTACGGATTCCACGAAGATGGATTTTCCAGTGCGATTGATTGCGTCCGCTCGTTCACGAGAGACGCAATATGGGGGTGAACTCGTGTATCTACGAATGTCAGGTCATGCACCACCGGCTCGTGCCGCGGCGGCATCAATTCCGCTACCGGATCTTTATGCTGGCTCTCGACCTGGACGAGATCGACTCCCTGGCGGGTTCCAGTCCGCTTTTCAGCCGCAACCGGTTTAATTGCTACAGCTTCCACGACCGCGATCACCTCACGCTGCCCGGTCTGGAAAAAGCCCCGGTGAAGGAAAACCTCGTCGCGTGGTTGCGCGGGCAGGAGATCGCATTTCCTGCCGGAGGAAAAATCACCCTGGTGACTTTGCCGCGCATTTTCGGCTACATCTTCAACCCCGTCTCCTTTTACTTCTGCTTCGATGCCGACGGGCAGCCGCTCTGCGCCGTCGCCCAAGTGGGTAACACCTTCGGCGAAATGAAGCCCTATTTGGTGCGCGACCGGGAATCGTCCGGACGCTTCCGCCTTATCGCGCCCAAGCATTTTTATGTCTCTCCCTTTTCCGACCTGGAGGTGGAGTTTGACTTCAAGTTGCGCCTTCCCAACGAGCGCCTCGAAATCCAGGTGAACGACCGCCGGGGTCCGGAAACGCTCCTGCTCAGCACGCTCGCGGGCCGGCGCGCTGAATTCTCCACCCGTGCGCTGGCGTGGTTCCTCCTCAAATATCCGTTCCTCACACTGCAAGTGATCGCGCTCATCCACTGGCACGCGCTGCTTCTGTGGCTCAAGCGCATCCCGTGGTTCCACAAGACGGCCAGGCTCGATCTTCAACGCGAGGTTTTTCATCCGCATTTGTCGCTTTCCGGTAAATCCAAATGAACGACTCCACCTTCATCAAATCTGAATTCCAAGAAGTGCCAGTGCCAACCTCGAGCCTTGCGCGCCATCTCGTCCTCCGTGCGTTTGAGCAACTGACCCGCGGGTGCCTGGAGCTAGGCCTGCCCGACGGTTCGCAGCGGATTTTCGGGACACCGGGCGTGGAGCCGTCCGCCCGCCTGCAAATCGTCCGCGAGAATTTTTTTCGCAAATGCGTATGTTATGGAGATGTCGGCTTTGGCGAATCGTATGTGGACGGGGATTGGGAGACCGACAACATCAAGCAGGTGATCTCCTGGGCGATCCATAATATCGAGAATTCCACCGCGCCCTCCGGTTCCCAGATCCGTGCCCTGGGGCTCAATTTCTTTCAACTGGTCAACCGGGCCTGGCACCTGTTGCGGCCCAATAATCTACGGATGGTTCGTCGCAATATTGCCGAGCACTATGATCTCGGTAACGACTTCTACCGCCTGTGGCTGGATGAAACGATGACGTATTCCTCCGCCATCTTCCGCGCGGAAAATCAACGCCTGGAAGACGCCCAGCATGAGAAATACGAGGCGCTCTGCCGGCATCTGCGCCTGCAACCGGGCGATCATGTACTGGAGATCGGTTGCGGCTGGGGGGGCTTTGCCAGCCATGCCGCGTCGCATCACGGCTGCCAGGTGACCGCCATTACCATCTCGAAAGAGCAGTACGAATTTGCGAAGGCGAGAATGGAGCGTGAAGGTCTGTCGGAGCGGGTGAACATCCTGCTCCAGGACTACCGGCAGTTGGAGGGGCAGTTTGAAAAAATCGTCTCCATTGAGATGATGGAAGCCCTGGGTGACCGCTATCTGGAGACCTTTTGTGTGCAAGTGCACCGGTTGCTCAAGCCGCAGGGAATCGTTGCCTTGCAATACATCACGATCCCCGATAATCGCCACCAGGCGTTGCGGCGTGGCGTGGACTGGATTCAAAAGCATATTTTTCCCGGTTCGCTCCTGCTCAGCATCGGGCGCGTCAGCGAAATGTTCACCCGCACCGGCGATCTGTTTCTGCACCATTTGCAGGATCATGGTTCAAGCTATGCGCGGACGCTCAACCAGTGGTGGCAGAACTTTAATCTTCGCCTGCCCGAAGTGAAGGCGATGGGCTTCGATGAGCGGTTCATTCGCAAGTGGAATTACTATCTCCAATACTGCGAGTCCGCGTTCGCGATGCGCAACATCAGCGTGGTTCACGCGGTTTATACCCGCCCGAATAACCACAACTTGTGAGTATGATCTTGTTTCTCCGCCTCGCATTTCTCCTGGTCCTCGTTTCGATGCTGTCCGTGACCTCCTGGGCCAGCTTCAAGGTGGCGCTCTGGGATACACCGCACGCCGTGGTTGCGCATCCGTGGTTTATCGCCACGATGTTTGATACCTACTTTGGTTTTCTTACCTTCTATTGCTGGGTGGCCTATAAGGAAACCTCAGTGCTCAGTCGTCTGCTCTGGCTGCTGGCCATTATGTTGCTGGGCAACATCGCCATGTCTTCCTACCTGCTCTGGCAGCTCTTCCGTCTTCCTCTTGATGCGCGGATCGAGCAGTTGCTCTTGCGAAATCAACCGATCACAACCGCCGCGGTATGAGCATTCCAACCATCGGATTGACAATTATTGTGGGGCTCGGCGTGCTGTTTGGAGCTTTGTTCTGGCTCTGCCTGTCGATCCGCAATTTCGGGTTTGTGGATGTCGCTTGGTCTTACGGCTTCACCCCCGTTGCCGCCAGTTGCCTGTTTTTGCAAAACGGGTGGCTCGAGCGCAAGGTGATGATTGCCCTTATGGCCTCGATCTGGAGCATTCGGTTGGGGACTCATCTTTTTCGCCGGGTGTTGCGTCACCATCCCGAGGAAGACGGGCGTTACCAGACGCTGCGCAAGGAGTGGGGAAGCCATCTGCGTCGTTCCTTTTTTCTTTTCTTTGAGTTCCAGGCGCTGCTCATCGTGGCCCTGTCCGCGCCATTCCTCATCGCCTGCAATAATCCCACCCCCGCCTTGAGCGGATTGGAAATCGCCGCCTGCATTTTATGGATCCTGGCCGTTGCGGGTGAAGCGATGGCCGACTGGCAGATGGATCGCTTCAAAGCCAGCCGACCGAAGGGTGGGGAGGTCTGCCAGGTCGGGCTCTGGCGTTACTCCCGGCATCCCAATTATTTCTTCGAGTTCCTCATCTGGTGCTCATTCAGCCTGTTTGCGCTGGCGTCGTCGTGGGGCTGGGTTTCCCTTTACTGCCCGGCGCTCATGCTGTTTTTCCTGTTTCGAGTCACCGGCATTCCCGCCACCGAAGCCCAGGCGATCCGCAGTAAAGGGGAGGCCTATCGCGAGTATCAGCGCACGACCAGCGTCTTCATCCCGTGGTTTTACAAAGTATGATTTCCCTCGACTACCTCCTGGAGACGAACCTTGTCCCCGACCCCTTGATCCGCATCGGCATTCGCCACCTGCTTGCCGAGAAACTCCGGGTTGAGGATTGTGGTGGGGTCGAAAAGCAAAAGGCCGCCCTGCTCGCCCATGTCCACGGGCTCAAGCAAAGTCCGATCGCGATCGAGACCCGGGGTGCCAACGAGCAACACTACGAAGTGCCAGCGGCCTTTTTTCAAGCCTGTCTCGGCCCACGGCTCAAATACAGCTCCGGTCTCTGGCCAGCCGGCGTGAATACGCTCGCGGCGGCGGAGGAGGCAATGCTGACCCTCACTTGTGAAAGGGCCGAACTCGCCGATGGGCAGCGTATTTTGGAGCTCGGCTGCGGCTGGGGCTCGTTGACCCTGTGGATGGCGGAGCATTATCCCACGGCCCGCATCACCGGCGTCTCCAATTCCGCGAGCCAGCGCGAATTTATTCTGGCTGAAGCCGCCCGCCGCCAGCTCTCCAATGTGGAGATTGTCACCTGCGATATGAACGTTTTCGAAACCGCGGGTGATTTCGATCGCGTGGTTTCGGTGGAAATGTTTGAGCACATGAAAAACTATCGGCTGCTCCTCGCGAAGATTGCCGGCTGGCTCGTGCCGGGCGGCAAGCTCTTCATTCACATCTTTACCCACCGGTTCTTCGCCTATCACTACCTGGATCAGGGCCCGTCCGACTGGATGACCCGCTACTTCTTCGCCGGCGGTCAGATGCCCTCCGACGATTTGCTGCTCTACTTCCAGGACGATTTGAAAATCGAGGCGCACTGGAATGTCAGCGGAACCCATTACCAGAAGACCGCCGAGGCCTGGCTGCAGAACATGGACACGCATCGTGCTGAAATCTGGCCACTCTTCGAGCAAACCTACGGTGCGGAAAACACGAAGAAATGGTGGGCCTACTGGCGCGTCTTCTTCATGGCCTGTGCCGAGCTCTGGGGCTATCGCGATGGCAACGAATGGCTGGTGTCGCATTACCGTTTTCTCAAGCCATGAGGATGTTGCTTTTCATCGTCGTTTTTCTGGGGGCTCCATGGTTGTCGATGGCAGCGGAAGTGAAGACGCTGCTGAAAACAGGCGACGACTTCGAGGCGCAGATGAAGACTCGCGATGCGCTGGAGTCCTACCTCGCCGCAGACAGGCTCCAACCCAATGATGCCAGCATCCTCTACCGCATTTCCCGCGAATATGCGGAGCTCATGCCAGACGCCGGGAGCAAGACTGAACAACTCGACCTGGCCACCACGGCCCTCGGTTACGCGAAGCGTTCGGTGACTGCTGATCCCGATAACGACATGGCGCAGCTCTCCGTGGCCATCTGTTACGGACGTCTCGCGCCGCTGGAGGACAACCATGCCCGCATCAACGATTCCCGTTTGCTGAAGAACTCGCTCGACAAAGCCCTGGCACTCAATCCGCACAACGATCTTGCCTGGTATGTGCTCGGGGAATGGAACTACGAACTCGCCAGCGTCAAATCCTTCCTGCGCGTACTGGCGCGAATGATCTATGGGGAACTGCCCGCCGCCTCTTTCGAGGCCGTCGGGAAGGCTTTTCAAAAAGCGATCGAACTGAACCCCAACCGCCTGTCCTACTATATTGAGCTCGGGCGCTCCGAAGCCGCGCTCGGCGATCGCGCGAGTGCAAAGACCCACCTGGCCCGCGGCTACTCCATGTCCAATACATTGAAGGACGACGCCTTCGTCAAAAATCGTGCCCTCCCGCTTTACAATTCACTCCAATGATTAACCTGTCCTTCCGTCATTCCCATCCATGGCTGCGATCCCTCGCAGCCATAGTCATCCTCATCTCGGCAACCGGTTGTGCGACCAGTTCTCACCACGCCATGAATTCCAAAGCTGCTTTGTCCACCGTTTCTCACGTCGATTTACCCCGGTACATGGGAGACTGGCGGGTGATCGCCAACATTCCCTACTTCGCGGAGAAAGGCTGCGTGGATTCCATCGAAAGCTATCGGCTCCGGCCCGATGGCTCGATCGATAACGGCTTTACCTATCGCAAGAAGTCCTTTACCGCGCCGCAAAAGCATCTCAAGGCCAAAGCCGTGGTGGTAAACCATCAGTCGAATGCCGAGTGGAAGGTGAAGTTCCTGGGCGGGCTCATTTCTGCCCGGTATCTGATAATCGATCTCGATCCTGCTTATCAATGGACCGTTGTCGGCCACCCTTCGCGGAATTACGGATGGATCATGGCCCGGGAGAAAACCCTGCCCGATGTCACCTACCAGCATATCCTGCAGCGGCTCTCAAAGTTGGGCTACGACCCGCAGCGCTTCCAAAAAGTTCCCCAGTTGCCTTCGCAATTGCAGTGAGGTCGCTTACTTCAGCACTGCCGCGAGAAAATACCCGACCGCATACGTGCTGATTTGCCCGCCCGGCCCGTTGAGATTGAAGTCGAAGGCATGCGTGCCCCACGGCACCCGCACGAAGTAGTGCGCGACTCCCGCCTCCGCCAGCCGTCGGTCGAGCCGCTCGCTTTGCCTGACCCAAACGAGGGGATCGGGTGCCCCGTGGAGCAGGAGCGTGGGAGGCGATTGTCGTCCGGCATAGCGAATCGACGAGGCCGAGTCGTAGTTGGCCGATGCCTGGGCCGGCGAGCCGCCCAGGAACTGGCGGAGCAGGAGCGGGGATTTCAGCATGTCGTCTTCCCGCCCGAATTGATAGGCATAGCTCATATCTGCCGGCGCGTAGAAAGCAATGCAGCCCCGGATCGCCGGATCGTTCGCGGTATAGGCCACCGCCTCCGCGATCTGCCCGCCGGCCGAGCGTCCGAGCAGGATCAGGCGCGTGGGATCGATCGAGAGCTCCGCCGCATGGGACTTGAGATAACGAATTGCCTCGAGCGTATCATCACGCTGCGCAGGCCAGATTGAGTCCGGCGCCAGCCGATATTCGATGGCGGCCACCGCATAGCCATTCCGGGCCAGGAGCTGGCTGAAGGGGGTGAACTCATCCGACGTCCCCCGGTTCCAGCCGCCCGTGTGCAAGATTACGATGCAGGGGGCCTTTGCTTTTGGGCTGGGAAAGAAGCGCAAGGAAAGAGGCTTCCCCTCGCGCTTTGCGTACACCTGTTTTTCAACCGTTACCGGTTGACCACTATGACCAATCCACAACTGCGGAAAGGAAAACGGAATCGGGCTGAGCAGCCGCCCGGCCTCCACCGGCCCAAATGCCATCCGCAATTGCTGGGGCAAATTTCTCGCAAAAAATGCCGCCCGCACCGCCGTGGAGAAAAACAGCGCGGTGCTGAGCAGCGAGATCGCAAGGAGGCGAATCGTATGCCGATGGCTCCGGGAAATTCCAATCAACGGAAGAAGCGACACCAGCGCCAGCCAGTGCCCGTATTCCTTGGCTCCCACGGAGAACATCCACGAGGGCAATGACCAGGCCGGGGCGATGGCCAGCGACGACCACGCTAGCAGCAATATAGCGGTTACCCAGCGAGCGACCGAAATCATTGCCCCGCCATGATGATGGGGCCCTTGTGTTGCGGCACGCCGCCCTTTTGCTCGATACTGATCGCAAACGTCGTCGCCTTGTGAATCGGCTTCACCGGATGAAACTCCGCTCGCACCATACCCGATGCTTCCACCCGGAAGATGCCCGCGCTCACGGGCTGCGGATAAGTTGAATCCACCACCCAGAGCTGATAGTCCCGATCGGCGGCCGGTGGCGGCATGTTCGTCACCTTGATCACGCCCGTCTGCTTCTGCTCGTCCCAAAGCACGACCACGCTGCCCTTCGCGTAGGTGTCCACCAGCGCCCCCAGCGTGGCGATCTTAAGCTGAGAGAAATGGTTTTCACTCTCCAGTTTAGCGATCTCGGTCTGCAACTGATTCTTCTCCTGGGCGAGCTTCACGGAGGCACTGCGAGTCTGCATGTATTGGTCATACATATTCAGCCGCTCCTTGGTCTCTATGCCTGCCAGCAGGGCAAAGCCCGCCGCCAGCGCCCAGGCAATCACGCTGCTCCGCACGAATGGAACCACCTTTTCCGATTCGCCGGGCAGCTTGATCTCATCCAGAATCGCCGCCTTTACCCGGGCCGGGGGCGCAACGGGAGTGATACTGCTGCCCAGAGCCGCCGCGCTCACTTCGAGTTCCCGCACCAATCCCGCCAGCTCCTGGCTGGATCGCAGTTCCTGCTCGAACGCAGCCCGTTCCGCCGCTTCCAGCAGGTCGAGCACATACAGCGAGGCAAGTTCTTCGTGGCGTTCGTCGATCATAACTTTCCTTTCAAGGATTGACGAAGTTTCAACAGACCGCGACGAATTCTTGCCTTCACCGTGCCCAGCGGCAGGCCGAGATTCTCGGAAATTTGCATCTGCGAAAGGCCGCGAAAAAAGGCGAATTGAATCGCCTCCCGCTGGTCGGCTGGCATTTTGGAAAGGGCGTCCCGCACGATCTCCCGGCGCTCGTCGCGTAATGCTCCTTCATCGGCGGCGCCCTCTTCGCTCAGCGTGGGGATTGGCTCCGCTGCGGCCTGCTCGACCAGCCGGTGCTGCCGTGCGCGGGCCCGCACCCGGTCGATCGCCTTGTGGCGAAAGATGAGAATCACCCAGCTCAATGGCTTGCCACGTTCCGGCTGGTAGGTGGCGGCCTGCTTCCAGAGATATACGAACGCCTCCTGCAGCACATCCTCCGCCTCCCGCGAGTCTTGCAAAATCGAGCAGATCAATCCGAAGAGTTTTCCCGAGTGGAGATCGTAAAATTCGGTGAACGCCGCCCGGTCCCCGGCCTGAATCCGCGCCATCAGGGAAAGGTCCAACTCCAGTGCTGGATCACTTTCCTGGTTCATAAATGGAGTGGCTGACTCAAGGGATTTTGGCGGATCGGAATGCGCGGGAGCATCGCAGCAAAGGGCCGCTGTCGTCCAATGCAAATTGCTCGGGGTAAAAATGGTTGAGCATTCATGCACAACCAGAGTGCGCGCCTCGGGCCTAATCGGATTCTAGTAATTACTCCTGGCCGGACTTTCCTCTGCAACTGCCGTGATGTTTCTTGCTGCATGCTGGGACAAATACGCAGCCTGCCGGGTATTTGAGCTTGTCGAACTGTCTGCGAAGTGCAAATATTATCATATGAGGAGCGATGGAAAGCAGGGCTATGGGAAATGCATGAACCGCACCCTTTCGACGGGCCCGGCAACCCCCGCCATTGGTGGCGGGCAGACAGGAGGCGCATCGTATGGGTAGCGCCGATCTCATGATTCTTTTCTACATCGCTGTCTTCGGATTTGTGATGGTTTTCATCGTGCTCTGCCGGGCCGGAAAATGCTCCGACGGGCGCCGGAAATCATCCATTCAGCCCGCTCAGGAAAACCACTCTGCCGTTGCTCCACCAACAGCCCCATTGTCGCGCTCTGAACCCATTTCCGCCGGCCATGGTGAAGAGGAAGAGCCGAAAGCCTAGGCGGCTCCAACCAGGCATTGCAGTCTTCTGTTGTTAAAGTTCTCAACCGCTAAAGACAGGAATCTCGCTGGTGAAATAATTCGCATTTAGTGAGATGCCGGGGTCGAATAAAAATGCCCCGTGAGCCTTTCCTTCAAGAGTAATCTTTCGCCCTGCATCCACGCGCTGATCCTGGTTCTCAGCGCGATCACCGTCTCCCATTCGCTGCGAGCCGCCGGGACTTTGGTGGTGAAGCCGAATCCCTCCATTACCTATGGTAACTGGGAGGGGTAGGGGACTTCGCTCTGCTGGATGGGCAAGGCGTTTGGAAACCGTGATGATCTTGCCGACTTCCTTTTCACCACCCGGAGGGTCACCTTTGGTGGAAAAACCGTCCCTGGACTTGGGCTGAATATCGTGCGCTACAATGCTGGTGCTTCCGGCGAAAGCACCATCGGTGGTCGCAAAATGATCGCTTCCAAGGCCATCAAAAAATCCCGTCAGATCGATGCCTTCTGGCTCGATGGCAAGAGCCCCGACCCGCAATCCGCCAGTTGGGACTGGAACGCGGATGCCAGCCAGCGCGCCCTGCTCTTGAAGGCCAGGGCACGCGGCGTGAATCATTTCGAATTGTTCTCCAACTCCCCGCCGTGGTGGATGTGCGCGAATGACAACCCTTCCGGCGCGGCCCGCGCGACCGATGACAACCTGCCCGCAAAGAATTATCCGGCCTTTGCCACCTACCTCGCGACGATTGCCGGAATCGCCCGAGATCGCTGGGGAATCAGGTTCGATTCCATCGAGCCTTTCAATGAGCCCATGACCAGTTGGTGGTCCGCCCGCGGCACGCAAGAGGGCTGTCATTTCTCCCGGGCTGCTCAAGCCGCCTTTCTCCCCATCTTGCGCGCCGAGTTGGATCGACAGGGCCTGCAAACCCTTCCCATCGCCGCCTCCGACGAAACCAACTTCGACTCCGCCCTTGCCACCTGGAAAAGTTTCTCCCCCGAAACCAAAGCCATCGTCTCCCAGGTCAACGTCCACGACTACCAGTATGCTCGCGGCCAGCGTGCCGCCCTCTACCAACTCGTCGTTACCCGGGATCACAAGCGGCTCTGGATGAGTGAATATGGAAAAGCCGATCCCAGCGGCCAGGAACTCGCCCGCAATCTCATGCGCGATTTCAACCAGCTCCATCCGACCGCCTGGTGCTACTGGCAGCCGACCGACTCCGGCGGTTGGGGCCTGCTTAATGGCAGTCCATCCAAAGCCCACATTCGTGGCGTGGGATTGAATGCCTACATCCTCGCCCAGTATTCACGCCATCTCCGCCCCGGCATGTGCCTCCTCGATTCCGGTGCGCCCAACACCGTTGCCGCTTACGATCCCCCTCAACACAAGCTCGTCCTCATCACCTTCAACGATGGACCCGCCCGCACCATCACCTACGATCTCGCCGCCTTTTCCATCGCCGACGCCCCTGTCTTCAGTGTCCTCACCGAGTTCCAGGGCCCCAGTCGCTACGAAATCAACCACGCTTACGCCGTTCAAAGAAACCGTCTCGTCATCGAGTTTCCCGCTCATTCCCTTCAGACCTTCGAAATCGAGCGTGTCGTCAAGTTGTGAAAGCGTGAGGAATTTCGAGGGCGGTAAAGTTTATCCGCGCACTTGGGCAAAGGACTGCGATGTTTGAGGACTCCGTGTTTACGAAAAAACCGCTTCTATGATCCTCGATGCCTCTTGCGAACTGGAATTTAATGCGCCGGCGGAAACGGCGCTGCACTTGATGCTGCGACCGCGCAGCGGGATTGCGCAATGGGTCAGTCGCGAGCAATACACGCTCCACCCGCTGCCGATGATCTCGGAGTTTACCGACAGTCTGGGCAATCTCTGCCAGCGCACCGTGATGGGACCGGGAGATTTCAGCATCAAATGCCAGTGCCGGGTAAACACGTTCGACGAGATTGATGTGGATTATTCCGCGTGGTATATGCCGCCCCAGTATTTGCCCGATGCGGTGATTCAGTTCCTGCTCCCCAGCCGCTATTGCCCCTCGGATACCCTGGGCGACCTGGCGGAAGAAATTACGGAAGGAAAATCGCCTGGATATGGCCAGTGCGAGGCGATCCGGGCCTGGATTCACGAGCACATCAAATACGAGTATGGCCAAAGCAATGCCTCCACCACGGCAGCGGATACCGCCCAGACGAAAGTGGGCGTATGCCGTGATTTCGCGCATCTGGGGATTTCGCTCTGCCGGGCCTTGAATATCCCGGCGCGAATGGTGGTGGGCTATCTTTACCGACTTGAGCCAATGGATCTCCACGCCTGGTTTGAAGCCTATGTCGGCGGGCGCTGGTACACCTTCGACGCGACCCAGAGCCACCCGCGCGGAAACCGCATCGCCATTGCCTTTGGTCGCGATGCGGCGGATGTAGCACTGGTGACCCAATTCGGTCCCGTGACCATGAAAAGTATGAAAGTGACCGTGGAAGCAGCACCGGAGTAGGGAGGGGGGTGGGTGGCCCATGAAGTGAACGAGTTCCTGTGCGAAATCTCTGGGCTCATTTCTGAATTGCCTCCCTCTCTGCGCCTGCGCGTCTTTGTGGTTCACCCCTCAGTGCCGCGTAAACTCATCATATAGCCGCCGATATTCCGCGCCGAGTTGGAGCAGCTCTGCGTGCGTTCCGCGTTCGATGATTTCCCCGTGCCGCAGCACGAGAATCTGGTCGGCATGCACGACGGTGGAAAGCCGGTGGGCGATGACGAAACAGGTGCGGCGGGCGAAGAGCTGTTCCAGCGCATGCTGGATCACTTCCTCGGCGCGGGGGTCCACCGCACTCGTCGCTTCGTCCAGGATGAGGATGCGCGGTTGCGCGACCATCGCGCGGGTAAAGGAAATGAGCTGGCGCTCGCCCGCGCTGAAGTTGCCTCCACGCTCGGCCACCTTCGTCTGGTAGCCCTCGCTCAACCCGAGGACGATCTCGTGCGTGCCCAGCGTTTTCGCAGCTTCAATCACCTCTTCGTCAGTGGCTTCCGGGCGGCCGAATTTCAGATTCTCCATTACGTTGCCAGTGAAGAGGAAATTCTCCTGCGTCACGATGCCGATTTGCTCGTGCAACGATTCAATGGTCGATTGGGCGAGATCATGTCCATCCACGAGGATGCGGCCCTGCTGCGGCTCGTAAAAGCGCGCGAGCAGACTGATGATGCTGGTCTTCCCCGAGCCGGTGGCTCCCACCAGCGCGACCGTCTGCCCCGGCTTTGCGCCAAAGCTTACGTCCTTCAAGATCCACCGCTCCTGCGCCGTGGTGTCGTAGCGGAAATACACGTTTTCAAACCGCACTTCGCCCTCCAAAGCGGGGAGGGGACTCGACTGCGCCCGGTTGATGATCTGCGGCTCGGTGTCCAGCAGTTCAAACACCCGTTCCGCGCCGGCCGCCGCCGAAAGCACCTGGTTGTAGAGATCGCCCATCACCTGGATCGGGCCGAAGAACATCCCCACATACATGATGAATGCCGCCACTTCGCCGGGCGAGATTTCACCCCGCAGCGCCAGATGCCCGCCGTAGCTGAGGATGATCGTCACCCCGATCGCCGACATCAGGCCGATGAACGGCATATAGGTGTGAAAAATGCGCGCCGAGGTCAGCGCCTTTTTGCCGTAGATGGCGTGCAGCGTCTGGAATCGCGAAAAATTCAGTTCCTGCCGCGCCATCGCCTGCACCACCCGCACGCCGGTGATGTTCTCCGCCAGCGCCGCGGTGAGCCGCGACGATTGCGAGCGCACCTCGCGATACGCCTCCATGCCGTATTTTTGGAAAAGCATCGTGGCGATGATGAGCGGCGGGATGACCAGACTCACCGCGAGGCAGAGCCGCCAGTCGTATTGCAGCATCAACGCCACCACCCCCACCAGAGTCACGAAGCTGGAGAGCAATTGGGTGCCGCCCCAGGTCATCAATTCGCCAAGCGTGTTGAGATCGGTATCCGCGCGGGCAATGATCCGTCCCTGGTGCGTCTTGTCGAAGTAGTTTAGCGACAGCCGCTGGATGTGCTTGAAGATGTCCTCGCGCAAATCATTCACCGCACTCTCGCCGGCAAAGACCGCGCTCCGCACCTGCGCGACAGTGAGGAACCAGCCCAGCAACAGGTTGCTGAGGTAAATAAGGCTGATGATCAAAATGCCGTGATATGCCTCCGCTTCTGATTTGAAATGGGTGAGGTAACGGTCGATCCCGATCTGGATGAATTTGGGCCCAAGCAACTGCGAAGCCACGGCCAGTGTCGTCGCCAGCAGCGTCCAGAGCACGCTGCGGCGATACGGCCGCAAATAACTCGCGAGTCGCTTGAACAGATAGCCCGACGGCGGACGCAGGGCCAGTTCCTCCTGGAGCAGAATGTCGTCAACGTGGGCCATGGATCACTGCCTCCTCCGGTTCCGGGCGCACGGGCACCTGCTTGAATTGTTGCTCGAAAATCGCGCGATAGAAGCCGCCGCCCTGGAGTAGCTCCGCATGCGTGCCGCGGTCCACGATGCGCCCCTGGTCGAGCACAAGGATCAAGTCCGCATGCTGCACGGTGGAGATGCGATGGGCGATGACGAAGGTGGTGCGGTGCGCCGTCACTTCCTGCAGCGCCTGCTGGATCAGCCGCTCCGTCTCCGCATCCACGCTTGCCGTCGCATCGTCAAGGATGAGGATGCGTGGATTCATCAAAAACGCGCGCGCGATGGAAAGCCGCTGTTTCTGGCCGCCGCTCAGCGACACGCCGCGTTCACCGATCACGGTGTCGTAGCCGTTCTCCAGTTGCAGGATGAACTCGTGCGCCTGGGCCGCCTTCGCGCAGGCCACAATTTCCTCGCGCGTCGCGCTGGGCCGCCCATAGGCAATGTTCTCCGCCACGCTGGTGCTGAACAGGAACGTCTCTTGAAAAATCACCCCGATGCTCCGGCGCAGGCTCGCGAGCTCGAGCTCCTTTACGTCCCGGCCTTCGATCAACACCCGTCCCGTCGTCGCGTCGTAGAAGCGCGGCAGCAGATTCACCAGCGTAGTTTTGCCGGAACCGGTCGGCCCCACGATCGCCACGGTCTGGCCCGGCGAAATCGTGAAATTCAAGTCCGCGAGCAGTTCGCGGCCCTTTTGATTGGTGAAACCCACGTGCTCAAATTGCACGAGCCCCGATCCATCGGGCAGGGGACTGGTTCCGCTCGGAATGTGCTGCGGGTCTTCGATGATTTCCATGACGCGCTCGGCGCTCGCACTGGCGTTCTGGACCACGTTCGTAAAGCGTCCAATCGTTGCCACGCGATTGCTCAGAGCGAGCTGATAAAAGACCACCTTGGCCAGGCTGCCCACCGCCAGCGTGCCTGCAATCACCTCCCGGCCGCCCAGCCACAGAATCAGTGGCAGGCTCAGTCCGAAGATGAACTGGGCAAACGGCACGCGGGACACCCAGTAGTTGAGCGTGTCGAATTGCGTCTGCAAAAAGTCCGCCTTCTTTGCCTGGAACTTCGCAATCTCCTGCGGCTCCTTGGCAAAAGCCTTCACCACTCGCACACCCGCGATGTTTTCCTGGATCACCGTGGTCATTGCCGCCTCCTTGTCCCACACCGCGCGCCAGCGCTTGTGCATCTTCTTCGCGTAAAAGGCAATGATGCCGATCGTCGGTACCGTGGTCGCGAGCGTGGCCCAGCCCAGCACCGGGCTGATCCAGAAGATGAGGACGATGGAAACCGCGATCGCCACAAAAATGTCCACGGTCATGAACAGGAAGGCGAAAAGGAAATCCTGCAGCCGCCAGATGTCGGTGGTCGAGCGCGAGATCAGTTCCCCCGTGCTTGCCTGGTCGTGAAATTGAAAGCTCAGCCGCTGGATTGCATCGTAGATCGTGCCGCGGATATCCGCCAGCACGCCCTGGATCACCCGGTTGCGCACCGGCCCGAGCTGATTGCGCAACAGCTCGCGAATGAGCGCGAGGCTGAAGAAGAGCACCGTGAAATGGAGCGGACGGAATGGCGCGCCGGTCTTGAGGTGATTGTTCAGCGCGGTGATGGCCGACCCCAAGATCTGCGGCAGCACCATTTCCAGCCCGAGAATGATCAGGAGCAGCCCGAACGCGAGCGTACACAGCGCTGGATAGCGTCCGAGGAATTTCAGGACGCTCCAAAGCGGATACTTGCGGGTGGATGGTTTGCTCATTGCGTGCGCGGATTCCGTGAAACAGCCCGGGAAGAGAGATCGGAAAGTGAACGCGATGCGTCGGCTCAGAACCCGGTTTTCCGCAGCAGGGCGGAAATACGGTTGAGATAGCGCGATACCGGGTTCATGACGCACCCACCATGTCCCTGGGCGTCCGCCAAGTCAATCCCCGAAGCGGAAGAGTGGGCACCGTTCAACATTTGCGCTTGCTGGAAAAGCCCCGTTGAAGAAATGTTCCTCCCACATGCCTTCCGACCCCAAAAGCTGGAAAATCGCCATTGTTGGATCCGGGGCCCTAGGCGGTTATTACGGGGCAAAACTGGCGCAGGCCGGGTATCAGGTTCACTTCCTCCTGCGCAGCGATTACGAGGAGGTCCGCCAGCACGGGCTCACGGTAAAGTCACCGGGTGGCAATATTCATCTTCCGCAAGTGAACGCGCACGCCAGCACGGAAGACATCGGCCCCTGCGACGTCGTCCTCATCGGTCTCAAGACTACCGGTAACGATGCTCTCGCCCGGCTCATCCCGCCCCTCCTTGGTCCTGAAACTGCGCTCGTTACCTTGCAAAACGGCCTTGGCAACGAGGAACTGCTTGCCACGCAGTTTGGCGAGCAGCGGGTCATAGGGGGGCTCTGCTTTGTCTGCCTCAATCGGGTTGCCCCGGGCGTAATCGAGCACTACGGCCACGGCACGCTTTCCCTGGGCGAGTTTCGGCGCGCACCCCAGTCGCGCACCAAGGCCCTTGCAAATGCTTTTCGAGAAAGCGGCATCGAAACCCATGTGGTCGAGAATCTCGTGACCGAGCGCTGGCGCAAGCTCGTCTGGAACATTCCGTTCAACGGCCTCTCCATCGCCGCCCGGGCCAATGTAGAGGAAGTGCTTGGCAATCCCGCCCTGGAAAAGCTCGCCCGCACTCTCATGGAGGAAACCATCACCGGTGCCGCGGCGCTTGGTCACAAGATCCCCGGTGACTTCATCGAGTTCCAAATAGAGCGCAGCGCCAAAATGGGTCCTTACAGGCCATCAAGCATGATTGATTTCTTCGATGGCCGCACCGTCGAGGTCGAATCGATCTGGGGCGAACCCCTGCGGCAGGCGCAAAAAGCCGGAGCCCATCTTCCCCAGCTCGAAATGCTCTACGCTCTCCTCCAACACCTCAATCCACGATGAAGTTTACCAACGATTTTGAAAACCATCCCGTCGCACAGGCGCTGAAAAAGTGGTCACCGCGCTGGGGGCTGGTGCTCGGCTCCGGCCTTGGTACGTTCGTCTCCAAGCTGGAAGTGCTGGAACGCGTCTCTTACTCGGAGATTCCGGGTCTGCCCGTGTCCAAGGTGCCCGGTCATGCCGGGGAATTTCTCATCGCCAAAATGGCCGGCCAGCCCGTGATGGTCGCCAGTGGGCGCGTTCATCTTTACGAGGGGCATCCCGCTTCCACCATCACCGCCGGCCTCCGTTTCATGGCCGCCTGTGGCGTTGAAACCATCGTCCTCACCAACGCGGCTGGCACCTTGAACCAGGCTTTCATTCCCGGCACCTGGATGATGCTCACCGATCATCTCAACCTCACCGGCACCTCCCCGCTGTTGGGCGGCGCCAACTTCTTCGACATGAGCTGCGTTTATGATCATGCGCTCCGGGTGCAGTTCTCCATGACCTCCGCCGACGAGGGGATTACGCTCCATGAAGGCGTTTACGCCGGACTCGTGGGCCCGCAATACGAGACTCCGGCCGAGATCCGCATGCTCAAGGCCATCGGAGCCGATGCCGTGGGAATGTCCACCGTGCTGGAGGCCATCCAGGCGCGCGCGCTTGGGGTCCGGGTCGCCGCTTTTTCCTGCCTGACGAACTGGGCCGCCGGCCAGGGCCAGGAAACCCTCGATCACTCCGAAGTGCTCGCCACCGGTCGCGAAGCTGCCGCGCAATTGTGGCGATTGCTGGAAAAAGTCATCGCCATCGCGTAAACTCCGCCCACTTTATGAAATTCCTCCTCGCGTTCCTTGTCGCTGTGGTTTTGGGCGGCGTTGCTTATCACGAATATACCCGTGCCGAAGATTTGCAGGCGCAAGTGAACGAACTCAGTGCCCAGATTGACCAGTTAAAGGCCGCCCCCAAGAAATCCAACTGGATGGATCAGAACCACTCCGATCCATTTCATACCCATGGGTTGGAGCCCGCCCAATAAGAGCGCGGACCAATTGCGCGATTAGTTAATCGTCGCCTAGCCCACCGGTTTCGCCCGTGGCTCGCGATCATCCGATCCCCCGCACGATGGTGCGGTCACGAATGGACCACCCGCCAGCGGAATCGGCTTCGTAAAAGCCACTTCCGGCACATTGCTCTCCTTGCCGGCGAGCGGAAAATCCTTGCGCAACGGATAGTACGGATACCCCTCCCACATCAGGATGCGGGTCAGATTCGGATGTCCTGAAAAGCGGATGCCATACATGTCGAAAGCCTCGCGCTCATGCCAGTTCGCTGTGGGCCACAGATCGCTGACGGTGGGAACCTCCAGCGTATCCTCGGACACCGCGCACTTCAGCCGCAGATGCGTATTCGACTCCAGAATGGAAAGCTCATACACCACCTCGAAGCGCGGCTCCTCGCCATAATTATCCACCCCGGAAAGATCTATGAGATAGTCAAACCCGAGCGCTTCCTTGCAATATTGTGCCACCTCGTGAATCGCCTCCAGCGGCACGGTGAGAGTCGTTTCCCCGCGAAATTCCGTCTTCTTAAGGTTGCCGAATTTCCCTTCCAGTTTGGCTGCGACGTTGGCGGTGCTCATGGGGCGTATTCTTTGAGCGAATCGAGCAATTCCATCTTCTGGTCCATGATGGCTGGCTCGGTCGTGATCTTGTTTTGCAATTTCATCAGCGCCTCCAGCAATGCCTCGGGACGCGGAGGGCAGCCGGAGATATACACATCCACCGGAATCAACTGATCGATGCCTTGCAGCACCGCATAGCTGCGATACATGCCGCCGCTCGAGGCGCATGCGCCCATCGCGATGCACCACTTCGGCTCCGCCATTTGATCCCACACGCGTTTCACCACGGTGGCCATTTTGTAAGTGACGGTTCCGGCCACGATCATCACGTCGCTCTGGCGCGGCGAGAATCGCATCACCTCGGCGCCGAAGCGCGCCATGTCGAACCGGGAGGAAGCGGCAGCCATCATTTCAATCGCACAACAAGCGAGGCCCATCGGCATGGGCCACAAGGCATTCTTGCGCACCCAGTTTACTGCAGCATCGAGACGGGTGATGATGATGTTGCCTTCGATTTTTGAGTCGTAAGCAGCGGGGACGAGCTCAGGCATAAGTGCATCATAGTTTTTCGTCGCGCGGCGGCAAGTTCAATTTGTGAAAACTTTCACAAGCTCGGAAAGTTCCGCTGGCAAATGCTCCGGGTTGATCCCATTCGTGGACATCGACTGATAGCGGACCCCTACATCGCCACTCAGCTTCACCGGTGACGTCGAATTGCCGTCCTTGCTCGGATTGCTGGCCGGCGTGCAACAACCAGCCAGCGTGGAAAAGAGAACAATGACAGTGATGAATGGAACGGCTCGAATCATTCTCAACTCCCGCATTAAACCGCCCCGGTCACAAATTAAATCCCTGCCATCGTTTTTCATAAGCATCTGCACTGTTCACGGTTTGGCCTTTGCCGCCTCCTTGAGCGACACGTCGCCCTCGAGGTTGCCGTTGTAAACGCGGATGAATTCGTTCCGCAAAATATTCCCCAGCGCCGGAAACACTCCCACTTTCGGATCGTGAAAGGTGCCCGAAATGGGAATCTTCGTCGCGAGCCGGTCATTGGGTTGGTTGCGGAACAGGCGGGTGATTCCGCCCACCAGGCTTTCCCAGGTGAATTGGAGCGGGTTTTTCACGTCCTGCAGGTTGATCACTGCGATGTCGTCAAAGAGCGGCTTTACATAGCCCGTGAGCTTTCCATCCGAGGCTGCCAGCTCGCTGGCAAAGGAGAGTTTCCCTTTCGTGAATTTGAATTTCGCGTATGCCGCCGCGAAATCGTTCACCTCGGAAAGCGGCACCGGATCAAGCCTGGCCGCGAGGTCGAAGGTGGGCTCCTTCGTCGAGGGATCGATCTTCGCGTGCAGTTCCACCGGCGCGGTTTTGAACGCCCGCCCGGTCACGTCCAGATTCGCCACCAGCGTCTTGGAAAGCTTCAGGCTGTTGGTTAGGTTGGTGCCCAGCATGTGGATGTCGTCAATCGTTAGGTCCACCTTGGGCGTGCTGTAAAAATCCCGGTAATGCATCGAGCCGTCGAAGACCTCGAACCGGTTGATTTGCAGCGGCACCAGTTGCTTGATCACATCGAACCACGGCTTGTCCACGCCCACCTGGGAGGTGCCCTGCGACGGCCCTTTCACAAAATTGATCACCGGACGGTCAAACTCGATCTTCGCCACCAATGCTCCTTGAAACAACGCCCGCCATTCCACGGAAAAATCCACCACTTGCGAGGCAAAAAACGGCACCGGCACCTTTCCATCGGTCTTCACGATATCGATGCTCTCGATCGAATAGGCCCCGCGCCAGAGGTGGATGCTCACATCACCGATCTCGCCTGCGTAGCCCGGCATTTCGTTGATCTTCTTGTTCGCATACCATTTGACCACGAAAGGCAGCGCAATCCGCGCCGCCACCAGCAGGACGATCAGCGTAATGATGAGCCACCGGGCCCAGCGCGCGAGACCCCGGAATTTTTGGAGCAGTTTCACTTTCTCCTAATCGCAACTCGCGCCACTCGCGGTTGACCCCCGGTCCCAAGTTTCCCTCGTGATCTCTCTGCGCCTCCGCTCCTCGGCCGTTACTTTCCTTTACAATCGGCACCACCGCAGTCGCAGCGCATTAGCAATCACCGACACACTGCTGAAGCTCATCGCTGCCCCGGCAATCATTGGGTTGAGCAGCGTTCCGGTAAACGGATAGAGCACCCCGGCCGCAATCGCGATTCCCACGATATTGTAGATAAACGCAAAGAAGAGATTTTGCCGGATATTGGCCATGATCGCCCGGCTCAGGTGAAAGGCTTTCACCAGGCCATGCAGATCACCTCGCAGTAAAGTGATCCCCGCCGTCTCCATGGCCACATCGGTTCCCGTGCTCATCGCCAGTCCCACATCCGCTGTCGCCAGCGCCGGGGCATCATTGATCCCGTCTCCGGCCATCGCCACCCGGTGACTTTGTTGCCGCAACTCCTCGATCAGCCCGGCCTTGGCCTCGGGAGCCAGGCCGCCATGCACCTCCTGGATTCCCAACTGGGCCGCCACGGCCGCCGTCGCGGCCGGCTGGTCACCGGAAGCCACCACCAGCCGCAGGCCGAGTTGCCGGAGTTTTTTCACTGCCGCGGCCGCGTTGGATTTCACCGCATCCGCGATCAGCATGCTTCCCGCCGCCTGCCCGTCGATTGCGATCAAAATGGTCGCCTGCCCATCGAGTGCATCGAGCCCGCCGATGGCCTCCCGTTCCAGCAGCGCCCGGTTTCCAGCGACCACCGAGTGTCCATCCACCTGGCCGGTGATGCCGAGCCCGGGGTACGCTTTGAAATCAGTCACCGCGCCGGGCTTTAAATGACGTGCCTCGGCCGCCCGCTCCACGGCGCGGGCGAGGGGATGCTCGCTGCTTTGCTCCAGCGCCGCCACCGATTCGAGGATGGAACTTTCGTTGAACGGCGCGATGGCCACGATCTTTCGCACCTCGGGCCGTCCTTCGGTCAGCGTTCCTGTTTTGTCGAAGACGAGGGTATCCACCGTGCACAGGCGTTCCAGGGCCGCCGCGTCTTTCACGAGGATGCCCGCATTGGCACCCCGCCCTGATCCGACCATGATCGACATCGGCGTGGCGAGCCCGAGCGCACACGGACAGGCCACCACCAGCACCGCAATCGCATTCACCAGCGCATGCACAAACCGTGGCTCGGCCCCAAATTGCGACCAGCCGATGAGCGTCAGCGCCGCCACGGTAATCACCGCCGGCACGAACCACGCGCTGACATGATCCGCCAGCCGCTGAATCGGCGCCCGGCTCCGCTGGGCGTGGGATACCATTTCGACGATCCGGGACAGCACTGTGTCATGCCCCACTTTCGTGGCCCGCATCAGAAACGAGCCACCCTGGTTGATAGTTCCCCCGATCACCGTCTCGCCCTTTTGTTTCGAGACCGGCTGGGGTTCGCCGGTCAGCATCGATTCATCCAGCGTGCTGCCGCCCTCGGTGATGATCCCGTCCACCGGTACCTTTTCCCCGGGCCGCACCCGCAGGATGTCGCCGACATGCACGTAATCGATCAACGTATCGTGGTCGGAGAGGTGATGCACCACATGCGCGATCTGGGGCACGAGCCCCATCAGCTTCCGCAGAGCCTGCCCGGTTTGGCGGCGGGCCCGCGCTTCCAGCACCTGCCCGAGCAGGGCCAGTGTCGTCACCACGGCGGCGGATTCGAAGTAATACGGTACCATCCCGTTCACGCGAAAAGCCGAGAGAAAAGTGTCGCTGTAGAGCAGGGCCAGAACGCTGTAGCCAAAGGCCGTCAGCACGCCCAGGCCGATGAGGGTAAACATGTTCAGTTCCCAGGTCACGACCGAGCGCCACGCCCGGCGCAGCAGCGGCTTGCCGCTCCAGAAAATCACCGGGATGGACAGCCAGAATTGGATGATTGGCGACCAGCCGCCCATGGCATGGATCGGGGGCAGCATTTCGCCCATGGCGAGGAAAAGCACCGGTGCACTCAGCCCTGCCGCCCACCAGAAGCGCCGCTGCAGGTCCGCGATTTCATGATCTTCCGCGCTCGTGTCGAGCGAGACGGTCATCGGTTCCAGCGGCATGCCGCACTTCGGGCAGTCCCCGGGATGGTCCTGCTGGATCTCCGGGTGCATCGGGCAGGTGTAAATCGCATTCTCCACCGCGGGATCCACGTCATGAGCCACCCCGATTTGCTGCTGCATGAACTTCCGGCGGCAGCCTTCGCAGCAAAAATAAGAGGTCTCTCCAGCACGGGTGGCGCTCAGCGCAGTCGCGGGGTCCACCTCCATGCCGCAAATCGGGTCCCGCGCCAGGGCCGGGGCCGACGGACTGGTTTCTTCGTGATGGTGACCGCAGCAGGAATGCTCCTCTTTCATCGGACAAAGCGAGCTATGACGCGGTTGAGCTCCTTTAGCAAATCGGCGGACTTCATCGGTTTGGCCTTGGCATGCGCTTTCCCGCCCTGGCCGAGAACGCAGTTTTCCAGGTGGTGCTCCAGCAGCTTCAACCCCACCGCATCGAGGGCGGCGCGTACGGCGGCGATCTGGTTGAGCACGTCCACGCAATAGCGGTCCTCGTCGAGCATGCGTTGCAGGCCTTCGACCTGTCCGGCAATCCGTTTCAGGCGCTTTTGCAGATCTTCGTTGGCATGGGAGTTCATGGCCTCATCATTACCCCATAGGGGTATATTGTCAATCCCGCGGTGCAGCGGCCATTTTTCGCTTGGCGGCGCTGGGTGGATTGTCGAAAGTGGCCTGGTCGCACCGTCCTGCGGCGCCCTTTTCCATTTTCATGAAAGCCCTCTTCCTTACCAACGAATATCCGCCGACCATCTACGGCGGGGCCGGTGTGCATGTCGAATACCTCAGCCGCGAACTGGCCAGACTCATCCCCATGGAAGTGCGGGCCTTTGGCGATCAGGACGAAACGCTCGAAAATCTCCGCGTCCAGGGCTTTCCCCTAGATACGGGCGACTACACCTGTCCCAAGCCGTTGCGCTCGGTCTTTGGCGCGGTGCAGCGTTGCACCGACTTCAATACCACCCATATCGATGCCGATATCGTCCACTGCCACACTTGGTACACCCATTTGGGCGGCATTCTGGCGAAGCTGAACTATGGCATCCCGCTCGTGATCACGGTTCACTCGCTGGAGCCCCTGCGGCCCTGGAAGCGTGAGCAACTGGGGGGCGGCTATGATTTCACCTGCTGGCTCGAAAGGACCGCGCTGGAAATGGCCGATGCCGTGATCGCCGTCTCGGAGGACACCCGCAATGACATCCAGCGGCTTTTCAACGTGAAGCCGGAGCGGTTGCACAAAATTTACAACGGGATCGACCTCGACGAATACCGGAAGACCGACGACCGCGAGTCTCTGGCCCGTTTCGGCATCAATCCGGAGGTTCCCTACGTGCTCTTCGTGGGCCGGATCACGCGCCAGAAGGGTATCGTCCATCTGGTGAATGCCATCAAGCATCTCGACCCCGGCATGCAGATCGTCCTCTGTGCCGGCGCGCCCGATACGCCGGAGATCGCCGCGGAAATGAAGGCGTCCGTGGAAGCCGCCCGCCAGAAGCATTCCGGCATCATCTGGATCGAGGAAATGGTGAATGTGAAGACCAAGGTGGCCCTCTATTCCCACGCCGCCGTGTTCTGCTGCCCTTCCATCTACGAGCCATTCGGCATCATCAACCTGGAGGCCATGGCTTGCGAGACTCCCGTGGTTGCCACCGCCGTGGGCGGGATCAAGGAGGTGGTGGTGGAAGGTGAGACCGGCTTCCTCGTGCCCCTGGAGCAGATGAGTGAAAGCCCGTTCGAGGCGCTAAATCCGCAGCAATTTTCGAAAGACCTCGCGGCGAAAATCAACATCCTCATGGCCGATGCCAGCCTGCGTCGGCGCATGGGCGCGGCCGCCCGTCAACGCGTGGAAGCCATCTTCGGCTGGTCCGCCATCGCCCGGCAGACCCGCGATCTGTACGCGCAATTGCTGAAGCAATAATTCAAACAAAGCTTGCGCAAGAAGCCATCTCCGGCGAAGGAGCAGGTTCCACATGTTCGTAGATCAAGTCAGAATTAGTGCCAAAGCAGGCGATGGAGGCAAAGGATGCGTCAGCTTCCGGCGCGAAAAATTTGTCCCAAAAGGTGGTCCCGATGGCGGCGATGGCGGCCGTGGGGGCGACATCATTCTCAAGGCCGATCCCAACGTGGATACGCTGGCCGCATTCTATTATGAGCCGATTGTCCGGGCCAAAAATGGAGGGGCCGGCATGGGCAAGAACTGCACCGGCCGGGCCGCCAAGTCGAATATCATCAAAGTGCCCATTGGAACACTGATCTATCGGATGCCCGAGATCGCCAGTGCCCCCGAGGTCCTCGAGGTTCCAGAGGAACTGGTGGAGGACGAGGTGGAAGCGGTGGAACTCGAAGAAAACCCGAAGCCGAAAAAGAAGGTCAATCTCAAGGAACTGGAACTGGTCGCCGATCTGGATCACGACGGTGCGGAACTGGTGCTGTGCAAAGGCGGCGATGGCGGGAAAGGGAATGTCCACTTCAAGAGCTCTCGCAACCGCGTGCCGCGGCAGTACACCGAGGGGGGCGATGGCGGGGAAGGCCAGTTTTTCCTCGAACTGCGCAAGATCGCGGATGCCGGGCTGGTTGGATATCCCAATGCCGGTAAATCCACGCTGCTCGGCAAGATTTCGGCGGCCCATCCCAAGGTGGCGCCATATCCATTCACGACTCTGCACCCGATGGTGGGGGTCGTGGATTTTCCCGGCTACCGCCGCGCCACCGTGGCCGACATCCCGGGGCTGATCGAGGGGGCCCACCGAAATATCGGTCTTGGACATGAGTTCCTGCGCCACATCGTTCGCTGCAAACTGCTGCTGTTTGTATTGGATATGGCTGGTAGTGAGGGACGCAGTCCGCTCGAAGATTTGGGCAAGCTTAGGGAAGAGTTGAAGCTTTATGATCCATTGCTGGCCGAGCGTCCATGGCTAGTGGTGGCTAACAAGATGGATTTGCCCGAGGCTGCAGAGAATCTAAAGGCGTTTAAACGTCGTTTTCGCAAAGTGGAAATCATTCCCATTTCTGCGAAGGACGATCAGGGGATTGATGGGTTGAGAGCCCGCCTCGAGGCCATTGTTCTACCTGCACCTGTTTCTCCGCTCTCTGATAGCGAAACAGGGGCTTGACAAATAGTGGTTCATACCGAGAATTGGCACTGAATTTGCAGGAGTCATTCCTGCGAATGAAATAATCGGGACACATAAGGAAATGACGAACCATGGCAGGGCCTAAAAAAGAAAGTTGTTTGACGGGAATCTCGTCGAATATTGCAGCGGTATTACCCAATGCCGTCGCCGCTAATTTAGGGATTCCCAATACGTTTTCCACGGTCGCCGACGATAACACCCGCCGCGACCCCGAATTCGCCGAGCGACTGGTCATCATGGCCCTGATTGTGGACACGCTGGTGGTGGTGACCTCTCTAATGGTGAGCTTTTGGATACGTTTCGACACCGGCCTTCGCGACTTTGGTGTGCTGGGAAATCTGACTCTTTCGGACTACGTGAATTACATCGCCCTCGGCGCTCTTTCGCAGGTCTTCGTGCTCGCCTATTTCCAAGTTTACGAAAAGCAGTCCCTGCTCCGTTTCCGCTACGTGTGGGCGAGAATTCTGAAGGCCGGCCTTTACTGGTGCGTGGGCTACCTGCTTATCACCCTTGTCCTCAAGACCACGCCGCCCGTTTCCCGCCTCTTCGTGGTCATTGGCAGCGCGAATATTCTTACCGGGCTGCTTTGCTGGCGCTGGCTCTTTCACTCTTATTTACAGACTTCGCAGGTGGCGGAAGCCCTTCGCCAGCGCATCCTTTTCGTTGGCTGGAATGAGGATGCCGACCGCCTCACCAAAGGCTTTGCGAAGGATCAGACCCATGCCTACGAGGTGATTGGCTGCGTGCCGTCGGCCCGCGGTCGCTTCCAGCGCAAGCCGCCGGGCAGCGTGCCGGTGCTCGGTCAATTTCAGGACATTATTCAAAAGCTGCATCAACAGCGGATCGACATGGTCATCCTCTCCGATGTCAATTGTGTGAAGGGTGAAATCGTCAGCCTCGCCAACTTGTGCGAACGCGAGATGGTCCAGTTCAAGATCATCCCGTCCTACTTCCAGATTCTCGCCTCCGGTCTGCGCCTGGAAACCGTCAGCGGCATTCCGGTGCTTGGCGTGTCCCAGCTTCCGCTCGATCGCTTCTTTAACACGCTTTTGAAGCGCATCGTCGATATTGTCGGCAGTGTCATCGGCCTCGTTCTCTCCGCGCCGCTCATCGCGGTTTTTGGCACCATGGTCTATCTCGAGTCGCCCGGTCCGATCTTCTATCGCCAGAAGCGCCTCGGTCGCAACGGCACCCTGTTCGACATCATTAAGATCCGCAGCATGCGTCTGGATGCCGAGGCGAACAACAAGCCCGGCTGGACGACCAAGGACGATCCCCGCCGCCTGCGAATCGGCAGTTTCATGCGCAAGTGGAACATCGATGAAGTCCCGCAATTCTGGAACGTGCTGAAGGGCGAAATGAGCCTCGTCGGCCCTCGTCCCGAACGCCCGGAGCTCATCCAGAGCTTCAAGCACGAGATTCCGCACTACAACGCCCGCCACAACGTCAAGCCCGGCATCACCGGCTGGGCTCAGGTCAAAGGCCTGCGAGGCGACACCGATCTCACCGAGCGAATCAACAGCGATCTGTATTATCTGGAAAACTGGAACCTCTCCCTCGATCTCCAGATCATGATCATGACCTTCTTCAAGCGTACCAACGCTTGCTAGGCTGATTCCATCGCTGATGGCGCAGAGGGATTAAGCAGGAAAGCCAGGAAACCAGAAAAGCACCGGAGCAAGGAGTATCCTTCCTGGATTCGTGGTTCCCTGCTTCAAGATACATTCCTCGTTACCAGACTCCGTCTGGTAACGCCCTTGTCTGCGCGACTCTGTCGTCTTGGGAAGACGAATAAACGTTAAGAAAAGAACCCGATTCTATTCACAGCCTCGCAAGCTCAGTCCCAGAGGATCGTCGGACTATCCGTCCGCTATTTCCAATACCCGCGATTCATGCTCCAGGCTCGCTTGGTTTCCAGCGATAGCTTCACATGCTTGAGCCCCGCCTTGTAACCCAGCCACTTCGCCCACGTGCGAATCCATGCCGAGGGCAGTTCCAAAGGCGCGTTGGCCAGCAAATAGGCCGCCTCCGATTTCACAAACTTCAACCCTTCGCCGCCGAGTTTGCCGAAAGTATCGAGCATCCAATGGTGCTGGTCGTGGAAGACGCCAATGTCGAAATAGCGGCGAAACTCCTGAGGAATCGTGTAACCATGGGAATGCAGCGCTCTGGCTTCGCCGGCATAGGCGATCTTCCAGCCTTTGGTGAGCATGTGGCCCACGGCGATGGTGTCCTCGCCAAACATGACTTTAAGGGGAAAGCCTCCGATTTCCTCATGCGCCGCCCGCCGATAGGCCCCGAACGCATCGGAAAAGAAGGCGCATTTGAAACCATATTTTGGGATGTCCGACTGATCGCGCACATGTCCCTCCGGCGGATAGTTGAAGAACCGGGCATGCGTCTCAATTGCCGTCGCTCCCACCCGGGGAAGCTGCCTCCCATACGCTGCGCCCACCTTGGGGTCGTCGAAGGGTTTGAGCAGGTTGGCCAGTGCATGCTGATCGGCCAGCACCACGTCCTGGGTCATGTAAATTAGCAGGTCACAGTCCTTTGCCAGGTCCGCTCCCATCTGGCGCGTACCTCCGTAGTCGAAGTCTTTTTTGTCGATGGTGATCACCTCAAAGCCCGCCTCCCGGGCCAGTTGTGCCGTCCCGTCGTTGGAACCGGAGTCAATCACCAGCTTCCGATCGGGTGCGCCCTGTTGCATGCCAATGCCGCCGAGCACGGCTTTCCAGAGTTCACCGGCGTTGTAAGTCGGAATGATGAGGACGGACTTCATGAGGTAGGCGGATTTTCAAAAAGATGAGTTACCTGGCGGGTGATGGCTTCCGGCGTCGCATCGCTGGGGATCGGCGTCAGGTCCGGGCTATTCTTGGGAAAGGACTCTGCAATTGCAAAGCCTGGGGCCATGATGAGCAGGGCGGGAACAGCAAAGGCGAGGGCGATGTGGGCCACAAAAGAATCAATCACCACTGCGCGCGAGGCATGTTTGACCAGTTGCAGCAGTTGTTCCAGCGAGGTTTCACCCATGAGATTCACGAAGCGCGGATCGCCGAAGGTATCGAGGAATGCATAGCGATTGCGATCTCCGCCCCCCCCCACGGCCACAATTTTTTCCGCCTGCGTCGCCGCGGCAAAAACCGTTTTCCAAAAAGTCGGCGACGCTTCCCGCATGACGTCTCGACTGGCCGGGTGAATGACCAGGTAACGCTCCCCGGGAGTTACCCCTCGGATCGTCCATGGCTGTTCCGGCAGGTCAATCAACGGTCGTTGGTATGGGCAGGGCGGAAAGCCCAGCCCGGCCAGCGCATCCAAATACATCTGCCCCAAAGGGGTCCGTGGCTGATAGCGGAAGGCATGGTGGAGCGTAAAGCTCATCCCACGCACGGCAAACCCGGCCCGGAAGGGAATCCCCGCCAGTCTGGCCAGCAAGAGCGTATTCGGGCTGCGTTCCCGCAGATCGAGCAACGCCGCCGGTTGCAGCTTCATCAACTCCCGGCGCACGCGCCAGAAGTCGGAAAACTGCTTCCGCAATGCCTTCGGAAAACTCATCTGCTTGTTGCAACCCGCCGCGTCGTAGGTCATCACCGCGTCGCATAATCCATAGCGCTGGTAAATCTCCGCCAGTGCCTTGCACCAGGAGCCCACGACCAGGGTGATACGCACCCCGGGGGCGTGCTCCCGCAGTTTTTTGAGAAACGCCGAGATAATGAGCAGATCGCCGAGGTGATCCAGCTTGGTGACCACCACGTGTTTCCCGTCAAACTTGGGCGGTGACGCCGACTTGGTTTTTCCGAGCAGGATTCGCCAAAAACAGTCCACCACCGCCAGCATCAGCACCAGGATCAGCGGATAGCGGGCTGTCTTCAAGTATTCGCGCCCGAAGAGCTTGAAGTAAGGACTCGGTTCCTCTGGCGTGGTCGGTGTGCTCATGAAGGATTGGCCACAGACGCAGCGGGAGTGGACTTTGCCGCCTCCCGGTAATGGGAACTGGGCCGCAGCCAGCGTTTCTCAATCAAGTGCCAGGAAAGGAAGGCACAGAAAAGAGCTCCCCCCACAGTAATTCCGAGTGCTCCCCAGGCATTGGCTTTGTAAAAGCCCAGCGCGATGAGCGCCTGAATGATCGGGAAGTGATAGATGTATAAACCGTAGGACACGTCCCCAAACCGCCCCGCATTCCCCAGGCACGGAATATAACAGGCCAGAAAAATCACAAATATGCCCAGCGCCGCCGGTTGCAGCAGCCCCATGGGCAAATACCAGTCGGCCATCAACACCACCACGGAAAGAGCGGCCAGCAGATTGCAATAGTTGCCGAACCAATCCCGGTAATAGTAGGCCGCAGCCCCTGCCATGAAGAAAGTAAGCTGTCCGAAGAGCTGTTTTCCAAGGAGGCTGAACAAACCGCTCTTGCCTTCGTTGCCAATGCTCTGCACGAAATGCCCGTGCGCTTCGTAGTAATCCAGCCCGAACTTGTAGGCGAATGACAGCAGGTAAATCGTCAGCAAAACCTTCCATGGGCGATACTTGCGCACGAGCCATACAATGGCCGGCACGCAAAGGTAGAACATTACCTCGATCTTCAACGACCACAGGGCGCCGTTGATGGCATGCATTGAATTCGCCCCGAAGACGCCCGGCAAATCCGGCTTCACGAAATTCATGAAGAGGAGATTCGACACGGTGTAGATGAACGTTCCTTTCGCCGTAAAAAAGCCTTTTAGCGGGAGCGTCGTAAAGAATGCTCCCAAGACCAACCCCAGCAATACCACCACCAGATAGGCGGGATAAATCCGGCGGAAGCGTCGTTCAAAATAATCCCTCAATGAGCGTGACTTCTCGTAGCTCATCACGATGAGAAAACCGCTGATGATGAAGAAGCCCTGCACCATCGTTTCCGAATTGATCAGGAAGTGCAAAGATTCGAGCGTCCGGGCGCCAGTCAGGTCATACGAGTGAACCAGCACGACCCCGGCTGCAAAAATCAGCCGCAGCAAATCAAAGTTATTGTGCTTGAGCGAGTTGCCCTTTGTCATTCCCTTCTTCTTCGGTTTTTGGCGCCGGTGGCGGGTTTAATCGGCGCGGGTAAATCTCGCGGTTCACGGTGGAAGCCGCGTTCGTGAGTTCGGTGTAGGGTTTGTCGGTAATGGTGACAAGTCCAATCCCGTAGTTTTCGCCATCGCCCGTGCGCCCGGTGAGTGGCTGGTCGGCATATTGGAACCAGTGGCAGCCCACGATAAAGCCGCTGTCGCCCGCGCTGAAAACATAGTCGTGGTAAAGCTGCGCCCTCATGGGCTGGTCGGCGGCCCAGACCAGGCCGGTACCAAATAGGCCGCGATCGGTGGCGCCATTGTGAAACTCACTGATGATGGCCGGCCGGTCCAACTTGGCGAGCAACTGGATAGTGGGATCATGTGAATCCACGACTGGGTGATACCAGTTGATGCTGGTCACGTCGCAATTCTTTGCGGCGGCGGTCACGAATTCGGGAGTGCGACCGGCAAAACGGCAGCCGAGATAAAGATGATGGGGGGCGGATTGATGGACTACCTCGAGGACGGTATGGAAATACTGGTCGGCGAAGGTTTGGGAAAGATCCTGCAGATCTTTTTCCAGTTCAGGCGTCCATTTCGGCGGCGGGTTCCATGGATTGTGGCGAAGGGAATCCCAGGAGCCGATTTTCATTTTCCAGCGGTCGGAGAGCGTCTTTACGTCGGCATACTTTTGGGCGAGCCGGTCGCAGAGCGCCTGTTTCGCCGGGATGGTGCCGGGCAGTCGCATCACGCCGAGCACGACAGCGTAACGTCCCGGGCCGCTCCATCCGCCCCAGGGAAATTCGTTGCCGACGAAGTAACCGATGCACCAAGGGTCGTTTGCCGAGCTGGCCGCTTCCTTCTTCATGGCCGCACCGAGGGCCTGGGCATAGGCAGGGTCGAAGGGGTCAGGGACAAAGTTCTTCTGGCTGCCATCGACCGGGATTTTTGCCGTCTCCAGCTTCACGTGAACGATGGCGGTGTAGGCACTTTTTTGACCAGCGAGCAACTGTGGGTCGGACCAGGCTCCGATGGTGTTGAAGCCCCAGTTTTTTAGCCGGATCAGCGTTTCATCCCTCCATTTGGATGACCAGTCGGCGCCGAATTTTCGTTCCAGATTGGCGCTGTAGAACTCGAAGGAACTGGCCCCCGCCGCGTCCTTGCTGAAGTGATCGAGCAACGGCGGCTTGGTTGGGAGCGTGGCGAAGAAGGATTCGCGTCCGGTGATCGGAGTGGACTCCGCGGTGCCGATGCTGTTGACGCCAGTGGAGAAGAAAGGATGTCCGGCCGGCGTGATGAGCCACCAGCGATTCCCGATTTTTTCCGTGCGAAAGTAGCCGCTGGCCTGGGTCGTGGGCCCTTTCGTCCAGCCGCCATACTCATCGAAGGCATCGTTGGTGGAGGGAGTGGCGGGTGCGGGATCGATGGTGCGCAAGTCGTTTTCCGCCAGCACCTTTCCTGGCCAGCTCCGACCATTCCACTGGCCGAATTCATCGACCATCCCCGCCATCTTGATGCCGGGAAGCAGCATCAGTTTGCTGATTTGCAGTTGCGTTGCGGCCTTGGACTGGCATTGGATGCCGACCACCTGGATTTGCTTCAAATCCGACCGGCCATGCACGCTCTGGAATTTTCCCCAACCGTCGAAAGGGGGCTGGACCATCATGCCGGGATAGGTAAAAGCCGGGTTGGAGAGCGGAAGGACGATGCGGGCCGACTGCCCGGCGGGAATCACCCGTGCGCCGACGATTTTCTCGGCCTGCAATGTGACCTTAACTGGTTGCGGGCCAGAGTTTTCCACTTCGATTCCGAGCGCGGCAAAGGGTCGCCAGTTCTGGGAATTCGAGGGGACATCGAAGAAGAAGGAGCCGGTCTTGCCCTCAGGTGCAACTAGCAGCAACCCGGCCGCTCCCGGGCTCAACTTTGCGTTCACGTGGCTGAGATGTTCGAGAATCTGCGGGCTGCTCCAGTTTCCCAGCAGGAAAGGGAAGTTGCCGGAGGACTGGCTGTAGGCAGTCGAGCCGAGCAGAGCCACGAGTGCGACGGTTCTCAACCAATCAATTGCCCGTCGCATCGTAATAAATGGTGACGTTGCGGACCTCGTAGGCGAAGTCGTCCACGAGCGGGTTCATGCCGATCTTGATGGCGTTGGCAATCGAGGGATCGAAGCCGTTGGGCGCATCCCGGTCCCAGACGAAGCTCACCTTTTTCCATGGAGCATTCGGCTTGAAGCCAAATTGGAAGTTACCGGCCTTGCTGTTCTTCAAGGTGTTTACCATCAAGTAGGCCTTGTTGACTTTGCTGGGATCGGGAGGCGTGAGGAGGCGCACTTCGAAGCTAATGCCGATGGTCTTGGCGAGGCTGATCTTGCGGCCGGCGAGGTCGAATTTCGGATAAATCCAGCGGGAGGCCCCGGCGGGATAGTGGACCAGGAATTGCACGGCGGTTTCATCCGAGTCCGCCTTGGAAACCATGACGCCTGAAGCGCTGGGGACCCAGGCCGTGGGTTCGTTGGCCGGAAGGACGACCGCCTTGGCATCGGAGAACGGATCGCCCGGTGAATTGACCGGGACGAAAATCGGAGAAATGTCCCCAGCATCGTCGCTGCCGGCAATGCGCACGTAGCAGGTGGTGGCATCCTGCGAGGAAAGCGCCGCCGTGATGGGGACATCGACCGTCTTTCCGGCCGGCACCGAGACCGACGCGGGCAGGCCGCCCACGGTGATGCTCTGCGAACTGTCCGCCGGCGTGTAGGTGCGGGGCGTGCTGCTGAAATTGCTCACCAGCAGATCGGCGTTATGCGATGGCTGGCTGCTGAAGTCGGCGGAGATCCGGTTCAGGATTTTCACGTCCGTTCCAAAGCGAATCGAGAGCACCAGATTGTGGTCGATGGTCGGCGAATCGGGCTTGCTGATCGAGGGATTCCCCACCATCGGGATCGGCTTCAATTTATGGAAGCCGGTGAAGTATTGCGGGTTCTGCGTGATGTGGACCGTGGCCGATTTCACCGCGGTGCTCTTGCCCATCAAGTCCACGGCGCTGGCCGGGGTGGCAGGCAGGTCGATGTCCTGCTCGGTATCCGACCACGAGACGATGACCTGATCGTCCTTCCGCTCAAAGAGCCAGCCCGCCACGCCCGGGCCGAGGCTCACGGGGCCAAGGTAGCTGGCGGAGCCGAGCTGGGCGGTGAGGTTCGCCAGCGCGACATAAGCGGGTTTTACGGTCCAATCCCAAGTGAGCAATCCCCAGACCTTGCCGCCGTCCTGTTCATTGTAGGGCGGGAGGACGAAGAAGAACATCCGGGCGAGCCCGCGCACCTGGCCGGTAATCATTGCATACACCATGAACCGCGCCTGCTCCATTTCCTGGTTGGGATCGTGCTCGCGCAGGTTCTGGCCGGGGACATCGGCGGCAATCCCGCCCACGCCTTCATTTTGCAGGCCGATCTCGGTGAGCCAGAGGGGCTTGGTGGAGATGCCGTATTTCTTCAGCAGCGTCTGCTTTTCGGAAATCACCTGGTTGAGCGCGCCCGCGGAGACGTAGGTGTGGAAGTTGTAGGCGTCGAAGAAATTGGCCGCGTCGTTTTGCAGCACCACCTCGACAAAGCGCGGGGTGGGGGAGGTGGCATTGGCGCCGATCAAGACCTTGGCGGCGGGATTGCCCGCACGAAATCCGGCGAAGGCGGCCTTCTGGGCCGAGGCGAAATCCCAGGCCGAATCGAGGCAATACATGTCGTCGGGCTCGTTCCAGAATTCCCAGGCCGGCACCTGCGACTGATAATGCGAGGAGACCGCCCTGGCGAAATTAAAGAGCGCCTGCAAATCGCGCGGCAGGCTTTGCAGGTCGCCGTTGCTCCACTTCGGGGCAAAGGTGAACATGTCGCAAAGCTTCACCCCACGGGTGGCGAGGTTGTTGATCGTGCCATCGTAGCCCTGGAACTGGAAGACTCCCGGGGAGGGATTGGTGGCCGGCCAGCTCAGGCGTTCGCGGGACATGGGGACGCCGGCCAGCTTCACGAGATTGGAGAGCACCTCGTAGTCGTTGCCGGGTTGATAGGGATTGAACTTGCGCGTGACCGAGAGCACGGAAGTTTGCGCGGAATCGAGATTATAAGGGCAATCCGGGCTGGTGGTGCGGGTGCTGGGATCGATGACAATGGCAAACGACGTTTTCGCAACCTGCGTGCCACTGACCGTGGCAATCAGCCGGTAAAAGCCCAGCGGCAGCGCGGGCAGCGCGATCTTGCCGGAATCCGACGCCGCGCAGTCGCCGCTGGCCACGGCGTTTCCCTGCCAGTCGGTGGCCTGCCATTGATAGGCCTGGGGGGTCGAGCCATCGGCCAGGGTGAAGGAAACCGCCGAGGGATCGGTAAAGACATTGGCCGGCGGATTGCCGGTGGCGGTAAAGCGGGGATCGGCTTTGCTCCAGCCAGTGAGCAAAACCAGGGCGATGGAAAAAAGGGCGAGCTTCTTCATGCTTCGACGAGGGATTCAGTTTCAACAGATTCTTCGAGCGGGGCCTTGGCGAGACGGTCGGCGAGATATTCCTTGCCCATCAAAAAACCGGCCGCGCCAAACATCGGCAGGCAGCCATACATCCCCAGGGTATCGCGCGCGAGTCCCTCGCCCCAGACCAGCCCCATAAAGAAAATGAAGACGAGATAACCCGAAGGGTGCAGATAGGCGAGTTTCCGGCGGCACATCTTGGCGAAAAAGACGGTGAAGAATACCACCCCAATGATGCCGGTGTGGTAGAAAATCCAGAGCGGCAGATTATCGACGAAATTGATCGGGTCGCCATTTCTCGCCACGTAGAAGGCGGAGGGCATGCCGATGAGAGTGCTGATGGGATAGTCAAACATCAGTCCCAGACGCTCGCGCCACACCTGGTCACGCTCAAATGAGCTGTCGAGGTTCAGCACCGTCAGATGCAAATTCAACGCGGTGATGACGTAGAGCAGGGTATAGCCGATGCCGATGCACGCGACAATGCCTTCGACGGCAATCGCCGTGCCCATGATCCGGCTCGCATAGAGTTTGAAATAGCCGGACGAATACATGGCGACGATGAACAGCAGCGACACCAGCATCATTCCAAAGAGCACGGAGCGCCCACCGCAGAACAGGCCGACGTAGGCAAAGAACGCGGCCATGGCGAGGCAGCTTGCCCGGGTGAAAAAGCCGCGGCGCAGGGCGACGATGCACAGGCAGGTGGTAAAGCCGACGCCCATCAAGTTGCCGAAGGAGAACACGTCGCGTTGCAGGCCCTGGGCGCGGATGTTGCCATCCATGGTCTGACTGCGGGACGCGGTGACGCCCGCAGCGGTGTCTTCATTGGCTTCAGCTGGAAGCACGAGGTGGTTGGTCTTGATTTCCTTGAAGCCGATGCAGGCATCGGTGAACACGAACAAATAAGTGAGCACCAGGCAGGCGACCGCAAGCCGGGGCATGCGCGGGCGCAGGGCGATCAGATACCCGACGCCCATCCAGTCCAGCCAGATCGCATACCATTTGAGGGTGATGAGCAAATCCTTCAACTGGGAGCGGGACTGGAAGAGCGGAGAAAAGAAGAGCGCGAAAATGATGATCGGCCACGCCACTTTAATGAAGGGTTTAAACTGCTCGATGCTGATGAAATACATGATGAGCAGCATGAGGTGCATGCCGAGCAGCAAGTCGCGGCCATAGACCCCGGAACCGATGAAAGTGTGGAGCAGGCCGCTCGGTTCATAAAGGGCAGCAATGCCGGTGCCAAAGATAATCAGCAGCGTGCCGATGGTGGAGGTCTTAAAATTCATGAACGGGATCGTTTGAGTGAGCGAAGTTGGAGCAACCGGTTCCAGAGGTTGGGCGTGAAAAGTTGGGCCCCGAGTTTAACACAAGCCCCGGGCTCGATGGCTCTGCTGGAGAAGGCGCCCCACCAGCGGGAGAAGGCGGCGCCTTTGCGCCCGGCGCGGGCGAGCTGGGAGCCGACGATCCGGGCGCGAAAAGCCAGCGCCGCCCGGGGCGTGAAAAGGTCGCGGTGGCTTTCGAGGAAGTTTTCGCTCCAGAGCGCGTCGTTGATATTGCTGAGCCGACCCGCGTCATCTCCCGTGTCGCGACGAGCAAGCGATTGGGAAATGTGAAGAAATCCCGTTCCATGTTTGGCCAGCCGTAGCAGCACGTCCCAGTCTTCATGCCGGCGTAGTGTCTCATCGAATCGGAATTTAGTAAACAGCTCTCGCGCCAGCAGCCACGTACTGGTCTGAAGCTGTCCATTTCCTGCAAAAAGGTAATCTGAAACGGCCTCGCCGGGATGGGGGCCGCGCTTTGGCCAGACGACCGGTGCGCCGCCCGACTGCATCTCGAAGGCGTGCGAGCAGTGGGTGTTCTCCGGTGCGGGGGAAGCCTCCAGTTGCGCGACCTGGATCGCCAGCTTTTCCGGCAGCCATTCGTCGTCGGAATCGAGGAAGGCGAGGTATTTTCCGGTGGCGGCGGCGGCTCCGGCGTTGCGAGCGGCAGAGACGCCCCGGTTGGTTTCCTGGCCGATGACCTTTACCCGCGAATCGCCCAGCGATCGGGCTACTTCCACGGTCGAGTCCTTCGAGCAGTCGTCCACGATGATCAGTTCCAGATCGCCCATGGTCTGCGCCAGCACCGAGCCCGCGCTCTGTGGGAGGATCGCGGCGCGGTTATAGGCGGGAATGATGACGGAAACCAGTGGTGCGCTCATTTACCCTGCTTCCTTTCATGCCAGTCGCGGTGACCGACCTTTTGTTTCCGCTGAAGCCAGAGCACGATGTCACGCGACACCGGGAGTGGAGCAAACCACGCAAAGACGATGAGCAGATAGATCGCGGGAATTTTCCATGGCTTGCCGAAGTGGGCGGCGGCAGCGCGCAGGGTGGTAGTCAGGCTGGCATCCGCGACATCATGCGCATTGCCCCGGTGTGCGACATGCTTGCGCAAAAGGTGAATCCATTTCCGCCCGGTCCAGTCCTCGGCGCGCTTGGGATGCCCCAATTTGGTGGCAAACCGGGCCAGGTCTTCGCACATCTGCTCGTAAACTTTCGTATCCCGGGCGAGCCGCCATTGTGGATCCTTTTTCCAGCCGGCATGCGACGTATTCCCGCCGTGGACGCGGTAGCTCACGATCGGCTCCTGCACGCTTGCGACCGGGCCGAAGAGCGGGGCGAGGGCGCGCAGGTAGCCATCCGCCGCGACGAAATAGACCGGCTCGGGCATGGGCATCACCGCTTCCAGAAAAGCGCGGCTCCAGGTGTTGCCGGAGGAAGGCGGAGCTGGATAGGAGCCCGGGCCCTGATCGAGCACGCGCTGTTTCCAGTCGCCCTCGGCGAGCGTGCCGGCGGGATCTTCGATGCCCATGAACTGACCGTCGCCGTCAATCAAGCGCAGGCGGGCCTGGACCTTGGAAATCTGTGGGTTGCGGAAACCGGCAGCAAAGAGCGCGGCGGCATCTTCGCGCACCAGATCGTCCGAATCGAGAAACAAGATGTATTCTCCATGCGCGGCCTGGAAGCCGGCATTGAAAGCCGAGCCCTGGCCGCCATTGGGCTTGAGCACCGGGATGACGCGGTCGCCAAAGGAGGCGATTACCTTGCGGGAATCGTCGGTCGAGCCGTCGTCCACCACGATCACTTCCAGTGGTTGATAAGTCTGCGCGAGACAGCTTTCGATCGTCTGGGCGAGAAACTTCCCGTAGTTGTAATTGTTGATGACGATGCTGAAGAGAGGCGCGCTCATGATTTGGCAAGCCAGCCGGCGCTGGCAACCTCCTGGAACCGTTTCGTGTAATCGCCCCGCATCCGCAGCAGCATGCTCACGCGTCCGCGGGCCCGCTCGGCGTAGATGAGGTGGGGGTTGCCCTCCTTCATGGCCGGGAGCGCCTTCAACAGATGGGTGAAGTAATCCTTGAGACTGGCAAACGTCCGCCAGAGCCAGCCCTGCTTGTAGGCGGAAATGGGATGGCCGGTGCGTTGTTCAAAGGTGAAGAGGTAGGGATCAATCAGGACGCTTGATTCGCCGATGCCGCGCAGCATGCGCTTCAGGTAATTCCAGGTGAGCCGTCCCGCCGGCATGAAGTGCTGCAATTGAATGCGGGGCGAATACCAGACCTTCCAGCCGGCAAGCTGGAGCGCGAGCCCGAGCTCCTGATCCTCCCCGGCGGACATGGCCTTGCCCGCACGACCGGCGAGGGTGAAGGAGAACCCTTTGTTTAACAGATCATTGACGGCGGATTTTCGCAGCGAAAGTCCGGCGCCGGGGAGCATGCGACCGGTGCCCTGGAGCACGCCCTCGGGGAAATCGCCGTGCGTGACGGCATAGAAACGCTTGTGCTCCTCGAACCAGGCGGGTATCGGCGTATCGGCCGTGGCAAGATTGGTGCCACCGGAAATTGCGACCTCCGGATGCTGCGCGAAAATCTCCGCCACCGTCTGCACCCAGTTGTCGCAAACCCAGTTGTCATCGTCGATGAAGCTGATGACCTCGTGGCGCGCATGGGCAAAGGCGCAGAGGCGCGCATTGGTGAGGCCCGGTTTTGCTTCATGCAGGACTTGAAAAGGGACGTCGGCCGGTCCGTTCCAGGCGGCTTTGGCCGCAGCGGCGGTGTCATCGGTGGAAGCGTTGTCCACGATGAGCACATCCCACTCCAGCCCGGCACCCACCTTTTGCGCCGCAAGATGGCGCAAGGTTTCCGGCAGGCGCGAAGCGCTGTTGTGGCAGCAGATGACGCAGGTGACTCCCAGGCTCATGCAGGTAAATTCGGGTAACGGTTCCGGGTTTCCGCCAGCACATAATCCATGATCGAAGACCACTTCGTCACGTTGCGCACCTTTTCATCGCAGAGCGCCACCAATTGCTGACGGGATTCGGGAGTGGCCGCCAGCAGGGATGCAATTTTCTCCTCAAAATCGACAAACGTGTTTTCAAAGAAGAGGTCGTTGGGCAGCGCTTCCCAGGGCGGCGCTTCCACGGTGGGGCGGCTCATGAGCGGCACGGAACCGGCGGCGACGGCCTCGGAATGGCGGTAGCAATCCCAGCCGCGTCCCGGCGCGGAAAGCGTGATCTTGCTGCGCGCCATCAGCGACGAGAATTCGTCGAAGGAAACGATGCCCTTGGGCGTGCAGACGTTCCAGCCCCGGCGCGCGGCCAGTTCCTGCAAGCGCCTGGCCGCCTCGATGCGGAACCAGCTATTCGGGCCGCCGGCCCAGAAGATGTCGATATCCTGGTCGCTCCGGCGATGCTGCTGGAGGAAGTCATAGCGCCGGTCGTCCACCCCGAGCGGGAGGTAGCGCAGGTTGGCGGTCACTTTCGCAATCGCCTCTTCCGAGGGCTTGCCCGTGCCGGGAAAAAGGCGGAAGCGATCGTAGGGAATCTCGCGCTTGAAGTAGAGCCGGTCGCCGGTGAGCAGCGGCACCTCCTTCGCCACCAGGGTGGTGGAATCGTGCATATCGATCACGATGGTCGGGATGTGCGCAAAGAGCTGCTCGGGAATCATCCGCATCCGCCAGCGCATCCCGCGCAGGCGCTTGGAAAACGGATTCGGCGGGCTGTCGAAAATCCAGCGGGCCCAGGTGGCAAGCTGGCCGCGATGCCAGTTGGTATCAGGCATGAGGATGATAAGGTCGAATTCCTTCGCGGCCAGCCGCTTCATGAATTCCTTGCGGTCCTTGATCTGGTGATACGCAAAATCCTCGGTATAGAGCGGATCGTCCTGGCCCAGCTTGATGTGGCTGAGATCGTAGGGGCAGAACTGCCAGACGTCGGTGCCCGGGCGGTTGCGCAGCGTATTCAGGCAAAAGCTGGCGGTGACATCCTTGGCGTAATCGTTGCGGAAGAGGACGACATTCATCGTTTAGGCAGCGGCTTTGGTGAAAAGTTTCCTTCGACGCAGGAGGCTGAGGAGGAACACGCGCCAATGATCGTAAACGAGGGGATGTTGAACCACGTTGCGAAAGGAGAGGACGCGGGCCGTATTCCAGTAACCGCAGGCCAGCGCACGCCGGGCCCAGGACTGACGCTGGATTTGCCGGTCGAGCGGACGCGAGAGCCAGCGCAGCATTTCCTCGGATTTTTCAAACGGCTCGCCGGTGCGCCCGGCGGTTTCCTGCAAGCATTCGAGAATGATCGCGGCCTGCTGGCCCTGCCGGGTCATATTCACGCTCTCGAACTGGAAGCGGTAGTAGAGCAGCACCTCGGGCAGGTTGGCGAGTTCACCGACCTCGCCGAGCCGGAGATAGAGATCGAGATCTTCGACCCACTGGTATTTCTGGCGGTAGCCGCCGATTTTCTCCAGCGCGTCCTTGCGGATCATCACCCCGGGATGCGGAATCTTGCCCCCTTCGCCCATGCGGAGGCGGCGCAGGATGGTGACGTGATCGGTGGGAAACTCCTCGGGGCCGATGGGACGATCCTCGGGGTCGATACGCAGGACGTGGCAGCCCACGGCGACAATGGCCGGGTAGGCGCGCAGAAAGGCGATCTGCTTTTCAAAACGGGTGGGCATCGAGACATCATCCGCATCCATGCGCGCGATGTATTTTCCACGGGCGACGGCGATGCCATCGTTCAATGCCCCGACGATGCCGCTATTGGGCCGGCTGACGATGCGGATGCGGTCGTCCTTTTTCGCCAGCGCCTCGAGCAGTTCCTGCGAATGGTCGGTGGAGCCGTCGTTGACGCAGATGAGCTCAAAGTCGCGAAAGGTCTGCTCCAAAATGCTGCCGACGGCCTGCCGGAGATAACGCGCGCCGTTGTAAACCGGCAGCACGACCGAGATCGCTGGAGCTGGGCGGGTGGAGTCGGGTTCCATGGTCAGGCGGCGGATTCCGTTTTGGGCTGGAGTGAAATCTCGGGGAAAAGCTTGCTCATCAACGCGCCGCAGTGGGTGCGGGCCTTTTCGTAAACCATCTGCTGGTCGAGCCGGGCGAGAATGCCGTATTTCCGGGCGGCGCCGAAGGCATGGGAGCGCTCCACGTCGAGCGAGTCGTGCGGGACGCCGATGAATTTTGCGATTTTCTCCGTGGCGCCCGAAATTTCTTTGGTCTTGAGCACGAGCAGGCGCTCGGCGGGAATGCGCTCGAGGGCGGTGGTGTTGTGCCAGTTCCAGAATCGGAAATACCCATCCAGGGTATGCAGGTGGTTCTCGGCGAGCAGTTGCTCGGCGGGGGAATACTGGAGTTTGGTCGCCCGATAACGATGATCCCACATGGCCTGCCAGGCCTTCGGGAACGGGCGGGAGAGCTTGTGATTGATCTCGGAATCCACCCAGCCGAAGCAATCGCGGACGGTGAGAATGAACTTTGCGTGCGGGAAAAGTTCCACCAGCAAATCGGTGACGTGGATGTTCAGGTTTGAGGCATCCATTTCCAGGTACATGCGGCGGTCGCGATCGAGGAGAAAGCGCTTCATGTCCTGGCGGGTGCTCTGGCCGGTTTCGTAGGCGAGGATCTGGGCGATGAACTCACGGTCCTCCGGTTCGTGACCGGTCCAGTAATTCTTCTCGCACATGGCATGGAGCGAGTGGGTGCCGGACTTTGAAGTGCCAAGGCCGAAGACATGAAACTCGCGCGGATGGCGCAGGTGAAACAGGGGACGGCGGACGCGTTGCTGGATGGTCTCACTCTGCCACAGACTGCGCAGCGCGCCCTTGCACTCGGTGGTGAAAGAGCGCTTCGAGATCGAGCCGAGCCACGCGGGCAGGACCTCGGAGACATGCTTGGCCGCATGGCGCAGGTAAACCGCTCCGGCGGAAAGGCGGCGGGCGGCGAGCTGCTTTTCCGCAACGGGAATCTCCGGCGTGGGGAGGACGGTTCCGTCCAATCCCGCCTGGCTGGCGCGCATGGCGAAGTCGAGATCGTCGCCGCGGAACTCGGGATCGGAGGCGAGGCTGGTATCGAAGCCGTGCAGTTGCTCGGCGACCTCGCGGCGGAAGAGCAGGGGGCCATCCTCAAATAGCTGGGCCGGGAGAAAGCTGCGCGCATGGAGCGTGCGCCCGGTGGCGGCATCGGCGTCGCCGGTGGCAAAGGCGACCTGCTGGTTATCAAACGCAGAGACCGCTTTTTGCAGAAATTCCTCGCTGGGCGGCGTGACCTCGTCGAAGCAGGCGACGATCTCGCCGACGGCGACTTCCAGGGCCAGATTGCGCGCATGCGAGATGCCGCGCCGGGGCTCGAAGAGCGGCTTGACCGGAAACTGGGCCTCCTCGCAAAACTTCTCGATCACCGAGGGACTGCCATCGACGGAATCGCGATCGACGAGGATGAGCTCCGCCTGGAGCTTTTGCATGGCCGCGGCGTCGAACTTCTCCAGCGCCGCCTGCAAGGCGTCGCGCTGGTTGCGGTTGCACATGATGAGTGAAATCCGCGGAGTGAAAGAAGAGGTGGAGAGGTCAGGCGTGGTGGTCGATTCCATTTTTCAATGCGTGGATTCCTGCTGGTTGAGCGCGGCCCAGGTATTGGGGAAAATTTTGGCCATGACGTCGGAGCAATGTTCGCGTGCCTTGCTGCGCACGAACTCGGGGTCGAGCTTGGCGAAGACGTTGAACTGCTTGCCATCGCGTTGCTGGCGAATTTTGGAGGGATCGAGGTGGTGGTGGTTGATGGAAAGGAAATCGGCGAGACGGCGCGGGCTGCGGCCGAGCTCGCGGCTCTTGACGATGAGGAGACGATGAGAAGGGACGACGCTGAGGGCGGTGCTGTTGTGCCAGTTCCAGTAATGGAAATAGCCGTCGAGCGTGTAAAGCCCGGCCTCTTTGAGCGGGGCCTCCTCGGGCGAGTGGACGAACTGGTGGGCCTGGCAGCGGTAATCCCAGAGCGTGCGCAGGTGGCGCGGGGTGGGATGGGTGAGGGAGTGATTGATCTCCGCCTCCAGCCACGACATGCAGTCGCGAATGGTGAGGACGAATTTTGCCTTGGGGAAAATCTCCACCAGGAGCTCGAGCAGGTGGATGTTCAGCGTCGAGCAATCCATCTCAAGATAAAGACGGCGGTCGCGCTTTTTCAGATAGTCGATCATCTGCTCGCGGGTGCTGGCGCCGAACTCGTAGGCGAGCATGGCCTCGGCAAAGGAGACCTCCTCGACATCGCTCATGGAGCGGAACTTGGCCTGGAAAATTTCGTTGATGGAATGGGTGCCCGATTTGTTCGTGCCGATGCAGAAGGCGTGAAATTTGCGCGGGTGGATGATGCGATGGACCGCGGTGCCGATGGTGCGCTCGAACAGGCGCTGCCCGAGCACGGCGAGATACTTGAGGGCACCGAAGATTTGCCAGCAGAACTCTTTTTTGTGGTTCTTGCGGAAGCTTTTCATCCAGCCGGTGAAGTAGTTGAAGCGACCGGCGAGGATGTTCTTCAGGTAATAGGCGCCGGCAGCGATCGCGTTGGCCTGGTGGAGATTGTTGCGGCTCTCGCCCGGCTTGCGACCGTGATGATGGAAGACGACCAACTGGGGCAGATGTGCACCGGCGAAGCCCGCGGCCGAGGCACGCGCGCAGTAGTCGATATCCTCGCAACGAAAGCCCTTGCTGGTGCCGAACATGGGGTCATACCCGCCCACCTTCTGGTAGAGCCTGCGGGTCATGACGAAGTTCGTGCCCTGGAAGGTGCCGACCCGGATAAACGAGTGGGCCGGGACAATTTCATACTCCTCCCGGGTATTGGAACCGTAGAGGGCGTCGGTCTCGTCGTAGTTCTGAATGCGGCCGCCGGCGTAGTCGAACTCGCCCCTGGCGAAGGCCTGTACGGCGTAGAACAGGTAGTGCTCGCCGAGGTAGCAATCGTCGTCGAGGAAGATGAAGAGATCACCGGTGGCGTGGCGCAGGCCGGTGTCGCGGGCGTTGCTCAACCCGGCGCGCGGCTCCAGCACGACATGCACCGGGCAGGCAGCCTGTTCCCAATAGGCATACATGACCGCCAGGGTGTCGTCTTCCGACCCGTTGTCCACCAGCACCACTTCCCCGTTCACGGCATTGATCGCAAACTGGTCGAGAGACTGCAAACAACGAGCCAGCGCATCCCGCCGGTTCCTTGTGCAAAGAATGATGGAGACTTTTCGTTCCATGAAATGGGGGTTAAACGGTTACCAACAGATACCCTGGTAGGTATCGTCGGAAACACGTTCGTCGAAAATGCGGACCAAATCCACAATTCGTTGACCAGGGCGGAGCAGGGGCTCGAGTTGCTCGCGAGTGGCAGTCTTGGTGCCGATGACAAGGGTTTCCGCGTGGGCGACGACGTCGGCCAGTTCGGGGCGCATGAGGCGGTCGATGTGCGGGATTTCCTTCTCGATGTAGCTCTTGTTTGCACCGACGAGGCGGGCGATGGAGACGTGGCTGTCGTAGATCGCGATGTCGTAGCCGCGGCCAATGAGCGTTTCCACGAGCGTGACCATGGGCGACTCGCGCAGGTCGTCGGTGCCGGCCTTGAAGCTGAGGCCGCAGATGCCGACCTTCTTGGTTTTCGTCTCGGCGATCAGGTCCACGGCGCGGTCGATCTGCTGGCGGTTGCCAGGCAGCAGGGAGTTGAGCATGGGGACGTTGACGTCGAGCTCGCGGGCCTTGTAGGTGAGGGCGCGCAGGTCCTTGGGCAGGCAGGAGCCGCCGAAGGCGAAGCCGGGGATCATGTAGTAGGGCGAGAGGTTCAGCTTCGTATCGAGGCAGACGAGGCGCATGACTTCGTGGCTGTCGATGCCGAGGGGCTTGCAGACGTTGCCAATTTCATTGGCGAAACTGACCTTCGCGGCGTGCCAGCAGTTGCAGGTGTATTTCACCATTTCGGCGGTGCGAACCGGCGTGACGTGGATGGGGGCATCGACATTGGAGTAGATGTCCTTCACGGCCTCGGCGGCGTCGGGGTGATCGGCGCCGATCAGGATGAAAGGGGGATGGTAGAAGTCGTAGAGCGACTTGCCCTCGCGAAGGAACTCCGGGTTGATGCAGACGTGGAAATCGACGCCCGCTTTTTTGCCGGAAGCGGCCTCGAGCGTGGGGGCGATGGTGTTATGGATGGTGCCGGGCAGCATGGTGCTGCGGGCGACGATGACGTGAGTGCCGGCCTTTTCCTTGAGTGCGGTGCCGATTTCGCGGCAGACGGATTCGATATGCGAGAGGTCGAGGCTGCCGTTGGAGCGGCTGGGGGTGCCGACGCAGATGATCGAAATGTCGGTTTCCAGAACCGCGGTCTTGGAGTCGGTGGTGGCGGTGAGGTTGCCCATCGCCACGGCTTCCTGCATGAGCTCATCCATGCCCGCTTCAATGATCGGGGTATGGCCGCTGTTGATGATTTCCACCTTGGCGACGCTGAGGTCCACGCCGACTACTTTGTTGCCTTCTTTTGCGAGACAGGCTGCCGAGACTGCGCCTACATAACCGAGGCCAAATACGCTGATCCTTTTCATAAGCCCTTTAAGTCCATTTTGGGTGCCGAAGTTATTGGAATTTCCATAAGTGACAAGCGTTAAATGCCTTCCGGCGTCGGGGTAGATGGTTTCATTAGAAGTGGAGACATGGAAAAATTAGGCAGTGAGCCGTTCGATGACCTCGAGAAAGCGGGTGGTGAAGGCCTGGCGGTTGAACTTGCGGGATTTCTCGCGGGCAGCGTCGCTCATCCGGCGGCGGAGGGCGTCGTCGAGCATCAGTTTGCGGGTGTAATCCTGCAATTCGTCGAGGGTATTCCAGATGAAGCCATCCACCCCGTGATCGACCACCTCGGGGGGGCCCCCTTTGTTGATGACGACGGGCACGCAACCGGCGGCCATGGCTTCCACCGTTACCTGGCCGAAATGCTCGGCGGTGCCGGGGTTCTTTTCCTCATCCTCACCGTAACCGGCGGCGTGCCAGAAAATCTTGGCCCGCTCGCAGATGGACTTGAGGTCGCCACGCCTGGCATTGGGCAGGATGTGGGCGGCTACGCCTTCGCCAGCCTGGCAGACGCTTTGGAAATAAGCCTGGTCCTTCGGGTTATCGGTCAATCCACCGAGGGTATAGTATTCCCAGCCGCTTGGGTGGGCTTGCTCCATCTCGCGGAAGGCCGTGACCATTTCGAGCTGCTTCTTCTTGATGCCCTCGGTGGTGAAGCGGCCGAGACTGACGATGGAATTGGTCTTTTCGGCGACCTGGAAATTGGTGTCCACGGGTGAGTAAATGACCTCGCAATCAAGGTTCCAGAGCTTCTTGGTCCAGCGGGCAGTGAATTTGGAATTGGCGCAGGCGAATTGGTAGGAGCCGAGCCGTTTGGCCCACTCGAAGCGGCGGTACCAGTTGCGGGGATGGCGGCTGCCGGTGTGACTGCCGTAGAAAGGGAAGAGCACGCGGAGAATGCCGTGCGGGGCCGGGTTGAAGACCATCGGGCCGTTCACGACGTTGATGAAGAGATCGCAATCCTCGGCGACGTGGGCGTTCCAGGCTTTGGCCTGGGCGAAGTTGGCGAGGGGATTCCAGCCGGGCGACTTGGGCTCGTCGAAAGAAAGGTTTTGGAAGGCCACCTGATCGAGATCGGTGTGCGCGTAAGCAGCCAGCGCCTCGCGGGTGAGATCGGGGCGATGGTTGCGAAATTCGACGCGGTGGTTTTTTGCCAATGCTTCCGCCAGCACGGCAATGGTATTTTCCGCCCCGCCATAGCCGGGGCCACGGGAATCGCGATAGATGACTATTTTCATGAACGCCCTTTTTTTCGGCCGGCCAGCTTTTGCAGCAGGGAAAGCTGCAGGCTGGCGATGCGGTGAAGCCGGGGGGCGAGAATGAGGAAGTGCTCCGGCTTGAGACGGTCCTTGCCGGGCAGCGTGATCCGAATTTTGGTGCTGGAATCCGCGAGCGCTTTCATTACGGGCAGGTTGCCCTTGCGCGCGTGGAGAATCTTGATCGTGGAACCCGCGGGCAGGAAGCCGGGGTAATCCGCGCGAAAGTTGTATTCTGGCGTCAGCGTCCAGAAGCGGACGTCGGAATCGTAGAGCGCATCGCGGAAGGCGGCCTGATCGCGGGGAATATTCATCTCCCGGGCACGCTTGAGCCAGTCGGCGAAGAAAGTCCTCACGGCATCGCTGCTGCGATAGGCCATCACACCGGTGTTGACCTCGGCGAAGCAAGTGGGGATGTCCTGGTTCAGGTAGCAATCGGGGTGGCGGGCCGGTTCGGTGGCGGCGAGGAAATCGTAACGCTCCAGCAGGTCGAAAAGCTCGTAGCAAGGCTGATAAACGACCGTATCACTATCGAGAAACAAGGTTTGCTCGAAGGGAAAGCTCAGCAGCGGCTCGATCTTGTCGAGGCATTCCTTGACCACGTTGTGGATGGGGCGGACTTCATAGAAGTCCTCCTTTGCCTCGCCGGGCTGATCGGTGAAAATGATGATTGGCAGGTCGGGCATGTGCTTCTTCGCCGTCCGGGCCGATTCCACGGCTTCGCGGAAATAGGGCGCGCCCGTCGTGGCATACACGATGCCCCGGCGTGCAGTGGTGGAACGTGAAGAAGCGTCGCTCATAAAAATCAATGCGGAGGCAGGAGCCAGCGATGCGGCACCAGGACGTCGCCCATCCCGCCCCAGGGCGTGGGAGGACGCTCCTGGAAGTTGGAGCGCTCCACCTCGATATGGCAGACGTTGAGGATTTCATCCTGCGCGACGCCGCCGATATGGAGCTGGATGCCCAGCTTGTAACGACCGGCGACCAGCGGGAGCTCGGGGATTTCGCAAACGAAGGCCGGATAATCGAGGTTGTTCACCCCGTCCTGCGGCGCGACGAAACTGCTGTTGAAGCTCGCGATCGGGGTGGGGATTTTGTCCGTATTGATGAGCAGAATGCAGTTCGCCTCGGGCAGGTAGTGATTCACGTGAACCACGAAGCGGACCGGATGGCCGGTAAACAGGCGGGTGCCTTCGCCATCCATGGAAACGGCCTCAAACTTGGTGGCGCGGAGTTTGCCCTCGCCCTTGCGGTCAGTGCGGGTGGCGAGATCGCCGCCGGAGGTGTTCTCGGTCATCTCGGTGTATTGGTTCACCACGGTTTCCGTGTCTCCGTCCGCGATGAGCTGTCCGCCCTTCAAGATGATGGCGCGGTTGCAAAGGGTGCGGATGAGCGAAAGGTTGTGGCTCACGAAGAGAATGGTCCGACCTTCCCCGGTGAGGATGCTCTGCATTTTGTTGATGCACTTGCGCTGGAACTGCGCGTCGCCGACGGCGAGCACTTCGTCCACGATCAGGATCTCGGGATTCAAATGCGCCGCGACCGAGAAGCCGAGCTTCACGTACATGCCGCTGGAGTAGCGTTTCACTGGTGTGTCGAGAAAGCGCTCCACTTCGGCGAAGTCCACGATTTCATCGAAGCGTTTCTTCGTCTCGGCGTGGCGCATGCCCATGACCGCGCCTTTGAGGTAGATGTTTTCACGCCCCGTCAGTTCCGGGTGAAATCCGGTGGCGACTTCGAGCAGGCTGGCGACGCGGCCGGTCAGTTCGATTTCGCCGCTGGTCGGATCGGTGATGCGGCTGAGCAGCTTGAGCAGCGTGGATTTGCCGGCCCCGTTGTGACCGATGAAGCCGACGGAATCACCCTCGCGAACCTCAAAGGAAATGTCGCGAAGCGCCCAGAAGGTTTCCTTCTTTTGAAACGCCCCCTGCGAGGTGCGGTGAAACATCTGCTTGACCGCGTTGCTGAGATCTTCCCGCAGCGTGGTGTGGTCGCGCTTGGCGGTCGCCTGGTGCTTGAGCACATAGCTTTTGCTCACGCCCGAAACTCGAATCATGGTGGGTTTCATTAGATGACGTCGGCGAGGGTTTTTTCCGTGCGGCGGAAGTAGAACATGCCAATCACGAAGATGATGATGAGAACCGCCATGGACATGGCAAAGCCCGGCCAGTAGAGCGCAAATTCATCGCGCCCGGTGATGGCCCAGCGGAAACCCTGGATCACCGAAACCATTGGATTGGCATAATACCAGACCAGCCACTTGGGATTGGTCACGATTGATTCGATGGGAATTACCACCGGTGAGAGGAAAAAGCCGAATTGCGCGATGAACGGCACGATCATGCGCACGTCGCGATATTTGACGTTCAGGGCCGAAAGCAGGATGCCGGACCCCGAGGCGGTTGCAAACGCCATGATGAAGAACAGCGGCAGGAGCGCCAGTTTCCAGGTAGGCAAAATGTGATGATACAAGATGAGGACGAGGAAGATCGCGCCCGAGAGCAGAAAATCCACGAACGCCACCGTGAGCGAACCGATCGGCACGAGGAGGCGCGGAAAGTAGATTTTGGAAACGAGCTGTGAGTTGTTCACCAGGCTGTTGCTCGATTCACTGAGCGCACTGGCGAAGAATTGCCAGGGCCAGATGCCGGCGAAGGCGACCACCGAGTAGGGCAGCCCGTGGGTCGGGAAGTGACCGGCCTTGGAGAAGATCATCGTAAAGATGCACAGGGTGAGCAGCGGACGGATGATCGCCCAGGCCACGCCGAAGACCGCCTGCTTGTAGCGAACGATGATGTCGCGCCACGCGAGGAAGTAGAGCAGTTCGCGGAAATGCCAGATATCTGTCCAGTATTGGCTGCCGGACTGTCCGGCTTTGACGAGCACTTTGTTCATAGTTTTGCAGAGGCCTTGGAGACGCGCGTTTGTTCGTAAAGGTTCATATACTTTTTGGCAATGACGGGCGGCAGGAAATCTCGTGAACGCAAGTTGCATGCCTCGCGCATGCCAATCAGGATTTCCGGGTTCGCCACGATGCGTTCGAGATGGGCGGTGAGTTCTCCCTCGTTGGAGGGATCGAAGGAAAAGCCGGTCACGCCTTCGTCCACCAGCTCCATGTTGCCGCCCCGCTGGGAGGCCAGCACCGGGATGCCATGGGAATACGCCTCGAAAATCACCCGCGGCAGCGGCTCATGCCAGAGCGAGGGCACCACCAGCACGTCGATCTCATGGAAAAGCGACTCCGGTTTTACAAAGCCAATAAAATTGATGGAGGGCGACATGGCCAGCGCCCGCAGCTCGGCCAGATAATCCTCGGTGGCATTGCCGGCGATGGAGAGCTCGTATTGCTCGGGCGCGAGTTTCAAGACTTCGCGGATGAGATAATCCACCCCTTTATGAGGCAAAATCTGGCCAATGAAGCCGATGCGCAGCCGTTTGTGCGGTCGGGCAGGTTTCTCGGCGGCGTGGCCGGGCACATAAATATTGTGCACGACATCGCGATGGCGGGCATTGGAGAAAAAGCCGAGGCCGGTGTGAATATCGAGCATGTGCTTCGAGTTACCGACGGCGGTGGTGACCACGCCGGAGACCTTGCGCTTGATCCAGCTCATCGCGCTGCACTCCCGGCACTGGGTATTGCAATTGGAACCGCGTTTAAACATCACCGAACGCGGGCAGGCCAGGTAGTAATCGCGCAGCGTGTGGATGATCGGCAGGCCGAGATCGCGCGCCGTCTGCCATGCAGAAACGGAAAGGCCGACGAGGAGATTGGAATGAACAACGTCGGGTTTCTCTTCCCGCATCACCGCCTTGCAAGCGGGCTGGGTGAGGGGATTGTACATATCCACCGCGTGCCAGAGCATGCTGGTGCGGGTTTTCTGGGTGCGACCAAAGGGCCAGTAGATGTTGGGCAGGCCGACATAATGCACCTTTACTCCGTTCACCGTGTCCCGGGCATGTCCTTCCCCGGGATTGAGCGAGAGAACGCTAACCTCCACGCCCTCGGCCACCAGCGCCTCGGCGAGAAATTGCACGGATCGCTCCGCGCCGCCGAAGACGTTTGGGGAATATAAAGAGTTGAGAATCAACAATTTCATACTTTCAAGGCAGCCGGTTGTGGACAATTTGTGCCTCCCCAGTATGCTTTCGGCAAAGGGAAAAATAATGGCTGATATTAAAGGGAACCTTCGTCACATGACTGGATGGCTGCTGATAGCCACCATCGTTTATGCCCCCTGGGCTTACGGCTGCACGCGGCCCGCGACCATTCTGGGGCTCGACGGTCTGATGGGCGCGGTGATTCTCTGCTGGCTGCTCGCGCTGCTGGCTGGCCGCAAGGCGCCCGTTTGCCCGGCGCTGATGCTGGGGTGCGTGGGCTGGCTGCTGTTGCAGGGCTGGACGATGGCCTTCCATGAACGATTTCTCTACTCGCCGGAGACGCAGATGTTTCACCGAAACCCGGCCGCGATTCCATTCCTGCCCGGCTCGGTCGATGCAAAGATGGTTTTCCAGGCCATGCTGCGCTACACGGGCTTGCTGGGCATCCTGATCATCAGCGCGGACTTGATGGAGGACGTGCGCTGGCGCATGCGGGTCTTTTACGCTTTTGCCCTGACGGGACTGAGCATCGTGCTGCTGGGCCTCATTCAGAAGGTCGGGGGTGCGAAAATGGTCTTTTGGGAGGCGGGGCGTGTTTCCTACACCTTTTTTGCCACCTATGTTTACCACGGCAACGCCGGGGCCTATCTCAATCTGGTGCTGCCGTTTCTGATTGGCGCGACCGTGATGGCGCTGCGAAATCAGGAGGGGGAGAAGGCGTGGGGATTTTGGGTTCCCGGCACGATGCTTTGCATTATCTCGGCCTTCGTGAATATCTCCAAAGGCGCAATGGTCATTGCTATTCTGATTTTGGGCCTGTCGGCCTGGGGATTTGCCAGCCTCGGGGGCCGGGCCATCCTGGCTTTTATGAAGCGCCATCGGGTGGTGCCCCTGGCGGCCGGGTTTGCGATCATTCTGCCGATTGCCATCTTCTTCTCCAGCGGAACACTGCGGGCGCGCTGGCTGCAATTTTTTCAGCAGGTGGGATGGGATTATCCCCGTTATCTGACCGCGAAAACGTGTGTGCAGATCATCCCACAATCCGGTCCCTTTGGCTTTGGCCCCGGGACCTTTGAGGAGATCTTTCCCCACTACACCAACTACCTGGGCAACAAGATCGCCGGGCTCTGGCAATACGCGCACCAGGATTATCTCCAGATGACGATTGAATGGGGCTGGATTGGTGCGGTGGCTCTCGGAATCCTGCTCTTGGGCGGGATGGGGATTGCCATCCGGCAGTTGTTCGAGCGCAAGGCGGATGCTTCGAGCCAGGACAAGATCGCGCTCTTCTGCACGGTGCTGGCCCTGGGCGGCATCACCCTCCATGCAGTGATTGATTTCCCCCTGGAAATCGCGTCGCTGCAATTCTACGTGGTCATCATGCTGGGCATTTGCTGGAACTCGCCGCGCTGGCTGCGCACCCGCCTGAAGGCAAAGAGACGTGAACTGCTGGTGACTTCGGTATGAGTGCCGACGGCTAGGTAGTTCCCCCATTTCCCTTGCGGTGATTAACTCGTCCTCACCGCGCCCGAGCCGTAAACGCCCTCGCCGTAGCTGCCACTGGAATAGTAATAGTAGTAACCGAGGCCGCTGTGGATGGGCAATTGATTGAGCACGACGCCCGAGAACTTACCCTTGGCCTGCCGGATCACCTGCACGGCGCGTTGCACGGCGCGACGGGGAGTCGAGGCGGCTTTGATCACGAGGCAGACAATGTTCGCATGGCTGGCGAAAAGCAGGGTATCGCTGACGGCATTGACCGGGGCGGTATCCAGGACCACGCGATCATATTTGGTCTTCGCCAGGGCGATGAAATCTTGCATCGCCTGGCTGGCGAGCGTTTCGGAAGGGTTGGAGAGCAGCTTGCCCACCGTGATGATGTCGAGATTCTGCACCTCGGATTTGCGCACGATTTCCTCCCACTTGGCCGAGCCTTGCAGGTACTGGCCGAGACCGGGCTGGTCGTCGTTGGAGATGTTGAAGGCCTTGGCAACCGCCGGGCGGCGCAAATCGCAATCCACGATCAAGGTGCGGAGATTCATCTGGGCCAGCGAGACCGCGTAGTTCGACGAGCAGAACGTTTTGCCCTCGGCCGGGATGGCGCTGGTGAAAAGGATGCTCTGGCTTTCGGTGCCGGTGAGTTCCAGCCCGAGATTGGTGCGCAAGGTTCGGAAAGCCTCGGAAACCGCCGAGGCTGGTTGCTTGACCAGCACGAGGGTGCGCTCCGGATTGGCGGAACGGCCCAGGAACGGGAGCAGGGAGCGAATGAGAATCTTGAGCTTCGAGGGCTGCTTGGCGGCGGCCTTGCGGGAGCGCTCCATGAGCGGGATCGCACCAATGGCGGACATGGAGGTGACCTGCTCCACTTGATCGACCGTGCGGAGGGTGGTGTCGGTGGTGGAAAGAAGGAAGGTGAGGGCGAAGCCGATCATGAAGCCGACGACCACCGCGAGGGTGATGATGAGCTTGGTCTTGGGCCAGCTTTGAAAGGTAGGCTTCTGGGCGGGCTGAATGATACGGAAGCTGCTGCCTTCGAAAGCCTTGGAAACCTCGGTCTGGTTTTGCTGGTTCACGACCTCATCGTAAAGCTTCTGGTTGGCTTCCACCTGGCGGGAGAGAACGCTGTAGGGGCCTTGCAGGTCGTTGAGATTCGCCGCCTCCTTGGACTGGGCGTCGAGAGCAGCCTGTAATTTGGCTTCATTGTCTTTCGCGGCCGCCAGCTGGCTGGTAAAAGAATCGGCTACTTTCAAGACAGTCCGGCTTAATTCATCTTTCAGCGCCTGCAACTGCCCGGCGGCTTCGATGTATTTCGGATGCTTGGGCTTGTAGCGGGTGGCGATGCTGGCGATCTGCCTCTGTTGATCCACGATGCGGCGTTTCACGTCGAGCACATCGGGGGCGGTGGCAATGCTCTGGATGGAGAGCAGCTGGTCCACATTTTTGTTGCTGCGCTCCACCGCATCCAGATCGCCTTCGAGTTTTCCGGCGACGGACTGGGCATCGGTAAGCCGCTGGTTCAGATCTTTCAGTTTCTCGGAGGTGATATCCTGGGTGTTGGAGAGCGAGATGGCGTTATGCTCCACCCGATAGGCTTGCAGGGCGGCCTGGGATTGCTCCAATTGCTTGCCGAGACGTTTTGCTTCGCCTTGAAGGAAGTCATTCTCGGTCTTGGAAGAGGCGGAACGAATCTCAAAATTCATTTCGTCGAATTGTTCCACCAGCGAGTCGGCCAGTCTCTGGGCACGATCGGGATCGGTGTCGTCCACCCAGATGTCAATCAGACGGGTGCCACGGCGGGCCTTGGCATCGACCCGCTGTTCGAGCATGCGGACCAACTGGGACATCGGGGGCTTCTTGCCAGCCACGCGGAGGGCAAAGGTTGGATCATCCTGCAAGTTATTCGCCTTGATTACGCGCTCGAAAAGGCTGTCGGCGATAAGGTTTTGCTCGAAGGTCTTGAGCAGGGCGTCGGCTTTGAGGTCTTCACCCTTCTGCCCGGCATCGTCGATAACCGTCGATTCCTGTTGCTCGACCTGAATAACGGTTTGCGAGGTGTAGAGAATCTGGCTTTTCCAGCAGTAAAAGACGGCGGCGCCCGCGAGCAGAAGCACGCAGAGGGCGATGAGCCATGCCTTCTCCAGCATGGTGTTGAAAATATGCTGGATCGAAATCCCGTCCTCGACCGAGGTGTAGCTTTCGGGTTTCGCGGAGTAAGGTGAATAGTTTGGCATCAGAAGATACTTTCTGCGACTACGATGGTGTCGCCTTCCTGAACTTTAAAGATTTCCTGACCTTTCAGTTTCGCCATTTTGTTGGCGTTGAGATGGTAAACCACGTCTTTGCCATCCACTTTGCGTTTGAGGGAAATGCTGGAAGCATTGGCAATGCGGGTGTAGCCGCCCGCCATGGCGATGGCATCGAGGAGGTCGATCTGCTGCTCGTCGGGAATATCATAGGCTCCCGGACGCTGAACCTGGCCGATGATGGTGAAGTGCCGCTTGGCGTACTCGGTGATTGTGAGGTTGACCTGCGGGTTGACGAGATAATCGGCCTGAAGACGAGCCCGGATGTATTCCGTTGCCTCGGCCACGCTGCGCCCGCCCACCTTGATGACGCCGATCAGCGGAAAGGCGATCATGCCGTCCTGGGGGACGCGCACAATCGTCCGCAAATCATCCTCATCATGCACCTTGATGTCCAACAGATCGTTGGGCGAGAGGATGTAGTTGGGAGAGGTGGCGATGGTGGTGCTGGAGCTGGTGTACGGCGAAGCCGGATTCACCGAGGCGGGAGCCTGGGCCGAAGTGGAGGAAGACCCTCCGGCGTCGGTTTGAGCCGCCGCCGGCAGCTGTTGGATGATTAAAAAAAGACTGAAACAGCAGAGTAATAAATACGACTTCATTCAGAGTGGGCAAAGCCCTAGAACTTGAACACCATTTGCAGGCCACCAATGTTTTGAGTGAACGCTCGGGAAACGTGGCTCGAGTCGTTCTCGCGGTAGAGATAGTAAATTTCTGCGGTGAGCCAGTCGCGGAAGTCATACGCAAACCCGACCCGACCATAGTAGAAGTTGTCCGTGCGGTCCGCAGTCACACCGGAGACGGCGCTGTTATACGTGGAGTGCTCGTAGCCACCTTCGAGGGAGAGGGTGAAGCGCTGCCAGAGCTTTTGCGATACCAGCAGGGAAACGCCGGTTGCGGTGTAGTTCTGACCCGCGTCATCCGCCGAACTGCGCTGATTGCGGAAAGCGGTGAGGTCGATCGTGGTATCCACGAAAGGATGATAGGTCGCACCGAGCGAGAAGATCGGATCGGCCGTATCGCCGCCACCACCGTTGAAATGGCGGAATTCGACACCCCCACGGGCATCCAGCGTGAACTTGTCGGTGGCGGCGTAGATGGCCTGCACCAGTGCCTGCTGATAGACCTGGCCGGGAGCGTTCTGCACATCGGTGTAGCCAATGGCGTAACCGGGGCCGATCTTGACCTTGGGAGCGATCTGGTAGTTGAGGAAGAAACGGGCGGTGTAGTAGGTGGAATCAATCCGATCCTTGTAATCGTAGTAGAGCCATTCCAACTCGGTTTCGGCCGAAATCTTGCCAGTCAGCGCGTATTCCGCGCGGAGCAGGCCGTCGTAAATGTTTCGATCCACCCGACCGATGGATTCGTCGTTGATGGTCTCAACCGACTGGCCCTGACGGGAATCAAACCGAAACTGCCCGCCGATGGTGAGGCGATCCATCACATACTGCCCCTCGAGAAGCACCTGGTTTTCCCAGGCATCGAGGCCGGAATGATCCGGATAGTAGGTGTAGGTGGGCTGATAGGTAAGGCTGAGATAGTTTTCCGTGTGGGTTTCGTAGTCACCAAGCGTGACCATGAAGAGCGGGGAAATACTGAAGGTGAAGTCGCCTACACGGTTGTAGTGAGAGACGTAAATATTGTCGTCGTAGAGCGCGCCGAGCGTGAGCTGGAAATCAAAGTGCCAGCGGTTGATCGCCATCGGCGAGGCCTTCGGATAAACGTCGGGCGACTGATTCTGCAAATCGGTATCCAGCACACTCTGGTCGAGCGACTGGTTGGCAGGGATCAGGGAATCGTTTGGGTTATTGGGCGCAGCGGCATTGGCCGGGCTGCGAACCGCAGCCTGATTGGCGGCGGAAAGCAAAGGTGCGTTCGAAGAAGCGGGCAGTGGTGCCGTGTAACTGGAATCGGGAGTGGAGGTGCCTGCTGAATCAGCCGATTCAGCCGCTCCGGCCACACTGACGGTGGAAATTCCCGCGCAAACCCATGCCATCAGTACGTAATTCACTTGTGTCCTTTTTCTCATAAATCCCCTTAAAAGTTGAAATTAAACTACCGTGATTCCGAAACCGGAATGGTCGGATTTTCAGTTGCCGTAGGAGGTGTTACAGCATTGGATTTATTGGGAGGATCCAACAAACTGAAGTCAAAGTGGCGCTCGAGCACTCCGCTGTCGGAGTAGCCTTCAGCCACGGCAGGCATCACGCAATCCGGCGCCATGTTGAGCGCGAGATCGAGAACCTGCTGATTATACTGCGGGGTGGTCCGGATTACGGAACCCACCAAGGACTGGATTTCGGGGCATTCGCTGGCGGCCATGTCCTTGCCGTCTTTTCCATCGGCAATCGACTTGCCATCGGAATTCAAGCCGGGGCTGGCACTGGCGTAGCGGAGATGGATGCCTTCGATCGCACCGGCGGTGAGCGCCTTGGTGCTGGCGAGGTCGTGGCGTTGCTTGAGGACTTCGGTGATGTTGGCCGTCGTTGAGGAGGCGTCGGTTGCGGCCGACTGCTTGGCCGCTTCGCGCAGCTGAGCGGCCGAAGCCGTTTTAACAGTAACTCCCTGGGGGAGAAGCTGCTCTACGGTGGCAGCGTGAACGCTGACGCCGACCAGTAATGCGGAAACAGCAAGCCATTTCATATTTTTGGAGACGTTATCCTTGCGGCTGCCCAGCAAGGCAATTTTCCCAACCATCATTTGTGAACCATTTCCATTCATAATATTGTGAAGCCCGATTTGAGGGCCATTCTTATAGATTTTTCAAAAGTGGTGCAAGATATTTTTTGTTTTTTTTGAGGGGCGGGGAAGTTTGGGTGCTCCGGCACGGCGTAAAGTCATTGTGTTGACTTCTTCTTCAACCCGCTGAAAGGCGCAGAGAGGCGGTCCAAAAGGAGGAGCACGTAAATCCAGAGAAACGGCTCATAAACAAAGCGGTAACGGGGAGTGGCGTTGCCAATCATTTGCGCGGCATACCAGACACAAAGCATGGTGAAGCCCCACGCGATGATTGGGATGCGCTGGGGATGGCGGTAAATGATACTAATGATGATCCCCAAAATGGCGACGGGGTAGAAGAGAGGCCAGCCGGGCATGCGGGCCTCGCCTTCCGGAATCCCGGCGATGTAATCATGCACCCAGCGTTCCTGCCTAATATTTGTATCAGGCGTGCGGAGGGAGATCATGGTTTGATTCCAGGTGGACGCCCATTTTCCAAACCAGGCGACTGGCTCGGGGTGGTAATGGGTTTTGATGAATTCGTCCAAGGTGGGTTGATCTACCGATTTGCCCAGTAATCCGCGGGTGAGGGGGGCGAGGTAGTGGCGCTTGGCTTGCAGGGCGTAGGTCTGCTTTTCCTGCAGGTAGTGGATGTCGAAATCGCCACTGACCCAGCTATCGATCGCCATCTGGGTTTTCAAAATGGGGTAATAAAGGACGGTGGTCGGATTCTCGAGGAGGATTTCCAGCGACATCCGGTTCAGCACGGAGGGAATGCGGGCACCGATTTGTTTGGCTTCTTCATTGGGATGGCGGCTCTTAAGGAAATTCCGCGCGGCGATGGAGACTTGCTTGGCGACCTTCACGGTATCGGCGGGAAACTCGAGCCATTTGGCGCGGCATTGGTCGCGCAACGGAATGATGTATGGCTCAAAGCCGGGCACGAACCGCGAGTGGTCGGGCGAGAGGTCCACCAGCGAGGCGAAAAGGTAGGCGGGGGCGGTGGTGTTGTTCTTGCAGATGACGGCGAGGACGGCAAGGCAGCCGAAGGTGCCCAGCAGATAAGGGCGCAGGCTTTTCCATTGCCACTGCACGACAAAGGGGAGGAGCAGCAGGGCGAACAGGAAGTAGAAGCGGGCTTCGCCGCGGGTGCCGGCGGTCAGGAAAAGGGAGATCAGCAACCAGACAAAGTATTCACGGCGCCTGGTTTTTACCCAGAGCGAGCCGAGGCAGAGGTCGGCGAGCAGGAAAAACAGGGTGAGGCTTTCGCTCATCAGGGTATGCTCGAACCACAGAATCCACGGGCAGATGGCGAGCCAGAGGGTGGCGTGGATGATCATGATCCGCCAGCGCACGAACCAGAGGCGAACGATGGTTCCCATGAACAGGATCTGGAAAATGCCAAGGAGATGCTGGGCCAGTGGAATGAGCAGCAGCGCGGGCAGGTGGAGTAAAAAGGGAATGCTGTAGAGGAGCGGGACGAGGAAGGATCGTTTTCCCGGGATGGAAAGCTTCCAGCGGCTGATGAGGTCGGCGCCCGTCTTGACGAAATCCATCGAGTCGAACTGGAAATAACCCCAGGGCATCTGCCAAGTGAGCACGGCACGAAGAGTCAGAGCTGCGAGGATGGCCGGCAGGCACCACCAGAGAACTTCCTTGAACTTCGAGCTGCGCACCTCGGCGGTGAAGATGGCCCGCGAGGACGCAAGGAACGAGCGGATGGCGGCTGCCGTCGCGCGAAAGAGGCGTGCGAACTTTTCACCCATGGCGTTGGATTTTTTTCAGGACTCGGATGGAATGGTCTATCGACTCGTGAAGGCTGCTTACAGCTTCATCCGCTTGTCGATCAAGTCCGCCAGCAGTCCGATAAACAGCATTTGAATCCCAGTCAGTGCGAGCGCAATGGCGAGGAGGCCGAGATGATGCTGGCCGCAATAGTCGATGATGCCTTTGAGAAGGCCGGCGAGAATCAACACCAGCGCCGGCGGAACGAAGACGTTCAGCGGTTTGAAATAGGCGCAGATGCGGATGATCAGGATGGTGAAATTGATGAAGTCGCTGGCTTTGATGGAGGATTTTCCAATGCGGCGATGGTAGTTGATCGGCACGAACTTCACCCGGTAGTGATTGGTGAGCATCGAGAGGGTGATGGTCGTGGTGAAGGAGAAGCCGTCCGGGTAAAGGGTGAGGAAGCGCAGCGCCACATCCTTGCGAAAGACGCGCAGACCGGAGTTGAGGTCGGGGATGTCCTGCTGGCTGAGGTACTTGGCGAGCTGGGTGATGATCCACTTGCCGGGGCGGCGGATCAACGGGATTTGCACGACGTCGCCGGTGCGGGCGCCCACGACCATATCGTAAGTGGTGGCGTCGGCGCAAAGCTTCGGGATGTCTTCCAGCGGATAAGTGCCGTCGGCGTCGGCAATGAGAATGTAGTCGTATTTGGCGTGCTGGAGGCCGGTCTTGAGGGCCGCGCCGTAGCCACGATTGACGGGGTGCTCGATCAGCGTGACGGGCAGGGTGCGGGCGATCTCGGAAGTGCGATCCTTGGAGCCATCGTTGATGACCACGATTTCCAAGTCCTTAAAATGGACACGCTGCTGCGCGATTTTGGCGACGGTTTCTTCGATGGCGCCTTCTTCGTTATACGCCGGGATGAGCACGCTCACGGAGAGCTGGGAGATATCCATGGGTTAAGTTTTTAGATGGATTGAGACGATTGCACAGCACTTTTTCGGGAAAGAATTCCCGGAATCCAGAGCCAGAAAATGCTGAGGGCGCTGGTGAGGGTGATGAACATTACCGGGACCACTGGAATGAGATAGCGGTCAAGGGGGCGGCCGATGGTGGAAAGTAGAATGAGTGAGAAATACCAGGCACCAGCCGCCGTGAACCACCACCAACGGTTGGGGCCGGTGGTGCGCCAGCAGAGCCATGGCAGGAGTAATGTGGTGAGGAGAACCGGCGTCACGCGAAACAGCCAGCAGGAGTTCAACCAGCGAAGATAGGGGCGAAGCAAGTTCTTGTTTTTCGACAAGTTATGTAATGTTTTTACGGTTTCCTCGGGATGTAATAGGCGGTCGTTTTTGGGGCGCTTTTCGATGTTCTCCGCACTGCTTTGCAGTTCGTCGATGGTCGGGGCTTTGAAGCGACGACCACCGTTCAGCAGCAGGTCCTTAATATCGCCGAGCACTTGTCTGGCATAGGCCAATTTGTGATGGGAAATGCCTTCCAAGGCGAGGTTGCGGCAGAAGCGGTTCAGATCCGAAGGGGTTTTGTTTTCGGCGGCGAAGATGGTGCGAAGATGGGGGACGACCGTGCGCTTGAGGATCAGGTTGTTATTCAGCTTGGGCAGCTTGCGATAGTCTTCCACCTCCTGGCGGATCTGGGCCTTGATTTCGGGTTCGATTCCCCCGTCCAGATAGGTAAACTGAGCCGTGCGACCATAGAACAGGATGCCATCCTGGGGTTCCGAGGGGCGGTCGTGGCGGGTGAGCTTGCGGAGCGTTTTGGCTCCAATGGTGGGGAAGGCGAAGGCGATGGCAAAGACGACCGCCATCAGGATCGCCCGGTTGCGCGATTCCCTGTTGATAAAGAAGCAGCCCGCCAAAATGATTGCCGCGCAGGGGCCGAGGACGAATCCCTTGGTAAGTCCCACCATGCCGCAGGCGATTCCCGCGATGGCGAGCCAGACCAGGGACTTGCGCTGGATGGCCAGCACCCAGGCGAGCCAGGTGATGGCGGAGAAAAAGAAGAGCATGGTCTCATTGCGCACCAGGTGCTCCAGATTGAGCGGCACCCCATAAATGCCGTAGGCATAGCCGCAGAGCAGGATGGGCAGCATGGCCCGGCGACCAGCCAGGAGACGCACGGTGACCATCCCCATCAGTGCCGCGCAGGCACCCATGAGGTGCTGGACGACCATCAAGGCATCAAGGCCGCCCCAGAGCTTGGTGCAGAAGGCGATGAGCAGCGAGTAAGCCGGGCCGCGGCGGGGATCGGACTCCCAGAGGCCGGTGTGGACCCAGCGAAAAGCGGAGTCCACGTAGGAACCGGCGTCATCCGACCACAGGGCGACGGGTACCAGCTTGATGAGGAGGGCGCGAATGCCAAATGTAACCAGCACCAGGATGACCCACATCGCGATTTCCAGGTTCCGTGAAGGCTCGCACAGGGCTTGCCAGAGGCGGGCGGGAGTGGAAGCGGGCGATGGGACGGTGGATTCGGAAGTCATTGAGCGATAGAAAAAGCGGTGGCCTTGGCGATGGTCACGCTTTTGTCTGGGGATAGACCCAGTAATGGTAAAGCAGAAACTTTGTGATGCTGATGAAACCCTGCACGAAAAAGAAGACCAGGAAGCGCAGCAACGGCGTGTGCCCGATGCTTTTCACGCCGGTGAGGGTGAGTAGATAGCTGATAAAGGCGCAGACGATGAGGCTGCCGAGATAGCGCGGCAGGCATTCGTGAAAATGGTGGTCGGTGTCGAAGTTCACGTGGTAGTTCCACCACGCCATCAAGAGCGTGGCGAAAGTGAGGCTCAGCGCATTGGCCAGCCATTCGGCCATGCCGGAGTGCTTGAGCCATTCGAAAGGGCCCCAGTTGAGCATCACGCTGATTAGCCCCCCGACCCCGAACCAGAAGAGGCGATGAAAGAGGTGCTGCTTCCTGGGGGCGGCTTGCGATGTGTTTTCCATGCTTGAAAAATGGGAATGTGTTTTAGCCGCTGGCGGGAAAAAAGCAACCCGCCTCGGTAAAAGTGAATGGACCGCAATCGGAATTCTTATTCGTTATCGGTTGCCGGGGGCTTGCGATCCGTGGTCTTAAGCCCAAGCACGCTCATGAAAAAGCTGGCGGAGATGACTTGAATGCCGATTACGATGAGGGTCACGGCGGTCACGAGACGACGGATATTTTCTTCATAGGGCAGAGCCCCGTAGCCCGCTCGTTTCCAGATCCATACGGACCAGAGCAGCAGGCCCACCCCCGCTAGTTTGAGCAGCACACCAAAAATGGCGCCGCGTTCCAGGGAGAAAACTTTGAAAAGCTTGGAGAACCCGGGGTCGGACGGCAGCAGTCCTTCGGCGATGGCGAAAACCTTGGTAAAAAAGGCGAAGCACACGAGCTGAAGGCCAATCACAATGCCCATGGCGGCGACGATGAGCGTGCCGACGTTAAAGCTCAGTCCTGCGATTTGCCAGTTCGCCACGGCGAGGGCACCCGTGGCAATGAGGCTCAGGAACATCAGCACCAGCCCTGGCACCAGGAAGAGCCAGCGGGGCGAGTAAATGAGCATGAAGCGCAGGTGCCGCCAGCCATCGCGCCACGGGCGCAGGTGCGGGGGGCGTGAGCGTCCATCCGGGTGTAGAGTGGTCGGCGTTTCTGCAATCCGCTGCCCGTGGAGGGTTGCCTTGATCACCATCTCGCTGGCGAATTCCATGCCGGTGGTCTTGAGGTCGAGTCGCTCGTAGGCCGCCTTGCTGAAGCCACGCAGGCCGCAGTGAAAATCATGGGCCGGGCACTGGAAGAAGGTGCGGCCGATGGTGGAAAGGATGGGATTGCCGATCCAGCGGTTTTTCCACGGCATCGCCCCGGGAATGATCGTGCCACCGCCGGAAGGCAGCCGGCAGCCCATCACCAGATCGAAGCCGGCGCGGAGTTTTTCCACGAAGCCGGTGATGTCGGAGAAGTCGTAGCTGTCATCCGCATCGCCCATAATGATCCAGCGGCTGTCCGAAGCCGCAATGCCACCGCGCAACGCGCTCCCATAGCCTTTTTCGCTCACATGCACCACGCGGGCCCCGTGTTTTTGTGCAATGTCGATCGAGCCATCGGTGCTGCCATTGTCGGCGATCACGATTTCCCCGGAGACCCCCGCTTTGGCGAGGCCGGCCTTGGCTTTTTCGATGCACTGGGCGAGCGTCTCGGCTTCGTTCAGGCAGGGCATCAGGATCGTCAGGTCAAGCATGGGAGGGGCATTTTGCGGGAAAAACGCGGAATGAAAAGTGGAAATGAAGCAAAGCTGCAAAGTTCAATGAAGCTTTTGGATGCTCGGTAGAAAAGATCAATCCGGGGTCCATCCAACCTTTGGAAGGAAGCAGGAAGCCAGAAATCCACAAAGGATCATCCGTTCACCGGCCCCCTCTTTCCTGGCCTCATGGCTTCCTGCTTCATCATTTCTACTAAGCAACGTGGATTGAACTGCCTGTTAGGCATTGGTTATCAGATTGCGGTGCCCGTGGCGGTGAAGGATGTGATTGATCCCAGGCAAAGGGATGGCTGGCGGCGGGAAAAACAGATGATCGTGCTCAAATTGTGGAGTGACGTCCATCGCCCAACCCCGATTGATATTTTCATTGATGAGCCCTTCGAGTTTGGGGCCGAGTATGAAAAGGCCATGCGGCAGGAGATTGTGCCGGGGGTTGAAGTGCCCTTCCTTTCCTTGCCTGCTTTGTTGGAAATGAAGCGGGAGGCTGGACGCCCCCAGGATTTGCTGGATATTGAAGAACTTACGCGAGGACGATGAACGAAAAAAACTCGATCGAACCTGATTGGAAATGGGGGACTGCCGAGGGCAGCCGGGAGCTCGACCGGCGGATGACGTTTCGTGAGAAACTGGAGTGGCTGGAGGAGGCGGAGACGCTGAGTCTCAGGTTGCAGGAGGGGCGGGAGCAGAGAAAGAAAATTAAAAGTTAAAAATCTGGGATTAAAAGATGGTGGGGTGGGATTGGGGTGGATCGGTTTGTGGGGATGGGCAATCTGTAATGATTGCTTGGCAAATGGGCTGGAAATGGCAGCGTTTGGAAAAAACGAGTCATGCCTAAATATGTGATCGAACGTGAGATTCCCGGGGCAGGAAAGCTGTCGGGGGAAGAACTGCAGGCAATTTCGCAAACCTCGTGCGGGGTGCTGCGTCAACTGGGGCCGCAGATTCAGTGGGTCCAGAGCTATGTCACCGAGGACAAGGTATATTGCGTGTATATCGCGCCGAACGAGGAGCTCGTTCGCGAGCATGCGGCCAAAGGGGGCTTTCCGGCGAACAAGGTGTCGGAGGTGAAGCAGGTGATTGATCCGACGACGGCGGAAGGATAGTCGGTTGTTTAGCAGAGAGATAAAACGATGAACATTTTGGGCGATTACAATTGGTTTGGTTCCATTTCGTTTCTGTATCTGGTTTTGGAGATCGTGGTGCATGTCGTATTTGCGGTGGCGGTTTATCATGACTCCCAACTGATGGGACGGCACTTGCAGCGGAAGACCTTTCTCGTTGGCGGAGCCATGTGGGCGCTGGCGACTTTGTTGGGCGGCGTGGTGATCGCGGGACTTTACTGGGCGATCCACCATTCCAACCTGCGGCCGGAGCCCAAGTTTGAAGGGCCGGTGGAAAGGTTGGTGCATTCGGCGAAACGACCGGAGGCGGGGGATTCGATTTAGCATTCGGGGTTTGGATCGCCGGGATTGGGTATGGTGGAGCCTTTTTGGGAAATTGAGGACAGGATGAACCGGATTTGCCGGATGACGGTGGATTGTTTTCCAGACAAAACCAATGTTGGAAAAAGTTTACAGAGAAGGGCGAAAAATTCCCGGAAATAAGGGGGAAATGGATTGACCGAAATACCAGATATGGGGCATATATGTGGCAGTTCTTTGAAACGGGAAACACCACAGGTTGTGGTTTTCTCTTTTGGCGAGAGAGTGCTCCAGGTTACGGCTTGGAGAGAATAGGGAACCGGGTGGAAATCCCGGGCGGTAGCGCCGCTGTAACGAGCGACGAAAGCCCCCATGTTGCCACTGCGTGCGGTCATGCGGTAAGGCGGGGTGAGTAGAACGACCTCGGAGTCAGAAGACCTGCTTTTTCGCCACTCATCAACGCTTCGCACTGCGAAGTTATTAGAGCGGTTCCGCCAAGAACCGTGATGGGATTGCTGTGAGACTGATTTTCGCGCGGGCCGGAGTGGACGAGGGTGCCTGCGCGGTGCGGCCTTCGGTTTTCCTAAAAATCCTGCCGGGATTTTCCGAAGGCTTTTTTGTGCCCGGATTTTTCCATGAACTGGTCCTGCGTGTTGGCGCATGCGGAACAAAACGAAACTTAAAAAAATCCGATGAACGAATCACTTCTTAACACAACCGGCGCTCCGGCGGCGCAATGGATGGAGGACGGGGCCGCCGGCAGTGGCGCTGGAACGGTGGAGGCGCGCGAAGAGGGCGACTTTGTCGTTTACCAGATGGGCGCAAAAACCTTCCGTCTGGACAAGGCCAAGGCCCGGGCGCGCCTGGCGGGCAAGCGGGTCATCAACGGGCAGCGCAGTGCGGAGTTGAACATCCTGCCGCTGAAGTACCATGAGGCCTATCGCATCTACAAGCAGATGAAGGCCAACCACTGGGAGCCGGACGTGATCGACATGACGCGCGACGCGCAGCAGTGGAACACGAACGCGCTCTCGCCGAAGGAACGCTGGATCATCGAAATGGGCGTGGGCTATTTCTCGGCGGCGGAGGGCATCGTGGGGGACTCGGTGCTGCACGTGATTGAGGACAACCTCACGGCGGCGGAACTGAAGCATGCGTCGCTGCGGCACATCGCCGAGGAGAGCATCCACATGGATTCGCTGCTGCATATCATCGGCTCGCTGAATATTGATCTGGACGAGGTGACGGCGAAGTTCAGCGACATTCCGAGCGTGCAGCGCAAGAATGCGTTCATCACGCGCCAGATGCCGGAACTGAAGATGGGCATCGACCTCACGAAGACGGAGAACAAGCAGAAGTTCGCCAAGGCGATCTTCGGCATCACCCAGGTGATGGAGGGGACGCAGTTCTACGCGCTCTTTGCGATGATCCTTTCGCTGCACCGGCAGAACAAGATGACCGGCATCGGGCAGATGTTCCAATACACGCTGCGCGATGAGAGCAATCACATCGAGCTCGGTCGCTATATCCTGTCGCAATTGATTTTGGAAAATCCCGAGATGTGGACGCCGGAATTCCGGGCCGAACTGGTCGAGTTCATGCGTGAAGGCGTGGAACTGGAGAAGGAGTTTGTGCGCGACTGCCTGCCGGAGGACGGCGTGGGGATGACCCAGGCGGATTTCCTCTCCTATGTGGATTTCAATGCGGACCGCCGCCTGGCCGGGCTGGATCTGCCGAGGCTTTCGGAGGTGCGGACCAATCCATTTGCGTGGCTGGATGAAGTGATTTTCCTGCGCAAGGAAAAGAACTTCTTCGAGACCCGCGTGACAGAGTACCAGACCAGTGGCAGCGTCAAGAACACGGCGGAGGACGATCTGATCTAATGGGTGTTCACGCTGACCAATGGATTCGCCGGATGGCGAAGGAACAGGGAATGATCGAACCCTTCGAGGAGAAACTGGTGCGCAGGGCGGACGAAGCGCCGGTGATCAGCTACGGGCTGTCGAGCTACGGCTACGATTTGCGGGTGGCCGATGAGTTCAAGGTGTTTACGAATGTTTTCAACACGGTGGTGGACCCGAAGGCGTTCGACCCGAAATCGTTCGTCTATGTGCAGACCGATGTGTGCATCGTGCCGCCCAATTCATTCGCGCTGGCGCGGAGCGTGGAGTATTTCCGCATCCCGCGCGATGTGCTGACGCTGTGCGTGGGCAAGAGCACGTATGCGCGCTGCGGGATCATCGTGAACGTGACGCCTTTCGAGCCGGAATGGGAGGGGCATGTGACGCTGGAAATTTCCAACACCACGCCGTTGCCGGCGAAGATTTACGCGGGCGAGGGACTGGCGCAGGTTGTGTTCCTGGCCGCGAATGAGATCTGCGAAACGAGCTACCGGGATCGCGGCGGAAAATATCAGTCGCAGACCGGGATCACGGTCCCGAGAATGTGATGTTTTGACATCAATTTGATGGAGTATTAAATTTCCAGCATGAACAAGACCCAGATTCAAGTTCCAGAGGAGTTGTTTCAGGAACTTCGGGCTTTCGCGAGAAAGCGTGAATGGTCTTTGGCGGAGACTTTTCGCCGGGGTGCGGAATTATTGCTCCAAGTGTATGCGGAAGCTCCCGGTCAAACGACTTCGACCTGGACTCCGCCGACCTCCAGCACCGTGGGCTGGAAAGGGCTCAGCGCGGAGGAACTCCGCGAAGCCGTTTTTACCGACGGTGATCCACAACTTGCGGCGAACCATTTCGAGGACTGAGATGCTCTCCATTGACGCCAATCTTTTACTCTACAGCTACAGTGAGGGATCGCCTTACCACCGGGAGGCGCTTCGGTTTGTCGAATCCATCTCCGCACGTGAAGATGTGGGACTGAGTGAGTTCGTTCTTTCCGAACTTTATCTTTTGCTGAGAAATCCGGCGGTACTGGCTCATCCGCTAAGTGCATCGGATGCCGTCACCTTGATTCAGAGCTACCGGCAACATCCGCGCTGGAAAACCTTCGGATTTCCGCCGGGCAGCCGTGAACTTCATGCCCGTTTATGGGAACTGGCGGGTGAAGCTGACTTTGCCCGTCGGCGGATTTACGATGCCCGGATTGCCTTAAGTCTGCGTGCCTTCGGGGTGCGCGAGTTTGCCACGGCAAATGTGAAGGACTTTGAAGGATTTGGACTGCGACGGGTTTGGAACCCTTTGGCAAAACTGCACCAAACCGGGTAATGAAAATGACCACGACCAAAGGATGCTCCCATCCGGATTTTTTTCTCCAACGCAATCTTGAACTAACGACCAGACCATGAATACGACAGCCACCTTTTCGCTTCAGAATGAACTCCCGGCCGTGGGCGGGGCGGATTTCCCGCAAGTGATCCGGCGCGATGTGCCGGGGGATGACTCGGGCAAGCCCCGCGTGGTGGCCTGGATGGGCCACAAGATCGCGCGCGCCGTGGCCGCCGCATGCTTTGCCGAAGGGCAGGACGAGGAGATTGGGCGCGAAGTGCAACGGCGCATCGAGGGCCGGATGGCAATCGAGCGTCCGAGCTTCGTCCACATTGAACATTTGCAGGATCTGGTCGAGGAAACGCTGATCGAGATGGGGCAGGCGAGGGTGGCGCTGGCCTATGGCAAATACCGGGCCCGCCGGGCGGTGGAACGGGATCGTGGATTGCTGTCGCCGGATGACGATTCGGCGCGCCAGCTGGAACTGGCGACCCGGGAGCAACTGGCGGATATCCGCGCCCGCATTTCCTTTGCGAAGATCGGGCTCAAGTTGACGATCGCCGATGACGAACTCGTCACGCGCCTTCTGCGCAGCACCTCGATCAATCTCACCGAGCGTGAACGGCGCGATACGATCGTGCTGAATGCGAAGTCGCTCCTGGATCTGGATGCGGATGCGCGCTTTTTCTCCGCGCGAATTTTGCTGAGCTACATCTATGAAGAAACGCTGCCGTGGAAGACGGCGGACGGTCCGCAGGCGCTCAAGGACGCGCATCGGAAGGCGTTTCTGGAATACATCCCCAAAGGCATCGCGCTGAAGCGGCTCGATCCGCGGCTGGCGGAGTTTGATCTGAACCGGCTGGCGGCGGCGATTGATCCGTTCGCGGATTTGCAGTTCGATTTCATCGGCATCCAGACGCTGTTTGACCGGTATCTGATTCACGACACGGACATGGTGACCGGGCGCAAGCGCCGGCTGGAGGCGCCGCAGATTTTCTGGCTGCGCGTGGCCATGGGGCTCTCGATTCTGGAAGCGGAGCGGGAAGCGCGGGTGATTGAATTTTACGGCATCTACAAGTCGCGCCGTGCGTGCAGCTCCACGCCGACGCTGTTCAATGCGGGTACGATGCATCCGCAGCTCTCGAGTTGCTACCTGCTCTATTGTGGGGACAGCATCGAGGAGATCACGGAGACGTGGCGCCGGTTCTCGCACCTCTCAAAGTGGGCGGGCGGCCTCGGCTGCTCGTGGACGGCGATTCGCGGCTCGGGGGCTCACATTCACGGCACCAACGGCGAATCAAGCGGAGTGATTCCGTTCCTGAAGGTGAGCAACGACATTGCGATCGCGGTGAACCAGGGTGGCAAGCGCCCCGGGGCGCTGTGCAGCTATCTGGAGCTGTGGCATTCCGATGTCGAGGACTTTCTCGACCTGCGCAAGGAAACCGGCGACGAACGCCGCCGCACGCACAACATGAACACGGCGCACTGGATTCCCGACCTGTTCATGAAGCGGCTCAAGCTGATCTCCGACGGCGTACTGGCGAAGGATGCGACGTGGTCGCTCTTCCGCAGCAACGAGGTGTCGGATCTCACCAAGCTCTCGGGCCGCGCCTTTGAGCAGCGCTACGAGCAGTATGAGCAGATGGCGGCCGACGGCAAACTGTGGAGCCGCAAGGTGCGCGTGCTGGCGCTCTGGAAGCGGATGCTGGAGATGCTATTCGAGACGGGGCACCCATGGATGACGTTCAAAGACCCGTGCAATCTGCGCAGCCCGCAGGACCACGCGGGAGTGATTCACAACTCGAACCTGTGCACGGAGATCACGCTCAATACGAACAGCGACGAGGTGGCGGTGTGCAATCTGGCTTCGATCAATCTCTCAGCGCATTTGCGCGAGGATGGCTCGCTCGACCTGGAAAAACTGCGCGGCACCGTGGCGGTGCTGATGCGGATGCTGGACAACGTGATCGACATCAATTTCTACCCCGTGGATGCGGCGGCGTATTCGAACCGGCGCCATCGGCCGGTGGGATTGGGCGTGATGGGGCTGCAGGATGCGCTGTATGACAAGCGGGTGGCCTTCGATTCGCCGGAAGCCGTTGCATTCAATGACGAGGCGCTGGAGGCGATTGCCTACTTTGCCTACGAGGCGTCGAGCGATCTGGCGTCCGAGCGCGGTCGCTACGAGAGCTACGCGGGCTCGAAGTGGGACCGCGGGATGCTGCCGCTGGACACGCTGGAGCTGCTGGAGCGCGAACGTGGAGTGGCCCTCCGGGTGGAGCGCACGTCGCGCATGGACTGGGGCGCGCTGCGGCAGAAGATTTCCCGGCAGGGGATGCGCAACTCGAACTGCCTGGCGATTGCGCCGACGGCGACGATTTCCAACATCCTCGGCTGCACTCCGTGCATTGAGCCGACCTACAAGCACATTCACACGAAGTCGAATCTGAGCGGCGAGTTCATTCGCACCAACGATCATCTGCTGCGCGACCTGCAGGCATTGGGCCTGTGGGATGAGGAGATGCTGGCCGACTTGAAGTATTTCGACGGCAGCGTGCAACCGATCGAGCGCGTGCCCGAGGACCTGAAGCGCCTTTACAAGACGGCCTTCGAAATCGAGCCGACTTGGATTCTCCAATGCGCTGCCGCGCGTCAGAAATGGATCGACCAGGCGCAGAGCACGAACCTGTGGCTGGCCGAAAGCGATGCCCGCACTGCGAGCTTCATGTATCGCGAGGCGTGGGAACGCGGCCTCAAGACGACCTACTACCTGCGCACGCTCAACAAAAGCGCCATCGACTCCGCCAACCGCGACCGTCGTGCGCCGGAGCCGGCGAAGCGCGAATTCACCGAGGCGGAAAAGACCGCCTGCTCGATCGACGCCATGCGCAACGGCGGCACCTGCGAAGCGTGCCAGTAGCGTGAGCTGATGAACGACCGGGCCGAAAATTCGGACGAGTCCCTGCGTTGGTGCAACCACGTGGGGCATTGTCCAATCTGCGGCCGGTCGAACCAATGCCGCATGGAAACCGGCGAGGCCTATAAAGGGCCTTGCTGGTGTGAAAAACCGACGCTCTCCGGCGCGGCCATCCGTCGCCTGACCGCCGATCTGCCCGAGCCTCGTTGCCTGTGCCCAACGTGCCTGGAAGCGATCGCGGAAAATCCGGAAATCACGATCGAAGAACTGGCCGCGGATGGAATGGAGACCGCGTCGAGCCTGTCGCCACCGCCGTTACGGGACGGTGATTTTTACTATGAGGGATCAGCCATGGTTTTCACGGCGCAATACCATCTTCGTCGTGGAAGTTGCTGCGGGAGTGGATGCCGGCATTGCCCGTATCGGACGAGGGCTTAGCGCATCGCTCGAAAGCAATTTTCGAAACGAAAGTGGATGGCGCAGCCAATGACTCGTCATCCCGAGCAAAGCGCAGCGCCGTCGAGGGATCCCGTCCTAGTGGCGGGTGAGGAGATTACAGTGTCTTTAGCTTGAGTGGAGAGTCAGGTCCAAATTGGAGTTGGAGTCGCGCGCCACGAGGACGGGATTTAATGCGCCGGAAAGGGAATCGTCCGCGAAAAACGCCAAATTCGCGAAAAGCGAAGATCCCTTTGCGGGTTTTTCGCGTCTTTCGCGGACCCAAAAAAGTTCTTCTCCGCCTTTCAATCCCCGCACCGCGAGTTCGGTGTCTCAGGATGACCCCGGGGGGTTGCGCCGGAATTTGGAAATTGATTTCGAGTAATACTTTAAATCGTTTCGAGAAGATGCGTGGCGGCGGATTTGTCGCGCACGTTGCGAGTGGCAGCGATGAATTGGTGCAGAACTGTGATGGCCTGCGGGCGCTGGTTGGCGGCGACGCAGGCGCGGCTGAGTTGCTCGATGATGGCGTAACTGTGCGGGGCGAGTTGGGCGGCGCGCTGAAGATGAGGGAGGGCGAGCTCGGGAGATTTTTCAGCGGTGGCCCAGGCGGCGTAGAGGGCGGCAAGGGTGCCGGGGATTTTGGGAAGGTCCGCGCTGCGTTGTGTGGCGATGGGCTCGAGCTGGCTGGTGATTTCGGTGTAAGCGCCGGTGGCTTTGGCCAGGGGAAGCAGGTTGTCGGTGGAAGTGCGGTTGCCAACGATGGCCTCGAGGTGGGTTTTGAGCAGCGGGAGCGCTTTATCTGGCTTGGAGCCGGCGACCCAGTAGGAAAAGAGGTTGCTCCAGAAGGTCTCCAGCTGGGTGCTGGAAAGGTTCAGTTGAGAAAGTTCCTCATTGAGGGCCATTTCATTGGCGGGCGCGGCGGCAAAGTTTTCAAGGGTTGCACTCTGCTCAACCAGCAGCGTGCAATCGAGGTTGGCGCGGTTGGAGTAAGCCTTGCGCAGGGCTTGGAGAAACCCCGGATCATTGGTGTCGGAAAGGAAGCGGGTATAGTTCGCCCATAGCGCGGTATTCTGGGCCGCGGGATCGCTGGCGGTCGCGAGCGCCCAGTAGATTTTTGCTTGTGGGATAAGGCCGAATTGCTGGAAGACGGGGGCGACCTCAATGGCGATGCCGGGGCTGAAAACGCAACGCGCGGCCACTTGTTCGAGCAGCGAGACCGCTTCGTCCTGATGGCCGGCGGAATGCAGCGCAGCGGCAAATTGCAGCACCGTTTTGTATTGGGAGGGACTGGCCTCGACAATGGCGCGACGCAGGGCAAGCGCAGCCTCCGGCTGATGATGGGATTGCAGCAGATTGGCGGCGTTTTCGAGAGTGGAGGAATCGAAGGTGCTGGCTTTGGCCGCAAAGGCTTTGGCAAGGGGGGCGATGGATTCGTCGGCCGTATAGCCCCAGCGAAGGAGGGCGAGACCGGCTTGAGGAATGCCGTCGCCGTGATCCCAATCGGCCTCCACTTGCTGTATAATTTCCGGATGACGGGCGGAGTTCAACTTGTGCAGCAGAGCGTAATAGGTATCCGGGCTGTCCGGAGCCACGCCCGGAGGAAGATCGTTCAGCGAATCGTGAAGTTTTTGCAGCAGAGGCTTAAGGAGTGGATGATCGGGGGGAAGAAGACCGGCCAGGGCGAGCTGGTAGGTAAAGCGGTCCGCCGGGATCGTGCTTTTCGCGATGGCGCTGCAAAGGGTGGCGATGGCCTCGGGCAGCTTCTTTTCCGTGGCAAGGCGGGCCGCATTGGCACAGAGCTCGCGACGCACGACGTCGCTCCCGCGGAGGCCAAAGGAGGGCGCGCTGGCGATGGCGGGTGGACGCGGCGCAGGCAGGCGGGCCAGTTCTTCATCACGACCTTCCGTGCGCAAAAGGTCGGCCAGAACGGAGAGGGCGATGGAGTTGGTTGGTTCGAGGGCCAGCATTCGGCGATATTCATCTTCAGCGTGATCATCATCGCCGGCCGAGCGATAGAGACGCGCGGAACGCTCGATCCAAAAGGTGTCCCGGGGCATGACTTGCATGGCCTGATCGAGAATCTTCCGTGATTGTGAGGACTCGTTGCGGCGCTCCAGCAGGTCCACGGCGTCGTTGATGAAGGAACGGTAGTTTTCGATCTGGGCGGGATTGGAAAGGCCGCGCTGGACGATGGAAAGCAGGAGATCGCGCGGGGTATCGAGGTCGTTGGAACTGCGGGCGGAATTGAGCAGTCCGCGGAGCGTCTGCTGATTTTCCGGATCGTGCTGGTAGAGGATTTCGTAGATGGGCAGGGAGGCGGAGTAGCAGCCGGTGCTTTCGAGTACGGCGGCGAGGGAAGCGAGTGTGTCCAGCGGCGCATCCGATGCGAAATCATTGAGCAGCAGTGTTTGCACGCCGGGCTCGGCGGCGAGAATACGGCTGGCGGCGAGACGCAGGCGAATCTCCCGCAGGGTACCGGGAAGCTGGTCGGTGGTGAGGCTGATGAAGGCGCGGTCGCCGAGGGCGCTCTGCCAGAATGCGCGCGCGGCGCGGTCGAGATTCCAGAGCTGGAGCTGCACGCCGGTGTTCAGCACGAAGGCCCAGTAGCGGTATTCGTGCGGGGCATCGTAGTCATCCCCATTGCGGGCGGGGACCGGAGCCAGCGCGAGCAGAGCGCGGACGGCGGCTTGAACCGCCGCCTGGTCGCCGGAAAGCGCGGCGAAAAGCAGCCGGCAATTGGCCGCGTGCAAAGGATCGTTCTTCCAGCGGGACAAATAGCTGGTAGTGAAGGCAGCGCGTTGTTCCGCGGGAAGCAGCAGCAAATATTCACGAAGCGGCGGATAAACCGGATCGTCGAGCGTGCTGCCCACCGTATATACCGAATCCCGCAAAGTAGCCTGAGCCCCTTTCAGATCGCCGAGCGAAATCTGCCAGTTGGCAATCTGGAGCCCGTAGTAGGGGCGCATTGTTCCAGCGTGGGCAAAGATTTGCCGGCCCAGGGTCACCGCGCCGCGCAGCTTGTCTTGCCCGGCCAGGATCAGCGCCGTCTGCCATTCCAGAAAGCCGAGGTGGGAGCCGGGCGGAAAAAGCTCGGCGGTGAGGCGGGGATCGTCGGGGCCATCGGAGAGATAACGACCGAGCGCGACGAGGGTGAGATCGCTGTCGTCGGGCCGGCGCTCAGGCGCGGAGAGCCAGCGGCTGAGCGTGCCATATTCCTGCATGCGCAGGCACAGCCAGATCCACGCCTGGCGGGTGGAGACATCGGCGGGATTTTGCGCCAGCAGTGTTTGCAGCAGACGGATGGTGCCGGGATGATCACCGGAGTAATAGTGCGCCCAGAGCGCTTCGACCCCGGGAGCCGTGTTCCAGCGGGCCAGCCAGTCGCGAAGCGCCGCGGAGCCGCCTTGCGCAGACAGGAGCAAAGACATCGCTCGAATGGCCGGGAGGCGGCTGGCGGCATCGCCGGTGAGCTTGGAATCGTTGTCGCTCCAGAACGATTTCAAATGCTGCACCGTAGCTCCGCTAATGGCTCCGTGGCGGAGCTCGATCGCGCGGAAATAGCTTTGCTGAACGCTCAAGGATTGCGAGGCATCCACATCGGGAAAATGCAGGGAATCCTCCGGCTGGGCGGGCGTGGTATGGGCGAGGATCTGTTCGTAGCAGGAAAGGGCCTCCGGGGGATCAGCCAGGGCGGCGAGGTTTTGCAAGGCGGCGAGATTGCCGGGATCGAGGGCGCGCACCCGGCGCAGGATGTCGCGCGCATCGTCATTGGCACCCCAGCGCTGGAAGAAATCGGCCGCTTTGGTGAGCAGTTCGACCTCGCGCGGGAATTGCCGGGCGATTTGCTGCCAGGTGCGAGTGGCTCCAGCCAGATCGCCAGCTTCCTCCTGCATTTGCGCCAGCGTGATGGTTTCCGCCGGATCGTCGGGCGGCGCCATTTGGGCAAGCTGTTGCTGGCGGGAGATGGCGTCCTGTGGACGGTTTAAATCACGCGCCAGCCGGACCACCTCGCGCAGTACTTGCGGATCGTCCGGCGACTGATCGGCCGCGCTGGAGAGCAATTGCAGCGCGTCGGCGGGCCGGTCGTCCGCTTGCGCCAGGGCGGCCAGGGCGCGGGTGGTCGAGAGATCGCCCGCATCCGCGCGGTGGCGGGTATCGAGTTGTTGTCGCAGCCAGGTCGTAAGGTCGTGCGCGGCACAAAACGCGATGAGGCGGTCGAGGTTCTGCTTGCGGTCATCGGGGGTGCCCGCCGCATCGGAGGCGGAGAGCATCAGCTCGGCGGCTTTCTGATTCAGACCCAGATGCTCCAGCGCGTGGACGAGCGGCTGGGAGATCTCCCGTTGTTGCGAGGGTGAGGCGATGGAATATGCATGCTGCCAGGTGAGCAGCGCATCGGACCACTGGTCGGCGCGCTGCCGGGCGACCGCGAGATCGGTGAGGGCATTGAGATCGGAGGGATTTTTCCGAGTCAGGGCATCGAGGATTCTCAAGCCGTCCTCGAAGTTGCTCCGGTCGAGGAGAAGCTGGGCCAGCTGGCGCTGCCAATCGCGGGCATGGTCGGGATCGAGTATGGAGAGCTGTTCGAGCTGTTCCTGGGCGGTCGCGGAATCCTTGGCCGCCGTGGCAATCTGGAGGATGAGCCGATGGGCCTCGATGGAGTCGGCCCCGGTCTTGAGCACCGCGCGGGCCAGTCGCATCGCGTCGTCGTTCCGCTGGGTCCAGAGCAGCCAGCGTGCGGCCCGGAGCTGGTCGCTGGTGTTTTTGCCATGCATGGCGGCGCGGACGAGTCCGGCGACGAAGTTGCGCAACGCGGGCGAAGATTGAGTAATGGGCGCTCCATCATCGGCGATGAAAGGAGAATCCGGGGCGGGTGCGGAATGGGCCACCACCTCCGACTGGAAAGCGCGGAAAAGCTTTTGATCGGTATCCGGCCCGGGCTGCAGATCGTAGGCGATGGACAACGTATGACGGGCCTCCTCGAAACGCCCCGCGGAGATTTGCAGATCGGCCAGCGCAAAAAGATGCGCGACATTCTTCGGCTCCAGCGACCGGGCCTGCTGAAGCGACTCCCCGGCCTCTTCGAGCTGACCATATTCCTTCCATAACGCCGCCACCCTTTCCCAGGCCGCGGCCTGGTCGGCGATGCTGGCGGATGGATGGACCAGCCCTTGCAGAATGTGCCCGGCCTCGCTGGTGCGGTGCTGGTCGAAAAGGAAACGGGCCAGCTCGACGACTGCTTCATCGCTGCGAGAAGCATCGGCGCGGAGGCGGTTCTCCAGCGCGGAAATGAGACGCGACTCGCGATAAAAGGTGATGACGCGGCGCTCCAGGGCCTGATCGTCCGAATGGGCCTGCACCAGCGCTTCGAGCCGGGCCACCGCCGCCTGGGGCTGTTCCATTTGCAAATCCAGCCCGGCGCGCTCGAAGACCAGCGAGGAATCGGCAGACTGATCCTGCAAGAGGGCGTCGAGCGTCGCCGCGGCGGCGGCCGGGTCGCCATCGGCCTGCCGGGCCCGGGCGAGGCTCAACTGCACTTCACGGTTATCCGGGGCGAGCGCGGCCATTTTTTCCAGCCAGGCCCGTTCTTTATGCTCTTCAGCGGTATGAAGGTAGAGCCCGGCGATCTTCCAATAGGCACCAAGGTCGCGCGGATTCCGGGTGATGGCCTGCTGCCAGCGTTGCTCCAACTGCTCGAGGCGGCCATTGCGCTGGCTGAGATTGATGAGTTGCAGCTCCAGGGAATCGCGGCGCCAGTTGCCGGGAGCGGTGAGATCGAGGGCGACATCAAGTGCGGTCTCGGCGGCTTCGGGATGGCTCAGCGAATCTTGCAACTGCGCCACCTTTTGCAGCGCCGCCACGCGGTCGGATGGCTCGGCATGCCCGGCGAGATACTGGTAGTGAATGAGCGCCTTTTCGGGGAGATGCTGCTGCTCGTAGTTTTGGGCAAGCTGGGTGCGCAGCGTGAGATCCTGCGGGGCAAGTTGCATGGCCCGTTCCCAGGCGGCAGCGGCCTGGGTGGAGTCATTGGCGGCCAGCCAGGCGTTGCCCAGCGCCAGAAGGTTGTCGGGCGTGGGCGCGCAATCGGCGGCTTGCTCCCATTCCACCGCAGCCTGCGCCGGCTGGTCGGCCAGCAGCCCGGCCAGAGCAATATGGGGGCTGGGACTTTTCGGATCCAGCTTCGCGGCCGCATGGAAGGCCGTGGCCGCATCGGGAGGCCGGCCTCCTCGCTGCAAGAGCCAGCCGTAAACCAGCGCGCCGGAGAAGGTGCCTTGCCGCTTTTGGTAATCGGCGAGGAGTTCGTCCGTGCGACCGGCATCCGAGTAAATCTTCCACAGCCGGTCGAGGGCCAGACCTTCGGCGGGATGGGCGTCGAGCATCTGCTCGTAGCGCTCGACCAGACGCGGATTGCCCGGGGGCTCGGCAAGGGAGCCAACACCCGTGGAGGCCAGGAGGGAAATGGTGAGCAGACCGCGGCGCATGGCCGCTGAAGTTACGTGAAACAAACGCAACGGCAAGGATTCACCGCAGGATCGGGCGGAGTAAATCGGCGCTTACTGAGCCACCGGAGTATTGGCGGACGGACCCTTGAGCAGGCTTTCCAACTGGGGATCGCGGTCGGAACCAAGCTGGGTGGCGCGGTCGTATTCCTTTTTGGCGAGCTCGAGATTCGGCGGCTTTTGCGTGGCATAGACGACGGCGAGATTGAAATGGGCGTCGGCGTAGTTGGGATCGATGGCGGTGGCCGTTTGCAGTTCCTTGACGGCGGCCTCACCCCAGCCCTTCTGGCTGGCGGTAATACCGAGATAATTATGGGCGACGGCGGATTTTGGATTGATCGCGAGCGCCTTGGTCAGCGAATCGACCGCCTGCTGGAACTGGCCTTCCTGATAGTAAACAATACCCAGGGTGGTGAAGGAAAAGGCATCGTTGGGCGAGGTGGTGATGGCCTTTTTCAAGGCCTCCTCGGCCATCTTGTATTTACCGGCACGGTAGCGGACGACGCCCAGATTGGAGAGGGCGTAAAGGTTGTCCGGGGCCTTGCTCAGGATTTTCTCGTAGGCGAGCTCGGCATCGTGATAGGAGCCGCGCTCAAAAGCTTCGCGGCCTTCCTTCGCCAGCGGCAGCAGATCGGCGGGAACATTGGGCGTCACGCTGGTTTCCACCTGCGGCGTATTGTCCGTGGGTGGGAGGGCCGGGGTGGCCGAAGCTGCCGGGGCCGGTGAATTGCCGGCAACCGCAGGCGAGCCGGAAGGAACTGCCACAGGAGAGGCCGAAGCCGAAGGCGCGGGAGAAGACGATTTTTTCACCGCCGCGATGGCGATGGACATGGTGTTGTCGCTGGTATCGAGCAATTCAAGCTGCGGCTGCTTGAAGAGCGCACGCTCCTGCGGAGAAAGGCTGACAATCGGCGATCCGAGGTAATCGAGCTGCTGCTTGAGCGTGTCGCTTTGCACCTGCATTTTACTGAGTTCGTCGGTCACCAGTTTGCGGGCCTGCTCGCGGCGGGCCTGCTCCTTCAATTCACGCAGCACGATACCGCGCAGCAGGTCGTTTTCCTGGGTGAGCTTCTGCTCGTCCTGAGTATTGGAGGAGGCGAGCTGGGCGCTCTTGTCGTCGAGCTGCTTCTTCAAGTCCTGAATGGTGGACTGGCTCTGGTCGTTTTGCTTTTGTGCATCGGCGAGCTGGTCGCGGGTCTTGCCCAGCTCGTCACGCAGGCTTACGAGCTCCTGCGAGGAGGATTTGCTGTTGGCCGTCTTGAGGTTGTTTTGCGCCTGGCTGAGCTTGCGCATGAGCGAGGCATTGGTGGCAATCAACTTGTCCACCTTGTCCTGGGCGTCCTTGGCCTTGGCGAGCTGGTCGAGGGCCTTGTCCCGCTGGGCCACGAGTTTGTCGCGCTGGGCGCTGAGCGAGGTGATCTTGTCTTTGGCGGTGGAGAGCTGGTCGGCCAGCTTGTCGCCGTTTTCCTTGGCGTCGTCGCGCTGCTTGGTCAGGTCCTGGATTCTCTGCTTCTGCCCGGCGAGCAGTTTCTTCAAATCGTCCGTGTTATCCTTGTTGTCAGCCGCCTGCTTTTCCAGATCGGCCACCTGCTTTTGGGCGTCCGCGAGCTTGCCTTCGTAATCCTTGACCGAGGCATAAGCGGCATCACGCTGCTTGCCGACCGTATCGGCAAGGCCGCGAGCCTTGGACATGCGGCGCTGGAAGTCGTCGTTGGTTTCCTCGGCCGCATCGCGCTCATCCTGGGCCTGCTGGAGCGCCGTGGTGAGCTTGGCGACCTCGGATTGCAACTGCACCGTGGCGCTGGTCTTTTGCGCGTTGTCGGCAAGCGCCTTTTCCAGCGCATCCTGGGTCTGCTGCAGATTGGATTGCAGCATGGTCTGGGCAACCTGCGATTTATCGAGCTTCGACTGGGTGTCCTGAAGCTTGTCGAGGAGTGCCTTGTTCTGATTTTCGGCCTGGCTCAAGCGGTCCCGGGTCTTGCGTAATTCACTTTGCAACGCGTCCATTTGTGCGCGGATTTGCTGGGTGGCCTGGTCCAGTACGGCACCCGGGCTGGCCGGGATGGAGTTTTGATAGGGAAGCGGGGTGGCTTCCGGGCCTCCCTGGGGGAGGGCTGGTTCCAAATCGGGCGAATTGGGCAGGGCAGGGGTCTGGTCCGAGAGTTTCTTTTGCAGGCGGTCGATGCCCTCCGCCGTCAGGCGGCTGCGATATTTGACGATGAGCGGCTGCCAGTTGGGATAGCGGTCGGCCACCTGGTCAAGCAGGCTGGCGGCAAAGCGATACTTGCTTAGCGCGGACTTGAGCTGGCCGTCGTCCTCATACTTCTGTCCCTGCTGGGCGGCCATGTAGGCGCTCAGGAACATGTCCGACGGATCGGAGGAGTCTGCACTTTGGGCATGCAGCGAGAGAGAACCGGTCAAGGCCAGCACTGCGATAAGGATTCTGAGGAAAAAGGACCGCATATTCGAAAGAAGCCGTGGAAGCTAAGTGAATTCGCCCAGTCTTGCAATCAGTTCCCTCCACCAGATTGTGGCGGGGCCGGCGCCACGAAGATTTCACATAAAAAAACCACGGGGATGATTGACTTTCAGAGAAAGAGGGTGATAGCTTCCGCCAACTTTTTCACCAATGCTCGAAAGGCAAGTACTCGTGCTGAATCGGCTGTGGCAGGCGGTTAACGTCTGTTCTGTAAGAAGAGCCTTCACTCTTCTCTGTCAAGGTCACGCTCAAGTGGTTTACGCGGATGAGCAGAATAACTTCCTCACCCATGATTTCGAAAGCTGGCGCGATTTTTCCACGCGCGAGCCAGAGGATGAGATGGTGCATACGATCTCGCTCAAGATTCGCATCCCGCGGATCATTGTGCTGCTGGTCTTCGAGCGTATGCCGAAGAAAGAGGTGAAATTCACCCGGCACAACATTTTCGAGCGGGACAAAAACACCTGCCAGTATTGCTACAAGGTGTTTGACCGGAAGGAACTCAACCTCGATCACGTGATCCCACGCGACAAAGGGGGGCTGACCAACTGGGAAAACATCGTGTGCTCCTGCATCCCGTGCAATACGAGGAAGGGCAACCGCCTGCCGCATGAGGCGGGGATGCACCTCCGGCACAAGCCGAAGCGTCCGAAGTGGCGTCCGTTTGTCCATCTCACCTTTAGCGGCCAGCAGCATGACAGCTGGCGGCACTTCCTCGACCTCGCGTATTGGAACGTGGAGTTGGGCGATTAGGGATTCTTTTTCAAAAACCATGGGGAGAGCGGGTGGAAGACCCCACTACGAGGCGGTGAAAGTTTGTTCATGCTCTGCCAGCGGCCAGCTCTGTGATTTTTGAAATGATCGCCCATGGAATTGGTTGACAGCAGGGACTTTCCGCCTGCATCTTCCCGATGCTTTTTCTTTCCTGTGCTGCCTTGCACCGAATCGGGCCCCCCCCCTTGAGTTGCGCAGGTCTTCAAGACACACGCACCTATTTATATATGCCCAATACTCCATCGAACTCGACGCCGGACGTGATTCTTGTCGGCGGCGGCATCATGAGCGCGACGCTGGCCATTCTGATGAAGGAACTTCAGCCGGATTTGACGATGGAAATCTTTGAGAGCCTCGACGCGATCGCCGCCGAGAGCTCGAATGCCTGGAACAATGCGGGCACCGGTCACGCCGCGCTTTGTGAGTTGAATTACACGCCGCAGAAGAAGGACGGCTCGGTGAATACCAAGAAGGCGCAGGAGATCAATGAAGCCTTCGAGGTGTCGAAACAGTTCTGGTCGCATCTGGTGAAGCGTGGGGTGGTGGAGAATCCCCAGGATTTCATTCGCCAGGTGCCGCACATGAGTTTTGTAAAGGGCGCGGCCGATGTGAAGTTTTTGCGGGCGCGTTATACGGCGCTGAAGCAGAGCCATCTTTTCGCCGACATGGAGTATTCGGAAGATCCAAAGCAACTGGAGGAATGGATGCCGCTGGTGATGGAAGGACGGCTCCAGGATGAGCCCGTGGCCGCGACGTATGTGAAGGGCGGAACGGACGTGAACTTTGGCGCGCTGACGCGCAGTATTATTTCCTATCTCGGCAAGCAGCCCGGATGCGCCGTGCATTTGCGCCATCGCGTGGAGGATGTGAAGCGGGAGGGCACGGGCTGGACGCTGGTGGTGAAGGACAAGGCGACGCGCAAGGAGCGTGAGGTGACGGCAAAATTTGTTTTCCTCGGCGCGGGTGGCGGCGCATTGCCGCTGTTGCAGAAGTCGGGGATTCCGGAGGTGAAGGGCTTTGGTGGTTTCCCGGTGAGCGGTCAGTGGTTGCGTTGCGACGTGCCGGAGCTGGTGGACCGCCACTTTGCAAAGGTGTATGGCAAGGCCGCCGTGGGAGCGCCGCCAATGTCGGTGCCGCACCTCGATACGCGGGTGATTGACGGCAAACGTTCGTTGCTGTTCGGCCCGTTTGCGGGGATTACCTGGAAGTTTTTGAAGACCGGCTCGCTGCTGGACCTGCCCTTGTCGCTCAAGCCGGACAACCTGCGTTCCATGCTCTCGGTGGGGCGCGACAATCTTGACCTGACCGGCTACCTGATCGGCCAGGCCTTGCAGACGCAGGGCAAGCGCCTGGAGGCGCTGAGCGAGTTCCTGCCCAACGTGAACCGCAAGGACTGGAAACTCCAGATCGCCGGTCAGCGCGTGCAAATCATCAAATACCACGATGATCGTGGTGGGGTGCTGCAATTTGGCACCGAGGTCGTCTCGTCGTCGGATGGCACTATTGCCGCGCTACTGGGCGCTTCCCCGGGTGCCTCCACGTCGGTTTCAATCATGCTCGATCTGTTAAACAACTGTTTTAAATCGAATATGAAGGGTGCGGCCTGGAAAGAGAAGTTGAAGACGATGATTCCCTCGTATGGGGAATCCCTGGCAAAGGACGCCTCCCTGTACCAGCGCTTGCAAGCCGACAGCACCAAGTCGCTGAAGTTGGGATGAGTTGCTGATTCGTCCACCGATTTCGCAGATTTTCACAGATTAAAGACAGGGCGGGGATTGCAGGTGAACTCGCACGCTATTTGGGCGGGATCCCTCAACTCCGCCACCAAAGAACTACCGGGAAAGACGGCGCAGAAATGGGTCCGCTAAAAACGCCAAATTCGCGAAAAGCGAAGATCTCCTTTCGTGTTTTTCGCGTCTTTCGTGGACCAAAAAGTTCTGCTCCGCCTTTCAATCCTGCTTCGCAGGTTCAGTGTCTCGGGATGACCCCATCATTTGGAGGTATTTAAAATCTTTGTAAATCAGTGAAACCCGTGGACAAACCTGCTGCGAAAATCTGCGAAATCTGCGGATAAAAACCCATCGTTCGAAATTCTTTTTCCGTTTCCAATTTTCCGGGGCTCGCTATGGTTCGCGCATGAATGTTGAGAAAGTCGCAATCGTCGGTGCCACAGGCTATTCCGGCGAAGAGTTGGTGAGGCTGCTTTCACGCCACGCGGGCGTGGAACTGGTGGCGCTCACGTCGCGACAACTCGCCGGGCAGAAGCTCACCGCGGCGTATCCGAAATTTGCGGGGACGCGGTTTGCCGATGTGACTTTCATCGAATCGAAGGTGGAGGCGATCGTGGCCAGCGGCGCGCGCTATGTGTTCCTTGCGTTGCCCCATGGCGTGGCGACGGAGTTTGCCCGGCCCCTCGTGGCAGCGGGACTGCGGGTGATTGATTTGAGCGCGGATTTCCGGGTCAAAGACGCGGCGGTGTATGAGGAATTTTACGGCGAGCCGCATCATGCGCCGGAGCTGGCGGCCCTGGGCGTGTACGGCATGCCGGAGATTCACCGGGAAAAAATCAAGCAGGCGCAGTTGGTGGCCTCGCCGGGATGTTATCCCACGAGCATCATCCTGCCGCTGGTGCCGCTGCTGCAACGGCGATTGATTGATCCGAAAACGATTGTTGTCAGTTCGGTAAGCGGCGTCTCGGGCGCAGGGCGGAATGCAAAAATCGAGTTACTCTTTGGCGAGTGCAACGAAAGTGTGCGCGCTTACAGCGTGCCGAAGCATCGGCACCTCTCGGAAATCGAGCAGGAGTTGAGCGCCGCCGCAGGCGAAAAGGTGATGATCAATTTCACCCCGCACATCGTGCCGATGAACCGGGGCATTCATTCCACCATCTACGCGCAGCCGGTGGCAGGCGTGGAGGAATGGCATCTGACCAATGCCTATCGCGAGTCGTATGGGCAGGAGCCGTTCATCCGCCTGCTGGGGGAGAAGGGCCTGCCGGATACGAAAAATGTCACGTTTACCAACTTTCTCGACATCGGCTGGCGGCTTGATCCGCGCACCGGGCGGGTCTTGCTGCTGAGCGCGGAGGACAATCTCGTGAAAGGCGCATCGGGACAGGCGATCCAGTCCTTCAACCTGATGAGTGGCTGGCCGGAAACCACGGCGTTGCTGTAAGCGGTCGGAGCGGTATCACTGGCATCAATTTTCCTTATCCATCGAAGCATGAAGAAACCATTCCATGAAGTTCCCGGCTCCATCGTTGCCCCAGTGGGCTTTCGGGCGGCCGGAGTGTTCTGCGACATCAAGCGCCTGGGAACCGGCAAGGGCTCGAACAAGGGCCAGAAGCGCGACCTGGCGCTGATTGCTTCCGAGATGCCGGCGACGGTTGCCGGGATGTTCACGACCAACCAGATCTGCGCTGCGCCGGTGAAGCTGTGCGTCGAGCATGTGAAGAAAGGCGTCGCCCAGGCCATTGTGGTGAACTCGGGCAATGCCAACGCCTGCACGGGAAAAACCGGCGTGCGCGATGCGAAGACCATGGCGGCCGAGGCTGGAAAATTTCTCGGGATCGCACTGGAGGATGTGCTGGTGGCTTCGACCGGGCGCATCGGCGTGACCATGCCGATGACCAATGTAAAGCGGGGCATTGCCGCCGTGGCAAAGCTCTTGAATCGCGACATGGAAAGCGCAGGCCACGCGGCGGAGGCGATCATGACCAGCGACACGAAGCCGAAACAGATCGCGGTGGAGTTTTCCCTGGGTGGGAAAACGGTCCATATCGGCGGGATTTGCAAGGGTGCGGGCATGATCCAGCCCGGCATGAGCCCCACGGGGGCCCGGCCTGCCTCCATGCCTTTGCATGCCACGATGCTGTGCTTTATCACCACCGACGCGGCGATTTCGCCCAAGGTGTTGCAGGCTTCGCTAAAGGAAGCGGTCGCGGCGAGTTTCAACCGCATCACGGTGGATGGCGACATGAGCACCAACGATACGGTGCTGGTGCTGGCGAATGGCCTGGCGGGAAATGCGAAGATCACCCGGGAGGGCATCGAGCTTTCACTCTTTCAGGAAGCGCTGAACCATGTGTGCCTGGAGCTGGCAAAGATGATCGTGCGGGATGGGGAGGGGGTGTCGCGCTTTGTCACCGTGCGAGTGAAAGGTGCGAAGACTGCGGCGGATGCCGATGCGGCTGCGCGGGCGGTGGCCAACAGCGCCCTGGTAAAGACCAGCTGGCATGGGGGGGACCCGAATTGGGGCCGCATCATTGATGCCCTGGGCTATTCCCCGGCGACGATCGTGGAGGAGAAAGTAGACATCGGTTACAGTGCCCCCGGTGGAAAAAAGGTGCTTTTTTCCCTAAAAAAGGGCCAGCCGACGAAGGCGACTTTTGCCGCCCTTTGCCAGGCCGTGGCCGCGCCGGAGTTTGACCTGCACATCGGCTTGAACCTGGGGAAAGGTGAGGCCATCATGTATGCCGCAGATTTGACCGAAGAATATGTGGAATTTAACAAAGGTGACGTCAGTGACCCGGCTTCTCTGGGCGGATAGGATGCCGCAGGAAATTTTCAATTCCATGATTTACAAAATGGCCGGTCTGCGCTGGATTGTGCCCCCTGCAAAATTTCAGGAGCGGAAGAGCCGCGAGTAACGTAGCATTTAGCAACTTTAGACCCAGTATGTCATACGAATCCCATTTGGAGCGTGCGGAGGCATTGATCGAGGCGCTTCCGTACATACAAAAATTTCGTGGCCAGTTGTTTGTCATCAAATATGGCGGCAGCGCCATGGACGATGAGCACGCCGTGGAGCGGTTGTTGCGCGACGTGGTTTTTCTGGAAGCGGTCGGGATCAACCCGGTGCTGATCCACGGCGGCGGCAAGGCGATCTCGGACAAGATGCGTGAAGCCGGACTGAAGGCCCGGTTTGTGAATGGCCTGCGGGTGACCGATGAGAAGTCCATCCGCATTGTCGAGGATGTGCTGGACGGCACCATCAACCCGCGCATCGTGAGCAAGATTTGTGACTTCGGCGGCAAGGCAAAAGGCTTTTCCGGCAAGACTGTCCTCCGCGCCAGGAAGCTGCCACCGCAGCGCGAAGGCAAGGTGGACGTCGATCTGGGCTATTGCGGCGAGGTGGTGAGTGTGGACGTTTCCGAAGTGCAGAAGCTGGTGGCCGAGGAAGTGGTGCCGGTCATCTCGCCGGTGGGCCTGGGTGAAGACGGCATGCCTCTGAATATCAACGCGGATATTGCCGCGGGCGCAATTGCGGGCGAGTTGAAGGCTTCGAAGCTGATTTACGTCAGCGACGTGCTCGGGATCATGCGCGATCCAAAGGAAAAGGACTCGCTGATTCCCTCGGTAAACCGCTCCATGATCGAAAAGCTCATCAAGGATGAGATCATCGAAGGCGGCATGGTGCCGAAGGTGAATTCGGCGCTGGAAGCGTTGGGGCACGGCGTGACCAAGGTGCATCTGATTGACGGGCGCATCCCGCATTCCATCCTGCTCGAAATTTTTACCAACGACGGTGTCGGCACGGAGATCCTGGCCTGATGAGAGAGATCGTGCCACCACCGCCTGCCCTCGTGCACAACGAGCAGGAAAACATCCGGGGGCTTTTCACGAAACACGTGGTGCCCAGCTACGGCCGATTCGACATCGCGCTGGAGCGCGGTGAGGGAAGCTGGCTGTGGGATGTAAACGGACGCCGGTTGCTGGATCTCGGCGGCGGCATTGCGGTGTGTTCGCTGGGACATGCGAACCCCGAAATCACCCAGGCGCTGGTGGAACAGTCGAAGCGGCTGGTTCATATCTCGAATCTCTATTACCACGAGCCGCAGGGGCGGCTGGCGCAGCAGATTTGTGCCTTGATCGCACCGGGGAAGGTCTTCTTTTGCAACAGCGGCGCGGAGGCCAACGAAGGGCTCTACAAAGTGGCCCGCAAGTTCGGCCATGATGAAGGGCGCTACGAGATCATCACCGCAATCAATTCCTTTCACGGTCGCACCCTGGCCGGCATCTCCGCGACCGGGCAGGACAAGGTGAAGAAAGGCTTTGAGCCCATGGTGAGCGGGTTCAAGCATGTGCCGTTCAACGATCTCGAAGCGATGCGCGCGGCCATCACTCCGCAGACGGCGGCGATCCTGATCGAGGGCATTCAAGGCGAGGGCGGCATTTCTGCGGCCACGCCCGAATACCTGCTGGGACTGCGCGAGCTTTGCGATGAGCAAAATCTTTTGCTGCTGATGGACAGCGTGCAGTGCGGGCATTTCCGCACCGGACGGTTCCAGAGCTGGCAGCGCATTCTGGAAGGCGTCCCCGGCGGTGAGAATTTTCTGCCGGACGGCATTTCCATGGCGAAGTCGCTCGGGGGCGGTTTCCCGATCGGCGCCTTCTGGCTGCGGGAGCCCTATGGCGATCTGCTAAGTGCGGGCACCCATGGCACCACCTATGGCGGAAACCCGCTGGGCTGCGTGGTGGCGCTGAAGATCATCGAAGTAATCAATCGCGATCATCTGGATGACCATGCGCGGAATCTAGGCGCGTGGCTGAAGGAGCAGATCGAAGCGCTCGCTGGACAATACCCGCAGGTTATCAACCACGTCCGCGGACTGGGGCTGATGCTGGGCTTTGAGCTTGGAGAAAAAGTTCCCGGCCTCGACGCCAGCAAGCCTGCCTCGATCCAGTTTGTGAACAAGCTTCACGAGCGTGGCGTATTGACGATTCCCTCGGGCAATCAGGTCGTCCGTCTGTTGCCCGCCTTGAATCTCACTCGCGTGGATGCGGAGGAGGGCCTGGCGGTGATTGCAAAGCTGGTGCAGGAGCTGGCCGCTTCCTGATCGCGGCGCCGGCACAAGGAAGGCAATAATTGTGCTGGCGGCAGGCGAGGGTTTTCCGCTAAAGCTGCGGCGGAAGGAACGGTTCATCATGGCAGACAAGACTGAGCAATCGCAGGTGCAGAATCAAAGTGTGAATATCGCGGTGAGTCTCGATAGTTCATCCGATCCCGATTTGGAACGGCATATTTTTGCGAAGGTTTCGAGTGTGGGACGGCAATTGGGGCGGATTTCGGACGTGCTGGATGTGCTTTTGAATGCCTGTGAGCAGGCCAAGCCGGCGGTCGGTAACGAGCAAAACCCTGCCGCAGATGAAGCAATCAAAGCTTTTCGCCAAATGCGGGAACAAATCGAAGACGAGAAGCAGCGCCGGAATCAGAAGCGCATTAAAACGGCCCTGCAGGAACTGGCTGCCTCAGTGAGTGCACTGGATCAGGTTGATCTGAATGCGCTCAACCAATTGCTTGCCTAGGCAAAGCAGCCGACCGCGCAGGCAGGTCAGTTGAAGAGCGGGGTGTAAAATGCGGAAGATTGGAACCGCCCTGCGGAAATGCAAAATGGATTCGTGGATTTTATTCCGAGGTTGAAGCTTCGAGGACGGGACCATGGCAAGGATAGCCCGGTTTGGCTTTTTGCTTGAGCCGGCCATGGGGATCGCAATGGAAGTGGTAGAGCTTCGCGATCCTCACATCCACTGAGCGCATGAAAGGGGAGTGGTAACAGGCGAGGCCAATGAGCATTCCCGCGACGGGGCCAATCCAATAGATCCACCATCCTTCCCAGGCGCCGGAAATGACCGAAGGGCCAAAACTCCGGGCGGTATTGGTGCTGGTGCCGGAAAGCGGCGCTTCCAGCCAGACCATGAGCGAGTAGAGCGGGGGAAAGAGCAGCGGCGTGAAGGGCATGAGCCGTTTATGACCGAGGAAGCAAAACAGGAGCACCACCATGACGAAGGTGGTGACGATCTCGCCCAGGAGTGCGATGCCAATGCCAGCGTGGGGATCGGGGATGGTGGCGCCAAAGAGCATGCTTTTCCCCATGGAACCCCAGAGCAGCAGCGGCAGGGCACCGGCGACGGCACCAGCCATTTGGGCGGTGAGGTAGCCGAAAAGATCGCTGCCTCGCAGTCGCCGCGCCAGCCAGAACGCGATCGATACCACCGGGTTGATATGAGCGCCGCTATGCTTGCCCACCCAGGAAATGGCAATGGAGGCACCCGTGCATCCGAAAAGAAAACCGGTAATAAGTCGCCGGGTATCCGGCGAGGGAATCCACTTCGGGACCAGACTGCCAGTGCCATTGATAAGGATGACGATGGAAAGACCAATAAAGACGAGCGCCGCAGTTCCTATGAACTCGGCGAGATACATCAATCCCGGTTTACTGGTTTCCCCGCTCATGGCTGGTTAAATCAGCAATTCCAATAGCGGAGGTCTTTTCTTTCCGCAAAAGAAAACCGCCATAAAGGATACACGAGCGATGAGCCGCATGATTATTATGGAAGCGTAATGTGTCTCAACAAAAACACCGCGAAGGATACGGGGAACCTTCGCGGTGGATAATTGAAAAGACTTTGGAAAAAGCCGCTTACTTTTTGAGTTTTACGATCGGCCAGGCACCCTTGCCGGCGAGTTCGAGCTTGTCCGGATTATCCGCTACGAGCTTCTTGATCTGCTTGGTATCGAGACGCAGCGCACGGAGGTTGATTTCGCTGGTTTTGTGCTCTTCAAAGAGTTGGAGCAGGCGGTTGTAAGAAACGAGGATTCCCTGCGCTTTTTGACCGGCGGCGGTCTTTTCGCTGGAAACACTGATACCCAGTTCTTTAACGATAGCGGCGATTTGGGTATCTACTTCTTCCACTTCCTTAAGAAGTTTGGCTTTCTTGGCTTCGAGGGCGGAAAGGTCGGCCTGTTCGAGTCGGGCGAGTTGCTCTTGAAGCTGTTGCTTCTGTTTGGCGATGAGATTGGCGTAGTCGGACATGAGATTGATTTTTAATTTCAATGGTGCTCGCCTGTCCTTATTGGACCGGGCTCCCGAGCGGTTAAAAGGATGATGGTGCGCGATACAGGGTTCGAACCTGTGACCCCTACCGTGTCAAGGTAGTGCTCTACCACTGAGCTAACCGCGCTTACATCCCTCTGCTGTCAGACCGCGACAGCGGACGGCAAAACTAGCGAGCCCGTGCGGGGTTGCAAGATATTTTCCACAGGAATTTAACAAAGTTTGTTTAAGGTATGAAAACGGGTGCTAGAACCCACTGAGGGGGGCATTCCGATTTTTCCATTTATTCCACCCAATGTATCCCACCAGCCCGAGGAGCGCGATGAATAGCAGGTTTAAAAGTGAAGGCCAATGACGGGCCAAGGTCTGGACTCGAACTTCGGGCGAGGGGTGGGTCGGTCGTCCCTGTTCATCGATGGCAACCACCCGGGCGACGAGAAATTCCAGGGGAGCCAGTCCAGTCACCCGCATGGTGGCCTTGCCGTCTGCGATTTGGTAATCGGGATTCGGCAGGCTCTGCCATTCGAGGGCAAGCTTCTTATTGGCATCGCGCACGAGCAGCAGTTGTTCGAAGCCGTAGGCTTTGGGGGCCGGGCTGGGGACTGGCCATTCCAAGGTGACACTGGTGGGGTTTACCTTGATGGCGGTCAGAGATTTTACCGGTGCAATCTTTGCATATTCCTTGGGCGTAGGATGGGCCAGGGCGGCCTTTTCCAGATCGTAGGTGGGAATGGAACTGCTTACGGTCGTAGTGGCTGGCGTGGGCGTCTGGCCTTCGCCCGTGCAGGTGGCTGTGAGATTTTGGATGCTGGAACTCAAGGTGAGGGTGGCCGTGGCAACGCCTTCCTGGGTGGGAGCAAAAGTGAGTGTCACGGAACGGCTCGCCCCCGGCGCGAGGTCAAAGGTCTGGTCCGAAGCGGCGAGTTGAAACGGCTTTTCAATGTGGGCAGAAACGGTGGCCGCGCTGGCACCGGTGTTTTTGATCCCAACGGTCAGGGACTTGGAGCCTGGCGTGGGCACCGCTCCAAAATCCAGTTTCGTCTGGTCGAGGGAAAGTACCGCCGGAGACGCACTGACCAGCAGATGCAGGCGACCGTTGAAAGTGCCGTCGGACACGGTCGCAAAATCATCAATTGGCGCTGAGAGCCCGGCTGGCGCGGAAAAGGACAGCGTGGACGTTCCCAAGGGAGGAATTTGCAACGACGCGGGAGCCAGAATGGGGGAAGGGGCCGTGATTTGCAGGTTCAGCGTATCGTGCAGGCGATTGTGAACGATGACGCTGGCCGAAGGAGCGGTTTTTGCATCGTCGGCCTGCAACCGCAAGGTGCCGCTATCCAGGTAGTAGGATTCCACGCCGCGTCCATAGATTTCGGTGATCGAGGCGCGATCCGAAGAGTAACTGATCGAGCCATCCACCGGCCCGACATGATCGGGAGTGAAAATGAGATGAAACGTGCGCTTCTCGCCGCCGGGAACGAGATAGGCGGGATTTTCACGGATTTGCCAGGGGGTGTCGGTATCCATCGTTCCACGCGCTGGGGCACCGCCGGTGTTGCTCAAGGGCAACTCGATCTCCTTGCTCTCCCCCACCGGCACATCGCCAAAGTCCAGGCGACTGGTCACCACCAGTTGAGAGGGCGGATCATCAATGATGATGGTGACTTCCGCCGCCGCGGAGACGCCACCATTGGTTTTGGCCGCATAGCTGAAGTGATCCTGGGTCTGCGTTTTTTCTCCCGAATGCCGGTAGGTCACAACGACATCTCCATGCCCTTCCAAGGTCGCGGCGGAAAGCGTACCGTAATCGGGCCGGGAGCGTAGAAGAAATTTTACCGATTCCGGCGGGCCAAAAACGCTCAATTTAAATGAAATCGAGTCACCACGGGGGACATGAATCGTCAGCGGAACCGCCTGGGAAGGCGGGCTGCCGGGGGAATTGATCTCGCCATGGACGCGGATTTCCGGCAGCAACAGCAGAAACAAGCAGACGATGGCATGAAAAACGAGCGGAGCTTTCTGATTGAACCTCATGAGGACAACAATTAAGTAACACGGATTGTTCCGTACGCATGAGATCATGTCGCTTATCTAAAATTGCACTCGCCCTTCTGGCAACCCTCACGTTTGCCCAATTGCAGGGACGAGCTGAAGGGCCCGCTGCTTCGCGTCCACGCCCGGCCATGAAGAAAGCGAGTGAACTGCTGTCGAAGCAGGATCCGCCCAAGATCACGGCGCGGCTGCGTGACGTCATCACGCCGGATAATTCCAACGTCCTCGTGTCGCTCTCGCGGCAGCGCGCCTACCTGATGGTCAATGGCGACACCTATATCGATACCCCGATATCTTCCGGCAAGCGGGCGGGTATGACGCCGACCGGTGATTTCAAGGTGCTCGAAAAGGACAAGGATCACCGCTCCAGTGTTTACGGAAATTTTATGGATTCGAAGGGCCGCACCGTGCGCGCGGGCGTGAGCTTGAAAATCGATTCCGCGCCGAGCGGCACCCATTACGTGGGCGCGCCGATGCTTTTCTTTATGCGCCTGACCGGGGACGGCGTCGGCATGCACATTGGCATTCTTCCCGGGTATCCCGCCTCGCATGGCTGCATCCGGTTGCCGGCGGAGATTGCGCCGCTGATCTACGAAAAGGTGAAGGTTGGTACCCCGGTGACAGTACAGCAGTAATTTGGGCGGTGGCGGGCGAAGGGCCTAGCAACCGCAATCGCAGCCGTGGCCGATCCAGGAGATCAGCTTCTCCACGTCTTTCATCGGGCTCACGACGGCCATGCCGAGACCGCCATGGTGCAGGCAGTCGCAGGCGGCTTGTTGCACTTCCGCCGCGGTGACCTGCTGGAGTTGCTGCTCGATTTCGCACGGGTCTTGAATCGACCGGTAGCCGAGCAGGCTTTCGCCCATCCAGAGCATCTGGTTGGTCGTGCTTTCGAGGCACATCAGGGTCTGGCCGACGGTATATTCCTTGGCCTGCTGGAGCTCCGTCCTGGTGGGTGCCTTCTCGCAGAGACGTTCGATTTCGCGAAGCGTGACTTTGAGGGCGGACTGCAATTTGCCCGTATCCACCCCGGCGCTGATGCTGAGCAGGCCCACATCGGAAAGAATCGTGAGCCCCGACTGCACGGAATAGCAAAAGCCGTGACGCTCGCGAAGCTGTTGAAACAAACGCGAACTCATGTTTTCGCCGAGAATGACGCTGAGCAGCTTCAAGGCGAAGCGCTGCCGGTCGCGCCGGCCGCCGGTGAAAAAGCCCATCGCGACATGGGTCTGGCCGGTATCCTGCGTATGCAACTGCACGCGCGGCCCCTGGCTCCGCGAGCGACCGCTGGAGTAGCGACGCGGCGTTCCCGCATGCAGCCGGCCCAGGCGGGGGGCGAGGCTGGCCACCACCTCCTCGTGGTTGACCCGTCCCGCCACGGTCACGATCGTATTGCCTGCGTGATAATTCTCGCGCCAGAACCGTTGCAAATCTTTGCGATGGAATTTGGAGATCGAATCCACCGTGCCGGTGAGGGGACGCCCGAGTGGACGGCCCGGCCACATCGTTTCGCTGAGCAGTTCCTGCACATGCTGCGCGGGCTGGTCGCGATACATCGAGATTTCTTCCGAGATCACATCGCGCTCGCGCTCGATTTCCTGGGGCGCAAAAACGGAATGGCAGTAAATATCCGAAAGCACCTCCGCGAGTTTGTCGAAATGAGTCGCCCCCGCCTTGGCGTAATAGCAGGTGTGATCCTCGGTGGTGAAGGCATTCAAGTAGCCGCCTACGCCTTCCACGGCTTCGGTGATCTGGCGGGAATCCCGCTTCTTCGTTCCCTTGAAAAGCATGTGCTCGAGGAAGTGCGACAGCCCACATTCCTGCGCCGTCTCATGGCGGGAGCCGATGCCGGTCCAGATGCCCATGCAGGCGGTATGCATGTGCTCCATCTCGCGGGTGGCGATGCGCACGCCGTTGGGCAGCTTGCTCAGGCGATATTCACCGTTCATTGGGCACTCCTTTTTTCGCGCAGCCGCAATACTTGTTCCGCCAGTTCGAGATCCTGGGGATAGGTGATTTTGAAATTCCAGTCATTGTTCAAATAAAGAGCAATTTTCCGGCCCAGGTGCTGCACGGCGGAAACCTCATCGGTGACCGGTTCGTGAAGCGCGATCACCTGGCCATAGGCCTGGACGAGCAGGGGGGCGGAAAAAATCTGCGGGGTTTGCATGGCCCAGAGGCCTTCGCGGCTGACACTCTCGGCAACAAGGCCGTCGCTGGAGGCGCGTTTCACCGTATCCGGCACAGGGGCGGCGCAGCAGGCAGCCCCTTCCTTGCGGGCCAGGGCGAGACATTCCTCGATCATCTTTGGCGTGGTAAGAGGGCGGGCACCGTCGTGAACCGCCACAAAATCCGCCGTGGCGCTTACATTTTGCAGGCCGTGCCAGACGGAGAGATGACGCTCGGTACCGCCTTCGATGATCTTGGTGACTTTGTGAAAGCCATTGTCGTCAGCCAGCTTTTTGAGCACCGGAATCCGGTCCCGGCGCGTAACGATAATGATTTCTCCAACCGCCGCGCTCTGGTCAAAGGCGGCGATAGAGTGTTCCACCACCAGTCGTCCGTGGAGCGGGGCAAAAAGCTTGTCAAAGCCCATCCGGCGACTGCTGCCGGCGGCCACGATAATGGCAGCGAGCGAACTCACGGAAGTTGCTTCTGGACTTCCGCGCTCACGGCTCGGCCTTCGGCGCGACCGGCGACTTTCGCATTAGCGAGCTTCATGACGGCGCCCATTTGCTGCTTCGAGGTGGCGCCGGCTTCGGCAATCGCCTCTTTCACGAGCGCGGCCAGTTCCTCGGCGGAGAGCGCCTGGGGCAGATAGGCTTGGAGGATTTTCAGTTCCGACCTTTCCTTTTCCGCGAGCTCGGGGCGGCCGCCCTTTTCAAAGCCTTCGATCGAGTCGTGGCGCTGCTTCACCTGCTTGCGCACCACCGCGAGGGCATCGGCCTCTTCGAGCTGGAATTGCAGGCCGCCTTTTTCAATCGCGAGGTTCTTGAGCGCGGACTTCAGCATGCGCAGCACATTCAAGCGCTCCGTCTCCCGCGCCTTCATCGCTTCCTTCAGGTCATTGTCGATCCGTTCCTGGAAATTCATAGGGCGCGCAACATGGACGCAATCAATCCCTTGCGCAACCGCTTTCCCAAGGCTTTACATATTCCCCGATGGAAGGTGTCCCCAATTTATTTCCCGTGGTCATGGCGGCGGTGGTTTTTTCCACCGCCTGGCTGGTTTTCAGCTTTTTGTTGCCGGACCGCCCGATGCGCATCGTCACGGCCCTGATTGCCCTGCTGCCGGTGCCCACGGCTTTGCTCTACCTCGCCATGTTTCACGGGCTGGGCGCGCCGGGAGTGGCGAGCCCCTGGCTGGATCGCGCCTGCAAAATCGTCATCGCCGATGGCGCGGTGATTCTAGTGATCGGGGTGCTGGCCGTGCTCAGGAAATAGGCGCGGCCTTTTCAATATGTTCCAAATACCAAGCGTAAGTGCCGGCAATGCCGTCGCGCAGGGCGACGCGCGGCTTCCAGCCGAGCGAGGTAAGGCGTGAGGTGTCGAGCAGCTTGCGCGGGGTGCCGTCCGGTTTTGTGGGGTCGAAAACCAGCTTCCCCTCATAGCCCAGCACTTCGCAGATGAGTTCGGCGAGTTCGCGGATGGTGATGTCCTCACCGCAACCGACGTTCACGATTTCCGGGGAATCGTAGGTTTCCAGCAGGTGGCGGCAGGCGTCGGCCATGTCGTCCACATGAAGAAATTCGCGCCGCGGAGTGCCGGTGCCCCAGACCACGATCTCCGGGGTGCCATTCTTTTTGGCCTCATGCACCTTGCGCAGCAGGGCGGGGAGGACATGCGAGCCTTGCAGGTCGAAATTATCCCCCGGGCCATACAGGTTGGTGGGCATGGCGCTGATGAAATTGGCGGCGTATTCTTTCGCGTAGGACTGGCAGAGCTTGATGCCGGCGATCTTGGCAATGGCGTAGGCATCATTGGTGGGCTCCAGGGCGCCGGTGAGCAGGGAATCCTCGTGAATGGGCTGGGGAGCGAATTTCGGATAAATGCACGAACTGCCGAGGAAAAGCAGCTTTTTCACCCCGGCTTCGTAAGCGCCCGCGATCAGGTTGTTCTGGATTTGCAGGTTCTCGAGCAGGAATTCCACCGGGAAATCATGGTTGGCCTTGATCCCGCCGACCTTGGCCGCCGCCACCACGACCACTTGGGGGCTGGTTTCCGCATAGAATTTTCGCACCGACTCCTGGTCGCGCAAATCGACTTCCTTGCGGCTGCGGGTGACGATCTTTTCGTAGCCATGCGCCTGCAGGTTGCGCACGACGGCCCCGCCCACGAGACCACGATGGCCAGCTACGAAAATGGATGCATCTTTCAACATGGGCCGCACGTTAGCCGCAATTTGCTCGCAGAGTCCAGCCCCGGAATGAAAGGCCCCAAGCCTCTTTGTCCTGCTCTTGCTCCCGCTGAATTGAGCAAAAGCAGGAACCACGAGTTAATCTTTTAACTCTTAACTTTTAATAACTCCCGCCTACTCCCCGATGTCCTCGTTCCAGAGCTCGGGATTCTTCGCGATGAATTCCTCCATCAGCGCAATGCATTCAGCGTTTTGCACGATATCCACCTGGATGCCCTGGCTGCGCACGTATTCCATAGGGCCCTGGAAGGTCTTGTCCTCGCCGACGATCACCTTGGGAATGCCGTAGAGCACGATCGCGCCGCTGCACATCGGGCAGGGGGAAAGGGTCGAGTAGATCGTGCATTCGCGATAAACCTTCGCGGGCAGGCGTCCGGCGTTTTCCAGGCAGTTCATTTCGCCGTGGTGAATCACGCTGCCATTCTGCACCCGCTGGTTGTGCCCCCGCCCGATGATCTGGCCGTTGTGTACGAGCACCGATCCGATGGGGATGCCGCCCTCGGCCAGCCCTTTTCGGGCTTCTTCGATTGCGGCCTGCATGAATGGATCGGATTCGGATGAATGACTCATGCCCGCGCAGTGAAGCAGAGCCGCCCGCCGCTGACCAGCCGGAAGTAAGCGGATCTTTCACTTGCTTCAAAGAGGCGGCAACGCGGGAATCGAACCCGCAGACGGGCTATCATCCGTCAAAGAGCACCAGCTCCGATTGCCATGAAAAGGGCGCACAAGATCGCACACCTCGCGATTCCTCAAAGTGAAATCGGGATGGCAGGTTATTTCGGACGGAAGATGAAGAAACTGAGGAAAAGAGTTGTCTGCGGACCCTCCCCTATTGCGGCGGGACGAGGCCGAAGGGCTTGTCGCTCACGTAGATGCGGTAATCCTTGATCCGACCGGGATCGGAGGGGCGGCCGCCGCGCGGCATGTAGCGGAGGCCGTAGATGGTCTGGCTTTCGCCGAGATCAATCACGATCCGGTGCGGGAAACCGGGGCGGGCTTCCGAATATTCGGTGTGCCAGAACGAGGCGGGCTGGCCGTCGAGCACGTTTTCCGCCTGGCCGGATTCCGCCTTCAATTCCTCACTGTCCACCCACAGGATTTGCCAGTCGGCCTTGGAAAGGGAATCGCCTTTGGCATTGAGGGCGTCGAGTTCCGCAATGGCCGCCACGTCCTTGCCGTCCTGCGAGTTGAGCGCTTCAAAGCAGAGGTAACGGCCGGTGGCGGGCTGGTCGAATTTCTTTTCCTGCCACTGGATATCCGCCGTGAAGCTGCCGGTGGCGGCGGGCTGGAGGCCAGTGGCATCGAAGGTGCCGCCGGCCCGGGCGAGCCGGGCGAAATCGCGATCGGGGTGCAGATCGTCCAGAATCGGCTGGCTGAGTCCGGCCACCTTGGGCGATTGCGGGCCGAGCAGATCAAGAATAACGATTTCGTTCTGTCCCGCCTTCAGCCATGGGCCGGGGCAATACAGCGTTTGCAGCGGACCGATGTTCCAGAAGCGACCGAGGCAATGACCGTTGACCCAGACGTCCCCTTTGCCCCATGAGCGCAGATCGAGAAAGGTGTCCCCGGGTTTTGCCACCTCAAAAGTGCCGCGCCAGAAAGCGGGCAGGGTGGTGGGAGTAGCCTCATATTTTAGCGAGGCCAGCTCCTGGTCGTCGAGTTCCAGCGGGAAGACCTGCCAGCCCTTGAGTTCGGTCGCGGAGCCGCCCTTGGGGGTGAGCTGTACCGGGGCATGGATGCCCTTGCGATCAAAGACTTCCTTGCCGAAGTTCACCCGCCCCATGGCTTCCACCAGAAAGTCGAGCCGGGCGGGAGCGGTGCGGGCGGGCAGGTTGATCGAGTAGCGCTTGCTGCGCCGATCCATCACTCCGGCCAGTTTTCCATCGAGGAAAATCCAGGCGAAATCGTGAATCTCCTTTGCCGAAAGTTTTCCTGCCGGTCCGGCCGGGATCGTCGTGCGATAAACGGTGCAGCCGCGGCTCTGGTTGTAGGCTTCGATATTGTGCGGGGTTTCGTCGGCAATCGGCGAGGGGAGATTGCTGAAGACCGGCGCCGTTTCCTTCAACTCGAAAGCGGGAATACTAATGACTGGATTGGCCGCCGGTGGCTCGGGGAGCGTTTCTCCGGGAGCGAGATGTTTGGCGATCACCTCGCGAATGGCGGTGAATTTCGGGGTCACCCAGCCCGCTTCGCTGATCGGCGCATCGTAGTCGTAGCTGGTGGTATCCGGGCTGAAGGGGCGGTCCGCCCCGGCCCAGAAGCCGAAGGAAGTCCCTCCATGGGCCATGTAGATGCTGAAGGAGGCGTTATGCCCGAGCATGTAATCGAGGTCGTGCACCACGGGAGCGATGGCGCCGAGGTGATGCTTTCGCCCCCACATGTCGAACCAGGCGGGATAATATTCCCCGTTCATGAGCGGGCCGGTCTTTTGGAACTTCCGCAGCGTTTCAAAGGCTTTGGGGGCGGCGTTCGCGCCAAAGTTCACCACCTGGAACAGGTCATCACGGTAGCCGTTGCCGATGACGCCCGGTGGATTGCAGGCAAAAAGCGGCACATCGAAGCCCCCATCGACCAGCGCCTGCCGGAGCGCCCCCATGTAAGCGGCATCCTTTCCAAACGAGCCATATTCATTTTCCACCTGCACCATGAGCAACGGACCGCCATGCGTGATCTGCATCGGTGCCAGCACCCGGCCCACTTCTTTCAAGTAGCGCTGGGCCGGTGCGAGGAACGCGGGATCACTGGTGCGGAGGTGGATATTGTCATTCTTCAACAACCACCACGGCAGACCTCCCATTTCCCACTCGGCACAGGAATAAGGACCGGGGCGAAGCAGCACCCACAGCCCTTCCTGCTGGGCCAGGCGGCAGAATTCCGCCACATCGGCCTGGCCGCTCCAGTTGAACTTGCCCTCTTCCCACTCATGGAAGTTCCAGAACAGGTACACGCATACTGTGTTCAATCCCAGCGCCTTGCACATTTGGAGGCGCTGCCGCCAGTATTCGCGGGGGACACGGGCGAAATGAATTTCCCCGCAGCGAATCACAAAGGGCTTCCCATCCAGAAGAAAACTGTCCTGGCCAATGGAAAAGGTATGCGCTGCGGCCGGGGCGGAGGCAGCATTCAACGAAGCGGTGCTGGAGAATAGGAGGGCCGTCATCAGACAAACAGCAAGATGTTTAACGAGAGAAATGCGCATCGGATCCTTGAGGTGGGGTATAAAGGGGGAGAATAAAAACGGCTTTCATACAGGGGACGAGCAATTTTTTCATCGGAATCATGAACACGGTTATGGGGGAGAATTGATACTGCAAAGGCCGTTGCACAAGGGCGAATGGAAAGGGGCTTAATCGTTAAAGTTTTTTGGGTGATTTTTGTGAACGAGGGATGACACATTCGGAGAAGCATGGCGTTTGTTCCATGAATGCCCTTCTGCTACATTCCCGGCACCAATTTTTTGCCATGAAACGCTTTGTAAAAACTCCGTATCCCTCCGGAGCATACGCCGACAAGTATGGCACTCGTTACCAAGTGCAGGAGGTGGGGGATGGTGAAACGGTGCGCAGTCCTTACGAGCCGCAACCTGCGGAAAACTTGAAGGCGTTTCTCGCCGCCAACGGTCTGCAGGGCTGGAACCACGTTATTTAGGATGGAGAAGGATTACTCCGGTTTTGCGGGAGTTTCCACGAGGTGAATGCCGTCCGCTTCGATGCGGATAAGCCTTTCCCGGAAGAGTGAGCCGAGTGCCTGCTTGTAGGCTTTTTTGCTGGTGCTAAATGCGGTTCGGATTTCCTCCGGCGTGGCGCGATCACCCAGGGGAAGATGACCTCCACTTGCTTTCAAGGCGTCGAGAATTTGGTCTTTTAACGGGCGGATGCGTCCGTAACCACTGGGATCGAGACTGAGATCGATTTTGCCATCCGGGCGCATGGCTTTGATGTATCCGGTTAGTTTCTGGCCGATGGCGAGCGTGGGGGGGACTTCGTTTCGATAGAGCAATCCCCAGTGGGCGTTTTCAATGATTGCCTTGTAGCCGAGTTCGGATTCCTCGGCGACGAGCAATTCGACGGCGTGGCCCTTTTCGTAAGTGGCTGGCCCGCGGCCCAGGTGCGAATCGAGCCGGGTGGTGGCGATGATGCGATTGCTCCTGGCGTCGAGTTCGATGTAAACAACCACTTCCAAGCCCACTTCCTCGCGATAGAGCTTTCGCTTTTGTTCCCGCATGGGCAGGAGCAGGTCTTTCGACAGGCCCCAATCCAGAAAAGCCCCGATTTGCGGGTCCACGCTGACGATCTTCAAACTGGCAAACTCGCCAACCCCGGCATGGGGCGTCTCGGTGGTGGCCACAAGACGGTCCTCGGAATCGCGATGCACGAAGACGAGCAGATAATCGCCGGGAGCGGTTCCCGCCGGGACATCGCGGCGTGGGAGCAGGATTTCCCCCAGTTCCTCAGCATCGAGGTAAAGGCCATGGGGAGATTCCCGGGTGACGCGGAGTGCGGATCGTTCGCCAATATTTGCCATGTGAATACCACCAATACCGGTCGCCCGTGGAATTGTGGAGGGATTTCCTTGGCGAAGTGCTGGAATCGGGCATCTTCTCTCCGTGCCGCAAGGAAAGGGGGGAGCCTGAAATTAGAATGGCTCCCCGAAGAGCGTCCTCAGGGAGCCTTTCCAATTTGGGGTTTTGGGGGCCACGGTTAGCAAGATCAGCATCGGCGATCAAATTAGTTGCGCGAGTCGTTTTGTGTAATATTTTGCGAAATATTTGTGACGTCTAGCGACCCCCACCATTATGCGCTCAAAATCCCTCCCCTTTGGCAAGTCATTGAAACACCGGCGGGTGCTGCTCGCCCAGTATTGGTGGGAGGATCTCGTCCTGCACGGGGTGGCGAAGTATGCGCGGGAATCGAACTGGGTGCTGGATTGCCGCATGCGCTGGGCGCATGACCTGCCCACGAACTCCAGTGACTACGACGGCGTTATTGCCTACCTTGGCGTATCACATCCACGGCAGGACATGGTTGAGTTCATCCAGAAGGCGAAGGTGCCGGTCGTTTACACGCAGTCCGATGAAAACCCGCAGAACATGCCCAAAGTCATCGTTCCGCACGAGGAAATCGCCCATGCCGGGGCGAAGCATTTGCTTTCCCTTGGGTTCCAAAATATCGGGTTTGTGCAATTTGAGCGCAACCTCTTCGAGGATCGCCGGGCTCAAAGTTTTCAGGAAATGGTGACTGCCGCCGGGACCCAGTTTCACCTGTTACGTCGCAAAAACCTCACGGAAGCGCTGGCCTTGCTGCCCAAGCCGATCGGGCTGATGGCGGCGAACGACTTGAACGCGCTGGAGGTGATCCGGGTATGTCACGACGAAGGTTTTCGCGTGCCCGAGGATGTGGCGGTGATCGGGGTGGACGATACGGCCATCGTCTGTGACCTGGCCTCGGTGCCTTTAAGCAGCGTGAACTGCAATTACGAAGTGCAGGGCTATCAGGCCGCTGCATTACTGGATCGTTTGATGAGTGGCGAGACGGCCCCCAAAGAGCCGATCATTGTCCATCCAAAAGGCACGACCGTACGCCGCTCCACGGATACGATTGCCATCTCCGATTCCGATGCCGCCATGGCGCTGCGTTTTTTGCGGGACCACTATCGCGAACCGATTTGCATCAAGCATCTTACGGCGGAGCTGAAAGGGTCGCTGCGCCGCGTCCAAAAAGCCTTTCGTAATCAAGTCGGGCATACCATGACGGAGGAACTGGCGCGCCTGAGGATCGACTATGGCAAGCGATTGCTCCGCGACTCCAAGGTGAAAATCGAAACGGTGGCGCATGACGCCGGTTTTTCGAGCCGGTTTCATTTTGTGCGTTCTTTCCGACGAGTGACCGGAGAATCACCCATGGCCTGGCGTCGGGCGGTTCGCAGCCAGCCGTAAAGACCGGCGAGATTATTTGAATCGGCTACACGGCCTTTTCGTCTGCACTTGCGAATTGAAAGTGTTCATGAAGTTTTCCGATTCAAATGGAAAAGGCCCGGTTTTGGGCTTTATTGCCGAAGTGTTTGCGAAGGTGTTCGATTTTCATTTGACCCCGCTGAGGGGAAGGGCTGCCGCTGGTTGGGCGATTTTCTGGTTTGCCAGCGCCAGTCTGATCACCGTGATTTTATGGAAGCCGGTGATGTATCTCATTCCGTTTTTTCCGCTGTTTGCCGCGGTTGCGATTACGGCGGCCCGTTCGGGACTCTGGTATGGAATGACGCTGGTGATCCTGGGGGTTCTCGGCTTCTGGCTGGCGGGGGGCATTCCCAGTAATGAACTATTGATCCGCGGCGTGAGCCTGGCGATCAATTCGGCCCTGGTGATCTGGCTGGGAGCCCGGCTAAGGAAAGGCCGCGTCGAGAGCGCTGCCGACCGCGAGGGAATCAGCGAGGCGGTGCCCGATTTCATCTGGTCCTGCGGGGCATTGGGAGATCTCACTTACGCCAACCAGCGTTGCCTCGATTTCCACAAGACGAGTATCGAGGATATCCGGGTGAATGGCTGGCAGAAGCTGGTGGCGGAAAGCGACATTTCGCTCCTGGCCCAGATCTTTGCGGATGCCACAAAAGAGGGCCGGTCCTTCGAGGTGGAAGCCCGTTCCGTGGCCTACGATGGAGAGGTGCGCTGGTTCCTGCATCGCGGAGTGCCGATTAAAAACAATCAGGGCGAAATTCTTCGCTGGATCGGCACCAGCACCGATATTCACCAGCGCAAACTGATCGAAATGGAGCGGGAGAAACTGCTGGTGGCCGAACGTGAGGCCCGAAGCCAGGCCGAAGCAGCCGGCCGGATCAAGGATGAGTTCTTGGGCACGCTTTCCCATGAATTGCGGACGCCGCTCACGGCGATCGTCGGCTGGGTGCATATCTTCCAAAACGAGGAGCTGTCTCCCGTGGAGTTCAAGGAAGGCATCAGCGTGATTGATCGAAACTGCCGCGCGCAGATTCATCTAATTGAAGACCTGCTCGATATGAGCCGGATCATCACCGGAAAAATCCGGCTCAACGTGCAGTTGGTGGATCTTCCGCCGGTGGTCAGGGCGGCCGTCGAGTCGGTCCAGCCTTCAGCCGATGCCCGGGGGGTGGAACTGGTCACCGTCATTGACACCGAGAATACGACCGTGCGTGGCGATCCGGCCCGCATTCAGCAGATCGTCTGGAACCTGTTGAGCAATGCCGTGAAGTTCACTCCCCGCGGTGGCCGGGTGGAAATCGTGGTCCATCGGGTGCGGTCGAATATCGAGATTGCCGTGAGCGATACCGGCATTGGCCTTTCCGCGGAGTTTTTGCCGTACATTTTTGAGCGTTTCCGGCAGGCTGATTCCTCCACCACCCGCGAATATGAGGGGCTGGGACTCGGGCTTTCGATTGTGAAACAACTGGTGGAACTGCAAGGTGGCACCGTCAGTGCCCGGAGTGCGGGCAAGGGAAAGGGGAGTTCGTTTTTGGTCTCGTTCCCCATGCCTGCCGTTTTGCTCAAAGAGGTGACCTACACCACGAGCCCGGCTCGCGACGGAGTGGATGGCGGCTATTCGCCGCAGGCGACGGAATTGCAGGGCATTCGCGTTTTGGTGGTGGATGATGAGCAGGACTCGCTCGACGTGGTGCGTCGCATCCTGAGCCGGAGCGGAGCCACGGTGTCGATTGCAAACTCGGCCGCGGATGCGCTCGATGAACTGCAACATACCCGCTACCACACCATTATTAGCGATATCGGCATGCCGGAGATGGATGGCTACGAGTTGATCCGAAAAATTCGCGCCCTCAAACCCGAGGAGGGAAGCCAGACCCCCGCGATTGCCCTTACGGCCTTTGCCCATCCGGATGACCGCCGTCGGGCGATCCAGGCCGGCTACGACGTTTTTGTTTCCAAGCCGGTGGACCCGGCTGAATTAACCGTGGTGGTGGATCGCTGCGCCAGCCGCGCCAATCTGGATCGCGAAAACGTGGCCTAAAGGGGCAATTCGCAAGAAGCTTGTCTTTTTTATCCCGGGTTGTTATCACAAAAGGCAACGGGTTCACGCGGTTCGGCTTGCCGCAACCATTTCATTGTCATGAAACCATCTCCTCATCGTTTGCAGGCGGTCTTTCGCGCTTTGCGTTTTGTTCCATTGCTGGGCTTCTTTTGCGCCATTACTTCCAGTCCAGCCCATGCCCTGACCATCCCTCTGGATGGCAATGCTTTCAAAAACGGCCGGCAGATCACGGGCTCCGGCTCTCCCCTCGCAGCGGCCACTTTATATAATGCGGGGCTGACCTTGAACATCGCGGGCGGGGGAATCTTTGCCGATTACCTGGGCGGCACCAGTGCGGTGGATATTTCCACCGTCCTCCCGACGTATATCGGAAGTGTGGCCACGGCGGATACGTTGAATCACACCTTTTACAATCCTGCAGGGACCGTTCCTGCCACACTCGCGAAGGGGCCAGCCTATCAGTATTTTTTTCATCTCCTTTCCACCAAGCCTTCCACCGGCACCACGGTGTATCTGCGGGTGCTGCTCAAGGGCATTTTTGATCTCGCGGTTGATTCCAGCGGCAAGTTCACCTTCCAGATGAAAAATATCACCCTCAGTGCAGTGAGGCTGAAGTATGTGAAGGGCTCGCTGAAGAGCAGCATCGCCATTCCCATTACCGCGAAGGATACCCTTGCGATAGAGAGCGGGTCACTCACGGTGACGCCATCCACTGCTCCCGCAAGCAGCGTGCAGCCCGATATCATGCTGCTGGTGAACAAGTATATCGTGATCGGCAATGACCAGTATTCCACCACGTCGCCCGGTGCTTATCCGCCCGATTACGTTACGCTGAAAAAGGGCCACAGTCGCGTCTTCGAGTTCATTCTGCAAAACGATGGACCGAGCTCGGATGACTTTGCCGTGGCTCCCGCAACGCCATCCACCGGCTTTACCTTTGTCGTAACCGATCCCGCTAATAATAACGCGGATGCCACCACCGAGACCTTTACCCTTGCCTCCGGGGAAACTCATGTCGTCGAAATGAAAGTATCCGTCACGAAGAGCGCGGGCGGCGGGTATCTGCAAATGCCGCTTTCCATGAAGCGAAAGTCGGATTCCTCCGTAGTGGACTGGGCGGCCGCCTCGGTGTTTGTTCCGTAATTACCATGCCAGAGATTGGAAAATACCTGTGCCTTGGCGGACTCGTAATGGCTTTGATCGGCTTCGTAATTTGGAAGCTGGGCGACAAGCTGCCCCTGGGCAGACTCCCCGGGGACATCGCGATCCAAAGGCCCGGCTACGGCTTCTATTTTCCCATTACCACCTGCATCGTTATCAGTCTCGTGATTACGCTCATTTCGTGGCTGATGCGGCGGTAGCTTTGGCTCAATCCCGCGAGAGCAGGACAAAGCGCGAAGCAATCGTGTATTGCGCTGCTTCACTTCACCGCCAGTCCGTAAACCCGCACTGGCTGGCGCTTGCCCTTGAGTTCGTGCTCGCCCAGATCAATGAGCGCCGGCGGCTCGGGCAGGTTGTCGCGGAAATCCTGGGAGAAGATGAGCGAGTGGCCCACCGCCTTGCTGGTGGCTTCCAGGCGGAAGACGGTATTCACCGCATCGCCGATGATGGTGGCGTCGCGCTGGGCCACCACGCCGATGTTGCCGCAGGTGACGCGGCCATGGTGCAGGGCCACGGTAATGCGGAACGGGGTGTCGAATCCGACCCACGTCAGCCCATTGGCGAGATCGAGCAGTCGCCGCCCCACATCCAGCGCGATTTCCGATTCGGTCGGGCGGCCCTCCCGCTCCGGCCAGTAGGCCAGCATCGCGTCACCGATGAATTTGTCGATGGTCCCATTGGTTTGGTGCACCAGATTGCCGGCCTCACGAAACCAGCTTCCCAGAAATTGCGCCAGGGTGGGCGGGGTGATCTTTTCCGACATCGTGCTGAAGCCCCGGATATCGCACACCAGTAGCGAGACCTTTCGCACATCGGGCACCGCATCCACATTGGTCACGGCCAGCGTCATTTCTGCTTGGTCGTCGCTGGTCAGGTCGTCCTCCACGATGAAAGTGATTTCCGCATTGGCAATGCGGATGACGGTGCCGCTCTCCAGCGTAAAAGGGAGCACCACGCGTTCGTCATTCACATACGTCCCATTGCGGCTGCCGAGATCCATGATCTGGTATTGGAACCCGTTGTGGCAACGAATCACCGCATGCTGTCGCGAGGCATGCTGGCTGGTCGCGAGCGCGATCGTGTTGTCGCTGGTGCGACCGATGGAGGCCGTATTGCCAATCGGCACTTCATACGGCGGCTGACCAGGAATGTTGACGAGAAGTTTCGCAGGCATGAGACCGTAGAAATGAAGCAAGTTGCAGGCGCAAAGTCAGCAAAAACCAGATTGCGCTTCAGGTTGAAAATCGCCGGTTCATGGTTTGCAAGGCGGTCAGCGCGCAGACTGCGATCACCAGGACGAAGGCGGCAAGAAACCAGGCCTGCGTCGTTTCGCCGGATTCCACGGCGGAGTAGATGGCGAGCGGAACCGTCTGCGTGCGACCGGGGATGTTGCCGGCGAGCATGAGCGTGGCGCCGAACTCTCCCAGGGCCCGGAGGAAGCCGAGCCCCACACCAGCTGCGATGCCGGGCCAGGCGAGGGGAATCATGATCTGGCACAGGATGCGGGTTTCGCCGAAGCCGAGCAGGCGGGCGGCATCCAGCAGGTCGGGATCGATCTGCATAAACGCCGCGCGGAGTGACTGGTAGAGAATGGGGAAGGCCATCACCGTTGCTGCCAGCACCACCGCGGGCCAGGTGAAAAGAATGAAGATGCCCAGTTGCTCCATCGCTGCGCCGATGGGCGACTGGCGGCCAAAAACAACCAGCAACACCAGGCCAACGACGGTTGGCGGGAGTGCGATGGGCAGCAGAATCAGCGTATCGAGCCACGCGGCCCAGCTTGCCCGCTGCCGCGCGCTCCAGCGTGCGAGCGGCAGCGCGACCAGGAGACAAATCACCGTCGCCGCCAGGGCAGCTTCGAGCGAAATCCAGATGGGCGTCCAGTCCATGCGTCTGAAGCGTAGCAGGGAAGCCCTGTAAATCCAGCCCTGCCGGTCCAGAGCCCGTCCTCTTTCTCTTGTCATGCTCTTGCTCGTGCTCTCAATAATCGAGCAAGAGCATGAGCAAGACAAAGGTTGAAGAGTTCCTTTACGCCATCGCCGTCTGCGCCTTGGCGTGGGTGAGGCAGTTCAGCAGGAAGGGCAGCAACTGTTTCTTGCGGGAAACGACCCCGGCCAGTTCCCAGGCATTGGGGCCGTGCACCGGGTAGTCGATCTGGGCCAGAAACTCCGGTTCGCCGGCGACCAGCAGCACGGAGGTCTGAGTATTGATGTCCGTCACCAGCAGGGCTGCAAAGTAGAGCTTCTGGGCCGCGCATTGGGTGAGCAGTGCCTGCCGCAGCGCTTCCTCTTTCTCCGCAAAGTGGGCGAAGGTTAGCTCCTCAATCTGCGCCACGCTGAAGCGTTCGCCCTGCTCCTCGTATTCCTTGCAATCGGCGTTGATCGCCTGCTCGGGCGTCATCGTAAGCAGCGGCGAGCCGACCGAGAAGATCTGCTGCGCGAGTTCTGCCGGTTCGATGCCCACGATTTTCGACAGGAGACGCAGGATGTTGGCATCGGTCGGAGTCGTCGTTGGCGAGGTGAGGTTCAACGTGTCGGAAATCAGCCCAGCCATCAACAGGCCGGCGACATCCTTCGGAATCTCCACCCCGAGGCTTTGGTAGCACAGGGAGACAATCGTGCTCGTGGAACCCACCGGGTTGTTCCAGAACAGGATCGGATGATCGGTGGCAAAACCGCCCAGACGATGGTGATCGAGTACTTCAATGATCGGGGTGCGATCGGCGCCATTCACCGCCTGCGACATTTCGTTGTGATCCACGAGGATCAACTGCCGCTGCGCGCCCTTGATGAAGTCGCTCTTCGAGAACATGCCCAGCAGTTCGCGCTTTTCATTGAGTACGGGGAAAAGGAACGACGGTGAATTCATCGCGACATCCCGGGCGATATGGAGCGGCGTCTCGGGGGTAAAGCTCTCGAAATCGGTGTCGAGCATCTCGTTCACCTTCACGGCGCCGCGGGTGAGCAGCACCGTGGTCGCGGTGTCGTAGTGCGACTTGATGATTGTCACCTCGGCGGCATCGGCCTTGGCCCGCAATTCCCCGGAAACCGGGTTGCCGCCGCTGATCACGATGGCGCACACTTTGATCTCCACCGCGTAGTTTTGCACGTCCTCGCGGTCGCCCACGATCAGCACGGTGGTGGATGCCTCGTAGTTTTTCATCCGGTCCTTGAGCGTCTCAAGGCTCATCGCGGCTACCATCAGCATCAGGTCACCCGATTCGCTGTTGATGTTTTTGCCGATCACCTGGCCGTCGAAAGTCTCAGCGATGGACTTGATCGAGCCGTGCATCCAGCGGGTGGAGTTGATGTCGTTGCGCCGCGGGAAAAGGTAGCGGCTGATCTTGAAGGCGGAGAGCAGCCCCAGGCAGTGGTTGTGCTCATCCACGACGGGGAGGCGCTTTTGTTCGAGAAATGGCATCGCATCATAGACGGCGGAGTTCGCCTTGATGGTGATGACGTCGCGCTCCATCACGTCCGCCACGGTGGGCGAGACATCGGAGATGAAGGCTGGTGCTTCCACCCCAAATTTGCGCAACACGAAGTCGATTCGCTCGTTCGTGCTGCCGCAGCGTGCGGCGGTCACATTTTCCATTCCCGTGAGCTGCTTCAAACGCGCATAAGCGAGCGCGGAGCAGATAGAATCCATATCCGGATTTTTGTGGCCGATTACAATTGTTTGCATGACGATGGACACTTTCAGCAATGTCCAAACCAAATCGAAAGAAAATTGACGTAAATTCTTCGCAGCCGGGTCTGGGGCAACCATTCGCCGGACTCGAAATCGGGGGGCTTCCCGAAGGCCCCGAAGCGCCGCCAACCCCGATGAAAGCTGGCAAGAAGGGCCGGGTGCTGCTGCGAAAAGAGACCGCCCACCGGGGCGGAAAAGCGGTGGTGGTCGTGTATGACCTTCCTACGCATTTCCACCCCGTCGAAATTGAGAATCTGGCCAAACGGCTTCGCAAAGCCTGCGGAGTCGGCGGCACGGTGAGAGGCCGGGAGATCGAAATTCAGGGGGATCAACCCGCAAAAATCCGGGCCGAACTGGAAGCCGAAGGCTTTCAAGTCGGCGGGATTCGCTAAGAATTTTCTCGCCTTTTTGGCCCGAAACTGGCTAGTTCTATCCGCGTGCGATTCCCTTACGTTGTCCTCCTCGCAGCCCCGCTGATCCTGCTTTCCGCCTGCGCCACCCGCAAGCTGCCCACCTACGAGAAACCCATCGCCCACACGCCGATCCAGCATGTGCGCACGACGGCCTACTCGGATTGTGAGTCCGACCACCGGTGCTATAAGAATCTCTCCGCCTGTGGCACTCCGCTCCAGCTCGGGGTGGTGAATAGCGCCGCCGCCGACTGGGCGCGCTGGCCGCAGGGAACGATGTTCAGGGTATTGCCGAACGGCCCGGTTTACCGGGTGGACGACTACGGCTGGGCACTGGCCGGTCGTAATACGATTGATCTTTACGTCCCTACCATGCGTGCCATCGACCGATGGGGTGTGCGCACGGTGGACATCGAAATCCTGCAATGGGGCGATCCTCAACGCAGCTACGACATCCTGAAGCCGCGCGACAAATATGCCCACGTCCGCCGCATGCTGGGCGAGATCAAGTCGTTCTACGACTAGGATTTTCCTCGTTCCAGACAGGGTTACCAGCCACCAGAACGGGATCCCTCGATTTCGCTGCGCTTCACTCGGGATGACACCCGGGGTTGGTGGCAGCACTGCTCTACGCCCCCCCCAATCACATTACTCACCCAAAAAACGATACCCAATTCCCGGCTCGGTCTTGATGAAGCGCGGCTCGGTGGGGGTTTCCTCGATCTTCTGGCGCAGGTGCGTGATATAAACCCGCAGGTATTGCCGATGCTCCTCGCTCTTTGGCCCCCACACTTCGCGGAGGATGTGCCGATGGGTAAGCACCCGCCCGGCATGTTTTACGAAGAGCCTCAAGAGCGCATACTCCGTGGCGGAGACTTTTACCGGCTTGCCCTGCAAGGTCACGGTGCGGCTTACCAGATCAATCACCAGCCCATGGCTGGCAAATACTGCCTCGCTTTCCGCGGGCTTTTTCCGTCGCTGCGCGGCGCGTAACCGCGCCAGTAGTTCCGCGGTGCCAAATGGCTTGGTCACGTAATCGTCCGCCCCTGCATCCAGCGCCGCAACCTTCTGCTCCTCGGCATCGCGCACGGAGAGAATCAACACCGGCGTCTCGCTCCACTCCCGGAGACGGCGCAGCACTTCCACGCCATCCATGTCGGGCAGGCCCAGATCGAGCAAAATCACGTCGGGCCGCTTGAGCGCCGTCTCGGTGAGCCCCTGCTGTCCGGCCTCGGCCTCGCTCACGGTATAGCCATCCGCCTCCAGCGCCACCCGCAGCAGGCGGCGGATCTGCACCTCGTCATCAATAATCAGCGCGACCGGTTTCATTTCTCGTCGGGCAATTTCATGGCTTCCGTGGCCGGAAGTCGAATCATGAAACACGCTCCGCTCAGATTTCCACCCCGATTATCGACGGAAATCGAGCCCCCCTGCGCCTCGACCAGCCGTTGGGCGATGGAAAGGCCGAGCCCGATTCCGCCGGTGGGCACGCCTTCGCCGCGATAGAATTTTTCGAAAACCCGCTGCTCCTCACCGCTTTTCAGGCCGGGTCCGAAGTCAGCGACGGAGATCACCACCACGCCATCACCCTTTGCCGCCGTCACTTCGATCGCGGAGCCGTCCGGACTGTAGTTCGCGGCATTTGCCAGCAGCAAGGCAATCGACTGCTCCAGCAGCCCGGCATCCACGCGAAGCGGTGGATACTCCTCGAGGACGTGAATTTTTACTTCGTGCCCTTGCGTTTGGGCCGCTGCGCGCTGCACCGCCTCGTGAACCAGTTCTGTCACCTCGCACCATTCCAGGTTCGGCTTGAGCAGCCCCGACTCCAGCCGCGTCATGTCCAGCAGGTTGTTAACCACGGAATTCAACCGTAATACCGCCTGCCGGATTTCACCGCTGGTCTTGCTTTCGTCCGTCTGTTCCAACGCGACGGAGATCGCCGCCAGCGGGGTCTTCAACTCGTGGGAGATGGTGTCGAAAAGCGTCTTTTGCAATTGCTCCGACTGGGCGGCGATCTGTGCCCGGTGTCCGGCCCGCTGCAGCCGCTCCTTTTCCACCGCCAGTGCAATCTGGGCTGCAAAGGCTTCCATCAACGCGCGCTGGTGAGTGCTGGGCGGAAGCGGGGACTCCAGCTTCAGGGCCAGCACGCCCTCGACTTTTTCTCCGGCCTGCAGGGGCAGGTAAAGCGTGTTCGTGTCCGGCAGGGTATTGGTAAATCGTCCGGCGGGCTGCTTCTTTTGGAAGGCCCAGTTCGCCACGCTTTCCTCCTTCTGGCTGAGCGTAAAAGCGCTGCCCGGATGTGCCAGCGACGAGAATTCACCGGTCTCCTCGCGGAGCATCAGCGCCGCCTCCAGGCCGAAGGTCTCCTTCACCTGTCGCACGGCAATCGCCACGATTTCCCCGATTTCCCGTCCACCCATTAACGCACGGGTGAGCTGAAACAGGGCGTTCGCCCGGGCCTCGCCGCGGCGTTCCGCCTGCTCGCGCTCGCGCAGCCGGGCGGTCAGATGTCCCACGATGATCGCGACGATGAAATACATCCCGAACATCATGAAATCGCGCACTTCGCGGATGTAGAGCGTGAACTGGGGCGGGATGAACAGGAAGTCCCACAGCAGCGCACTCAAGGTCGCGAGCAGCAGCGTCGCCCGCCGCCCGATGTAGCGCGCGGCCATGATGACTGCCAGCAGATAGAGCAGAGCGATCGCCCAGTAGCCGGTCCAGGGCAGCAGCAACCAGCCCACAATGGTAACCCCGGCGGCAATCAGCGCGCCCCAGCCAAATTCCTTCCACGGCAACTGGCGCGGCAGCAGCGCGGCCTGGCGCTTTACCGCTTCGGGCGCTTCCGCGCGCACCATGTGCACATCGATGTCGCCACTGTTCTTCACCAGCCAGGAAACCGGTGAGCGATGCCACCAGTTGGACCAGGTGCGGGGGCCGGGTTTGCCGACGATGATTTGCGAGACATTATTCTGCTGCGCCACGCGTAACAGGGCCTCGCCGACTTCGGTTGCCTCCACGGTGATCACTTCCGCCCCCAGCTGCCGCGCGAGCGCGAGATTCAGCCCCAGCTTCACTTCATCGAGCGCCGGGAGTTGCCGGGGCGTTTCCACATGCAGCGCGATCCAGCTCGCCTCCATCGAGGCGGCGGCCCGCCGCGTCCAGCGAATGAGCTTTTCCGACGATGGGCTGGAACTCACCGCCACCAGCAGACGGTCGCCCGCTTTCCACGGTTCGCTCGCGGTCTGCGCGTTGCGCAGCACCCGCAGGTCGCGATCCACATGCTCGGCGGTCAGGCGCAGCGACATCTCGCGCAGGGCGATCAGATTCGCTTCGCGAAAAAAGTGATCGGAAGCCGCCGCCGCCCGCTCGCCCTGATAGACCCTCCCTTCCGCCAATCGTTCCCGCAGTTGATCGGGAGTGAGGTCGATCAGTACGATCTCATCTGCTGCATCGAGGATGGAATCGGGCACAGTCTCCTTGACTATGATGCCGGTGATCTGTGCAATCGCGTCCTTGCGGCTTTCCACATGCTGCACATTCAGCGTGGTATAAACATCAATGCCCGCCTCCAGCAGTTCCATTACGTCCTGGTAGCGCTTCAAATGGCGGTTGCCGGGGGCGTTGGTATGGGCCAGTTCGTCCACCAGCACGATTTTGGGATGCCACACCAGGAGCGCATCGAGATCCATTTCCTGCAACGTGATCCCACGATAGGAAATCTGCGCCGACTCCAGGAGCGGAATGCCTTCCAGCAACGCCTGGGTCTCCGCACGCCCGTGCGTCTCCACCACGCCCGCCACCACCTCGATGCCTTCGAGATGCCTGCGGCGGCCCGCCTGCAGCATGGCGTAGGTCTTGCCCACGCCGGGGCACATGCCGAAGAAAATCTTCAACCGGCCCCGCTGGGCTTTTTCCTCCTGCTTCTTCAGTGCGCCGAGCAATACGTCGGGGTCTGGACGATGGGGTTCAATCACGGCAGCTACTTTAAGCCATCCAGCGCCAGATTGAGAGCAAGAACATTGACCCGCTCCTCACCGAGAAATCCGAGCTGGCGGCGCTCGATGGATTGACCCACCAGCGCATTGACCTTCGCTTCGTCCAAATGCCGGGCGAGGGCGACGCGTGGCACTTGCAGGCGCGCGGCCTCGGGGCTGATGTGCGGATCGAGGCCGCTGGCGGAAGCCGTCAGCATTTCTACCGGAGCGTCACTGCCGAATTGCTGGCGGTTGGCGTCGATGGCCTTGGCCAGCGCGGCATTGGTCGGGCCGAAGTTGCTCGCGCCGCTGGCCACGGTGGCGTAATTCGCGGCCGACGGGCGCGGCCAGAAGTATTTCGTCGCAGTGAACGGCTGGGCCAGCAGGGTGGAGCCGACGACTTCGCCTTTCGCATTGGTGCTCAGGCTCCCGTTGGCCTGTGCATGGAAAAGCAATTGCGCAGCGGCGGTGATGGCGAGCGGGTAGATGAACCCCGTCAACACGGTCAACACCATGGTGATGAGAATGGCTTGCAGGATGGTTTTCATAAGTAATCTCCGTTTCGATAGGTGGTTCAGGCGAGGTGCGAGGCGACCAGCAGCACGTCAATCAGCTTGATGCCGATGAAGGGCGTGATGACGCCGCCGATTCCGTAAATCAGCACGTTGCGGCGCAACACGGAGGCCGCGCCGACTGCCCGGTATTTCACCCCGGCCAGGGCCAGGGGAATGAGGGCGATGATGATCAATGCGTTGAAAATGACCGCGCTGAGGATTGCACTCTGCGGGCTGTGCAGGGCCATGATATTCAAGGCGGATAGCGGACCGTTGGTGCCGCCATTGACTGCATAGAGCGCGGCAAACATCGCGGGAATGATTGCAAAATACTTCGCGATATCGTTGGCAATGCTGAAGGTGGTCAGCGCCCCACGGGTCATCAGCAGTTGCTTTCCGATCTCCACAATTTCAATCAATTTGGTGGGGTTGCTGTCCAGGTCCACCATGTTGCCAGCCTCGCGGGCGGCCTGGGTACCGGTATTCATCGCCACGCCCACGTCGGATTGCGCGAGTGCCGGGGCGTCGTTCGTGCCGTCGCCGGTCATCGCCACCAGGCGTCCCTGGCCCTGTTCTTCGCGGATCCGGGCCAGCTTGTCCTCCGGAGTCGCCTGGGCCATGAAGTCGTCCACCCCGGCCTCGGCGGCAATCGCGGCCGCGGTGAGGGGATTGTCGCCGGTAATCATCACCGTGCGGATGCCCATCTTGCGCAACTGCGCGAAGCGTTCCTTGATGCCGCCTTTGACGATGTCCTTGAGCTCGATCACGCCGAGCGTCTGCCAGCCTTCCGCGACGACCAGCGGCGTGCCGCCGCGCTTCGAAATGTCGTCCACGGCTTTGGCTACGGCGCCGGGATAGCTGCCGCCCAGCATTTCCACGTGTTTCTTGACCGACTCCGCTGCACCTTTGCGGATACTGATGGCGGGCTGCCCCTCCCGGGCGGGAAGATTCACGCCGCTCATACGAGTCTGCGCAGTGAAGGGGACGAATTCCGCCTGCAACTCATGCATCTCGCGGGCGCGCAGGTTGTATTTCTCCTTCGCCAGCACCACCACGCTGCGGCCTTCCGGCGTCTCGTCGGCGAGCGAACTGAGCTGCGCCGAGGCGGCGAGATAACCTTCTTCGACCCCTGGCGCGGCATGAAACGCCACCGCCATGCGGTTGCCCATGGTGATGGTGCCCGTCTTGTCGAGCAGCAGGACGTCGATGTCGCCCGCCGCCTCCACCGCGCGGCCCGAGGTGGCGAGCACGTTGCGTCGCACCAGACGGTCGATGCCGCTGATGCCGATCGCGCTCAGCAGCGCGCCGATGGTGGTCGGAATCAGACACACCAGCAGCGCGATCAGCACCGGCATGGAAATATCCACGCCGCTGGTCTGGTTCGCCGCCTTCAGGCTGTAGTTCGCAAACGCGGGCAGGGTAAAGACCGCGAGCAAAAACACCACGGTCAGGCTCACCAGTAGAATGCCAAGCGCGATTTCATTCGGAGTCTTCTGACGGCGGGCGCCTTCCACGAGCGAGATCATGCGATCAATGAAGGTGCTGCCCGGTTCGCTGGTGATTTTGACGACAATGCGGTCGCTGATCACCCGGGTGCCACCCGTCACTGCACTGCGGTCGCCGCCGCTCTCGCGCACCACCGGGGCGCTTTCCCCCGTGATGGCGGATTCGTCCACACTCGCGATGCCCTCGACGATCTCGCCATCGCCAGGAATCACGTCGCCCGCTTCGCACACCACGAGGTCGCCCTTGTGCAATTCGCTGGCCGGGATGCGTATTTCCAGACTGTCCTTGAGGCGGCGTGCCATCGTGGTCGTGCGCATCTTGCGCAAGGTGGCGGCCTGCGCTTTGCCGCGTCCTTCCGCCATGGCTTCGGCAAAGTTCGCAAAGAGCACGGTGAACCACAGCCAGAGCGTGAGTTGCAGGTGGAAGCTGCTGAACTCACGCAGCGTAATCCAGGTGGTCACGATCGAGCCGAGAAAGACCACGAACATCACGGGATTTTTCCACTGCACGCGCGGATCGAGTTTCTTGAAGGAATCAAGAATCGCCGGGGTCAGCAGCTTCGGGTCGAAGATGGAGGATTGAGTTTTCATGGAATGAAGAAATGGATGGTTGAAACGACGGGCTTAGAACGTGCGTCCCGACAGCATCAGGAAATGCTCGACGACCGGCCCGAGCGAGAGCACCGGGAAGAAGGTGAGGCCTGCGACGATCAGGATCACGCCCACCAGCAGCCCGCTGAAGGTGGCGCCGTTGGTCGGGAAAGTCCCGACACTCGATGGCGACACCTTTTTCTTCGCCAGATGGCCGGCAATCGCCAGCACGGGCAGGATGATGAGGAAGCGCCCCAGCATCATATTGATGGTCAGTCCGTAATTGTAGAAATTGGTATTCGCGTTCAATCCAGCGAAGGCGCTGCCATTGTTCGCCGCTGCGGAGGTGAAGGCATACAGGATCTCGCTCAGCCCATGCGGGCCCTGGTTGTTCAGACTGGACAGCCCGGCGTTGGTCGTGATGCCGATGGCTGTTCCGATGAGAATCAACGCGCAGGGCACCAGGATCGCCACCACGGCGCAGCAGATTTCATACGCCTCGATCTTCTTGCCCAGATACTCCGGCGTGCGTCCCACCATCAGCCCGGCGATAAAAACGGTGAGAAAGACAAACATCAGCATGCCGTAAAGTCCGCAACCAATGCCGCCGAAGATAATCTCGCCGAGGTGCATGTTCAGGATGGCCACCAGGCCCGCCAGCGGCGAGAGCGAGTCGTGCATCGCGTTGACCGAGCCGTTCGAGGTATCCGTGGTTGCGGTGGACCACAGCACGCTATTCATCACGCCGAAGCGCGTTTCCTTGCCTTCCATCGAGCCGGCCAGATGTGTTACCGGATTGGTTTGCAGCTCGGCCATCCACGAGGTGGCAAAGCCCGCGAGGAATAGCACCAGCATTGCGACCCAGATCGCCCAGGCCTGCCGTTTGTCGCCCACCATGCAGCCGAAGGTATAGACCAGGGCACTGGGAATCAGGAAAATGGACAGCATTTCCAGGAAGTTGGAAAGCGGCGTCGGATTTTCAAAAGGATGCGCGCTGTTCTGGCCGAAGAAGCCGCCGCCATTCGTGCCCAGTTGCTTGATCGCAATCTGCGAGGCGGCCGGCCCCTGTGGGATCACCTGGTCAGTCACCGGCTGGTCCACCATCACCGCATTTCCCTGGGCGTCTTTCACGGGATTGCCACTGGCATCCGTCTTCGCCACCTGCGTGGTGTAGGGCTGTACGATCTTCGCCGTGTCGTAGGTGCGAAAATTCTGAATGACGCCCTGCGAGGCGAGCACCAGTGCGAGAAGAATCGAGAGTGGCAGCAGCACGTAGAGCGTCGAGCGGGTCATATCGATCCAGAAGTTGCCAAGCGTGCCCGCCTGCTTGCGCACCAGCCCGCGGACCAGGGCCAGCAGGACGGCGATCCCCGTCGCGGCGCTGGTGAAATTATGCACCGCCAGTCCCGCCATCTGGGACAGATAGCTCATCGTGGCCTCGCCGCTGTAGGCCTGCCAGTTCGTATTCGTCATGAACGAGATCGCGGTATTGAGCGCGAGCGCGAACGGCACGTTCGGCAGGTGTTGCGGATTCAGCGGCAGCCACTGCTGCGTCATGAGTTGCACCAGCGTGAGCAGCGCGCCCACGGCGTTGAACGCGATCAACGCCCAAAAATACCCGAGCCACGTCATTTCCCGCTGGGGATTGATCCCGCACAGCCGGTAGGTCAGCCGTTCCAGCGGCGCCAGCACCGGCGAGAGAAAAGTCCGCCGCCCTTCAAACACCTGGGCCATGAATTTTCCCAAGGGCGGCGTCAATGCCAGCAACACCAGCACGTAAAAACCAATCTGCACGAATTCGAATCCATTCATGCAAACATCATCCCCGTTTCCCGCGCCCACCGTTAATTAAACGCCACCCCAAACCCATTAAAAAAAGATTAAAACCGGCCCGGCCCTGCTTTATAAGCAGATCACGATGCCCACCACTCCACACGTCGAACATCACTTTACCGCTGGTGAAACCGTCCGCGATATCGTCATCGGCATGTCCGACGGGCTCACCGTTCCTTTCGCCCTGGCCGCGGGGCTCACCGGAGCGATTTCACAGACCCACCTCATTGTCACCGCCGGCTTCGCCGAGATTGCCGCGGGTTCCATTGCGATGGGGCTGGGTGGCTATCTGGCGGCGCGTGGTGATGCCGAGCACTATGCCAGTGAACTTGCCCGCGAGGAGGACGAAATCATCACCAAACCGGAAGCCGAGGCCGAGGAGGTGCGCGAGATTTTTGAAAGCTACGGCCTGACTCGCGAGGAAAGCGCAACCGTCGTCGAGTCCCTGCGGAAGCGCCCGAAAGATTGGGTGGCCTTCATGATGCGCTTCGAACTGGGCCTGGAAGCGCCTGATCCCGGGCGGGCCTGGAAAAGCGCGCTGACGATTGCGCTCGCTTACATTGTCGGGGGCTTCATTCCGCTCAGCGCCTATCTCGTGCTGCCGGAGGTGCAGCTTGCCCTCAAAGTCTCGGTGGTCATCACCCTGCTCGCGCTGGCGGTCTTCGGCGGCGTAAAAGGCCGCTTCACCGGCGCGCCCATTATGCGCAGTTCGCTCCAGACTGCCATCATCGGCGGCCTCGCTGCTGCCGCCGCCTTCGGGATCGCGCGATGGATCAGTTGATTTTGGAATTTAGAAAAATCTGCGGAAATCTGCGCAATCTGCGGACTCCTCTTCCTGTTTCACGGAATCGAGCATGGGCATAAGCAAGACAAAGGATAAGCAAATAAGGGGTTCCTCAATCTGGGTGACTCGTTGAAATCTGTGGATAAACTTCTGCCGGTTCTTCCGCAAAGTCACAAAATCCCCTTTGCTTTTCCCCCGTGTCCGGTGAAAAACTCCCGGCATGTCGCAACTGGATTCCTTGCGTGCCGCCGTGACAGTGTCCCCACAAAACGTGCCGCTGCTCCTGCTTTTTGGCCAGGCCTGCCTGGACGAATGGAGCCCCGATGAGGGGCGCCAGGCTTTCGAGCGCGTGCTCGCCATCGAACCAGCCAGCATTACGGCCCGCCTTGGCATCGCCAAGATTCTCCACCTCGAAGGCAAGACCTCCGAGGCCATCGTGCGCATCGAGGCGCTCCTGCACGAGCAACCGGCCAATGCCGCCGCCCTCGTTTTCCTGAGCCGCCTGCAAATGGGCGAGGGGAGCGCGGGTGAGGCACGCGCCAATTACCAGCAGGCGCTTCGTCTCGATCCCGCCTGCCGCGACACCGCGCTCGAAAAGGAACTCTACGCCGGCAACCAAAGACCCGTGCCCGCTCCCGAGCCGGAGAAGGTGATGGCCAATGAAGAACCGTGGCAGGATTCCGGCGCCGAAAAGAAACAGTCTATGGATGTGGACCGCCCGACGATCAAGTTCGACGATGTCGGCGGCATGGATGCAGTGAAGGAGGAGATTCGGATGAAGATCATTTATCCGCTCAAGAACCCCGATCTCTTCCGCGCCTACGGCAAAAAGATCGGCGGTGGCGTGCTGCTTTACGGCCCGCCCGGGTGTGGAAAAACGCTACTCAGCCGCGCCACAGCGGGCGAAATCCAGGCGAATTTTATCTCCATCGGCATCCACCAGATTCTCGATCTCTACCTCGGCAACAGCGAGAAGAACCTGCATCAGCTCTTCGAACTCGCCCGCGACAACGCCCCGGCCATTCTGTTTTTCGACGAAGTGGATGCCCTCGCCGCTGACCGCAACGATCTGCGCAAGAGCGCCGGGCGCACGCTCATCAACCAGTTTCTCGCCGAGATGGACGGCACCGCGGGCAGCAACGATGGCCTGCTCATCCTCGGTGCGACCAATGCCCCGTGGCACATTGATCCCGCCTTCCGCCGCCCCGGCCGCTTCGACCGCATCCTCTTCGTCCCGCCGCCCGATGAGCCGGCGCGCGCCTCGGTCATCGAAATCATGGCCCGCAACAAGCCGGTCGCGAAGCTCGACATCGACAAGATCGCCCGCAAGACGAAGGACTTCTCCGGCGCGGATTTGAAAGCCATGTTCGACCTCACTATCGAGCGCGCACTCGCCCGCGCGATGCGCGAGGGAAAAGTGGTGCCGATCGAAACGAGCGACCTGCTCAGCACCGCCGCCAGCCTCAAGCCAAGCACCAAGGCCTGGTTCGAGAGTGCGAAGAACTACGCCATCTACAGCAACCAGGGCGGGTTTTACGACGACGTGCTCACCTTCCTCGGAATCAAGAAATAATGGACAGCACCGGGGCAGATCAGGCGCAGATGCAGCGCGGGCTTATCTTGATGGAGCAGGGACGCTATGCCGATGCCGCGAACTTCTTCCGCGAAGCCCTCGCGCAAAATCCGCTCAACGCGATGGCCTTCAACCGCCTGGCGGTGTGCGAGCTTCAGCTTCCCGATCGCAAGAAACTGGCGCTGGAAGCCATCGGTCGCGCCATTGAACGCGAGCCCAACGAGTCCTTTCACCATGCGGTGAAATCGTTCGTGCTCAGCGCGCTGGATCGCGATCGCGAGGCGCTGAGCTCCGCCCGGGAGGCCATTGGGCTCGATCCTTTCGATATCGCCGCCCTGCACGCCGAGGCGCAGGCGCTGCTTTCGCTCTCCCGCTGGGCCGAGGCCGAGCAGACCGCGCGCCGCGCCCTGGAAATGGATGCCGACGATTCCACAGCCGCCAACCAGCTGGCGACCGCCCTGCGGCTGCAAAACAAGATGGCCGAGAATGCCGCGCAGATCAGCGGCATGCTGGCCCGCGACCCGGAGGATTCCTCGACCCATGCGAATGCCGGCTGGGCCGCTCTTCAACGTGGCGACCGCCGCACGGCGGAAAAGCATTTTCTGGAGGCGCTCCGCCTGGATTCCCAGATGCTCTCCGCCCGCGAAGGGCTCCTCCATTCCTTCCGCGCCCGGTCCCCGCTTTATCGCGCCTACTTGAACTACTGCTTCTTCATGCAGCGGTTCAAAAAAGGGAACCAGTTCCTGATCATTTTCGGTCTCATGTTCGGCTTTCGCATCATCACGCGCCTGGCCAACGAAGTTTCCCTGCTGCTCGGCATTGGTCTCAGCGCCCTCTATCTGCTCTTTGTCTTCTGGGTCTGGATTGCCCGCGGAGTAGGTAATTTCATTCTCCTCTTCGACCGGTTTGCCCGGCATGCTTTGTGGCCCGGGGAAAAGCGCGAGGCCTGGTTTGTCGGCGGGGGCGCGCTCTTTGGGTTGCTGGGAATTATCACTGGTTACGCTCTCGGCTCGTATCCACTCATGTTCATCGCCGGGAGCATCGGCTGTTCCATCATCCCGCTTTCGCTCACCTTCACCAATCCCTCGAAATATGGCAGCCTCTTCTTCGGCGCCATCGGTTCGCTGGGCTACCTCGGAGCCCTTGGCGTCGTTCTCAGTTTGTTTTTTCCAAAAATGATCTCACCCGAACTGGCCGCCAACCTCGTCTATGCCGCCGCCCTCGGCGCTATTGCGACCACGTGGCTGGGCAACGTGCCGTCTCTCCGTCGTTAAAGCAAATCTCGAACGAAACCTTTTGTCTCTCTCTCCGCGCCACAGCGGTTCCTTTTTATTTTACCGGCAGCAACCGGTCCAGTTCCCGCTCAAAGCACTCCGCAAATTCCGCCGCCACGGCTTCCACGGTGACCGGCTTTCCCGCTTCCCGCTCGAGATTCGTCATCTCCACGCCGGCGATGCCGCAGGGGGTGATCTCGTGAAAAGCCGACAGATCGCCGGACACATTCAGCGCAAAGCCGTGCATGCTGATCCAGTGCCGCACGCCTACGCCGATGCTGGCCAGCTTGCGCGGGCCCACCCATACGCCGGTGAGTCCTTCGCGACGGGTGGCGTCCACCCCATGTTTTTTGCTGACGAGAATGATGATCTCCTCCAGCGCCCGCAGGTAGGCGTGCAAATCGCGACCGCGTTTGGACAGGTTGAGAATCGGGTAGCCGACCAGTTGCCCGGGGCCATGATAAGTGGCCTGTCCGCCGCGGTTGATCTGCACCACGGGGTGGGGGAGCCGGGTGGCATCGCGGAGGCTGGATTGATCGGGCGTGCGGCCGATCGTGTAAACCGGCTCATGCTCCAGCAGTAAAAGGGTTCCGGACGGATCGGCGTTTCCCTCGCGAATGGCCGCCACTTGTTCCGCCACAATCCGTTCCTGCAACACCAGCGCCTCTTCATAGCTCACGCGTCCCAGCCACTGGCTGGTGATCGGGGAATGGATGGTCGGGGTTTCCGGCACGGTTCGTAAAAAGTGATTCGATCAAATGCGCTCGGGCGCGTTCACGCCCTGCGCGACTGCATTCTGCGCCTGAAGATAAGTGAGTGCAATCGCAATGGCATCCGCCGCGTCTGGCGGTGGATTCTCGGTGAGCCCCAGCATCACCCGCACCATGAAGCCGACCTGGTTTTTTCCCGCCGTGCCGCGTCCGGTCACCGCCTGCTTGACCCGCCGGGGGGCATATTCATAAACCGGCAGTCCCCGCTCGGCAAAGGCGATGATCGCCGCCGCCCGGGCTGCGCCCATGGTGATCGCGATCCGATGGCTCTGGACGAAAATGATGCCCTCCACCACGGCTGCATCGGGCTGGTGTTGCTGGATTAAATCCGCCAGCCGCTCCCGAATTGCCACCAGGCATCCCGAGGGCAGCAGGGCCGGCTTGTTTTTGATCACGCCAAACTCCACCGCCCGAAACCCCCGGCCGGCCGTTTCCACCACGGCAAATCCGGAGGAACGAAGGGAAGGATCAACAGCCAGAACACGCATGCGCGGCACGGTAATCATTCGCGGCGTTCCTGCAAAAGGGAATCTGCCTTCCAATTGAAACTTTATCAGCTCCGCCGCAGTTGAATTTGCATCCTAAGTCCTTCATAAGGACGTAGATTAAGCGCATGAACTATCAAGCTTTTAGAGTAGGTTAACTGTGTAACATGTCAAAAACACCAAATCCCGTTGCTGACCATTTTTGGGGCAGTTTAGTTTAGACTCTCCTCAATGAGTTTTCAGAGCACCAAGTTAAACGGCATTTTTATTCTCGATAGTCATTCTACGGACTTGATCTACGGCCCCGAAGAACGGCGCGCCATCTCGGAACTGGTTCACATCGTGGCTCCGGCTCAAACTCGTGAGTCCATCCGGGAAAACCCCGGTTTGCTGGCCGATGTAGATTTGGTTTTTGCCGGATGGGGAGCAGCCGTCTGGGATGAGGAACTGCTTTCCTATGCCCCTCATTTGAAGGCGGTGTTCCACGGAGCAGGGTCTATCAAACCTTTTACCACCGAGGCCTTTTGGAATCGCGACATCGTCATCACCAGCGCCTATGCGGCCAATGCCGTCCCGGTAGCGGAATACACGCTGGCGACCGTCCTGCTTAGTCTCAAGCAGTTCTGGCGCTACAGTGCCGATGCGAAAAAGGGGCTCTCCTGGGGCGACCACACGCGACCGATGATCGGGGCCTTCCGCAGCACGGTGGGTTTTATTTCCTGTGGGGTGATTGCCCGGAAAACGCTCGAATTGCTCAAGCCCTTCGATCTAAAACGCGTGATCTACTGCCCGTTCCTCTCGGAGGAGGAGGCCGCCGAAATGAATGTGGAATTGGTGACGTTGCCCGAAGTTTTTCGTCGTTCCCATGTGGTCTCGCTGCATACGCCCCTGCTTCCCGAAACGGAGGGGTTGATCACTGGCAAACTCTTTTCCTTGATGTGCCGGGATGCGACTTTCATCAATACCGCCCGCGGCGGGGTGGTCCGGCAAAATGAAATGATCGAGGTATTGCGCCAGCGTCCCGACCTTACCGCCGTGCTCGATGTGACCGATCCCGAGCCGCCGAAGCCCGACGATCCGCTGCTGCAGCTTCCCAATGTGGTCGTCTCACCCCATATTGCCGGCTCCATGGGGCATGAAATTCGCCGCCTGGGGCATCACATGGTCGAGGAGTTGCGCCGCTATCTCGCGGCTGAGCCGCTCCGCTGGCAGATCACGCAAGAAGCCTCGCTCAAGATGGCCTAGGCCCGGTTACTGGACGGAAAACCGACAATGCGCTTTACACCCCACTGCCGCTCGCCTAAGTGAATGCCACCCCAACGTTTTTTAGACCCAATATACCGCGCCATCTTTAGCTACCTTTCGCGTCGCCGTTCCCCCGGCCTGTGCATGGGCTGGTGCCCCAAAATGCCATGATCACAGGATACGACTATTTCATTATTGCCGTTTATTTGCTGTTTGTCCTCGCTATTGGCCTGGCCTTCCGGCGGATGAGCAAGAACACGTCCGATTACTTCCGGGCGGGGGGGGCGATGCCCTGGTGGATCACCGGCACTTCCGCCTGGATCGCCAGCTTCACGGCCTGGACGTTTACCGGCGCGGCCGGAAAGGTGTTTGAAACCGGCACGCTTGTTCTGGTGGTCTTTCACGCCACGTCCCTGTCCATGATCATCGTCATGGCGTTCACCTGCGTGCGCTTTCGGCGGATGCGCGTCGTCACCTGGATGGAGGCCGTGCGACTGCGCTACGGTCCGTTCACCGAGCAGTTTTACACGTGGATCAAGCTCCCGCTGCTGGTGTTTGTCTCCGGCGTTTCCCTCAATGCCATCGGCGTCTTCATGTCCTCGGTCTTTCACGTGGACATGAACCATGTGCTCATCGTGCTCGGTATCGTGGTCACCCTCGTGGCCTTCGCCGGGGGAGCCTGGGCGGTGCTGGCCAGCGATTTTGTGCAGATGTTTCTGGTGATGACGATCACCATCTCCACCGCCGTGCTGGTGCTGGTGCGACCCGATATTGGTGGTTTCACCGGCCTGCTGGCCAAGGTGCCTTCCCATCATTTCCATTGGACGGAACTGGCGCGCACTCCGCTGATCGCGATGTGGGTGGTGGTGATGCTGTGGTTCAAGTTTTCCGACATGAACAACATGGAGAACTCCACCATGTATCTCATGGCTGGCAGTGATCGCGACGCCCGCCGCATGGTGCTCATTCCCATGATTGGCTCTCTGCTGGGTCCCATTATTTGGTTCATCCCTTCGATGGCGGCGACCATCCTGCATCCCGATTCCGACCCGCATCTCAGCCTCAAGGCGCTCTTCCCGCAGCTTTCCAATCCCCATGAAGGGGCGTTCGTTGCGGTGGCCTTGCAGGTGATGCCCCAGGGGTTGCTGGGGCTGCTCCTTTGCGGGATGCTCGGAGCCACGGTCACCAGCATGGATGCTGGTCTGAATAAATCGGTCGGTATTTTCGTGCGCAGTTTCTATCTGCCGGTTGGCAATGCCTTTGATCGCTGGGGAACTTTGCTTTCCGAGACTTCGACTTGGTGGTTTTTTGGCACGGTTCTTAAACGGATCAGCCTCTGGATGCTCGGAGCCAGTCGCTCCGAAAAGCGACTTCTCCTTGTCGGTAAAATTACCACCCTGGCCTTCGGGGTTATCATCGTTGGGCTGGCCCTGCTCGTAAATAAATACCGCACCATCGGCCTCTTCGATTTGAGCAATCAGATCGCCAGCTATTTCCTGATGCCGCTGGCGCTGCCGCTCATCTTCGGTCTCTTCTACAAGCGTACGCCACTCTGGTCGGCCTGGACGACCGCAGTCGTGGGCGGAGCCGCCTCGTGGGCCTTCGGAGCCTGGATTACGCCGGGGGTTTATCAGCACCTCATGGGCTGGCAACGCCCGCTGAATAGTGATGAACTGGTTTATCTCCGTCTTTGCTCCACCACGCTTGGCGCAGTGGGCGTGGGCTCGCTGTGGTATTTCGGCACCAGCTTTTTCTACCAGTCGAGCCCAGCAGCGCATAAGGCGCATGTGGAGGAGTTCTTCACCCGGCTGCGCACGCCAGTGGAAAACGTGGCCACGGATACCGTGCAGGAATCACTTTACCGGCTGCTGGGTGTGCTGTGTCTCGTGTATGGCACCTTTGTGCTGTTGCTGACGTTGATTCCCAACTCGCTCATCGGTCGCCTGTGCTTTGTCTTCTGCGGCGGTTCGATCTTCCTTGCCGGGCTCATTCTCTATCTCATCTCGCGTCGTTACGAGGCGGCGAAGGCCAAAGCCGATCCCGCGGTCGAAACCGAGCCCCAGCCTTCGCTCACAAAATCCGGTCAATAGCCGGCGCAACTGGCTGACCGTCCGTCGCCATCCGATTGCCCTGTTCAAAACAGTGTTATCCCTGTGTCGGGCAACCGCTCCGCCCGCTGATTGCTAAAAATCCACTGGAAAATCCATTTCGGCCCGCCCATCTTGTGCCCATGAAGCTTGTTCGATTGATTTTGGCCCTCTCTTTTGCGCCGCTCGCAGCGCAGGCATCCGACTCTGCCTACCAGGCGTTGCGGATCGTTGGCTCCGATCGCGGACAGGATGCCCTCAACCACGTCCTTTCCTTGCAAGCCAGTGGTGGAAATCCCGCGCCGACCGCTTGGACGGTGCTGCTGGAAGATCCGCAGGCCCGCGCCGGCATCCGCCAGATCGAAATTCGCAGCGGCCACATCATTAGCGAGCGCACCCCGGTCGCCAAGGGCGGGGACGCTGCTGCTCCGATGGATTTCCATCAGCTCAACCTCGATTCCGATGGCGCTTTCACCGTCGCCAACAAGGAAGCCTCGAAAGCCCAGGTCGGCTTTGACAGTGCCGATTATGCCCTGAACCCCGGTTCCAGCGGCACCCCCGTCTGGCTGCTTACGCTGCGCGACACCAGCGGCAGCCCGGTGGGCGAAATCAAGGTTTCCGCCGCCGATGGCACCGTCATCAGCCGCAACTGGAATGGGGCCGATCTTTCCCACAGCGCCGACCGCGCCTATGTGGACAGCCAGGAACACGATTACCAGCCGCCGGATGACAATGGCGGCTCATCGAGTTCCAGCAGCAGTAGTAGCGGGATCGTCGGCCATCTCGGCAATTTTGGCGACAAGGTGAAAAACCACTTCATGAAAGACGGCGCGGCCCTGGAGCATTTCTTTACGGGCGGGCATTCGCTCGACCGCAAGATTCAGCGCGACAAGGAGCAGTCCTCGGACGAAACCGGGAACTAGTAGCGGCAAGGGGGGCGTCGCTTTCTTCAGTCTGCGAAATCTGCGGAATATCTCTTTCTCTCGAGAAAGGCCGTTGTCCTGCACGTTTGGAATAGACTCCCGGCGGCTGCTCGCTAGAGTTGGAGCATGGATCAAACCGCCGCGCTCCCTTCGCCCGTGATCATGGTCTTTTACGGGGCTCTCCTCATCGGCATCCTCATTGTGGGCTATGTCGTCTTCAACTTCTTCGGCATCTGGCTCCGCGCCACCATTGCTGGTGCTCCCGTCGGAATCGGCAAGCTGATCGGGATGCGCCTGCGCCGCGTGCCCGTCGCATTAATTGTGGACAGCCGGATCACCGCCGTGAAAGCCGGCCTCGAAATCCCGCCCGATCTGCTCGAAGCCCACTATCTCGCCGGTGGCGATGTGGACAAAGTCGTCCTTGCTTTGATTGCGGCCGACAAGGCGGGCATCGCGCTCGATTACAACCGCGCCTGCGCGATTGACCTCGCCACCAAGGGCACCGGCAAGACGGTGCTCGAAGCCGTGCGCACCAGCATTAATCCGATGGTGATTGACGTGCCCAACCCGAAGATGGGCCGGATCACCATTGATGGCGTGGCCAAGGACGGTATCGGCGTGAAGGTGAAGGCGCGGGTGACCGTGCGCTCCCATCTCGACCGCTTCGTCGGCGGTGCCACCGAGGAAACAATCGTGGCCCGCGTGGGGGAAGGCATCGTCACCGCGATTGGCTCCTCCGATTCCTATAAGGACGTGCTCGAAAACCCCGACCGCATCTCCAAGACCGTGCTCGGCAAAGGCCTCGACAGCAACACGGCCTTTGAAATCCTTTCCATCGACATTGCCGATGTGGACGTGGGCGATAACATCGGAGCCAAGCTCCAGGCCGAGCAGGCCGATGCCGACAAGCGCGTCGCCCAGGCGAAGGCGGAAGTCCGCCGCGCCGCCGCCGTCGCCGTCGAGCAGGAAATGCGCGCCAAGACCCAGGAAATGCGGGCCAACGTCGTCGAGGCCGAGGCCCAGGTGCCGCTCGCCATGGCCGAGGCGTTCCGCAATGGCAACCTCGGAATCATGGACTACCTGCGGATGAAAAACATCGAGTCCGACACCAAGATGCGCGGCAGCATTGCCGGGCCCGAGCAGCCGCAGCAGACCACGTAGTTGAACGCCTGATCTGCCATGGACGGATTCTTCGGCATTATCATCGTCATCGCGGTCATCGCTTACAAAGTGATGCAGGCGGCGGGACGGAGCGCGCAGAATGCCTCCAGGCCCCAGCCGCCGGTGATCGCCCGTCCGAATCCCGCCGCCACGCAATCCACCCGCGACGAGCAGGAGCGCCTGCGGAAATTCCTCGAAGCCCTCGGCGTGCCTGCGGGCCAGCTCCCGCCCAGCGCCCCGCCGCCGGGCGAGGTGCGCTCCGTCCGCCCCGCCCAGGCAGTGCCGCCTCTGCCGCGCGAGACCGCCGCCCCGCAACCGCCGGCGAAGCGCAAATCATATCCGCGGACTCCGCCGGTCGCCGACCCCGTCGCCGCCGGACGCAAGATCCCACCTTTCATGCGCAAGGAAGCGCCCGTCCTCATCCCGACGCCGGAGCCCGAACCGGCCGCGCCTCGCGAATATCTCCCCGCTGCGCCCACGCCCGAGTTCACCGAGTCCTCCGACGGCCTGGGCCGGATGAATGAGATGATCCTTGCCACCGACCCGGCCCCGGCAGTTCCGCTCGCGCCCGCCCGCTCGCGGCTTAATGAATTTCTGCGCAATCCCGACGATCTCCGCCGGGCGATCATCCTGCGCGAAATTTTTAATCCACCAAAGGGCTTGCAGTTTCCCGACGACGCAATAAATTCGCGGCTCGTTTGATTTGCCGGCATGGCGGAATTGGCAGACGCGCTGGACTCAAAATCCAGTACTCGCAAGAGTGTGTGGGTTCGACCCCCTCTGCCGGCACTTCTTTCTTTTTTCGCACTCATCTCTGTGTGCCTGGCTCCTTAAAAAGCCTGCTCCCCAAGCTGGACGTCGCGCGGGCGGCTCCGTAGATTGGCCGCGCTCATGGAGTTTGCGCGCCCCTGGTTTCTCTTGCTTTTGCTCGTCCTGCCGTTGCTGGCTCTGCCGCTGCGCAGGTCGCTCACGGGAATGACTGGACGCCAGCGGATGATCTGCCTGGCCATGCGTGCGCTCATCCTCGGGTTGCTGGTGATTGCCCTGGCCGGGCCGCGCCTGCCGCGCGAGGTGCGCGATCTGGGGGTCGTTTTCATGGTGGATGGCTCCGCCAGCATTTCCGAAAAAGCTGCAGCCGCGGCGCGGGACTTTCTTGAACACAGCCTCCAGCAGCATCCTTCCACCGCCACCGGCTCGGTGGCTGGCTTTGCGGGGCAAAATGTGCTCTGGCGGAAAACTCTGGCGGCCAACGACCCCGCGCCCTTCCCAAAATTCGATAACCGCGCTGTCACGGATCTGGGCGGTGCGCTCACCTTTGCCGGAGCCATCCTGCCCTCCGACAAAGCCGGGCGCGTCGTTCTGCTCAGCGATGGAAATGATACTGCAGGCTCAGCCATGGAAGCTGCGGAGAAGCTGCGTCGCGCGGGCATTCAAGTCTTCACGGTTCCCTTGCGAAACCCGGCTGCTCCCGAGGTGATGGTAACCCGTCTGGACGCGCCCCGGGTGGTGAAAAGCGGCGAGCCGTTCGATGTGATGGCGGAAATCCAGAGCAATATCGCCACGCATGCGGCGATCAAGCTCTACCGCGATCAGTATCTGCTCAACACGGTGGAGCGTGATCTTCAGCCCGGTCGCACCCAGGTCCGCTTTCAAAATGTGACCGGTGAGGGGAGTTCGGCCGCTCTTGAGGCCGAGGTGGTTCCTCAAAAAGACACCTTGCAGGAGAATAACCGCGCCCAAGCGGTTGTAACCGTCAACGGCCAGCCCAAAGTGCTCATCATCGATCCCGATCCCTCCAAAATGCAGGCCCTGCGCGGGCTCCTGCTTGCGGCAAATATTTCTGTCGAGATCGAGAAGCCCGCCGCACTACCCCGCTCGCTGGAAGATTTACAGCCCTACGATCTTTTCATCCTCAGCGATGTTCCGTCCCTCAGTCTCACCGCCGAGCAGATGCAGCTCTACCAATCGTGGGTGAAAAGCTACGGCGGCAGCTTCGCCATGCTGGGTGGGGAAAACAGCTTCGGCGTCGGCGGTTATTATCAGACGCCGGTCGAGCAAATGCTCCCCGTGCGCATGGATCACGACGATCGCCAGGACATGCCCAACGTCGCGCTCATGGTTGAGCTCGACCGCTCCGGCTCCATGGCGGCCGAGGCGGCTGGCACCACGAAAATTGCTCTGGCGGATCAGGGCGCGGTCTTTGCCATGTCCGTGCTGCAGTCCCGCGATCTCTTTGGCGTTTCCGCCGTGGATACCCGCGCGCACCAGGTGGCCCCGCTCGCTCCATTGGCGGATCGCGCCACCGTGCAATCGCATGTGCTCGACGTCACTGCGGGTGGCGGCGGCATCTATATTTACACCTCGCTGCTGGATGCCTGGCAGCAGCTTCGCGATGCGCCGGCCAAGATCCGGCACGTCATCCTTTTCTCCGATGCCGCCGATGCCGAGGAAAAGAACGCGGGAGAAATGCCCGATGGAGCCCAGGGCGGGGCCAGTTCGTTCGATCTCGTCAGTTCCATGCTGGGCAATCGAATCACCACCTCGGTCGTGGGGCTCGGCACTGAAACCGACCGCGATGCAAATTTCCTGCGGGAACTCGCCGAGCGCGGCAATGGCCGGTTTTACCTCACCAACGACCCCACCACACTGCCCCAGATCTTCAGCACCGAGACGATGAAGGTTTCCCAGAGCAGTCTTGATGAAGACCCCTTCCAGGCCGTCCCCTCCAGCGTCAGCGCCCTGCAACACGGTGCGATCATTGGGGGCATCGACTGGTCGCAGTCTCCCTTGCTGCTCGGCTGCAACACCACCAAGCCCAAGCCCGCCGCGGATATCCTGCTCGCCACCGAACGGGGCGAACCGCTGCTGGCGGTATGGCGCTATGGGCTGGGGCAGGCGGCCGCCTTTACCAGCGATGCCAAGTCCCGCTGGGCCTCGGAATGGATCGGCTGGCCGGGTTTCGGAAAGTTATGGACGCAGTTCATTCGCGGCCTGGTGCGAAAGGCTGGTGCCTCCACGTTTCAGGTCACCACCAGTGAGCAGGGGAATACGCTCTCGCTTTCCATTGATGCCCTTACGCCGGGCGGTGAGTTCCTCGACGGGATTCCGGTGTCCGTTCACTCCCTGGGAACGGGAAATCAGGGGGAAACCCACCCCGCCGCCCAAACGGCCCCCGGTCACTACGAAACCAGCTTTTCGCTGCCAGTGAAGGGAACGCTTTCCTTTGATGTCACCTCTCCAAGTGTCCCCGAGGGCGACTACCGCTTTTCCTACACCCGCAGCTATCCAGCGGAATACCTTTCCACCACCACCAACGAAGCGCTGTTGAAGCAGATTGCGACGGATACTGGAGGTGTTTTCGATCCTTCTCCGGCGCAAATTTTCACTCCCCCCTCACAGCCCTTGCTCCGCCGGGTGGAGCTCGATTCGTGGTTCTTGATGCTTGCGCTCGCTCTATTTCCCGTGGATATCTGGCTGCGTCGGCGCGAATGGCGGGTGTGACATCGAGATGGCCGGAATGATTCCCGGTTGTGTCCCCGCCGATTAGTGCTAACCCTTTGTGCTTCTTTCAGTTCCTTAGTCATGGCCATTAAAGCAACCCTCTCCCGCACCTGGATTCGACGCCAGATTATCATCGGCTCGGTCGCCTTTGCCCTCGGTCTCTGGTTCTTTTTCGACGGGGCGATTACCTATCCGGCACGGAATATCCAGTATCACGCCTACCGCCAGCTCGTGGAGCAGGGGAACGAAGCCGGCTGGCCAGCCTATGCCCATGAGCATCACTGGCCCTCGACACCCCCGGAAAAGGAATACCGCATTGCCGACCAATGGGTGCTGGGATCGCTTTCCATTTTGGGCAGTATCGCCGCTTTCGGCCTGCTCGCCGCGAGCTGGCACCGCAGCGTTTCCAGCGATGATGACACGGTAACCGCCACCAATGGCACCCGCGTCCCCCTGGCTGCCTTCCAGTCCACCGACCGCCGCAAATGGCAGAGCAAAGGCATTGCCTACGCCATCTACGAGCAAAACGGGAAAAGCGTCCGCCTCACCCTCGACGACTTCAAATACGAGGGGGCCGAAAAAATTCTCCTCCAAGTCGAGCAAAGCATCGCTGCCCGCTCTACGCAGTCTTAAAAAAGGCGAAGCCCAAACTTTGCAGGGCGGCCATTTTGGCCGCTGTTCCAAAGAGATCACTTCATAGGTATTTGGATTTCGTCTTTGGATTTTCCATCCAGTCGGGGAAGAAGCGTCTGCGTCATTGGTCATTTTCCACCCCCCGCATTCGTTGACAAACCCCCATTCGCTTTCGATAATCATTCTCATAGGATGAACCAGGATTTGGATAACATTTTAAAAGATTGGCCGCATGAGCCCGGAGAGATCCAGGTGCGCAAAATCATCGGCAATGATGGACGCGAGAAAATCCAGCTTCGCATTGATCTCGGAGTCATTCAGATGGAGGCCACGGGTCGTCCCGACGGCCAGCGCCCGAATGGCTGTGAATCGCTCCTTACCTGGCACAAGGAGATCGCGGCCGAACGCGAGCAACGCAGCGAAAAATACGAGCTCACCGCCGAGCAATGCGCCGACATGCAGCACGAGGGCATTCAATATTATCACCGCTACGTGAGTCTTTTTCAGCTCGGCGACTACCAGGGCGTCATCCGCGATACCCAGCGCAATCTCGACATGATCAATTTCATGACTGAGCACGCGGAAAATGACGAGGCGGTGGGGAACATGGACCAGTTCAAGCCCTATATCCTCATGATGAACACCCGCGCCCGCGCTTCGCTGGAGCTGGACCACAACGATTACGAAGCCGCCTTGCGCCAGATCGAGCGCGGTCGCGCCCGGATCGTCGAACTCTACCCCGATGAAGACAGCGCCAGCAAGAGCCCGGAGCTCGCTTTTCTGGATGAATGGTCGCAGGAGGTGAAGGATCGCAAGCCACTCACCAAAATCGAACAACTCGAGCGCGAAATGGCCCGGGCGATTGCCACCGAGGCCTACGAGCGGGCGGCGGAATTGCGTGACAAAATCCGCGCCTACCAGCAAAAGGAAGGATGAGCGAATTTCCCGGGAACTTTTTGGGATGAAAGGGCTTTCTCCCGATTTTTGGTCAATCATACTCCGGACGATGGGCCGGAGGTCGCGGGATCTTTCTCTCCTCCTTGTTCTGCTCTCGCTCCTGCTCGGCCTCGCGGGCTGCGACAACAATCCCAACGCCGCCCCCTGGCAGGCGAAGCACGCCGATGGCTCCCCCTGGGTCGTCAGTTACCGCGCCTTCCCCGAAGATCCGCGCACCCTCGACCCCCAGGTCGCGTATGACGAGCTCAGCCACGCCATCATCTATCTCGTTTACGATACCTTCCTCACCTACAATCCGCTGAAGACGGATTACGAGCTCCAGCCCGATCTCGCCTCCGAGCTGCCGGTGATGGAAACCCAGCCCGATGGCAGTCTCGATTACCTCTGCAAGATCAAGCCCGGCACCTATTTCATCGACGATCCATGTTTTCCCGATGGGAAGGGGCGGGAACTCACCAGCGCTGATTTCTACTACACCTGGCAGCGGATGGCCGATCCGAAGACCGAATGCCCCATCGTCTCGAATTTCTCCGATTTCGTGAAGGGCCTCGACGAATCCATGGCCGCCGCTGCGAAAGCCGGGCACTTCGATTACTCCGCCCCCTTCGGCGCGATTACGGTGGTGGATCGCTATACCTTCCGCATCAATCTCAAAAAGCCCTATCCGCAGCTCAAATACTGGCTCGCCTTTCCCTTCACCACCCCGGTCGCCCGCGAGGCGGTGGATTACTATGACGGAAAGGAGCACGATGGCGTGGTGCGCGACCGTTTCCGCGTGCATCCGGTTGGGACCGGCGCGTTCAAGCTGGCCGAGTTCAAGTCCCAGCATTTCATCCGGCTCGTGCGGAATGACCGCTATAATTCGCTCAAGTTTCCGACCGGCGGCTGGGATCCCGCGCAGGAAAAGGCGCTGCGACCGTATGCGGGGCATTCGTTGCCGATCGTCGATGAGATTCAATACAACATCATCCGCGAGATCATTCCCTCCTGGGTGCTTTTCAAGCAGGGCTGGCTCGATGCCACCACGCTGACCAAGGATACCTTTAGCGCCGCGATGGACGCAAATCACCAGCTCAATCCCGATTACCAAAAGCGCGGGATGAAGGTAGTGAAAAACGTGGAGTTGATGACGTGGTATTTCATGTTCAATATGCGGGACCCCGTGCTCGGCAAGAACGCGAAGCTGCGCCAGGCCATGTCCACCGTCTTCGATACGCAGAAGGAGAACGAGATTTTCTACAACGGCCTCTACGTGATGGCCCAGCAGTTCCTGCCGCCGGGCTTGTTCGGCTACGATCCGAATTTCGTGAACCCCTACCGGCAGACGAGCGTGGAGAAAGCGAAGCAACTCCTTGCCGAGGCCGGCTACCCGAATGGCATTGATCCCAAGACCGGGCGTCCACTCCAGATCACGCTCGACGTCCAGGCCGGCAGCGGTACCGAGCGCCAGGCGGCCGAGTATGAGCAGAGTCAGTTTGAGCAACTCGGGATTCGGATCAAAATCCAGGAAAACCTTTTTTCCGCCATGCTGGAGAAACAGCTCCGGGGCAATTTCCAGTTCGTCCTGGCCGGGTGGAGCGCCGATTATCCCGATCCCGAGAACTACTTCAACCTGCTCTACAGCAAGAGCATCCCGCCCGATGGCTACAACGAGTCGTTTTACAGCAACCCCGAATACGACAAGCTCTTCGAGCAAATGTCCACGATGGAGAACAGCCCGCAACGCCTCGCGATCATCCAGCAGATGAACCAGATCATTACCGACCAGTGCGTGATCGCGCCGCTCTATAATCAGGTCACGCTCGGTCTGCTCCAGCCTTGGACACAGCGTGTGGTCGTGAATGGCTACGTCTCTCTTTTTGGTGGCCCACGTTACTCGGTGCTCAACGATGAACTGCGCAACCAGGAACGCGCGAAGTTGAACGCCAAAAACTACTGGCCGCTGATCATCGGTGGGATTTTGCTCGCCATCGTCGTCGGCGTGGGAATTCGAATCGGGAGAAAGCGCGATGCTTAATTACGTAATCCGCCGTCTGTTCTACATGGTGCCCATCATCTTCTGCGTGATGGTGATCACCTTCTTTCTCTTCTTCGGGCTCGTAAATGTCGAGACCATGGCACGCACCCAGCTCCCGCCGCGTGCCTCGCAAGCCGCCATCGAGAACTGGCTGCACCAGCGCCACTACGACAAGCCGCTGTATTTGAATATGCCCGGCGTCCAGCGTTACCAGGCCGGCCAGCCCTTCTACGACAGCCTCTTCTTCGCGAATATCTACGACCTTGCGACCTTCAACTTCGGCGACTCGCTGGCGACCAATCGCCATATCGTCACCATGTTCAAGGAGGGCGCGATTCCCTCGCTGCTCGTCACTGCGCCCGCTTTTTTTCTGTCGCTGGTACTCGCCGTCAGTTTCTCGCTCTTCCTCGTCTATGTGCGCGCGTCGAAGCTGGATGCGGTGGGGACGATCTTTTGCGTGATGCTCATGAGTATTCCCGTCATCGTTTACGTCATCATCTGCCAGTGGGTGCTCGGCAATCTGCTCCGTTACTTTCCTGCCTATGGCTTCAGCCTACATGGCTTCGATGCCGCCCGTTTTCTAGCCCTCCCGATTGCCGTGCTCATTCTCAATGAACTGGGCTCCGACACCCGTCTCTATCGCGCAATCTTTCTGGAGGAAGTCCGCGCCGATTACGTGCGCACCGCTTCCGCCAAGGGGCTCAGCCCGCAGGTCGCGCTCTTCAAGCATGTATTGAAAAATGGGATGATCAACATCATCACCCTTACCGTGGCCGCGCTGCCTACCCTCATCCTCGGCACTCTGGTGCTGGAGGATTTCTTTGGCATCCCCGGTCTCGGCAGCCTCTCGCTCACCTCCATCCGCACCACCGATTACACTGTCGTCCGCGCAGTCACCTATGCGGGCTCGCTGCTTTACCTGCTCGGCCTGCTGCTCACCGACATCTGCTACGCGCTGGTGGACCCACGCATCAAACTCAAATGAACTTGCCCTACTGGATTCAGGATTTGCTGGTGGCCCTCGCACTTGGGGTGGCCTTCCTGTTGCTCTGGCTGGCGGGAAAATCCGATCGCTACGAGCGCCAGCGTCGCCGCTTCCTGCGCGACAAGGTCGGCCTGGTTTCCCTCTTCGTCGTCACACTCTTCCTCGCCATCTGCGCGGCGGATCTTCTCTTGCTGCCGCAATATAACAACGACGGCTTTCACCTGAGCCTGCTCGACTGGTGCTTCCAAAAAGTGCCGCAGGAAACCAGCTACAGTGCTCCGCTCGCCTGGGTGGATGCCAAGGGCGCGCCGCTCAATGGCCGGCATCTCCTCGGCACTGATGCCCTCGGTTCCGACGTGCTGCTGGAAACCCTCAAGGCCTGTCGCACCGCGCTCCTCATCGGCTCGCTTACCAGCCTCATCTATATTCCCATCGGCGTGCTCCTGGGCATCATCGCCGGTTATTTTCGCGGCTGGGTGGATGATCTCATCCAGTTCGTTTACAGCACCGTCGCCAGCATCCCGGTCATCCTGCTCCTCGTCTCCATCCTCGTCGTTATCGGCAAGGGCATCCCGCAGATCACCCTTGCGCTGGGCCTTACTTCCTGGATCGGCCTCTGCCGTCTCCTGCGCGGCGAAAGCATGCGCCAGGCCGGCCGCCAGTATTGCGAAGCTGCCCGCGCGCTCGGGCAGGGGAGTTGGAAGATCATCACCCGCCATCTGCTGCCGAATATGATGCACCTCGTCGTCATCAACTTCGTCCTCGGCTTCAGCGGTATCGTGCTTACCGAGTCCATCCTCAGCTATATCGGTGTCGGCGTCCCCATCGGCACCGCCTCGTGGGGCATCATGATTGATTCCGCCCGCACTGAACTCAATCGCGAGCCGAGCGTGTGGTGGAACCTTGCCGCGGCCTCCAGCGCCCTCTTCCTGCTCGTTCTCGCCCTTAACCTCCTCGGCGACGCCCTGCGCAAAGCCTTCGATCCCAAAGCCGCCTAAATCCGCTTCAGCCCACCCACGACTATGACGACGCCCGCGCCTCTTCTCTCCATCCGCGATCTTTCCATCCGCTTTCACACCGAGGGCGGCGTGGTCGAAGCCGTGCAAAACGTCTCGCTCGACCTCGCGGCCGGGGAGACCCTCGCCATTGTCGGCGAGAGCGGCAGCGGCAAGAGCGTCACCGCCCTTTCCCTCACCCGCCTGCTCCCGCATCCGCCCACCGAGTTTGCCGGTGGCGAAATCCTCTGGAAAGGCCGCGACGTTCTCAAAATGAAGGATCGCGAGCTGCGCGAAATCCGCGGCGGTCAGATCGCCTACATTTTCCAGGAGCCCTCTACCTCGCTCAACCCCGTTTTTACCATCCGCAACCAGATCGCCGAAGCCATCCGCCTCCATCGTCCCGAGGTGAAGGACGTGGACGCCGAGGTCGTCAAATGGCTCGACCACGTCGGTATCGTGAACCCCGAAAAGCGTCTTCACGACTATCCGCACCAGCTCAGCGGCGGCATGCAGCAGCGCGTCATGATCGCGATGGCGTTGAGCTGCCGGCCCGACCTCCTCGTCGCCGACGAGCCCACCACCGCCCTCGACGTCACCATCCAGGCCCAGATCATCGCCCAGTTGAAAGACCTCAAAGAGCGCCTCGGCATGGCCATCATTCTCATCACCCACAACTTCGGCATCATCGGCGGCCTGGCCGACAAAGTCGCCGTCATGTTCCGCGGCAAAATCGTCGAATACGGCCCCACCCAGGAAGTCCTCAAAAACCCCCAGCACCCCTACACCAAAGCCCTCATCGAATGCATCCCCCAACTTGGCGCCCATCGCCGCCGGCTGACGACCATCGATCACGCTACGCTGTAAGTGTCAGCGGTAATTTGTGAGCAGACGAAGACCTCAGTGGAGAAGGGAAACAACTAACGCTGCATGCGTGCTTCACTTCTTTCGATCCGTTTCCCCCATCGTCGCATCCTCATTTCGGCAGCTTGTGCTTGATCCGGTCATACGCGTAATTCCCAATGACCCCGCCAATGGCGGTGGTGATGATCCAGAATACGGCCGACACAATTAGATTCCACAGCCAGGGGCCGAGGACATTGACGGTGGAGCCGAGGAAGGTCGCAATCGGCAAAAGCCATCCGGTCAGATACAGGCCGCCAATGGCGATAAAGCCCTGGCCGAGCATCGCCAGGATGAACTCGCGGCGGTTGTGCCGGCGCAGGAAACCAAAATCGGTCTGCAGTCGCTGGCGATATTTTGCGTCGATGGACCGGCGCAGCCAGAGGCGGTAGCCCAACAGCAGAATCCACGCACTAATGTAAACGAGACGAGCGACTGGCGGCACTTGTTCGTAGAGGGGCTGGAGCCGTGGGAGATTGAGCAGCACATAGATTGCCACGGCTGTCGAGGTGAGGCCGGTGACCAAATAAAAGCCAAAGAAACGCGTCGCATGGCGTCGATGCCGGGAAAGAATTTTCATGGGCAGCAAGCACGAGGATGAGAATCCTTCCCGCTGAAATCAAGCTTCGGGCGTTCGAAGCAGATATTTCAAATAGGCTGGAAGCTCGCGCACGATGGAATAAACATCGCGCGCCTCGAAATAATGAGGATGCGCATTGAAGACTGGAGCGACGCCCCATTTCGATAGCGCCAGCTTTGATCGCGGAATATGAAAATACTGCGTGATTACGAACACACTCTGCCAGTGCTCGCGCCGCAAGATAGAAGCTGTATTTCGTGCACTCGCCTCCGTATCAATGCCCTGGTTATCCACCAAAATCGCCGCTTCAGGAATGCCCGCCGACACCAGATAACGCTTCATGGCCGTTCCCTCCGGGACACCTTCCTTCCCGGTCCCGCCACTCACCAGAATTTTTTGGAAATAGCCCTGTCGAAAAAGGGACGCCGTTGTATCCAGCCGTGCCTTCAGCCGGGGGGAGGGGGAGCCATCCGGATTCACCGTGTTGCCGAGCACCAGCGCAAGGTCCGCTTTCCCGAGGTGATCAGTCGTTCCGCTCCATACGAGTAACCCGGTAGCGGTTAGGAACAACAGAGTCCCGAACAAGAAAATGAGCAGAAAGTTGCGGTTCATAAACGATCTGCAAACAGCCCCCCCTCGATTCGCAATTACAGATTCTTCCGGATGATCTTGTAAATGATCGTGTTATCCAAAAATCCACGCAAATCCTGCGATCCAGGTCCGGTGCCGATGGCAACCATGTCATCCGCGGTATTGATCGCATTGGGCGCGTAAAAGGCGGCGGGCTCGGTGTTGGCGGGGTTGGGGGAGCTGGAGGCGGTGGGAGAAGACGAGGGGTGGGGGCCATTCGGGCCGGAGGCCCAGCTGATGGCCGGGTAGCCGAAAGGATTCGTGCCCAGCAGGGCCACACCCCGGTCGTCGCGGAGCGGATAGCCGTTCAGGCTCATTCCACCGGTGGAATGCTTGCCGGTGGCGAGCACCAGCGCTTTGTCGCCGGCATATTGCAATGCAGTGCTGAGGGCGTGATCGAACTCGATGGTTTCGGTGATTGCCTTCTCGCTCTGGTTCTCCTCTGCCGCCCGGGTGGGCAATTCCACATCCACCACCAGCAGGTAGCCGCTCTGGTTGAACTGCATCATCTGAATGGCGCGCCGCACCATGTCGGAAAGCGAGGGCTGGCCGGTGGTCGCATTCGGTTCACTGCTAAAGGCCAGGTTGTCGTCGCTAAAAAGCCCCACCAGCGGCGAACTGCGGAAAGCCGCTGCATTTTCCAGCTCCGCCTTGGAGCGGATCACGGTGACTTTGTGTTGCTTGAGCTCTGTGAGAAGATCGCGGCCGTCGGTGCGGCGTCCTCCTTTGGACTCCGGCAAAAACAGGCCGCAGCCACCGCCGAGGGCCACGTCGATCTGGCCTTGATCGACAAACTGCGTGGCAATGTTATCGGAATCATTCCCATCGGCGGCATGGGCGTAGAAGGCGGAGGCCCCGGCATCGGTGAGATTTCCATTGGTGACAATCCCCACGGTGCGCCCCTGGGCTTTGGCCGTTTCCAGGATCGTCGCCAGCCGTTTGCCCTGGGCGTCGATGTTCAGGCTGTGGTTATTCACCTTTTGGCCGCTCGCCAGCGCGGTGGCGGCCGCAGCGGAATCGGGAACCGCGAAGTCATTGGAATAGTTCGTCACCAGCGCCATCTGAGGAAACCGCTCCAATCCCAGGCGATGGGTGGAGCCGCCATCATAAATGCGGGCGGCGGTCAGCGAGTTGGTCGTCATGCCATCGCAGACAAAGAGAATGATGCCGAAGGGCTTTTGGACAACCCAAGAGCGAAAGTAAAGGACGCCGCCAAGGATGAAAACCAGAAGGCAAAAGAGGGCAAGGAGGTGGTTGCGGAGCTTCATCTAAAGAGAAATACAATCAATCGGAGTGGCAGAATGATTCAAGAGCGCAGGGAGGCAAAGTCATTTTATCGGGTTTTTCACAGACGGGCCGGATCGCTGGGTCATTCATGGGAATTCTCACGGCGATTTGGAAATGACGGTTTTGCATTATGGAAATTCACAAAAATGATGGTTTTTGCAAAAATGAGATGAGAAACGAGTGGCTGGAATGGGGTGGAAAAAAATGAGCGCATGGCAGGAGTATTTATTATAAGCAGCTCATAACAAGTCAGATACATATTATTTGAAAATATCGTACCACTGGCTGAAACGGTGTGAGATCAAATCGATTTCAATCAGCGGCACAGATTTCGCTCTTAGTGATTATAGAAATTATAGTGAATATGAAATCTATAACACTTTCGCTCCTGGTTGTGATCTCCGCCTTCTACTCGTCGGTTGCTTTTGGCAACACGGTGGATCTCGGTCTCAAAGCTTCCAACACTCCCTACGATCTTTTTCTTTCGCCGGTAAAGTCGGTTCTCCAACACATGGATCGTCCGGCGGGCTCGGCCAACCTCAACGACGTAAAGCGCCTGATGCGCATCGGTCGCGATTTTCGCTACTCCTATTCTTCGGCCAATCCTTACACCCCTAAAGCCCCGGCTGCAACCGCCGCCCAGCGCGCCGGCGATTGCAAGGACAAGGCCCTCTGGCTGGCCAACGCCCTCGATGATTCTTCGATCCGCTTCGTGATTGGCAAGGCGAGCCGCAGTTCCCGCCTCAGCCATGCCTGGCTCTACTGGCAGGATTCCAGCAGCCGCTGGTGGATCCTCGACTGCACGATGCAGAGCTCCCCGATCCCGGCCGACAAGGTTTCCGCCAATCGCTATATCCCGCTCTACTCCTACTCGAAGAGCGGAGAGTTCCGCCACGGTCTGGGTGCCTCGGTCGCCTCTGTGGCCAGCCGCCGCGAGGCTGGAGTTGCTACCAACCGCTAAGCTGACTTTAAACACTGTCTGGTTGCTCGACCGCCCGGTTTCGTAAGAGGCCGGGCGGTTTGACTTTTTCCTGAAGCGCACCTCTTTCCTCTTTGTCTTGCTCCTGCTCTTGCTCAATCCCTTGGGAACAAGAGCAGGACAAAGAGAAAAAAACGGAGGAAGGTCTCAGCGTATAATCCGCTGCATTTATACCAAAAGTCCAGACTTGCGATTTTCGCCTTGGTTGGAAAAAATCTTCGATGTGGTTATGGATTGTTATAGGCAGCGTGGCTTAGCTTTTGGACGTTAGGTGTCATGTTCAATTTTCAGAAACTTATTATCGTTGCGATTTTGGTAACCAGCGTCGTGATTTTTCTGTTGAACCGGGGGAATAGTTATTTTGTTTTTGACCGGAAGAAATTTCGAGCGCGCATTATGACACCGCGCACGATTTCAGTCAGTCAGCTTTCGAGTGTCTTTGACCAGCTCAACGCCAGTCACAAAGATGCGTCCTGGGTGGCTCTCACATTCTGTCCGCCGGACGAGCCAGCCAGCGACAAGACCTCCGTCAGTCTTCAATATTCCGTGGAGGGCGGGAAAATTGGTTTTGACTGGGTTCTGCTTGCTCCACGCAACATCGCCGACAAAGACAAGGTTGCTGCCTATATGATGGAAAAGCATTACATGGTTTTGGAGCGGGAGGGCAATCGCATCAGATATTTGCGAGTTGAGGACGGAGACCTTGTTCAGCTTGGCAAGCAGCTAGCGGAGTTCTACCATCTTCAAGCTGATGGCCAGATGGGGATATTCATAGATGGTTTTGATTTACAACTATGAAACGCAACTATGCGCAGGTTTGGTTTTCCTTGCTGTTGTTCTTGGAAGCGAAGTCCGTTTTCGCCACGGACAATTACTCCTACCAGCCTCACGAGTATGCGATCATCAGCGGCGGACGTTCACCGGATGGCCGCTGGTCGGTCGCGGCACATGGCGAAGGCGAGGCGGGTTACGAAAGCTTTGACCTTTATCTCGTGCGCGAGCCTGCCCACGAAAAACCCTCGCCGCTACACTTGGATGGTGCGCTTGATACAGCGCCGCTCTCGATCATTGCCGTCTGGGCGCCAGATTCCAGGCATGTCGTTTTATTGCATCGCACAGATCGCCACGTTCTAGAGCTGCGACTTTTCGCCATCGGAAATGGCAGGGTGCAGCCAGTTGAAGTTCCCTTGCTGTTCGACGTGGTTGGCAGCAGCCATCTCAAGCAAGGGGTGCAGTCCGCGCCCTTCAGCCGGTTGTATCGCGTGGTCTGGCAGCGGGCGAATCGTTTTACCTTGCAAGAATGCGATACGTTTGATGCGGACGACCCCATTTTTCGCCGGGAGCTCAAGCCTTACACAACCATGGACCGGCTGGGGCCGGAGCGCACCTTTACGACTTTCTCCGCGGAAGCCAGCTGCGAGATTGGCGGAGACGGTAAATTACGTTTTGCCGAGGTGAAGGCGCTGCCGGAGTCGAGCTGGTCTAAAACCATTGTGTATTCGCCCCACTTGCTTTTTGATGCCGGGCGCGGCCTGCATAGCACAGAAACCACGCTTTCATCGCTGGAGGCGGAAAAGGGCTCGAAATAGGCATGACCTCGAAAAGAGGGGTGGATACTATTGATGCGCAATCAACGAAATGAGGCGGCTAGTTGATTGTCGATAACACCTGCGGTCTCTCAGAGTATTTAATTGCTAAATGTTCCTTCTTAAATGATCCCTGCTCATCACTCCGTCACCGCCATCGCCTCGTCGCTTTGGGTGACGCGGACGATTTCCTCGACGGTCGTGCGGCCTTCGTGAACGCGGCGCCAGCCGTCGGTGCGCAAGGTGCCCATTCCGTCATGGATGGCGCGTTGCTTGAGCTCGGTGCCGGTGGCCTTGCCGATGATAAGGCGGCGCAGCGGTTCGTTGATGACGCACATCTCGTAAATGGCCATCCGCCCGCGATAACCAGTCTGGCGGCAACTTTCACAACCGGAGCCTTTGTAGAATTTCTCGCCGGGCGTAATCAGCGCGCCGATTTCGTTGAGGTATTCCACCGGATAGCCGGTTTCCACCCGGCAATCCGGGCAGATGGTGCGCACCAGGCGCTGCGCGATGAAGGCGCGGACGACGCTGGCGAGCAGGAACGGCTCGATGCCCATGTCGAGCAAACGGGTAATGCCGCTGACGGCGTCGTTCGTATGCAGCGTGGAGAAGACGAGGTGACCGGTCATGGCGGCGCGGATGGCGATTTCCGCCGTCTCGAAGTCGCGCATTTCACCGACCATCACGATGTTCGGATCCTGACGCAGGATTGCGCGCAGCGAGTTGGCGAAAGTGAGGCCGATTTCCGGCTTCACGTCGATCTGCGAAACGCCGGGCAGCCGGTATTCCACCGGCTCCTCGACGGTGATGATGCGGCGCTGCACCGAGTTGATGCTGGTAAGGAACGAATACAGGGTGGTGGATTTACCGGAGCCGGTCGGACCGGTGACAAGGATGATGCCGTTGGGCTGCGCGAGGAGGCCCAGGGCGAGCTTCGTCTGCTTCTCGCTCAGGTCGAGACGTTCCAGGCCGAAGGTCTGTTGCTCATTGCGGGTGAGCAGGCGCAAGCTGATGCTTTCGCCATTCACGGTGGGGATGGTGGAAACACGGACGTCAATGCCCTGGCCGTGGCTTTGCAGGTTGATGCGGCCGTCCTGTGGCAGGCGTTTTTCCGCGATGTCCATCTGCGCCATCACTTTGAGACGCGAGATGATCGCGCTCTGGAGCAGGCGGAGTTGCGGCGGGACTGCGACCTCGTGGAGAATGCCGTCAATACGATAGCGGATGCGCAGATCGCCCTCCAGCGGCTCCACGTGAATATCGGTTGCGCGCTCCAGAATCGCCTCGCGGATGATCTGGTTCACGAACTTGACGACGGAAGCCTCCGGATCGTCCGCATTCAGATCGAGGCTCTTGTTCTGCTCATCCACCGCATCGAGCGCGCGACTGGACTGGAGCAGTTCCTCGAAGGTTTCCGCGCCCACGCCGTAGAGCGTCTTGATCGAGCGCAGGAGCAGGGAACGGGGGACCAGCACCCATTCGATTTTCTGCTTTACCAGTTGCTGGGCCAGCTTGCGGGCGACGGAGTTGAAGACGTCGAAGGTGGCCAGTTGCACCCGGGTTTCGTCGGAGACGACGGGCAGGATCTGGTGCTTGAAGACGAACCGGCTGGGCAGGATGGAAAGCGCCGCGCGTTCCACCCGGTTGGGGTTCAGCATTTCGACCGGCGTTTTGAAGACGCGGCCCAGCTCGTTGGTGAATTGCTCTTCGTTGACCTTGCCGGAGTTCAGCACTTCGACGGTCCACGAGTGACCGTTGTTTTGCTTGCCGGCGAGTTCGGTGGCGGCCTCGCGGCTTTCGCAACCGCTGGCAAGCAACAGCTCAATAAGCGACTGGCGCAGGGCGTTGTTCATCGCAGGGACGGATCGGTTGCAGGCTGGATTTTCACTTTCCGGGCAGGATGCGCGACGGCGTCGATGGTGGCTTCGACATCCGGCTCGATGTGCAGGCGCTGCTGCTCCTTCTGCGCGACATCGATTTCCTCGGCGTCGTTGGTCACGACTTGCGGGCGCATGAGGATGATCAATTCCGAGCGGTCCTTGTTATTGGTCGTGGTACGGAAGAGTGCGCCAATCCCCGGGATCTTGCTCAGCACCGGAATGCCATTGGTCGTCTTTTCGTTGTCCTGCTTGATCAGGCCGCCGAGGCAGATCGTGGCGCCATTCGGCACCGAGACATTGGTGCGCACGTAGCGGGTCGAGATGGTCGGTACGCTGTTGCCGCCGATGACGGTGTTGGAGCCGGTGAGGGAGTCGAGTTTTTGCAGGATGTCCAGCGACACCTGGCCGTCGGAGTTGATGAGCGGCACGACTTCGAGCTGCAGCACGACATCCTTGTATTCGATGCTGGTGGAGACGTTCGCAGTATCCACCGAGGTGCTGCTCACGTTCGCCAGCGAGGTGGTCGGCACCGCAATCTGCTGGCCGGAGGCGATGATCGCCTTCTTGTTGTTACTGGTGAAGACCATTGGGCGCTGCACGATATGGAAGTGCTGGGTGGTCTCGAGGGCATTCACGATCGCCCCCAGGGTGTCCCCCGCCGCGAGGTAGCCGGAAAGGCCGGAGGCGCTGCTGGTGAAGAAGGGAGCCAGGTTGCTGATGTTCTTCTGGGTGAAGATGGTCGGAAAATCAATGCTCGGCGTGCCACTGCTGTTGATCGCAATACCGCCCTTGGTGTTTCCCGTAGTCGTCGAGGTGGCGCTGCTGCTGCCGCCATCGCCGTTGCCCAGGAAGTAATTGAGCCCCAGGCTGGAATCGTTGTTGATCGTGAGCTCGCCGATGACGGTGTTGAGCAACACCTGCGGCGCCGGCACATCGAGTTCATCAATGAGCGCGGCGACGTGTCGCTGCACATCGCCCGTGCCGATGATGATGATCGCGTTGGTGCGTGGATCGGCGATGAGCTTGGTATTATTGTTCACCGTCGCCGATTCCGGGACGATGCTCTTTTCCGGGGTGTTCAGTTCCTCGGTGATGCTGACCCCGCTGCTACTGCTGGAAGAGGTGCCCGAGGTGCTGTTCTGGCTCGTGCTGGGCGTGGACGCCGGTCGAGGTGTGGATTGGGCCCCGCCGTTTTGGTTGCTGCTGGGCTCCGTGAGTGCATCCTGCAATACGCTGAAGACATTGCTCACATCCACATACTTCAAGATGCGCATGTAGGGACGCTGGAACGTGACATCCGAGTCGAAGCCCTCAATCAGCCCGCGAATGATCGGCATGTTGATCGGTCGGGTGATGACCTGGATGCGGTTGGTGCGCACATCGGCGGTAAGGTGAACCTTGCCTACGATGATGGAATCCTCGCTCAGCGTGCTGTTGCCTGTGGAGGTGATGGAAACCGAGCCGCCACCGGCCCCGCCCGCGCCGGGTGGCAACACCCCGCCTCCGGGCTGCCGGATGGGCTGGCGAACCTGCCCCTGGCCGGTCCCGGAAGTATCCGGCGAGAGAATCGTTTGCAGTTTTTCCACAACATCCGACGCGTCTGCGCGTTCCAATGGAATAAACTCACTGACAACTTGAGCAGGCGGCACATCCAGATCCTTCACCACGGCAACGAGACTCCGAAGCACCGGAGTACTCTCGGTAATCAACAATGCTTGCGACTTGGGCAGCGCGACCACGGTTGTGTAAAGCGACTGCACCACGTATTGCGAGAGCATCTGCTGCACGTCGGTGGCATCCGCGTAATGCAGCTTCATCATGAAGGTGACCACCTTGTCGCTGTCGGGGAGATCACTGAGGTCGGAGATGATCGGAATACCGGCGGAACGCGGGTTCTTGGTGAGGCCCAGCACCTTCACAATATCACCGTCGCCGGGGACGATGGAGAACTGGTTGAGCAGCAGGGTGGTCTCAATGATTTTGATCGCCTCGCTGCGCGTAACCGGCTCGTTGACCACGATGTTGACGGGGCCCTGCACCGTGGCGTCGTAAACCATCTTCTTGTTGGTGAGCCGGCCATAAAGCGCGATCACGTCCTTCACGTCGCTGTTCGGAAATTCCAGGCGCACATTGCGCGGCTCGGAGTCGTCGTCCGTCGCATTTCCGCTCTGGTTGGTAGCCGGGCCGGGAGCAGGAACAATCTGGCGGGGTTGTGCGGGGAGGGGAGTCTGCGCCGACGCGGCAAGAGCGCTGGCCAGGAAAATCAGGAGGGCTGTAGTTCGATGCACAGTGGTGGTTCTAATCAGATAGTATCGGTTGGTCAATGGAACGTGGAGACTCAGTTGATGCGGCAATGGGCCATGTTACCTTTAACACAGCAAATGAAATCTTGTTGCGCATTTACCCTCATCGAAATCATGCTCGCCGTCTGCATTGGTCTATTGGTGGTGACAATCGCCGTGCCGAGTATTACCGGGGTTTTCGCCGAACAGCAACTGCATCAATCGTTCGACCAGTTTATCGATCTCGCCCAAACCGCGCAGACCCGGGCGATGGATGAACACCAGGCTTACGTGATCAAATGGGATGACAACACCCTCTCGCTGGAACCCGCCACGGCGATTTCCGATGTGGAGGCCACCCAGGGGGGGAGTGTCGCCGGCACCCCGACTCCGACCCCTGCGCCCACCAGCTCACCGACTGGAATCTCGTCGATTTCCTTTCAAAGCGGCGAGTCTTACGACGTCACTTTTCCCGCCGCCCTGGAAAGCACCGACCAAAAACAATGGACCTTCTGGCCGACCGGGACTTGCGAACCTGCGAGCATTACTTATAAAGGTCCGCACGGGACCTGGCAGGCAGATTTCGATCCACTGACGTGCGCGGCCACCATGAAAAAGGATCTACCTCAATAAGGCATGTTTTTCCCGATCTCCCCACGTTTTTACCGGCGCAACGGCGGCTTTATCCTGATCGAAATCATGCTTGCGGTGATGGTTTTCTCCATTGGCGCCATCTCGCTGGCCTACGCGGTCAACAACTGCCTGAACGCGGAAATCCTGCGCGCCCAGGATCAGCGCGCGCAACTGGCGCTGCAAAACGAAATGGCTTCCATCGAGCAAAACGAGACCAACTCGGACCAGACCCGCACGGAACAACTCACCGGAATCTTCCAGGGGCTCACGCTGGATGTTACAAAGACGCCATTGAACTGGCAGAATGAAAATGGACAGGATTTGACCGGGTTATACGAGATTGATCTGAAAGTAAGCTGGCAGGATGGCTCCCACAATAATTCCAAATCGCTTCAATTCTATGTTTTGCGTTCGCAATAGGAAAGGCTTCACCCTTATTGAGGTCATGCTGGGGGTGGCGATTGTCGGCCTGTTCGTGATCGCGATCTACCGCTTTTTGCAGACGGATTTGCAGGGGATCACTCTGGCACAGCAAAACACCGCCCGGGAAACCTCGGTGGAAGCGTTGATGACCGTGATGAAAGGGCAGTTGCAAAATCTGTCCCCGAGCGATACGGGAGCCATTTTGGGCCAGCCGCACGTTTTTTCGGCGCAGGAGGCGGATGAGATGTCCTGGATCACCGCGCCGGGAAATGGCAATGGCCTGTTTACAAACTACTACAGCGGCACCTACACCGCGAAGATTACGCTGAACCCCAATTCCACGACGAAGCAGAACGACCTCGGCGTCTGGCGTTCGTTGCCCGATGATACCACGCCGCAGAACTGGCTGACGCTCATTGCCAACGTGACCGCGCTGGAAATCCGCTATTACGATCCCAACTTGAATGCATGGGTGGATACGTGGAGTGACCAGAATAACCAGCCAACGATGGTGCGCTTTCGCATCTGGCGTCAGGGGGATAGCAATCCTTATGAATCGGTGATCTCCATGCCGCTAAAAGGGCAGGTGGTCTTGAATCTTTCCACACAGGATGGGGAGCCGACTCCAGGAGCGAGTCGCACTCCAAGACCCGGCTCATCAGCTACTCCCGGACCCGTAAATCCGACAGGTCCCCGGCCAAATCCTATTCCAGGCCCTCGAAATCCAAACTAGGAAGTGACTCATTAGGCCCCTATTTCCAACCCCATCATGACCTCATTGAAAAACCTTCGCAAAAATGACGGCTCGGCCCTGCTGCTCTCCTTATGGGCATTGCTGGTCTTGAGCATGGCCGTTTTCGCCTGGATCAAATTCATCCGGGTGGAAATGGAAACGGCTTATCAGGCGGATGCGGGGCTTGACGCCCTCGCTCTCGCTCATTCGGGAGCGCAGGTTGGACTTCACCCCTATACCACCACGCTCACCACTCAGTTGAACGAAAGCTTCAGTTCCAGCCGTAGCTACGAGGTGACGATTGTCGGCGAGGGGGGCAAGCTGAACCTCAACTGGGTGCTCCAGGGAGAACAACCCGACCGCCTCGCCATTCTCAAGCAATACCTGGCGCTGAAGGGGCTAAACTTCCAGCAGACCGCCGTCCTCGTGGATTCCCTGCTCGACTGGGTGGATGCGGATAGCCAAAAACGCGCCAACGGCATGGAGGATGGCCCAAACTACCACCCGCCCAACCGCCCGCTCCGCAGTCTCGATGAGATTACGCAGGTCAACGGTGCCGGGCCGTTGGTCAGCCAGAAGGGCTGGCAGAACGAGCTCACCATTTATTCCACCGGCCGCGTCGATTTGCTGGCGGCCCCCCTCATCATTCTGGAATCGCTGCCCGGGGTGAACCAGGCCAGTGCGGAACGCTTTGTCCAGCTCCGCCAGGGCCCCGATAAAAAGGACGGCACTCAGGATGACTACGTGTTTCCCAAGGACTTGAACAGCATCCTCAGCTATCTTGGGGTGTCCGGACAATTTGCGACAAATTTAAGAAGGCTCGTAACTTTTAACGATAATGTGTTTTATATCACCAGCACCGGCCATTCCGGGAATCTCACTCGACAAACCACGGTAATCGCCCGAAAAGGAAACAACAATCCGAACATCCTCCTGTGGAAAGACCTGTAAAATCGAATCTCCCCATCCGGCTCCTCCCTGTCTCCGAAGGATGGGCATTGATTTCTCCCGAATCGCCCGCCCAAAATTTTGCGACCATGGCCGAAGCGGTGGCCACGCTGTCGCCGCAGGTGGTGCTGCATCTTGAGCTGCCTTGCCGCGCGGTGGTTTTTGAGCAGATGACCCTGCCCTCGACCGATCCCACGGAGTTGCTGGACATGGCGCGCCTGCAACTGGAAAAATCACTTCCCTTTACCCCCGAGGAAATCAGTAGCGATATCCAGGTCATCGCCAGGCAGGAGACGGAGAGCCGCCTGCTGGCCGTGGCGATCAATCATGAGTTGCTGGATGAAATTTGTGAGCCGTTGCGGGCGCGAAAGCTGTACCCCAAGGCGGTCACCGTCCGCGCGTTGCAGGAGGCCAAAGCCTGCCCGCCGGATGAAACGGTGCTGCTGGTCTATCGCGAGGGGGAGAGCACGGTGATCGCCTTTGTCGAGCAGGCGCACCTCCTCCATACCACTACCATCGAAGGGGCGACGGACACTGCGGCTGTCATGGCCGAGTTGCCGCAGGTTTTGATGAGCGCGGAAATGGATGGCGTGCCCTCCGAGTTCACGAGAATCGTCGCCAGTGCTGAATGCGGAGAACTGCGCGAATCGCTCGGCGAATTTTTCAAGCGCCCGGTGGAAATCCTTGCCAGTTCACCCGCAGTCGCCCAGCCGGTGGTGAATCTCGTCCCCGAGCCCTGGCTGGCGGATATCCGGCAGCAGGATCGCAAATCACAATTCAAGCAACGTCTTGCGACGGCCGGCATGATCTATATTGCGCTGGTTGTGGGAGCCTGTGCCTACCTGATCTCGCTCGACATGCGCACGCGTTCCCTCGCGAAAAAAGTGGCGCTTTCCCAGCCGCTGGTGGTGGAATTGCAGGCCGAGCAGTCGCGCTGGCAGGCCCTTGCACCGGCGGTAGAGCCCAGGCTTTACACCGTCGAGTTGCTGAATCAGATCACGCAAAGCATTCCCTCGGAGGATTTGAAGATTACTGAGTTCACCCAGGACCCCCGGCAACTGGCCTTGAAGGCCGAGGCTTCCTCGGCCAATTCCGCGATTGATTTCGGCGAACGGCTGAAGTCCAACACCGCTCTCAATCAATTCCACTTTAATATGGCGCCCCCCACCATCCTCGCCAACAATCGCGCCCAAGTGAGTATTTTCGGCAAGCTATGAGTTCCCCCTTTGAAAAAATGTCCGCCCGCGAGCGTGTGCTGGCGATTGTCGTTGGTTCGATTTTCCTGCTGATTTTCAACGTGGTGGGGATCAAGTTCTTCCTCAAGCAGGTGACGGCCTACCGTCAGCAGCTTTCCACCCAGGCTTCCGCCTGGCAGGCCCAGCAAATCCTGCTGGAGAAAAAGGATTTCTGGCAGAAGCGTGCCGCCTGGTTGCAAACCGCGCAGCCGAAGCTGACCAGCCCCGAGCGGGCAGGCAGCGAGTTGCTCGATGCCATCCAGGCCCTGGCGGCCAAAAACCATCTCACAGTGCAGAATCCGGCCATCAACCCGGCCATGAAGACTGCCAATTACCAGTCGGTCTCCATCAATCTTGAAGCCACGGGACTGTGGCCCGATACCATCTCCTTCCTGCAACAGCTGCAAAAGCCGAGTGATTTCGTGGTGGTGGAAAGCGCCGGGGTGAAAATCGATCCCAACGACAACACCAAGATGCAATCGGAACTGAAAATCGCCAAATGGTACGCGCTATGATTCCCTTTAATGGCAATTTTGACACTGGGCCTCAACCAGCTTCTATTACTGGAGGAAAGAAAATGAAGATCGCCTTCACCAGCGCCGGAATTGCCATGCTTGCCCTGTTTGCGGCCAGCGGCGTCATGGTCGCGCAAAGCGCCGATGAACCGGCCATCCCCGAATCGTTTCCCGCCTCGCATTATGCGAAGTTAATTCAGCGCTCTCCCTTTTCCCCGGCTTCAGCCGACGTTCCGGCGGCGGATGCCACCCCGGATTTCGCCGCGAATCTTTACGTGACTGGTCTGGCCAAAGTAGGGGGGCAGGATTGCGTTTTCATTCGCTCCCGCGACCAGCAGAAGAACTACATGCTGGTGGGCAAGGAGACCGGTCCGGATGGAGTGACCTTGGTGGGGGTAAACTGGGCGGATGATGTCGGAAAAAGTGAAGTGCGAATCAAGCAGGGCTCGCAGGAGGCCACGGTGAAATTTGATGAGGCACTTATTCACACCGCGCTCCCGACCAACGTCGCACAGGGGAATCCTGATGAGGGAGGCCAGCCCCAGCGGGTATTTCCCAATCGCATGCCGGGAGTCAATCGCTTCAATGCCGGACAGCAAGGCAACCCGGGCTTTAACCGTTTCCGCAACTTCCAGGGCGGTAGCGGTGGCACCGATACCACGGGCGGCGCTGGCGGCGGTCGCCGCCGCGTGCGAATCATCAATAACGAATAGCGCATTCCGCAGCAGGCTTTTAGAGTCTCTCTCACAATCAATTTCCGGATGGATTGTGCCCCCATGGTTACTTTCCATCGAAAAGGGATGTCAGGTTGAGATCCCTAACCCGCGATGCGGGATTGAAAGGCGGAGCAGAACTTTTGGTCCGAGAAAGACGCGAAATACCCGAAAAGAGGAGCTCCGCATTTCGCGAATTTGGCGTTTTTAGCGGATCTCATTTCTGCGCCGCCCTACTCGGTAGTTCTTTGCTAGCGAAATGGAGCGCAGCGCAATGCAGTCGAAACATCTCTGACTATTTTTCTGGCCCGGCTCATCAGTTCGTGATCACAAAGGGCTTCCTCGTTTGTCCAGCGCAGAAATAGTTGGAGATTCTTCGACTCCGCTGGCGCTGCGCTCAGAAGGACATCGTTTTTTCTCCTCGTGACCAGACTCTGTTTGATAACGCGATCATTCGTGAGACTTCGTCTCGTGCTACCCGCCCACGACCACATTCACCGGCTTCCCTTTCGCGTACGCGCGGATGTTCTCCACCGTGCAGAGGTTGATCCGCTCGATCGCCTCCACGCTGTTGAAAGCGATGTGCGGCGTAAAAATCACATTCGACCGCGATAACAGTTGTTGATTGCGCATCAGCCCATGGAGCTCGTCCACCCGCCGGGAACTATGCTCCCGCGCCTCGGTCGCGCTGATGCCCGATTGCAGGCGGCTCACGATCTGTTCACCGATCCGGTGCATCGTCTCTGTCTGCATGGAACGCTCGTCTTCCAGCACGTCGATGCCGGCCCCGCCCACCTGGCCATTATCCAGCATCTCAATCAGCGTATTGGTATCAATTAACGCGCCACGGGCGGTATTGATGATGAGCACGCCGCGCTTGCAGATGGAGAAGGTCTTGCGATTGAGCAAGTGGTGCGTGCGTGCATTGAGCGGAATATGCAGGGAAATGATATCCGACTCGCGCAACAACCGCCGCAAGGTGCAGTAAGTGAAGCCGATTACCTCCGCGATATGGGGCAGGGGCTTCGCATCGTAGGCAATGCTGCGCATGCCAAAGGCGTTGCCGAGCTTGATCGTATGCAAGCCCACGCGGCCCGCACCGACCACCCCCAGCGTCTTTCCCTTCAATTCAAAGCCACGCAGCGATTCAAAGGAGAACTGCTTTTTCTGATTGGAGGAGAGGGCCTCGCGCAGGCGGCGCGTCAGGGCCAGAATTAGCGCAAATGTATGCTCGGCCACGGTGTTGTCGCCATAGCTCGGAACGTAGGAAACCGTGATGCCGCGCCGCGCGCACTCCGCATGGTCGATATGATCGTAACCGGTCGAGCGCGTGGCCACCAGCTTGAGCTGGGGATGCGCCTCCAGAAAAGCCGCGTCGATCTTGGAGTAAATAAAGGTCGAGATAACCTCGGCCTCCGCCGCAACCTTTTCGAGCGAACCCGGAAACTGCAGCGTATGCTCCCCGAGCCGTTGCTTGAAAAGCTCGCGGTCTCCAGACTCCGTTTCCAGGATGCTAATTTTCATCGCGGGGCCGATAACTGGCGGTTGATGGTCGCCGCAGCATACGCGGCCCCAAAGCCGTTGTCGATATTCACGACGGTGACTCCGCTCCCGCAACTGTTTAACATCCCGAGCAGTGCCGCAATCCCGCCGAAGCTTGCGCCATACCCCACGCTCGTGGGCACGGCGATGATCGGCTTGCTCACCAGGCCCGCGACCGCGCTGGGCAGTGCGCCTTCCATGCCGGCGACGACGATCAGCACGTTGCAGGCTTCGAGCCGGTCGGTGGCTTCGATAAGCCGGTGAATGCCGGCCACGCCCACGTCAGTAATCCGGTCCACGCGGTTGCCAAAAATCTCCAAAGTGACCGATGCTTCCTCGGCCACTGGCAGATCGGAAGTGCCGGCGCAGATCACGCCGACCGTTCCCTCCAGGCGCGGCATCGGTGTCCGCTCGACCGTGATGCAGCGCGCCGCTTCGTGAAAGCGGGCCTCCGGCATTTCCGCCACCACCGCCTCGAATTGCTCGCGACGGGCGCGCGTGCCCAGCACCACGCCGTGATTTTCCACCAGCGTTTTGCTGATCGCGGCAACCTGAAGGGCCGTCTTGCCCTCGCAGTAAATGACTTCGGGGAATCCGCGCCGCCGTTCGCGGTCCACATCCACCCGGGCGAAACCTAGATCGATTGCTTTCACAGGGTGTCGAGTTTGAGCCGCATCGGAATCATGCTGGAATCCACGAATCCATGTTTGCGGAAAAATTGCTGTTCGCTTTCCTCCGTCACCCGGTCGGTGAGGAGCGTGATGCGGAGGAACTTCTTTTCCCGGGCATAGGCGATGCCGTGTTCCAGCAGCCGGGCGCCGAGGCCCTGTTTGCGAAACTCCTGGTGCACGATCAAATCCTCCAGCAGCAACACAAAGCCGCCCTCCGCGGTGCTGATGGTGAAGAGCAGGCTGATCATGCCGAGAATGCGCCCCCCGTGCCGGGCGACAAAAATGCGGCCGCGATTCGGCTGTTCCAGGATCAGCCGCAGGCCGCGCATCTGCTTGGTGGAGTCTGGTTTGAAATCCGATTCGTGGGAAAACAAATCCAGCAGCAGGTCGGTCAGTTGAGGCAGATCTTCCAGTGTCGCTTGTTCAATAACGGGCACATCCATGAGAAACCCCTCTATCGCATACAAGTGCCTCACGGGGAAGCAAAACCCGATGGATTTTTCATAGATTTAACCAGAAACGTTCGGCTTGTGTTGCAAGCTTTTCGCTCGCCAGCAAAGTGCCGGATGGCCTGCTGAAAAATTACGCCCTAAAGCATCGGCTGGCCGCAATTCCAGGCCGGCAGCGCAAAGAATTTCGCCAGCGTCGCCGCCACATCGGCGAAGGTCTGCCGGGTCCCCAGGCTCTGCGGCGCGCCGTGTTTGATCAAAACCGGAACCTCCTCGCGCGTATGATCCGTGCCTGGCCAGGTGGGGTCGTTGCCATGATCCGCGGTAATGATGAGCAGATCTTTGGGACCGACCTGGGGCAGGAAGCTGCCCAGCCAGCGGTCAAACTCCTCCAGCGCCCTGGCATACCCATCCACATCGCGGCGGTGCCCGAAGTGCATGTCGAAATCCACGAGGTTCGCAAAAAACAGCCCGGCTTCGTTGCGGGCCCAGCACTCGGAAATACGCTCCATGCCATCGGCATTGGATTTCGTTGGCAGGGATTCCGTAATGCCGCTGCTGGCAAAAATATCGCTGATCTTCCCGATGCCGGTCACCTTGATCCCGGCGTCGCAGAGCGCATTTAGAATCGTATGGGGTGGCTGCATGGAGAAATCATGCCGGTTTGCGGTGCGCTGGAAGTTTCCCGGGGTACCGAGAAAGGGACGGGCAATCACCCGGCCGATTCGCCATTCGTCGCAATGGCGGCGGGCGAGCTCGCACAACGCATACAGCTTTTCCAAAGGGAAGATTTCCTCATGCGCCGCGATCTGCAGCACCGAATCCGCCGAGGTGTAAAGAATGGGGCAGCCGGTTTCCAAATGACGGGCTCCCAGTTCGTCGAGGATGACCGTTCCGCTGCACGGATAGTTCCCGATGAAGCGCACCCCGCCCTCGGCCTCGATCGGCTGGATGAGCGCATCAGGAAAGGCTTCAAAAGTGGCAAACGGCTCTTCGAGAATCGCCCCCGCAAGTTCCCAGTGGCCGGTGGTGGTGTCTTTGCCTGCGGAACGCTCCTGCATGCGGCCATGGGAGGCAAAAGGGCGCGCCGTCTGCGCCGCCGGAGAATCCTTCCCAAGGACCTGTCCCAGGCCCATCGCGAAGCAATAGGGGAGCTGCAAGGCCGGATGCCTGGCGAGAATGTGTCCCAGCGTATTCGCCCCCTCGTCACCGTAGGCGGCCGCATCGGGCGCATGGCCGCACCCCACGCTGTCGAGCACGATCAAGAGCGCGCGCATGGCCGGATTAGAGCCCTACGGGATGCCAGGCCGTTTTCATTTCGACCGTATCGAGAATCCAGAGCGGATCCGCCGCCCGGGTCGAAAACCAATCGGCTGCCGACAGGGAACGCGCCGCATAGCGTTTCAAATTCACCGCCGTGCCGGCCTGCGCCACGGTGGAACCGGTGGCGTCCACGATGGCGTTTACATCCATGTGATCCGCCGCATGGGAGACGATTTCCGCATGGGGCCCGGTGAGAATATTGATCACACCGCCGGGAAGGTCACTGGTGGCGAGGATTTCTGCAAACGTGATCGCGGGCAGGGGAGTCGTTTCCGAGGCCAGGGCGATCACCGTGTTGCCGGTGAGAATCGCCGGCGCAACCAGCGACACCAGGCCCAGCAACGAGGGCGATGGCGGGCACAGCAGCGTCACTACGCCCGTGGGCTCCGGCGTGGTGAAATTGAAGTGGGGGGAGGAAACGGGATTCACGCTCCCGAACAGCTGGGTAAACTTGTCCGTCCACCCTGCGCAATGCACGAGGCGGTCCACCGCCGCCTGCACTTCACGCTCTGCTTGCGCTTGTTTTACTCCCGTTGACCGAATAATTTCGGCCACCATTTCCGGAGCGCGGTGTTCCAGCATTTCCGCGGCACGGTAGAGAATCTGGCCGCGCAGATAAGCGGTGGCCTTTTGCCAGCCGGGCTGCGCCTTGCGGGCGGCGACCACTGCGTCGCGAAAATCCTTTCGCGACGCATGGCAATAATTGTCGAGCAGCTGGCTGCCGTTCCTGGCGGGCAGGGAGCGGCCGCTTTCGCTGCGGGGAAACTTGCCGCCGATGTAAAGCTTGTAGGTTTTTTTGACGCCTAACCTGGTGGACATAAGCTCACTCTATAACTGCCCTGCGAGCCAGCGTCGAGGGCAGTTTTTCAATTTGACGCTCCGATCAACTCGCGGGCGCCGATGGCGGCAGTTCCCGGGTGGAGGAGGTGATGATACGCGCGCTCCGCGAGAAGTTCACATAGGCCCAGGCCCAGTGGAACATCACCGAGACCCGGTTGCGCAGATCCACCAGGAAGATGAGGTGAACGAATAACCACGCCAGCCACGCAAAGTAGCCATCAAAGCGCGCCACGTGCACATCGGCCACCGCGGCATGATGGCCAATCGTGGCCATGCTGCCCTTGTCGAAGTAATTGAACCGCTCTGGATAAGCCTTGCCCTTGAGCAGGGCCACGATCTTCTTGCCCACCCAGGCACCTTGCTGGAGCGCCACCGGCGAGACGCCCGGCAGCGGCTTGCCATCCTTGGTTTGCGAAAACGAAGCCATGTCACCCAGCACGAAAATATCGGAATGGCCGGGCACGCTGCAATCGGCGTTCACCACGACCCGTCCCGCGCGGTCCAGCTCGGTCCCCAGCGTCTTGCCCAGCGGCGACGCGGCATTGCCCGCTGCCCAGACGATCGTGTCGGCATGGATCACTTCGTTTTCCAGGGTCACGGCGCGTTCGGCGACATTTAACACTTTGACGCCGCAACGAACATCCACCTTCATGCGCTGGAGTGTCTTCTGCGCCTTTTCCGAAAGATCGGGAGCAAAGACCGGCAGCACGCGTGGCGCTGCGTCGAGCAGGATGACCCGGGCGTCCGTGGGGTTGATGTGACGAAAATCACGGCGCAGGGTGAAGCGCGCCATTTCTGTAATCGCACCGGCCATTTCCACCCCGGTCGGGCCGGCGCCAATGATCACGAAAGTGAGTGCTTCTTCGCGTTCCTTTTGCAAGGTGGCCTTTTCCGCGTGTTCAAAAGCCATGAGAATACGGCGGCGAAGCTCCACCGCGTCGTCGATGCTCTTCAAGCCCGGGGCGAAACGCTCCCAGGCATCGTTGCCAAAGTAGGAATGGCGCGCCCCTGCGGCGAGTACCAGATAATCGTAAGGATAGGAGCAGTCCTTGCTGTAAACGACCTTCTCCGCCTTGTCGATGCGGACCACCTCATCCATGATCACTGTCGCATTTTGTGCATCGCTGAGAATTCCACGAATGGGCTGGGCGATGTGCGCCGGAGAGAGCACGGCCGTGGCCACCTGATAGAGAAGCGGTTGAAAGAGATGATGGTTGGTCCGGTCCAGCAGCGTGACTTCGGCATCCTGGTTCGCGAGCTCTCTCGCGACGGCCAGACCCGCAAATCCGCCACCGACAATAACCACCTTCGGTTTTTTACCCTGATTTTGCATGTGGCGCGACGGTATGAAAACTTCAGAAGTTTACAAGAACGGGCTGCAAAAAAGTTACAAAATCCAGCAGTTTACGCTGATAATCTCGTTGATTCATGATAACGCGGTGGAAATCCCGCCGATCCAACGTGAACTGCTCGTCAAAGGGAGTTGGACGAACGGAGCAAGCCTGCCGCCATGCCGGTAATCGTGGCGAATAGCTCCTAGGCTGGCCTGCTGATGAACGCAATTATTGCTTGCGGTCAAATAGAGTTCTTTCAAATTGCCAAAGATGATTCCCTCAGCCGGAAAGGCGATCACGCTCAAGGAAATTGCACGCAGACTTGGACTGTCGCATGGAACGGTGTCCAAGGCGCTCCGGAATAATCCCGAAATCAGCCAGGCCTGCCGGGACCGGGTGATGGAGATGGCGAATCAACTCGCCTATAAGCCCAATCCGATGGCGGCCGGCCTGGCGGAGTTCAAGAAGAATTCGAAATCCACTCCGGTCCAGGCGGCGCTGGCCTGGATCAATTGCTGGCCCAATCCAAAGAAGCTGAGAAGTTTTGCGGAATTCGAGTGCTACTGGCAGGGGGCAAAAAGGGCGGCCGAAAACTTTGGGTACCGACTGGAAGAGTTTCTCTGCAACGAACAAATGCCGCCGCGGCGATTGGAGAGAATCCTGCTCGCCCGGGGGATTCATGGAATTCTCATTCCCCCTCAGCCACATCAACCGGACTGGGGCGATTTCCATTGGGAACGATTCTCAACGGTTCGCCTGAGCCGGACTCCGGAGAATCCTTACACGCATATTGTCACGGCGGATCACGTTGCAAATACGATCAAGGCAGTGGATCAGATCCGGGCCCATGGTTATCGTCGGATTGGCTTTATCGGCAGTACGGCGACAGCGGATCGGCGCTGGCTCTTTGAAGCGGGTTTCCTGCGGGCGCAAATGGAGATGAGCCCCCGGGATCGCGTGCCCATCTTTCCGGTGGACCGCTTGAATCCCTATTTGAGCCAGGACAAACTGACCGCCTGGCTGAAAAAAGAAAAGCCGGACGCGGTAATCGTCGCATTTGGCGAGATGCCGGAAATGCTGCAAAAATCCGGTTATCGGATCCCGAAAGACCTCGGGGTGGTGGCGATGAGCGTGATGGATGGAAAAGTGGATGCCGGCATTTATCAGAATCCCGAGGAAATCGGGCGTGTCGCGGTGCTGATGCTAATCTCTTTGATGAATGACAACGCTCTGGGGCTCCCCTCCATTCAACGCGAGCTGCTGGTGAAAGGGACCTGGAGGGACGGCGCGAGTCTTCCTTTGCGCGGGCTGGCCTCGGTTCCATTGCGTTCCCCAAACAACGGGCCCCGGGGTGGCAAGCTTCATTAGGGTGCCCCCAATCGGGAGCGAAAGAAAGTGGAGAAAAGCAAGGTAACGCAAACGTGTTCGTGCTTCGCAAGTTGAGCTGACCTTTCGAATCGCCGTATGATCCGGCCGTCGGATCTTCATCGGTGCTCGCTGCTGACGGAGGTTTGTAGATGCCAATCCATTAATATCCCCTTGTTGAAGCACCCAGCCTTATGAAGTTTTTTTGTCTCCCCCGTGGGCAGAAGATCAATGCCGGAATCATTACGCATTCGCGGCCGCTTCTAGTCGTCGGGGCAGGTAACGCCTTTGCCTTTTGCTAGCCAGTTTCTTCCTACTTCACGCATGAACCGCCGCTTTTTCCGACCGATCTTATTTTTTTCCGCGCTTGTTTTCGCCATGAATGCCATTCCCCTTGCTTCACCAGCCCAAGGAATCGTTGATGCCGTTCCGGAGAGCCAGCCCGCGGGTAGTCCGCTTTTACTTTGGTATGCGAAGCCTGCGGCAAAGTGGATCGAAGCACTGCCGGTCGGAAATGGCCGTCTGGGCGCGATGATTTTTGGTGGAGTGACCAGTGAGCGGTTGCAATTGAACGATATTACGGTCTGGTCGGGAGGCCCGCAGCCCGCCGCCAACCGGCCAGATGCTTATACCCATCTGGCCGAAATCAGGCAGATCATTCGGGAGGGGCATTACAATCTCGCCGAAAAGCTTTGCAACCAGTTCTTCACCTGCAAGGCAAACTACAATCAGAATAAATATCAGACGCTGGGTGACCTCAATTTTTCATTCCCACCGGCGGCGGGCAACCCCGTCAACTACCGCCGCTGGCTGGATCTAAACCAGGCGCTGGCCGGGGTGGAGTATAAGGCCGGCGACCTCACTTACCGCCGGGAGATTTTCTGCAGCGCTCCAGACAAGGTGCTCGTGCAGCGGATCAGTGCCAGCCGGCCGGGTAGCGTAAATTTCGATCTAAATCTATCTCGCGAGGAAAAGGCGCAGACGAGGTTCGTTGCCCCCGATACGTTGGTGATGGTGGGAAATACCGGGCCGAATCTCCGCTACGAAGTGCATGTCCGCGTCTTGACCAAGGGGGGAGTGGTGAAAGGCACCGATGATAAACTGACGGTGCAGGGGGCGGACGAGGCGACTGTCTTGCTCACGGCGGGGACTTCCTATGCGATGGATTATGCAAAGGGATACCAGGGGGGCGATCCCGCTTTGGCTGCGGAGCAAATGCAACTCGCCGCCGCCAAAGGTTACGAGCAGTTGAAGGCGGCGCATGTTGCGGATTACCAAAAGTATTTCCAACGGGTGAGTCTTGATCTCGGCAGCACTGCCGCGGCGCAAAAGCCGACGGATGAGCGTCTGCACGCATTCGCCAGCGGGACGTCTGATCCCGCGCTGGTCACGCTCTTTTTTCAGTATGGGCGCTACCTGCTCATTTCCTGCAGCCGCGCCGACAGTCCGGTGCCCGCGAATTTGCAGGGCCTGTGGGCCGATGGGCTGCAGACCCCTTGGAACGGGGACTACACGGTTAATATCAATTTCGAAATGAATTACTGGCCGGCCGAACCGACTGGCTTGAGCGAAATGCATCTGCCGATGCTTCGACACATTGTGAGTCTGGTCGAACCGGGAAGTAAAACCGCGAAGGCTTATTTTGGACCAGACACTCCCGGTTGGGTCACCGCGGCCAAGAGCAATGTCTGGGGCTGGACCAGCCCGGGCTCGGCACTGCCATGGGGGGTGTGGTTTGGATCGAATGCCTGGCTATGCCAGCATCTCTGGGAGCATTACGCCTTTACCCGGGACCGGGAATATCTGCGCTCGGTTTACCCGACGATGAAGGGTGCGTGCGAGTTTTGGCTGGCAAACCTGGTCGTTGGCCCGAATGGAAGGCTGATTAGCTCGCCGTCCTCGTCTCCGGAGAATACTTTTACCACGGATGAGGGCATGACCTCTTCTGTCACCGAAGGAGCCGCCATGGAGCGGTGCCTCATCTGGGATCTTCTCGATAAGACCGCCCTCGCAACGGCCATTCTCGGCGGGGACCCGCAATTTCGCGCCAGGCTGGAGGCGACGCGCGATCGAATCGAACCACTTCAGATCGGAAAAGAGGGGCAGCTCATGGAATGGAACGGCGATTGGGACATGAATGCGAAAGACATCCACCATCGGCATGTGTCTCATCTTTATCCACTCTTCCCGGGAGATCAGATCAATGTCCTCAGTTCCCCGAAGCTTGCGGATGCGGCGAAGAAGACGCTTGAGCTCCGCGGTGACGATGGCACCGGCTGGTCCATTGCCTGGAAAGAGAACTTCTGGGCGCGCCTGCACGATGGGGATCACGTGTTGAAGCTCCTCGCTTATCAACTTCGTCCGACGGAGGAGTCAAAAATCGTGATGGCGGATGCCGGGGGAACCTATCCGAATTTATTCGACGCCCACCCGCCATTTCAGATTGATGGCAACTTTGGTGCCGTCTCTGCGATCAGCGAGATGTTGCTGCAGAGCCAGAACCGCTACGTGGATCCGGCTGCGCCGAACGAGGATCGCTATGGCATCGATCTGCTTCCCGCGCTGCCTGCCGCTTGGGTGACTGGTTCGGTTCGAGGTCTGGTCGCCCGGGGCGGCTTTACCGTGGATATAAAGTGGGAAAAAGGGCGCCTCGTCAGTGCGGTCTTCCATAGTTCGATTGGTGGCATTGGAAAGGTGAGATACGGTGCTCACGAAACTGAGTTAAAGCTGCACGCCGGACAGGTCGTCACCTTGAATGGAGCCCTTGATCCGCACTAACTGGCTGGTCTTGAGGATGGATCGTCCTTTCCTCAAGTTTCGATTGCCACGAAAATGTGAACAACTGCTGGACAAAAAGTGCAGATGGATTCGGTTGTTTTTGTCATTTTGCAGATAGCCGATACTAACCGGCAAAGACGAATCACGGCGACGGCCTCCAAGACTACTTTATGCGACATATCATGTTTTTTCTGTTCAACTCGATGCTGGCAATCTTGCCATCGGCTGGCGTGGTGGCGGCAGTGGCAAAAGATGATCCGGCCTTTATCTCCCCAAAGGGCGCAGTCGTCGCACGGCCCTTTGATCTCAGCCAGGTTCGCCTGCTCGACAGCATTTTCCAAACGAACGAGGCGCTGGATGAAAAATACATTCTGGCGCTGGATCCAGACCGCCTGCTGCATACCTTCCGCATCAATGCCGGCCTTCCTTCATCTGCAAAACCACTTGGCGGCTGGGAGGCTCCAACCTGCAAGCTGCGGGGGCATTTCATGGGACATTACCTTTCGGCATGTGCCGAGATGTACGCAGCGACCGGTGATTTAAAGTTTAAGTCCCGTGGCGAATACTTGGTTTCGCAACTGGCCAGGTGTCAGGAGGCGCTGGGCACCGGTTATCTCTCCGCTTTTCCCGCAACCGAATTTGACACTTTGGAAACCAAATATGGAGGAGTGTGGGCTCCTTATTACACGATTCACAAGATTATGGCCGGACTGGTGGATCAGTACCATTATTGCGGTAATGCAGCGGCGCTCCAGATCGCCGAAAAGATGGCGGATTACTTCCGGGGGCGAATGGAAAAGCTGTCTCCGGAACAAGTCGAGCATGTGTTGAAAACCGTCGGAAAAGGGCCGCAAAACGAGTACGGCGGCATGTCGGAAGTATTGCACAATCTCTATGCGATTACGGGCAAACCTGAATACTTGAAGTTTGCGGACGTCTTCGACCGGTCGTGGATTATGAGCCCCCTGGCAAACGGCAAGGATGATCTCACTGGCATCCATGCGAATACGCACCTCGCGCAAGTGATTGGATGGGCCCGGCACTATGAACTGACCGGGGATAAACAATCTGGGGATGCGGCCAGTTATTTTTGGTCCCAGGTGACTAGTCATCACTCCTACGTAACGGGAAGTAATAGTTTGCAGGAACATTTTCTCGCTCCCGATGTGGAGGCAAAAGGGTTGGGAAATTTTACCGGTGAAACTTGCAACGTGTATAACCTGCTCAAACTTTCCGAGCACGTATTCGGTTGGCGGGCGGATCCTGTGATCGGCGATTTCTACGAGCTGGCGTTGTACAACCATATTCTGGCCTCAATCGAACCGGAGACCGGGATGACGACCTATTTTCAGCCCCTGGGAAGCGGGCACTTCAGGACTTATGGAACGCCAGACACTTCCTTCTGGTGTTGCAACGGGACCGGGATTGAAAACCACGCCAAATACGGTGCCGCCATTTATTTCCATGATGAGCAGGGGATATGGGTGAATCTATTCATCCCGTCGGAACTCACCTGGCAGGAGAAAAACGTACAGGTAAGGCAGGAGACGACTTTTCCGCAAAGCGACCGGACGCTGCTGACGATCAAAACGACGAATCCCACGCGGCTGGCGATGAGATTGCGCGTCCCCAGTTGGACGCATGATGCCGGCGTCAAACTCAACGGGGTGAAACAGGATGTCCCGGTGACGCCGGGCAGCTACGTGGTCCTGGATCGAACTTGGATGGATGGAGACCAGATCGAGTTTACGGTCCCCATGCGCTTGCATTTGCACCATGCGAGCGACGATGCAAATACGGTCGCCGTGATGTATGGGCCATTGGTGCTGGCTGGCGACATGGGGAAGGAGGGAATCCCCGCGACGCTCGAGGTGACCAAGAATACTGAATATTCCAAACTGATCGATCCGGTCGCTCCCAAGCTGACTGGCGATCCGGGAAATCTTGCAGCGTGGATCAAGCCGTCCCCCGGTCAGCCGTTGACTTTTGAAATGCAGCCAGGCAACGGCGGCCAGTCAATAACGCTGAAGCCGTACGGGAGTTACAGCCATGAGCGCTATGCGGTCTATTGGCAAATTCAATAGCTCGCTGTGGAAAGAGCGAAGCGACATTTGAGGGCAAAAGAACTTCCACTCGCATTCAGACCGATGGATGTGCCGGAGGAGAGCGAATAGATTAAGCCTTCCCAACTCACCATAGTGCACGATCCCATCTCCAATAACGATCTGCTCCTTTGACTGTTCAGTTGTTGGGGCATGCCCGGAATGTCGGGGTTTACCACCTGAAAGAAGAATCCTCCTCATTTCACCGTAACCTTCTGCAAGCAGGGAATTTACAGTGGTCGGGCTGGCGGGATTCGAACCCGCGGCCTCTTCGTCCCGAACGAAGCGCTCTACCAAGCTGAGCCACAGCCCGAAGTGAGCGCGCAAGGTAATCACGCAACTTCATGGGGTCAACGGAAAAGGAAAAAATTTCGGCGAATTGCAAAAATTGCGGAACCGGGGTGACGATTCGATGACAAAACGTCACGAAAACAATTTTTTCGTGACGTTTTCGTGAAAAGCGGTTGACGTTCGGAGCGTCAATTGCTTCTGTAAGGGCAAGTCGTTCAAAGATCCCCAGATCTCTAAACCCCACCCACCTACCCCAACCCCATGAAAAAACGTATTCGTACGTCGTCGTACCCCGTGACCAAACCTTCGTTTCGCGCTGTCTTGGTTGTCTCCGCAATGAGTGTTCTGGCCCAAGCGGTGCATGCCGCCAGCGGCACCTGGGAGAATGCTACTTCCGGTGATACCTGGAGTGATACCGGGGCATGGTTGAGCAGCACGGTTGCTGATGGAGCCGACTCCACGGCAGATTTTAGTGCGCTGGATATCTCGGGGGCTGTCTCGGTTACTTTCGATGCTTCTCACACGCTGGGCTATCTGGTTTTTGGCGACACCAATACATCAACCGCAGGAACATGGACCCTTGCTGATACCCTGAATTCCGGCCTGGCCTTGACCCTGCAAACCACCGTGGCAGGAACCACTCCTGCCATTACGGTGGGCAGTGGCACGACGGCTACGATTCAAACCGTGGTCGCGGGTAATCAAGGGTTTGTGAAAAACGGGGCTGGGACTTTAATTTTTTCCACGAATGCGGACACGTGGACAGGGAATGCCTTTGTTAATGCGGGCACCTTGACCTTGAATATCGGCCAGGCCACCACTTCGGGGGCGGCTGCCAACTTTGTTTTGGCGAATGGAACGACGTTGAGTGGCAATCAGGCACTGTCGGTTAACAACAGCATTTACGCTTCTTCGGGCACCGCCGCGATCAGTCTTAATGCTTCGGCGTCGATGAATGCCCTTTTCTACGGAAACGGTAATCTCACCTGGAATGAGCCGGGAATGAACAACGTTGCCACGGGTAATACTGCGCTGGTGAGTGTTTTTGGTAATTATGGTGGTACGATCCAGTGGGGGACGAGCAGCAGTGGCATTCGGTTGACCAGTTCGTCCTCCGGCACCGGCTCGATCAACCCCTTCGCGAACTTCGACCTCGGAAGTGCTTCCGGTGGTTTGTCGAGTAAATATGGTTCAACCACGGTGGTGTTGGGCGGGTTGCAATCCACGAGTTCCACTACCAGTATTGGTGGTGGTGCCGCCGGCGGAAGCGATGGGCGCAACCTCATTTACGTCATCGGTAGTGCAAATATCGATCAGACCTACGCTGGGGGAATTACTAATTTCGCCGGCGTCAGCGCCGGAACGCAGTTGATTAAAGTGGGGACAGGCACTTGGACGCTGACTGGAAACGACGCGGCGGCGAATGTTTTCCTTAGCACCTCCAACCTCACGGGCGGCTATTCCAACCAGATCAATGGCGGCACACTTCTCCTTGATGATTCTGCCCGCACTACCGCGATTTTGGCCGCTGCCAGTGCGAACTCGGTGGGCGGGGGGACTCTGCGAATCAAGGGAAGCAGCAGTTCTTCCGTGGCGACCACTGAGACGATGGCAAGCATGACGGCCCTCGCAGGTGGCGGGCGCATCATCGTGGATCCTAACGGCAGTTCGTCCACGACGGTTAATCTGGGAGCATTGACCGCAAACGTTGCCGGGAGTTCGCTGAGCATTCAGACCTTGGGCGCAAATGCGATCGTTACCACCTCTACTGCCCCCGGTTCTACGGGCATTTACGGCGGCCGGATTATTTACACCGATTCGAACGGTAATACCGACTGGGCTACCGGCACTCTTTCGGGATCGACTTACACCATCTCCGGCTACAGCGGCTATTCCACCTTTGGGGGAGCGGGGGCTGATGCGAGCACGACAAACTATTTACTGGCGGGCAGCAATACGATGACCGCAGCGGATTCGGTCAACTCGCTGAAGGTTACGACGACGGCTGCGGGCCAATCCCTCGATCTTGGGACTTTTGGCCTCACCGTTGCCAGCAGTGGAGTGCTCTTCACGGGAGCCAATGATTACTCCATCACCGATGGAACGCTCACCAATTCCAATGCCGTCCCAGCGCTGGTGGTGTTTCAATCGGGAACGGGTAATCTTACCATCGGTGCCACTATCGCTGATGGCACGGCCGCCTCTTCATTTACGAAAGCCGGCACCGGAACGCTTACGCTCACCGGGACGAATACTTATACCGGCATCACTTATGTGAATAACGGCATTCTGAGCATTAGCTCCAATGCCAATCTCGGTGCTGCTGCCACCGGGGCCACGCTCGCTTTGAATGGCGGCACCTTGCAGGCAACTTCCACCTTCACGCTCGATAATGGTGGCGTGAATCTCCGGGCCGTCACTCTCGGCGGGGCGGGGGGTACTTTTGACGTGACCAGCGGCAATTCACTCACCGTGGATGGCGTGATCAGTAATTCACTCGGCAATCAATTCGGGCCCTTGATCAAAACTGGCTCGGGCACCTTGGTGCTCAGCGGGGTTAATACCTACGGAGGTGCAACCATCATCCGGGGTGGCATCCTCAGCACCAACAGCCTGGCCGCAGGCGGCACCACCAGCGGCATTGGCGCTTCCACCAGTGCGGGTTCGGCGCTGGTTCTGGACGGAGGAATATTGCAAATTGCGAATGCTTCCAGTTCCGTAACGACAAACCGCACTTTGACGGTGACGGCCAATGGCGGCGGTATTGATGCCTCCAATGCCAGCGGCATCACCACGTCCTTTACCAGCTTCCTGCCCATCGTTGCCTCCGGCACGGGTAATCGCACCTTTACGCTCACGGGTTCCAATACCGGTGCCAATTCTTTCGCTGGGGCGGTGGTAGATCCTTCTTCAGGAAGCACCAGCCTCACGAAATCGGGTGTCGGCGAATGGGTTATGACGGGGATTAGTAATCTCTACACCGGGGTTACGAATGTTCTTGCCGGCACGCTGGCTCTTTCTGGTGGCAGCACCAACAGTATCGCCACCTCCAGCAGCATTTCCGTGGCCAGCGGTGCCATTTTGGATGTCACTGGCCTTACGAATAGTGGTATCGTTTTAAGTTCAGGCCAGACCCTCGGTGGCAGTGGCACCGTTAATGGTGCGGTTTACACTTCTTCGGGCAGCATTCTCTCTCCTGGGATCAGTGGCACCAATAGCGGAATTGGTACGCTCTCGGTCAGTTCATTGACGCTCTCCACCGGAGTGGTGAACAATTTTGAATTCGGCTCCAGCACGAATGATTTGATCAATGTTAATACCAGCGGTGGTTTGGTGATTAACGGTGGCACCTTCGATCTCTATGCCGCCGGCACGACGGGTAAATACACGGGCACCGGCACTTTTAATCTTTTCCAATATACCGGCTCGATCGGCGGCACCGGCGTTAGTGCGCTGACCAATGCTTCGATCCTGAATCCTGTATCGGGATATACCTACGCTTTCAGCACTTCGGGTGGGTTTGTGAAGTTGACGATTACCGGCTCGGCCCTCGTCAACTCCAACTGGACCGCTACCGGGGGTGGTAGTTGGGCCACGATTGGAAATTGGAGCGCAGGCGTTCCCAACCAGGCGCAAACCACGGCGAACTTCCTGACCTCCATCACCGCGAATAGCACCGTAACCCTCGACGGATCAAAGACCATCGGTGACTTGGAAATCACCGACGCCTCCAAGTCCTACACCATTGCGCAAGGAACCGGCGGCTCATTGATTCTCGACAACGGTTCCAACGCGGTGGTCGTTAACGACAATGCTGGCACACATACGATCAGCGCTCCCGTCACACTCAGTTCCAATACGACGGTGACGGTCACCAATAGCTCGGATACGCTGACCATGTCGGGCGCGGTGAGCAACACCTCCTCCGCCAAGACTCTTACCAAGAGCGGTGCAGGCACTTTGGTGCTTTCCGGCAACAATACTTATGGACCTGCGGCTGGTTCAGTGGGCACCATTTTGAACTCGGGAACCCTGCAGGTGGGCTCTGCGGCGGCACTGGGGGCTGGTGATGTGAGCGTTACCAATAACAGCACGCTCCAATCGGGTGCAGCTGGCCTTACGGTGGCGAATAACTTTGTGGAAACGACGGGCAAAACTCTGACCGTCGATAGTCAGGCCAATACCCTCACTCTTTCCGGCGTCATTTCTGAAAGCGCGGCCAGCGCTGCCCTGACCAAGATCGGCAGTGGCACTTTGATTCTGACGGGTGCCAGCACCTATACCGGCAACACCACGATCAGCGCCGGAACGCTCCAACTCGGCTCGGGCGGCACTACGGGGACCGTGACGGGGAATATCGTTGATAACGGGACCCTCTCCGTTAATCGTTCCGACGACACTACGCTGGCCAATTTGATTAGCGGCACTGGTGGCTTCAATCAAATCGGCACCGATAACCTGACTCTCTCCGCGGCGAATACCTTCACCGGCACCACGGTAATCAGTTCCGGCATCTTGACCCTCGGGAATGCTCTGGGCTTGGGTGGCAGCACGCTCAATTACAACAACCAGGGCGGTGTGCTGAGCTTTGGCACGCTTACCGCCGCTACGCTGGGCGGTTTGAGCGGTTCCGAAGGAATCGCCCTTGCCAACACTTCGGCCACTGCGGTCGCCCTTACGGCGGGAGCCAACAATGCGAGCACCTCGTATTCGGGCATCCTGAGTGGAGCCGGAAGCTTCATTAAGTCCGGCGTGGGAACCCTTACGCTGACGGGTGCCCAAACCTATACCGGAACCACTGGTGTCAGCGCCGGCACGCTCCTGCTTCAGGGCTCGATCGGTTCGTCTGTGACCCCGGCCGGTGCAGTGACGGTGTCTGGCGGCGCTTCGCTTTCGATCTCTGGAGGATCGGTGACTGCGCCCAGCATGTCTGAACCCGGGGCGGGAGCGAGCATCATCCTGAGCAACAATGGCAGCATCACCCTGTCGGGCGGCTTGTCCTTGAACTCGGGCACTAGCGAAGCCTCCACCACCGGCAGCGTGCAGGTGCTCAGTGGCACGCTTACGGCAAACAGTGTGGCGGTCGGGCGAACCGGGGATAACTTCGGGCTCACCATCCAGACCAGCACGCCGGTTAATGACGATTTGTATGTCAATGGTGGCACGGTGAATATTGCGACCACGCTTGGTATTGGCACGGCCAGCGGTTCGAATTCCAGCTCGATTGTGCATGAAGATAGTGGATTGATCACAGTTGCCGGCACGACGACCATTACGGCCAACAATACGCGCTATAGCGTGCTGGATGTAAACGGCGGCACCTTCACCAGCAACGACACGGCGGGCGCAGGGATCCAGGTCGGCGGCAATTTTGCCGGTGGTTCGGGTGAACTGCTCATCCGCGGAACGGGCGTCGTTAACGCCACCACGATTACCATGGGTGACAGCACCGGGGTCCAGGGCACATCAACGACTACCTCCAACGCCATTGAGTTGCTCGGGGGAACGTTCAACATCGGTTCCGGTGGCATCGTAGTCGCCACTCCGTCCTCCGCGACGACCGTGACCAATATCGTCAATGTGGGCGGCACGACCTATGCGACCGCTCCCACGATCACGGCCTCGGCCGATTGGTCCACTGCCGTGGCCATGACGTTGACCAACAGCAGCAGCGGCCTCGCTCCGACCTTCAGAGCCTCCGATGGTTCCAATGTCGCCCATAACATCACCCTCAACGGGGTGCTGAGTGGTACTGGTGGCCTCACTAAGACCGGAGCCGGTTCATTGACCCTCAATGCCGCCAACACCTTTACGGGAACCCTCACGATTACGAACGGCAAGGTGATCCTCGGCAACTCGTCAGCCCTTGGCTCGGGCAGCAATGTGAATATGAATGGCGGCACGCTGGCGATCCCCTCCAGCGCGCAGATCGTGGAAGGCAGTGCCGGATCTCCCGGCATTGGAACTCTCACCCTCTCAGCCAACTCGATCATCGATTACGGGGCCGGGAATACCAATACCAATTACCTGACCTTCGCGAATAGCAGCGCGATCACTTGGACCAATGGGACCACCCTTTCCATCTACAATTGGAACGTGAATGCTGATCCGACGCTGAGCACGACTCAATTGTTCTTCGGGACGGACAATACCGGATTGAGCAATTCGCAACTTTCGCAAATCCTGTTCTATAGCGACAATGGCAGCACGTTCCTGGGCACTGGCACCTTCACCAACCTGGGACTGGGCGAGTTGACTTACCTGGCGGTGCCGGAGCCTGCGACTGGCGCGCTGCTTCTGGGCAGCACGGCATTGATGTTCCTCGCTCGCCGCCGCCGCAAGGTTTGCTAAACTGGCGTAAAAATTTGAGTGGTAGTGGATAGTAGTGAAAAAAGGGCGGCCGGGTGGCCGCCCTTTCTTTTTTCGGAGTTGCAGGCCGGGGGCTGCAATGCTGCCAGGTCTTGCCCTCCGTGCTTCGCCGACTGCCCGCTCTCCGTGTCCTCGGTGGAAAAAACAACTGCCTGCACGCAAAAAGGGCGACCATTGCTGGTCGCCCTTTAAAGTTGCTGGTGGCCTCGGAGTTATTCCGCCTTTTCTTCGGCGGGAGCTTCCTCGGTCTTCTTCGCGCGCGGCTTGCGGGCCGGCTTTTCCGCCGTTTCCGCGGCCGGAGCGGCCTTGGCCTTGGTCGCCTTCTTGGCGGGCTCGGGCGTGACTTCTTCCACCACCACTGGCGCGTCCACCCATTCGATGAAGGCCATCGGAGCGGCGTCGCTCTTGCGCTGGCCGAGCTTTACGATGCGGGTGTAGCCGCCTACGCGCGCTTCGGCGCGGGGTGCCACGTCATCAAACAGCTTGGTCACGGCGTCCTTCTGGCGCAGCACGGCCAGAGCGGTGCGGCGCGCATGGAGCGTCTTCTTCTTGCCGAGGGTGACCATCTTTTCCGCGAGCGGACGAACGGCCTTGGCCTTGGCGAGGGTGGTTTTGATACGGTTGTGCTCAATCAGGCTGCAGACCTGATTCGCGAGCAGGGAGTCGCGATGGGCCTGGCTGCGGCCGAGCTTGACGGTTTTCTTTTGGTGTCGCATGGGACGTTATTCTCCAGTGAATTACAGGGATGCGAGATCGGTGGCGCCTTGCGGGTCAACCAGGCCGGAATCGAACTTCATTCCAAGGCCGAGGCCGAGCTGCTGCAGCTTGTCCTTGATCTCATTGAGGGATTTCTTGCCGAAGTTGCGATACTTGAGCATCTCGGCTTCGGTCTTCATCGCGAGCTGGCCAACGGTGGTGATGTTCGCGTTGTTCAAGCAGTTCGCCGCGCGGACGCTCAGCTCGATTTCGTTGACGCTCATGTTCAGAAGCTTCTTCAGCTTCATGTTTTCCTGCGTCTGCGTTTCCGGCGTTTCGTCGAACTCGACGGCGTTTTCGTCGTAGGCGTAGAACGGCTCGAAATGCTTCTTCAGGATCGAGGAAGACTGCACCAGCGCATCCTGCGGGTTGATGCGGCCATCGGTCCACACTTCGAGGATGAGCTTGTCATAGTCGGTCTTCTGGCCCACGCGGGTCGCCTCGACGGCGTACTTCACGCGGGTGACCGGTGAGAAAATGGAATCAATCGGGATCACGCCGATCGGCATGTCGGGACGCTTGTTCTCGTCGCCGGTGGCAAAGCCACGGCCCACGCGCACTTCGAGCTCGGCTTCGAACTTGGTCTTCTTGTCGAGCGTGCAGATGTGCAGGTCCTTGTTGACCACTTCGCAGCCGGCGACTTCTTGAATGTCGCCCGCGGTGATTTCGCCCTCCTTGTTCACCGAGATGGTGAGCAGGCGCGTGTCGTGATCAAAAGCCTTGAACTTGATCTTCTTGAGGTTGAGCACGATGTCGGTGACGTCTTCCACCACGTTGGGAAGAGTCGCGAATTCGTGCTGGGCACCGGCGATCTTCACCGAGGTGATGGCAGCCCCCTCAAGCGAGGAGAGCAGCACGCGGCGGAGCGAGTTGCCGATGGTGTGTCCGTAGCCTTGTTCAAAAGGCTCGGCAGTGAACTTGGCGTAGGTTTCCGTCGCCGTGGCCTCATCCTTGAGGAGGCTCTTCGGCATTTCGAAACGTCCGAAACGAACTGGCATGGTTATACTTTCTCTTTTCGCCGGGTTTCCCCTGGCGCGGTTGGCTGGCGTTTCAAGAACGGGCAGCCCAGGGACCTACGGCGTAATTTTGGCGCGCTTGGGACGGGCAAGAAACACCAATTCCCGGAGATTGCAAAGAGTTTTTTCAGAGAAACTACGCTTGGCACAGAGATTCTTCGTCGGAAACTCTCGGGGAAGTGTAATGTCTTTCCGGCTATCCTTATGAAACGTGGAATACATCGTGGGTTTTACCTCATCATCCTCGCGGGCGTGGCGGCGGTTGCATACCAATGGGGGCGGGAGGAACAGGCACGGCAGTTTCTTGCGGTAAACAGGGCAATGGTGGAGGCGAGAATGAAAGGGCAGGGGACTCCACTCACGATCCGATACCCGCATACCGATTTTGTGTTTCCGGTGTTTCTGGATGCCGGAATGATGATTGGACTGGCTGCTGCTGCCGCGTTGGTCCTAGGGGGAGTCGGGTTCTGGTCGAATCGTCGGCGAGCGCAGGATTCGCGCTAAGCTTGAGAGGTTTAAGACCAATAGCACGAGCGATATTTTACGCTGCTGCCGGCTGTTTCTCGGTCTCTTTGAGCTGCTCCGTGAGGGCAAGTAGAAGATCGGTCTTGGAAATGCTGCCTTCCAGATGGCTGTTCTCCGTGCTGTCCGTCACCGGCAGCCGCTCGCCGTCGTGATGCGCAAATCGTTGCAGGGCCTCGGCCAGGGTCTCGGTCCGATTGATGGTGGGAAAGCCCTCGCGCACCAGGTCGCGGGCGATGATGATCTGCGCGAGGTCCGGCTCGTTGAGGTAGTTCTTGATGTCGTGCAGCGAAATCGCGCCGAGCAGCTTTCCCTCGTCGCTGACGACGTAGAGGTAGTTGAACCGATGGGTGATGAAATTCTGCGCGATGTCCACGAACCGCGCATTCTCGCCGACCACGGGAGGATTGCGCCGCATGAGATCCGCCACCCGCAGCCCGGCGAGACGACGGTTGAAATCTCCGGCCCCTTTGCGTTCAAAGCTCTCGGCATAGATGGAGGCCTTGTCAAAGGCGAGGCTGGTGTAATGGCCCACGACACAGGCCAGCATCAGCGGCAGAATGATCTGATAATCGAGCGTGAGCTCAAAGAGCATGATGATCGCCATGATTGGCGCGTGCGTGGTCGCGGCCAGCATCGCTCCCATGCCCACCACCGCAAAAGAGCTGATCGAAAGCGGCTCCGGCCACGCGAGTTGCACCAATTGGGCATACAGGCTGCCAATGCAGGCACCTACGAAAAGCGTTGGCGTAAAGACACCGCCCACCGCTCCCGAGCCGAAGCTGGCCGCCGTGGCAATGAGCTTGCAGCCGAGAATGATCAAGAGCACCCACCACACCCACTCTCCGCGCAGCACCCCCGTCGCAATGGAGTAGCCGTTTCCACACACTTCCGGTCGAAAAATCGCGAGCACGCCCACACACAGGCCGCCCAGAGCCAGGCGGCCGATCACTGGCAGATGCAGCCACGCAAATAGTCGCTCACTGGCCTTGAGCAGCCGCAGAAAGCCGCTGGCGAAAAGGCCCGCCACCACGCCCAGCATCAGAAACGGAAGGATCTCCCAGTTCGACCGCATCTGCACCGGGGGGATGCTGTAGAGCGCATCGCTGCCCAAAAAAGCATGCACCGTGAGCGTGGCGACCACCGAGGAAAAGACGAGGGGACCAAAGGTCTCCATCGCCACCGAGCCAAGAATAACCTCGCCCACAAACAGCGCGCCGGCAATCGGCGCATTGTAAGCGGAGGCAATGCCCGCCGCCGCTCCACAGGCGACGAGCAGCCGCAGTTGCACCGCATTCTTGTGCTGCATGCGGCCGATCAGCGACGCGACCATGGCGGAGAGCTGCACCAGCGGCCCCTCCCGCCCGATCGAGCCGCCGCTGGAGATGGTGAAAAGAGCCGAGAGACTTTTGACCAGGCTCTGCCGCGAGGAAACGATGCCATCGCCAATCACGATCGCTTCCATGTAATCGGTGCTGCTCTTGGTGCGGGATTTCAGCCGTGCGCCAAAGTAGAGGGTCACCCCGGCCAGCACCCCGCCAGCAGTCGGCACCATCAGCGCCTGCCAGGGCTTGAGATTGGTGAAGGTCTCGACCAGGCCGTTGTTCTGCCCGGTGAGCATGCTCTGCACGATCCCGGTGAGATAACGAAATGCCACCGAGGCACTGGCTCCCAGCACGCCGATCACCCCGGCCCAGAAAAGCGTGATTTGCAGATACCCCGGGCGCAGGTGCTCAGTCACCCAGAGCCGGAGCTTCAGCAGCGGCACCAGCCAGCGTCCGAAGAGTCCAGCCGGAGGGGCGTCCATTAGACGGGCTCCGTCAGAATGTTGACGAATTCACCGGGCGTGGTGGCTGCCAGCAACCGGGAGCGAATATTTTCGTTCCGCAGCAGGCGCGCCAGTCGTCCCACCAGGTTGAGATACTCGTGGACGAGGGTGGGGGGAGTGCCGATGACAAACAGGAGTTTCACCGGCGGCTGATTGGCATGAAAAGGGACGCCGTTTTCGCTGCGCCCCATGGCCACCACCAGCGAGTTCACATTGTCGGTGCGGGCATGAGGAAACGCCACCCCGCTGCCCAGGGCAGTGGAGGAAATGGCTTCGCGGGCCATCACGAGCTGGCAAAAATGGGGCGCATCATTGAGAAAACCGCCGTCTTGCAGCTTCTCGCAGAGCCGCAGGATCGCCTTTTCACCGGTGTCGGCTTCGAGTTGGAGATCTACCAGTTCGACATTGAATAGCGCAGATGTGGATGAGGCCATGAAATCTGAGGCAAAGACTTAAAACAACGGGTTGCCTGCGACCAAGGTTTTTTTGAGAAACGCAGGTAATTTTTCATCGCGCGGGAAATCAATCCCGCATGTCCTCATAGCCGCCCGGTTTTTCCGAGGGCTTGCCATAGCGGAACTCCTTGTGCCGCACGGGGCCACCCGCGTAGCCGATCCAGCCCCCGAGGCCGAAGCAGACTACCGTGAGGATGAGGGTGGCTATCAAAAGAGGCATCGTGCTTTTCGGGAATTTCCAGGGCACCAGCAAGGCGGCCAGCGCGACGAAGGCGAGCAGATAAAAGGCGGGGAGGGCACGGGTGGCCCGCTGCGCATGGGCATCGAGCCAGAGCGCACCCGCATCGTCGGAGATCGATTCCACCTTGTCGTAGCCCGCTTCTCCCAGTTCCGCCACCGGCCACGCCGAGCCCGCGCTGAGGAAGACCAGGATGAGCGCCACGATCTGCGCCTGGCGGCTGCGCAGAAAAAGCGCGATAATCAGCGCGAGCAATCCCAGACCGAGCCCATAGATGGGCAGGGGATTGATGAGAACGTGAAGATATTCGGGCTGGCTGAGGTGGGCTTTGATGACATCCATCAAACTGGGTTCCATATCTGCAAAGTTATGGCAGTCCGCATCCGTTTTCCAGCGAAGTTAGCAGGCCGGAGGGAAACATTTTTGCCCTGCGAAATACCCGAAAATGACGAAATGCCATCCTCTTTTCGCATCTTCCGCGTATTTCGCATGGCCCATCCCTCGGGCCTCGGTGAATCAAGCCTTCGCGGAAAGCTCGACGATCTTCTCAAACTCCGCCGCCTCCAGCGGCATCACCGAGAGTCGTGACTGCCGCAACAGTTTGATTTCCGCCAGCGAAGGTTCCGCTTTGATTTGCTCCAGCGTCACCGGATGTTTAAGTGCCTTCACCGGCTTCAAATCCACGCACACCCACTCGCCCTCGGTCGCCGTGGGATCGGGATAAGCCTCGCGCGCCACTTCGGCAATGCCCACCACGGCCTTGCCCACCACGCTGTGGTAATACAGCACCCGGTCGCCCTTTTTCATCGTGCGCAGGTTGATCCGGGCCTGAAAATTCCGCACCCCTGTCCACGCCGTCCCACCATCTTTGACAAAAGTTTCCCACGCATACGCGGTCGGCTCCTGCTTCACCAGCCAGTGCTGTTTTACTTTGCTCATACGGCGATAAAAAGCAGGCGCGGAGGCGCACTGCAAACGCGAAAATGGCGTCCGCCCTCGAAATGAGCACGGACGCCATGGCAAAGGTGAATTAGAAATTGAAGCGCACGCCAGCGCGAAAGAGGCCGTAGTTGATCAACGAATCATGCAGCACATAGCGGCCATCGACAAACGTCCCCCAATGCTCGGCAAAGCGAAACTCCAGGCCGCCGCCGATCTGTCCAAACGCCGCGTTCACCCCATCAAACTGGCCACCCGCGCCGAGATAAACATAAGGCGCGAGACCAAAGGTGTGCGTATCATTCTCCCACGGGAAACGATAGATCGCATTCACCGAAGACGCACCGATATTGCTGTGGCCATTCAGCCAGTCGCCTTCGAGGGAGGCACCGAGATTGCGCGTGACGAAGAAACTCACGCCGATCCCCGCCCCGTAATCCGTATGATCGTAGTCGGTGGAGATGGAGCGCGTCGTATGCTTTTCCGTCACCGTGGTGGTTTCCGTCACGACATGTTGCACGGCGACGAGATGAGTTCCGCCTTTCGCGGCCCGGGGAATGCGCGCACCCGGCTGCGGAGTGGGCGTGGGATTGGGGACGGATACATAGGTGGTGACTACATGATCCGTCGTTTCAGGGTTGCTGGTCGTGGTGGTATGGGTCGTCTCGACCGTGTGGTAATCGATATTGCCCGTCGCGGCGTTGCCATAGACATCGAACTGCCATTCGCCTGGATGGAACAAATCGCTCGGCGGGGCCGCAATGGCTTTGCTGGAATCACCAGCAACCGCGAATTGGAAGGCGCCAACCGAGGCAAGGGCAAACACTACGAGGGAAGAGAAGGGGAGTCGTTTCATAAAAGGGGAGGGGTTGCGGACACCGGTATAAGATAAGAAAATCATCCAGGTCAATGCTGGAATATCCCGGCGTTAAAAAGCAGAAACCCAGCGGTTAACACTCCGCTGGGTTTCTTTTAAAGATTTGTGAATGACGTTGGTTCAGCCCACTTGCTCGGCGTAATCCGCCGCCGATTTCACCCCGGAGATTTCCTCCGCGTTCACCAATTGGATCTTGAACAGCCAGCCCGTTCCATAGGGATCGGAATTCAGCAGCGCCGGATTGGAAACCAGCTCTTCATTGATCGCCACCACCTTGCCGGCGGCCGGGGCATAAATATCGCTCGCGGCCTTCACCGATTCCACCACCGCGCAGGCTTCGCCCGGCTTGAGCTCACGGCTGATTTCCGGCATTTCCACGAAGACTACATCGCTCAACTCCTCCTGCGCATGATCGGTGATGCCGACGGTGGCAATGCCGTCCTCGATGCGAAGCCATTCGTGAGTTTCTGTATAAAGAAGGTTATCCGGGATGTTCATGATTTTTTATAAAGTGGCTTACGTTCAATAATCGCGGGGAAGCGCCGCCCGCGGATGTCAATTTCGATCTCCTCGCCGAGTTTCGCATGCGAGGCCGGGATGTAGGCCATGCCAATGCCGGTGCCAAGCGAGGGCGATTGCGTGCCACTGCTCACTTCACCGATCTGCACCCCGTCTTTCCAGACCCCATAGTGCGAGCGCGGAGGCGGGCTCTTGTCCTTCATCTTAAAAGGAACGAGCCGGGTGGGAATACCCGCCGCCTTCTGCTCTTGCAGCGCCTCCCGGCCAATGAAATCGCCTTTGTTCAAGTCCACAAAAATGGAAAGTCCGGCCTCCAGCGGAGTGCGGGTGGGGGAGAGATCGGAGCCATTCAGCGGGTAGCACATCTCCAGCCGCAACGTATCGCGCGAGCCAAGGCCGCAGGGCTTGATCCCGAACTGTGCGCCGCGCGCGAGGATATCGTTCCACGATTTCACCGCGCGCCCGGCCGGGCAGAAAACCTCGAAGCCGTCCTCGCCCGTATAGCCCGTGCGGGCGATGAAGTATTTGTAACCGTCGATCTCGATCACCAGGATCTCATTATGTGACGGACGCGAATACCTGCCGCCAAAAAAGGCCTCAAAAAGCTGCGAGGATTTCGGTCCCTGCACCGCGATGCCCGCATGGTCGCCGCTTTCGTTGGTAAATTCGACGCCCTCGTCGAGATGGCGGCTCATCCATTCATAGTCCTCCTCGATCTTCGAGGCATTGACGACCAGCCAGTAGCGGTTCTCCGCGAGGCAGTAGATGATCAGGTCATCAATCACCCCGCCGCTTGCATTGAGCAGAAAAGTGTATTGCCCGGTGCCCGGCTGGAGCCGTTCGACGTTGTTGGTCAGCACGCGGTTGAGCCAGGCTGTGGCCTTCGGGCCGGAAACGCTGAACTGGCCCATGTGCGAAATATCGAAGGCCCCGATGGAGGTGCGGACCGCCTGATGCTCGTCCAGAATACTGCTGTATTGCACCGGCATGTCCCAACCGCCAAACTCAATGAGGCGCGCCCCGAGACGCTGATGCTCGGGATGAAGCGGAGTGGTCTTAAGCATGGTATTGGAAGGCACTTCGCGACGCTACGAGGCGTGCGCGGCGGTGTCAATCCATGGTATAAAATCGTTGCACGCGGTTGCGCTTTGCCCGAGTGAATGGGCCGTGCGATTTCTCAACTCTCTCGAAGCAAAGTTCGGGCACCTGGCCATCCCGGGGCTCATCCGCATTGTAGTTGCCTTTCAGGCTCTGGTCTTTGTGCTCTTCCACCTCAACCCACAGTTTTCCGAAATGCTCTATCTTGATCGCGATGCGGTGATGGCCGGACAGGTCTGGCGGCTGCTTACCTTCGTTTTCATCCCACCCGGTATCGGCTGGCTGGGCGTCATCGGCGTTGCCATGACCCTCTACTTTTTCTGGACCATCGGTGACGCCCTTGAGCACGCGTGGGGCTCCTTCCGACTCAATCTCTTCTATTTCGTGGGCATGTTTTCCACGATCGTGGTCGCTTTCCTGGTCGGCATGGGCACGAGCGTCTTCCTCAACCTTTCGCTCACCTTTGCCTTTGCCACCGTTTTTCCCAACGAGGTCTTCAGCATTTATGGCATCATTCCGGTCAAGGCGCGCTGGATCGGCTGGCTCGCTTTTGCTGGCGTCGGCTACACCTTCTTTGTCAGCCCGCTTCCCGTGCAGGCGCTCATCGTGGTCTCCTTCGCCAACTACCTCCTATTCTTCGGGCCGATGATCTTCTCGCTCGCCAAACATCGGGCCGAGGTGGGCCGCCGCCGCGAGGAGTTTCGGGGCAAGGCCATGCCACAAAACGAGCCATTGCACACCTGCGAAGTCTGCCGACGCAACGACCAGACGAACCCCGAACTGGATTTCCGCGTCTCCGCGGATGGCCATACCTACTGCCAGGACCACCGCCCGGCGAAGCGCTGAGCGGCCCGCCGAAAACGCTTGCCGCACGGCGCGAGGAATGCGAATTAAACAGGCGCTCCATCGGAGGGATGGTAGAGCGGTTTATTGCACCGGTCTTGAAAACCGGAGAAGCGCAAGCTTCCGTGGGTTCGAATCCCACTCCCTCCGCCATATATTAAAATTGCCATCTTCCTGGATGCCCGCGCCTCCGGCGCTGCATTTCGTATATCGGCTCACCCCCGACTCCCTCGGTTTTCTGACGACTGAAGGTCTCGCCCGCTTGTGACCAAGCGAGTTCGACAAACCTCGGGCGTGCTCGCCGCTCTGACGAGCGGCTCGCGAACACGGATTCCCCCACGGCTATGTATTTGTTTTACAAATATTTTATATGAACTCGTATCGCCCTGTTGTCTGAAACTCACTTCATTTTGGAATGAAGTTACTCAGTAGTTGAAGCGCAGTGCCAGTAAGCACCATAAAAACGCCGTATTTCGCAAGGCGGTTTTTTCGTGCGGCCTCTTTCTCCAGTCTCTCAAAATCGGTGTTAGCGTCGCCACCATCAATCTTGGAGTAATGCAGTGGAGAATTTAAATAGACGACGATAACACCGACTCCTGACAAGATCAGTCCGGTAGAGTTGATGAAAGTACTCATATTGAAAGCCTACTTCCCAAGTGTGCCCAATTAATTCTTCCTTTTCATGGAGTGTCTAAATAATGAACAAAAGCCGTCCAGCCCCCGCGCAAGCGCAGAGGCCGGACGGCACGGAAAGATCGTTTGTTTTTGTGAAAGGTGTCGCAATTCAATCACCCTTTTTTCTCGTTATATAAACTACACTTCCTGCAAGCAGGAGTAGGCAAGCCACACCAGCAGGAATTTCCCATTGAAATCCAAAATCATGCAATTCCACGGGAGAATTGGTTGCTATCGCAACAGGTGATGAGGAAAGGGAAAAGGGAGAAGAGGTCGCTACATCCAGTATTCCAGGTGGTTTAGGAAATTCTGCCAGTCGTTCTTTTGGAACATAACCATGATTCACTGCCCAGACTCGCCAGCGATAAAGGTCATTGGCATCATACTGTCCGTATCGTTTTCCGCGGGCTGGATCGTCGGGCAGATGCATTTGTCCCAATGACTTTATGGCATACCCTACAATGTCTGCTCCTCCCACGCCGTTGCTCATGTTCGGTGGCGGAGTATGGTCGAATAGGTATGGCGCGACCGCTGCACTTGCTTTTTCGCTGCCTATCATTCCGAGAAGATTGAAGTCCGACAAGAAGTCTTGGGAGTTTGCGCTGATGGCAGCGTCCAAGCGGCTTTTCAAATAATCTTCCACTCCCGGCACTTGGCGAAGAGCGGCCTGCGCTACCCGAAAATCCTCTGGTGGCGCATCGGTAGGGAATCTGAGTCGGCTGCCGAGAAACTTTACGGCGAATGCAGTGTCAAACTTCGCGATTTCGAAATAGTAGCGATAATTCCCCTGATGCTCGTCTTCCGCATATTGGGCCAGTTGCGCTTGCGTCGGCATGTTCGTCGCATCAGCTCGCAAATTTAATTCAACAACAACGACCATGGCTCCAATGGCCGCATTTGTCCAAAAACGGGAATTCATAGTTATTACTGATTGATAATGTCCCATTCGGGCTTGACTAGCAATGTGGGCTTGTTAGCGAGGTCGCCTCCGTACATCAGCCGTTGTTGTTGCTGTGCATCGGTAGAGGGGAGGAATGTGGGATTGGGGCTTCCTCCCGATGGTCCATTAAGTGCAAAGGTGGGTTCATTTGCATGTGCGAAGATGCCAAACTGATGGCCGATCTCGTGCGCCGTCGCGTAAAAGACATGGTCGGGAGTACTGGTGTCCCGAACCCACGTAGTGTGATTGTCAAAGAAGGTGCAACCTGTAGCCACGGAGGTTGTAACGAAGTCATGCACGTAGTAAATATTGAACCTGGCTGTGTTGTCCATGGCCACGTCGTTTACCCGCTTTTCCTCGTCTCCCACTGCACCAGCTATATGAGCTGGTGGTAAGTCTAGCTTCCCATCCTTATAACCCGACAAGGTGGGATTGCTGTTCGTTGAATCCTCGTCATAGTCCACGCTGAAGTCCGAACGTACCACCGTGAAATATGTGTTTGTCTGGGGGCCGTAAACTTCGTTTAGATATGTCTGCAAATCAGAAGCGGAAGGCACCGTGATTGGTGGAATGTCGGGCCCAATGCCGTCGTGCTGTGTAATAGCGTGAATCGCGATCTTGACAGTCTGCTGCCTTTTTACAGCGACATTCAGTCCGCCACTCGTTCCGTTGGCGCTGCCTACCCCAACTTGCACGTGGACGTCGGAAGAAGCTATTACGGAAGCCGAGGTAATCGTGAGGTATTCGTTAGTGTTTGTTGTTGAGGCAGGAGATACGGTGAGCGAAGAGCCAGATTCTGGGTTAAAGGTCAGAGTCATGTCGCTATTAGCAGCCGAGTTGATGGAAACGGAGTTTGAACCGTTTTCGGGGACCATGAGCCAATGAGGATCGCTTTGGGTGTCGAATCCCGAAGATGCGTAGGCTCCTTGGAGAAGAAATGGTACGAGCAGCAGGCTATCTCCGCTTGAAGCATTGTCAGCCCAAATCATCTGACGATTATTGAGCTTTTCGGGAAAGCCGATTTGGCTCGTTGAACAGATGTCGTTCAGATCATAAACCTCGTTGCCATAAGTGAAAAACTCGTTATATCCAGAGTATCCCACTGTGTTGTTGCTGTCATTGATCGATGTAACCGCACCGTCCAGATAATTGTCTGGCAGCGCCAGTTCACCGGCATCTTTTAGGCCGGTTGCGATTGACCACTGTTTTGCTTGAAACCGTGTGTAATCGAAAGTTGGCAGACTTCCTCCAACAACGTTGTTGTTATTTAGGGCGCGGGGGCTGAAACCGTCCGGCATGGCGTTCGCAGTTCCGCTCAGGGATTCCAACAGGGGAGTGCTGCCAGTGGGTACCGCTTCGTTTAGATCGTTTAGGAAGTAGGCACCTTGAACTGTGCTGCTCATCACGGAGGCCCAAGGGGAACCTGCATTACTTGTCACCATGTGTCCTCCTTGGGGAAGGCGAATATTGTGGGCAAGTGCGAGGATGACGTTGCTGTTATTGAGCCCCTCGACATCAATGTAGTAGGAGCCGAGTCCACTGTATGTATAGGTTCCAATATTCTGCGTGGAGCCATTCCAGAAAAAGTAGTCAAAGGCACTTCCAAACTGAGTAGTTCTGTATGAATAGCCCGCCATGTGTCCCTGATCGTTTACGAACAGAGGGTAAGGGGTTCCACCGTTCAAGCCGTCAATCGGTGTGTAGGTTCCATTTTTCCAATATCCGTTTGAACCAGACAGGATGCCGTTATTGTTCATTCCTGTAGGCGAAAAGCCCGACAGGGGAATCACCGCGAAGTCTGGTGCAGTCTGCCCTTTGCTAAATGCTTGAATGCTGGCCGACGAGCCGGTGTTGGTCACGAAGTGAAGACGATAAAGGTACTGCATTTTCGGGGAAAGCCCCTGATCAAGCCAATCCTCGTAGTTTCCTTTAACGGTTGCCAGTTGATGCCAGGATTGACTGCCGTTGTCGAACCGCTCGATGACAGCCGTTGCGCTTGGAATCCAATTATTACCCGCATCCCACTCCAAGTAACAGTTGCCAGCGGTTGCGTTGAAGACTGCATAGAAGAAGCCTGGTGTTGGAAGATTCAAGTTTGAAGACGAAGGAGTTGCACTGAACGTCGAGGAGGACTGGCTTTGGGTGCTGGCATTGCTGGCATACAACGCATAGTAGTAGGAAGTGCCATCAGTGAGAGAATTGTCGGTGAATGTGGTGGATGAGATGTTATCGGCAATATCCACCCATGCGTCGCTTGGATCTTCACGCCGCACCACCATGTAACTGGTCGCCTGCGGAACGGCCTGCCAATTGATTGTAACGCTTTGGTCCCCAGCAGTTGCCGACGTGACGGTAGGCGGTACCAAATATGGTTGCGTTGGATCAATGCCTTGGGTGTAGCTTTAGAGGTTTGTTAGACCGTCTCCGTTGACACTAAGTTGTGTTGCATCGCTAGGATCGGTCGGGTTTAGACCATGTGCACTCTCCCAAGCGTCAGGTATTCCGTCTCCGTCGGAATCAGTGCTGGTCGTGGCCACGCTTTGATTGGAGTAATCAGATTGGGAATCATTTTCTAATGCTGCGACGCGATAGGTATGCGCTCCATCTTGGGCCGAAACCTGATTATCCACAAAGCTATTGGTATCTGGCCCCACGATGACCAAGGTCTCAAAGCTTCCGCCGCTGATTTCCCGTTCAATGAGATACCCTGTTTCTACAGGAGTTTGATCGTTCCATTGCAATAACACTCCAGTCTGTCCGCTTGTCCACTGCGCACCGAGTCCATCGGGAGGATAGAGTAGGGAAGAGGGACTTTCATCAATCTTGACCCGCATGTAGTGTTGGGAGGTTGAAAGGGATGAATCGTCGCGAACAGTTACCAACCAATCGGTGCTTTCATCCACCGTTGAAAGTACCACGGGACTATTGGGGGTGATCCAATGGAAGAGGTCAGGCGTGGTCTGAAAGATGTAAATTAGCGACGATGGCGTTTTGAGCTGATGATAGGTAAGCGTGGCGTAACCTTGGTCAAAACCATTGGTGCTTTGCGCAGCAGCTTCGGCATCCGAAATTGTTTGGGCTGCGGCAAAAGGAGAGATGGTGAACGCCACAAAGGCGAGGGCACAAACAAAGTAATTCTTGAACATTCCTGGTGGGCTTTAATTTCCAAATCCGATGAAAATTCCTTCATCCTCGGGAACACTCCACGTCAGAGACTTACCGCCTGCATTTCACGCGAACTCATCACTCATCACTTCATGCAGCTTGGCCGAAACCTCATACTCGCAGCGTGCGTGGCAAAGAAACCACAGCCGTTTTGAACGGCAATCAAAATTATAGTAATCAGCAACTTTATGGAAATCCGTGACACGGCTTTCCGCCTAAAGTGCGTCGGGAATATCCTGTTTCGCCAGCACAAGGGTCTTGCGCGGGATTTGGACGATTCGCTCGTCGGGGCCACATCCAGCACCAAAGCTGAGCTTTCCTTCGGCATGAGAGGTGATGTCCACCCCGATGATGGCAAAATCGCCGTTTTGAAGTTCAAGAATATCTGGGCAACCGTTCAATGAGAAGGTGGTTGCTCCGTTTGCATGTGGGTCTGGGCCAAGGCGTCGAATGAACATGCGGCATTCTCACTATGGTGAGATATGTTGTCAAGCGCACTCTTCGTTACTTCCGATGTGTGCTCAAGGATTCCACTGTTAATGCGCTTTGCTCCTCCATTTCTCAATTACTGAAAGAGGAACGATTGCGGCAGAATCTTTCCATGAATGCACTCGCCTCGAGTGCTGGCCTTTCTCAACAGATGGTAAGCTATGTCGAGCGCGGAATGCGCAAACCGACATTGGATACAATTGTACGGATGAGTTTGGCCTTGAATGTTGATCTCGCAAGAATCGTGAGGGAATCGTTCAAGCGGTTGCCATAGACGGCGTGCGCGCCCGAGGTTTGTCGAGCTCGCTTGGTCACAAGCGGGCGAGACCTTCAGTCGTCAGAAAACCGAGGGAGTCGGGGGTGAGGCGATATACGAAATGCCTCGTTACTCGCTATAAATCAGGGTGTTCCATTCTGTGTTGCATTACCGCTCAGGGGAAGGGTCTGGGGATAGGTAATTTTCCTTAAAAAAGGTTCGAATTTTGTCCAAAAGGGGCCGCCACGCTTCCTCATCCGTGCTATTCGCGACATCCGCGGTTAAAAATCTCCTCACCTCTTCGTGGCCTTCGTGCACTTCGTGGTGAAATGATGCGCTACGAAAGCTTCGGAGCCGGTGAATCCTCCAGCACCATGTCGTCCTTCAAATCGACCCCCGAGAGCTGCCGCCGCAGCGCCTCGTTCGTGAGATAGGCCAGCTTCGCCGCCGCTGCCGGGTGGGGCAGCCCCGCCTCCCGCACGTTCGAAATGCAATTCCGGCGCTCATCCGTGAGCCCCGGGCGTGGCGCAAAGGTCAGGTAAATCCCCATCGAATCCGGCGAGCTCAACCCCGGCCGCTCGCCAATCAGCACCACGACGCACTTGGCGCCAAGCAAATGCCCCGCCTCGTCGCCACTCGCCACGCGCCCCTCCCGCACGATGCACAGCGGTGCCAGCTTCCATGCGGCCGCCAGGGGCAGGAAGGCTTCGAGGAACCGTTTTACATTCGTCGCAATCGCCAGCGAGGAAAGCCCGTCCGCGATCACAATCGCAAGGTCGGGATCGTTCTGCGGCTGGGCGGCCAGCAGTTCGCGCGACGCTTCGTCCAGCTTGCGCCCGAGATCGGGCCGCCGCAGATATTCCGGGCGGCTCTTCGCCGCGCTGTGCAGGGTGAGCACTTGTTGATGGAGGGAATGCAGTTCCTCGATCAACCGCGCCAGGTCGAGCTCCGCATTCACCGCATCGCGGGCTTGCGCATGCGCCAGCTTGAAGCGCAGGGTCTCCGCCGTGGGAATGCCCGCTCCCGCGCGTCCCAGGCCGATCCGCGCCCCGGTGAAGCGCCGCAGTCGCGACCATGGATCGACCGCCAGATCATCCTTATTCATTGAGCGAGGAGGCAAAGAGTTCATCGTTTTTGGTCAGGGCCATGAAGGAACGGCTGGTCTCGGGGCGGGGCAGCAGATTGTCGCCAAAGATGCCCATGCGCTCCAGCCATTCGCTGAATTCCGGCGCCGGTTTCAGTTTCAAAAGCTGGCGCACATAGAGCGTGTCGTGGAAGGAGGTGCTCTGGTAGTTGAGCATGATGTCGTCCGCCCCGGGGATGCCCATTACGAAATTGCAGCCCGCCGCCGCCAGCAGCGTGATCAGCATATCCATATCGTCCTGATCCGCCTCGGCGTGGTTGGTATAACAAACGTCGCACCCCATGGGCACGCCGAGCAGCTTGGCGCAGAAATGGTCCTCCAGCCCGGCGCGGATGATCTGCTTGCCGTTGTAGAGATATTCCGGCCCGATGAATCCGACCACCGTATTCACCAGCAGCGGCTTGTATTTGCGCGCCACCGCGTAGGCACGAGCCTCCACTGTCTGCTGGTCCACGCCATGGTGCGCATTCGCCGAGAGCGCGCTGCCCTGGCCGGTTTCGAAATACATCACGTTGTCGCCCACCGTCCCGCGCTTGAGCGACAGCGCGGCCTCATAGGCTTCCTGCAACAGGGCGAGATTGATCCCGAAACTGCTGTTCGCCGCCTGCGTGCCGGCAATGGATTGGAACGGCAAATCCACCGGCGCGCCCTTTTCGATTGCCTGGATCGTGGTGGTGATGTGCGTGAGCACGCAGGTTTGCGTGGGGATGTCGTAGGACTGCCGGATGTCATCCATCATGTGCAGCATGCGGCCGACGGCTTCCAGGTTGTCGGTGGCGGGATTAATCCCGATTACCGCATCGCCGCTGCCCAGCAGCAACCCGTCCACAATCGAGGCGGCGATGCCCTTTGGGTCGTCGGTCGGGTGGTTTGGCTGCAGCCGGGTCGAAAAGTGGCCGGGCAGTCCGATGGTATTGCGGAATTTGGAAATGACCCGGCACTTCGCTCCGACGCCCACCAAATCCTGCAAGCGCATGATCTTGCTCACGGCCGCCACCATTTCCGGCATCAGCCCTGGTGCCAGCGCGGTCAGGTCGGCCGTGGTCGTCGTTTCCGCCAGCAGCCATTCACGGAACTCGCCTACCGTCTTGTTTGCCACTGCTTTGAAAGCCGCGCGGTCCAGATCATCCACAATCAGCCGGGTCACCTCATCCTCCTCATAAGGGATCACCAATTCCTCCAAAAAGCGGGCGAGGGGAACCTCCGCCAGCGCCATCTGCGCGGCTACCCGCTCCTCCGCGCTCGCCGCCGCGATTCCCGCCAGTTCATCGCCCGACCGCTCCGGCGTGGCGCGCGCCAGCAAGGTTTTCAGGTCCGTAAATGCCCAGGATTTTGTGCCGATCCGGCAATGATAACTCATGGTGATGGTTCAAGGCGTCCCCCGGTTCCCTGGTTATGACTCTATCCCTGGCACGCTCCCAGCCATTCAGCAGAGTCCATGCCTTGAGGTTCCGGGGCCGGTGAGGAATTTATCCCGTCTCTGTAACTCTGAGCATTTGGCGTTTTCTCCGCTTACACGTTTCCGTAGAGAAAACGTCAGTTGACTGAGAAAAAACAGACAGTGTGGCGGAAAATCACCTGATTGATTGCAATCGAGAAAGGTTTGTCGGGGGCTGCCGCAGAGTTTTTCGAACGCGTCTCCAATCGTCCCAAATCCCTCATTGATAAATAAATACGGATTACCCGGTGGTTTTTTGCCGCCATTTGACCACCCGCCGGGAGCCCTCCAGTCCGCCTCCGGCACGGCGGATGCTAAAAGGCGGCGCAGGGAAGGGTAGTGAAAATGGATCACGGGCGGCAGCAAAAAATTCCACAGGGGAAACACAAAACACACCAATCCATCCAATCAATGAGCAAACTACAAACCTCGGGAGCCGACATCAGCGATGACGTGAAGCTCCTCGAAAGCATGGGATACAAGCAGGAGTTGAAGCGTCGCATGAGCGCGTTTTCCAACTTCGCCATCTCGCTTTCCATCATCTGCATCCTTGCAGGCGGCATTACGTCCCTGCAAATGGCGACCAGCGCCGTCGGCGGAGCCGCGGCGGGCATCATCTGGCCGCTGGGTTGTATCATCGGCCTTTGTATCGCCGCCACCATGGCGCAAGTCGCTTCGGCCTTCCCGACTGCCGGTGGTCTTTACCATTGGTCTTCAATCCTCGGCGGCAAAGGCTGGGGCTGGGCGGCCGCGTGGTTCAACCTCCTGGGGCTGATCTTTGTCACTGCGGCGGTCAATTTCGGCGCTTATCTGCTGGCCATCGGGTTGATCGGGCCCATGGTGGGCATTGATCCGGCCAAGCTCCCGGCCTGGGCTCCGCTGGTGGGCGTCAGCCTCATTACCGGCCTGCATGCCCTCTTTAATCACTTTGGGATCAAGCTGACGACGCTTCTGACGGACTTCAGCGGCTGGCTCATCATGGCCGTTGCGGTCGCGCTCACGGCTGCGCTCCTCATTTTCGGGCATCCGCATGATTTTGGACGCCTCTTCACCATCACCAATTTCAGCGGCGATGCGGGCGGCGGCGTTTGGTTCCAATCGAATAACCTCTTCCTGCTCATTCTTCTCGCGCTGCTCTACCCGTGCTACACGCTGACCGGTTACGATGCCTCTGCCCACACGTCCGAGGAGACGGTGGACGCTGCCCGAAATGTCCCGAAAGGCATCCTGCGCTCGGTGATTGTCTCCGGCATCTTTGGCTGGGTCATGGTTTGCGCGTTGGTACTCGCACTGCCCAGTGTCGCGGATGGCGCAAAGCAGGGGGGTAACATCTTCTTCTGGCTCATGGACCAGGTGATCCCCAACGGTTTGAAAGTGCCGCTGGAAGTGCTCATCGTGATCGGCAACTTCCTTTGCGGCCTGGCCTGCGTGACTTCCACCTCGCGCATGATGTATGCCTTTGCCCGGGATGGCGGCCTGCCCTTCAGCGGACAGCTCAAGAAAATCTCCGAGGCGCATACCGTGCCGGTGAATGCGATCTGGACCACCGCGATTGTCGTCGTCCTCTGCACCGCTTACGCCCAGGCTTACGCCGTGCTCTCCGCCGTCTGCGTCATCTTCCTCTACATCAGCTACCTCATGCCCGCCGCTGCCGGCATCTTCGCTTATGGGAAGACTTGGACCAAGATGGGCCCGTTTGACCTCGGCGCACCGTTGTATAAAACCCTCTGCGTCCTCGGCCTCATCGGTCTGGTCGGCGTGAGCTACGCGGGCATGATTCCCAATCCCGCCGGTTCGCCGCCCCTCGCGCTCTACGCCACTGGCGGAGCCATGTTCGCTCTCGTCATCGCCTGGTTCGCCGGCGTCCGCAAAGTCTTCGCCGGCCCGCCGATGCTCGCGCAGGAGCCACCCGTGGCCGAGCCCGAGCTCATCCCTGGTGCCGACCTCGAAGGCGCTTAAACGGTCCGTTCATCACGAGCCTCAGTCGCTCCTGAATCTCCAAGCGAACCCGCTGTCGGCCAGTCCGGCAGTGGGTTCTGCAATTTTCCCCCTCCACTCTGCGTCTCAGCGTCTCAGCGGTGAAAATCTCCTCAATCCACAAATCCCTGCGCGATTGGCATCCGCCTTCCGAGCCCAAAGGCCCGGCTCGTCACCCGCAATCCCGGCGCCGCCTGCTCGCGCTTCCACTCATTGAGATCCACCCGGCGCGCCACCCAGCGCACGGTCTTTTCATCCAGCCCGCATTTTTCGATGATGTCGCGCGCCGTCATCATCTCCTCGACATAGAGCTTCAAAATCTCGTCCAGCTCCTCATACGGGGGGAGGGTATCCTGATCGGTCTGGTTCGGCCGCAGTTCCGCACTCGGCGGCTTCTCGATTGTATTGGCGGGGATGATCTCCCGCTCGCGGTTGATCCACCGCGCCAGCTCGTAAATTTTCGTCTTCGGCACATCGCTGATCACCGCCAGGCCGCCCGCCATGTCGCCGTAAATCGTGCAATAGCCCACCGCCAGCTCGCTCTTGTTGCCGGTGGTCAGCAGCAAATGGCCGAACTTGTTGCTCAGCGCCATCAGCAGGGTGGCGCGAACGCGTGGCTGGATGTTCTCCTCGGTCACATCCTCTTCCTTTCCGGCGAAAATCCCGCGCAACGTCTCGCGCAACGCCCCGAACGCGGGCTGGATTGGCAGCACCTCATAATGAATGCCCAGGTTCCGCGCCAACGCCGCCGCATCGTCCAGGCTGTGCTGACTCGAAAACTGCGAAGGCAGCGCCACGCCCAGCACATTCTCCGGCCCCAGCGCCGCCGCCGCCAGCGCCGCCGTGATCGCGGAATCAATCCCGCCGCTCAAGCCCAGCACCACCGAGCGGAATCCACATTTTTGCACATAATCGTGCAGCCCCAGCGTGAGCGCATCGTAGAGTTCCTCCGGCTCGGTCTGATGCTCCGGCGGAAAAACCTTCACGTCATCCTCGATCGTCACCACCGCGATCTCCTCGCGAAAGGGCGCCAGTTGTGCCACACATTGACCGGCCGCATTCAACACCAGCGAATTGCCATCGAAGATCAACTGATCGTTCCCGCCCACCGCGTTGCAATAAACAATTGGCACCGCATGGGCCTCCGCAATCTTCGCGAGCATCGTCAGCCGCTGGGCCGGTTTTCCCAATGAAAATGGCGACGCGCTTAGATTCAAAATCAGCTCCGCTCCTTGCCTGACCAGACTCTCCACCGGCGAAACTGGATACAGCCGACGCGGCAAAAAATCTTCGGTCCAGATATCCTCGCAAATCGTGATCCCGATCCGCCGCCCGCACAGTTCCAGCGGCTCCGTCGCCGTCGCCGGCTCGAAATAGCGGTCCTCGTCGAAAACGTCGTAGGTCGGCAGGAGTGATTTATAAATCTTCCGCAGCGGCTGCCCGCGTTGCAGCACCACCGCCGTATTGCGAAACGGCTGGCCCGCGCCCTCATTGAAATCCACCGTTCCCACCACCAGCGGAACCTCACCGATTTCCCCAGTCATCGCCGCCAGCGCCTCGAGGGCGAGGGGAACGAACCGGCTTTTGAACAGCAAATCCAGTGGCGGATACCCCGTCAGCGCCAGTTCCGGCGTCAGCACCAGTTCGGCCCCCGCTGCCACCGCCTCGCGATAGGCCGCCAGAATTTTCGCCGCATTGCCACTGAGATCGCCCACCGTGGGGTTCATTTGCGCTAAACCGATTTTCACCCGGTCAATCTACGCACCCACCCCCAAAGAAGTCGAGGGCGAGAAATTTTGAAACAGGAAGCCAGGAATCCAAAAAGAAGGCAGCAAGCAGGAAAAACTTTTCCTGGGTTTCTGGCTTCCTGCTTCATTCTCCCCTCCCTCTGTGTCCTCTGTGGCTAATTTCCCATGGAATGGTCATTCGTCATTGGTCATTGGGCATTTTCGGTGTAGTTTCCCGTTTATGCTTCCGTGGTTCGACAACCAGTTTCCGCTTTACCTCGCGCCGATGGCCGGGGTGACGGATACCATTTTCCGCCAGCTCACCAAGGAGTTCGGCGCGGATGTCGTGGTTACGGAATTTGTCTCGGCCGAGGGGATTTTCCGCCGCAACGAGCGCACCATGGAATACCTGGAATTCACCGATTCCGAGCGTCCGTTGGGCGTGCAGATGTTCGGGGCCAATCCCGAGCACATGGCCGAGGCCGCCCGCATCATCGTGGACTGGAAGCGCCCCGATTTTATTGACATCAATTTCGGCTGCCCGGTGAACAAGGTCGTCTCCAAGAATGGCGGCTCCTCGCTCCTGCGCGACTGCCCGCTCCTGGAAAAAGTCGCCTCCACGATTGTTAAAGCGGTCGCCCCGCTGCCCGTCACCGCCAAGATTCGCATCGGCTGGGATCGCGCCACCATCAATGCCGTCACGACCTCCCGCATCCTCGAAGCCAGCGGCATCCAGGCCATCGCCGTGCATGGGCGCACCAAGGACCAGGGCTACAGCGGCGAGGCCGATTGGGATGTCATCGCCCAGGTCGTGCAGGCCGTCCGGGTGCCGGTCATCGGCAATGGCGACATCGTCACCGCAGCCGATGTGCAGCGCCGACGCGCGCAAAGTAACGTCGCTGGGATCATGATCGGCCGGGGCGCGATGAGCTCTCCGTGGGTCTTCCGCGAGATCAAGCACACCCTCGCCACCGGCGAGGTCGCGGCCACCATGCCGCTCGAAGACCAGTGGGCCTTTATTCGTCGCCATTGCGAACTCGTCATTGCCGCCGAGGGCAGCGAACCGCACGCCATGTCCTCCATGCGCTCGCGGCTCATGGCCTACTCCCGGGGCATGCCCGAGGCTCGCCGTCTGCGCGAACGCTTTGCCAAGGTTGCCGCACTGGCGCAACTCGACGAAATCATCAACGATTCGCTGGCCGCCGCTTGCACGGAACCACTGGCTGCGACATAAGTTTTCATCCATGAGCACACCGACGCCAGCCGCCATCAACATCAAGATGGGCAATGAAAAGCTGCTCCGCCTCACCGAAAAGGCCGGGCAAAAGCTTTCCTCGCTCCTTACGAAGCAGGGACGCCCACAGGGTGCGCTCCGCGTGGCCGTCATCGGCGGCGGTTGCTCGGGCCTGCAATACAAGATGGACCTCGTCGATGGCCCCGCCAATCGCGACATCATGGTGCAATCCCAAAGCGTCCGCGTCGTCATCGACCCCAAGAGCGCTCTTTTCGTCAGCGGCTCGGAACTCGACTTCAGCGAAGACCTGCAAAAAGGCGGCTTCAAGGTCACCAACCCCAACGCCGCCGCCACCTGCTCCTGCGGCGAAAGCTTTGCCGCCTAACCCCTCTATAACAGCGTCATCCCGAGTGTAGCGCAGCGAAGTCGAGGGATCCCGTAATAGTGGCCTGAGAGCTCCGCTTGCAACCCGAGCCTCTCGACTTCATGCCTGATTCCCTCATCAACCTCTTCACCATCCTCGAAGAACAGCCCCGCCCATGGCTTGACTCGGAGGCGCTAAAAGAGAAATTCCACCGCCTTGGCGCCATCCAGCATCCAGACCTCGCCAGTGGATCTGCCGAACAGTTTGCCCGCCTGAACGAAGCCTACCGGGTGCTTTCCGATCCGGCCCTCCGGCTTCGGCATTTCATCGCGGTTCAATTTCCTGATTACGCTTCGCCAGCCAACTCCGCCACGCCCGCCGATTTTGCGGATCTTTTCATGGAAATCGGCCGCCTCCAGCAACAAGCCCGCCAATTCCGCGATCGCGAAGCCGCGACCCAGTCGCCCCTCGCGAAAGCGCTCTTGATCTCTGAGCAAACCGCTCTGCGCACCCGCCTCGAATCTACCCTCACCACCGTCACTACCCGCCAAAGCGATCTCTTTGCCACGCTCCAACGATTCGCCCAATCCCATCCCCCCCTCACATCCGATCCAACCCTCCCCCCACAGCTTGCCGCCATCGCGGCCCGACTCACTTTCCTCGCCCGCTGGCAGGCTCAACTCCGCGAGGCCATCTTTTCTTTGGCCTAGGCCGTGTTCACGAATTGGTCGGAGTCCCGGAGGGACGTTGGAAATTAGCCGGTGGTGAAGCGAAGCGAAACCACCGGTTTACGATCCAATAAAACCATCCGCCCCGAAGGGTCGGTGGAAA
>Ga0157374_10000032_pt1 | contig 202485 bp, 180 predicted proteins | sample M25metaG_FD_115308 | JGI IMG/M metagenome (GOLD analysis project Ga0157374, IMG submission 115308) | Miscanthus rhizosphere microbial communities from Kellogg Biological Station, Michigan, USA - M2-5 metaG | ecosystem: Host-associated > Plants > Roots > Rhizosphere > Soil | place: USA...
CGGAACACGAGTTCGCCATTCTCCGCGTGGACCGTCGGCAGCGCGCCGAGCTCCAGCGCACGCATGAAGCTGTTCACGAGCACTTCGTCGTCGGCCATGATCGCGTTCTTGTAGGCCATGAAGTGCTTGAAACTCGAAACCCCATGTTCGTTCACGAGCGTGCCCATGTCGCGATGAACGGACTCGTCCCACCAGGTCACCGCGACATGAAAGCCGTAGTCGGCCGCGGCCTTCTCGGCCCAGCCGCGCCAATCCTCGAACGCGCTCATGAGCGGCTGCTGCGGATTGGGGATCACGAAATCGATGATGCTCGTCGTGCCGCCCGCCAGACCGGCTGCCGTCCCCGTGAAGAAATCGTCGCTGGCCCGCGTACCCATGAACGGCAACGCCATATGCGTGTGCGGATCGATGCCACCGGGCATCACATACTGCCCGCCCGCATCGATGACAGTCGCACCGGACGGCACATCGAGATCGAGCCCGATCTGCGCGATCGTGCCGCCCGCCCCGCCGTCGTGACACAGCACATCGGCCCGATAAGTGTCGTTCGCGTCGACCACGGTGCCACCGCGAATCAGGATTGCCATTTGTATGTCTCCTATCCGATGCAATGCCGCCAATGGGAATTGATGTTCCTACGCGCTGGCGATGCGCGGATTCGCTCGATTGCCAAGCCGCATCCAGATGCCGTAAACGAGCGCGGCTAATGCGAGACCGACGAACCAGGCGTAGGTATAGATTCCTTTGAACACATCGGGCACGTTCGCAAACACCGATGGAAAGGCCGTATTGAGGAAGCCGGGCAGATTCGGCAACACGCCGACCAGCAGTGCAGCGACAGCGGCTGGATTCCAGCCGCCCACGTACGAATATTCGCCGTTTTCGTCGAAGAGTTCGCCATGGTCGAGCCGCGTGCGCCGCACGAGAAAGTAGTCGACCATCATGATGCCCGCCACCGGACCGAGCAGCGCCGAGTATCCGACCAGCCACGTGAAAATGTAGCCCTGCGTGGTCGCGAGAATCTTCCAAGGCATCATGACGATTGCAATCGTCGCGGTGATAAGACCACCGGTCTTATATGACACTGCTCGCGGCCAAAGACTCGAGAAATCGTATGCCGGACCGACGAGGTTGGCGGCGAGATTGCAGCACATCGTATCGAGCGTGAGGATGATCAGCGCGAGCCCGACGCCGATACCGGTCATGCGGCTCGTCAGATCGATCGGATCCCAGATCGCCTTGCCGTAGATGACGACCGTGGCCGAGGTCACCACCACGGAGATGACGGAGAGCAAAGCCATCGGTAACGGCAGGCCAATTGCCTGCCCCACCATTTGATCGCGCTGGGTGCGTGCGAAGCGCGTGAAATCGGGAATGTTCAGCGCCAGCGTGGCCCAGAACCCGACCATCGCAGTCAGGCTCGGCCAGAACGTCGCCCAGAATTGCCCGGCCTTCTTGCCGCCCGCCACGAACTGGGATGGCGTCGACAGCATCGAGCCGACACCGCCCGCTTTGGACGTCGCCCACCAGACGAGCGCCACGCACATCACGACCTTGATCGGCGCGGACCAACTTTCGAGCCAGCGGATCGAATCGGTGCCGTTGACGATGAAATAGATCTGGATGCCCCAGAAAAACAGAAAGCAGGCCGCCTGCCCGGCCGAAATGCCGAGCACCGCGATCGGCGCGCCTTGCAAGCCGTTGCCGGTCAGGATGTTGAGCAGCGTATAGATCGCGCTGCCGCCGAGCCAGGTCTGAATCCCGTACCAGCCGCAGGCGACGATCGCACGCAATAACGCGGGCAGTTTGGCGCCTTGTGTACCGAACGAGGCGCGCACCAGCACGGCGTAGGGAATCCCGTGCTTCGCACCCGCATGGCCGATCAGCAGCATCGGCACGAGGACGATCACGTTGCCGAGCAGTACGGTCAGCACGGCTTGCCACGGCGACATGCCCTGATCGGTCAACCCGGCCGCCAGCATGTACGAGGCGATGTTCATCACCATGCCAACCCATAGCGCCGCGAAGTGATACCACTTCCAGGTTCGGCGAGCCGGGTCGGTCGGCGCAAGGTCGTCGTTGTAGAGCGGGCTCGCAGCCAAGCCCGGCTGCATGACGGCATCGCTGCTTCCTACGGACTGATTCATTGGGTTCTCCCGTCGTCGCCTGCGTGCCATGCGCACGTATCGACTATCAAATGGCCGGCGCGCCGTCTCACGCGGCGCGTCCGGGCTCGCGTCAGGCCGCTTGCGCAGGAACGCCGGCCTCGTCCTGCGTGCGCGCCGGGTTGTTCGGATGCGTGGTCCAATTGGAATAGGCGCCACTGTCGACGCGCTCCATCGTGATGCATTGATCGACCGGGCAGACGTGCATGCAAAGATTGCACCCGACGCACTGGTCGTCGATCACTTCGAAATGGCGCACGCCGTCCTTTTCTCGTGTAATGGCCTGATGCGAGGTGTCTTCACAGGCGATATGGCAGAGCCCGCATTGGATGCAGCGCGACTGATCGACGCGCGCCTTGATGTCGTAGCTCATGTTCAGGTACTTCCAATCCGTCACGTTCGGCACCGCACGGCCGCGGATGTCGTCGAGCGTCGCGTAGCCCTTTTCATCCATCCAGTTCGAGAGCCCATCGGCAAGATCCGAAACGATCCGAAAGCCGTAATGCATCGCGGCGGTGCAGACTTGCACACTGCCGGCGCCCAGCACGATGAACTCGGCCGCGTCGCGCCATGTCGTGATACCGCCGATGCCAGAAATCGGCAAACCCGGCGTCTCGCTGTCGCGCGCGATTTCGGCCACCATGTTGAGCGCGATCGGCTTCACAGCCGGGCCGCAATAGCCGCCGTGCGTGCCTTTGCCGTCGACGGTCGGCATGGGTGCCATCTGATCGAGATCGACGGCGACAATCGAATTGATCGTGTTGATCAGCGATACGCCATCGGCACCGCCCTTGAATGCGGCGCGCGAGCCGAGGCGGATGTCGGTGATGTTGGGCGTGAGCTTCACGAGGCACGGCAGCCGCGTACCCTCCTTGACCCAGCGCGTGACCATTTCGATGTATTCGGGCACCTGACCGACGGCGGAGCCCATGCCGCGTTCGCTCATGCCATGCGGGCACCCGAAATTGAGTTCCACGGCATCGGCGCCGGTATCTTCGACACGCGGCAGAATCCATTTCCAGTCCTGCTCGTTGCAAGGCACCATCAACGAGACGATCAGCGCGCGATCGGGCCAATCGCGCTTGACCTGCTCGATTTCGCGCAGATTGACCTCGAGCGGGCGATCGGTGATCAACTCGATATTGTTGAGCCCCGCGATGCGCTGCCCGTTCCATTGCACAGCGCCGTAGCGCGAACTGACGTTGACGACATGCGGATCGAGACCGAGCGTCTTCCAGACTACACCGCCCCAGCCCGCCTCGAAGGCGCGGTTGACGTTGTAGGCTTTGTCGGTTGGCGGAGCCGAAGCAAGCCAGAACGGATTCGGCGATGAAATGCCGGCAACGGTACAGCGAAGATCGGCCATGGTCGGCTCCGTGGGGCGAAGGCTGGGAAAAAATCGGGCTGAGCGCGTCAGGCCGCGTGCTTGGCCGTGCGGGCGAAATGCCGGTCCATCGATTCGGCCGCGAGCTTGCCGTCCTGCACGGCCTGGACCGTCAGATCGAGGCCTTCACGCGCGGCGCAGTCGCCACCGGCCCAGACCTGCGCAAGCGAGGTACGGCGTTCGTCGTCGACGACGATGCGCCCGCCATCGAGCGTGAGAACCTCGCGATCGATGCCGTCAGCGACAAGCTTCTGTCCGATCGCCTTCAGTACCATGTCGGCCTCGATGGCGAAACGCTCGCCCGTGTCGATGAGGCGGTGCGATTCGTCTTCGCGGGTGCGCTCGAATTCCACGCCGGTCACATGGCGTCCGTCGCCGTCCGCAATGAGGCGCAGCGGCCGCGCGCACAGCACGATCGTGACGCCTTGCTTTTGCGCGAATTCGCGCTCGGCCCACGTCGCACTCATCGCCTCCACCCCACGCCGGTAGACCATCGTCACGCTCTCGGCACCGAGCTTGCGGCTTTGCACCGCGGCATCGACGGCCGTATTGCCGCCGCCGATGACGACCACGCGACGGCCGACGGGTAAGGTCGATTTGTCCTTTGCCTGACGCAGCCGCGCGATGAACGCGATGGCGTCTTCGACGCCGACCAGCCCTTCGCCCTCGATACCGACCGCCTTGACACCCGCGAGCCCCACTGCGAGAAAGACCGCGTCATGCTGCTGACGCAACTCCGCCAGGTCGATGTCACGCCCCAGCGCTGCACCGGAGCGCCATTCGATGCCGCCGACCGACAGCAGCCATTGCACCTCGCGCTGCGCGAAGTCGTCGACGGTCTTATAGGCGGCAATGCCGTATTCATTGAGGCCGCCTGGCAACGCATGCGCATCGAAAATCGTTACGCGATGGCCCGACAGCGCAAGACGATGCGCACAGGCGAGCCCGGCCGGTCCCGCACCGACCACGGCGATGCGGCGCCCCGTCTCGGGCGCGCGCGCAAAGAGCGGCTCGCCTCGGGCCATGGCCCAGTCCGTCGCATGCCGCTGCAACGCGCCGATCCGTACCGGTTCGTTGTCCTGATCGTTTCGAACGCACGCGCCTTCGCACAGAATCTCGGTCGGGCAGACCCGCGCGCACATGCCGCCGAGCGGATTGGCCGACAGAATATCGCGCGCCGCGCCCTTCAGGTTCCCATTGCCGATCTTGCGAATGAAGCCGGGGATGTCGATTTGCGTCGGACAGGCATGCACGCAGGGCGCGTCGTAGCAATAGTGGCAGCGGCTGGCCGCAACCGCTGCCTCCGTGGCGTTCATGAGCGGCGCGATATCGGCAAACTCGCAAGCCAACTGAGCCGCGTCAAGCCGGCCGGCGGCAATATCGCCGGTTTTCTTGATGGTCATGCGTGCTCCTTCGCAAGAGGGACGACAGGACTGGACGACGTAAAGCAGCAGCCGATCAAACCGCGTGCGTCAGACGGCCTCGCATGCGCGCTCGAGCATCGCGTGCAACAGCACGTTCGCGCCCGCCTCGATCCATTCGGGTGTGGCATCCTCGATTTCGTTATGGCTGATGCCGTCGACGCAGGGGACGAACACCATCGATGTCGGGGCCACCTGCGCGAGATAGCAGGCGTCGTGTCCGGCGCCCGACACCATGTCGCGATGCGAATAGCCGAAGCGCTGTGCGGCACGCCTGACCGATTCGACGCAGGCACGATCGAACGCAACGGGTGCGTAATAAAAGATCTGGTCGAGCGCGGTTTCCAGACCGATGCCGTTGGCGATGTCGGCTACGCCCTGGCGCAGCTCGGCGTCCATTTGCGCGAGTACGGCATCGTCGGGATGGCGAAAGTCGACAGTGAAAAAGACGCGCCCTGGAATGACGTTGCGCGAGTTCGGATAAACCTGCATCATGCCGACCGTTGCGCAGGCAAGCGGTGCATGAGCCAGCCCGATCCGGTTGACCAGATCGACGACGCGTGCGGCCCCGAGCAGCGCATCGCGGCGGCGCGGCATCGGCGTAGGGCCCGCATGTGCCTCCTGCCCGGTCAGCACGATTTCGTACCACCGCTGCCCTTGCGCATCGGTGACGACACCGATCGTCTTGTCCTCGGCCTCCAGAATCGGGCCCTGCTCGATATGCAGTTCGAACGCCGCGTGGATCGGCCTGCCGCCGCAGGGCACGTCGCCCGCATAGCCGATCCGCTGCAGTTCCTCGCCAATCGTTTTGCCCTCGATATCTTTGCGCGAGAGCCCGTACTCGAGCGTAAAAACGCCGGCGAATACGCCTGAGGCCACCATCGCCGGGGCAAAGCGCGAGCCTTCCTCATTGGTCCAGATGACGGCCTCGACCGGATGCTCCGTTTCGATGCGATGATCGTTGAGCGTGCGAATCACCTCGAGCCCGCCGAGCACGCCGTAAATGCCGTCGAACCGGCCGCCGGTGGGCTGCGAATCGGCATGCGAGCCCGTCATGACCGGAGCCGCGTCGGGATGACGACCCGCGCGCCGCATGAAGACATTGCCCATCTGATCGACGCTGACCGTACAGCCGGCTTCCTTCGCCCAACTGACGATCAGATCGCGCCCTTGCCGATCGAGATCGGTCAACGCAAGGCGGCATACACCGCCTTTCGCTGTCGCGCCGATCTTCGCCATCGTCATCAGGCTGTCCCACAGGCGCTGGCCGTTGACCTTCATCGACGTATCGATGCCGCGCTCTGTCATTGCACTCGTGCTCATCGGACGCGCTCCTTATCGAAATCGGACGATTGGCATGCCTGACCATCGCATCGGAATCGCGCATTGCATTGAAGTACGTGCTTCATCGATTTCATCGTTTCAATGCGGATCGAATCCTGTCCGATTGGACAGGTTTTAGAACATTGGCCTCGACTTTGCAATCTTTTCTTTATTCGGGCGATGACGAGACCGTTGACGTTCGTGTCCGTAGGCGTGGTACCGCCGCTTGCCGTAATGTTGCGACTACAATGGGACCGGACGCGGCATAGGATCGAACAAGGCGCTTACATGAAGATCGACGACCGACGAGCGGCGATGGCCGAACACTCCGACGCGCAATCGGACCCACCGATATTGCGACGCCGCAAGGCACATATCCGGCTGTCCAACGAAGCGCATTTGCTCGCTTGCGCCGAGGCCGTGTTTGCCGAGCGAGGCCTCGAGGGGGCGAGCACGGCCATGATCGCCGAGCGTGCCGGCGTGCCGAAAGCCAACGTGCACTACTACTTTCCGACGAAACTAGCGCTCTATCGCCGCGTGCTGGACGACGTATTCGAGGAATGGCATTGCGCGGCCAATACGTTCGATTCGAGCGACAACCCTGTCGAAGCGATAGAAGGATATGTGCGAGCGAAGATGGCGCTCTCGCAACGCCGCCCACTCGGATCGAAGGTCTGGGCCAGCGAGATCATTCAAGGCGCCACGCATATGCAGGATATTCTTTCGGAACGCGTCAAGCCGTGGATGGAAACGCGCGTCGTCGTCATCAACGATTGGATTGCGCGCGGGCTGCTCGCACCGATCGATGCGCGTGCACTGCTTTATTTGATCTGGGCTGTCACGCAGCACTACGCTGATTTCGATGCGCAGATCAAGGCGCTTTCAGGCAAACGTGCGCTGTCGAAAAAAGCGTTTGCAGCGCTGACTGACGATGTCGTGGCCCTGGTGATCCGTGCATGTGGGGCGAGAGCGCCATAGGTCAGACTTAAGACACCACAAAGCCAGGAATGGATTGTCGTCCGAGCGCGCAGCGTGAATCGCGCCGGGGACATTGTGGATGCCGCAACCAATCCCTGGCGAAAGCCATGGCCCCCGATCCTTGCGAAATTGCCCGGCGGTCATCAGCACATACGCTTCTTCAGGCGGATGACTGTGATCGGGGTAGCGGACGTCAGGCTTCATGATCGTAAAGCCAAGCTGAAGATCGGACCGTTCCTCGGTGCCGCCTGGGCCGCAAATCGTGCCGTTCGCATGGCCCTCCAAAAAATTCGTATCTGACTTATTCGATCACCGTACGAGCGTCAGCACCGCTTTAATCGCCCATAAGCACAGCTGATCAGCGACGGGCGTTACGCGCAGCCTCCAAGTGCAGCGCCAGAAAATCGACAAATGCGCGAATCCTCGTAGACATCTGAAACCGCTGCGCATAGACAGCGTAGATGTCAGCGCTCGGCGTGTCATACCCCGGCAAAACGGCGACGAGCCGTCCATCGGCCAGATACTCGTCGATGTCCCACTCGGCGCGCATGAGGATGCCGTGACCGTCGAGCGCCCACTTCACGGCAATCTCGCCATCGTTTGTCGTCAGGTTGCCGTTGATTCTCACCGTTTCCGTCTTGCGCGCAGCCCCTCTCCCCGACGTGAGCCGCCATACACCGTAAGCTTCGTCGCCCTGGCGAATGCCGATACAGTTGTGCTTCGCCAGATCGCGCGCGCTCGCCGGCATACCGTGCGAGGCGATATAAGACGGCGCTGCGCATAGAAGCCTGCGATTCAGCGCGAGCCTGCGGGCCACCACGCGTGTATCGGGCGGCTCACCGAAGCGGATGCAAACATCGAAAGTGTCCTCTGTCAGCGGCGGCGGCGTTACCGAGAGCTGAAGCTGCACCGATACCTGCGGGTACTGCGTGACGAAGCGCGATATCGCCGGCCCGATGTGGCTTCGCCCAAAACCGAGCGTCGCATTGACGCGCAGCAATCCCTTCGGCGTCTTCTTGACGCTACCGAGCAATTCCGAGAGCTCGCCTATCTCGTCCAGAATGCGGCGCGCATGCGCGAGATAGAGTTCGCCTTCCGGCGTCAGCATCATGCGCCGGGTCGTGCGATTGACGAGCGCGACACCGGCGCGCCGCTCCATCTGAGTGAGCCGCTTGCTGACGGCAGCCGCTGTCAGTCCGAGCTCACGCGCAGCGGCACTGAGGCTCCCCGAAGCCGCGAGCGTCGAAAAGAAGCTGAGATCGGACGGAAGAACGGTTTCCGACATGGCACGACTTGTGAATTCAAGTTAAGAATGCTTTGAGTTTAGCATCGGCTACTGCACCGGAGGTTGGGTTAAGTTTGGCGTCCTGAACACAACGTTTCGAGGATGCAACATGAAGACGTACCGTATCGCGGCGATTCCCGGCGACGGCATAGGCAAGGAAGTGATTCCCGCCGGCAAACAAGTGCTCGAAGCACTCGCGAAGACCGCCGAGCGGTTCGCATTCGAATTCGAGGACTTCGATTGGGGCGCCGACTACTATCGCAAGCACGGCGTCATGATGCCGCCCGACGGTCTTGACGCGCTGCGCGGCAAGGATGCCATCCTGTTCGGCTCCGCGGGAGATCCCGACGTTCCCGATCACATCACGCTGTGGGGGCTACGCCTGAAAATCTGCCAGGGGCTCGATCAATACGCGAACGTACGGCCCACGCGCATTTTGCCCGGCATCGATGCGCCGCTCAAACGATGCAGGCCGGAAGACCTCGATTGGGTCATCGTGCGGGAGAACTCCGAAGGCGAGTACTCCGGCATCGGTGGACGCGTGCATCAAGGTCATCCGATCGAGACGGCGACGGATGTATCGATTCTCACGCGCGCCGGCGTCGAGCGCATCATGCGGTTCGCTTTTCGGCTCGCCCAGTCGCGCCCGCGCAAGCAACTCACCGTCATTACCAAAAGCAACGCGCAGCGACACGCGATGGTCATGTGGGACGAGGTGGCGCTTCAGATTTCGACAGAGTTTCCCGACGTCAAGTGGGACAAGGAACTCGTCGACGCTTCGACGGCACGCATGATCAATCGTCCCGCCTCGCTCGATACGATCGTCGCGACGAATCTGCACGCGGATATTCTCAGCGATCTCGCTGCCGCGCTGGCCGGCAGCCTCGGTATCGCGCCGACGGGCAACATCGATCCCGAGCGCCGCTACCCGTCGATGTTCGAGCCGATCCACGGCTCGGCATTCGACATCATGGGCAAAGGCCTGGCCAATCCCATCGGCACTTTTTGGTCCGCCGTCATGATGCTCGAGCATCTCGGCGAGTTCGATGCTGCGAAGCGCTTGATGCACGCAATCGAAGCCGTCACGGCGAATCCAAAGCTCCACACCGGGGACCTCGGAGGCAGTGCGACCACGGCGCAAGTCACCGAGGCGATCTGCACAATCGTCGCGGTCAGCGAGGCGACAGCCTAGGGCAAAAGCCCAGCCGCAGATGCAGGACAGAGCGCGCCGTATGCAGCGGCGCGCCATGAAAAGTTGTACCTAAGGAGGAGACATGAGCATCGACCTCGAGCATCGGGTCACGCGGAAACTGATGTTGCGCATCATCCCGTTCGTGATGCTGCTCTACTTCGTCAGTTTTCTCGATCGCGTCAACGTCGGATTCGCAGCAATGACGATGAACAAGGCCATCGGTCTCTCGCCGAGCGCATTCGGTTTCGGAGGCGGCCTGTTCTTCATCGGCTACTTCCTGTTCGAAGTCCCATCCAACCTCATCCTTCACCGCGTGGGCGCCCGTATCTGGATTGCGCGTGTGATGATCAGCTGGGGCATCGTATCCGCCGCTTCCGCCTTCGTCGTGGGCCCCGCGAGCTTCTACGCCATGCGTTTTCTTTTGGGCGTCGCCGAGGCCGGCTTCTTTCCGGGCATCATCCTCTATCTGAGCCTCTGGTTCCCGGCGAAGCAGCGTGCGGTAGCGGCCGCATGGTTCATGGCGGCCGCGCCGATCTCGACGGCGATCGGCTCCCCCGTTTCGGGCGCCATCATGCAGTTGCCGTCGATGTGGGGGCTGGCCGACTGGCAGATGCTCTACGTTCTGGAAGCGATGCCGGCTATCGTCCTCGGCTTCGTCGTGATGAAGTTCCTGACCGACGCACCCGCGCAAGCGCAGTGGCTGAACCTGGACGAACGCCGCTGGCTGATGGCGAAGCTCGACGCCGAAAGCGGCATGACGAAGGCACAGTCCGGCCATACCGCCGGCGCAATTGGCGCGTTGCGCAATCCGCGCGTCCTCACGCTCGCTTTGATCTATTTCGGAACGTCGGCCGGACTCTACACGCTCGGATTGTGGGCGCCGCTGATGATTCGTCAGTTCGGCTTTACACCGCTGGAGACAGGGCTGATCAACGCCATTCCGAGCGTACTTGCCGTCATCGGGATGATCGTCTGGGCGAGGCACTCCGACAAAACGCAAGAGCGCACCTGGCATGTCGTCATACCCTGCGCGCTCGGCTGCCTCGGCTTCGTCTTCGCGGGGCAGGCCAGCACGGCACTTTTCGTCGTGCTCGCGCTCGTCGTCGTCAACGTCGGGATCAGCGCCGCCAAGGCGCCGCTGTGGGCAATCCCGAGCATGTTTCTTTCCGGCGCCGGCGCGGCAGCCGGCATCGCGATGATCAACTCGATCGGCAATCTCGGCGGGTTCGTCGGTCCTTTCGTGATCGGTTGGCTAAAGGTTGTGACGGGCGGTTATGCGGCAGGCCTCTACTTCGTGGGCGCAACGCTCGCCGTATCCGCGATCGTTACCCTGTTGCTCAGCCGTAAAGGCAACCCAACTCGAGGCAGACGATCGACCCGCAGCAGCGAGTCAGTCTGAGCGTCGAGGGGTGCGGCGCATCGGTTGCGATGTCGAAGCCCCCCACTGCTTTTCGTCGAGAAGCCGGTCGAACAATCGCTTGCGTACCGACTCGCTCAATGCCGACATGCCCAGCAAGGCATGAAAAGCGATGCCGCTGGCCGCGAAGTATCGCAACATCGACAAATCCGGGTCGGCCGCGTCGTCTCGCAAGGCTTGCATGACCGCCTTGTCCGAGGTCTTGAGTTCTTCACGGAGGGTTGGGCTTTCGATCAGGGCGGCAAGCCCTGCACGGGCCACGGAAGATGGCTGTTTGATGGCCTCCCTGTAAATCGCTATCTGGGCCGCGAGGATCGGTTCGTCCTTGGCGGAGCCCTCCTTCGCCAGATAGTCAGTCGCGATCTGCTCGAACTGCTGCCGCTGATAGTCGAGAAGCGCGCATAACACGCCATGCCGCGTTTTGAACTGATGCAGAAGGCCACCCTTGCTGATGCCGCTTTCACGCGACAATGAATCGAACGTCAGTCCTCCAACACCATCCCGCGCAAGGATGGTGAGCGCAGCTTCGATTGCTTTCCTGCGGGATATCTCCGAGCGTGTCTGATTATCCATGGTCGATATCAATTGCGCCGCGACGATTGCGGCGGGGACGTGAGGGCTATTCAAGCCGGCCCGCGCCATTGTACCGTCGCATCTGCCACAAAAACAATCCGTCTAGACGGTTTACATCGAAACGTTGCGGTGCTACCGTTCGGTCTCGTCGATTCCGCCCGGAACCAAAGGGTTCCCCGGCTCCCACTGCCCTCGAGGAAAGCAAATGCTCAAAAAGAAAGTCGTCCCGCTTCTTGTCGCCGCCACTACTATTCTGGTCTTGTCAGCATGCGCCGGCGTGCAGCCCGTTCCCTACTCTGGCATCTCCTCATCCGCACAATTGCGGCAAAACCACGACGAGGATGCCGCGAAAGTGCCGTACAAATACACCGCCGCCACGGTTTGGTCGCGATACACGCAGGTTCAGCTGGATCCAGTCGTGGTGTATCAGGGCAGTGACAACCAATTCGGCGACCTGAAGGCCGACGACCGCGCTTTGCTTGCCGACTACATGGGTAACAAGTTTTCGGAAAAACTGGCCACTCGCTTTCAAATCGTGCAACAGCCGGGCCCCAACACGCTGCGCATCAAGTTGACCTTGACCGGCGCGGAAAAAACAAAACTGCTGGTTGGACAGTTCATGCATTTCGATCTGGCGGGCAATCTCTATAACGGCGTGCAGTCCGTGCGTGGCGGCCAGGGCGCATTCAGCGGCTCGGTGTCGTACGCCGTGGAGGTCTATGACAGCAGCAACGGCCACTTATTGAAGGCCTATGTGTCGAAGCAATATCCGAATGCCATGAACCTCGTGGCAGCCTTCGGATCGTTGGGCGCCGCGAAGACCGGCGTCGACAAGGGGGCTGACGCGCTCGTCACCGAGCTTCGCTAGACCCTTCATGGGGTCCGTGAGCCTGGAACACCGCCAGGGCCCCATTGATGAATAAGATCGTTGAAAAGGGGGCGGCAACCCATAGCAGTTACAGTCTTTCTTTTTTTGGCAAATCGCCGAATATCGAGCATCTGCCGACAAAACTTCGTTACCTGCCGCCCCCGCTCGGCGAACAAGCGCGTGGCGTTGACTACAATAAATTGAACGTCGTCACCCGTATCGGACATCAGCGGACGACGGCGCCACGCATCCGATCCTCCAACACACACGGACATCGGAATTTGATCGGCGTCGAAAGCGAGGGGGCTATCATGAAATTCATGCTGACGTTTACCTGGGCCCCGAACACGCAATCCCGGGCCGAAGCCATCGAACGATTTCAGAACACCGGTGGACTCCCGCCGGCCGGCGTCAAATTGCTCGGCCGATGGACGCGCGCGGACCTCAACGGCGGGTTCGACTTGCTGGAGACCGACGATGTGAAGGCGCTGACCGAATTCGCGTATATGTGGAGCGACTTAATGCAGCTCGACATCGCGCCGATCGTCGAAGATGCCGAGCTGGGAGAGGTTTTCGGACGTGCATTGAGGTAAAGCGTCCGTTGTTCCCCGCATCGATGCGATACGCGGGGAACGCAATCGCCCTAGCTTGGTTCAGCGCGGCGCAACCATGCCGGGCCAGACGATTTCCAGTTCCAATGCGATCGAACGGGCCAGCCCATCGAGGCCAGGAAACAGCGAAGCGTTGGTGATATTCATCCGATACAGCCATTTCATCGCATCCACGCGCACACTAGCGGGAAGCACGATTTTATGCAGCAGCTCCTCGCTGGCATCGTAGCCGTCGAGAATCTCCTGCAACGGCTTGTCGATGACGCCAGGCACAACGAACGTGCCGGACTGCGCGATCAGGCGATCGTCCATTTCGGTCGGCTCACCGAACCAGATCACTTCGTTGCAGTTGCAAAAGAAGTACTGATCGAAGCGGCCCTCAACGCGAGGATCGATGACGTCTCGCGTGAGACCGGGGTTTGCTCTCGGCAGCGCCCGGTTATTCCAGAGGGCCGGCGTGTTGAGCGCGAAAATCGCCGAATCGTCGACGGCACGCTCGAGCGCAAAAAATGCCGCCACGAATGGGCTCTTCGTGAAATCGAGGAGGCGCGTCGGTGCGCCGTGGTGCTGCATGAGCGCAAGACAGCGCAAGTCATTGACCAGCAGCGCCGGATGGTCGAGAAAATTGTGTGCCTTGCGCCGAAATACGCGAATGGCGCGCTCCTCACGGGCGCGCCATTCGCTTTTGTCATGCACATAGGCGCGCATGTACCGTGACAGCGAACTCTCGAGATGCCAAGCGGCGCTCTGCTGACCGCGAAACGCCCATCCATCGAGCCCGGATGTCAATTCCATAAACTGATTCCAACTGGATAGAACCGTCGTTTTCATATCGTCTTCCGGTAGTAACTAGCCGATGAGTGCCAATGCGCTCACTATAAAGCCCGGCATCGCAACGGGTGTCGGGCCCAGTGCATCGATCCCGTCTCGGAAAAGACCCGGATTGTCCAGATACAGTTATCCTTTGCCTTATCGTCTCACGAATCGAAGGAGCGCACTGCGCGTCATCGATCGAGTCGGCTGGACGGCTCCTAGTTCGACCGTTTATTCGGCGAAGATGAGGCGTTTTAGAGTCCAAACGTTTTTCTCAGGCTTGCATCGACGGGGCCGGCAGGCATGAAGCGGCGCAATTTGCTCAGAAGAGAGGCTTGTCCTTTCGGCGTGCGCCGCATTCTCCATTCGCCCAATGCGGCATCGACGATCGTGGTTGCGACGCCATCGGGCTCCGGCGCCTCGCTGACACTTTTTTGAATGGCGCGAGAAACGACTGCGCGCTCATCGTCGTAGGCTGCGATCTTGGACGCAGCATGGGGTGCATTGAGATCCAGATTGGTCTTGGTATAGGAAGGCTCGACCAGCACCACGCGGACTCCGAACTTGCGCACCTCATGATCCAACGTCTCGGACATTCCTTCGACGGCATGCTTGGAAGCCGAATAGAGCCCCATGTACGGAGCCGGAAGGAAGCCGAGCACGGAACTTATGTTGACGATTCTTCCCGCACGCTGCGCGCGCATATGCGGCAGCACCGCTTGTATCGTTCGCAAAACCCCAAAAACGTTGGTATCGAACAGTGCCTGGGCCTCCGCAACCGACGTTTCCTCGGTCGCGCCGAGCAAGGTCACGCCCGCGCTATTGATCAGCACGTCGATGCGCCCGGCTCGAGCGATGACGGCCTCGAATCCGCGTTGAACCGAAGTGTCGTCACGGATATCCATTTCGATCAGCACAACACCCGGTATGGGCTGTGCGTTTGCAGGATTACGTACCGTGCCGAATACCTGGCAACCTCGTTTGACGAACTTCTCTGCGGTGGCGCGCCCGATACCCGATGACACGCCGGTCACAACAACCACTTTGGAATTCGACATAGCAGTTCTCTTCTAGCAGGAATGAGGATAAAGAGCGGATCAGCCGCCCGGCGGGGTCGTGCATTCGAGGTTCATGACTTGGCGGCGAACTCGTCATCGAGCATCTCTTTCACGGACTGCGCGTGTTCGTGCGGGCCTATCCCCCGATCGTTCGTATCACGCGGCCTGATCTTGAACCAGATCGAATACATGGCCGGCAGGAACATCAGCGTCAAGATCGTTCCAGCCAACGTACCGCCGATCAATGTGTACGCGAGGGTTCCCCAGAACACCGAATGAGTCAGCGGGATAAAGGCGAAAATCGCTGCCAACGCGGTCAGAACCACCGGTCGCGCACGCTGCACGGTGGCTTCGACGAGCGCGTGAAACGGATCCAATCCCGCCCGTTCGTTTTCGCGAATCTGACCGATCAGAATCAGTGTGTTGCGCATCAGGATGCCCGAGAGCGCAATCAAGCCAACCAACGCATTGATACCGAACGGTTGGCGGAACAGAATCAGCGTCGGCACCACACCGATCAGCCCCAGCGGGCTGGTCAGGAACACCATGACCATCGCGGAGATGGAGCGCACCTGAAAGATGATGATGAGCAACGTAATCGCCAGCATGATCGGAAAGAGCGGCAACATGGCTTTCGTCGCTTTGCCCGACTCCTCGATCGAGCCCGCCTGCTCGATGCGATACCCGCTCGGCAGCTTGTCGACGATGGGCTGAAGCTGTTTGGTGATCGCCGCCGATACATCCGGGGGCTGCAAGCCATCGGCGATATCGCCGCGCACGGTGATCGTCGGCATACGGTCGCGCCGCCGCATGATCGGCTCTTCCATGCGCACCTCGATCTTGCCCACTTGCGACAGCGGGATGCGCTGCCCGTTGGCGCCCGCCAATGTGAAGTCGCCTATTTTGGCCGGGTCCAAGCGGGTGTCGCCGGCCGAGCGGGCGATAACTTGCACCGTACGAATGTCCTCACGTACGGTAGTGACAGGGACACCGGTCAGCAGGAATTGCAGCTGCTGCGCCACTGCGCTGGAGCTCAGTCCCACTGCCTGCAATCGGTCCTGCTGCAACGTGAAGTGCAGGCTGGGCGTGCGCGTGCCCCAGTCGGTGTTGACCGTGCGCATCATCGGGCTGGCATTCATCACGTGCTCAACTCGAGCCGCAATATCGCGCAGCTTGTCCGGATCGGGACCCGTGACGCGGTATTCAACGGGGAACGGCGAATACGGACCGAATACGAGTTGCGTCACGCGCACGCGCGCTTCGGAGGCCAGACCGTCGGCGACGGCTTGTCGCAACCGCTGCTTCAACGCGTCGCGCTCATCCTGACTGTCCGTGCGCACCACGATCTTGGCAAACGACGGATCGGGCAACTCCGGACCCATCGCCAAATAGAAGCGTGGCGCACCCTGACCCACGTAGGCCGTGACGATCTTGGCTTCCTTTTGTTTGGCAAGCCAGGCTTCCACCTTCGCCGTGGCGGCGCTCGTTTGCACGATCGACGTGCCATAGGGCATCTGCACTTCGACGAGCACTTCGGGGCGATCGGAAATCGGGAAGAACTGCTTTTTCACGACCGCCATACCGCCGATAGCCAAAACGAAGAGGCCTACGACCGAACCGGCGACCAGCCACTTGCGCGCAATCACCCGCCCCAGCAACCGACGGAAACGGTTGTAGCGCGGCGTGTCGTAGATCGCGTTGTGGCCTCCTTCGACTTTCTTGAAGTCGGGCAGCAGCTTGACACCCAAGTAGGGTGTGAAGACCACGGCGACGACCCATGACGCGATCAGTGCAATGCCAACGATCCAGAACATATTGCTGGTGTACTCGCCAGCCGTGGATCGGGCGAAGCCGTTGGGCATGAAGCCGACGGCCGTCACGAGCGTGCCCGATAGCATCGGTGCCGCGGTATGGCTCCACGCATAGGCGGAAGCGGCCACGCGGTCGTAACCCTCCTCCATTTTCACCACCATCATTTCAATGGCGATGATCGCGTCGTCCACCAGCAGACCCAGCGCAAGAATCAAGGACCCGAGCGTGATGCGATCGAAATTTTTGCCCGTCGCCGCCATTACCATGAAGACGGCCGCCAGCGTCAGCGGTACCGCCGCGGCGACGACGACGCCCACGCGCCAGCCCATGCTGATGAAGCTCACCAGCATCACCACCAGCAATGCGGCGAAGAATTTGATCATGAACTCGTCAACCGCCGACTTGATGTTGACGGCCTGGTCCGTCACCTTGCTCAGGCTCATGCCGAGCGGCAACTCGGCGTTGATCGTACCCACCTCCGAGTCCAGTGCCTTGCCGAGATCGAGTCCGTTCCAGCCGTCGCGCATGACGATGCCCAATAGCAAGGCCGGCTCGCCGTTGTTGCGGATCATGAATGTCGCGGGATCTTCGTAGCCACGGCTGACGGTGGCAATATCCGACAGCTTCAGCGTGCGACCTTGCGCGAGGACCGGTGTGTCGCGAATCTTCTGCAATGCGTCGAAGGCGCCGTCCAAACGAACGACCACATCGGGGCCCTTGGTCTCTATCGAGCCGGCCGGCGTCAAGGCGTTCTGGCCGTTGAGCGCGGCGAACACGTCCTGCGGACTGACACCCAATGTGGCCAGACGCTCATGCGAAAACTGAACGTAGATTCGCTCCGCTTGCTCGCCGATGATGTTGACCTTCTTCACGCCCGGAACATGCAACAACCGTTGGCGCAACCTCTCGGCATCGCGCACCATCAAGCGCTGCGGTTCGCCCTTGGCCTTGAGCGCGAACAGCCCAAAGGTGACATCGGCGTATTCGTCGTTGACCATGGGGCCGATCACGCCTGGCGGAAGATTGGCGAGCTCGTCGCCGACTTTTTTCCGGGCTTGGTAGAACTCCTCCTGCACTTGCGAAGGCGGCGTGCTGTCGAGCAACGTCAAGGTCGTGAAGGCCAGCCCCGGTCGCGTGTAGGTTTCGGTCCGGTCGTACCAGCGCAACTCCTGCATGCGCTTTTCGATCTTCTCCGCAACCTGATCCTGCATTTCCTGCGCGGTGGCACCCGGCCATGCGGTGATGATCGTCATCACCTTGACCGTAAAGGCCGGATCCTCCGCGCGACCCAGCTTGAAGAACGAAATGAGTCCCGCCAGCGAAATCAGGCAGATCAGGAACAAGGTGATGGCGCGCTCGCGCACGGCGAGCGCCGATAGGTTGAAACGGCCTGTACTCACGGACGAACTCCTTCGGTCGCCGCGGCAACGGTTTGGCCTGCCACCCGAACACGCTCGCCCTCGTGCAGCAGATGTGCGCCGAGCGCGACGACCCGGTCGCCTTGTTGGAGTCGAGCGACGATGCGTGCGCTGTCGTCATCCAGATGCTGAATCGAAACCGGCCGCCAGGACACCTTGGCCGGCTCGCCGTCGATGACCCATACCCCGGGGCCCTTGCCCGTGTCGAACAGTGCCCCCATCGGCACTTGCAACGCGCCTTGCACGGAGGAGCGCGCATCCGGAATCTGGACCGTCACCGTGGCGCCCAACGGGGCGTTGGCCAAATCTCCTTGCAGGACATACCGCGCCTCGAACGTGCGCGTGAGGCGATCCGCAGTATCGGAGAGTTGGCGAAGCGTGGCCGGGACGCTTGCGCCTTGCGTGCCGAAGAGTGTCGCTTGTGCCACCGAACCGATCTCGGGGCGCAGCGTTTCAGGCAACTGGATGACGGCCTCGCGACGCCCGGCGTGGGCCAGGCGCACCACCGTCTGTCCGGCGCTGACGACCTGGCCCGGTTCGGCCAGCGTTTCCATGACGACACCATCCGCGTCCGCCACCAGCTCGGCATATCGGGTCGCGTTACGGGCCACGTCGGCTTGCGCTTCGGCGGCACTGAGCTGGGCTTTGGCCGCATCCGCCGCCGACTTGACCTGGTCGTAGGCCGAAGCCGATATCGCGCCGGTGCCGCGCAGGTCTCGGTAGCGAGCTTCATCGCCCGCCGTCTGCAGCGCCCGTGCTCGTGCGGCTGCAACCGCCTCCTGCTGAGCCTGCGCGGCCAGCTTCAGATCGACGGGATCGATGCGCATGAGCGGCTGACCACGTTTGACGGTCTGCCCCGCATCCACCAGCCGCTCGAGCACCTTGCCCGACACCCGGAACCCGAGGTCGCTCTGCACTCGTGCGGCTACGGTTCCCGTAAACGAACGCGATGCGGCGGTCGCGTTCTGAACGATCGCGGAACGCACGAGCGGCAGCTCGGTGCGCGGATCGGAGGGGGCCTTACCGCCGCAAGCGACGAGCGCAAACGGCAAGGCATAAACGACAAAGGAAACCAGGCGGGGGGAGCGCATGAAAGTCTCATCGGCGAAGTGATGACGGCTTTCATTATTGTTCTAGTGACCAAATTAGTCAATAGTCACAATAAAATTTCAAGGGGACAGACTGCGAAGGACGAGGCTCGACAGGTGCGCCGGCGCCGTATCGGTGTAATCGAAACTGTGCTGCAGCAGTAGCGGATTGAGGTACGGTCGCAGAACGAGGTAAATCGCCATGGCAGTCTCGTCCAGGGGCGTTTTGCGCTCGAAGTCCCCACTCTGCCTGCCCTCTTGCAGGACGTCCTGAAGCAACTGCTGGACGCGCTCCTCATACGCACGCACGGCCTGCCACTGTTCAGTGGCCGCCGATGCCGCGATCTCGTAAAGCTTGCGGTCCTGGAAAAACAGGCGAAGGCTCGCCTGAGTGGAGACCTTGAACATGCGCCGCAGCTTCTCGGGCGGCAGCTCGGCCTCCGCCACAGCCGCCCTGACCTCGGCTTCGATCTGGCTCAGGCAGTTCGCACAGATCATTTCGCCGATCGCCTGCTTGGACTCGAAGAACTTGTAGATGTACGCCTTCGAGAAGCCGATCGCCTTGGCGAGGTCGGAGACGGTCGTTTTCTCGTAGCCATACCGGCTGAAGTGCTCGGTGGCGGCCGCCACGATCTGATTGCGCACCTCGTGGTCGGCCGGGCCGCGAACGGGGGAAGGGATTGCTTTTTTCATAGCTCCAGCTTATTGCCAACGTCAAGAAGTAACAACTAGTGACTTTTTTGTATTATAGTCACTAACACATCATTGCGAGCGAAATCCTCATGCTGACCAGACACATCGTTGCTTTGTACATCGCCGCCGGCCTCTTGACGGGGTGCGCGGTCGGCCCCGATTACGTCCGGCCTGACGTATCCATGCCCGAGCAGTTCCAAGGCCAGGCCGCGGTCGATCACCGGCACGCGGCTGCGAGTGCCGACCTGACCACATGGTGGACCGGGTTCGGGGATCCGCAACTGACGCGATTCGTCGCGCTTGCATTGGAACAGAATCTCGACCTCGCGCAGGCCTCCGCTCGCGTCGCGCAGGCACGCGCCGGACTTGGCGCGGCGAATGCCGCGTTGCTTCCCTCCGCCAATGTCAGCGGTCAGGCCGCAAGAGTTTACCAATCCGTCGAAACGCCGCTGGGGCGGATCTTGAATTCGACGCCCGGTTTTGATCGCCACGGCAACCAATACGAAGCCGATCTCACCGCCAGTTGGGAGGTGGACGTGTTCGGGGGCCTGCGTCGCGGACGGGAAGCGGCGCTTGCCGACTACCAGGCTTCGGAAGCCGGCGCAGCGGCCACTCGATTGGCGGTGGCCGCCCAAACCGCCGACATCTATATCACCATCCGTGGCCTGCAAGCCCGTCTGAACGTGGCGCGGCAGCAGGTGCAAACTCAGCAGGATCTGCTTTCAACGATCAATCTTCTGTATGGCAAAGGATTGGCGGCCGAACTCCAGGTCAAGCAGGCTGAAGGCGCGCTTGCTCAGGTGCGGGCCTCCGTCCCGGTGCTCGAAACGGGCCTGGACGCAGCGATGAACGCACTCGACGTCATGGTGGGCGCGCAACCCGGCACGCACCGCGCGGAACTGATGGAAACGCGCGACATCCCGGTCGCCCCGCAGATCGCGGCCACGGGGTCGCCGGGCGAATTGCTCAGACGCCGCCCCGACCTCATCGTTGCCGAGCGCCGCCTCGCCGCATCCAATGCGCGCATTGGCGCCGCCATCGCCGAGTACTACCCCAAGCTCTCGCTGAGTGGGCTGATCGGCAGCGCGACCTCCGTGGCCAGTGGCAATCTGTTCACGAGCGGCGCCAATCAAGCGGCCGGCGTGTTCGGCCTGCGCTGGCGGCTGTTCGACTTCGGCCGCATCAATGCGCAGATCGACCAGGCCAAGGGCCAGGAGGCCGAGATGTTGGCGGCGTATCGGCTTGCCGCACTCCACGCCACTGAGGACGTAGAGAATGCGTTTTCGGCACTCGTCAAGCGCGAAGATCAGGCGGCTATCCTGGCTCAGGGCGTCGACTCGCTGGGCCGTGCGCGAACGGCCTCGTTCGCGGCCTATCAGAAAGGCGTCGTCAGCCTGATCGAAGTCCTACAAGCCGATGAAAACTTGCTACGCGCCTCCGATGAGCGAGCACAGGCGCAGACGGAATCGGCGCGTGCAGCGGTCGCGGCCTTCAAGGCACTCGGCGGCGGTTGGCAGTCTCGTGGCTCCGAGGCGGTAGCCAGCAAGTAGTCATCGCGTCGTATAAAGAAAAGCCCCGCGAGTCCCCGTTGCGAAAATCAACGGGCAACCGGCGATGCCCTATTCCCGGGGATTCGCCGGCAACGGAGGGAGACCGTCCAGTCCGTCGGGGAGCCCCGACCTACCGTTGAGCTTCGTAATATTCCAGCGTCCAGGGTCGTTCCACTCGTAGTCCATTTGATACTGGAGGTGCGAATTCACCGTGAATAGCCCGACGCACAACTTACGGCCGTTATTTTCGAATGCATTGCGCAGCTCGGGAAGAATGCGAAGTATGCCGGCAAAGAATTCTTTGTGAACCGTGGAACCAATCAGCTCGACGCATGTGCCACTGCGATAGGAAGCCCTTCCCCCAAATTGCGAATCGCTCGGTGCTGCGGCAGACCCGTCCGAAATGAAAAACGGGCCTTGCGGCCCGCTGTCGCGTTTAACCCTCGAGCCGCCACTCTGGCAGCTCGGGGAACGTACTCCGTTTCGAGTTTTTCGCCCTCGCGCGCAGCCTCTCTTTCATCGCCGGCGTGACTGCCGGCACTTTTTTTGAGCGCGTCAGGCGAACGACGACCTTCGCCGACTTTGTAGTCGCCGTTGGGTCTTTCGCTTTTTTCAGTGCCTGGCTCATATCAGCTCCTTCTCACGCAGATAGTCTAGCAGCTTTCCCCACGCGGGGCTGCCCTCCACCAGGTCAAACTCCATCCAGCGCTGTGAGCCATGCCGCCTCCACCAAGCTTCGTCAATCGCGAGCACGTCCTGGACCGTCCGGCATGCCGCAAGGTGTGGAAAGCCATCGGCTTCGCCGTCATCGAGCGGCGCATCGAAACCGAGGTTGGGCCAGAAGAAATAGCCGATCATTTGGGCGTTGTGCCCGATGCCGCCACCGGCCACTAGCGAGATATGTGAGTAGGCCAGACGGTGTGCCACCATCGCGCAGAGCGCGAACGCTACTGTACCGAGCCAATCCGGCGCCTGCCGTCGCAGGAAAAAGTGGTCGACATGCATCGCACGCGCTCGCTCCTCGCCCTCCAGATCCACGTCGGCTTCGAGCACGTCGTCCCCGGGTACATCGTCGAGAAACAGGGACCGCGCCTCACCTTCTTCCTCGTAGATGCCGACTCGGTTCTTGTGGCCCTCGCGGATCAGCTCGGGGTGAACAGTCGTAAAGTAGGTGCCCGGGGGGGAGTCGTCGTCGCCGAACTCATACTGTGCCTGCTCATGCACACGTGAACCGTTGAATGTCATGAGCAGTTGCGCAGCCTCTCGGCTCGTCATCGTCACCCCGTCCAGATCAAAGGCGTCGTCCTCTTCGAGCACCTGTCCGTCATAGCGGAAGACGCCCGAGATGTACGCCGTTGCCTGTGGCGTACGGCACAGCGCTTCGTATGGTGCACGTAAGATGCGCTCGAAGAAGTCGGTCGTTGGGAGCGGCATGGCAAACCCGATAGACAGGGGAGTCGCATTCTAGCGCCGGAGGGGACGTGCGCACCGCGCTGCTTCAGTAGCGGGCGGTAACCGACGCGCCCTTTCCGCGTCCCGCACGTGGTCAGTCTCGCCGCTGCCTCGGGGCGCGCCGGCTTGTCGTTACGGCGCCGGCTTGTCCTCCATCAGTGCTCTCAGATCGCGCGTGAGATCGTCGATAGCCTCGACGATCGGGCCATTACTGCTTGACCAATCTCGATTCACTTCAAACTGGTTCCGGCGGCTTCTCGCTGTCCTCGCGCAATTGGTCAGGCGCAGGCAATTGCATCGCCTACCCCTTTCCTTGAGACAGCTATCGCTCGCCGCGCCGTACTTGTCCAAAAATTCTATTTGTCCACGACTCGTGGACAGCGATTATTTTTGGAACAAAAATCCCCGCTACCGTGGGTAGGTAGCCGCGTGGGTAGAAGCGATCAACCGAGAACTCGAAACACAATAAGAAAAACCCCGTAAGCCCTTGAACTTACGGGGTTTTGTTCCGCCAAAAATCTGGCGGAGACGGAGGGATTCGAACCCTCGATCCAGGTTTTAGCCCAGATGCTCCCTTAGCAGGGGAGTGCCTTCGACCTCTCGGCCACGTCTCCCAAACTGTTCGTTAGCGCCGGGAGGCAGCGCAACGAGTCCAAGATGATAGCGGGAACAGCGGAATCGGTCAATTTTTACGATGCACTTTTTTCCGCATCGCTTTTGATCCTCGCACCGCCGCCCATGACGATCCAACGACGCGTCGCCGCCCGGCCGCAACCGGGCTCACTCGCACAGCACGCCCTCAGGCTTGATCGAGTTCGAACGCCTTATGAAGCGCGCGCACGGCGAGTTCCATGTACTTCTCGTCGATGAGCACCGAAATCTTGATTTCGGACGTCGCGATCATCTGGATATTGATGCCCTCTTCCGCCAGCGTACGGAACATCTTGCTCGCGATGCCGACGTGCGAGCGCATGCCCACGCCCACCACCGAAACCTTCGACACCTTCGGATCGCCGACGACTTCCTCAGCGCTTATATGTCCCTTCACGCTATTGGTGAGGATATCCATCGCGCGTTGATACTCGCTGCGCGGCACCGTGAACGTGAAATCGGTCTTGCCCTGCACGCTCTGGTTCTGAATGATCATGTCGACGTCGATGTTCGCATCCGCCACCGGGCCGAGAATCTGATAAGCGATGCCCGGCTTGTCGGGCACACCCCTCACCGCAATGCGGGCCTCATCGCGCTGAAACGCGATTCCGGAGATGACTGCTTTTTCCATGGTCTCGTCTTCTTCAAAAGTAATCAGCGTGCCCGAGTTCATTTCCTCTTCGAGCGCGATCATCGGATCGGTCAGGCTGGACAGTACGCGCGTCTTGACACGGTACTTGCCGGCGAACTCGACCGAGCGGATCTGCAGCACCTTCGAGCCCAGGCTCGCCATTTCCAGCATTTCTTCGAACGTCACATGGTCGAGACGGCGCGCTTCCTCGACCACGCGCGGATCCGTCGTATAGACCCCGTCCACATCCGTGAAAATCAGGCACTCGTCGGCTTCCAGCGCCGCGGCAATCGCCACGGCCGAGGTGTCCGAACCGCCACGGCCGAGCGTCGTGATATGACCTTCCGGATCGACGCCCTGAAAGCCCGTGATCACGACGACCTTGCCGGCATCGAGATCGCGCATGATGCGCTCGCTGTCGATCTCGCTGATGCGAGCCTTCGTGAACGCACTATCCGTTTTGACAGGAACCTGCCAGCCCGCATAACTGACGGCGTCGACGCCCGCGTCCTGAAGCGCGATCGACAACAATCCCACGCTGACTTGCTCGCCAGTCGCGGCGATGACGTCGAGCTCGCGCGGATCGGGCTGGCTCGAGATTTCCTTGGCAAGCCCAAGGAGGCGATTCGTTTCGCCGGACATGGCCGAAGGCACGACGACCAACTTGTGGCCCGCCTGCCGCCATTTCGCGACGCGCTTGGCAACGTTCTTGATGCGCTCCACCGAGCCCATCGAAGTGCCGCCGTATTTATGTACGATGAGTGCCATTGTCGTTCTGAACTAGGAGAGTAATCGCGCCGACGCGCCCCATAATGCACCCGCGAACATGCCGTTCGGTCACGCGGCCTCGTGAGCGCTCGACGACGACGAAAGATGGCGGTGGAGAGTGGCGTTGTTGTACGCCGGGCCGCGCGGCGGACCCGAAGTGCACACACCGGGTGGGGGCACGACGCGCCGCGCGCGCCGCCGCACGGCAAAATGCAGCGTTCGCGTAAAAGCGCACTGACTGCAAAAAGCGGGTGCAAAAGCGGGGCGGACAAGCGTTCGAGCGTACTAGATCAGGGCATAAAAGACAAGCGCGGCCGCGGCGGCGGCCCGCTGCGCTTAGGCAATGAGCAGATCAGCGCGCCACTCGAGCCGCCGGCGCGGCCCACCGCGCTCGCTCGCCGACGCGCCGGGCGCCGTCGCGAATGCGCCGTTGATGCCGAGGTTCGGGACGAACAACAGCCGCTCACCGAGATAAATGAGCGGCACGTCGCGTTGCCAGGCCGGCACGCCCGCCTCCTGAAAGAGATTCTTGAGCGTACGGGCGGGCGCGCCGGGTGCACGGCGCATGCGCTCGCCACCGGTGCGCGGCCGAGCCGTGAGCGGCGCGCTGGCAAGCAGCGCCTCGGGCACGGTGTCGATTCCGGCCTCTCCCGCAGGAACCGGCTCGAAAACAAGCGAGCCCCGCCACTGAGGCAAACGCCAGACTTCGTCGTTTCGCCACATGAGCTCGCACGCCTCTTTGATCGATGCGCTCGCCTGCCCCTCGACATGGACGCCCGGTTCGCCGCTTTCCCAGTAGATGGCATCGCGGTAAAGCCGCAATCGCGCGCCCGCATGGTCGATGCGCATGGCATGCTCGGCACGCGCCTCGCGCACTTGCCGCAACATTTCGCTCAACCGCGCCGCCGACGGTACCGGCAGCCCGCTCGCACGCATCCACCAGCGCATCGCATTCGCTGCCCGGGCACCGTCGAGCGCCAGCAGTGCGCGCCTCGAAAGCGAACGCCCGTCGTCCTTTCCGATTGCCTTCAGATCGATCTGTGCGAGATCGTCGAGTAGACGTTGCGCACTCGCCGCGTGCGAAGCCGTTCTCGCGAGCGCATCGCGAAAACCCGGGAAATGTACGGTCAGCGCGGGAATGACATCGTGACGCAGCGCATTGCGCGCATAGCGTGTGTCCGCATTCGATTCGTCCTCGACCCAGCGTAGTTCGCGCGAACGCGCGTAGCGCTCGAGCTGCGCGCGCAGCAATGCGAGAAAAGGACGCGCACGCCCAATCGTCGCCGTCCCTTCAAGGCGATGCGGCGCCATCGCCGCCAGCCCCGCCACCCCCGCGCCCCTCAACAATTGCAGCAGCACCGTCTCCGCCTGATCGTCGGCATGATGCGCAAGCCACAACATGGACACGCGATGCAGCGCACACAGGGCGTCGAGCGCGCGATAGCGCGCATCGCGCGCAGCCGCTTCGAGACTCTCTCCGGGCCGCCGGCGCACTTCGACATAGGTGGCGTCGAAACCGGCACCGAGCGAGCGCGCGGTGCTCTCGCAATGTGCAAGCCACCGATTCGCATTCGGGCTCAGGCCGTGATGAACATGCAGCGCAATGCAGCGCTGCGGACCGGCCACGCGCACGGCCGCATCCAGCAGTACGGTGGAATCGAGGCCTCCGCTAAATGCGATACCGATTGCCGCATCGCCCGGCACGGTCGAAAGCACACCGCCGAGCGCATCCAGAACGATGCGCTCGGCGGCGGGATCGACGAGAGAAGTCACGGGCTCAGTCGGAACGGCGCGCAGCTCGCACGCGCTCGAAACGGGATGTCATGACGATGCGCGACTCAAGCGCCGGGCGTCGTCTCCTTGAATTTGCCATACGCCATCAGCCGATCGTAGCGGCGCTCGCGCAGGTCCTGAACGCTCATGCCCTGGAACTGCCGCAGCGAATCGGCGAGCGCGCGGCGCAGGAATGCCGCCATGCCCTTCACATCGCGATGCGCGCCGCCCAGCGGCTCGTTGACGATTTTGTCGATGAGCCCGAGCGCTTTGAGCCGGTGCGCCGTCAAGCCGAGCGCTTCGGCCGCCTCGGGCGCCTTCGCCGCGCTCTTCCAAAGGATCGATGCGCAGCCTTCCGGCGAAATGACGGAATAGGTCGAGAACTGCAGCATGAGCACGCTGTCGGCAACGGCGATCGCCAACGCGCCGCCCGAGCCGCCTTCCCCAATCACCGTTGCGATCACGGGCACCTTCAGCTCCGCCATCACATACAGATTGCGGCCGATCGCTTCGGACTGTCCTCGCTCTTCGGCACCGACGCCGGGATAAGCGCCCGGTGTATCGATGAACGTGAAAAGCGGGAGTCCGAACTTCTCGGCAAGACGCATCAGCCGTTCGGCCTTGCGATAGCCTTCAGGCCGCGGCATACCGAAGTTGCGCGCGGCGCGCTCCTTCGTATCGCGCCCCTTCTGATGGCCGATGATCATGCAGGGATGACCGTTGAAACGCGCCAGACCACCCACGATCGATTGATCGTCCGCGAACGCGCGATCGCCGTGCAGTTCGTGAAAATCGGTGAAAAGCTCGTTGACGTAATCGAGCGTGTAAGGACGCTGCGGATGCCGCGCGATCTGCGAAACCTGCCAGGGTGTCAGATTGGCGTAGAGGTCTTTGGTCAGTTGCTGGCTCTTTTTCGAGAGCCGCTCGATTTCTTCCGAGATGTCGACAGCCGAATCGTCCTGCACGAAGCGTAATTCTTCAATCTTGGCTTCGAGCTCTGCGATGGGCTGTTCGAAATCCAGAAACGTCGTTTTCATAGGTCTCAATCCTGGGGGCTTTCGGCAGCGCGTATTCTAACCGCCACCGTCCACGTCAAAATCGTTCGAATCTATCGAAATTAACCGTCGATAGTTTTTTATGACTCAGGCGTAGCATCGAGGCTGCGCCACATGTACCAGGTCGCGACGGTACGCCACGGCTCCCAATTGGCCGCCACTTCGCGCGCTTCGCTGCGCGTGACGGGCTCGCCGCTGAAATAATTGACGCTGATCGCGCGAATGAGCCCGAGGTCGTCGAGCGGCAAAACGTCCGGGCGCGACAAGTTGAAGATGAGAAACATCTCGGCGGTCCATCGGCCGATGCCACGGATCTGCGTGAGCTCGGCAATGACGGCTTCGTCCTCCATCGACATCCATTTGTCGACATGCAGGGCACCGGACACGAAGTGCTGAGCGAGGTCGATCAGATATTCGGATTTGCGCTTCGACAGCCCGCATCCGGTCAGCTTTTCGTGCCCGAGACGGGTGAACTGTTGCGGAGCGAGTTTCGGGCATGCGAGTTCGATGCGCCGCCACACGGCTTGAGCGGCGGGCACCGAAATTTGCTGCCCGACGACGGCACGCGCGAGCGTGACGAACGGATCGCTGCCGTTGATCAAATGCACCGGACCGAATTTCGGAATCAAGCGCTTGAGAATCCGATCGCGCTTGACGAGATCGGCACACGCGCGGTCCCAATACGCGGGGCGGGTCACAGCGGGCTCGAGCCCGGCTATCTGGACCGGCACCGACGCCTGAGCGCTCGTGCCCGCGCGCGTCTTGCGCACGATCTCACCGCCGTCGTCGACGCCACGCTCGAAAGCCTGAATGCCGCCTTCCTCGGTCAACGCACCGTTCGGTTTGGCGCGCGCGCCGCGCGCAGCGGGTGCCTTCGGCTTCGCCGCCGCCTTCGGCACATCTTTCGACGCGCGCTTCACTGTCACGCCGCGTTTGACCGGCGCCTTCCTGGCCGTTGTCATCATGCCTCCTGCCTGACGAGTCGGTTAGCGCTTCGCGCAATGCACGTTCATACGCGGCGCCACTCGGTGATCCCGCCCGGTTTGTCCTCAAGCGCAACGCCGGCGTCGAGCAACTCGGCCCGAATCCGGTCTGCCTCGGCATACTTTTTCGCCTGCTTCGCAGCGGCACGTTCGGCGATTTTCGCCGCGATTGCCGCTTCGTCCAAATCAAGTCCAACACCGCCCGCCGCCTGCTGCAGGAACACGCGCGGTTCGCGGCCGAGCAGCCCGAGCGTTTGTGCGAGCTCGCGCAATTGCCGTGCAAGCGCCGCGTCGCGCGTGCGATTGACGATGTTCGCAAGCTCGAAGAGCACGGCAACGGCCACCGGCGTATTGAAGTCGTCGTTCATGGCCGCACGGAACCGCACAGCATGATCTTCATGCCAGTCGAGCGGCGCCCCATCCGAACCCACGTCCTTCAATGCCGTGTAAAGGCGCGTGAGCGCGGCACGCGCATCGTCGAGGTGCACGTCGCTGTAATTCAGCGGCGAGCGATAGTGCGCGCGCACGATGAAAAACCGTACGACTTCGGGATCGTACTTCGCCAAAACATCGCGAATCGTAAAGAAGTTGCCGAGGGACTTCGACATCTTCTCGTTGTCGATCTGCACGAACCCGTTGTGCATCCAGTAGTTGACGAACGTCTGCCCCGTCGCGCCCTCACTTTGTGCGATTTCGTTCTCGTGGTGCGGAAACTGCAGATCCTGACCGCCGCCGTGCAGATCGAAGTGTTCGCCGAGCAGCGTGCAACTCATGGCCGAACATTCGATGTGCCAGCCGGGGCGCCCGCGCCCGTACGCCGAATCCCAGCTGGAATCCGCCGGCTCTTCGGGCTTCGCACGTTTCCACAGCGCGAAGTCGAGCGGATCGTCTTTCGCGTCGTTCGCGGCAACGCGCTCGCCCGCGCGCAGATCTTCGAGAGACTTGCCCGACAACGCGCCGTAACGTGCGAATTTGCGCACCGCGTAATTGACGTCGCCATCCTTCGCGCGATAAGCATAGCCATTGGCCTCGAGCTTCTCGATCATGCCGAGCATCTGCGCAATGTGATCGGTCGCGCGCGGCTCCAGATCGGGGCGCGCGACGCCAAGCGCATCGGCATCCTCGTGCATCGCCGCGATGAAGCGGTCGGTCAATGCTTTGATCGGTTCGCCGTTTTCGACTGCGCGCCGAATGATTTTGTCGTCGATGTCGGTGATGTTGCGCACATAAGTCACGCGAAATCCGAGCGTGCGCAGCCAGCGTTGCACGATATCGAACACCACCATCACGCGCGCGTGTCCGACATGACAGTAGTCGTAGACCGTCATCCCGCAGACGTACATCCGTACTTCGCCTGCACGGCGCGGCACGAAAGCTTGCTTGTCACGCGCGAGCGTGTTGTAGATGCGCAGTGATTCCATAGAGACGATGAGCGAGCCCCGAGCCATCCCCGCGAGATGGGCGACGCGCAGGCGGCGCGGCGGGCGGGTGACCGCTCGGCGCCGCGATCAGACTGCGATCGGGGCAAGGACGACCACGACTGGCGGAAGACCGTTCGCCCGTTCGATGAAACGAGCAAACGTTTTGTTAGAATGGGCCGGAGTATAACATCTCGACCTCAGCCTATGAAACCTTCAAGCGGCCGCACCGAGCGCATCGCGGCCCTCGCCGCCATCGCCCTCGTCGGCGTTGCTCTCGCGGTATTGCCGGCCACGGCGTCGCATGCGCAAACCACGCACGCGACGCGCGACGAGACGCCGCAAGCCGACTCGTCCATCGCGGCGCAAAATTGGAATGCGGCCCTCTCCGAGCTCGATGCGCGAATCGCATCGAACCCGCGCGACGCGCAAGCAAAATTCAAACGCGGCACCGTACTCGCACATTTGAATCGCGATAGCGAGGCCATCGAACAATTCGTCGAACTCACTCAGGCGTACCCCGAACTGCGTGAGCCTTACAACAATCTCGCGGCGCTCTACGCGAAAGCTGGTCGCTACGACGACGCGCGCGTCGCGCTTGAAACGGCGGTCAAGGCGAATCCCGGGTATGGCCTTGCCTACGAGAATCTGGGCGATCTTTATCTGCGGATGTCGGCCGAAGCCTACAAGCGCGCGCAACGGCTCGGCCGCACGAGCGGCGCAACGAACGCGCGCCTTGCCGATGTCGAACGCATCGTCGCCCCGCGCGCCGCGAAAAAGCCGATAGCACGCGCCGCGGCAACGGCGGCCCCCGCGTCGACGGTCGCGGCGCCCGACGCCCCTCCGCTCACGACAGGTTCCCCGAGTCCGTTTGCGCCCGCCCCTTACATCGCGCCGTCGAACTGAGCGCGGTTTTTCTTTTTTTCCACGCATGAGGATGCTCATGAAACGCTTCTGGTTGGCGCTAGGCAGCGCTGCTCTGATCGCGAGTGCGCCCGCGCTCGCGCAAACGGCTTCTTCCGCCGCGCACCCGCAAGTGCTGTTGAAGACGAGCGAGGGCGATATCCGCGTCGAACTCTATCCCGACAAAGCGCCGAAGACGGTCGCAAACTTTCTCGACTACGTCAAATCCGGCCAGTACAGCGGCACGATCTTCCACCGCGTGATTCGCGGCTTCATGATTCAAGGCGGCGGCTTCACCACCGGCTATCAGGAAAAACCGACGCGTGCGCCGATCCCGCTCGAAAGCCGCAACGGTCTGAAGAACGTAGCGGGAACGATCGCGATGGCGCGCACGAGCGATCCGAACTCGGCTACCGCCCAGTTCTTCATCAATACGGTCGACAACGACGGGCTCGACTATCCGAAACCGGATGGCAACGGCTACGCTGTCTTCGGCAAGGTCGTCTCGGGCATGGATGTCGTGAAGAAAATCGAGGCCACCCCCACCACGACGCGCGGCCCGATGGCCGATGTGCCGCAAAAACCGATCGTGATCGAATCGGCAAGCGTCGTTTCGAAATAACGCTCCACCCGCCGCCGGCAGGTCGCCGCGCGGCATTTCTCAAGCGAAGGAATTCATCATGGTCGAACTGCATACGAACCACGGCGTCATCAAGCTCGAACTCGATGCCGAAAAAGCGCCGAAGAGTGTCGAGAACTTTCTCAACTACGTGAAGAAGGGACACTACGACAACACGGTCTTTCACCGCGTAATCGACGGATTCATGATCCAGGGCGGCGGCTTCGAACCGGGCATGAAGCAAAAGCCGACCGATGCACCGATCGCCAACGAGGCGAACAACGGCCTGAAGAACGTGACGGGGTCCGTCGCGATGGCTCGGACGAACGATCCGCACTCAGCCACTGCGCAGTTCTTCATCAACGTCAACGATAACGACTTCCTCAACCACTCGTCGCCGACGCCGCAAGGCTGGGGTTACGCGGTCTTCGGGCGGGTGGTCGAAGGACTCGACATCGTCGAGAAGATCAAGAAGGTGAAGACGAGTTCGAAGGGCTTCCATCAGGACGTCCCCGTCGACGATGTCATCATCGAAAAAGCAGTCGTCGTCGATTGAACACGAGCGTCATCCGTGCGGGCGTTTCGTCGCGTCAAGACGGGCCGCCCCGCAGCAATGAATCGACCGTGCCGGCCGAGCACGTGCATACGCGCGGCCATGCGCCGCGTCCGCTGCTGTTCATCTCCGATCTGCATCTGAGTCCGCACATTCCGCGTACGGTCGCCGCCTTCGAGCACTTCATTCTCATGACCGCGGACAGTGCGGATTCCGTCTTCGTGCTCGGCGATCTGTTCGAGTATTGGATTGGCGACGATATGCTCAGGGTCGATCCGTTCGCCGCGCGCATCGCCGAGGTGCTGCATACGCTCTCCGAGCGCGGGATTGCGCTTTACATCATGCATGGGAATCGGGATTTTCTGCTCGGCAAACGCTTCATGCGCGCCGCCGGCGCGATCTGGCTGCCCGATCCGTTCGTGATGACGGCTTTCGGCGCGCGCATCGTGCTCGCCCATGGCGATGCGCTGTGCACCGCCGACCACAAGTATCAGACGTTCCGTCGGCTCGCGCGTTGGCGCGCCGCGCAACTGCTGTTCCTGGCTTGGCCGCTCAGATGGCGGCAGGCGCTTGCCGAGCGGATGCGGGTGTCGAGCGAAGCAGGCCGCACGCGGCCGCCGTCACCGCTTTACGACGTCACGACGAAGGGCGTGGCGGCGCTTTTCAAGGCTAGCGGGACAACCACGATGATCCATGGCCATACGCACAAGCCCGCGTGCCATCAGGGAAGAGAAGGCACCCGCTGGGTGCTGCCCGACTGGGATCTCGACCACGGCGCACGGCGCGGCGGATACCTGCGCGTCGACGCCGAGGGCATACGGGCATTGCCGCTCGACTGATCTAGTCCGGCCGCGTCCGCCTTTCGCTCAAGGTTGGGCGACCTTGCCTTCGATCGCCGCGGAGATGCGGCGCAGTTCCGATAGTGCACCATCGGCGCCATCGAGCGCCTGCAGACGCTCGCCCAAACGTTCGAGCGCCGCGACGACTTCATCGACGCGCTGGCTTTCTTTGGCGGCATGGTCGATGAGCCCATGCAGCGCGAGCGAGTAGGGATCCTCGGCGTTCGGCGTAATGCCATAGGCACAAAACGCGGTGCGCTCAGGCGTGCTTGCGACCGTAGGTCTTGCATCGGCCGCCACGACGATGCGGGCCGGATTGCCAACCGCCGTACCGCCGGCCGGCACCGGTTTGACGACGACCGCATTCGAGCCGATCTTGGCTTCGGCACCCACGGTGAACCCACCCAGCACCTTGGCACCGGCGCCCACGATGACGCCCCGCTCGAGCGTCGGATGCCGTTTTGCACCGCGGGTCAGCATCGTGCCGCCGAGCGTGACGCCCTGATAGATCGTGCAATCGTCCCCTACCTCGGCCGTCTCGCCGATGACGACGCCCATCCCGTGGTCGATGAAAACGCGTCGACCGATCGTCGCACCTGGATGAATCTCGATGCCGGTCAGAAAGCGGGCGAACTGCGAAATGGCGCGTGCGAGCCAGCGGCGTCCCGCTTGCCAGCAGACGTGCGCGACACGGTGCAGCACGATCGCATGCAAGCCCGGATAACAGGTGAGGACTTCCCAGGCACTGCGCGCGGCCGGATCCCGCTCCCGAATGGAGGCAATGTCTTCGCGAAGTCTCGTGAACATATGAATGGCTCGCTCGAAAAGCCGCGGCTGCGGCGCGCGAAGGCGCGCATATGACCTGCGGCGATTTGCATATGACCGACCGGCCGATTGTAGAGTGAACCGACGCTTTTTGCCCGAGGCGCTTTTTCGCCCTGTTCGTCTCAGGGAGATTGTCGAAACACCGCGAGCCCGTCGGATCGCGGCTGTCAGTCGCCCGGGCCGGACGTCTTGAGCAAGATGTGCTTGGCGATGCCGCGGACGATGTTGACTTCCTCGCGCTCGAGTCCCGCGCGCGCGAAAAGCCGCCGCAGCCGCGACATCAGCTTCTTGGGGTTCGACGGATCGAGAAACTCCAGCGCAATCAGCGCATTCTCCAGATGCACGAACATCCGCTCGATTTCCTCGCTCGGCGCGCGCGGACCGAGCCCCTCGCCCGACGGTACGTCGACGGTCTCGCCAAGATAGGCGAGCCGCAGCTCGTAGGCGAGCACCTGAACCGCCTGGGCGAGATTGAGCGAGCTGTAGGCGGGATTCGCCGGGATATGTGCGAGCGCGCTGCAGCGCTCCACGTGTTCGTTCGACAGCCCGGTGCGCTCGTTGCCGAAGACGAACGCGACATCGCCTTGCGCCGTATGGCGACATGCCTCGCTTGCCGCGGTACGCGGCGCCATCTGCGGCGGACCGTACTCGCGCGTGCGCGCCGTCAGCGCCACCGACCACTGCACGCCGGCCAAGGCCTCGCCAAGCGTCGGAACGATGGTTGCGCACGCGAGCACGTCGTCCGCGCCGCTCGCCATCGCGATGGCTTCGGCATCCGTCTTCACGTGAACGACGCGGGGCGCCACGAGCACCAGCCGCGAAAAACCCATGGTTTTCAAGGCGCGCGCCGCCGCGCCCACGTTACCGGGATGACTCGGCTCGACGAGCACGAAGAGGGTAGACGTAAAGCCGCCGTGCGGCCCCGCCGTGGCGGGGTCTATGTCCGGCGTCTGCAACGAACGTTGATTGGATGAGTTCAAGATGAGTCGATCGATTCCCAGTGAGACGAGCGGCACACGCGGCATCGTGCCCGCCCGACAGATGCGCTATATGGTATCGCCATGTGAGGACCCGGGCCGCGGCGAATCTCCCAAGACGGCCGTGCACGCGTTCGCTGTCCTCGCCGGGGCGCCGCGCCGCGGTCGCTTCCTGGTAAAATCACGTCCATTCGCGCGCGGCGGGCCGAACATAGTGCGATCGGCCGCGTGCGCTCCGCTCTTCTTCAATTCGTCTTCGTCGACGGAATCCGCGCCCGGCGCGCATTCCGGGCGGTTTTGGCCCCATCCGCGGCGGCCTCGGCGCCTCGCGCGGTAAAAGGAATCTGTTCATGCATCCTATGCTCAATATCGCTGTCAAGGCCGCTCGCCGCGCCGGGCAGATCATCAACCGGGCATCGCTCGATCTCGACCTCATCCAGGTCAGCAAAAAACAGCACAACGATTTCGTCACGGAGGTCGACAAGGCGGCGGAAGCAGCGATCATCGATACACTGAAGACCGCCTACCCCGATCACGCGATCCTCGCCGAGGAATCGGGCCGCTCGGAAAACGAATCCGATTTCCAATGGATCATCGATCCGCTCGACGGCACGACGAATTTCATTCACGGGCTGCCCTACTACTGTGTATCGATCGCGTTGGCCCACAAGGGCATCGTTACCCAGGCGTGTGTGTACGACCCCACTCGCAACGATCTTTACACCGCCTCGCGCGGCCGCGGCGCCTATCTGAACGACCGGCGCATTCGCGTCGGCCGCCGCGACCGGCTCGCCGATTCGTTGATCGGTACGGGGTTCCCGTTTCGCGAGAACGATCGGCTCGAAGCCTACTGCCGCCTGTTCGCGGAAATGACGCGCTCGTGCACGGGGCTGCGCCGGCCGGGCGCGGCGGCGCTCGATCTCGCGAACGTCGCGGCGGGTCGGCTGGACGGCTTTTTCGAGCAAGGCATCAGCGCCTGGGACATGGCAGCAGGCAGCCTGCTCATCACGGAGGCGGGCGGGCTCGTCGGCAATTACACGGGCGATTCGGAGTTCCTCCATGTCGGCGAGATCGTCGCGGGCAACCCGAAGATCTACGCTCAAATGGTGCCCATTCTCTCGCCGTATAGCCGGCGAGCACGGCAAGACTGACGGCGACGGAGGGCGCCGGTCCGCCGCCATGCGTGCCGCGAGTTGGGTCACGCCTTTGCTGCAGATATTCTTCACGGCGTCCTACCTGCTGCTTGCCCCGTTCGTCGGCGCATTCGCCGATGCCCTGCAAAAACGCCATATCATGTTCACGGCCAATGCGGCCAAGGCCATCGGCTGTGCAATGATGCTCGCCGACTTCCTCCAATGCTTGCTTCAACATGCTATGGGTGGACAAGCTGGCTCAGATGCTACCGCGCGGCATCTGGACATCGCGGCGATGATCGACGAATGAGCCGCAGTGCCCGCCGCCGGTCAAACGGGTCACGCGCAGCAGCGAAATCCGGCGAAGATGTCGTTTCTATGCGGCAAATAGAAATTGCGATACCGAGGGTGCTGCATGCGTTCGCGGCTCACGAGCGAGCCTCCGCGAACCGACCGGTGGCTACCGAACCACGGCACCGAGTATTCCTGGTAGGGATCGGCGGAAAACTCCGCGTACGGCAAAAACGAATCGGATGTCCACTCCCACACCGAACCGCCCCAGTCGATGAGCTCACGCGTGGCCGCGTATTCCCATTCCGCCTCCGTCGGCAAACGCTTGCCCGCCCAGCGGCAATACGCTTCGGCCTCGAAGGCATTGACATGGCATACGGGCAACTCGAGCGGCAGCGGCACCCATTCGCCGAACCAGCGCCATTCCCATTGGCCGGTGCGGCCAGCCACGGCTGCTTCGCCGGCCGGACGCCACCGCGCGGGATGAGCAAGGCCGCTTTGCCGCAGCCACGCGGTACCGGATGCGGACCACCATTGCGGGTCGAGGTATCCGCCGCTGTCCACGAATTGCGCGAAGGCCGCATTGCTGACACACGTTCGATCGATCCGGAACGGGGGGACCTCGACCGAATGCGCCCACTTCTCGTTGTCGAAGACGAATCCTTGCCCGGGCTGCGACCCCATCGCGAACGTTTCCCCACCCGCCGCTGCGGCCCCCGCGTTCGAGCGTACCGCAGGCAGGACGAGCGGCGCGTGCGGCGGGTAGTCGAGCGTCTGGCGCATGTAAGTCAACGCTTCCGCATGCATGTCCTCGTGGAACAATGCAAGCCTGAAAAAATAGAGATCCCGATCCGTTTCGTCCGCCGCGTCCAGCGCGGCAAGGACCCGCTCCAGCACATCAGCGACATACTGGCGTATTTCGGCATGCGACGGTAACACCAGATGCCAGCGATCCTGATGTGCCACGCGCATCGAATCGAAAAGGCCATCCGCCTGCTCCATCGTGGAAGGCAAAGTCGTGCTCAGGCGGCCATCCGGGTCCGGGCGCGGCGCCCTGAGCACCCAATGCTCCGTAAACCACGCGATGTGTGCATACTCCCACAAGGGCGGGTTGATGCCGCGGTCGTAGCGGACCTGCCATTGGGACGGCGACAGATCCCGAAGGACGTCCCAGGTTCGCCGGTGCGAATCGGCAAATGCCGCGGCCAGCTCGACCTTACCGATGTGTCTTGCCGCTATTCCCTCAGAGCCGAATGTCATGCGTCCTCCGAAGCCAACCGTTGCGATTATCAGCCCGGCGCTGCGCAAAGCCAACAACGGCAATTGGCAAACCGCTCATCGCTGGTCCCGGTTTCTGCGCGCCGGCTACGATGTCACGCTGGCGAGCGAATGGGCGGGGCCCGCCGCGGGCGACCCGGCGCCCGCATGCCTGATCGCGCTGCATGCGCGGCGCTCGGCCGACGCCGTCGCGCGATTCGCCGATGCCTGCCCGAAACGCCCGTTGATCGTGGTACTCACGGGAACGGACCTTTACCGGGACATCCGCAGCGATCCTGCCGCGCAGCGTTCCCTCGAGCTCGCGACGCATCTCGTGGCGCTGCAAGACGAAGGCCCGTTCGAGCTGTCCGCCGCCCATCGCGCGAAGTGCCGTGTGATCTATCAATCTGCAATCGCGTGCCATTCTCCCTCCGTGGATTCCGAATACTTCGACGTCGTACTCGTCGGCCATATGCGGCCGGAAAAGGATCCGCTGACCGCCATGCGGTCTCTCGCCCTTCTTCCCGACGATTCGCGCATACGCATGACCCACATCGGCGGTGCGCTCGACGATGAATATCAGCGAGCAGCCCAGGCGCTGCAAACGCAAACATGGCCGCTCGGCGAGCGCTATTCGTGGCTGGCGAATCTGCCGCATGCCGAGACGCGGCGACGTATCGCCGGCGCGCAAGCGCTGGTGATTTCGAGCGTCATGGAAGGCGGCGCCAACGTCATCGTCGAAGCGATCACGAGCGGCGTACCCGTGTTGGCGAGCCGCATCCCGGGCAATATCGGGATGCTGGGCCGCGATTACGAAGGCTATTTCCCGCCCGGCGACGCCGCGCAGCTGGCGGAACTACTCCAGCGCGCAAGCCAGGATATCGGCTTTCTGACGCGCCTGCGCCAACAGTGCGCGCAACGCGCGCCGCTTTTCGCGCCTGCGCGGGAGCGCGCCGAAGTGATTAAACTTGTGGCCGACGCCCTGCGCCCGACATAACCGGAGACCTCTCGTGAATCAGCCAGCCAACGCAACGATCAAACTCACATCGCTCTCCCACGGCGGCGGATGCGGATGCAAAATTGCCCCGGGCGTGCTGTCCGAAATTCTGAAGAATTCGATGCGCCTGCCCGCTCCGGCAGCACTCCTCGTCGGCAAGGAAACCAGCGATGACGCCGCTGTCTACAAGCTCAACGAAAGCCAGGCGCTGATCGCCACTACGGACTTCTTCATGCCGGTGGTCGACGATCCATACGACTTCGGGCGTATCGCCGCCACCAATGCCATCTCCGATGTCTATGCAATGGGTGGAACGCCCATCATGGCGCTCGCACTGGTGGGTATGCCCATCGACAAGCTGCCGACGGAAGTCATCGCCAAGATCCTCGAGGGCGGGGAATCCGTCTGCGCGCAAGCCGGCATCCCGGTCGCGGGCGGGCATACGATCGACTCGGTCGAACCGATTTATGGGCTCGTGGTGCTGGGGCTCGTGCATCCCGATCGAATCAAGAAAAACGACGCCGCCCAGCCTGGAGACAAGCTGATCCTCGGCAAACCGCTGGGCGTGGGCGTACTATCCGCGGCGGTCAAAAAAGACAAACTCGATGCAGCAGGCTACCGGGCGCTGATCGAGTGCACCACGCAGCTCAATACACCGGGACGGCGCCTCGCCGATGTGATGGACGTCCACGCGCTGACTGACGTCACCGGCTTCGGTCTGCTCGGCCATTTGTTGGAGCTTTGCCGCGGCGCGGGTCTGAGCGCGAGCTTGAACATGGGTCGCATTCCGTTGCTGCCGGGCGTGCTCGAACTCGCAAGTGCCGGCATGGTGACCGGAGCGTCGGCGCGCAACTGGGCCAGCTATGGCGATGCGGTGGACCTGGCCTCGTCGATCACGCCTAGCCTGCAAGCGCTCCTGACCGATCCTCAAACGAGCGGTGGTCTGCTCGTGTCCTGCGCACCGAGCGCAGCGGACGCGATTCTCGATATATTCCGCAGTGAAGGATTCGAACACGCCGCCGTGATCGGCGAGATGATCCCGGGTCCCGCCCGGGTCGCCGCGGCATAACCGGTTTCGCATCGACCGTTCACTCAACCATCATTGGATTTCGGCACACCATGCCCTTCATCGCCCTCTGGCCCTTCCTCAAACGCCTTGCCGCAATCGCCCTCGTCGGGCTTGTTTTTCTCGCGCCCGCCAGGGCACAGCAACATGTGCTGAGGGTGTCGGCCATCCCCGACGAATCGCCAACCGAACTACAGCGCAAGTTCGCGCCACTCGGGAAATACCTCGAGAAGAAAACGGGAATGAAGGTCGAGTTCGTGCCGGTCACGGACTATGCGGCGGTAGTCGAGTCGCTGGCGACCGGAAAGATCGACCTCGCCTGGTTGGGCGGCTTTACCTATGTACAAAGCAAGATCCGCACGAATGGCGCAACCGTGCCCATCGTACAGCGGCAGGAAGATGCGACGTTCACCAGTAAGTTCATTACGGCTGTCCCTGGCATCAAATCGTTAGCGGATCTGAAGGGCCACACGTTCGTCTTCGGCGCGCCGTCATCGACATCCGGCCACTTGATGCCGCGTTATTTCCTGCTGCAAGCAGGCATCGATCCCGACAAGGACTTCAAGACGGTGGCGTTTTCGGGCGCGCACGACGCAACCGCCGCTTTCGTGCAGTCGGGCAGGGCCGACGCGGGCGTGCTCAACTCGTCGGTGTGGGACAAGCTGGTCGAGCAGCACAAGGTGGATCCGGCGAAGGTCAGAGTATTCGCCGTGACACCGCCCTATTACGATTACAACTGGACCGTACGCGGCGGCCTCGATCCGGCCTTGCGCAAGACTTTGACCGAAGCTTTCCTCCGCCTGGATCCGCACGATCCCGAGCAACGGGCCATCATGGCGTTGCAACGGACCGTCAAGTTCATTCCGACCAAGCCGGAAAACTATGCCGGCATCGAAGCCGCGGCTCGCACCGCGGGCCTCATCAAGTGAGCTTCCAGCTCGACGCGGTCGGCCTCGGCTACCCCAACGGGCATCGGGCGCTCAGGCAGATCACGCTCTCCGCTAAGCGCGGCGAGCGCATTGCGCTCATCGGTCCATCGGGTGCGGGAAAGACTTCGATGCTGCGCTTGCTCGCCACCTCGCTGCGGCCCAGCGAGGGTCGTATCGAGGTCCTCGGGCTCAGCCCGTGGGAGCTCTCGGCGGCACGCCTGCGGCGATTGCGATCGCGCATCGGCATGGTGCACCAGGCGCCCCCCCTGCCGCCACGCCAACGCGTCGTCACCGCCATTCTCGCGGGCCGCCTCGGGGCTTGGCCCGGATGGAAGTCTTTGCTCTCTCTGGTCTATCCGCTCGATACGACGGGGGCCGGCGATCAGCTCGCGAGGCTCGAGCTTGCCGATCGCCTGTTCGATCGTTGCGATCGATTGTCCGGCGGTCAGTTGCAGCGCGTCGGCATCGCGCGGGTGCTGTACCAGCGTCCCGATTTGATCCTGGCGGACGAGCCCGTATCGGCCATGGATCCCACGTTGTCCAACCTTGCTCTCGGCGAACTGTGCAAGCAGGCCGACGCGGATGGCGCGGCACTGGTGGCCAGCCTGCATGCGGTCGATCTCGCGCTGCGCTGGTTTCCGCGCATCGTCGGCCTGAGGTCGGGCGAAATCGCCTTCGACTTGCCCGTCGCACGCGTCAGCGACGCATTGCTGCGAGAGCTTTACGCATCCGAAGGCGACGTCCCGCCGGTACAAGGCAACGACGCCGTATCGATCCGCTCGACGCGCGGTCCCTCACCACGGGCGGCCTGCCAATGATCGCGCATCCCCGCGATCCTCTCGCGCTGCGTCGCGCGTCCATCCTGGCGCTTGCGCTGATCGTGCTGTGGCCGCTCTTGAGGCTGTCGCAATTTCATCCGGCGGCCCTGTTCGAGCCCGGCAATTTGAAGGTCGCCGGAAGCTTTCTTGGCCACTTCCTTCCGCCGGACGCTTCGGCGGAGTTTCTGGGCTTGGTCGCCAAGGCCACGGTCGAAACGTTGGCAATCGCAACGGCCGGAATCGCGCTCGCGTTTGTCCTCGCCGCGCCGCTGGCTACCGCCATGACCCGCAATTTGTCGGTGTCGCGGATCGGCCCCGGCCGCGGATATCGAATACGCGCGGTGGCGCGCGCCGGCGTACGCGCCATCGTGCTGCTGCTACGGGGCATACCGGAGCTCGTTTGGGCGCTCGTGTTCGTACGGGTGCTGGGACTCGGGCCCGCCGCCGGCGTGCTGGCGCTCGCAATCACCTACGGCGGCATGCTGGCCAAGGTCTATACGGAAATCCTGGAATCGAGCGACGCGCGCGCGGCGCATGCGCTGCTCGGCAGCGGCAGCCCGCGTCTGTCGGCGCTGGCCTATGGGCTATTGCCTCATGCGGCGCGCGAACTCGTGTCGTACACGGTATATCGCTGGGAGTGCGCAATCCGCGCATCGGTGGTCATGGGATTCGTCGGGGCCGGCGGGCTCGGTCAACTGATGGATCAGGCGATGAAGATGCTCGACGGCGGCGAAACGGCGACGATCCTCGTGACGTTTTTGCTGCTCGTGCTGCTCGCGGATGCGCTCAGCGCGGGCTTGCGCAAACTGTTGGACTGAGCGATGGCGAGCGAAACCGAACCGGTCCGCATCTGCACGAGATGTCTGGTCATGGGAATCGCTGTGGCCACGGCGGTGCTGGGCAGCTTCGCCTATCTCTCGCTCGATATCGGCCAGCTCGTTTCGGCGGCCGCCGCGAGCGACATGCTGCATTTCCTGCTGTCGTTCTTCCCGCCTGAACTATCGCCAGCGTTTCTCTCGAAGATAGCTGGCAGCATGCTCGAAACGCTTGCCGTTTCCGCCATCGGGACGCTCTGTGCGGCATTGTTCGGCTTTGCGTTGGCCCTGCCGGCCTCGGGCATGTACGGAAGGAGTCTGCGCGCGCTATCGCGTTTGCTGCTGAATCTGCTGCGCGCCGTCCCCGAACTCGTGTGGGCGACCTTGACCGTTCTCGTCGCCGGACTGGGGCCGTTCGCCGGTACCCTCGCGCTGGCGTTGCATACCGCTGGCGTCCTGGGCCGCCTTTTCGCCGAAACGCTGGAGAATGCGCCAGATGCGCCCGCGCGTGCGCTGACGGAAGTAGGAAGCTCCCATGCCATGGCCTTCGTCTATGGAACGCTGCCCTGCGTCCAGCCGCAGTTCCTGGCGTATGTGCTTTATCGATGGGAGACCAACATCCGCATGGCAGCGATTCTGGGCTTCGTCGGCGCAGGCGGTCTCGGCCAGATGCTCTACTACGAGCTCTCACTGTTCCACCTGCCGCAGGCATGCACGGTGATCGTCGCGATGCTCGTGCTCGCGGCTTTCGTCGATACGGCCAGCGCACTGCTGCGCCGGCGCAGCGTCCTCGCGCACTGAAGCCCGCAAGGCGCGATTTCCCCTCCCGTCATCGTTGGTCGTCCGGCCGACTGCCGACACCCAACGTCCACATCCATCCTCTTTCATGACTGCCGAATGCGCCTAGGCGCTTGTGCAGCATTCCAGACAACTCTTTACTTCCCTATCACGACAGGATACTATGCACCTACCCGAGCACTCTCTTGAATTTCTGTTGGGCTACGACGGGCGCGAACATGTTTTGGCGGATGGACATTTTCTGAGGTTCGAAGTGAAGCAGGTTCAAAAGTCGGAGCGTGTTCCGCATGGACTTTCGTATTCGTTCACGCTTCATGGCCCGGACAGCAAGCGGCTATTGGGATTCGACAATGCACATGCCGTTCGTGCGCGAGGCAATCGGTTCCTTGCCCGCCCCGTGGCGGCCGATCATTGGCATCGGACCCATGACGACAAAGGCCGCCCATACCGCTTCGAATCCGCCGAAAAGCTTGTCGCGGATTTTTTCGGTGAGGTCGAGAGAAGGCTCGATGAGCTTGACGTTCCATTCGAAGTCAAAGAGCACCACTAGACGGAGCACACCATGGCGAAGATCCAAACCCTCAAGTCGTTGAAAAAAGAAATGCTGGCCGTGGCGCGCAAGGAGCGCGAAGCGCCGGTGGACGCCGGCGAGACCTCCTACGAATCGCAAGAGGTCTTCGAATCGGCCGAAGCCATTGTCCGCTTGCTGACGCCGGAAAATCGGCACCTGCTCTCCCTCATCGAAAGCCATCGCCCCGAGTCCGTCGCGGAGCTTGCCAATCTCGCAGGCCGGGCGGAGCCCAATGTGAGCCGTACGCTGAGCAAGATGGCGGCCACGGGCTTCGTGAAGCTGATCGAAGGTGCCGGCAGAGCAAAAAGGCCTGCGCTGTTGGCTCATGAAGTCATCATCAAGATCAACGTTCTGGAACCCAAGGACGTCATCGCATTTGCCTGAGCCGCCATCGCGTGGCGATACGTCCCTCGTTAGCCATTCGGCCGACTGCTCGAACCCTTCGTCGCGGTACACTCTCGCCCTGTACTCGCAAGCACGAAAGACACTGAGATGGGCAATCCAATCGAAGCACCCGGCGCCCCTGACGTAGCCGCGCATACGCCGATGATGCAGCAGTACCTGCGCATCAAGGCGGAACACCCCGGCACGCTCGTTTTCTATCGGATGGGCGACTTTTACGAACTGTTCTATGACGACGCCGAAAAAGCGGCGCGCCTGCTCGATCTGACACTCACGCAGCGCGGTGCATCGGCCGGCAATCCGATCAAGATGGCCGGCGTACCGCATCACGCGGTCGAGCAATACCTGGCGAAGCTCGTCAAACTCGGCGAGTCGGTCGCAATCTGCGAGCAGATCGGCGATCCGGCTGCCTCGAAGGGCCCGGTCGAGCGCAAGGTCGTGCGCGTGGTGACCCCCGGCACCCTGACGGATGCAGCGCTGCTCGCAGACAAGAGCGACGCCTATCTGCTCGCGATGAGTCCCGCGCACAATAAACGCGGCGTCGTAACGGGCGTCGGCCTCGCCTGGCTCAATCTCGCGAGCGGCGCACTGAGGCTGGCCGAGGTAGCGCCAGACCAGCTCGCTGCCGCGCTCGAACGCATCCGGCCGGCCGAAATCCTGGCCGCCGATACGCCGGCAGCGCCGCTCCCGGCCACCGTGCCCGGTACCGTCACGCGCGTGCCCACATGGCATTTCGATATCGCATCGGGCAAACAGCGGCTTTGCGATCAGCTGAACGTAGCGAGCCTCGACGGCTTCAGTGCTGAATCGCTGACGGCCGCGTGCGGAGCGGCCGGGGCGCTGCTGCTATATGCCTCGGCGACACAAGGGCAACAACTGCGACACGTCCGCAGTCTCAGAGTCGAGTATGAATCCGAATACATCGGGCTGGACCCTGCGACGCGTCGCAATCTCGAGCTGACCGAAACGCTGCGCGGCGGCGAATCGCCGACACTGTGCTCATTGCTCGACACCTGCTGTACGACGATGGGCAGCCGCCTGCTGCGTCACTGGCTCCATCACCCACCGCGCGACGCAGGGTCGGCGCGCGAGCGGCACGGCGCGATCGGTGCCCTCCTCGACGCGCCTGTCCATGCAAGTCTCGATGCGCTCAGAGCGGTCTTGCGGCACATCGCCGACATCGAACGCATCACAGGCCGCCTCGCATTGCTATCGGCGCGCCCCCGCGACTTGTCGAGCTTGCGCGATACGTTCGCCGCCCTGCCTGCGCTGCGCGAACAGGTGGCGCACGCCGCGGCCGGCGCGGTCGCGCTCGAACGCATCACGGCCGCCCTCGAGCCGCCGCGTGAATGCGGCGAGCTGCTCCAGCGCGCCATCGCACAGGAGCCGGCTGCGATGGTGCGCGACGGCGGCGTCATCGCACGTGGCTATGACGCCGAACTCGACGAGTTGCGCGATATCTCGGAAAACTGCGGGCAATTCCTCATCGACCTCGAGGCGCGTGAGCGCGCGCGCACCGGCATTGCCAATCTGCGCGTCGAATACAACAAGGTCCACGGTTTCTATATCGAGGTGACGCGAGGGCAAACCGACAAGGTCCCCGACGACTACCGTCGGCGTCAGACGCTCAAGAATGCGGAGCGTTACATTACTCCGGAGCTCAAGACATTCGAAGACAAGGCGCTATCGGCGCAGGAACGCGCGCTTGCACGTGAGCGAGCGCTCTACGATGCCGTGCTTCAAGCGTTGCTGCCGTACATCGGCGAATGTCAGCGCGTGGCGTCGGCGCTTGCCGAACTCGACTTGCTGGCCGCCTTCGCGGAACGTGCGCAAGCCCTCGACTGGGTCGCACCCACGTTCACGACGGAGATCGGCATCGATATCGAGCAGGGACGGCACCCCGTCGTCGAAGCGCAGGTCGAGCAGTTCGTCGCGAACGACTGCTGCTTGAGCCCCGAGCGCAAATTGCTGTTGATCACCGGTCCCAACATGGGCGGCAAATCGACCTTCATGCGGCAAACGGCGCTGATCGCGCTGCTCGCCTATGTCGGCAGTTACGTGCCGGCCCGCCGCGCCGCCTTCGGGCCGATCGATCGAATCTTCACCCGCATCGGCGCCGCCGACGATCTGGCCGGCGGCCGCTCCACGTTCATGGTGGAGATGACGGAGGCCGCAGCAATCCTCAACGATGCAACGCCGGCAAGCCTCGTATTGATGGATGAAATCGGGCGCGGTACGTCGACGTTCGACGGCCTCGCACTCGCTTGGGCCATCGCTCGGCACCTGCTCGCCCACAACGGTTGTCAGACGCTTTTCGCCACACACTATTTCGAGCTCACGCAACTGCCGGCTGAATTCCCGCAAGCCGCGAACGTCCACTTGTCCGCCGTCGAGCATGGGCATGGGATCGTCTTTCTTCATGCCGTCGAAGAAGGCCCCGCAAGCCAGAGCTACGGGCTCCAGGTGGCGCAACTGGCGGGCGTGCCGGCCGCCGTCATACGCGCCGCACGCAAACACCTCGCGCATCTCGAGCAACAATCGGTCGGTTACGCAACACCGCAACTCGATTTGTTCGCGGCGGCACCGTTCGTCGAAGACGCACCCGACGAATCCGCGCACGAACACGATGCACCACCGCACCCGGTCATCTGTCGCCTGCGCGGCATCGACCCCGACGAGCTCAACCCGCGCGCCGCGCTCGATCTCCTCTACGAGCTGCATGAACAGGCCAATGCGGCGCAAGACGACCGACACTGAGAAAGGCCGGCTTGCGCGCGCCGCGCTGCGCACAGTAGCGGTAGGGTTCGCCGCACTGCTTGCGCTCGCTTACGGTGAGGCCGCTCTCGCGGCCAGAGCGCATTTCGCCTTCTCCGTCATTGCGGGAACGATGCGAACAAGTGTCGACGAGGCGGCTACGCAGCGACTCCTTCAAGCGATCGGACTCGAGGAGGACATTGCATTCGTTGTCTACGACGGCAACCTAAAAGGGCCCTCCGAGCGCTGCACCGACAACGTCTATGCGCAGCGCCAGCAAATTCTGGCAACCTCGCACGTGCCTCTCATCGTCGTGCCGGGGCAATACGACTGGGCGGAATGCGGCAGCGCAAACGGCGGCGGCTACGACGCGGCGGAGCGGCTCGACTTCCTGCGCCAAACGATTTATGCGGACAACGTCTCGCTCGGCCAATCGCCGATTGTCCTCAAACGCGAAAGCGACGTCGCGCGGTTTCATTCATATCGGGAAAACGTCCGCTGGCAGCTGGACGACACCGTATTCGTGAGCCTGAACGTCGTCGGCGGTAATAATCATTATCTGAGCGGCGGTGGCCGCAACGGGGAATACGACGACCGCGCCATCGCCTCCGCCTTTTGGTTGGAACACGCGGCCGAATACGCCCGTCGACGCAATGCGCATGCGCTCGTCGTTTTCGTGGAGGCGGACCCGGACTTCGCGCGCTACGAACATGCAGAGCGCTTCTCGTGGCTCCGCCTGGGCCGCGCGCGCAAGCGCGACGGCTACCTCGAATTCAAACGCTCTCTCGTTAAAGCGGCCGAGACGTACCGAGGGCCGGTCGTCGTCATTCACGACGACACGGCTGCCCTGTCTCGAGGCTTTACCATCGACCAACCGCTCTTTGACGACAAGGGATCGCGCATGACGAACGTCACGCGCATCGCGATTGCACCGCGAGAGAGAACGAGGCAATGGGTCAGAGTGGATGTGAATTTCGACAGGACGCCGCCGTTCCAGGTCACCGTGCGCCGTATTCCGGCACAGATGCGGGAGATGCCTGCGATGCCGCCGCGCATCGCCTCCCCATCTGTCGCGCCGGGCGCTTCGGAACTTCTCCCGACGCCTCCGGCCGCACTGCCGGCCGTCCCGGAAGCGCCTGCCTCCGAACCGCCACTACTACCGCAACCGCCTGCGTGGCCGCAGGCAGGCAGCGCGAGCGGCAGTATCGACAGGAAGATACCGCAGCCCGAAGCGCCTGCGGCGCCAACGCGCAGCGGCCCAGGTTCAGTGCAAGGTGGGAGCTGAGCCCGGCTCGTCTTCGTCGTCATCCTCGTCGAGGACTTCGAGGCCATCGGCACCGTGCACATGAGCGTGTTCGATCTCGTCGGCCGTCGCCTCGCGAACTTCCTTGACCGTCAGTGCAAAGCGCAACGCCATGCCCGCCAGAGGATGATTGCCATCCAGTACGACCTTGTCTTCCGCCAAGTCCGTCACGGTGTAAATCAGTGTATCGATGTCGTCGTCGCCGTCTTCCGGCGTACCCTCGAACTGCATACCGACTTCGAGCGGTTCCGGAAAGCGGTTGCGTGGCTCGATTTTCACGAGGTCTGGGTCATATTCGCCGAACGCGTCCTGCGGCTCGAGCTGAATCTGCGTTTGGTAGCCCGGCTCTTGCCCATCGAGTTCTTCCTCGATCTTGGGGAACGTGCCATCATACCCGCCGTGCAGATAGATCATCGGCTCGTCGCTTTCCTCGATCAGATTGCCTTGCGCGTCCGACAACTTATAGGCGACCGAGACGACAGTGTTCTTCGCGATTTTCATTCGGAATCTCCAAAATACGGTCTCATTATACGATGCCCAAGCGGCCCCTTGACCACACACCGGCCTCTGCTCCGTCCGCCACTTCTGCCGCGTCCGCCGTTTTGCCCCCTCCACCCGACTTACCGACGCCGTTGCTCGCGAATTTGACGCCGTCCGAATTCATGCGCCGGTATTGGCAGAAAAAACCGTTGCTCGTCCGACAGGCCGTGCCCGGCATCGCGCCCCCGCTCGCGCGCGACGAGCTCTTCGCTCTGGCGGCAAGCGACGACGCGGAAGCACGGCTGATTACGCATTTTCGGGGCGCATGGCGCCTTGCACACGGTCCGTTCGAACCCGAGCAACTCCCAAGCGTGCGGCGCCGCGAATGGACGCTGCTCGTGCAAGGCGTCGATTTGCACGATGACCGCGCTCGCGCCTTGCTCGACAGGTTCCGCTTCGCTCCGGACGCGCGGCTCGACGACCTCATGATCTCGTACGCCACCGATGGCGGCGGCGTGGGCCCACACTTCGATTCCTATGACGTGTTTTTGCTGCAGGTGCAGGGCAAGCGACGCTGGCGAATTTCCGCTCAAAAAGATCTTTCCCTGAAAGACGGATTGCCGTTGAAAGTCTTACAGCGCTTCGAGCCCGAGCAAGAATGGGTACTGGAACCGGGCGACATGCTGTATCTGCCGCCCCACATCGCTCACGACGGCGTGGCCCTCGGCGAATGCATGACGTGCTCGATCGGCTTTCGCTCGCCTTCGGCGCGCGAACTGATCGGCCAATTTCTCTATCACCTGGCCGAACGCGGCAGCGTGGCGCAGCAAGCGCGCGAGGACGACCGCTACCGCGATCCCCGGCAAGACGCCGTCAAGCATCCCGCGCGGCTGCCGGATGGGCTGATCGAGCAGGTCGGCGCGATCCTTGCTCGCATACGCTGGAGCGAGCGCGACATCGTCTCGTTCCTTGGCAGCTATCTGGGCGAACCGAAGGCTCACGTCGTCTTCGAGGCGCCCGAGCGACCGGCAAACGAGGCGGCGTTCGTGAAAAAGGCGCTTCGCCATGGGGTGCGGCTCGACAGAAAGACGACGCTCCTGTACGGAAAGGACAGCTACTTTCTCAACGGCGAGGAAGACCGCCTGCCGCGGAGCAAAAAGTGGCTGCTGGAGCTGGCCGACGCGAGGCGCCTCGAGGGGAAACGGTTTGTAACACTATCTGCCGATTCGTCGATGACAGCGCTGTTGCACGAGTGGTATCTTGCCGGCTGGGTACGGATCGGCGCATCCGCTTGAGGTAGTCGTCCCTATTGTTCAAAAAGCTGAAATTCTGTATGAGAAAGGCAACGTATTGACCCTGGTTTGTCGACGGTCCGTACGAAAGTGCATATAATTTCCGCCCAAGCCGTGGGGAAGATTCACGCTCTGATGTGCATCCCACCAGCGGCCCAGGTTGGTGTTGGAGCACATTACCGGTATTATTTCGCGCTGTTGCTTACCTTTAACCATAAAAGGACGTGATCATGAAGAAATCCCTCCTCGTAGCATCCCTGTTGGCTGCCATGGCTTTGGCCGCATGCAACAAGAGCAGCGATCAAGCTGCTGCGCCGGCTAGCGACGCTGCTGCTGCTTCGGCTCCCGCCGCTGCTGCCGCTTCGGACGCTGCTTCGAGCGCTGGTGCTGCTGCGAGCGACGCTGCTGCGGCTTCGGGTGCTGCTGCCGCTGCTTCGGACGCTGCTGCGTCGGCTGCCGCTCCGGCTTCGGGCGCAAGCCAGTAAGCTGTCAAGCTGCAAGGCAAGAAAAAACCGGCTTCGAGCCGGTTTTTTCTTGTCTGCGCCAATTGCGAATTGCGTTGCCGCGAACCGACATCGCCCTTACTCGACACCGCCTAGCGTCAGCCACGCGAAACCGTCGTCCTGCGATGCAACCATCACGTCGTGTATAGCGGAGCCCAGCACACGCGCCAGCGCGGCCTGAGCAAGCTCTGGCTGATTGTTTTGCTGGCTCAGATGCGCCGCAACGATATGCTTGAGCCGTGAGCGACGCAGCGACGCCAGAATGACCGCTGCCGCGTCGTTGCTGAGATGCCCGTGGTTACCGCCGATTCGCGCCTTCAGCGATGCCGGATAGCGGCTCGTCGCCAGCATATCGACATCGTGATTGCATTCGAGCACCAGCGCGTCGCAGTCATGGAGCATCGCTGTGATATGCGGCGTCGATGTACCGACATCCGTCAGCACGCCCAATCGATGTGCGCCGTCCCCGAAAACGAACTGCAGCGGCTCGCGCGCGTCGTGGGGAACCGTATAAGGGCATACTTGCAGGTCGCCGATAGCGGCCGTCTCGTCACCCCATAACACGTGGAGATCGACGCCCGGCGCCACGTCCGCACCCACCGCGCGTGCCGTGCCCCAACTCATATAAAGCGGGACACTCCATTTGCGAGCGACCGTCAGCGCGCTGCCAATGTGGTCGCTGTGCTCGTGCGTGACGAGAATGGCGTCGAGCTGCTCGATGCCGCATTCGACGCGCGCGAGCCGCCGTTCGAGTTCTTTCGCCGAGAATCCGCAATCCAGTAACACGCGCGTCGCCGTCGTCCCGCTCGTCGCTTCGACGACGAGCGCGTTGCCTTCGCTTCCGCTGCCGAGACTGGCAAAACGCATGAACGGCCCGTCAGTTCAGTTCGGCATGCAGGAGCGACAGAATCTTCTTCGCTTCGGGCGAGGTATCGACCTGGCCGTTTGCATCCACGATTGCGACCTGCGTCTGGCCCTCGCCTTTTTGGCGGACGTTGACGAGGAACGACTGCCCCGGTGCGGATGCCACCGGTTTGCGATAGAAGAGCTTGCCGAACAGGCCGTCGCGCTTGAGCTCGGCCATCGAATCGGCGTAGCGCACGTAATAGAGCCCCTTGGCGCGATCGCGGTTATCGACCGTGAAATTCGTCCTGTCGAGCGCCAGCCCGACGCGCAGCCACGCCCGATCGAAAGACTCCTGAAGCTCGAGCGTCGTCTGGGCACCGGCCATATCGATCGTGACAGGCGCCGTGCCGGGACGCGCGTTCGCGAGCAGTTCCTTCGATTGTGCGTCGGTCAGGCCGAACTTCTGCATCAGCTTCGAAAGAAACACGGCTTCCAGCACCGGATTGCGCGGACGTTCCACCCAGCGCGACGAGTCCTTGTCCTGCCCGGTCAGCACTTCTTCGAGCGCGCTATGCGTGATCGAAATATCGGTCGCGCCGTTCGGGCCGCGTTCGACGAGCGTACGGAATCTGTCGCGCGTACCCGACGAGTACGCGAAATCGATCACCCGGCCAATCGTGCGGCGAAACCAATCGTCCGGTATGTTGGCGCGGTTTTCCGCCCAGTCCGTCATCATGATGCCCGTTGCGGGCGCATTGGTTTTCAGCGCGAAGCCATTGTCCTGCCAGAATTCCTGCAACTGCGGCCAAAGCTGGTCGGGCGAGCGGCCGTCGACGACGAGCCAGCGGCGGTCGCCATCGCGCTCGATATGCATGCCATAGGGGTCTTGCGCGCTCGGCACCCCTTCCGTCGCATTGCCCGCGGTGGTGCGATTGCGCTCGGGCGCGCCGCCGAGTGCCGCGTTCGACGGCGGGGCCGTGTATTGTGTCGGCGCGGTGCTCGCCGTCAGGTCGCTCGGGACCGTCAGCGACGGGGCCGAACGCGTGGCCTTGTAATCGACTTTATCGGACGAGAACCATTCGTTGAGGGTGTCGCAGCCGGCAAGCGATCCGAGCGCGAGCACAAGCGCCGCCGTACGCGCGGCATGAATGAAAAAAACAGAACGTTTCATGGAACCCTTCGTGATGCGAACGCGTGCCTGCAACGATGCTGGAGCGCGAGTCGAGAACGATCTCGGTTAGTGAATGACAGCAGCCGGCGCGCCGTTGCGTGCGCGCGCGGACATCGGTACCGCCTTTATCGCAGCACGCCCGCCTCGCGCAACGCATCGCGCACGGCACCGTGGCAGCGCTCGTCGAGACGCGTCAGCGGCAGGCGGATGCCGCTTTGTATCCGGCCCATCTCCTCGAGCGCCCATTTCACCGGGATCGGATTCGATTCGATGAAAAGCGTCTTGTGCAACGAAAGCAAACGGAGATGAATTTCACGGGCGGTCTTCGCATCGGCCTCGAGCGCCGCTTTGCACAGCTCGCTCATCGCGCGCGGCGCGACATTGGCCGTCACGGAAATGTTGCCGTGGCCCCCGAGCAGCATGAGCGCGATCGCGGTCGGGTCGTCGCCGCTATAGATGCCGAAATGCGACGGCGCGGCCTTGATCAAATGTGCCGCGCGATCGATGTTGCCCGTCGCCTCCTTCACGCCGATGATGCCCGGCACCTGTGCGAGGCGCAGGATCGTCTCGTTCGACATGTCGGCCACCGTACGGCCCGGCACGTTATAGAGAATGACGGGCAAATCGACCGCTTCCGCGATTTTCGCGAAATGGCGGTAGATGCCCTCTTGCGTCGGCTTGTTGTAGTAAGGGACGACTTGCAGCGTGGCGTCGGCGCCCACGGCTTTCGCCCGCTCGGTCAGCTCGATCGCCTCGGAGGTCGAATTGCCCCCGGCGCCGGCAATCACCGGAATACGGCCGGCCGCGTGCGTAACGGCCGTTTCGATCATGAGGACGTGCTCCTCGACCGACAACGTGGCCGATTCGCCGCTCGTACCCACGACGACGAGCGCGTTGGTGCCTTCCTCGATATGCCAGTCGATCAGCTTGCGAAACGCCGCCAGATCGAGGCCGCCATCGTCGAGCATCGGCGTGACGATTGCGGGAATACTGCCGCGAATCCGGACGCCGTCCCGGTTGCTGCTGGATGTGCCGTTAGCCATGAAACGCCATGAATTCCATTCCGAAAGCGCGATTGTAGCGGATTAGCCGCTCAAATCGTAACGCGGCTGACCCGGGGTTGCGCCCGCCCCGCCCACGGCATCCCGAACGCTCTCGGCCTCGCGCACCGCGCACAGGCGCTGCACGAACGCAGGCCGCGGTAATGCGGTGTAACCGTCTTCGAACGCGATGACCCGTAACGTGCCGCGCACGGCGTCGAGCAGCTCGCCCGGCGCGAGCAGAAACGCCGGGTTCGAAGGTTTCCCGACCGTTTCATTGCCCTGCGCGAACGTTTCGTACAACAAAATGCCGCCTGGCGCGAGCGATGCGACGAGGCGCGGCAACAGCGGGCGATGAAGGTAATTCGTGACAACGACGGCCGCAAACCGTGCCGCATCGGGAAACGGCCACGGACTGCCGTCTTCGAGATCGGCTGCGACGGGCTCGACACCCTCGATCTGCGCCAGTGCCGCAAGCGCGTCGGGCTCGCGCTCCAGGGCGATCACGCGATGCCCGCGCGCTGCAAACCAGCGTGCATGACGACCGCTACCCGCGGCAACGTCGAGCACGGTCGCATCGGGCGAGAGCAGATGCGACCACCGGACGATCCAGGCGGAAGCGCCCGGCGCCGCCGCATGCTCGCCGCTCATCGCAACCCCGCTCGAGCACATTGCGCGTGCATCGCAAACGCCGACCGATCAGGAGTACGAAAGGCCCATGGCCTCGCGTACGTCGCGCATCGTCTCGGTGGCGAACTTGCGCGCCTTGTCGCAGCCGTCGGCCACGATGGCCCGCAAGAGCGTCGGGTCGTCCATATACTTTTGCGCCCGCTCGAGCATCGGCTGCTGCTCGCGCAAGATACCCTCGATGACGGGTTGCTTGCATTCGAGACACCCTATACCGGCCGAGCGGCAGCCCTTTTGCACCCATTGGTGGGTGACCTCGTCGGTATAGACCTGATGCAGTTGCCAGACGGGGCATTTGTCGGGGTCGCCCGGATCGGTCCGGCGCACCCGCGCGGGATCCGTCGGCATCGTGCGGACTTTCTTGGCGATCGTATCGGCGTCCTCGCGCAACCCGATGGTGTTGCCATAGGACTTCGACATTTTCTGCCCATCGAGCCCCGGCATGCGCGAAGCCTTCGTCAGCAGCACCTGCGGTTCGACGAGGATGATCTTGCGCGCACCTTCCAGGTAGCCGAAAAGCCGCTCGCGATCGCTCATCGAAATGCTTTGCGACTCCTGCAGCAGCGCACGCGCCTGCTCGAGTGCTTCGTCGTCGCCCTCTTGCTGATAGGCATTGCGCAACTCGCGGTACAGCTTCGCGCGTTTGCCGCCCAGCTTCTTGGCTGCCTCGAGCGCCTTTTCTTCGAAATCGGGCTCGCGCCCATAAAGATGATTGAAGCGCCGCGCGATCTCGCGCGTCATCTCGACGTGCGGCACCTGAGCTTCGCCGACCGGCACGAGCGAGGCGCGATAAAGCAGAATGTCGGCCGCCATCAGCACGGGATAGCCGAGAAAACCGTATGTCGAGAGGTCCTTGTCCTTCAGCTTCTCGATCTGCTCCTTGTAGGTCGGCACACGTTCGAGCCAGCCGAGCGGCGCGCTCATGCCGAGCAGCAGCGAAAGCTCCGCATGCTCGGGGACGCGGCTTTGGATGAAAAGCGTCGCCTGCGCGGGATCGATTCCCGATGCGAGCCAGTCGATCAGTACTTCCCAGACGTTGGTTTCGATGACCTCGGGCGTCTCGTAGTGGGTGGTGAGCGCGTGCCAGTCGACCACGCAGAAAAAGCACGGGTATTCGGACTGCAGGCGCACCCAGTTCTTCAACACGCCATGGTAGTGGCCGAGGTGGAGCGAGCCGGTGGGTCGCATGCCGGAGAAAATGCGGTCTGGAAACATGGTCTTAGTTGAAGAGCGAGACAAAGGGAGTCAGGATGGCCGTCAAGGCATCGTAACCGAGCGACATGAGCGGCCGCAGCCAGAACCTCGTCAGCACGCCCGTGATCACGAGCGCCATCACGACGAAAAAGCCATACGGCTCGAGGCGCGCCAAGCCGATCGCCTGACGCGGCGGCAACAGCGCCATGACTACGCGCCCGCCGTCGAGCGGCGGCAGCGGAAACAGGTTGATGATACCCAGCACGAGATTCACGCTGACGCCGGCGCCCGCCATGCGCGAGAAGAACGGCTCGTCGACCGACGACAGCGACAAGCCAACGCCGATGAATCCCCACAGCAGCGCCTGCGCAAAGTTGCAGACCGGACCGGCGAGCGCCACCCACAGGCTGCCCCAGCGTGGATTGCGCAGGTTGCTGAACGCGACGGGAACGGGCTTCGCGTAGCCGAACATGAACGCGCCGCCCGTGGCGAAATAAAGCAGCAGCGGAATGGCGATCGTGCCCAGCGGATCGATGTGGCGCATCGGATTGAACGAAACCCGCCCCATCATGTAGGCCGTATTGTCTCCAAGCAGCTTGGCCACATAGCCGTGCGCCGCCTCGTGCAGCGTAATCGCGAAGATCACGGGCAACGCATAGACCGCTATCGTTTGTATCAGGGAAGCATCCATATCGGGCTTATTGTAACAAGGGGGCCGTACCGCACTGGTCGCGGGCCGGTCTCGCGCGGCAAGCGTCTTGCGTTTCACTGCTCCATGGCACTCAGTCCGAACGGTTCGAGGGCACCGCGCCCCGCACGCACGAGAACCGGCTCATCGCCCGTCAGATCGACCACGGTCGATGGCTCGCGCGGGCAGGCGCCGCCGTCGATCACGAGATCGATCTGCTTTTCGAGCCGCATGCGGATCGCCTCGGGATCGTTCACCGGGTCGCTGTCCGGCGGCAGGATCAACGTCGTGGCAATGAGCGGCTCCCCAAGCGCCTCGAGCAACGCGAGCGTGATGGCGTGATCCGGCACGCGCAGCCCGATCGTCTTGCGCGACGGATGAGAGAGCCGCCGGGGCACTTCCTTCGTCGCCTGCAGGATGAATACGTAAGGCCCCGGCGTCACCGACTTGATCAAGCGAAACTGCCCGTTGTCGACCATCGCGAAATTCGCGAGCTCGGACAGGTCGCGCACGAGCAACGACAAATGCTGCCGCTCATCGAGACCGCGAATGCGGCGCAGACGCGTCACGGCGTCCTTATCGTCGAGACGGCACGCGAGTGCATAACTCGAATCGGTCGGCAGCGCTATCACGCCGCCGTCTTTCACGATATGGACCGCCTGCGCAATCAAGCGCGGCTGGGGGTTATCGGGGTGGATCCGGAAGTATTGGGACATGGAAGAAGTGAGCGTTCAGCGACGCGACGCGCGAGCATGGCAGGCACCGGATGCCGTGCGACGCACTGCCGCCCAGCCGGGTCTCGCGGAAAACTGCGCTCGTCGCGCGTGCATCAGAGCAGGCGGTCCCAGACAGGCGTCAGATCGGGCGGCAGCGGCGGCAGCGCGCCGAGCTCCACGCGACCCTCGCCGGGCGCATGAAAATCCGAACCGCGCGACGCCTCGAATCCGAAACGACGCGCGACATCGGCGTATTCGCGGTACTGATCGGGCGTGTGACTACCCGTGACAACCTCGATGGCACGGCCGCCCAGATCGACGAAGGTGCCGAAAAGCGCGTCGAATTCGAGCGGCGTATAGCGGTAGCGCCCCGGATGGGCAATGACCGCAATGCCGCCGGCCGCGCCAATCCAGCTGACTGCGTTTTCAAGGGTCGCCCAACGATGCGGAACATAGCCCGGCTTACCCTCGCCGAGAAAGCGATCGAACACGTCGGCTGTCGACGGGGCAAAACCTTTTTCGACGAGGAAGCGCGCGAAATGCGTGCGTGAAATCAGGTCGGGATTCGACACGAACCGCAGCGCGCCTTCATAGGCACCGGGAATGCCGACTGCCTCGAGTGCCGCGGCCATGGCCTGCGCCCTCGCGGTACGCCCGTTGCGCGTCGCACGCAGCCCCTCGACGAGCGTCGGACATGACGGGTCCACGCCCAGCCCCACGACGTGCAACGTGCGAGCGGCCCACGTCACGGAAATTTCGACCCCCGGCAAATAACGGATGCCAAGCGCCTCGGCCGCGGCGCGAGCCTCGCTCTGACCACCGAGTTCGTCGTGATCGGTCAGCGACCAGACGGTCACGCCCCCCGCATGCGCACGGCGCGCGACCTCCGCGGGCGCGAGCAGCCCGTCGGATACGTTGGAATGGCAATGCAGATCGGCGTTCATGCTTCGAGCGGAGGGAGTATCCAAGCATTTTACTGCAATGCGGCGTTCCGCTCGGGCTTCCCTAGCGCGCCCCGGACGCGCTTGCCCCTCTCAGGCGCAAAACGCCTCGATCAGCGCCGCCACCTGCTCGGGTTGATCGTGATGGACCATATGTCCTGCGTCTTCGATCATCTTTTCGCGCCAGTCTCGAAAAGCCGCGAAGCGTGCCTTGAACTCGTCGAGCGGGATGGCACCCGCCAGCATCGCAAGCGTCGGCGATCGGACGGCCTCGACATGCAGGACTTTCGCGCTGGCCTTCGCCCATACCGCCATTATTTCGTCGAGCCGGTAAAGCAGCGGACCATGCATCTTGTGCGCCGGATCCGCCAGCAACAGATAGCGCCCGTCGTCGCCGCGTTTCGCCCAATGCCGGGCCAAAAAGCGCGCACGCTCGGGTGCGAGGCGCGGATTATTCTTCGTCAAGCGCACGGCGACGTCGTCGAGCGTCGCGTAAGTCTTGAGCGTGGGAGGCGCGCGCAGGTCGTCGAGCCACGCGGCGAGCCGGTGCGGCGCCTGTGCAGCCTTTGCGGGCGCCAGCCCGAACCCTTCGAGGTCGACGACTCGTCGCACGCGCTCGGGCCGCACGCCGGCGTACAGGCACACGACGTTTGCCCCCATGCTGTGTCCGACGAGATTGACTTGTCCGCTCGGTGCGTAATGGTCGAGCAAGGCTTCGAGGTCCGCCAGGTACTCGTGGAACCAATAATGGCCGCCGCCGCGCTCCGCCACGGGCCAATCCGACAGACCGAAACCGCGTGCGTCGGGCGCGATCACCTGCCAATCGCCGCCCAGCGCATCCACCACGAACTGGAACGACGCGGAAACGTCCATCCAGCCATGCAGCATGAAAAGCGTTGGAGCGCCGGGCGGGCCCCAACGGCGCACGTGCAGCCGCACACCGCGAACGGTCAGGAAGTCGGATTGCGAAGTAGTCATGAAGCGTCGCCGAAAAACGAATGGTCGTTCGATTATATCGGGAGAAACGCTTTGCCTGCGCGCCGCGGATTGGACGTAGCCGGGATCGATTCGAACGATCGCCTCGTCGGGCGCATCAGGCGTCGCTTGGCGCGCCCTCATCGCCGTTCAGCCGCGACAGTTCGAATTCATCGAATCCGGCTTGGCGGCGTGCCTCGAAGTTGAACGGCCCGCGCAAGCGCGGCGCGCGGTATTGCTCGGCCAGCCGGACGTACGTGGGATGCGGATCGAGCCCTCGCGCGTCGCACAGATAGCGAAACCAATGATTCCCGATGCGAACATGGCCAATTTCATCGCGCAAAATGACATCGAGAATGGCAGCCGAATCAAGATCGCCCGCCTGCACGAGCCGCGCCCGAATCGGCGGCGACGCATCGAGCCCGCGTGCCTCGAGCGTGCGCGGTACCAGCGCCATGCGCGCGAGTACGTCCACCCGCGTGCGCTCGCACATATCCCAGAGTCCGTTATGCGCGGGGAAATCGCCATAGGCGTGCCCGAGTTCAGCGAGCCGCGCAGCGAGCAACGTGAAATGATGCGCCTCTTCGGCGGCGACTTGTAGCCAGTCGCCGTAAAACGCTTCGGGCATGGCTTCAAAACGCCAGACGGCATCGAGCGCGAGGTTGATCGCGTTGAATTCGATATGGGCAAGCGCATGCAGCAGCACCGCGCGGCCCTCCGGCGAGCGCATGCCGCGATGCGCGAGCAAGCGCGGTTCGACGAGCAGCGGCGCGCGTGGCCTGCCCGGCAGGCCGGCCGGCTCGGCGACGCTCGCCTGAGCCCCACAGGGCAACTCGCGCGCCAGCCAGCGCCGATGCAGCGCCTGAGCATGAGCGGCCTTCGCCGACGGCTCGCATTCGAGCAGCACGCAAAGCGCGAGATGACGAACATCGTCTTCACGCTCGATTGCGTCGCTTTCGGAAGAATCTGTTGCAGACATGACTGAGTCGGGACCCATCGATAAAACGCAACCCGGCACGGCCGCTGCGGCGCGCCGGCAGCGAACGCCGCGGTGACAGGCGGGACCGTTTACAATACGCGATTCGGCCTCGCGCGTGCCGTAGAGCGCATGACAAGGGCGGCCATTTTACTCGGTGCGCGGCCACCCTCCACGGCTGCGGCACGTGGCCTTGCACGGGAGACATTCACTGTGGCGATGTACAAGCTGGGCGAGCATGGCCCGACCATTCACGAAAGCGTATTCGTCGCCGACACGGCCACCATCGTCGGCCGCGTGACGCTCGAAGAAAATGCCAGCGTCTGGTTCGGCGCGTCGCTACGGGGCGATAACGAGCCCATTCAAGTCGGCGCCGGCACCAACATTCAGGAAGGCGCCGTGCTTCACACCGATCCGGGCTACCCGCTCGTCATCGGCACGAACGCGACGGTCGGGCATCAGGCGATGCTGCACGGCTGCACGGTATCGGATGGGGCCCTCATCGGCATTCAGGCCGTGGTATTGAACGGTGCGGTGATCGGCCGCAATTGTCTGGTGGGTGCGGGCGCCGTCGTCACCGAAGGCAAGGTGTTTCCCGAACGCACGCTGATTCTCGGCGCGCCCGCCAAGGTGGTGCGGGAACTCACCGACGAGGAGGTGAGCCGCCTCGCGCAAAATGCCCAGGGCTATATCGAACGCAGGGCGCTCTACAAGGAACAGCTCGTGCGCATCGGTTGATGCAGCGCGAACCAGGCTCGGCCGATATCGACGATCGAAGGAACAGGCTGTGGAAGACCATTTGCAAAAATTCATGTTCAGCACGGCGCCGGTGCGCGGCGAGATCGTCTCGCTGCACAACACCTGGCGGGAAGTGCTGACGCGCCGGCAATACCCCGCTCCCGTGCGCGACATCCTCGGCGAGATGATGGCCGCCTGCGCGCTGCTGTCCGCGAATCTCAAATTCGACGGTACGCTGATCATGCAGATTTTCGGGGACGGCCCAGTGAAAATGCTCGTCGTCCAATGCAGCTCGTCGCTCGCCATGCGCGCCACCGCGAAATTCTCCGCGGAGCTCGAAGCCGAAGCCGCCAAGGGCACGCAGATACCGTTCGCGGATCTGCTCAACGCCAGCGGGCACGGACGGTGTGTCATCACGCTCGACCCGCAGGACCGCCGCCCGGGGCACGAGCCCTATCAAGGCATCGTCCCGTTGAATGGCGAGGCAGGCCCCCTCCAGTCGATGGCCGAAGTGCTCGAACACTATATGCGCCACTCCGAACAACTCGAAACGCGCCTGTGGCTCGCCGCGAATACCGAGCGGGCGGTGGGGGTGCTGCTGCAGAAACTTCCCGGCGACGGCGGTATCGTGCCGCACGCGGGCGAGCATGACGCCGATACGTGGGAACGCGTGTGCGTGCTCGGCTCGACGCTCTCGCAAGAAGAGCTGTTGAAGGAAGAACCTCAGACGCTTTTCAAGCGCCTTTTCTGGCAGGAGAACGTCCAGCACTTCGCGCCGGCACAGGCACACTTCGCCTGCAGTTGCTCGCGCGAAAAGGTGGGATCGATGCTCAAAATGCTCGGGCGTGAGGAAGTCGACAGCGTCATCGACGAGCACGGTCACATCGAGATCCATTGCGAATACTGCAATCAGCGCTTCGAGTTCGACCCGTCGATGTCGTGCAGCTCTTTTCGGCCAACGATGTCGCCGTCGGGGTGACGCCGGCCGCATCGCAGCGGCACTGACGGCGGGCCGCGGGTCGCGGCACTTTCGGCCGGCGCGCCCGGTCGAAGCTTCACTGGCAGCCGCAGAGGGGTTCATCCGGTACCCGAGACACGGATTCACAAGAGGCGGCTTCGCGAGGCCATCATGAAAACGCACATTCAACGCCCATCGATGAAACGAGTCGAAAACGGCCGCGCCGTACCGGTGAGACTCGCGCTCGTGCTCGCCGCAGCCACGACGCTCGCCGCCTGCGTCGTCGAGCCGCCCCCCGGCCCCATCCTGAGCCGCCTGCCGCCGGACGCTCCAGGCGCGGCATCGCCGGCCCGTCCGCTCACCAGTGCGGAGAAGAAGCGTTACGACGAGATCGACAAACAGGTGTTGAAGGACCAGGACGCCGCGATCGCAGCCGATAACTGGGCTCGCTACTACGCGCCCTACTACGCGCCGTATTACTATCCGGCGCCTACGATCTACGGTGGCTACGTCAGCGGTGGGGGCTTCGGGTACTACAGCCCGGGCTTCTATCCCGGCTGGTGGTGGTAGCGGTAGCGCGCGGCGAATGACGCTTTGCGAACGGCGGTAACGGGCGGGTGACGACGGCTACTGCCGGGTCTTTTCGGCGGCGCGCTTCTTGGCTGATTTTTCTTCTTTGCCGCGCAACTTCGCGCGCGAAACCGGATTGGGCACTACGCTGACGGGCGCGGCCGATACCTCGCCGCGCGTCGAGGTATTGCTCGCCGCGGCGGGTGCCAGCGCACTTGCCGGCGTATTCGGCGAGACGAACTGCACGAATACTTCGCCGTCCTTGACCATGCCCATTTCATAACGGGCACGCTCCTCGACCGCGGCCGTGCCGCCTTGCAGGTCCTGCACTTCTCCCTCGATGCGCTGATTGCGCACCTTGGCATCGGCATTCTTATGCGCCTGCGCGTCGAGCGCCTCGCGCAGTTCGTGCACGCGCAACCAGCCGCCATGTCCCCACCAGAGCGGATACTGGATCAGCACGAGCAGGACGACGAGAACGACAGTGACGAGCCGCATGCGAGAAAGCGCCGTAAATTCAAAACCGCCCCGCGGCTAGGCACGAGGCGGCGAGCAAAACGATCGTTAACGAAAAACCCCGGATCAACGCAGATTGTAGAACGTCGACTTGCCGGGGTAGCTGGCGATATCGCCGAGATCCTCTTCGATACGCAGCAGTTGGTTGTACTTCGAGATGCGATCGCTGCGCGAGAGCGAACCAGTCTTGATCTGTCCGGCGTTGAGGCCCACTGCGATGTCGGCGATCGTCGAGTCTTCCGTTTCGCCCGAGCGATGAGAAATAACGGCCGTATAACCGGCGCGCTTGGCCATTTCGATGGCGGCGAACGTCTCGGTGAGCGTGCCGATCTGGTTGATCTTGATCAGGATCGAGTTCGCGATGCCCTTTTCGATGCCTTCCTTCAAGATGCGCGTGTTGGTCACGAACAGATCGTCGCCGACCAACTGAATCTTTTTGCCGAGGCGGTCGGTCAACAGCTTCCAGCCCGCCCAATCGCCCTCGTGCATGCCGTCTTCGATCGACACGATCGGGAATTTGTCGGCGAGCGTGGCGAGATAGTCCGTGAATTCGGCCGACGACAGCTGCAAGCCCTCGCCCGCAAGCTGGTACTTGCCGTCGTGATAGAACTCGCTTGCCGCACAATCGAGCGCCAGCAGCACGTCTTCGCCCGCGCGGTAACCGGCCTTCTCGATGGCCTGAAGAATCGTCGAGAGGCACTCGTCGTTGCTGCCGAAATTCGGCGCGAAACCGCCTTCGTCGCCAACGGCTGTGCTCATGCCGCGATCGGCCAGAATTTTCTTGAGCGCATGGAACACTTCCGCGCCGCAACGCAGTGCCTCGCGGAACGTCGGCTGGCTCACCGGCACGATCATGAATTCCTGGATATCGAGGCTATTGTTCGCATGCGCGCCGCCGTTGACGATGTTCATCATCGGCACCGGCAGTTGCATCGCGCCCGATCCGCCGAAATAACGGTAAAGCGGCAAGCCCGCTTCCTCGGCCGCAGCCTTGGCCACCGCCATCGAAACGGCCAGCATCGCATTCGCGCCCAGGCGCGACTTGTTATCGGTGCCGTCCAGCTCGAGCAGCGTCTTGTCCAGGAACGCCTGCTCGGACGCATCGAGACCCATGATCGCTTCGGAAATCTCGGTATTGATGTGCTCGACGGCCTTCAGCACGCCCTTGCCGCTATAGCGGCCGGTTTCGCCGTCACGCAGCTCGATGGCCTCGCGCGAACCCGTCGACGCGCCCGACGGCACGGCCGCACGGCCCATCGTGCCCGACTCGAGCAACACATCGCATTCGACGGTCGGGTTGCCTCGCGAATCCAGAATCTCGCGGCCGATGATATCTACGATTGCACTCATGATTTCCTCTAGAAATGAAGTTGAATTCCGCTTCTTCTATCTCGTCTTTGCTTGTTTTTCCCGCTGCATCCCGGAGTCGCCGCGCCTGCGAGTCACTATGCGGTGCCGTCGGCGCGCCACGAATCGTCCGCGAAGCGTGGGTATGCGTCAGTTCGTCAGTCGAAGTGGCTCTCGAGCAGTGGCGCACGCTTGACGATGCGATCGAGCGCAACGAGCGTTTCCAGCAGCTCGGCCATCCGCTTGAGCGGCACGGCATTGGGGCCATCGGACAGCGCGCACGCCGGGTCGGGGTGAGTCTCCATGAAAAGCCCGGCCACGCCGACGGCCACCGCCGCGCGCGAGAGCACAGGGACGAATTCGCGCTGACCGCCCGAGCTCGTGCCCTGCCCGCCCGGCAGTTGCACCGAATGCGTCGCATCGAATACGACGGGCGCTCCCGTTTCGCGCATGATGGCGAGCGAGCGCATATCCGAAACGAGGTTGTTGTAGCCGAACGAAACGCCACGCTCGCAGGCCATGAAGCGATCTTCCGAAAGCCCGGCCTCGCGCGCCGCGTCACGCGCCTTCGCGATCACATTTTTCATGTCGTGCGGCGCGAGAAACTGCCCTTTCTTGATATTGACGGGCTTGCCCGAGCGCGCGCAGGCGTGAATGAAATCGGTCTGGCGGCACAGAAACGCCGGGGTTTGCAGCACGTCGACAACGGACGCGACCGGCTCGATTTCCTCGATCGAATGCACGTCCGTCAACACGGGCACGTTCAGTTGCCGCTTTACTTCGCCGAGGATGCGCAGGCCTTCGTCCATTCCGAGCCCGCGAAACGATTTGCCCGAACTGCGGTTGGCCTTGTCATACGACGATTTGTAGATGAACGGTACGCCAAGTCCAGCGCAGATTTCCTTGAGCGCGCCTGCCGTATCGATCGTCATCTGCTCCGATTCGACGACGCAGGTTCCCGCAATCAGAAAAAACGGCTTGTCGAGGCCAATCTCGAAACCGGCGAGCTTCATACCTTCTCCCCGACTCGCGCGAGATGGCACGCACGGGCCGCTTCGACGAACGCCTTGAACAGAGGATGTCCGTCACGCGGTGTCGACGTGAATTCGGGGTGGAACTGCACACCGACGAACCACGGGTGCATTTCGCGCGGCAGCTCCATCATCTCGGGCAGATCTTCGCTGGGCGTACGCGCGCTGATGACGAGCCCGCCTGCCTCGAGTTGAGGGACATAGCGGTTGTTGACTTCATAGCGATGGCGATGCCGTTCGTTGACATCCTTGCCGTAAATCGCTTCGGCCATCGTACCGGGCTTGACGGGGCAACGCTGCGAGCCGAGGCGCATCGTACCGCCCAGGTCCGATCCCTCGTTACGCTTCTCGACGCGACCCTCGCGGTCATACCACTCGGTGATGAGCGCCACGACGCGATGCGGCGTGGCCGGATCGAACTCGGTACTGTTCGCATCCTTCATGCCGACGACATCGCGCGCGAATTCGATGACCGCGAGCTGCATGCCGAGGCAGATGCCCAGGTACGGCACCTTGGCCTCACGCGCGTGACGGATCGCCGCGATCTTGCCTTCGGTGCCGCGGCGACCGAAGCCGCCCGGAACGAGAATGGCATCGAGATGCGCGAGGCTCGCGACACCTTCTTGCTCGATCTGCTCCGAATCGATGTATTCGATGTTGACCTTCGTCGACGTATGGACCGATGCATGACACAGCGCCTCGATCAGCGATTTGTACGATTCGGTCAGATCGACGTACTTGCCGACCATGCCGATCGTCACCTCGTGACGCGGATGCTCGAGCTTCTCGACGATATCGGCCCACAGCGTGAGATCGGCAGGTTTGGGCGAGAGCTTGAGCTCGTCGCAAATGATCGTGTCGAGCCCCTGATCGTGCAGCATCTGCGGAATTTTGTAGATGCTGTCGACGTCCCAGACCGAGATCACGGCGTCTTCGGGCACGTTCGAGAACAACGAAATCTTTTTCGACTCGTCATCGGGAATCTGGCGGTCCGCGCGGCACAGCAGCACGTGCGGCAAGATGCCGATCTCGCGCAGCTTTTGCACGCTGTGCTGCGTGGGCTTGGTCTTCAATTCGCCGGCTGTCGCGATGTAAGGCACGAGCGTCAGATGCACGAAGCAAGCACTGTTGCGTCCGAGACGCAGGCTCATCTGTCGCGCGGCTTCGAGAAACGGCAGCGATTCGATATCGCCGACCGTGCCGCCGATCTCGACGATGGCCACGTCGGGCTCGCCGCAGGTGGCCGACGCCGCGCCGCGCTCGATGAACGCCTGAATTTCATTCGTGATGTGCGGAATGACCTGTACGGTCTTGCCGAGATAATCGCCACGGCGTTCCTTGCGGATCACCGATTCGTAGATCTGGCCCGTCGTGAAGTTGTTCGCCCGGCGCATCTTCGTGCTGATGAAGCGCTCGTAGTGCCCGAGATCGAGATCGGTCTCGGCGCCATCCTCGGTCACGAACACCTCGCCGTGCTGAAACGGACTCATGGTGCCCGGGTCGACGTTGATGTAGGGATCGAGTTTGAGGAGGGTGACTTTGAGACCGCGCGACTCGAGGATCGCGGCGAGAGAGGCGGCGGCAATGCCCTTGCCAAGGGACGACACTACGCCGCCGGTGACGAAAACATATTTAGTCATCGCTGGATGCTCGCGGGAAAAACGGATTATACCGTAAAGGTTCGCGCGCTCAGCGTGCCGAGGAGCGCGCGGCGCTCCCCGCGTGCTTATCCAGCCTCACGCAGCGAGCGCAGCACCCGCTGCACCGCGCGCGCCGTCTCGATCGGCTTTTCCATGGGAAAAAGATGCGTGCCCTCGATCCATTCGAGACGCCCCCGCGTTGCGCGACGCGTCGCTTCGAGGCCGACTTGGCGCACCTCCTTCGAATGCGTGCCCGCAATGAAGCCGACGGGCACCGGCGAGCCGTGCGCGAGACGCGCACCCAGCGTGCGCGGCAGTGTCCTGTAGATCAGGTACTCGATCTGCCGATCGAACGCGAGCGCGCGCGTACCGTCCACGGCCGTCTGCGGAATGCCGAAGTCGACATAGTCGGACAAGACCCGCTCATCCCAGCGTGCAAATGCAGGCTTCGCGTGGAAATGACGCCAGGCTTCCTCCCGGCTCGCCCAGTGGGTGCGGCGGTTGCGCGTGGCGGCCGCTGGCGAGAGCCGCTCGTCGAGGCCCGTCCATTGCGACACGCGCAGCACGCTCGCACGCCAGCCCGCGACGACGGGCGAATCGAGCATCAGTACACCGCGCACGCAATGCGGACGCTTGAGCGCCGCCATCAGCGATACATAGCCGCCCAGCGAATGGCCGACGAGCCATACCGGTGCCTCGTATCGCCGCTCGATGTCCGCGAGCAGCTCGTCGACGAGATGCGGCCAGTCGCTCGTGACCGGAAAAAGCGGATCGTGCCCGATGCGCTCGACGTAGCGGATCTCGTAGTCGTCGGAGAGCTCCGCAAACATCGTCCGGTAGATCGGTGCCGGAAAACCGTTCGCGTGCGAAAAGTGAATGATGTCTTTCAAGCGCCGCTGCCTCCGTCGTTATCCGCCGCCGTTGCCTGCACCACCCGCTCGTGCCTGGTCATGCCGGCGCTACCCCGCCGCGCCGCGAGGCCCGCTGTCCATCTGATCCATCCAATATCGTCGATGCGCATCGCGATAGCGCTCGAGCGTCGGCACGCCGTCATCGAGCTCCACGCGCACCGCACCGTCGCGATCGGTTCTCGCGAGCTCGATGCCGCGCCATGCAAAGCGCGCCCACACACTCGGATGCGGATGGCCGAAGCGGTTGCGATAGCCTACCTGAAATATCGCGATGCGCGGCCTTACCGAATCGAGGAAAGGTTCGGTCGACGACGTGCGGCTGCCGTGGTGGGCCACGAGCAATACATCGGCCCGCAGCGCTGCCTGGGCGCGCAGGCGCAAAGTCTTTTCGATGGACGCGTCGATGTCGCCGGTCAACAGCGCCACGAAGCCCGGCGCCTCGATCCGCAATACACAGGAGTGCGCGTTCGATTTGCTCGGCAAGGGGCCTGCGTCGGGCCACAGGACGGAAAACTCCACGCCGTCCCATCGCCAGCGCTGCCCCGACGCGCAGCGCCGGCCCTGCGCATCGGCCGCCTGGGCGAGCGCCCATAGGCGATTCGACGGCGGCAAGCCGCCGAGCAATTGGCGTACGGGCACCGCATCGAGTACTGCCGGCGCGCCCCCGGCGTGATCGGCGTCGCCGTGGCTCAGCACGAGCGCATCGAGCGTGGGCACACCATTGGCGACGAGAGATGGCACGACGATGCGCTCGCCGGCACTCGTCGACTCGGGGCCCGGCCCGGCGTCGAAAAGCAGCGCGTGTCGTGCCGTTTCGACGAGGATCGCCGCACCTTGGCCGACATCGAGGGCCGTCAGCCTGAACGTGCCCGGCGCCGGCGCGGGCGGCGGCAGCGCCAGAGGCAGCCACGCCAAGGGAGCGGCAAACCGGATCGGCCAACCCCGCGGCATCAAACACCACAGAACGCCCACGGCGGCCGACACCATTGCCCATGTCGAGGGTCGCGCGAGCCGCCACTCGGCCCATTCATACGCCGACAGCCTGGCCAGAAGCCGCATGAGCGGTGCGAGAAGCGTGTGGGCCAGCTCGAATGCGGCCGCGTCGAGCGGTGCGGGCAACCCCACGGCGACGAGCACGACCGGCGTGACGACGAGGCTCACCCAAGGCACGGCGAACGCGTTGGCGAGCGGCCCCGCCAGCGAGATTTGCGAAAACCAGAACGCGGTCAGCGGCGCGAGCCCGATCGTCACGGCGTATTGCGCGCGCGCCGCGCGCACCAGGCTTTCGCCCAGCCGTCGCGAACCCATGCGCCATCGGTCGCGCCATGACGCGCGCCGCTCGCTGCCGGGCTGCAACGGATCGTCGATCTCGGGCGTGTCGAGCTCGCGATCGCCAGGGCGCCGCAAATGGAACTGCATCGCCAGCGCGATGACGGCGACCGCGCCAAACGAGAGCCAGAAGCCAGGTGCGATCACGGCCCAAGGATCGGCGGCGAGCACGAGCACCGCAGCCCACGCCAGCACGAGCGAGGACGCGATATTGCGTCCGAGCGCCGCGGCGGCACTGACGACGACGAGCATCCACAACGCCCGCTGCGCGGGCACGTTGAACCCTGCAAGCGCGGCATAGCCGGTTGCGCACAGCGTGCCGGTCAGAGCAGCCGCAACAGGCGCAGGCACGATGAGCGGCCATTCGCGCCGGCCGCGACGCGAGAGCCACACGCCGAAACCGCATGAGCGGCGCCAGAGCCAGGCGGCCAATGCGGCACTCGCGCCGGCCACGAAGCCGATATGCAGGCCGGAGATCGCGACGAGGTGGCTCGTCCCGGTGCGGCGCAATATCGTGCGGTCCGCCGCGTCGATCGCCTCCTGCGCCCCGATCGCCAGCGCCTTGACGATGCCAAGGTGCGGCGCCCCGGCGAGTGCCGTATCGATGCGGGCGGCCAGCATGAAACGCCAACGGTCGACGCGTGCCGCGAGAGTGCCCACACGGCCGGGCTCCAGGCGCGCGGTCGACGGCGCGACGACATAACCGGTTGCGCGCACCCCGCGTGCGAACAGTGCGGCCTCCCCATCGCGACCGTTGAAGTTCGCATTGCGATGCGGCCGCTTCAAGCGCACGGTCAAACGCCAACGCGCACCGGGGACGAGTTCGGGCACCCGGCCGCCGGCGCGTTCCGACCAACTGAGCTGAACGAGAGACGGAAAATCGTCGATGCCCAACCTGCTGCGTACATCGACGACGTCGACCGAAAACAAGAAGCGCACAACGCCGGGTTCATGGGCCGGCAGCCCGCGGATGGCGCCGCTCAGCATCAGCTCGCGCCCCTCCCAATGCGGCGGCAAAGCCTCGCGCAAACGCCACTCGGCGCGCGACGCGGCGTAGCCATGGCCTATCAGCGCGGCCGCCAATGCGAGTGCGCCCCAGCGGCTCACTGGATGGCGCCGGCTCCATCGCACCGCGCGAGCGCACCATGTCGGTTCATCTTCGCCCGTGCCAGCCAGCCGTGGGATCGCCCCCAGGAGAAACCATCCGAGCGCGGCCAGGCCCACGAGTGCGCCGAGAGTCCATGCGAACCCGTCGGGCAGATCCGCGCGCTGCTGCAACGTAGCGATGCCGAGCACGAACCCGCAGAGCACCATCCGCATCCCGCCCCTCCTTTCGCCAAGCGCCGAAAACGTGGCGCATTGGAACGAGCGATTATGGGTGGCGCGCTTCGAGTCGAGGCAATGCGGCGTAAGCGTTGGCCGTCGTGCCTAAGGCCAATCGGTCGATGTCGAGGCCGCGCAGTTCGGCGATGATCGCGCCGATGCGCGCGGTCTGATCCGGCGTATTGCGTCCTTTGTAGCGCCACGCGGGCGCGATATCGGGCGCGTCGGTTTCGACGACGATGGCTTCGAGCGGCAGCTCGGTGGCGAGCCGGCGAATCTGACGCGCCCGCTCGAAGGTGACGTTGCCGCCGAATCCGAGACGCATGCCTTGCTCGATGAAGGCGTGCGCCTGCTGAAAGCTGCCGTTGAAAGCATGCGCGATCCCGCATTTCACGCCGCTGCGGCGCAGCCCTTTCAGTACGATGTCCTGCGATTTGCGCACGTGGCAAATGACGGGTAGATCGAACTCGCGAGCGAGCCGCAGTTGCGCTTCGTAGAAAAACCGCTGGCGCTCGTCGTCGAGCCCGGGCACGAAGTAATCGAGGCCGATTTCACCGATGCCGACGAAGCGTGGATCGGCGAGGCTCGTCTCGATCTCCCGCCGCAGAATGACGAGATCGTCCTCGCGCGCTTCTCGCGTGAACAGAGGATGAATGCCGAGCGCGTAGGCACCGCCCGCGATTTGCCGGGCCAGCCGCCGTACGGTTTCAAAATTGCCTGCGGCCACGGCCGGAATCACGATCCGCGAGACGCCCGCGTCGTGCGCCGCCCCCGCTACCGCCTCGCGGTCAGCGTCGAATTCGGCTGCATCGAGATGACAGTGCGTATCGATCCACATGACGGGCGGGCCGCGATATCGATGAGGCCCGGCTCAGACCGGCACCGTTGGATCTTCGTGCAGCACGCCGTCGCGCAGCCGCAGCGTGCGATCGCAGCGCGCCGCGAGATCGTGATCGTGCGTGACGATGACGAAGCTCGTTTGGAGCTTCTCCGAGAGCTCGAGCATCAGGTTGAAGACCGTATCGGCCGTGCCGCCGTCCAGGTTGCCGGTCGGCTCGTCCGCCAGGACGCAGGCCGGCTCGGTGACGAGCGCGCGCGCGATCGCCACGCGCTGGCGCTCGCCGCCCGAAAGCTCGCCGGGCCGGTGTTGTGCCCGATGCGCGAGCCCGACGCGTTCCAGCATGCGCATCGCTTCGCGTCTCGCGTCGGCGCTCGTGAGCCGGCGAATGCGAAGCGGCATCGCAACGTTGTCGAGCGCGCTGAATTCGGGCAACAGATGATGGAACTGATAGACGAAGCCCAGGGCGCGATTGCGCAAGTCGTTGCGCTCGCGCTCCGCCAGTTGCGTGAAGGGCTTGCCGAGCAGCGACACGTGTCCGGCGCTCGGCTCGTCGAGCCCGCCCAGCACATGCAGCAGCGTGCTCTTGCCGGAGCCCGAGGCGCCGACGATCGCGAGTTTCTCTCCGCGCCGCACCGATAGGTTCGCGCCCGTGAGCACCGGGACATTCAAGCCGCCTTGCACGAACGTTTTCGAGATTCCGGTTGCCTCGAGCACGCTTTCCGCCACAACGGCCGGACCTGTCGCCGCGCCTCGACCGATCATGAGTTCACTCATAGCGCAGCGCCTCCGCGGGCCGGACCTTCGCGCCACGCCAGCTCGGATAGAGCGTAGCGAGCGACGACAGCACGAATGCAATCACGCCGATCCGGAAGACGTCCGCGGGTACGAGCTCGGACGGCAGCTCGCTGATGAAATAGACGGACGGAGGCAAAAACTGCACGCCGAGCAGATGCTCGATCATCGGCACGAGCCACGGGATGCTCCAGGCGATGAGCGTACCGAGCGCCACACCGGTTGCCGTACCCGCGAAGCCGATCGTCATGCCCTGCACGACGAAGATCTTCATGATCGAACCCGGCTGCGCGCCGAGCGTGCGCAATATTGCGATATCGGCCTGCTTGTTCGTGACGGTCATGACGAGCGACGATACGAGATTGAACGCCGCGACCGCGATGATGAGCGTCAGGATGATGAACATCATGCGCTTCTCGATCTTGACCGCCGAGAACCAGGTCTTGTTCTGCTGCGTCCAATCGCGAATGTACAACTCGCCCGACAAGCTGCGCGCGAGCTCGTGCGCCACACGCGGTGCCTGCTGCATGTCCTTCAGGCGCAGCCTGACACCGGTGGGCGCCGTGAGCCGGAACAGCGCCTCGGCATCGCGGATGTTCACGAGGGCGAGCGTGCTGTCGTATTCGTAATGCCCGGACTGGAACACGCCCGCCACGGTGAACTGTTTGAGCCGCGGCAACATGCCGGCCGGCGTGATCGATCCTTCCGGCGCGACGAGCGTGATCTTGTCGCCGACGGTCACACCGAGCCCTTCGGCCAGATCGGCGCCTAGCACGATATTGAACTGGCCGGGGGCGAGATCCGTGAGGCGTCCCGCTTTCATTTCCTTGCCGATGTCCGATACCTGGGGCTCGAGCGAAGGCTCGACGCCGCGCAGGGCCACGCCGCTCACCGCGTCGCCGCGCGTGAGCAGCGCCTGCGCATCGACATAAGGCGCGGCGCCGATCACCTCCGGATTGCGGCGTGCTTCCTGGGCCGTCAACTGCCAGTCGGGCATCGCACCGTTCGGAGAAAAAATCTGCACGTGCGCGAGCACCGAGAGCATCCGGTCGCGCACTTCCTGCGGAAAGCCGTTCATGACGGAGAGCACGACGATCAGTGCGGCGACCCCGAGCGCGATGCCCGACATCGACACCAGTGCGATGAACGAGATGAAACCGTTGCCCGTCGTACGTTTGCCGGCGCGCGTGTAGCGCCAGCCGATTTGCCATTCGTAAGGGAGTTTCAAGCGAGTCCTTAAATCCGTTGCGCATCGGCATCGCATGCGGCGCAATGGACGTGCCGCAGCGCGCGCACTGCCGATCAAGGGCGCAGTTTGCCATACAATGCCCCCCATCATGCACGCCAACCGTCTTCACCTGCTCTTGCCGTTCGCGTTGCCGACGGCCGCCGACGCGCCAAGCGAACTGCATTCGCTGCGCGCGCCAGCCCTCGACAAACTGCTCGCACGCGCCACGCTCGTCGAGCGCGTGGCGGGCGAAGACTTTCAGCGCACCCTGCCGCACGAGCGCTGGGTGGCGCGCCAGTTCGGCGTGCTCGCCGACGCTGCCGCATCGAGCGCCGCCGACGAGGCGCCGCTCGCGCCCTATATGATGCTGGCCGATGGTGCCGACCCGGGCGAAGCGGTCTGGGCCTGTGTCGAACCCGTCCATCTACGCGTAGCGCACGACCATCTGGTATTGCTCGATCCGGCATCGCTTCAGCTCCAGGACGAAGAGGCCTTCGCGCTTTTCGACATCGCGAGGCCGCTCGTCGAAGAGCTCGGGATGCGCATCGAGGCACCGCGCCCCGAGCGCTGGTATCTGAGCGGCGAGGCGCTGGGCTCGCTGGCCGGCGCCTCCCCGCTGCGCGCGAGCGGGCGCAGCGTCGAAATCTGGCTGCCGCACGACGCCCGCACGGGGCAACGCTCGCGTGCCTGGATGAAGCTTCAAAACGAAGTCCAGATGGCGTGGTTTGAACATCCGATCAACGAAGCACGCGAGGCACGTGGCCTGCCCGCGATCAATTCGCTCTGGCTGCACGCCCAAGGTGCCCGCCAGGCCGTGCGCAGTCCGTTCGCACGAGTCTTCTCCAACGCCGCCGCCACGCGCGGGCTCGCGCTGGCCGCCGGCGTCGCGGCGAGCGCGCCGCCCTCCTCGTACGAACGGCTGCCGGCCGCCGCCAATCCAGCGGCAGCCGGCCTCGCGGGCGGCGGCACGCTGGTCGAACTCGAAGCGTTCGCGACGCCCTTCATCGCCCAGGACTGGCCCGGCTGGAGTCACGCGCTCACCGAACTCGAGCAGGCGTGGTTCGCGCCCGCGCTCGCGGCGTTGGAAGGCGGAGACATCGGCTCACTGGTCTTGACGCTGTGCGGCGATACGGCATCGGTGACGCTTGCCGCCGGGCGCGGCGATTTGCGCCGGTTCTGGCGTCGACGCGTGCTCGCTTCGCTGTTCGAATGACGCGCCGCTCATATCAGGCATCGCGCGCAAGGCGCACGGTCTGCGCGACAACATCACCGTTTCCGATCTTTTCCGACTTGCCATGACCCGAATCGTGACGCGCGCGCCCTCGCCCGCAGACGTTGCTGCGCTGATCAGCCGAGGCCTGCACCCTGTGTTGGCGCGTCTATACGCTTCCCGAGGCGTGTGCCTGCCGGAAGAAATCGAAACGACCTTCACCCGGCTCGTCCCGCCTGTCGCCCTGAAGGGCGCCAGCGACGCGGCCGAGCTGCTCGCCGATGCGATTGCCGCCAAGCGGCGCCTGCTCGTCGTCGCCGACTACGACTGCGACGGCGCGACGGCATGCGCGGTGGCCGTGCGCGGTCTGCGCATGTTCGGCGCGACGATCGACTATCTCGTGCCCAATCGGTTCGAATACGGCTATGGGCTGACGCCCGAGATCGTCGAGCTGGCAGCCGCGCGCTCGCCCGACCTGCTGATCACCGTTGACAACGGCATCGCGAGCGTCGACGGCGTGGCCGCGGCCCGCGCCCGTGGCATCGAGGTGCTGATCACCGATCACCACCTGCCCGGCGACGTCCTGCCGGACGCGCGCGCCATCGTCAATCCGAATCAGCCGGGCTGCACGTTCCCGAGCAAGTGTATCGCCGGCGTCGGCGTCATGTTCTATGTGCTGCTCGCGCTGCGGGCCCTGTTGCGCGAACGCGGGGCGTTCGACGCGCCCGGCGTGACCGAGCCGCGGCTCGACGGGCTGCTCGATCTCGTCGCACTGGGCACGGTCGCCGATGTCGTCAAGCTCGACGGTAACAATCGCGTCCTCGTCGCGCAGGGCCTCGCGCGTATCCGGCGCGGCCGCATGCAGCCCGGCGTGGCGGCGCTTTTCCGAGCCGCCGGACGCGATGCCCGCAATGCGTCGGGCTTCGACCTCGGCTTCGCACTCGGGCCGCGCCTGAACGCAGCCGGGCGGCTCTCCGATATGTCGCTCGGCATCGAGTGCCTCATTACCGACGATGTCGGGCGCGCGTGGGAGCTCGCCCAGCAGCTCGACGCGATGAACCGCGAGCGCCGCGAGATCGAAGCCGGCATGCAGGAGCAGGCGCTGGCCGATCTCGCCGAGGTCGATCCATCGGGCACGACGACGATCACGCTCTTCAATGCGGCGTGGCACCAGGGTGTGATCGGCATCGTCGCAAGCCGGCTCAAGGAGAAGTTCCACCGGCCGGCGTTCACGTTCGCGCCCGCCGACGAGCGTGGTCTCGTCGCCAAAGGTTCGGGCCGCTCGATCCAAGGCTTTCATCTGCGCGATGCGCTCGATTTGATGGCCAAACGCGAGCCGGGCCTGCTTGCGAAGTTCGGCGGTCATGCGATGGCGGCCGGCGTCACGCTCGCCGCGGCCGATGTGCCGCGCTTTGCAGCAGCGTTCGAAAAAGTAGGACGCGAATGGCTCAGCGAGGATGTCCTGGCGCGCGTCGTTTTCACCGACGGCGATCTCGAAGACGCCTATTTCACGCCGCAGATCGTGGAAATGCTCGACGCGGCCGTCTGGGGTCAGGGTTTTCCGGCGCCGACGTTCTCGGGCGATTTCGATGTCGTGTCGCAGGCGCTCGTGAAGGACAAGCACCTGAAGCTGCAACTGATGCGCGGGCGTCAGCGATTCCAGGCGATCTGGTTCAATCACACGGAGCCGCTTCCGGCGCGCGCGCATATCGCATATCGGCTCGCCTGCGACAGTTGGAACGGTGTCGCGCGCGTGCAGCTTTTCGTCGAACATGCGGTCGGCCCGGACGAGGCCGGCTAGCGGCTCGACTGCTTGCGTCATTCGCATCGGGATGACCGATGCCCTCCTCCATCGAATTCGACTCTTCATCGGGAAGTCGCAACTTTTTTGCGCTGCAACGTCACCTACGTGCAAATGGGGCCATGCGCCTCGGATGTACGACTCGCGATGGCTATCGTCGTCACAGCCTGTCACGGCTGGCCGATCGCGAAAAGGGAGATGACTGCAATGACGCTGTATTTTGTGCGCCACGGGGAATCGCTCGCCAACGAGCAGAACTACTTCGCAGGATCGAAGAATTCGCCATTGACGTCGCTCGGCCGCCGGCAAGCGCAGCAGGCCGCGCGCTACGTTCGCCGCCTCGGCCTGACGTTCGATGAAGTGCACATATCGACGCTCGAGCGTGCCCAGGCAACGGGCACCATTATTCTCGAAGGCGCTGGCGGCACACCGCGCATCGTGCACAGCGAGATGCTGGTCGAGCGCGACTTCGGAATCTTCGCCGGCAAGAACAAGACGCTGATCAAAAAATCGATCGGACACGGGCTCTACGATTTCTGTTTTCACCACCCGGACGGAGCGCCGCCGCAAGGCGAGCATTGGATGGATTTGTTCAGTCGTTGCAAGGCCTACTACGAGGACGTCCTTGCACCGCTCGATCGGCAAGGCAAGAACGTGCTCGTCGTCGCGCACAAGTATGTCGTGGAGATCTTCGCGCTGATTGCTTCGGGCTTGCCGACCGAAGACTACATCGACTTCCGGTTGCCGAATTCACGTCCGCTTTCGTGGGACGATCTGAAATCGATGACGGCGCGCAGTTCGTCGACGCTCAACTATATCGGCGAACACGTCGAGATCTACCTGCTGCAATGGATGCTCGCTGCCGCGCTCGCCGGTTTCGTATTTTCGTTCTTCGGCATGGCCTTGCCGCACACGTGGAGCAGCGCCGCAATCGTGGCACTGCTCGCACTGAATGCATTTTTTCTCGCGCTGCGAATCGAGCCGCAATCGCTGCGCGCAAGCGGCGGTCCGGAGAACGTCGCGCTCGCGATCATGAGTTCCGCGCGTGTGGCCGGCGCGTGTATTTTGCTCACCTGCTTTCGCAGCGAATGGCTTCATCTGGTCGGGTTGTTGCTCATCGTGCCGCCCGCGCTTTCCGTGCCGACGTTCTCGCTGGCTCGCGGCGGCGACTATTTTTTCGCCGCGCGCTACACGCTCGCGCTCTCGATCGTGCTACCGGTCATCCTGCTCGCGCTCTTCGTGGGGCATCATCAAGTGGTCGGCGACGTGCGCGCGCTGCAGCGGTTCTTCGTGGTGCTGGTCGTCGCGCTCGCGCTGCCCTCGCTTTTCGCGCAGAGCTGGCGGTACGCTCGACCGATCGCCGCGGGCCGGCTGAATACGAACTGGGGTTGGGCCGGTTCCCTCGCGATGGTCTTCCTCGCCTTTCTCGTAGCGCTTCGCTCGGGCGGGCCGCTCGTCGCCGCCGCGCTGCATTCCAGCAGCTGGCATCCGTGGGCGGCGTTGCTGCTGCCGTTCCTCCTCTTCGGAGCGAGCCGTATCGGCAGCGCGCTGTATATGCTCATCCAGGAGCGCCTGAGTGCGCGGACGATCGCGCCGGCCGTCGCACGCGACATTCATCTGTTGCAAACTTCGCCGAACATTTTTCTGTGGCTGAGCCTGCTCATGCCGGAGGCGTTTCGCCACGCGCCGACACTCGTCGCGGGCACGCTGCTCGGGTTCTTTGCTTTCGCGCTGATCGATGAAACGATCGTCGTGAGGCAGTTTCGGCTCGGCGTGACGCTGACGATGTTCGGTGCGCATCGCCGCGATCGTCGGTTCGCCGACACGCCGCGTGGGGGTTCTGGTGAAACGCTGCAGCTCGTCTCGAGCAGCGAGCCGTGATTCTTTCGACGGCGAAATGCGCTCGAGACGGTGCGAAGCGGTGGACGCCGATCGGCTATAATTTCCCCTTTTGACGACGCAAAAGCAGATCGACATGGAAGCGGAACGCCTGAATGCCATCGAGAGCTCTCTCGCCGACCTGCGCCGCCGCGCAGGCGAGCTACGGGGGTATCTTTGACTACGACGCCAAGGCTGTACGGCTGATCGAAGTCAACAAGGAACTCGAAGACCCGAACGTCTGGAACGATTCGAAGCACGCCCAGGCCCTCGGCCGGGAAAAGAAGATGCTCGAAGGCGTCGTCGACGTACTGAGCACGCTCGACAACGACCTGCGCGACACGAAGGATCTCTTCGACATGGCGCGCGAAGAAGGCGATGAAGACACGCTCGTCGGCGTCGAAAGCGACGCTGCGAAAATCGAGCAACGCGTCGCCGACATGGAATTCCGCCGGATGTTCGCGAATCCGGCCGATCCGAACAACGCGTTCATCGACATTCAAGCGGGCGCGGGCGGCACCGAGGCGTGCGATTGGGCGTCGATGCTGCTGCGTCAATACTTGCGCTACTGCGAACGCAAGGGCTTCAAGGCCGAAGTGCTCGAAGAATCGGAAGGCGATGTTGCGGGCATCAAGAGCGCGACGATCAAGGTCGAAGGCGAATACGCGTACGGTTTCCTGCGCACCGAAACGGGCGTGCACCGCCTCGTGCGCAAGTCGCCGTTCGACTCGTCAGGCGGTCGTCATACGTCGTTCTCGTCGGTGTTCGTCTACCCCGAAATCGACGATTCGATCGAAGTCGACATCAATCCGGCCGATCTGCGGATCGATACCTACCGCGCGTCGGGCGCGGGCGGTCAGCACATCAACAAGACCGATTCCGCCGTGCGTATCACGCACTTGCCGTCGGGCATCGTCGTGCAGTGCCAGAACGACCGCTCGCAACACCGCAACCGCGCCGAAGCCATGGCGATGCTGAAATCGCGCCTGTACGAAGCGGAAATGCGCAAGCGCCAGGCGGAGCAGGACAAGCTCGAATCGAGCAAGACGGACGTAGGCTGGGGTCACCAGATCCGTTCCTACGTGCTCGACAACAGCCGTATCAAAGATCTGCGCACCAATGTCGAAATCAGCAATACGAAAAGTGTGCTCGACGGCGATCTCGATGCGTTCATCAGCGCGAGCCTGAAACAAGGCGTGTAAGCGCCTCATCGTGTCGTGTCGGACGCGCGACAGCCGGCACCGGGCGGCCACGCGACGTGCGCCGCCCTCCCCCACAGTAGAGAATCATGACCGAACCGACCCTTTCGAGCCAGGACGCCAGCGTCGACGAAAACAAGATCATCGCCGAGCGTCGCGAGAAACTGCATGCGCTGCGCGCGGCGGGCGTAGCCTATCCGAATGACTTCCGTCCGACGCACGAGGCGGGCAGTCTGCAGGCCGATTACGCCGATGCGGACAAGGACGCGCTCGAGGCCACGGCGCTGCAAGTGGCCGTCGCCGGCCGCATGATGCTCAAACGCGTCATGGGCAAGGCGAGCTTCGCCACGGTCCAGGACGGCTCGGGTCAGATTCAGTTCTTCGTGACACCCGCCGATGTCGGCGCCGACACCTACGACGCATTCAAGAAATGGGATCTCGGCGACATCGTCGCGGCGCGCGGCGTGCTCTTCCGGACGAACAAGGGCGAGCTGTCGGTCCGATGCACTGAATTGCGGCTGCTGTCGAAGGCGCTGCGGCCACTTCCCGACAAGTTCCACGGCCTCGCCGATCAAGAAACGCGCTATCGGCAGCGCTACGTCGATCTGATCGTGACACCCGAGGCACGCCAGACTTTCGTCGCGCGCACGAAGGCGATTTCGTCGATTCGCAAGTTCATGTCGGATGCGAATTTCATGGAAGTCGAAACGCCGATGCTGCACCCCATTCCGGGCGGCGCGGCGGCCAAGCCGTTCGTCACGCATCACAACGCGCTCGATATGCAGATGTTCATGCGCATCGCGCCGGAGCTCTATCTGAAGCGGCTTGTCGTTGGCGGGTTCGAGCGCGTGTTCGAGATCAACCGCAACTTCCGCAACGAAGGGGTCTCGCCGCGGCACAACCCCGAATTCACGATGATGGAGTTCTATGCGGCCTACACCGATTACGTGTGGCTCATGGACTTCACCGAGCGCCTGATCCGTCAGACGGCCATCGACGCGCTCGGCACCGCGACGATCACGTACCAAGGTCGCGAGCTCGATCTGTCGAAGCCGTTCCATCGATTGACGATCACCCAGGCCATCCGCAAGTACGCGCCCGACTATACGGACACGCAACTGGCCGATGCGGCGTTCGTGCGTTCGGAGCTCAAGCGCCTTGGCGTCGACACGACGCAACCGATGTTCCTGAATGCCGGCCTCGGCGCCCTGCAGCTTGCGCTGTTCGAAGAGACGGCTGAAGCTCAGTTGTGGGAGCCGACGTTCATCATCGATTACCCGGTCGAAGTCTCGCCGCTTGCGCGCGCATCGGATTCGGTCGACGGCATCACGGAGCGTTTCGAGCTCTTCATTACCGGACGCGAGATCGCGAACGGTTTTTCCGAGCTCAACGATCCCGAGGACCAGGCTGCACGGTTTCGTAAGCAAGTCGAGCAAAAGGATGCGGGCGACGAAGAGGCGATGTACTACGACGCCGACTACATCCGTGCACTCGAATACGGCATGCCGCCCACAGGCGGATGCGGCATCGGCATCGACCGGCTCGTGATGCTGCTCACCGATAGCCCCAGCATTCGCGACGTCATTCTCTTCCCCCACCTGCGCCGCGAGGATTGAGCGCCGCTCCAGGCGGCGCGCGTCGTTCGACTTTGTAACCATCGGTAAAAGCTGCCGCGCGCAGCGTACGGTGGGCGTGGCGTTGAAGGTGTCGCACCCTTTGCGCCCCGCAGAGGATGCTCCGCCGCGGCGGAGCAGCTCTATGCTCCCGAAAAAGGCGCCTCGCGCAAGCAGTTACAAATTGAAACGTCGGCCGTGGACCTTTCGCCGAAACTGTCTGTGTCTAAATCAGCGCGCACAGCAAGCACTACATCGTCTCGACGAGGTCCGCCATGAATCAACCCACCACGTCGCCACGCCGCCTTCATCCGCTGATCGCTACTGCGGCTGCGACGATCATCATTGCAAGTCTTGCCGCGACCGCCGCGATCACGGGCGTGTTCCCGAAAGCATCGGGCACCGGCGGCGAGACTGCTCAGACCCAATCGGCCCAGGTGGCCAATCAGCCCGTCGTGGACACCGCCGCGCCCGCCGCCGTTGGCGGTAGCCAACAGCAGGCCGCCGCGCAGCCTCCGGGTGCCCAGGCCGGCGAAGCGACGAGCGGATATGCCGGCCAGCGGCAGCCGTCGCAACCGCTTCAGTCATCGGTCAGCCCCAGCCAGTCTGCCGCCCAGCCGCCGGCTGAGAGCGCCTATGCGCAGCAACCGCAGCCACAGCCACAACCGCAGTACGCTCAACAGCCCTACGGACAGCCGCAACAGTACGCCCAGCAGCAAGGCAACCCGCAGCCTTCGTACGCGCCGCAGCAAACCCAGCAGCCCTACACGCCGCCGCAGCAGCGCGCGGCTGCACCGTGCGCAAGCTGCGGAACGGTCGAATCGATTTCGGCCGTGCGCCATGAGGGCCGCGGCACGGGCCTCGGCGCGGTCGGCGGTGCCGTTGCCGGCGGCTTGATCGGCAACCAGTTCGGCGCTGGAACTGGCCGGTTGGGCATGACCGCGTTGGGGGCCGTGGGTGGCGGTTTTGCCGGCAACGCCGTCGAAAAACATCTGCGCAGCACAACTGTTTACCAAGTCCGCGTGCGGATGCAGAACGGACGTACGCGCTATTTCACTTATCACCAGGCACCGCCGTTCCAACAGGGAGAACCCGTGCGGATCGAGCATGGCGCGCTCGTCGCACGTTAAGCGCAAAGGCAGCCCCGGGCTCGATCGAGCCCACAAACAAAAAGGCGATCCGCTCGGCGGATCGCCTTTTTATTCATGACCGGCCGGCCCCATCGCGCGGGCGCCGGTCACTCCTGAGCATCTTCGATCCAGGCCAGCTGAATCGCTTCGAGGATCTTTTCGTTCGAACGCTCGGGGTCGTCGTCGAAGCCCTCGAGCTCCGTGACCCAACGATGCAAGTCGGTGAACCGCACATATTGCGGATCAACATCGGCATGCTTGTCCGTGAGGGCCATTGCGATGTCCTGGGTGTCCGTCCACTTCATGGCTGCTCCCTCCTCCTCAGTGGTTTTCCTTCGCGTGGTTGATCGAATAACGTGGGATCTCGACCACGAGGTCCTCGCCGGGCGGCACGATCGCCTGGCATGAAAGTCGTGATGTCGGCTCCAGCCCCCACGCCTTGTCGAGCAGATCGTCCTCGTTCTCTTCCGAGGGTTCGAGCGCTCCGAAGCCTTCTCGAACGATCACATGACAAGTGGTACACGCGCAAGACATTTCGCAAGCGTGCTCGATCTCGATGCCGTTTTCGAGCAGCGTTGCGCAAATGCTCTTGCCCGGCTCGGCTTCTATGACAGCCCCTTCCGGGCACAGTTCGACATGAGGCAGCACCACGATTTGCGACATACGGATTCCGTTCGGTCAGTAAGATGTGCGGCGGCGGGCGCGCTGTCAAGCACGCTCCGCCTGCCGGTCAGATTTCGTCGAGCTTGCGCCCCTGCAAGGCAGCGCGGATGCTCTTGTTCATCCGCCGAGCGGCAAACTCATCGGTCTCGGCGGCAAGCGCTTTCGTTTGCGCCTCGATCGCATTCGCGTCGGCGCCGCTCGCCGCCGAGCGAAGACGGTCGAGCGCGCTGACGACGCGCGAACGCTCGGCGGCGTCCAACAGTTCGCCGTCCGCGGCCAGCGCGGCCTCGGTCGCTTCGCTGAGCCGCTGAGCTTCGACCTGCGCCTCGCGCAGCGCGCGTGCCCGCATGTCGACTTCGGCGGATTGGAAGCTGTCCTCCAGCATGCGCGCGATCTCGTCATCGGCCAAGCCGTACGACGGTTTGACGACGATGGATGCCTCCACGCCCGAGTGCTGCTCGCGCGCCACGACCGACAGCAATCCGTCGGCGTCGACCTGGAACGTCACGCGAATGCGCGCCGCACCGGCGGCCATCGGCGGGATGCCGCGCAACTCGAAACGGGCGAGCGAGCGCGAATCGGACACGAGCTCGCGCTCACCTTGCACGACGTGGATGGCCATCGCAGTCTGGCCGTCCTTGAACGTCGTGAACTCCTGCGCACGCGCGACCGGAATCGTCGAATTGCGTGGAATGATTTTCTCGACGAGTCCCCCCATCGTCTCGATGCCGAGCGACAGCGGAATGACGTCGAGCAGCAGCCAATCGTCGCCGCCGCGATTGCCCGCAAGCAGGTCGGCTTGGATCGCCGCACCGAGTGCGACGACCTGATCGGGATCGAGGTTCGTCAGCGGCGGTTTACCGAAGAATGCTTCGACGGCACGCCGAATCACCGGCATGCGCGTTGCGCCTCCCACGAGCACCACGCCTTTGATCTCGGCCGGCGACACCTTGGCATCGCGCAACGCCTTTTTGGTCGGCGTCAGCGTGCGCTGCACGAGCGGCTGTACCAGCGCCGAAAACGCCGCTTCCGTCACGGGGACCGAGATCATCGTGCCATCGGAAAGCGTCGCTTCGAGCACGACCTCGGGGACAGTCGATAGCGCCTCCTTGGCCGCGCGCACGCGATCGAGCAGCAGGCGGACATCCTCGGGCGGCAAATGCTGCTGAGCCAGCCCGGCCTCGCTCAAGACATGGCGATAAAGCAGATGATCGAAGTCGTCCCCGCCGAGCGCCGAATCGCCGCCCGCCGCGAGAACCTCGAAGACACCCTTGGTCAGCTTGAGGACCGAGAGGTCGAACGTTCCGCCGCCCAGATCGTAGACGGCGTACAAGCCTTCGGAACCATTATCGAGGCCGTAGGCAATCGCCGCCGCAGTCGGTTCATTGAGCAGCCGCAGCACATCTATCCCGGCCAGGCGTGCGGCGTCCTTCGTTGCCTGGCGCTGCGCCTCGTCGAAATAGGCGGGCACGGTGATGACCGCCCCGACGAGCTCGTCGCCCAGCGTATCCTCGGCGCGCTGACGCAGCGTCGCGAGAATCTCGGCCGACACCTCGACCGGACTCTTGATGCCCGCGACCGTGCGAATCTGCACCATGCCGGGCGCCTCGACGAAATCGTAAGGCGCGTTCTCGGCGCCTTCGACTTCCGCCTTGCCGCGTCCCATGAAGCGCTTCACGGAAACGATGGTATTGCGCGGATCGAGGACGGCTTCTTCCTTCGCCCTCAGTCCGATGCGGCGCCCGCCTCGTTCGAGATAGCGAACGACGGACGGCAGCAATACGCGACCGTGCTCATCGGGCAGCGCGTCGGGCACGCCGTTGCGCACCGCGGCAACGAGGGAGTTCGTCGTACCGAGGTCGATACCCACGGCGAGCCGCCGCTGATGCGGCGCCGGTGCCATGCCGGGTTCGGAGATTTGCAGTAAAGCCATCTGTAGTTATCTTCGGGGAGACTGCGCTGCCGTTGTCGAATATGAGCCCTAGCCGTTCGCATAGGGGCTCGGCTCAGTCTCAATGTTCGAGCCGCTCGATCTCTTTGCCGAGCTCGGCAACGACGCGCTCGATGAACATCAACTGCCGCACCGCTTCCGCGGCCGGCTGATTGGCACCGCTGTCGAGCAACGCGGCGAGCTTGTCGAAGCGCACGCGTTCCTCCTCGCGCAGTTCTTCGAGCAAGGCGTCCAATGCCGGAACGCTGCGCGCGGACGCGGCGTCTTCCACGCGCTCGCGCCATTCCATCTGCTGCATCAGGAACATCGGCTCCATCGCCGTATTGTTCTCGGCATCGACATCCACGCCGCGCAGCGATAGAAGATAGCGCGCGCGCTTCAACGGATCGCGTAACGTGCCATAGGCCTCGTTTGCGAGCGCGGCCCACTGCATGGCCACCCGCTTTTGCGCGTCGCCCGCGGCGGCGAAGCGGTCCGGATGAACTTGCGTCTGGACCGTCCGGTAAGCGGCATCGAGCGCTTGAATGTCCAGCGCAAACTGCTCGGGCAGATGAAAGAGATCGAAGTGGCTTTGCTGAATCGAGGCCATGAAAATCGGTTGTCGGTTAAAAGCACCCGGCATCGCAGCGATACCGCGCCCATGCGTGACGCCGAAGCGCGAACTCCGATCGACAAAAAGGCGGCCCGCGCCGCCCTTTACCCGCCGATTGCAGCGTCAGACGCGGAACGATTCGCCGCAGCCGCACTCGTCCTTGACGTTCGGATTGTTGAACTTGAAGCCCTCGTTCAATCCCTCACGCGCAAAATCGAGCTGCGTGCCGTCGATATACGCGAGACTCTTCGGATCGACGATGACCTTCACGCCGTTCGATTCGAACACTTGATCCTCGGGCTCGAGTTCATCGACGTACTCGAGCTTGTAGGCGAGACCCGAGCAGCCGGTCGTACGCACGCCCAGCCGCAATCCGATGCCCTTGCCGCGCCGTGTCAGGTACTTCTGCACCTGCTGCGCTGCCTTGTCCGTCAATGTGATTGCCATGGCACTTTAAGCAACTTGCTGTTTCACTTCCTGCGCGGCCTCGCCAGCAGCGCCGGTGTGGCGTTGCTTGTAGTCGGCGACCGCGGCCTTGATCGCGTCCTCCGCCAGAATCGAGCAGTGGATCTTGACCGGCGGCAGCGCGAGCTCCTCGGCGATCTGCGTATTCTTGATCGAGAGCGCCTCGTCGAGCGTCTTGCCTTTCACCCACTCGGTCACGAGCGAGCTCGACGCGATGGCGGAACCGCAACCGTAGGTCTTGAACTTGGCGTCCTCGATCAGACCGTCGGCGCCGACGCGGATCTGCAGCTTCATGACGTCGCCGCAGGCCGGTGCGCCGACCATGCCGGTGCCCACTGCGTCGTCGTCCTTGGCGAACGAGCCGACGTTGCGGGGGTTCTCGTAGTGATCCAATACTTTGTTGCTGTAAGACATGGTCAAAACTCCTTGATTCGCCTGATTCTGTCGGCCGGAGTTAGCGCTTCAGCGCTTTACTCCGGCCCCATGCAGAGCGGTCGGCCGGAGTTAGCGCTTCAGCGCTTTACTCCGGCCCCATCCTATGGATTAGTGCGCGGCCCACTTGATCGTGGAAAGATCGATGCCGTCCTGGTGCATTTCCCACAGCGGGGAAAGGTCGCGCAGCTTGGCGATCTTGCTCTTGAGCAAGTCGATGACGTAATCGACGTCCTGCTCGGTCGTGAACCGGCCGACCGTAAACCGGATTGAGCTGTGCGCGAGTTCGTCGTTACGACCCAGCGCGCGAAGCACGTAGGAAGGCTCCAGCGACGCCGACGTACAGGCCGAACCGGACGACACGGCCACATCCTTGATGGCCATGATCAACGATTCGCCCTCGACGAAGTTGAAGCTCAAATTCAGGTTGTGCGGAATCCGGCGCTCCATGTCGCCGTTGACGTAGACCTCTTCGATCTCCGACAACCCGCGCAACAAGCGGTCGCGCAACATCCGCACGCGTTCGTTTTCCGTGGCCATTTCCTCGCGCGCGAGGCGAAAAGCCTCGCCCATGCCGACGATCTGATGCGTCGGCAGCGTACCCGAGCGCATACCGCGCTCGTGGCCGCCGCCATGCATTTGCGCCTCGATCCGCACGCGCGGCTTGCGGCGCACGTAGAGCGCACCGATACCCTTCGGGCCATAGGTCTTGTGAGCCGAGAACGACATCAGGTCGACCTTGAGCCGGCCCAGATCGATCTCCACCTTGCCCGTGGCCTGCGCGCCATCGACATGGAAAATGATGTTCTTTTCACGGCAGATTTCGCCGATCGCTTCGATGTCCTGAATAACACCGATCTCGTTGTTCACGTACATGACCGACACGACGATCGTGTCCGGCCGCAGCGCCGCCTTGAAAACGTCGAGATCGATGAGGCCGTCGCTCTTGACATCGAGATAGGTGACATCGAACCCTTCGCGCTCGAGCTCGCGGCAGGTATCGAGTACCGCCTTGTGCTCGGTCTTGACCGTCACGATGTGCTTGCCGCGACTCTTGTAGAAGTGCGCAGCGCCCTTGATGGCCAGGTTGTCCGATTCGGTCGCACCCGACGTCCAGATGATTTCGCGCGGATCCGCTTTCACGAGCGCCGCAACCTGCTCGCGCGCCTCTTCCACGGCACGCTCCGCTTCCCAGCCATAAGCATGGCTGCGCGAAGCCGGATTGCCGAATTGCTCCCGCAAATAGGGAATCATCTTGTCCACCACGCGCGGGTCGACGGGCGTCGTCGCGCTGTAGTCCATATAGATGGGCAGGTGGGGGCTCGGGTTACTCATCAATCGCTCCGGGGAAATCGTTGTTTTGGGTCAGGCGCCCGCTCGGCCATGGCATCCGCTTTCATATGCCGGCGCGCGCAGCATTCGTTCACGAACTCGCGATATTGAATACCGAGTTCGGTCCTTTGGGCGCCAGGCGCGGTGCCTCGGGCGCGGCCGGCTCGCTGCGCCGATCGTGGAGCACCGTGGACGCGCCTTCGCGCGAGCGCTGCTGATCGACCAGATCTTGCAGCGAGACCGAATCGAGATACTCCACCATCTTCTGGTTCAGCGTGGACCAGAGCTCATGCGTCATGCAGTGGCCGTCGTTTTGCTTCGTCCCCTCGCACGAACCCTTGCCGCCGCATTGCGTGGCATCGAGCGGTTCGTCGACGGCAATGATGATGTCGGCGACAGTGACTTCCTGCGCGCGGCGCGCGAGGTTATATCCACCGCCCGGCCCGCGCACCGACTCCACGATCTCGTGGCGGCGCAGCTTGCCGAACAGTTGTTCCAGATAGGACAGCGAAATGCGCTGGCGCTGGCTGATGCCGGCAAGCGTCACGGGACCTTGATCCTGGCGCAAGGCCAGGTCGATCATCGCCGTGACGGCGAAACGGCCTTTGGTGGTGAGTCTCATGATTGCGGGGGGACCGGATTCTCGACGATTTTGGTCAAGTATAAATACATGAGGATTTTAGTCAAGTATCCCTCCTTCCGGGGCGGTTATGGGTGCACGAACAAATCAAGCCGTCTCACCGGCCAGCCCGGCACGCAGGCGCGCGAGCAAGCCGCGGCAGGCATCCTCGCATTGATCGAGCACGAGTTCGAACCCCTCGCCCCCACCGAAGTACGGGTCCGCGACCTCGTTCACCGCCGGCTGGCTGCCGAACTCCATCAAAAGACGGACGCGCGAGCGCAGCGCGGGTGGACACAACTGCCGCAAATGGGCGAGATTCGCGGCGTCCATTGCAAGCACCAGATCGAATCGCTCGAAATCGGGCGCGGCGATCTGCCGGGCTCGTAGTCCCGACAAGTCGAACCCGCGCCGGCTTGCGGCCGTCTGCGCCCGATGATCGGGCGCCTCGCCGACATGCCAGTCGCCCGTACCCGCCGAATCGACGGTGATCCATTCCGTGAGGCCCGCGGCTTCGACTTGCGCGCGCATGACGGCTTCAGCCGTCGGCGATCGACAGATGTTTCCCAGGCAAACGAAGCAAATGGCAACGGGTTTCATCAAACACCCGGCGCGTCCGGGTTGGCACATGGATCCAGGTTGGCTGCCGGCCACCGCTGCCGACCCGGCATTATAGGACCGGGAGCGTTAGAGCGCTTGCGACGGCTCGGTGTCCCTCACCGCCGAGACACTCGAGGACGCGCGCACCGGCTGCGTACCGACGAGCCCGTACGAGACTGCGCGCGCCAGCTCGGCGCTGAGTTGCGCCGCCGCCAGCGGCGCATGCGAACTGTGCTGCCGGCGCTCGCCATAACCCTGCATCGCTGCCATCGCGGCAAGCATCAGCACGACGGCCAGGGGCCAATAGACGGATATTTTCGTTTTCATAGTGCGCCTCGTTTCGCAACGGACATGCGCCCTCGCATGCCCGCATTCTGTGAGACGTATTTTATAGACGCCGCCTATCGAGACAAAGATGCGAATAGCGAATTCAGCGTTACGCCAGCGCAAACAATGCGCCGCATCGGCAGCATCGATATTCTCGTTGCTCTTCGCGCCGACTAGTCGCGATGACTGCGCTGCGCGGCATAGAGCTCGCGAAACGTGCGCCCGACCGGCGCCGGCATGTCGCGCGTGGCAGTCCATCCCTGGCCGAACGGCAGCCGGGTGATCGCGCGGCGCTCGCCGCCCATGCGCTCGAGCACCCGCACCATCAGTTTCGCGACGAGCGCATAAAGCGCGGGACGCGAGGCGACGAACCCCCAGATGGCCAGCGCCGCGCGCTCGCTCACCGGCCGGAGATGACGCTCGGTCTGCTTCTCGCGCAACTTGCGCAGCAGGTCCGAGATCGGAATCCCCACCGGACAGACACTGTTGCACTCCCCGCACAGCGTCGCCGCCTGCGGCAGATCGAGCGCCTTGTCGAGCCCGACGTAGCTCGGCGTGAGTACCGAGCCCATCGGTCCCGGGTAGACCCATCCATACGCATGGCCGCCGACTTTCTGATACACGGGGCAATGATTCATGCAGGCTCCGCAGCGGATGCAGCGCAGCATCTCCTGGAACGCTCCGCCGATGAGGCCCGTGCGTCCGCCATCGACGAGCACGACGTACATGTGCTCCGGCCCGTCGCCATCGCCCTCGCCGCGCGGCCCGGTGAGCAGCGAAAAATAGTTCGAGACCGTCTGCCCCGTCGCCGAGCGCGGCAAGAGGCGCATCGCAACAGCCAAATCCTCCAGCGTCGGCAACACTTTTTCGATGCCGGTCACGGCCACGTGCACGCGCGGCATGACGGTACACATCCCTTCATTGCCCTCGTTCGTCACGATTGCGACGGAGCCCGTCTCGGCAATCACGAAGTTGCCGCCCGTCACGCCCATGTCGGCGGAAAGAAACTGGGGACGCAGCACCTCGCGAGCTTCGCGCGTCATGGCGGGAATTTCGGTGAGACGCGCACGACCGTGGGTCTTGGCGAACAGATCGGCGATTTCTTCTTTGTCCTTATGGACGACGGGCGCGATGATGTGGCTCGGCGGCTCGTTGTCGTTGATCTGCAGGATGTACTCGCCGAGATCGGTCTCCACGGACTGCACGCCCATCTCCGCCAGTACGGCATTCAGACGCATCTCCTCGGACACCATCGACTTCGTCTTGATGACCTTCTTGACGTCATGCTTGCGCGCGATCTCCCCGACGAGCTGCGCCGCATCGCGCGTCGTTTCGGCGAACAGGACGGTGACGCCGCGCCGGATCGCTTCGCGCTCGAACGTTTCGAGCCAGACGTCGAGATTCTCCAGCGCACGATCGCGGCGTGCCTTCAGCGCCGCGCGCGTTGCCGGGAAGTCGATCGCCTGCATGGCCTGGGCACGCGCGCTCACGAACTTAGTCGAGAGCTTGGTCAGGTTGTGCTGCAATCGCGGATTTGCCAGATTTTCCTTGGCGCGCGCCTTGAAATGCATCGATTGGACTTGCATGATCGGCCCGAGGTAACGAAGAAAAAAGCCCTGTCAGAGATCCGCGGCGAGCACCTGGGCAATGTGCAGCACTCGCGTCGTCGCATCGCCCGTGCGGCGAAGCCTGCCCTCGATGTTCAGCATGCAGCCGAGGTCCCCGAGTACGACGGTCGCGGCGCCGCTCGCGCGGATGTTCTCGCACTTTTCGTCGACGATCGCCGTCGAGATGTTGCCGTATTTGACCGCGAAAGTGCCGCCGAAACCGCAGCAGTGCTCGCACCCTGGCATTTCCGTCACCGCCACGCCCCGCATTGCGAGCAAGGCGCGCGGCTGCTGCTTCACGCCAAGCTCGCGCAGCCCGGCACAGGAATCGTGATAAGTGACCGGTCCGGCGGATTCGGCCCGCGGCAACTCGATCTTCGCCACATTCACGAGGAAATCGGTCAGCTCGAAAACCTTTGCCCGCATCCGCTCGTAGCGGCCCATGAGCTCCGGATCGTCGCGAAAGAGATCGGCGTAATGCACGCCGATCATGCCGCCGCACGAACCGGACGGAACGACGACGTAATCGAATTGCTCGAACTCGCGCAGCGCCTTTTCGGCGAGATCGCGCGCGATGCCCCGCTCGCCCGAGTTGTAGGCGGGTTGCCCGCAGCAAGTCTGCGCGGGCGGCACGACGACTTCGAACCCTGCACGCTCGATGAGCTTGATTGCGGCAAACCCGATCTCCGGGCGCATGAGGTCGACGAGACAAGTGACGAACAATCCGACTCGCATGGCGGCTCCGTTGGAAAAACGCCTGTCATTATGCGTCGTTTGCCGGCGTCGGCAACACGAATCGAGCCGGAACACAGCGTCGAAGCGATATTCAAACGCCGTTCGCTTTTTTCACGATACGAGATACAATGTTTTTTTGCTTTGCGTCAATCGATCCACGATGAGCGATACGAATCAGGACTCCAAGACATCGATCCAGGTGATCGAACGAATGATGCGGCTGCTCGACGCCCTGGCCGCGCATAGCGATCCGGTCAGCCTCAAGGAGCTGGCGATCCGGACGGAGCTCCACCCGTCCACGGCACACCGCATTCTCAACGATATGGTCACGTGCCGGCTCGTCGATCGCTCGGACCCGGGCACCTACCGGCTGGGCATGCGGCTGCTCGAACTCGGCAATCTGGTCAAGGCGAGGCTGTCGGTGCGCGATGCGGCGCTGATGCCGATGCGGGAATTGCACCGCCTCACGGGACAGACCGTCAATCTGTCCGTCCGGCAGGGGGACGAGATCGTCTATATCGAACGTGCGTATTCGGAGCGCTCGGGCATGCAAGTGGTCCGGGCGATCGGCGGCCGCGCTCCATTGCACCTAACTTCGGTCGGCAAGCTTTTTCTCGCCGTTGACGAGGCTGCGCGCGTGCGCGCCTATGCCACGCGCACCGGCCTGTCGGGCCATACCCAAAACAGCATCACCGATCTGGCCCGGCTCGAGCGGGAACTCATGCAGGTTCGCCAGCAAGCGTGCGCGCGCGATAACGAGGAGCTCGAACTCGGCGTACGCTGCATCGCCGCCGGGATCCATGACGATACGGGCAAGCTCGTCGCGGGCCTGTCGCTGTCGGCACCGGCAGACCGGCTCCAGGACGCCTGGCTCGTCCACCTGAGCCGCACGGCGCTCGTCATTTCTGAAGCCCTCGGTTATCGCCCGGAAGCAGCGACCGAAAACGCCAAGGCGAAAACAGCCTGAGGAAAGGGGGCGAACGCTGGAGCGAACGCGCAAGCCGCCAAAGCGCCACCCCGCCGCACCGCCTCAAACACGAAGCCCCGCGAATGCGGGGCTTTATGCTTTGTTACTACAGGAGAAACCGGCGCTCAGGTGCCGTGTCCGCCCGTGTCGGCGCTCGTAATACGCTGATCGCCGCCGTTATCGAGCCACGTGCGCAGGCGCGCCGCATCGGCAAACCGCGAGTACTTGCCGGCCGAATCGAGCAACACCATGATGATGGGCCGGCCCTGGATCGTCGCCTGCATGACGAGGCATTCACCCGCCTCATTGATGAAGCCGGTTTTCTGCAGACCGATCTCCCAGTTCGACTTCGCGCTACGCACGAGCGCGTTCGTACTGTTATAAGCAATCTCGCGCCTGCCCGTATCGACGGTGTAGCTGCGGTCGGTCGAGAACTTCCGAATGAGCGGATATTGATACGCGGCATCGACCATCTTCACGAGATCGCGCGCCGTCGAGACATTGCGGCTCGTCAGACCCGTCGGATTCTCGAAGTGGGTATCGGTCATGCCGAGCGCCTTGGCCTTTGCATTCATCGCGGCGATAAACGCCGGACGTCCGCCCGGGAAATAGCGCGAGAGCGCCGCGGCTGCCCGGTTTTCCGATGCCATCAGCGCAATGTGCAGCATGTCTTCACGCGAAAGCACCGAGCCGACGGAAAGACGCGAACCCGTGTGCTTTTCCAGATCGCGATCTTCGTCGGTCACTTCGAGCAGATCCGTCAGCGGCAGATTGGCATCGAGCACCACCATGGCCGTCATCAGCTTCGTGATCGAGGCGATCGGTACGACGGAATGCGAATTCTTGTCGAAAAGCGCTTCTGACGTGTTTTGATCGATGACATAAGCGACATTCGAACGCAACGCGAGGCCCTCGGGGCCTTCTTGCAGCCCGAACGGCTGACCGGCCACGGGCGAGCGCGGCTCGAACGCAATCCTGTGCATTGCGCCATGACGGCCACGCGTGCGCAGCGTGTACGACACGCGCTTTTTACGCGAGCGCTCGTCGGGCGCCGCGGCCGCCTTTTCGGTTCGGACGGCTTGCTTGACGGCTTTTTTCGATGAATGTGCTTTGGTGGCTGCGGGCTTGGACGAAGCCGCATCGGTCGAACCCGACGCTGCGAGCGCGTCGATGGGAGCCGCGAAAATGGCGGCGGCAAGGAGGGTTGCGGTGACCGAGACGACTCTCGTAAGCGCCACGCCGTGCCTCACTTTGAGCGACGAAAACAGTGCGGTTTTCATTGGTGTTCTTGATACGGAGGTGGCGAGAGACGAAGCGTTGACGGCAAGTGTAGTAAAGCTACTAAAAATTAGCAATCAGAAGCACTTATCGTCGGTCTTTGAAGCAATTTGTAGGTAGCTGCACGGCCAACGGCATCGATGCTTGTATATTGCGACAAGTCGGCGCCGAGCAGTAGGGCCATACCCACATATCGGCGCGCCTCATGCAAACTTAAGCGAATGGTCGGGAAAACACCGGCATTCGAGCGACGAAACGTGTATGGGACCGAAGTGGCAGGCAAAAGGTTCGCACCCTTTCTCCGCACCGCTTTGCGCCGCACACACCGCTGCTGACCGTCGAGAAGATCAGATAACGCGCGCGAGGAGCGCTGCGTTGACACCCTTTTTGTGAATTTGCCATGCTGCTGTCATGGCAACGCGGCATGCGGGCGCGCCGCAGCAATTCCCGTACCCGGGCGCTGCACGGGGCCCGCCCTCGCCCGCGCTAAGCCGTTGTTCCGGCGCGAAATCCTTTACATTGTGCATTGCACCAAATTGCACTTGACATTTGAGCGCGCAAGCCTAAAATAGGCTCTGATGTTGCGACGCACAATACGCGTCGAGCATACGACGCGACACATTCCGAAGCCGTGCCATTAACCTACGCGATCCGCGAGAGACGGGTCGTTTTTCAGGAGCATAAAACATGACTCTGTTGACCCCCGAGCAATTCGCCGCAGCACAGAAAGCCAATTTCGAAGCCCTTTTCGGCTTGACGAACAAGGCGTTCGAAGGTGTGGAGAAACTGGTCGAACTGAACCTGCAGGTCGTGAAGTCGACGCTCGCGGAAAGCCAGGAAAACGCGCAACGCGCGCTGTCGGTGAAGGACGCGCAAGAACTGCTCGCGCTGCAAGCCTCGCTGGCGCAGCCGGTGGCCGAGAAGGTGCTGTCGTATGGCCGCCACCTGTATGAAATCGCCTCGGCCACGCAAGCTGAGTTCGCCCGCGTGGCGGAAGCCCAGTACGAAGAGCAGAACCGCAAGGTGCAGGCGCTCGTCGACAACGTCGCCAAGAACGCGCCGGCTGGTTCCGAAACGGCTGTTGCGGTCATGAAGTCGGCCATCACGGCCGCCAACACGACCTACGAAACGGTCCACAAGGCAACGAAGCAAGCCGTCGAAATCGCCGAGAGCAACTTCAACGCCGCCGCCACGGCTGCGACGAAGGCCGCTCAGCAAGCTGCCTCGCAAGCTTCGCGTGCCGCCGCTACGAAGAAGACGGCTGCCTAAGCTTTCTCACCCGTAGCAGCAGTAACGAAACGGCGCGCTCCCGAAAGGAGCGCGCCGTTTTTGTTTTGAGCGCCCGGCTCGCATGCCAGCGGACATCGAGCGTTCGGCCCCCTCGGGTGCCGAACGCTTTCCTCCACTACTTCTTCTTTTGCGGCGGCAAGTCGGTGCAGACACCCTCGTAGAGCTCGGCGGCCATCCCGATCGATTCGCCAAGCGTCGGGTGCGGATGAATCGTCCGCCCGATATCGGTCGCATCGGCGCCCATCTCGATCGCAAGGCAAACCTCACTGATGAGGTCGCCCGCGTTGAGACCGACGATACCCCCGCCGATCACGCGATGCGTCGCCTCGTCGAAGATCAGCTTCGTGAAGCCCTCGTCGCGGCCGTTCGCAATGGCGCGCCCCGAAGCGGCCCAGGGGAAGACCGCCTTGCCGTATTTGATGCCCTCGGCCTTACACTGGTCTTCGGTCTTGCCCGCCCAAGCCACTTCCGGATCGGTATAAGCCACCGACGGAATCTGGATCGCGTCGAAGTATGCCTTCTCGCCGTGCGCGGCCTCGGCCGCAACGTGTCCCTCATGCACGGCCTTGTGCGCAAGCATCGGCTGTCCGACGATGTCGCCGATCGCAAAGATGTGCGGCACGTTCGTACGCATCTGCTTGTCGACGTCGATGAAGCCTCGGTCGGTGACGGCAATGCCGGCTTTCTCGGCACCGATCTTCTTGCCGTTGGGACTGCGGCCTACCGCCACGAGCACGAGATCGTAACGCTGCGGTTCGGCCGGCGCCTTCTCCCCTTCGAACTTCACGTAGATGCCGTCGGGCTTGGCCTCGGCAGCCGTCGTCTTCGTCTTCAGCATCATGTTGGCGAAGTGCTTGCCGCTGTACTTCTCCCAGACTTTCACGAGATCGCGGTCGGCGCCCATCATGAGGCCATCGAGCATTTCGACGACATCGATCTTCGCGCCGAGCGTGGCATAGACCGTCGCCATTTCCAGACCGATGATGCCGCCACCGATGACAAGCATGCGCTGGGGAATCTGGCGCAGCTCGAGCGCGCCGGTCGAGTCCACGACACGCGGATCCTCGGGCATGAATGGCAGCATCACCGCCTGCGAGCCCGCCGCGATGATGGCCTGCTTGAACTTGACGACCTTCTTGCCGCCCTCGGTCTGCACTTCCATATGATGCGGATCGGCAAACGTGCCGACGCCGGTGACGACCTCGACCTTGCGCGCCTTCGCCATGCCGGCCAGGCCCGTGGTCAATTTCTTGACGACACCCGATTTGAATCCGCGCAGCTTGTCGAGGTCGATCTGCGGCGCACCGAACGTGATCCCGTGCGCCGCGAGCGCGGCCACCTCGTCGGTGATGAGCGCCGTATGCAGCAGCGCCTTCGACGGAATGCAACCGACGTTCAGACAGACGCCGCCGAGCGTCGAGTAGCGCTCGACGAGCACCGTCTTCATGCCGAGATCGGCGCTGCGGAACGCGGCGGAATAGCCGCCGGGGCCCGCGCCGAGCACGAGCATATCGCACTCGATGTCGGCACCGCCGCCATAGCTGGCGGCCTGCGGCGCAGCGGTGGAGGCCGCTTTCGCGGGTGCAGGCGCGGGTGCGGCTGCGGGTGCCGATGCAGCCGCCGGCGCACCGGCCGCCGCGGCCGGCTTCGCGGCCGCCCCCTCTTGCGCTTCGACGAGCGCGATGACCGTGCCTTGCGAAACCTTATCGCCCGCCTTGATCCGCACTTCCTTGACGGTGCCGGCCGTATCGCTCGGCACTTCCATCGACGCCTTGTCCGACTCCAGCGTCAATAGCGATTGCTCCTTTTCGATGACATCGCCCGGCTTGATGTTGACCTCGATGACATCGACGTCCTTGAAGTCGCCGATATCCGGCACTTTTACTTCGACGAGACTCATTCACGTCCCCTTCTTGTTAGCGTCGACAGTCACAGGATCACGCGCCGGAAATCGGCGAGCAGCGCGCAAAGGTAGGCGTTGAAGCGCGCCGCTTCGGCGCCGTCGATGACGCGATGGTCATACGACAGGGAGACAGGCAGCGTCAGGCGCGGCACGAATTGCTTGCCGTCCCATACGGGCTTCATCGCACCGCGCGACAGGCCGAGAATGGCCACCTCGGGGGCGTTGATGATCGGCGTGAAGTGCGTGCCGCCGATGCCGCCCAGCGACGAAATCGAGAAGCACCCGCCTTGCATCTGATCCGGCTTGAGTTTGCCTTCACGCGCAAGCTTGGAAAGCTCCGCCATTTCCTTGGCGATCTCGATCAAGCCCTTCTTGTCGGCGTCGCGAATGACAGGAACGACGAGGCCGTTCGGCGTGTCCGCGGCAAAGCCGACGTGGTAGTACTGCTTGAAGACCAGGTTGTCGCCGTCGAGGCTCGCATTGAACGTCGGGAACTTCCTCAGCGCCGAAACGACGGCCTTGATGACGAACGCGAGCATCGTGATCTTGACGCCGGCCTTTTCGTTTTCCTTGTTCAGCGTGACGCGCAGCGCCTCGAGCTCGGTGATATCGGCTTCGTCGTTGTTCGTGACGTGCGGGATCATCACCCAATTGCGATGCAGGTTCGCGCCCGAGATCTTCTTGATGCGCGAAAGCGGCTTCGCCTCGATCGGGCCGAACTTCGTGAAGTCGATCTTCGGCCACGGCAACAAGCCGAGTTCGCCGCCGCCCGCGGCAGGCGCCGCGGCACCCGCGGGGGCGCGCTGCCCCGTCATGACGCCCTTCACGAAAGCCGTGACGTCGTCTTGCGTAATGCGCCCCTTCGGTCCGCTGCCGCGCACCTGCGCCACATCCACGCCGAGTTCGCGCGCGAATTTGCGCACCGACGGGGACGCATGGCTCGGCTGGCGCGAACCGCCCTCGCCGGCCGGGATCGACGGCGCCTGCGCGAGTGCCGACGGGTGCGCCGGCACGCTTTGCGGGCCCGCGGGACGCGGCGAATCGAGCGGCTCGACGTTCTTTGGCTCAGGCGCGGCCGGCTGCGCGGCCGGTGCCGCCGCAGCGGCGCCGCTCTCCGATTCGAGCGTGAGGATCACAACGCCCTCGGATACCGTATCGCCGACTTTGACGTTGATCGCCTTCACCACGCCGGCGGCCGGGCTCGGCACATCCATCGTCGCCTTGTCCGACTCGAGCGTGATGAGAGACTGCTCCTTCTCGACGCGGTCCCCCACCTTGACGGCGATCTCGATGACCGGCACGTCTTTGTAATCGCCGATATCCGGAACCTTGACTTCCTGCTGGCCGCCTGCCGCGGCGGGCGCGGCAGCTCGAGCAGGCGCGGCCGGTGCCGCGGCAGGCGCCGCCGCACCGTTGCCCTGGGCAGGTTTGGCGGCGGCCGGAGCGCCCCCGCCTTCGAGCACGACGATCAACGTGCCTTCGGACACGGGATCGCCTTGTTTCACCTTGATCTCCTTCACCGTGCCCGCCGCGGGGCTCGGCACGTCCATCGTCGCCTTATCCGATTCGAGCGTGATGAGAGACTGCTCCTTCTCGACAGCATCGCCCGGCTTCACCAGGATATCGATGACGGGGATGTCCTTGAAATCGCCGATGTCCGGCACCTTGACTTCGATCGCTTCACTCATTTGTTGGTGTCTCCAGGGCTCGCGAGCCTGCCCGCCGCATTGGCGCGGCAGGCGGGCTTGGGGCGCGCGCGTTGGCAATGCCTTAAACGGTCATCGGGTTGGGTTTGTTCGGGTCGAGCTGGTACTTGGCAAGCGCATCGGCTACGACCTTGCGCTCGATCGTACCTTCGTCCGCAAGCGCGTTGAGCGCCGCGACGGTGACCCAGTAGCGATCGACTTCGAAGAAGTGACGGAGCTTTTCGCGCGTATCCGAGCGGCCGAAACCGTCCGTGCCGAGCACGACATAGCGCTGCGGCACGTAGGCGCGGATCTGTTCGGCCAGCGCCCGCACGTAATCGGTCGACGCGACGACGGGGCCCGGTGCGTCCTTGAGCAGCGTCTCGACGTGCGAAAGCTTGCGCGGCTCGTTCGGATGCAGCAGGTTCCAGCGCGCCGCGGCCTGTCCCTCGCGGGCCAGCTCGGTGAAGCTCGGCGCACTCCAGAGATCGGCCGCGACGCCCCAGTCGTTCTTGAGCAGATCGGCAGCGGCGATGACTTCATTGAGGATCGTGCCCGCGCCCATCAGTTGCACGCGCGGTGCCTTGGCCGCCGCGTCGCTCTTTTTCAACGAGTACAGGCCCTTGATGATGTCTTGCGCTACGTGCTCGCCCTGCGGCAGGGCCGGGTGCTCGTAGTTCTCGTTCATCACCGTGATGTAGTAGAAGACGTCTTCCTGTTCCTGCATCATGCGGCGCAGACCGTCTTGCATGATCACGGCGAGTTCGTAACCGAACGTCGGATCGTAGGTCACGCAATTGGGCACCGACGACGCCCACAACAGCGAATGGCCGTCTTCGTGCTGGAGGCCTTCGCCGTTCAGCGTCGTGCGGCCGGCGGTGCCGCCGAGCAGAAAGCCGCGCGAGCGCATGTCGCCCGCGGCCCAGACGAGGTCGCCGATGCGCTGCAGGCCGAACATCGAATAGAAGATATAGAACGGCACCATGATCTCACCGTGCGTCGAGTACGACGTCGCGGCCGCGATCCAGTCGCACATCCCGCCGGCTTCGTTGATGCCTTCCTGCAGAATCTGGCCCGTCTCCGATTCCTTGTAGAACATGAGCTGGTCGGAGTCTTCGGGCACGTACTTCTGCCCGTCCTGATTCCAGATGCCGATCTGGCGGAACAGGCCCTCCATGCCGAAGGTGCGCGACTCATCCGGCACGATCGGCACGATGCGCTTGCCGAGCGCCTTGTCCTTCAAGAGGATGTTGAGAATCCGCACGAACGCCATCGTCGTCGAAATCTCGCGCCCTTCGCCCGTGCCCTTGAGCAGCGGCTCGAATACCGACAGCTCCGGCACCGGCAGCGGTTGCGCTTTCTCGCGGCGCGTCGGCAGATAACCGCCGAGCTCCTGGCGTCGCGCACGCATGTATTCGAGTTCCTTCGAGCCTTCCTCGAACGTGAGGTACGGGACATTGCCGATCTCTTCGTCCGAGATCGGCAGGCGGAACTGGTCGCGGAACCCCTTGAGCTGCTCCACCTGCATTTTCTTTTGCTGGTGGGTGATGTTCATGGCCTGGCCGGCTTCGCCCATGCCATAGCCCTTGATCGTCTTCGCGAGGATGACGGTCGGCTGGCCCTTCGTGTTCGTGGCCGCATGGAACGCCGCGTAAATCTTGTGCGGGTCGTGTCCGCCGCGATTGAGGTTCCAGATGTCCTCGTCCGACCAATCCGCGACGAGCGCCTTCAGCTCGGGCGTATTGAAGAAGTGCTCGCGCACGAACGCGCCCGATTCGGACTTGTACGTCTGATATTCGCCGTCGACGACTTCCATCATGCGGCGCATCAGCGCGCCCGTCTTGTCGCGTGCGAACAGCGCATCCCAGCGGCTGCCCCAGACGACCTTGATGACGTTCCAGCCGGCGCCGCGGAACTCGGATTCGAGCTCTTGAATGATCTTGCCGTTGCCGCGTACCGGACCGTCGAGACGCTGCAGGTTGCAGTTGATGACGAAGACCAGATTCTCGAGCCGCTCCCGGCCGGCCATGCCGATGGCGCCCAGCGATTCCGGCTCGTCCGTCTCGCCGTCGCCCAGGAACGCCCAGACCTTGCGGCCATCCGTATTGGCAATGCCGCGCGCGTGCAGATACTTCATGAAGCGCGCCTGATAGATCGCCATGATCGGACCGAGGCCCATCGACACCGTCGGGAACTGCCAGAAGTCGGGCATCAGCCACGGGTGCGGATACGAGGAAATGCCCTCGCCGCCCACTTCCTGACGGAAGTTGTCGAGCTGTTTCTCCGTGAGACGGCCGAGCAGGAATGCGCGCGAGTAGATACCGGGCGACGAGTGGCCCTGTACGAAGACGAGGTCGCCGCCGTGCTTGTCCGACGGCGCATGCCAAAAATGATTGAAGCCGACATCGTAAAGCGTCGCGGCCGAGGCGAACGAGGCGATATGGCCCCCGACGTTCGTGTCCTTGCCGGCGCGCAGCACCATGGCAATGGCGTTCCAGCGCGTGTACGAGCGGATGCGATGCTCGATATCCTGGTCACCCGGGATTTTCGCCTGGCTCGCAACGGGAATCGTATTGATGTAGGGGGTGTTCGCCGAAAACGGCAGATGTTCGCCATGCACGCGCGCGAATTCGATCTGCTTTTCGATGAGGTAGTGCGCGCGGTCAGGGCCGACGGCGGAGATCACGCCCTCGAGCGCTTCGAGCCATTCGCCTGTTTCCTGGGGATCGTCGTCTTTATCGGCGGCGACATACTTCATGACTTCGTCGGGCACAGCGGACATTCTCGTCTCCTGGATAGGGAATGCTCTTTGGACATACGCAGGCCGGGTACGGCCGCGGCAATTGTCGGCGATTGTAAAGAGGCTGGCCCCTCATGCGCAATCAATTTTTCAAATTACGAGATCATTTCTCATAATGCGGAATATTGTTGCGACGCATCGGGAATCTGCCCAAGACGGGACCCAAAGCGGCCAATCGTCCGAATCGCCTCGGGTTTCTCCCTGTTTTACGCCAATTGGCGGGGCGGCGCTGCGCTACAATTCGAGCCATGTTGACCGATCGGCTTTTCGCACGCTCGGCGCGGCCGTCCGGTGCCCGGGCGGACTCGACGCCGTCCCGCTGGCACCACGGACCGTGGTGGTCGAATTCCTATTTGCTGACGCCGCTCCTGTCGATCCTGGTGTTCCTCGTCGTCATGAGCCTCATCCTGTGGAGTCTGAACCGCAGGGAGCAGCAGCAGCAAGAAGATACGTTGTACCGCAATGTCGCCTGGGCGCAGCAGCAGATCCGGCTGTCGATGACCGGAGCCCAGGAACAGCTGCAGGCGCTCGCGCGTGATCTCGCAGCCGGACACGCGGACCAGCACTCGTTCCAGATGTCGATGACCGACATCGTGCAAGCCCATCCCGAAATCCTGTACGTCAACTGGTATACAAGCCAGAAGCAGCCCCGCTGGCCCGACACGCCGTTGCCGCTCGCCGGCCAGCGTTTCGCGCGGCTCACCGACGCGCAGATGGATGTCGCCGTCACGGCCGGATTCGGAGAAGCGCGCGCCACGCGGCGCCAGATCTACTCGCCGCTCATCTACGATGACCTCGGCAACGGCTACCTGACGCTGCAAACGCCGATCTACCGCGACCGTGAATTCCTGGGCGCCATTGCCGCCGTCTTTTCGATCGAAGGCGTGCTCAAGCACGATATCCCGCCCGAGCTCTCGGCGAAGTACAAGATCTCGCTGCTCGATGCGAACAACCGCGAGCTGGCGACCACGTCGACGCGTCCGCGCCTGCCGCGCGATCTGTTCTACGACCTGCCGCTCGATCCGCCGGGCCAGGGGCTGACGGTCCGGGTCTACGCGTTCCCGCAGCTGACGAACTTCACCAACAACACGCTCGTATGGCTCGTGGCCGGCTTGTCGTGCTTCGTGCTCTGGAGTTTGTGGAGTCTTTGGAAGCATACGCGCCAGCGTTTCGAGGCGCAGCAGGCGCTGTATGCCGAGGCGTTCTTTCGCCGGGCAATGGAAAACTCGGTGTTGATCGGCATGCGCGTGCTCGACATGCACGGACGCATCACACACGTGAACCCGGCGTTTTGCCGGATGACGGGCTGGGACGAAAGCGACCTCGTCGGCAAAACGGCGCCCTTCCCCTATTGGCCGCGCGACGCCTACCCCGAAATGCAGCGTCAGCTCGACATGACGCTGCGCGGCAAGGCACCGTCCTCGGGTTTCGAATTGCGGGTGCGCCGCAAGGACGGCTCGATCTTTCACGCGCGCCTTTATGTCTCGCCGCTCATCGACAGTTCGGGCCGGCAAACGGGCTGGATGTCTTCGATGACCGACATCACGGAGCCCAAGCGCGCAAGAGAGGAACTCGCCGCAGCGCACGAGCGGTTCACCACGGTGCTCGAGAGCCTCGACGCGGCCGTCTCGGTGCTCGCGGCCGACGAAGCCGAGCTGCTTTTCGCGAACCGCTATTACAGGCACCTGTTCGGCATCCGGCCCGACGGCCATCTCGAGCTCGCGGGCGGCGGCTTCGACAGCACCCAGGCCTCTTCCGATTCGATCGACATGATCGATACCTATGCGGGATTGCCGGCCGCCGCGCTCACCGAGAGCACGGCCGACGCGCAGGAAGTCTATGTGCAGAGCATTCAGAAGTGGTTCGAGGTCCGGCGCCAGTACATTCAGTGGGTCGACGGCCATCTCGCGCAGATGCAAATCGCGACCGACATCACGACGCGCAAGCAGGCGCAGGAACTCGCGCGCCAGCAGGAAGAAAAGCTTCACTTCACGAGCCGGCTCATGACGATGGGCGAAATGGCCTCGTCGCTCGCGCACGAACTCAACCAGCCGCTCGCGGCGATCAACAACTACTGCTCGGGCACGGTCGCGCTCGTCAAAGCGGGCCGTACGCAGTCCGATACGTTGTTGCCCGTGCTCGAAAAAACGGCTCAGCAGGCGGTGCGCGCAGGCATGATCATCAAGCGTATTCGCGAGTTCGTGAAACGCAGCGAGCCCAAGCGGCAGGCGGCGCGCGTGTCGGATATCGTCGCCGATGCGGTCGGCCTGGCCGAGATCGAAGCGCGCAAGCGCCGAATCCGGATCCTGACGGAGATTCGCTCGCGTCTACCTGTCATCTACGTCGACCCGGTGCTCATCGAGCAAGTGCTCGTCAACCTGCTCAAGAACGCCGCGGAGGCCATGTATGAGGCCCATCCGAACGCCACCGACGCCGTGATCCGCGTCATCGTCAAGCTCGATGCCGGTTTCGCATGCATCAGCGTCGTCGATCAGGGGCCGGGTGTGGACGAAGCCGCCATCGAACGGCTGTTCGAACCGTTTTACAGCACCAAATCGGATGGCATGGGCATGGGGCTCAATATATGCCGTTCGATTATCGAATCGCATCGCGGCCGCCTGTGGGTTGTGAACAACGTCGACACCAACGGAAAGATCACAGGCGCGACGTTTCACTGTAGTCTGCCGATCGGCGAACCTGCCGATCCGAACCAAGGCGGGTCCGAGGCACCTCGACCACAAACCGTTACGGGAGAGCTATGAGTAGCCCAGTCACCAGTCAGGAAACCGTCTTTGTCGTCGACGACGACGAGGCCGTGCGCGATTCGTTGCGTTGGCTGCTCGAGGCGAACGGCTATCGGGTGCAGTGCTTCTCGAGCGCTGAACAATTCCTCGAGGCTTATCAGCCCGCACATCAGGCCGGCCAGATCGCCTGCCTGATCCTCGATGTGCGCATGTCGGGCATGAGCGGCCTCGAGTTGCAAGAGCGGCTTATCGCCGAAAACGCCTCGCTGCCGATCATTTTCGTGACAGGTCACGGCGACGTGCCGATGGCCGTCTCGACGATGAAAAAAGGCGCGATGGATTTCATCGAAAAGCCGTTCGACGAGGCGGAACTGCGCAAGCTCGTCGAGCGCATGCTCGACAAGGCCCGCAGCGAGAGCACCAGCGTGCAGCAACAGCGTGCGGCTGCCGAGCGGCTCTCGAAGCTGACGGCCCGCGAACATCAGGTGCTCGAGCGCATCATCGCCGGGCGTCTGAACAAGCAGATCGCCGACGATCTGGGCATCAGCATCAAGACCGTCGAGGCGCATCGCGCCAACATCATGGAAAAGCTCAGCGTCAATACGGTCGCCGATCTGCTGCGGCTCGCATTGTCGAACAAGCCGCAGCAATAACCACTTCCCGGCGGCGGCGCCACCGGGGGCGCCCAGTCGGACAGATCAGTCAGTCTGGTGGCGGCAGCACCTCGCAGCGGTGCGTTCTCTCGAGCGCACCGCGCATCGATGTCGCTATTGATCTAGTACGCGTCGCTTTTCGGCCCGGCGGTATAATCCCCATTTTGCGCGCCGTTGCATAAGCGCCGCCCCAGCGCGACAAACGCGGCCCTACGGCGCCGCCTCTTCCCTTCGCTTCGAAGTCCGCGCCGCGGCCGCCGTCTCGCGTATCGCATCGTCATTTTTTCAATCTCGACCGACCACCATGACAGCCACACTGATCGACGGCATCGCCCTTTCGAAGACCCTGCGCAGCGACGTCGCCGCACGCGCCGCCGCGTTGACGGCACAAGGTTGCCAGCCGGGTCTTGCGGTCGTGCTCGTCGGCGACAATCCGGCGAGCGAGGTCTACGTCCGCAACAAAGTGAAGGCGTGCCGCGACAACGGCATCCACTCCTCGTACGACCGCTATCCGGCCACGCTGACCGAAGCGGCGCTGCTCGAACGCATCGACGCGCTCAACCGCGATCCGTCGATTCACGGCATCCTGGTTCAACTGCCGCTGCCGCCGCACATCGACAGCCACAAAGTCATCGAAGCGATCGCGCCGGAGAAAGACGTCGACGGTTTTCACATCGCCAATGCCGGTGCGCTGATGACCGGCAAGCCGCTTTTCCGCCCTTGCACACCCTACGGCATCATGAAGATGTTCGAGGCCTCGGGCATCGATCTGCGTGGCGCGAACGCCGTCGTCATCGGCCGCTCGAACATCGTCGGCAAACCCATGGCATTGCTCCTGCTTGAAGCCGGTGCAACGGTCACCCTATGCCATAGCAAGACCCGCGATCTGGCGGCGCATACACGCGGCGCGGACGTGATCGTCGCCGCGACGGGGCGGCGCAACATCGTCACGGCCGATATGGTCAAGCCCGGCGCCGCTGTCATCGATGTCGGCATGAACCGCGACGATGCCGGCAAGCTCTGCGGCGACGTCGACTTCGCCGGGGTCAGCGCGGTGGCCGGGTTCATTACACCGGTGCCCGGCGGCGTCGGGCCGATGACGATCACGATGCTGCTCGTGAACACGATCGAAGCGGCCGAACGCTGCGCCTCGCATCGCGAGCAGTCCCGTTAGGACACGAGTTCTCCAATACGGTTATCCGGTCCGCAGGACAATGTCCGGATTCGATCAACGACAGACAGGAAGCGCCATGGCCAACAACACGCACGATACGTCCGCCTCCTCCGGCACGCGCTCGCGTGAGGACAATCCCCTGCTCGATTTCTCCGGTTTGCCGCGTTTCGGCGAAATCCGTCCGGAACACGTCACGCCAGCGCTCGATGTGCTGCTTGCCGATGCGCAGGCGGCGATCGACCACGCGCTCGATCCTCTTACGCCGGCTACGTGGGCCGATGTGGTGGAGGCCACCGAGCAGGCGACCGAGCCGCTTTCGCGCGCCTGGGGCATCGTCGGTCACTTGAACGCCGTGGCCGATACGCCGGAGCTGCGCGCAGCCTACGGCGAGAACCTGCCGCGCGTGACCGAGTTCTGGTCGAGCGTCGGCCAGAATCTCGAGCTTTTCGAAAAATACAAAGCCATCGCCGCAAGCGAGGGTTTTACGGCACTCAGCCGCGAACGCAAGAAGATCCTCGAGAATGCGCTGCGCGATTTCCGTTTGTCGGGCGCCGAACTGCCGGAAGATCAAAAGCCGCGCTTCATGGAACTGCAGGAGCGTCAGGCCGCGCTCGCCAAGGCGTTTTCCGATCACGTGCTCGATGCCACGAATGCGTACGCGTATATCGCGAAGACCGACGCCGAGCTCGCCGGGTTGCCCGACGACGTCGTCCAGGCGGCCCGCCAGGCGGCCGAGAGCGCGGGTGTCGAGGGCTGGAAGTTTACGCTGCACTTTCCTTCGTATTTTCCGGTCATGCAGTACGCCACACATCGCCCGATGCGCGAAGCGATGTATCGCGCCTACGTGACCCGCGCCTCGGAGCTCGGCGGTACTTACGGGGCGGGCAAAGCCGAGTGGGACAACACGGCGATCGTCGCCGAACTCTTGAAGCTGCGGCGCGAGGAAGCGCGCATGCTCGGCTACCGCAACTTCGCCGAAGTCTCGCTCGTACCCAAGATGGCCGATTCGCCGGAACAGGTGGTGGCGTTCCTCGACGATCTCGCCAACCGCGCGCGGCCCTACGCTGAAAAGGATTGGCAGGAACTGCGCGAGTTCGCCGCTGCCGAGCTGGGCTTGACGCAGCTCGAGCCGTGGGACATCGCTTTCGCCGGTGAACGGCTGCGTGAGAAGCGCTATGCGTTTTCCGAGAACGAAGTCAAGCAGTACTTCCCGGAACCGGCCGTGCTGGGCGGGCTGTTCAAGGTCGCCGAGGCGCTCTTTGGCGTACGGATCCGCGCCGATGAGGCGGCGCGCTGGCATCCGGACGTACGCTTTTTCCGCGTGGAGAACAACGACGGTTCGCTCGTCGCTCAGTTCTACCTCGATCTGTACGCGCGCGAAGGCAAGCGCGGCGGCGCGTGGATGGACGATGCGCGCTCGCGCCATCGCAAGAGCGAGGCCGAGGGCGGCCTGCAAACTCCCGTCGCCTATCTGACCTGCAACTTCTCGGCACCGGTCGGCGGCAAGCCGGCCTGCTTTACGCACGACGAGGTGATTACGCTATTTCATGAGTTCGGGCACGGTCTGCACCACATGCTGACGCGCGTGGACGAGCTCGCGGTGTCGGGTATCAATGGCGTCGAATGGGATGCGGTCGAGCTGCCATCGCAGTTCATGGAAAACTTCTGCTGGGAATGGGACGTCCTGGCCGATATGTCTTCCCACGTGGATACGGGCGCGAAGCTGCCGCGCGCGCTCTTCGACAAGATGTTCGCCGCCAAGAATTTCCAGAGCGGGCTCGCGACGATGCGGCAGATCGTCTTCTCGATGTTCGATATGCGTCTGCATATCGACTTCGATGCTGAAGGCGCCGGAAGCGCCAACGAGCTCGCGCGCGAGATCAACGAGCGTTACCACGTGATTCCGCAGGCGTCTTTCTCGCGTTGGCCGAATACGTTCAGTCACGTCTTCGCCGGCGGCTATGCTGCCGGGTATTACAGCTACAAGTGGGCGGAAGTGCTGTCGGCCGACGCGTACGCGGCATTCGAGGACGCAGCGAAGCTGGCGGATGGCAGCGTGCTCGATGCACGCACGGGCGAGCGGTATCGCCAGGAGATCCTCGAGGTCGGCGGTAGCCGGCCCGCGATGGAATCGTTCAAGGCATTCCGCGGGCGCGCACCGACGATCGACGCACTGTTGCGCCACAACGGCATGGCCGGGGCACCCGCGCAGTAGGCGCGGGGAGCACTCACGGAGCACTCCGGGAGCGGCACGGCCGGCACGCCGCGCCTGTGTCGCTCACGGTGCGCACCCGGTTTGTTTAGCGATAGAGCTTGAAATCGACTTCGCGCGGACGGCCGTCGATCCCAAGCGATGCCCGCGCCGCGGGAGAACGTGCGATCACTTTTCCCCGCCTGATGACGGCGAGCCGCGCGGCACGCAGACGAATCGCTTCTACGGAATCGCGCGCGTCGAGCACGACGCAATCGGCCTGGCAGCCCGGCTCGATGCCGTAGCCATCGAGCCCGATGATACGAGCCGCATTGACCGTGACCGCATCGAACGCGGCTCGCATCGCGGCTTGGCCTGTCATCTGGGCCACGTGAAGCCCCATATGCGCGACTTCGAGCATATCGCCCGAGCCCAGGCTGTACCACGGGTCCATCACGCAATCGTGGCCGAACGCCACCGGAATGCCGGCCGCCAGCATCTCCGGTACGCGCGTCATGCCGCGCCGCTTCGGATAGGTATCCGAGCGCCCTTGCAACGTAATGTTGATGAGTGGATTGGCAATCGCCGCCACACCGGATTCGCGCATCAGCGGCAGCAGCTTGCTGACATAGTAGTTGTCCATCGAATGCATCGAAGTCAGATGCGAGCCGGTCACACGTCCGCCAAGCCCGAGCCGATGCGCTTGCGCGCAGAGCGTTTCGATATGGCGTGACAGCGGATCGTCCGATTCGTCGCAATGCATGTCGACGGGCAGGCCCTTGTCCGCCGCGAATTCGCACAGCATGCGAATCGACTCCGCGCCGTCCGCCATCGTCCGTTCAAAATGCGGGATGCCGCCCACCACGTCGACGCCCATCGCAATCGCACGCTGCAGGTTGTCGAAGGCGCCCGGACTGCGCAGCAGGCCATCCTGCGGGAAAGCGACGAGCTGGAGATCCAGATACGGCGCGACGCGTCGCTTCACTTCGAGCAGCGCTTCAACCGCGAGCAGCCGCGGATCGCAAACATCCACGTGAGAGCGTATCGCCAACAAGCCGCGTGCAACAGCCCAATCGCAATACTGCAACGCACGCTCGATGATCGCCTCGTGCGTGAGCTGCGGCTTGAGCTCGCCCCAGAGCGCGATGCCTTCGAGCAAGGTCCCCGATTCGTTCACGCGCGGCAGCCCATATGAGAGCGCGGCATCGAGGTGAAAATGCGCATCGACGAACGGCGGGCTCACGAGTGCACCGGATGCATCGATTTCCTCCTGGGCCGATGCGCCGAGATCCGGTTCGACCGCTTGGATGCGTTCGCCGACGATGCCGATGTCGACGGGCCGATCACGCCCCGCGACATGTGAGGGCAACGTAGCGCGGCGAATGATGAGGTCCATCGGCGAGTCCTCGGGTAATGAGTGAATGAGGTAAGAGCAGACACTGCGCGCTGCGGCACACCGACGAACGGCGTGCCATCGATTCTAACCCTCGCCCGCGGGCTCGCCCTCTTGCGTCGTTCCTTCCTCGAAAAGCGGAAACTGGCCGTTGATGCGGCTTTCGTCTTCCTCCAGACGCACACCCACGCCGAGCAGCCGCACCGGGCGGTCTCGTCGCGCCAAGCCTTTTTCGAGCAGCGCGAGCAGCGTGGGCAGGTGCGTCGCATCGGCGACGCACTCGACAGTCGTCCGTTGAAAGTCCGCGAACCGGATCTTGACGAACATCTTGCGAACCGCGGCCGCGGCACCCACGCGTTCGATGCGCGCGTCGAGTTGTTCCGCCAGACGACGCAGTTCCCGCGCACATTCGTCGAGCGTGCGCAGATCGGTTACGTACGTCGTCTCGACGCTGACCGATTTCCTTTCCTGATCCGCCTGCACGCTCCGATGATCGATACCGCGCGAGAGTTCGTAAAGGCGTTTGCCGAAGACGCCGAACCGGCGGTGAAGGTCGACCAGCGGCCATGCTCGCAAATCGTTGCAAGTCACGATGCCGAGCTTTTCGAGCTTGGCGGCCGTCACCTTCCCCACCCCGAAAATCTTGCGCACGGGCAACGCGGCGACGAAGGCATCGACTTCATGCGGACGCACGACGAACAAGCCGTCGGGCTTGTTCCAATCCGATGCGATCTTGGCGACGAACTTGTTCGGTGCCACACCGGCCGAAACGGTCACGCCCACGGTCGCTCGCACGCGCTCGCGGATCTGCTCGGCCATCAACGTGGCGCTTCCCTTGCAATGGGGCGAATGGGTGACATCGAGGTAGGCTTCGTCGAGCGAGAGCGGCTCGACATCGGCCGTATATTCGCGGTAGATCGCCATGATCTGGCGCGAGGCGATGCGGTATTTTTCCATCGCGGGCGGCAGGATCAGCAAGTCGGGGCACTTGCGCACGGCGAGCGCGGACGACATCGCCGAATGGATGCCGAACCGCCGCGCTTCGTAGTTGCAGGTGGCGACGACGCCTCGGTGCTCGGGCCGGCCGCCCACGGCGAGCGGGCGCCCGCGCAAGCTGGGATCGTCGCGCATCTCGACCGACGCGTAGAAACAGTCGCAATCGCAATGGATGATTTTGCGGGCGAACGGAGCCGGCACACCGGACGGTGCGCTCGGCACATCGGAAAAGGAAGGATCGCGCGGGCTCAAAGTGGCACTACTGTACAAAACCACAGTAGGCAATTCAAGCACCGCGCACGCCGGTGATGCAGCGCTACGTCACCGCGGCGAGGAATGCCCGTTCGATTCCAATTCTCGGGAGAGGGAGATTTGGGAGCGCCTGGAAGCGTTTGCCCGAGAAGAGCTTGGACGCCCGCTGTTTGGAGGCAAGCTGAACGAAGCCCGCAGACGTAGATCTGAGGAAACCCGGCCCCAACGTCGGTCTCTTTTGTCGCGGGCGTTTTCGGGCCTGCGTGTATCACGACACGTAGCACAGCCCGAAAAACAAAAAGGTCTGATTTCGCGATGAAATCAGACCTTCGAATGCTGTTTGGTTGCGGGGGTAGGATTTGAACCTACGACCTTCGGGTTATGAGCCCGACGAGCTGCCAGACTGCTCCACCCCGCGTCAGAGAAAAGAAGTATATCCGCTTTCTCACGACGCGTCAAACATCGCGCCCGGTCACCGCGCTCAACGCGGCAACGAAAACGCATATACCTTGCCATCGCCGGCCAGATAAAGCCGGCCGTTCGCGGCAACGATCGTCGAAAAACGGCGCAGCCCCGGCATGCGATCCTCGTCCCCACCACCGGAGAAAACGGGCTCGCCATTGTCGGCACGAAAGCCGTGGAGGCGGTCGTCGCGTTCCGCGCCCGCGATCCAGACGATGCGGTTCGAGTGGCCATCGCTCGTCGTCGTGATCGGATTGCCGCCGCCCTCCATTGGGCGGCACCATGCGGACTTGATGCCGCCCTTGCCCACGCCGTCGATGCGCAGCACGGTCACCCCCGCCCCTCGTCCGCCGCCCGGACACGATTCGAGTTGAGCCGCACTTCTGAAGGCAACGAAGGCGGCATCGCCATCGGCCCAGGTTGCCGGTGCAGTGAGAATAGGCGCACCCGATACCGCGCTGGCCTCGAGCGCACCGCCGATTCCGCCAAGCTTGTCGCGATCGAGCAAATACGCCTTGCCATCCTTGCCAAGCGCCAGCATCAATCGACGCCCATGCACGGTGATCGGCACCGCACTCGTAGCACCAAGGTCGCTGTCGTCGCTATCGAGCTGCTGCCAGTCGGAAGGGGCAAAAAAATCGCTTCGATCCGACGAGCGCGTGAGTTCGGGGCTGAGCCGAATGACGGCCTCGCCGTCGGCCCATGACTTCGCGCCCGACGTGTTGCCCGTTGTCACGAACAGATGATCCTCAGCCGCGACGATGCCGGCCGGCGCCCAGATCCCGCCCCGCGTGCCGCGCGTATGCCACTCGCCCGATACGGCCGGCGCGTCGAGCGCGAGGGCGACCACGCGCCCGCGGTATGCGCCGCAATCTCCCGTATGTCCGCCGTACGGAACGAAGAGCCGCCCGCCCGCGAGCACGAGCGCGCCGCGCTGGTTTTGCACCGTTGCATCGAATGCGGTACCGAGCGCCTTCACACCGGCCGCGACGTCGACAGGCCATCCTTTCAGCACCGATCCGTCGCGCAGCGCGAGTCCGAAGACGAGATGCTTGAGCCCCTTTCCGTCCTTCACCATCGCATCCAGGTAAAGGGCGCCTTTCGTGGGATCGATGACAGGCGTGCCCGTCACGCCGAGCGGATCGATATCGCCGCACGGCAGATCGCCGCGCCGGGCCGGCTGGCCAAGCGCACGCTGCCAGACGACACGGCCCGTCGTCGCGTCGAGCGCATAAACGATGTTCGATTCCGTCGCGACGACCACGAGCCCGACGTTCGCTCCAGGCGGATGCCAGTACAGCGGTTGCGCGTAGACATGCCCTTCGATCGTGCCATCGAAGCCGCTGTCGCGGCGAAGCTGCCCCGCGCTCTCCCATGTCAGATCACGCATCACGTACTGACCGGCGCGATCGGCCGAACGGTGATACCCGAGCACCGAGCCACCGCCGAGCGACCACGCCGAAGCGGCGCGCATGAAAATCAGGACTGCGAAGGAAACCAGCACGACGAGCGGCACCGCGATGCGCGCGATGAACGCCGGGCTGCGGCCCGCGCCAGTGGAATCGCCGGGCTGCGGCGAAGGCGGTTTTTCCACGATAGGCTCCTGACGTCGCTCGCGAGAATCATGCTACAAAACCCGCGTCGGCGTGCGCCAATTGCGCACGCCAAAAGCGTCCATACGCCAAAAGCGCGTCAGTGCGAATGCCGCGGATCGCCCCGCGTTTCGATGACCTTCAGGTAAAGCGTCGCGGGCTCCAGGCAACCGCCTGTCGAAAGCTGTCCGACGAATTGCCGATAGATTTCCTGCCACGGCGTTTGCGGCGGCGGCACGCTCGCGGCGGTCTCGCCACGGCGTCGCGCGAGCTCCGTTTCGTCGACGAGCACATCGACCCTGCGCGCGTTCAGATCGACGCGAATCCGATCGCCGGTGCGCAACAGCGCAAGCCCTCCGCCTACCGCCGACTCCGGCGACATGTTGAGAATCGACGGACTCGCCGATGTGCCGCTTTGCCGGCCATCGCCCAAGCAGGGCAGCGAATCGATGCCCTGCTTGATGAGCGCCGCGGGCGGTGCCATGTTCACGACTTCGGCACTGCCCGGATAGCCCACCGTGCCGCAACCGCGAATGACGAGAATGCAGTGCTCGTCGATGTCGAGCGAGGGATCGTCGATGCGTGCGTGATAGTCCTCGGGACCGTCGAAGACGATCGCGCGCGCTTCGAAACGATTTTCGGCGCCCGCCTCGCTCAGGTACGTTCGGCGAAACGCCTCCCCGACGACCGACATCTTCATGATCGCGCTGTCGAAGAAATTGCCTCCGAGCACGATGAACCCGGCGCGATGCTTGAGCGGCGCATCGCAACGCCGAATGACGTCGCCGTCCGCATCAGGAGCGTCTTGCGCGATCTCGGCGATCGAGCGGCCCGATACCGTGGCGCACGCTCCGTTGAGCCGCCCCGCCGCATGCAGTTGCCGGAGCACGGCGGGCACGCCGCCCGCGCGATGAAAGCCCTCGCCAAGATACTCGCCGGCCGGCATGCAGTTGACGATGAGCGGTACGTCCTCGCCGAACCGCTGCCAGTCGGTCAGATCCAGCTCGATACCCATGTGCCGCGCGATGGCGATCAGATGCGGCGGGCAATTGGTCGACGCGCCCAGCGCCGAGGCGACGACGATCGCGTTTTCGAACGCCTCGCGCGTCATGATTGCAGAGGGCCGCACATCTTCGCGTACGAGATCGACGATGCGCTTGCCGGTCACATATGCCATCTGCGCGCGCTCGCGATAGGCGGCCGGAATCGACGCGCACCCTGGCAGCGACATGCCGAGCGCTTCGGCAAGCGCGTTCATCGACAGCGCAGTGCCCATCGTATTGCAATGTCCGATCGACGGCGAAGCGGCTACGGTGAGCTCCATGAACCCCTCGTAGTCGATCTCGCCGGCGGCCAGCAGATTGCGCGCGTGCCAGATGACGGTTCCGGATCCGACGCGCCGGCCATTGAACCAGCCGTCGAGCATGGGGCCGCCGGAGAGCACGATGGCAGGCATGTCGACGGTGGCCGCGGCCATGAGACAAGCCGGGGTGGTCTTGTCGCACCCCGTCGTCAGCACGACGCCGTCGAGCGGAAAACCGTGCAGTATCTCCACGAGCCCGAGATAGGCCAGATTGCGGTCGAGCGCGGCGGTCGGCCGGCGCGACTGCTCCGCGAGCGGATGAACGGGAAATTCCATCGGAATACCGCCCGCGTCGCGAATGCCTGCCTTCGTCCGTTGCGCGAGCTCGATGTGGTGCCGGTTGCACGGTGCCAGATCGCTGCCCGTTTGCGCGATGCCGATGATGGGCCGGCCCGACTGCAACTCCTCGCGCGTCAGACCGTAGTTCATGAAACGTTCGACATAGAGCGCCGTCATATCGGCGTGGGCGGGATCGTCGAACCACTTCTGGCTGCGCAGTTTGCGCATGGGGGGGGAGGACATGTCGATTGTCGTCTTCGTCATGAGGAGAGAAAGTTCGCGTTCAAGTGCCGTACCATCCGGCGTCGACGAAATACTCGCGCCCCGAGCATCGCTCCCCGTCGTCCGAGGCGAGGAACAGCGCCATGCGCGCGACATGCTCGGGCTCGATGCGTTGCGGCAGGCACTGACCGGCGACGAGCTTCGCTTCGCTATCGGCCGATTGCCACAGTTTCATCTGACGCGGCGTTCGGACAGCACCCGGCACGATCGCGTTCACGCGAATGCCGAAGCGGCCCAGATCGCGGGCGAGGCCGCGTGTCATTCCTTCCACGCCCGCCTTCGCGGTCATGTAGATCGACAGTTCGGGCAAAGCCAGATGCCACGAGATCGAGCCGAAATTGAGAATAACACCGTGCCCCGCGCGCTTCATTGCGGCCGCCGCATGCTGAGCACAGAAAAACTGGTGGCGCAGGTTGACGGCGATGCGCTCGTCCCAGTAGGAAGGCGTGACTTCGTCTGGAGCGTGGCGGTCGTCGTTCGCTGCGTTGTTGATGAGCACGTCGATCGTCTGCGACGCCGCTTCGATATCGGCGAACACTGCCGCCAGCGAATCGAGATTGCGCAGATCGCAGCGATAAAAGCGCGGTACGTGCGCGCAGTCGGCCAGACGCGTCACGAGTGCGCGTGAATCGTCCTCGGCCACGTCGATGAACGATACGCGCGCGCCCTGCCGCGCGAACGCTTCCACGATCGCGGCACCGATGCCGCTGCCGCCCCCCGTCACGACGACGGACTTGCCGGTAAGACTCGGATAAATTGCGTACGACATGCGAATTCCAAGGGTTGCGAATCTGGGCGCGTCTGGCCGCCCCGGTTTCAACGCCGGTTCGATCCGGACACCACGTCGATCCAGACGGCCAGAACAAGAATGCCGCCTTTCACGATCATCTGCCAATAGGCATCGACATCGAGCATCGACATGCCGTTATCGAGACTCGCCATGACGAGCGCGCCGATCAGCGCCCCATAAACGGTGCCCGAACCGCCGCGCATCGACGTGCCGCCGATGAAACAGGCCGCGATCGCGTCGAGTTCGCCCATCGTGCCGGCGGACGGCGAGCCGGCCGCGAGCCGGGCTGTATTCACGATGCCGGCGAATGCGCACATGAGCCCCATCAGCGCGAACACGGCGAGCTTCACGCGATTCGTGTCGACGCCGGATAGGCGCGTCGCTTCCAGGTTCGAGCCGACCGAGTAAATCCGGCGTCCGAAGACGGTCTGCGTCGCGATCCAGCTGAATACGCCCAGCAGCACCAGCACGAGCAGCACGGGCAGCGGGATGCCGCCGTAGCTGTCCAGCACGGCAACGAACACCCCGAGAATGGCGCCGGCACCCACGACCTTGGCCACGTCCTGCCAAAGCGGCAGGAGAGCCAGATCGTAGCGGCGGCGGTTGGCACGCTGGCGCACCGTCAACAGCGTGAGGAGCGCGAACAGAACCACCGCCAGCGCAATCCCCGCCGCGCGCGGCAAATAACCCTGGCCGATGAAGACGAATGGGTCGGAGACCGGTGCGATGGTCGAACCGCCCGTGATACCGAGCAACACGCCGCGATAGGCGAGCATGCCGCCCAATCCGACGATGAACGATGGTATGCGCCGGTACGTCGAAAGCCATCCGTTGAAGAGTCCGGCCAGGATGCCCAGCACCATCACGGCCGGCACGGTCAACCCGATGGGCCAGTGCCGGTTGGCATCGAGGATCGCCGCGACGCCGCCCAGCAAACCGAGCAGCGAACCCACCGACAGATCGATTTCGCCGGCAATGATGATGAACACCATGCCGCACGCCAGCATGCCGCTCACGGCCATCTGTCGCAGCAGATTGGAAAGGTTGCGCGGCGTGGCGAACGCGCCGTGCGTCAGTACCGCGAAGAAGACCCAAATCACCGCCACCGCAAGGAGCAGCGCAAGAATCTTGTAGCGCGCGAACAGTTGCCTGACGCGCTCGGTGCCCGGCAGCGAGCGTTCGTCTGTCGTTCCGGCACGGCTTGGGGAAATCGTTTCGGGAGTCATGCGGCATTGGCCTCGTTCTGTTGCGCCTGGCGGCCGGCAGGCTGAATCGCGGCCGTCAGGATCTGCTCCTGCGTGAGCCCGTCGTTGACAAAATCGCCGCGCACTTCGCCTTCGCCGATCACGAGCACGCGGTCGCTCAAACCAAGTACTTCGGGCAGCTCCGACGAGACGACGATGATCGCCATCCCTGTTTTCGCGAGCTCGAAGATGAGTTTGTAGATTTCGTACTTCGCGCCGACGTCGACCCCACGCGTCGGTTCGTCGAGAATCAGCACCTTGGGATGCGTCAGCAGCATGCGGGTGAGGACCGCCTTTTGCTGATTGCCGCCCGAGAGGTTCGCAATCGGCAGCATCGGATGCGCGGCGCGCACCGAAAGACGCTTCATCTCCGTGCTGATCGTATCGAGTTCGGCCGCGGCGTCGAGCGCGCCGTGCCTGGTGAAGCGCTGCAATACCGACAGCGTGATGTTGTGGCCGACGCCCAGGAGCGGCACGATGCCGTGCCGCTTGCGATCTTCGGGCACCATCGCAATGCCCGCGCGAATCGCGTCGGCTGGGTTTCGAATCGACAACGGCTGCCCGTTCAGCAGCACGTGTGCGGTGCTCGTTCCGGCATAGGCGCCAAAAACGGCCTGCATCAGTTCCGTGCGGCCCGAACCGACGAGGCCCGCAACGCCTAGAATTTCGCCGCGCCGCACGTTGAACGACACGTCGTCGACTCGCTTGCGCCGCGGGTTCGTGACATCGAGGCAGGTGACGTTACGCGCTTCGAAAACCGTCTCGCCGATCTCGTGCGGCTCGCGCGGAAAAAGATTCGTGATCTCGCGGCCGACCATCATCGCGATGATCTGCTCGGTCCTCATGCCGCGCATGGGCTGCGTCGCGATATGGCGTCCGTCGCGGATCACGGTGACCGTGTCGCAAACCGCCTCGACCTCGTCGAGCTTGTGCGAAATGTAGACGCACGCCACGCCGCGCCGCTTCAGATCGCGCACGATATCGAGCAGGATCCGCGTTTCCGTCGCGGTGAGCGATGAGGACGGCTCGTCGAGAATCAGGAGCCGCGCCTTTTTGTTCAGCGCCTTGGCGATCTCGATCAGTTGCTGATGCCCGCCGCCATAGTTCATGACGGGCTGGGCGACGTTGATGCCGGCGATGCCGAGTCCGCGCAGCAATTCGTCCGCGCGCTGGTACATCGCCGCGTAGTTCATGCGAGCGCCCGGCAGCGTGAGCTCGTTGCCGAGGAAGATGTTCTCGGCCACCGAGAGCTCGGGCACGAGCATCAGTTCCTGATGAATGATGACGATGCCGGCGCGCTCGGTGTCGCGCACGCTCGCCGCCTTGAGCTCGGCGCCATCCCAGACGATCGATCCCTCCCAGGTGCCATGGGGATAGACGCCCGACAACACTTTCATCAACGTCGATTTGCCGGCGCCGTTCTCGCCGCACAGACCGAGACACTCGCCGGGCGAAACGCGCAGGTCGATGCCGTCCAACGCCTTCACGCCCGAGAACGTCTTGACGATGCCTTTCATCGTCAGCAAAGCTTGCGTCATTCGATTCGTCCACGTCGATGCGCGCGCACCGCCACCGGCGGGGGCCGGGCAGCAGTGCCGCGCGAATGCCTTCGCGTCAATTGCTCGAAAGCTGCGTCTGCGTATAGAAGCCGTCCTTGACGACGACGTCGACGTTTTTCTTGGTGAGCAGGATCGGCTGCAACAGTATCGTGTCGACCTTCTTCTTGCCGTTGTCGTACTGAGCGTTGAAGGCGGGTTTCTGACCCTTGGCCAATTGCACGGCGAGCTTCGCCGCCTCGCTCGCGATTTGCCGGATAGGCTTGTAGACCGTCATCGTCTGCGTGCCGGCCATCACGCGCTTGACCGCCGCCAGATCGGCATCCTGGCCCGAGACCGGAACCTTGCCCGCCAAGTGCTGCGCCGCCAGCGCCTGGATCGCGCCGCCCGCCGTACCGTCGTTCGAGGCGACGATCGCGTCGATCTTGTTGCTGTTGGCCGTCAACGCGTCTTCGACGATGCGCAGCGCATTCGATGCGCTCCATTCGGGCACCCACTGTTGACCGACGACCTTGATATCGCCTCGATCGATCGCCGGCTTGAGCACTTTCAATTGCCCTTCACGCAGCATCTTTGCGTTGTTGTCCGTCGGCGCGCCGCCGAGCAGGAAGTAGTTGCCCTTCGGCTGAGCGTCGAAGACACCCTGCGCCTGCAGTTCGCCGACCTTTTCGTTGTCGAAGGAGATATAGGCGTCGACATCGGCATCGAGAATCAGCCGGTCGTACGAGATCACCTTGATGCCAGCCTTCTTCGCTTCGGCGACGACGTTGCCGAGCGTCTTCGAATTGAACGGCACGATGACGATCACATCGACGCCGCGCGAAATGAGGTTTTCGATCTGGGCATTCTGGCGGGCCTCGCTCGCATCCGCCGACTGCACGGAAACCGTCGCGCCGAGCTTCTTCGCGGCTTCGACGAAATAGTCGCGATCGCGCGACCAGCGCTCGACGCGCAGATCGTCGATGCAAAAACCGATTTCGGGGTGATCCTTGCTCGCATGCGCGAGCGGGGCGGCCGCCGACAGACCGGCGACGATCGCCGTGCATATCAGCGAACTCAAGAACGAACGACGCTTTGCGGATTGCATGTCTCACTCCTTTTTATATTGGGCTTGACGCCGCGGCAGACGAAAAGCGCTCGGGTGGCGGCAACCTCGTCTGTCGGGCGGGCTTCGACGCGCCGGCGTGCACAGCATGCCGCCCTCGAAGTGACGCCATACTGCCGCGCGGCCCGGGCCGCGACAATTACGAAATTGCGCATCCGCCATAACGTTTCTTGCGGGTGCCGGGCACACGTCTTACGCGTAACGGCTTTCGCGCCTAAAATCGCGGAGCAGCGAGACAAGAAACGATACCGGAGACGAGCATGCACGAGACACCGCGCCCCCGCGCGCGAACGCCGCGATGACGAAGCCGTCCGTGCCGCCCAAGGCGCACCGCATCGCCCTGCTCTTCAACGCCAACAAGGTCTACGATCGCGAGATCATCACCGGCGTCGGCAATTATTTGCTGTCCACGCGCATCGGGTGGGACGTCTTTCTCGAAGAGGATTTCCGCTGCAGGCTGACGGGCATCGAGCGCTTCGACGGCGACGGCATCATTGCGGATTTCGACGATCCGGCCGTCAGCGAAGCGCTCGAAGGCTCTCCGCTGCCCGTCGTCGCGGTGGGTTCGTCCTACGAGGACCCGTCGGACTATCCGTCCGATGTCCCATATATTGCGACGGACAACGTCAAGCTGGTCTCGCTCGCCTATACGCATCTGATCGGCGCGGGCTTGCAGCATTTCGCGCTGTACAGCCTGCCGCCCACGCCGAATCACCGCTGGGCCCATCAGCGCGAGCTTGCGTTCGCGCGCTTGCGCGGCGCCGATGGCCGAACGCCCGAGAATATCGAAGGCGAAATCTATCGCGGTCTCAGCACGAGCGCGCCCACTTGGGACCAGGCGATCGAGCAGCTCACGGGCTGGCTGCACGCGCTGCCGAAGCCTGTTGGCATCATCGCCGTGACCGACGCACGAGCGCGGCACCTGCTCCAGGCGTGCCTGATGTCGGGTATTCCCGTACCCGAGGACGTCGCCATCATCGGCATCGACAACGATCCGCTCGCGCGCACGCTCACGCGCATTCCGCTGTCGTCTGTCATTCAAGGCACCGAAGAAATGGGGCGTACGGCCGCCCATCTGCTACATCAAATGCTGCATGGGGCGCGCTTCGGGGCGCGCCGCATCCTCGTGCCGCCCGTCGGCATCAACGTGCTCGAATCGACGAAGCATCGCCCCATCGCCAGCCCGTATGTCGCACGTGCCCGTCATTTCATCCGGCAATACGCCTGCCAGGGCATCCGCACCGAGCAGGTCGCGGATTACGTGGGCGTCTCGCGCTCATCGCTCGAAGAGCATTTTCGCCGCGAGCTGAGCTGCACGATCCACCAGGAAATCCTGCGGCAGAAGCTCGACGCCGCGAAAGCGCTGCTGGCGCGGCGCGACATGGCGACGGCGGAGGTCGCCATTCGCTGCGGGTTTACTTCGCTACAGTACATGCATGCAGTCTTTCGTCGCGAGCTCGGCTGCACGCCGCGCGAATTCCAGGAGCGCGCGAGCGCACCGGCGACGGGGTGAATCGGCGCCGGCCCCGTTTCTCTTTTCCTCTCTTCACCGTCTCCTCACTTCACGATACGTCATGATCAACACCGCAATACCGTGTTCCGCACCGTGGGGCATGCTGCCCGGCTCGCAACTTGTGCGTCTGTTCACGCTGCGCAACGCCCAGGGCATGAAAGTCGCCATCAGCGACCTCGGCGCGACGCTCGTGTCTTGGCTCGCCCCCGATCGCGCGGGACGCCTGGGCGATGTCGTGCTCGGCCACGACACGCCCGCCGAATACCTTGCCTCCACGGCTTACATGGGTGCGACCGTCGGGCGATGGGCGAACCGCATCGCCGGCGCGCGGTTCGTGCTGGACGGCGTCGAGTACACGCTCGATCGCAACGAAGGACCGAATCTACTACACGGTGGCAATGCCGGCTTTCATCGCGCGCTGTGGGACGCCGAGGAAGACGACGGCGGGCTCGTCATGCGGCTCCACTCGGAAGAAGGCGAGGCGGGCTTTCCGGGGAACGTGGATGTCACGGTGCGCTACTCGCTCGACGACGAAGGCGAGCTGACCATCGAATACGGCGCCCGCAGCGACGCACCGACGCCGATCAACCTGACGAACCATGCGTACTTCAATCTGACGGGCGAACCGGGCACCGATATTCGCGGCCATGTCGTATCGATCGAATCGGACCGCTTTTTCGAGGTCGATGGGGCGCTGATCCCATGCAGCGAGTCGCTCGTTGCCGGCAACGCATTCGATTTTCGACAAAGCGCGCCGATCGGTGCGCGGCTCGACTGGCCCCACGCGCAGCTGACGCTCGCGGGCGGCTTCGATCACTGCTACGTACTGCCCGGCGCGGCGCTGGAAGGGCGACCCGTGCGTGAGGTCGCGCGCGTGTACGACCCCACGAGCGGCCGCGAGCTGACGGTCTCGACCGATCAGCGCGGCTTGCAGTTCTATACGGGCAATTTCCTCGATGACGAGCCGGGGCGCAACGGCAGCCGCTACGCGCGGCACGCCGGGTTTTGCCTCGAGGCCGGCGCATTTCCGAACGAGATCAACCGGCTCGAGCGCGACCATTTGATCGTGCGGCCCGACAAGCCATATCGTCAGGTGACGAAGTATCGGCTCGGCGTGGCGGCGAACGCCTGAGGCAGGCCTTTCGCGCTCGTCGCGATCCGTCAATATCCGTAGAACTCCTCGCTGTGGATCGCGTCGTCCGCAATGCCGATGTCGCTCAGTGTCTGATAGACATCGCCTACCATGGCCGGGGGCCCGGCGAGGTAATAAAGGGGCTCGTTGACATGGGCCATCACCTGCCGCAGCAACGCCTCGTCGATCCGGCCGATATGGCCGTTCCAATGGATATTCGATTTTCCGGGCTGGGTCATCGTTGCGACGAGCCGGAAGTTCGAATTGGCGCGCTCGAGCTGGGTCAACTCGGAAATGAAGGGAGCATCCTCGGGCCGGCGGTTGCAATAGACGAGCATGAGGAACTGCGGCGATTGATCGTGAGCCGCCTGGCGGAGCATGCTCATGAACGGCGTGATGCCGATGCCGCCCGCGATGAGAACGGCCGAGCGCTTTGCATCCTTTTGCACGAGCGAACCGAACGGCCCGTCGAGCCGGACCTTGGCGCCCAGCGGCAACCGCTTCAATGCCTGCTTGAACGGGCTGTCGCGCATGCGCGTGGCGATCGCGAGCCCGTCCTCGGATGGCGCGGTCACGATCGAAAACGTGTGGCGCGCACCGCGCGCCGCCTCGATTTCGCTCTCGACGAGCACGAGGTCCATCGCCTGGCCAGCCTTGAACTGGAACCCGTCCGGGCGTTCAAACCCAAACAGCATCGTGTCCATCGCCACGATATCGCGTACTTTCAGCGTCGTATCGTAAGTGCTCATGGGCGTGCCTCCGGCTCCGTAGCTTTCCCGCATCATCCTGCAATGCGAACGATCCGTCCAGTAGCCGGCTGCAGCGGCTCGAGCGGACTGAAACGCATCGTTCCCTAGTCCGCCTCGTCGTCCCAGCGTGAATCGCGCACCTGTACGATGCCCGAATCGATGCGCACGTCGAACGTCGGCACGTCTTCATAAGCCGGCGGACTCATCGCTTTGCCCGTCCGGATGCAAAAGCGCGCTCCATGACGAGGGCATACGACGACATCGCCCTGTACCTCGCCTCCCGTCAGCACGCCTCCATCATGGGTGCACCTGTCCTCGATCGCGTAGCAGGTGCCATCCACATTGAAGACCGCGATCGGCACGCCATCCACATCGGTCGTTTTCGACGAACCGGGCGGCAAATCTTCGACGGGTGCAACATCGATCCAGCCGGACATCAGAGCATCCCCAATTGCAGCCGTGCGGCCTCCGACATCCGATCCCGGTCCCAGGGCGGATCCCAGACGAGTTCGACCGTCGCGTCGTTGACGCCGGCCACCGAAAGCACCGCATCCTCTACGATCGAGGGAAACGTCTGCGCCACCGGGCAGCCGGGCGCGGTCAACGTCATGCGGATCGCGATCCGCCCCGCGGCCTCGTCGACATCGAGCGCATAGATGAGACCGAGATCGTAGATGTTGACGGGAATCTCGGGATCGTAGACGGTCCGCAACGCCTCGACGACGCGCTCTTTGAGTTCACCCTCGCTCGACTGGTCGATCCGGTCGCTTCGTTTGAGCCAATCCATCGCAGTCATCGCATCGCCCTCATTCCGTCGATACCGTCTCGCCCGCATCGTTCAATGCAGCACGCAATGTGTGCCACGCCAGCGTCGCGCATTTGATGCGCGCAGGGAATTCACGCACGCCAGCCAGCGTCGCCAGCTTGCCCAGCGCTTCGCGCTCGTCGGCCGATGGCTCGCGTTGCTCGGTCACCATCGCGTGAAACCGTTCGAACAGCGCCTGAACTTGCGTCTCGCTTTTGCCGATGAGTACTTCCGTCATCATCGATGCCGATGCGGTCGCAATCGCACACCCCGAGCCTTCGAAGCGCGCGGACTTTACGATGCCGTCTTCCACGAGCAGATAGAGCGAAATCCGATCGCCGCACAGCGGGTTGTAGCCCTCGGCCTTGTGGTTGGCACCCTCCAGCGCCCCGCTGTTGCGCGGGTGCCGGTAGTGATCGAAAATCACCTCCTGGTAGAGTTCGCGCAGATCGCTCATCGGCCGAAAACCTCCTGTACCTTCGACAGCCCGCGCAGCAACGCGTCGACGTCGGCACGCGTGTTGTACAGCCCGAACGACGCCCTCACCGTCGCCGGCACTCCGAAGCGCTGCATGACGGGCATCGCGCAATGGTGTCCCGCTCGCACGGCAACCCCCTCGTGATCGAGAATCGTGCCGACATCGTGCGCATGGACCTCGTCGTGTACGAACGAAAGCACGCCGGCCTTCTCGCGCGCGGTACCGATCAGCCGTATATGGGGGAGCGCCCCGATGGCCTGCGTCGCATACGCGAGGAGCGCCGCTTCATGCGCCCCGATGGCATCGATACCGATCGCATCGATATACTCGAGCGCTGCCGCGAGCCCGATTGCCCCGGCAATATTCGGGGTGCCCGCTTCGAATTTCCATGGAATCGCGTTGTATTCGGTTTGCTCGAACGTGACCGAGCGAATCATGTCGCCACCACCCTGCCACGGCGGCATCGCCTCGAGATGGCGCGCCTTCGCATAGAGCACGCCGATGCCGGTCGGACCGTATACCTTGTGCCCGGAGAACGCGTAAAAATCGCAATCGAGCGCCTGCACGTCGACGCGTAGATGTGCGATGGCCTGCGCGCCGTCGATCAGCACGGGCACCCCGCGCCGGTGCGCAAGCTCGATCAGTTGCTTCACCGGATTGATCGTGCCGAGCGCGTTCGAAACATGCGCGAACGCTGCGAGCCGCGTACGATCGCCGAGCATGCGTTCGCAGGCGGCCATATCGAGCGTACCGCTGTCGTCGATCGGTACCACTTTGAGCTGGGCGCCCGTTTGCGCGCACACGAGTTGCCACGGCACGATGTTCGAGTGATGCTCCATCGCGCTCACGAGAATCTCGTCGCCGGGCTGCAGGCGAGGACGCACGCCGCTTTGCGCAACGAGGTTGATCGCCTCGGTCGTGCCGCGCGCAAAGTCGATCTCCTCGGTGCGCGCCGCGTTGACGAAGCGCGCGATCCGCGCACGTGCGCCCTCGTATGCATCGGTCGCGCGCTGCGAGAGTTCATGCACACCGCGATGAACGTTCGCGTTCGAGTGGAGGTAGTAGGCCCGCTCAGCCTCGATGACCGAAGCGGGTTTTTGCGTCGTCGCTCCGTTATCGAGGTAGACGAGCGGCTTGCCATGCACGCGTTCCTCGAGAATCGGGAAATCGCTGCGCCACCGCGCATGGGCCGAGTCGTCGAAAAAAGCGAGCGGTTCGATGGGCTTCATGCGAGCTCCCGTTGTATCCGTTCGCCGTCGGGCATGCGTGCCAACAGCATCTTCGCGAGCCGAGACCGCACGTTTTCGTCACTGACACGATCGACGATATCGCGCGCGAATGCCCAGATCAGCGTCGCGCGCGCTTGCGGCTCGTCGATGCCGCGCGCGCGCAGATAAAAGAGTTGCGCCTCGTCGAGCTTGCCGACGGTGGCACCGTGCGTACACTTGACATCGTCCGCATAGATCTCGAGCTGCGGCTTGGTGTCGATCTCGGCGTCGCGTGACAGCAGCAGATTGCGGTTGGACTGGTGCGCGTCCGTCTTCTGCGCATCCTGATGCACGACGACGCGGCCGTTGAACACGCCGTGCGCCGCGCCGTCGAGCACACCGCGGTAGAACTCGCGGCTCGTGCAACGCGCGGACTCGTGATCGATGCAGGTGTGATGATCGACGTGTTGCCGAGCGAGCGCGAAGTAGAGCCCGTTGAGCGTGCAATCGGCGTCGGTGCCCATCAGACGTGTATCGATCGCAACCCTCGACAGGGCGGCCCCGAGTGCGAACGAATGCGATGCAACATGGCTTGCACGCTCCTGGGTCAGCTCGAGGCGGCCGATATGGTAGGCGCGGCGCGCCTCCTGCTGGATCCGGCAATGCTCGACATCGGCCCCCTCCTTGACGACGATGCGCGTCACCGTATTCGTCAGATAGCTGTCGTCGGCCACGCCGACGAACTGCTCGATGACGGTACAGCGTGCGCCGCGGCCCGCTATCACGACATTGAACGGATGGATGGCGAGGCCCGCTTCCTCGGCGACGAACAGCATCTGGATCGGCGCGTCGAGCCGGCAATCGGGCGGCAACACGAGCACATAACCATCGCTGAGGAAAGCGGTGTTCAACGCCTCGAAACCGTCGTGCGGTGTGTGATGGGCAAGGAGCGCCTCGAGGTGCTCGGGAATTTCCCGCAGCGCGCGCGTCAGGCTGCCGATGAATACGCCCTCTGGCAGACCACTCGTTCGCGAGAGCCTTGGCGCATGCCGACCGTTGACGAACACGAGCCGATGCACCGACTTGTCCAGTATCAGATCGTCGACGATTGCGGATACGTCCACGTCGCCACGCGGCGACGCAAAATGCCATTCGCGCGCACCGATCGGCGCCACGTTCGTATATTTCCAGTCTTCTTGCCGCGTGGTCGGAAACCGCAGCTTGTCGAACCGTTCGAACGCGCTGCGTCGCGCGCCGCGCAGCCAGGGCAGCTCTGCACCCGGCAGCGTCCTCGCGAGCGTGCGAAACGCGTGATGATAACGATCGACCGTTAAATCGCTCATAGCCGACCCTCCTCGCCTCGAGCGCCTGCTTCGTCGGCAAGCCAACCGTACCCCCTGCGCTCGAGTTCGAGCGCCAATTCCCGCCCGCCCGACTTGACGATGCGCCCATGAGCCAGGACATGCACATAGTCCGGCGCGACGTAATCGAGCAGCCGTTGATAGTGCGTGACGAGCACAAATGCGCGTTCGGCGCTTCGCAGCGCATTCACGCCGCCCGCCACGATCTGTAGTGCATCGATATCGAGACCGGAATCGGTCTCGTCGAGAATCGCGAGACGCGGCTCGAGCACCGCCATCTGCAGAATCTCGTTGCGCTTTTTCTCGCCACCCGAGAAACCCTCGTTGACGGCCCTGTAAAGCAGGCCCTCGTCCATCCGCATCAGCGCCATTTTCGCTTTGACGAGTTGCAGGAAATCGATCGCGTCGAGTTCGGGCTCGCCGCGGTGCCTGCGCTGCGCGTTCAATGCCGCTTTCATCAGATAGACGTTGCTGACCCCGGGAATTTCCACCGGGTACTGGAACGCCAGAAATATCCCTTCGCGCGCCCGCTCTTCGGGTGCCAGCGCCAGCAGATCGCGCTCGGCGTAGCGGACCGATCCGCCCGTCACCGTATAGCCGTCGCGGCCGGCGAGCACGTGTGCGAGCGTGCTCTTGCCCGAGCCGTTCGGACCCATGATGGCATGCACCTCGCCCGCCCCGACATGCAGATCGATACCGCGCAAAATGGGCTTGCCGTTCACTTCGACATGGAGGTCATCGATATGGAGCATGGTTCTGGTTCCTGTTGCGCCGCTTCAACCGACGCTGCCTTCCAGGCTCACGCCGAGCAGCTTCTGCGCCTCGACCGCGAACTCCATCGGCAGCTCCTTGAATACTTCCTTACAAAATCCGTTGACGATCATCGAAACCGCGTCTTCTTCGGACAGGCCGCGCTGCCGGCAATAGAAGAGCTGGTCCTCGCCGATACGGGAAGTAGAGGCTTCATGCTCGACGTGCGCGCTCGGATTCTTCACCTCGATATACGGGAACGTGTGCGCGCTGCAACGATCGCCGAGCAGCAATGAATCGCATCGCGTGTAATTGCGCGCCCCGTGTGCGTCGCGGCCGACTTTCACGAGACCGCGGTAGGCGTTCTTGCCATGCCCGGCCGAAATGCCCTTCGACACGATCGTGCTGCGCGTGTTGCGGCCCAGGTGGATCATCTTCGTGCCCGTATCGGCTTGCTGACGATGATTGGTCAGTGCGACCGAATAGAATTCGCCGACGGAATCGTCGCCGCGCAAGATCACGCTCGGGTATTTCCAGGTGATGGCCGAGCCCGTCTCCACCTGCGTCCACGAGATTTTCGCGCCGGCTTCGCGGCAATCCCCGCGCTTCGTCACGAAGTTGTAGATGCCCCCGCGCCCCTGAGCATCGCCCGGATACCAGTTTTGCACCGTCGAATAGCGAATTTGCGCGCCTTCCAGCGCCACGAGCTCGACCACCGCCGCGTGCAGCTGGTTCTCGTCGCGCATCGGCGCCGTGCAACCTTCGAGGTAGCTCACGTATGCCCCTTTGTCCGCGATGATGAGCGTGCGCTCGAATTGCCCCGTGTTGCGCGCATTGATACGAAAGTAGGTTGAGAGCTCCATCGGGCAGCGCACGCCCGGCGGGATATAGCAGAACGATCCATCGCTGAATACCGCGGAATTCAGCGCGGCATAGAAGTTGTCGGTATGCGGCACGACCGAGCCCAGATACTGGCGCACCAGATCGGGGTGCTCCCGAACCGCTTCGGAGAAGGAACAAAAGACGATGCCGAGCTTGCCGAGTTGCGCGCGAAACGTCGTTGCCACGGAGACGCTGTCGAACACGGCGTCCACCGCGACACCGGCCAGCAATTCGCGCTCCTCGAGCGGAACACCGAGCTTCTCGTAAGTGCGCAGCAACTCGGGATCGACTTCGTCGAGACTCTTCGGGCCATCCTTTTGTGCGAGCGGCGCCGAATAGTAGGCAATGTCCTGATAATCGATCGGCGGGTGACGAACCGTGGCCCAGGCGGGCTCCGTCATCGTCAGCCAATGGCGATAGGCGGCAAGCCGCCATTCGAGCATGAATGCCGGTTCGTCCTTCTTCGCCGAGATGAGCCGGATCACGTCCTCGGACAGGCCGCGCGGCAGCGTATCGGCCAGCACGTCGCTCACGAATCCGTGACGGTATTCGCGATTGATCAGACGATCGAGGCTGGATGGCGTTGAACTCATATGCGTTTCTCCCGGTCAGCTGCGGCGCGCGGCGGTGCGTACGAGCGGTACGGCTTCGCGTGCGCGAATCGCGCTGATGTCGACATCGCTGAGCACGGGCCCTGCCAAATCGGCCAGCGAGACCTGCCTCAGTGCTTCGAAGACGACACGATTGACCTTTTGCCAGTTCGCCCGCGCGCTACAGATCGATTCCTGCTGGCACACGCCCGGCGCCAGGCTGCATTCGGTCATGCCGAACGGCCCGTCGACGGCGGCGATGATGTCCGCGAGCGAGACGAGCGCGGCGGAGCGTTTCAACCGGTAGCCGCCGCTGACGCCGCGCAGCGAGGCCGTCAGCCCACCGCGCACGAGCATCTTCATGACCTTGGAGACCGTGGGCACGGGAATGCCGGTGACGCTGGCGAGGTTGCCGGCGCTTTGCACGGCCTCCGGCTCCCGTGCCATCGCGACGAGGATGACCGTGCCGTAATCGGCCAGCTTGCTCATACGCAGCATTGCATCGTTCTCCTAATCAGGACCGGAACAGTACTGATTCTGGCCCCGCGATCCCAACCCAGGACGATGACGGTATCAGTGGGCGCCCGTTGGCACTGGCGCACGTTCCAGACGCGCGCTGAAACCGACTGGAATCATTGTAGACCCGCCGCCAAAACCCTGTCGCAGTCAAGGTCGTCCGTCACTGGGCGGGCGAAGCGCATCATGCGTCGGCGTCGGCCCGCTCGGATTCAGTCGAGGCAAGCCCCGCGCCACCCGATTGCAGTTGCTCGGCGCGATCCAACAGTTGCCTAACCGACGGCTCGCTCAGTTTTTTCAAGCGCTCCCCGATGTCTGCCTGACGGTTCCGCTGTTGATCGTCTTGCCACATTTCGTTCAACCCCACTACGAGGTCGTAGATGGCGTCTCTGGCCTGCATGTCTTCGATGTGGGGATAACACGCAGTAAATCTCGATGAGATCGACTGGCTGCGATGCCATCGCTCCAACTTTTCGTAAGATAGGTGCGTCTGGTCCCGAGGAGCCAGCCCCGCAAAAAATCGATGCCGCAGCAATTCGATCGACGAAGGCCTGCTTTCAGGCGGCTGTTGAATCATACGGCGAGTGACGTCGAGGATTTCGTCCCTGTCCGTCGATGGCAGATACTGCAGATCGTCGAAAAACGGGAAATTGTCGACGGTCAAGCTCTCGGCGGAGAAGCCACTTATCCCGGTGGGCGTTGTGCCGCTTTTGACGAAATAGGCGAGCAACTGTCCGACACCGTAGATGTCGCTTTTGTGATCGGCGACCGACGTCGAGATATCGGTGTACCCAGGGGTGCCCGGCGGACGCCTTTGTCCTACCTCACGACCATTGCCCATATCGATCAGCTTGAACATCTTCTCATCCGCGTCATACATGACGTTGTTCGGAGAAATGTCCGAATGGGTCACCCCTTGCTGCTCGCATAGTGCGATCGCGATGAGGATATCGGCGATCGCCTGCTTCACGAGGTCCAGATAGTCTCGTTCGTCGATCACGACCGCTTCGAGCGCCGCTCGCGATTTTTTGACGACGCCTCCGATATTTTCGCCATTTATCTTTTCGCACAGGATTCCGAATTCATCGTCGATGCGAACCAGGTCGTAGACCTGCATGACGTGAGCGGTCTTCGTCAGCGCCGCCGTTATCTGAAATTCATCGACTATCTGCTGCTTTTTCGTCTGAATCGCCGCCTCCATTGCCGCCGGGTCGTTCATCTCGTCGCCACGTAACCCCGCATAGAGATCGACTGGCACCGGGTTCTCCGGATCCGGGCGAAGCAGTGCCTTGAAAACGAACTCCCGGCCAAGATTTTTGCCGTTCCTTATCAGATTCTCCGCAAGCGTCACCGCATAGGCGGTGCCAAACCTGCCGCTGCCCAGCGGCTCTTTGAGGGGCTGCGCAGCCCGCGTTCGCGGGGACTCAGCCAGCCTCACCTCGCGGAATCCCGAGCTGGTTTGCGCGACGCCCGGCTTCATCGCGGCAATGGCCGAGGCCAAGGTCGATTTGATCGGCAGTTCATTGAGCCGTGCCACCAGGCTTGGACTCAGCGTATCGAACAGCATTTGATCGCTGCTGCCCTGGCGCGCGTACTTGCGTGCCGCTCTGAGAAGTTGGTCGGGCGTGGCGGTTCGCGACGGGTCTCCCGGCATACGTGGCTTGCCAGGACGCCGGGCCGCATCCATGAACGATGCCCATTTTCTGTACGGCGACGGCACGGGCCGCGCCGCCGAAGCAGCCCCTGGAGACAGCCCGGTGCCCGGGGATTTCGGACTGGGCAGGTCGGGGCGCCGCTGCCGTTTCACCGCCACCGGCCCCGGCAGGTCATCGTCTTTCTCGAGCGGCCGCTTCAGATCGCTTCGATTCGATCGCGGCGACGATGCGCCCTCGTCGGCCGAGCGCGTCTTGAACTGCGCCAAAGCCGCGTTCGACGACGGCGATCGCCGTCGCCGCGGCGACACTTCGGACGCGAGCGCTTCCGGATCCGCCGGCTCGATCGCAGCGATATCGAGTTGTTTGAGATTGATTTTCATGGAAGCCGCCGACCAAGACAGGGTATGCCGAAGCGCGATACGATCCGGAAAACGCACGCTGTCGCAGGCTAGCGAATCGAACCGGACTCGAGCGTTCCCGTCGCCGAAAATGACGCGCAGCGAACGAAACGACGAGCCCTTACCGACCGGATAAAAACGTCTTAGCAAGGATGCGGAAAAACATGAAACTCGCCACGTGGAACGTGAATTCCCTCAAGGTGCGCCAGCAGCATGTCATCGATTGGCTCGAACTCAGTCAAGCCGATGTGCTGTGCCTGCAGGAACTGAAAATGCCCGACGAAAAGTTCCCGCATGCCGAGCTTGCCGCAAAGGGCTATCGGAGCTGGTGCGCGGGGCAAAAGACCTACAACGGCGTCGGTATCCTCGTGCGGGATGGCGTCGAAGTCGACGAGACCGAGATCGTGCGCAACATACCGGGCTTTGCCGACGAACAGCAGCGCCTGATCGCCGCCACGGTGAATGGCGTGCGCATCGTCTCGGCATACTTTCCGAACGGCCAGGCCCCGGCCACCGAGAAATTCGCCTACAAGCTACGCTGGCTCGAAGCGCTTGCCGAATGGCTCCGCGGCGAAATGACGCGCTACCCGTCGCTCGCGCTGCTGGGCGACTACAACATCGCGCCCGAAGACCGCGACGTGCATGACCCGAAAGCTTGGGAGGGGCAAAATCTGGTCTCGCCGGAAGAACGTGCGGCATTCGTCGAATTGACCGGTCTCGGACTGGTCGACGTTTTTCGCCGATTCGAACAGCCGGAGAAAACCTTCACCTGGTGGGATTACCGCATGCTCGCGTTCAGGCGGAATGCCGGCCTGCGGATCGATCACATCCTGTTATCGCCGCCGCTCGCCGAACGCTGCACCCACTGCGAAGTCGATAAAACGCCGCGCAAATGGGATCAACCGTCCGATCATGCGCCGGTGATCGCAAATATCGGTTGAACCGACGTTATTCTGAGCGCGCTTCTCACATCAACCCATAGGAAAAGCCGCTATATGAAGTTTGGAACAACCGCCATCTTTGGATTGCTGCCTCTTTGCCTCGCCACGGTCGCTTGCGCGGCGCCCTCGATCGATTTCGTCAACCAGGAGGGCGCCGCGAGGACCTATCGATCCGTTCGATGCATCGCCACGCATAGCGGCGGACAAAGCATCACCGCGCAAGGACAGGAGCAAAGCGGCGCTTCGGTCGTCACTTTGCAAAGCCTGCTTGCCGGCCCGAGCGGTCAATACAAGGTCCAATGTACGGCCGTACACGCCGATAGCGGCGATCAGTACACCGCGGAATTCGAGGCGGTCAAATTCGCCGAGGGAGACCTGGGCACGAAGGCCCCCGAATATGACGCCAATCGCTCCGGATACGGCACGAAGATTCCTGTCGCCCGAACGCTTACCGCTTGTTACGACAAGAACAACCGTGTGCTCGAGCAAGCGTGCGTAGATGCGTATTACGGCACAAAACCGCACTATTTGAAATCATTGGCCGGTCTTGCGGATGTGCAATTCAAATACGATGAATATGCTTCCAACGTTGGCGTGTTTCTCGAAGCCAATCCGCGTCATGGCAATCGCTGAGAGCGCCCGCGCTCAGGCAGCGTAGCACGGGGCCACACACCGCGAGGCACTTCATAGTGCCTCGCGCGGTCCCGTGTACCCCCTTCGCACCTCACGATTCGAGACGCAGCTCCTGGATCTTGCGTGTAATCGTGTTGCGTCCGATACCGAGCCGTTCGGCCGCCTCAACCTTGCGTCCCCGCGTGAAGTCGAGCGCTTCGCGTATCACCGCGGCTTCGAAACGGCGAGCCAGTTCGTCCATCACGTCGGGCGCATTTTCTCGCAGCATACGCGCCACTTCGGTACGCAAACCGCTTTCCCATACGCCCACCGGCGAGCCCGTCGGCACGGTGCCCAGCACGGCGGGTGTCGGCGCCGTCATCGACGCGCCGTTGGCCTCTGCCTCGAGCGGCATGTTGCCCGCAACAGCCGAGGCGCCGGCCATCGCCGTGCCCGCGACGATCTCGCTGGCGGCATGCGCAGGCTGTTGCAGCGGCACGAGGTCGGGCGGCAAATCCTTGATCTCGATGGTCTGCGCGGGCGCCATCACCGTGAGCCAGTTCGCGAGGTTCTCGAGCTGACGAACGTTGCCCGGGAACGGCAACGAGGCAAGATAGGCAACGGTGGCCTCGGATACGCGCTTCGGCTCGACGCCAAGATCGCGCGCGCTCTTTTGCAGGAAGTGCCGCGTGAGCAGTGGGATATCCTCCTTGCGTTCGCGTAGCGGCGGCAAACGCAAGCGAATGACGTTGAGCCGGTGATAAAGATCTTCGCGAAAGAGGCCTTGGCGCACGCGCGCATCGAGGTTCTGGTGCGTCGCCGCGATCACGCGCACATTCGCGCGCAGCGGGCTGTGGCCGCCGACGCGATAGAACTGCCCATCCGACAGCACGCGCAGCAGCCGCGTTTGGAGATCGAACGGCATATCGCCGATCTCGTCGAGAAAGAGCGTGCCGTTCTCTGCCTGCTCGAAACGACCTTGCCGCATCGCCTGCGCGCCCGTGAACGCACCGCGCTCGTGGCCGAACAGTTCGGACTCCAGAAGATCTTTCGGAATCGCCGCGGTGTTCAGCGCGATGAACGGGCCGCCCGCACGCGGGCTATGCCGGTGCAATGCGCGCGCGACGAGCTCCTTGCCTGTGCCCGATTCGCCCGTGATGAGCACCGTCGCGGAGGAGTGCGACAGGCGCCCGATCGCACGGAACATGTCCTGCATCGCCGGTGCCTGACCGAGCATCTCGGGCGCGTCGGCGAGCGACGGATCCGCCGCATGGGCACCGCGCAAGCTCTCGTCGACGGCACGGTGAATGAGCTCGACGGCGCGATCGATATCGAACGGCTTCGCGAGGTATTCGAATGCGCCGCCCTGAAACGCGGCCACGGCGCTGTCGAGGTCCGAGTACGCCGTCATGATGATGACGGGCAGCTCGGGCAGCCGCTGGCGGATCGCCTGCAAGAGATCGAGGCCCGACGAACCGGGCATCCGGATGTCCGAGACGAGCACTTGCGGTGTCTCGTGCTCGAGCGCGGCCAGTGCTTCGCGCACGTTGGGGAAGCTGCGCGTGGCCAGGTTCTCGCGCGCGAGCGCCTTTTCGAGCACCCAGCGAATCGATTGGTCGTCGTCTACTATCCAGATCGGCTTCATTGAAGGTCGTTGGTCAATTATCTAGCGGCAATAGAATCTGAAACTCGGTGTGGCCCGGCCGGCTTTCCACTTCGATCATCCCGTCGTGCTGTTGCACGAAGGTCTGCGCGAGCGTGAGGCCGAGCCCGCTGCCTCCCTCGCGGCCGGAGACGAGCGGATAGAAAATGCGCTCGCGGATGTCGTGCGGGATGCCCGGGCCGTTGTCGATGACACGCAAGTCCAATGCCAGTTTGTGAAGGCGCTTGGCGATCGTCACATTGCGCGCCACGCGGGTGCGCAGCGCGATGCGCGCATCGCCCTCGCTGATACGTTCGCGCAGTGCCTGGGCCGCATTGCGCACGATGTTGAGCAGCGCCTGAATCAGTTGCTCCTTGTCGCCGCGCAGCTCGGGCACACTCACGTCGTAATCGCGCTCGATCGTGAGGCCGCGCGGAAACTCCGCCAGGATGACCGCTCGCACGCGTTCGCAGACTTCATGGATATTCACGTCGCCCACGATATGCGGATGCCGATGCGGCTCGAGCAGGCGGTCGACGAGCGTTTGCAATCGATCGGATTCCTTGACGATCACCTGCGTGTACTCGCGCAGCTCGTGCCGCTCCCGCGCGTCGAGCTCCAATTCGAGCAATTGCGCCGCGCCGCGAATACCGCCAAGCGGGTTCTTGATTTCATGCGCGAGGTTACGGATCAACTGCTTGTTGGCGGTCGCCAGATCGTGAATGCGTTCCTCGCGATCGGTACGCAAGTGCCGCTCGTTTTGGAACAGCTCGAGCAACACGTAGTCCGGCGCGCTTTCGAGAAAACCCACCACCATGTGCACTTGCAGCGTTTCACGGCCCGGACGCTCGAATTCCGCGTCGAGATGCGTCGCATGGAACCGTTGTTCCGCGATCGCCGCAATCGTCTCGACGAGCACATCACCGTTCGCAAAGATGTCGGGCCACGACATCTGCATCAATTGACGCCGCGATAAATCGAGCAGCGACTCGGCGGACGGGTTCGCGAATGCGACGCGCAGCGTGCGCTTTTCGAGCACGAGCACGACCGTCGGCAACGCCTCGAGACCCGGCAACAGACCGGATGCGCCTAGCGCGGCATCGTCCGTCAAAGGCTCGCGCTGCCCTTTGCTGGTCTTGATCAGATTTTTTAGCGCCATTGTGAAAGCACGGTCACCTGGGCCGACCCGCCCGACACACAAAAAAGGGACGGCGGCGCCGTCCCTCGAGACCGATCGCAAGCATGTTCTGCGCAACGGCCACGGAGGTGGGCGCTGCGCATCGCAATGCTTAGAGCGAGTAGTACATTTCGAACTCGATCGGATGCGTCGTCATGCGGTAGCGTTGCAGTTCGCCTTCCTTGAGCTCCAGATACGCGTCGAGCATCCCGTCCGTGAACACGCCACCGCGCGTGAGGAACTCGCGATCCTTGTCGAGCGCCTCGAGCGCCTGATCGAGACCGGCACAGACGGTCGGGATCTTCGCGTCTTCTTCCGGCGGCAGATCGTAGAGATTCTTGTCCGCGGCTTCGCCCGGATGGATCTTGTTCTGCACGCCGTCGAGGCCCGCCATCATCAGCGCCGAGAACGCGAAGTACGGATTGGCCATCGGGTCCGGGAAGCGCGTCTCGATACGGCGGCCCTTCGGATTCGACACGTGCGGAATACGGATCGAGGCCGAGCGGTTGCGCGCCGAGTAGGCGAGCTTCACCGGTGCTTCGAAGTGCGGCACGAGGCGCTTGTACGAGTTCGTCGTCGGGTTCGTGATCGCGTTCAGCGCGCGAGCATGCTTGATGATGCCGCCGATGTAGAACAGCGCGAACTCCGAGAGGCCCGCATAACCGTTACCGGCGAACAGGTTCTGACCGTCCTTCCAGATCGACTGGTGAACGTGCATGCCCGAACCGTTGTCGCCGACGACCGGCTTCGGCATGAACGTCGCCGTCTTGCCGTACGTATGCGCGACGTTGTGGACGATGTACTTGAGCTGCTGCGTCCAGTCGGCGCGCTGCACGAGCGTCGCGAACTTGGTGCCGATCTCGTTTTGGCCCTGGCCGGCCACTTCATGGTGGTGCACTTCGACGGGAATGCCGATCTGCTCGAGCAGCAGACACATTTCCGAGCGCATGTCCTGGAACGAATCCACCGGTGCGACGGGGAAATAGCCGCCCTTCGTGCCCGGACGGTGACCGGTGTTGCCGCCTTCGAATTCCTTGCCCGACGACCACGGCGCTTCTTCCGAGCCGATCTTCACGAAGCAGCCCGACATATCCGTGTTCCACTGCACCGAATCGAAAATGAAGAACTCGGGTTCCGGTCCGAAGAAGGCGGTGTCGCCCAGGCCAGTGCTCTTCAGGTAGGCTTCGGCGCGCTTGGCGAGCGAGCGCGGATCGCGCTCGTAACCCTTGCCGTCCGCAGGCTCGACGACATCGCACGTCAACACGAGCGTCGGCTCTTCGTAGAACGGGTCGATGAAAGCGGTGTTGGGGTCCGGCACGAGCAACATGTCCGATGCTTCGATGCCCTTCCAGCCCGCGATCGAGGAACCATCGAACGCATGGCCGCTTTCGAACTTGTCGCCGTCGAACGCCGACAGCGGAACGGAGACGTGCTGCTCCTTGCCGCGCGTGTCGGTGAAGCGAAAGTCGACGAACTTGACGTCCTCGTCCTTGACGAGCTGCATGACGTCGGCCACGGTTTTACTCATATCCTCTTCTCCATTTGATAGGTTCGGCGGTTCTTCACTGCGCGAGAGCCCCGGCGAACGACTTCGTACGCCGGATACCACCGCGCAAGCGGTCGCCGCCCGTTAGAGCATCTTTCGTGCCAGGCATGCTCGTTTTCCCGCACGACTCAATGGGTCCCTCGTGCCGACGCCAAGTGCCGCGCCCTGCATTGGAACGCTGCGCTGCACCGTGACGTGCCTTGTCGCCGTGCGGGTCGGCAAGAAGGCACCTTTTCGGTGCGCGATTCGAACGCAGCGCGCCGGAGCGCTCTAATTCGGTGCACTCAGTGGGATTATGCACCCCGTTGGGGCACCCCCTTATCGGGACGCCCCAACCTGTTCGTGCTCGCACGCAAGCTCACCGCGCTAAAATGCTTTTTTGCCACGAGGAGACCGGCTTCATGAGTACGCTCGAACAGATCCTGGCGCAAGCGGACAAACGCCGCGCCGAACATCAACTGCCCTACGCCGGCGCTTTCACGCCGGCCGAGGCTTTCGAGTTTCTCCAGCTCAAGCCTGAGGCCCGGCTCGTCGATGTCCGCACGCGCGCCGAACTCGATTGGGTCGGCCGCCCGGTCGTCGGCGACGGCCAGTATATCCACATCGAATGGACGCGCTACCCCGGCGGCGTGCCGAACATGGAGTTCATCGAACAACTGCGCAGCGTAGTCTCGGCCGATACGCACCTCATCTTTTTGTGCCGCAGCGCCGCGCGCTCGAAGCTGGCCGCCGTCGCAGCCGAAAAGGCGGGATTCGGCAAAGCGTTCGACCTGCTGGAAGGTTTCGAAGGTGCGAAGGACGGCAACGGTCATCGCAAGACGGTCGACGGCTGGTGCCACAGCGGGTTGCCCTGGCTCGGCGCCTGAGCTTGCGCCCACGCGAACGCAGGTCCTGCGTCGTGGCGCTCTCGGGCGAGCGCTATCGCGTCTGCCCGGCTTCGGGTTCGACGACATCGCCGCCCAGCAGGTGCACCCCTTCGCGCAACTTGACGAAGGCCGCGGCGACGGCTTCCGGTTCGCCCTTCACACCGAGATCGATGTGCCGCCGGGCATAGACGCCGCCACGCTCCGCGTCGCCCACGCTCGGCAGGCTGAATACGCGAACACCCGGAAAATCCGCTTCGATTTTCTCCATCAACGGCGTCAGCGTCGACTCCATGAGCTCGAACACGAGCAGCGATCGCTCGGCATGCGCGACTCGATGGTGCATCTGCGCGTACTTCGTATCGAGTACCCATTCGATCATCGGCCAGGCCATCACGGGGAAACCGGGAACGAAATGGTGATCGCCGATCGAGAACCCCGGAATCTTGTTGTAGCCGTTCGGAATGATCGAGGCGCCGCGCGGAAAGACGCCCATATTGAGGCGATGACGGTTTTCAGGGGAATCGAGATCGAGCGGGGGCGCGCCGGCCGGGTGCATGTCGCGGATTCGCTGGCGAATCAGTTCGGCCGCCTCCGGGTGCAACTCGAGCGGAACACCGAGCGCGTTGGCCGCGCAAAGCCGGGTATGGTCGTCCGGCGTCGCGCCAATGCCTCCCGTCGAAAAGACGATGTCGCCCGAGGCGAAACTGCGCTCGAGCGTGGCCGTGATCCGTGCGGGGTCGTCGCCGACGTACTCGGCCCAGGCGAGCGCCAAGCCCCGCGCGTTCAATAGCTCGATGACCTTCGGCAGATGCTTGTCGGTACGCCGACCCGACAGGATTTCGTCGCCGATGATGATGACGCCAAATGCCATGACCGCCTCACGAAGATGAGAGATCGCTCATCGTCGTTCATGATCGTGACGGCTGCAAGCCCTCTTCTTCTCGCATCGCCTGCAATGCCTCCAGGCAGTAGTGACCGAACCAGAGCGCGGAGAACACGAGGATGAACGCGTACATCCAGATCGTGACGGCTGCAATGACGGGAAAGAGCACGACGAGCCAGAGCGACCAGGCCCAGAGTAACGTCGGCAGCGTCCCCATGAGGCCGCTCGCAATGCCGATCGCGAGCAGCGGCACACGGTGGCGCCGCATCAACGCAATCCGCTCGGCGCGGCTCGCGTGCAGCGCCAGCGCGTCGTATGTCATCACGCGATAGGTGAGCCAGCCCCATAACAGCGTCGGAATCAGCGCGAAGAGCGGCGAAATCAGGGCAAAAAGCGGCGGAATCAGCAGCAGCGGCGCAAGCAGAACGAAAAGCGGCAGCGTGAGGAGAATGAGCAGCAGGCAAACGAGTGTCGTCGCAATGCCGTACGCGAGGCTGCCGTACCAGGTTCCGCCGTGCCGCGCCTCCAGTGTCGGGAACCGACGGGCCGACAGGTGCCGCACCACCATCGGCATCGACAGCGTGGCGATCAGCAGCAATACGGTGGAAACGATGACCGGAATCGAGAACGCGACGACGATGAGCGGCGCAATCACCGCATGCAGGTTGGTCAAGCCCACCCAGTCGAACGCGCGGTAAAGCGCCATCCCCAACGTCGAGCCGGCGAGCCAGCCGCGCGCGGTGCCGACGAGGTCCTGCCAGGTGAACCAGAAAAAAAGCCCCCATCCCGCCGAGGCGATCACGAACGGCAAGAACGTGAGCCACAGCACGCGCGGGTGCAGCACGCCCGCGAGCGCCCGGCCGAATGCACGCATGAGCTCGTTCATCGGCATGCGCCTTCAGGCGGCCGGCGCACTGCCTCGGCCCGCGCCGCGGCCGAACCCGAGCCGCCGCGCGATACGCGCGAACGCGAGCCAGTGCTGCGAGAAAAAGCCATCGCCATACGATTCGCCCTCGATTTCCTGACGGATCCCCGTCGGCTCGACGGACCGAACCCACGAGGCAGTGCCGAAGAGCATATCCCACCAGGGGAAGAGCACGCCGAAATTGCAGCCGTAGGCGGTGCCCTCGTGTCCGTAGCCGACCGCGTGATGGCGACGATGGAACGCCGGGCTGACGAGTACCCGTTCGAACAGACGCCCGAAGCCGAGCCGCGCGTTCGTGTGCTGCACGCTTTGCAGAAAGTTCGTCACGGCCGTGAGCACCACGAACTGCGTCGGCGCCACCCCGATCGCCAGCGCGATGGCAGCGAAGAACGAAGCCTGAGCGATCCCGTCGAGCAAATGGTTGCGATCGTCCGACCAGAGCGACAACTGGCGCTGACTATGGTGAACCGCATGCAGCTCCCACCAGATGCCGAAGCGATGCTGCCAGCGGTGATACCAGTAGCCGGCGAAATCCAGTACGACGAGGTAGATGAGGAATGCCACGATCGGCTGCGACGTGACGCCGGGCCACAGGTGATCGAGGTCCATGTTGGCGATGCCGCGATAGCGCAGCCAGACCTGCAAGTCGGCAAAGAACGGCTGGAAACCGAGGAAGAACAGTAGATTGAAGACGCCAAGCTTGGAGATGGCCGTATAGAGGACGTCGACGCGCACGGCCCGGCGGTTTTCCCATCGCTCGACGGGACGCAGCGCCTCGAGGGGCGTAGCAGCAGATAGGTCGCACCGATCGTCAGCAAGCCGACGATCACTGGATAGAGCGCATCGTAGGAATCTTCGTCGTAGTCCATCCAGCCGAACCGGAACAGGAGCGGCTGGACCACGTGGACATAGGCCCAGGTCTGCAGCGCCGAGACGACGCCGTCGAGCGAAGCGATGACCGAATGCAGCATGGCGGCGCGCGCGGCCCCTGGCTTACGCGCCGTTCGCGGCCGTTACCGGGGCGCGATCGTAGAAATAGATCCCATGCGGCGAGCGGCCGACGGCAATCGTCTGCACGAGCTTTTTCGTGGTCATGTCGATGATGCCGACGTGTTTCGCAAAGCGGAACGTCACCCAGAGGTAGCGTTTGTCCGCGGTCAGTTCCATGTCGTCGGGGCCAGGCAGCAGGCCCGTGATATCGCCGACGTTCGTCAGCGTCTGTTCGTCGAGGATGCTGATCGTATTCGCAACGCGGTTGCTGACGAGCACATGGCGGCCGTCGTCGAGCGAGCGGAAGTTGTGCGCGCCGTTACCCGTCCTGATCCGCTTGACTACGGACCGCGTGCGCCAGTCGACGACTGCCACGTCGTCCTCGCCCGTCATGCCGACGAGCAGATACTTGTCGCCAGGCGTCATCCAGAGCCCCGCCGGGGTCTTACCCACGGGCATTTTCCAGAGCACTGTCTGCGTCGGCAGATCGATCGCCGCGAGTTCGCCCGACACCTGCAGCGTCACGAACACGGTCCGGCTGTCGTTGGAAAACGCCATATGGCTCGGCATCGTCGCAAGCGGCAGGCGCCGCACGAGCTTCAGGCCGTTCGTAGGCGCGTCGTAACTGTAGATGTCGAGCCGGTCCAGACGCAGCCCCGTCGTGACGAACCACTTGCGATCGGGCGAAAAACCGAGCTGATACGGGTCCTCGATGCCGGGCACGCGCCCTTGGGGCTTGCCCGTCTTCGGATCGACGAAGATCAGATCGTTCGAGACCGAATTCGCGACGATCAACGTCTTATTGTCGGGCGTCGCCATCAGGTGATGAGGTTCCTTGCCCGTCGGCACCGTACCGACGACCTGATGCGTCGACTCGTCGATCAGCGAAAGCGTCGCCTCGGCCGAATTCAGAACGATGACGTTGTTGGCATAGGCAGGCAACGAGACGGCGGCGGCGCTCGCCGCCAGCAGCGCTAGCGCTGCGGTGCCGATCAGGCCCCGCGCGCGGAAGGAAATAATCTTGGGCATGAGAACTCGTTCGAATGGCCAACGCCCTTTTAAACGGCTTGGCGCGGGCCGAGGTTGACGGCCACGGAACAAATACTGCTTTTTCCGTTTGCGCGCCCTAATCGGGTTATCGGCACCGTCGAAGTTTTCTCGATCATCTTTGCAGCGATTCCCACACCTTATGGAGCCGCTTCGTCGAAACGGGCATCGGCGTGCGCAACTCCTGCGCGAAGAGCGAAATGCGCAGCTCCTCGAGCAACCAGCGGAACTCGGCGAGCCGCGCGTCCGGTACGCCGCCGCGGGCCTGCCGCGCGCGCTGGTATTGCTGCGCGAGCGGCTGCAGTTCCGCGAATTGCCGTGCGTCGCGGGCCGGATCGGCCTTCAGCTTGTCGATGCGCAGCGCAATGCCCTTCAAGTAGCGGGGGAAATGCGCAAGCTGGGCATACGGCGTGTCTACGATGAACCGCTTGCCGATCAGCATCTGCAGTTGCTGCTGCATATCCGCGTAGGCGGCCGCGTGCGGCTTGGCTTGCACGAGCTTTTTCGTCACGGCCGCGTATTCGGCGAGGATTTGTCCGACGAGTCGCGCGATTTCCTGCGCGAGCAACGAAAGCCGGCTCTTGCCCTCGTCGCGGCGCGCGTGGAACGTCGCGTCGTCGTCGGGTAGCGGATCTTGCAGGCACGCGCGGTCGAGCGCCGTGTCGATCAGCTGATCGCGCAGCTCCTCTTGCGTACCGAGCGGCATGAACTGCAGCGCCATTTCGCGCAAGCCGGGCAGGTTTTTCTCCAGATATTTGATCGGCTCGCGCAATTGCAACGCGAAAAGCCGCCGCAGACCGGCGCGGTGCGCCCGCGCCGCCTCGTCGGGCGAATCGAAGACTTCGACGTCGCAATGGGTCGTGCGGTCGACTAGCGCCGGATAGCCGAACAACGTCTGGCCGCCGCGGCGAATCTCCAGCAGTTCCGGCAATTTGCCGAAGTTCCAGGTCGTCAGGTTCTCGTACAGCGCCGTCGCCTCGCCGCCCGCGCCGGCCGACGCACTGCGGGAGGACTCGGCCGCCGCGGTTTCACGCGGCGCCTGTCGCACCCCGGCAGGTCCGCGCGCGCCGGCCTCGGCATCCGGGCGCGCTTGCCCGATGCCGGCAGCGCCGTCGAGCGACGCACCGACGGCCAGCTTCTGGAACTGCCGCTGCGCCTCGCCGCCGAGCTCGGCGCGCAACTGAGCCAGATTGCGGCCCATCGCGAGCTGCCGCCCGTGCTCGTCGACGACCTTGAAGTTCATGAAGAGGTGGGCCGGCAGCGTTTCGAGCTTGAAGTCGGTCGGTTTCATCGAGACCTGCGTCGTCTCGCGCACGTCGGCGATCAGCGCCTCGACGAGACCGCCTGCGCCGCGAGGCGGCTGGCCCGCCCCGACGGCAGCCCCCTTCGAGGAGTGCAATGGGGGCACGCCAAAGCGTCCGGCATGACGTTCGACGAATCCCGCTGCGTACTCCGGCAGCGGCACGCAATGCCGGCGCAGCTTCTGCGGCAGCGATTTGAGCAGCAACTGGACCTTTTCCTTCAGCATGCCCGGCACGAGCCATTCCGCGCGCAACGCGTCGACCTGATTGAGCGCAAAAAGCGGCACGGCGAGCGTCACGCCGTCGCGCGGCGAGCCCGGCTCGAAATGATAGGCGAGCGCCATGTCGACGCCCGCCATCGCCACACGCTTCGGAAACAGATCGGTCGTAATGCCCGCCGCCTCGTGACGCATGAGGTCGTCGCGCGACAGATAGAGCAAGCGGAGTTTGTCCTCCGGCTGGCCGCTGCGTTTCACTTCATTGCGATACCAGCGCTCGAACGCGGCCCCGGTGTAGATGCCTTTGGGCAGCGCCTGATCGTAAAACGCGAAGATCAGTTCGTCGTCGACCAGCACGTCCTGCCGGCGCGACTTGTGCTCGAGTTGCTCGATGTCGGCAAGCAGCTTGCGGTTATGGGCGAAAAACCCGAGCTTGGTATCGAACTCGCCCTCGACGAGCGCACCGCGAATGAAAAGCTCTCGCGCGCGCGCCGGATCCTGCGAGCCGAACGCGACGCGCCGCCGATGGTAGACGGGCAGCCCGAAGAGCACGGCGCGCTCGAATGCCGCCACCTGGGCGGCACGCTTTTCCCAATGCGGCTCCGAGAGCGATTTCCTGAGCAGGTGCGACGCGACCTTCTCGATCCATTCCGGCTCGATTTTCGCGAGACAGCGCGCATAGAGGCGGCTCGTCTCGACCAGCTCGGCCGCCATCACCCAGCGCCCCGCCTTCTTGGCCAGCGTCGAGCCGGGCCAGAGAAAGAACTTGATCCCGCGAGCGCCGAGATAGTACGGCTCGTCGTCGGCTTTGAGGCCGAGATTGCCGATGAGGCCGGTCATCAGGGCCAGATGAATCTGCTCGAAGGTCGCTTCGCTTTCGTTGATCCGCCAGCCGTGCTCACGCACCACGGTGAGCAGTTGAGAATGAACATCGCGCCATTCGCGCAGCCGCAGATGCGAAAGAAAGCGCTCGCGGCACGCATCGACCAGTTGCCGGTTCGATTTCTTGTGCGCCACTGCTTCGCCGAACCAACGCCAGATCTTGAGCCATTGCAGGAATTCCGATCGCTCGTCGGCGAAGGCACGGTGCGCCTGATCGGCCTGCTCCTGCGCCTCGGCGGGCCGCTCGCGCGGGTCCTGAACCGAGAGCGCGCTCGCAATGACGAGCACCTCGGCGAGCGCATCCTGATCGCGCGCGGCGAGGATCATGCGCCCCACGCGGGGATCGAGCGGCAGCTTCGCCAGCTCGCGCCCGAGCGGCGTCAGTTCATTGTCGTCGTCGACGGCGCCCAGCTCGGCCAGCAATTGGTAGCCGTCGGCAATGGCGCGGCCCGGCGGCGGCTCGATGAACGGAAACGTCTCGATGGCGGTGAGGTGCAGCGCCTTCATCCGCAAAATCACCGCCGCCAGCGACGAACGCAGGATTTCCGGATCGGTGAACCGCGCGCGCGCATGAAAATCGGCTTCGTCGTAAAGCCGGATGCAGATGCCGTCCGCCACCCGGCCGCAACGCCCGGCCCGTTGATTGGCCGCGGCCTGCGACACCGGCTCGACCTGCAACTGCTCCACCTTGTTGCGGTACGAGTAACGCTTCACGCGCGCGAGCCCCGTATCGACGACATAGCGAACGCCCGGCACCGTCAGCGAGGTTTCGGCGACGTTCGTTGCGAGCACGATCCTCCGGGCATTCGACGATTTGAACACGCGCGCCTGCTCGGCCGCGGAGAGCCGTGCGAAGAGCGGCAATATTTCGGTGTGCGGCGGGTGGTGCTTGCGCAGCGCCTCGGCGGTGTCGCGAATCTCGCGTTCGCCCGGCAGAAAGACGAGCACATCGCCCGGGCCTTCGCGGCACAGGTCGTCGACGGCATCGACGATGGCCTCGATGAGATCGCGCTCGGCTTCGCGCGCACCTTTCGCACGTTCGCGCGGGGACGGTGTGGCCGCCGTACCCTGCGCCGCCTTGATCGCCGCGCTGCGCTCGCGCGGGTCCTCGACGGGCTGGTAGCGGATCTCGACGGGGTAAAGCCGCCCGCTCACTTCGATGACGGGTGCAGGCTTCGACTCAGTACCGAAATGACGCGCGAAGCGCTCGGCATCGATCGTGGCCGACGTGACGATCAGCTTCAGATCGGGCCGCTTCGGCAGGATCTCCTTCAGATAGCCGAGCAGAAAATCGATGTTCAGGCTGCGTTCGTGCGCTTCATCGATGATGAGCGTGTCGTAGGCGCGCAACAGCGGATCGGTCTGCGTCTCGGCGAGCAGAATGCCATCGGTCATGAGCTTGACCGATGCGCCCGGCGCCAGATTGTCGGTGAAACGCACTTTGTAGCCGACCACCTCGCCGAACGGCGTGCCGAGTTCCTCGGCGATGCGCCGCCCGGTGGCCGACGCAGCGATCCGACGCGGCTGCGTACGACCGATGAGCCCGCTGCCGCCCGCGCCGCGCCCGCGCCCGAGCGAGAGGCAAATCTTCGGCAGTTGCGTGGTCTTGCCCGAGCCCGTTTCGCCCGAGACGATCACGACCTGATTGTCGCGGATGGCACGCGCGATCTCCTCGCGGCGACCGCTGACCGGCAGCGCGGCGGGAAATTCGAAGGGCGGAATCGGGTTCGGCGGCACGCGCGCGTGCCGCGAGCCGTGGGCGCGACCCTGGCGCGGCGGCCCGCTCTCATCGGCGGCCGGACTATTGGGTACGTTCGACATGGGGGCGCATTATAATCCCGGCATGAACGCACAATCCGACCTCGTCCCCATCCCGGAACCCGTCGCGACTCGCCCCGTCGCGGCCGACCCCGTTTCCCAACACGCCCAGTTCGTCGACTGGATGCGATCGGTCGCGCCGTACATCCACGCGTTTCGCAACAAGACGTTCGTCGTGGGCTTCGGCGGCGAGGTCGTTCATCAAGGACTCCTGAACGCGCTCGTGTCCGACATCGCGCTCTTGCAGGCGATGGGTATCCAGATCGTGCTCGTGCATGGGTCCCGCCCGCAGGTCGAGGAACAGATGAACCTGCACGGCGTGCAATCGGAGTTCTCGCACGGTATGCGCATCACCGATGCGCGCGCGCTCGAATCGGCCAAGGAAGCGGCGGGCGAAGTGCGGCTCGATATCGAAGCCGCGATCAGCCAGGGCCTGCCCAACACGCCCATGGCGCATGCGCACATCAGCGTGGTGTCAGGCAATTTCGTGACGGCCCGGCCCGTCGGCATTCTCGATGGCGTCGATTTCGCTCACACGGGCGTCGTGCGCAAGATCGATGCCGAATCGATCCGTCATTCGCTCGCGAGCCGCAAGCTCGTGCTGCTGTCGCCGCTCGGTTTCTCGCCGACCGGCGAAGCGTTCAACCTCTCGATGGAAGACGTCGCCTCCGCCGCTGCCATCGCGCTGCGTGCCGACAAGATCATCTTCCTGACCGAAACGCCCGGCATCATGAACGAAGCCGGCGATCTCGTGCGCGAGCTTTCGCTCGACGACGCCTACCGCCTGCACGAAAGCGGCGAAGTGAAAGGCGACGCGGGCTTTTACCTGAAGCATGCGGTGCGCGCCTGCCGCGGCGGCGTCCCGCGCGCGCATATCATTCCTTACTCGCTCGACGGCAGCCTGCTGCTCGAGTTGTTCCTGCACGACGGCGTGGGCACGATGATCTCATACGAGAACCTCGAAAGTCTGCGCGAAGCCACGCCCGACGACGTGGGCGGCATCCTGACGCTGATCGAGCCGCTCGAATCGGACGGCACGCTCGTCAAACGTGGCCGGCACCAGATCGAGCGCGACATCGACCACTTCTCGGTCATCGAGCACGATGGGGTGCTGTTCGGCTGCGCGGCGCTCTATCCGTACCCGCAGGAGCGTATCGGCGAAATGGCGTGCCTCACCGTCGCCCCGGACGCCCAGGGCTCCGGTGACGGCGAGCGGCTCTTGAAGCGCATCGAGCAACGCGCGAGGGCGCGCGGCTTGACGCGCATCTTCGTGCTGACCACCCGCACCGAACACTGGTTCCTCAAGCGCGGCTTCGTGAAAGTCAGTGTCGACGACCTACCCGAAGACCGCAGGCGCCTCTACAACTGGCAGCGCAAGTCGCTCGTGCTGATGAAGCATCTTTGAGCGCGATGCGCACGGTACATCGCGCTGGCGCGGCGCGTCCTTATTCGATTTTCTGGAGAAACCCACAATGACACGCATGGTTCAATGCGCGAAGCTCGGCAAGGAAGCCGAGGGCCTCGATTTCCCCCCGCTGCCCGGCGAATTGGGCAAGCGCATCTATGAAAGCGTCTCGAAGGAGGCGTGGCAGGCCTGGCTCAAGCATCAGACGATGCTGATCAACGAAAACCGGCTCAATATGGCCGATCCGCGTGCGCGTCAGTATCTGATGAAGCAGACGGAGAAGTTCTTCTTCGGCGACGGTGCCGATCAGGCAAGCGGATACGTTCCGCCGACCGAAGGCTGAGCGGCGAGCGCATACTGCTTGCCCGCGAACGACGAGGCCGGCCGCATCAGCGCGCCGGCTTTTTTATCGCGGGTCAGACGAGCGTATGGAGTTCAGCGCGTGCGCGCCCGCCTTCGATCAAGAGGACGCCCGCCGATACGGGCAGCTTGAAGCGGCGCGGCCCGGCGCTCCCCGGGTTCACGAACAGCACGCCCTCGCGAAGCGCGAGCGCGGGCTGATGCGAATGCCCCGTCACAACGACATCGATACGCGAGCCGGCCTCGCTCAACCGCAAATCGGCGATGTCGTGCACGACGTGAATCGCCACCCCTTCGATCACGAGCGTCGTCGACAACGGCAGCCGCTCGGCCCACGCGCCTTTGTCGTTGTTGCCCCGAACGGCAGTGACCGGAGCGATCGCAGACAAAGTGCCGAGCACTTCAGGCTTGCAGATATCTCCGGCATGCACGATGGCCTGCACACCGGACAACCACGCGAGCGCTTCCGGGCGCACAAGATTGTGCGTATCGGAAATGAGGCCGATCCGTACCGCGTTTGCCATGCCTGTCAGGCCACGATCGGAACCACGGGTTTCAGGCAGCCAGGCCGGCATGGCTGCGCGGCGGGAAAAGCAGCCCGCGCGAACGGGTCAGCGCGGCGCGCGCCCCGCGGGTGGCCACGACCGCTCCGACCTGCCCGAGATTGAAATCGTGCGATACGAGCAGTTCCATGAAAGCGACCATCGGCAAGACAACCGACGGGCTGTAAAGCTGACGTTCGATCAGAGCTTTCATGGTGGCTTTCCCCTTGCTTGGTGCGGCTCGACCCGCGATCTGCTATGACGACTTGGACATGAAGCCATTCTAGGCAGACCGCGAGGCGCGATAAATCCGCAAAACGAAAAGTCACTTGTCGGCCTTCGCGAACAATAGGAACAACAGGCCGATCAATCGAGCGGCGCAGCCGCGAACTCCGCCAGCGCTTCAGCACGCTCGGAGAAGGCGGCCAGCGCCGGGTGAAGCGCGGGATCGACCGCACCGGGCAGGATGTGTTGCGTGAAACGCCAAGCCACCGCCACGGTGATATCGGCTTGCATCAGGCGCTCACCGGTGAGCCAGCCCGCACCGCCGGCCGAACCGACTTCGCGCTCGAGCAGCGCGTAGGCGGAGGACAGTTGGCCCGACACGCGGTCGACCCAAGGTTCGTGCTGCTTCTCCGCCGGCCGGAGGTTACGCTCATAGACGATCTGCACTGTCTTTTCGCTGGCGGCAAGCGCAAAACCGATCAGATGAAGCGCGCGCCGGCGTTGCGCCAGCTCCTGCGGCATCAGCCGGCGCTCCGGCGGCACCTTCTGATCGAGATAGTCGAGAATCAGGCTGGAATCGATGAGTAGTGTGCCGTCGTCGTCGATCAGCGTCGGCGCCTTGACGACGGGGTTGACCGCGGAAAACGCATCGAAATGACGAAACACGGAGAGCGGACGGTGCTCGAAGCCGATATCGAGCACGGCCATCGAGACGGCCACACGGCGGACGAACGGCGAATCCAGCATGCCAATCAGTTGCATTGATGCCTCGCTTGGTCAGAGGGTGAAAACGCCACTCTATCAGCCGCCCGGTCGCCTCGTTATTCGCCTGAACAAAAAGCGCAAATGCGAACAAGGGCGCGACATGCGCGAATCGTAGGGTCTTCGCCCCGATGCCGGTTCCGAAGCCCATACTGACAATCATCAGCCGCCCTGAACCCGGGCGCCGAGCGCGCCTCGCCGGAGTGAGCCGCCATGAAGATGCGATCCGTAGCAGCCTCGGTTTTGATGGGTGCCATCGTTTCCTGCGGCGTCGGCTGTGCCGAACAGGGCCGGCCCGACTACGCCTATACGACGACCGTGGCGATTCCCGACGGCAAGACCGTCGAATGCGCGGTCAACGAGCCGCTTGCCGGCCGGCGTGGGCCGGCCGCACCGCTCAGTACCAGCGAGGAGCGCCAGGCCGAGGTCCTGGCCATGCATCGTCTCTTCCTGGAGACGGGCCCCTGGTCCGATTACCCCACGCCGTATACCGCGCCCGACATCAAGTGCCGGGCCATACGTTGATGTTCAACCTGCACGCAGGATGCGCAGGCCCTCTTCGACCGGCAACTCGTTGTCCGCGGCGAATCGCATCACGAACTCGAACGCCTCCGGGCAGATTTCGGCCAGCTCGCCCGACACGGTGAGACACCTGATGCCCTCATCGACAAACGGCACCGCAAGCCATGTCGATGCCGGATTCCTGCCCGGCCGCTTCTCTTTGACGAACAGCGCGATGACACCGGCAAGACGCTCGGCCCAGTCGCCGGGCCGAAACGTTTTCCCGCCGTGTGTGAGACCCACGATCAGATGGGTGCGATGACGGTGTGAAGGATGAACGTCGTGGGTCATTCGTGAGCGAGTGAATGGGCCGGCAGCATGCCAACCGGTGCGGGGCGCTCGCGCGTCGTGCTTGCGAGCGCGTCGGCGCGAAGCCGGAATACGGCCACCGTTTCGTCGAGCAGGCGCGCCTGCTCCTCCAGCGATGCCGCAGCCGACGCGGCCTGTTCGACGAGCGCGGCGTTTTGTTGCGTCGAGCGGTCCATGTGCGATACGGCGCGCTCGATCTCTTCGATTCCCTGGGACTGGAAGTCCGATGCCGCACTAATCTCCGCGACGATCGCATTGACCTCGTGTGCAGCCTTGACGATGTCGCCCATCGTCGCGCGAGCGCGCTCGGCCAATTCGGTCCCGCCTTGCACCTTGGCGACCGACGCTGTCATCAGTGCACGGATTTCCTTGGCCGCGGCGGCGGACCGGCCAGCAAGCGCGCGAACCTCGCCGGCCACGACAGCGAATCCGCGTCCCTCTTCGCCAGCCCGCGCGGCTTCGACCGCCGCGTTGAGCGCCAGTATGTTCGTCTGGAAAGCAATGCCTTCGATTGCTCCGATGATGTTGACGATATGATCCGAGTCGGCCGACATGTCCGCGATTGCATGAACGATCTCCCCTACCACCTCGCCGCCGCGCACCGCGGTCGCTGAGGCCGTTTGCGCCTGCACACTCGCCTGCCGGGCGTGCTGCGCGTTTTGTGCGACGGTTGTGGTGAGCTCTTTCAAGCTCGCCGCTGTCTCTTGGAGCGCTGCTGCTTGTTGTTCGGTGCGCGCGGACAAATCGGCGTTGCCGCTCGCGATATCGTGCACACCGTGACGAATTTCGCCGGTGCCGTCGCGCACACGTGTGACGGTCGCCGCCAGGCTTGCCTGCATGCGCGCGAGCGCATCCAGCAGCCTGCCCATCTCCGCACCGCGCGACGTATCGATCGTGGAGGTCAGGTCGCCTGAAGCGATTCGCTCGAAGTGATCGATCACGGTGCCGATCGGCTTGACGATCGACGCACTCAGGACTCGCCGAGCGAGCACTGCGAGAACGATAGAGGCGGCCCCGACGCAGGCAAAAAGCGCCAGCAAGCGGTGAAAGCGGTCCTGCGCCGCATCGAAATGCATCTTTTGCGCGCGCACCTGGAAATCCATGAGCCGCTGCGCCGCCTGTTTGTAGTCCGAGAAAATTGCTTCCGGTGCGTGCCGCTCGATGGTGCGGAAGGAGGCGAAATCATCCTGGTCGAGCGCTGCGATTTCCGGCGCGATGACCTGCTTGATCAGATTGGCGCGCGCGGTGCGCAACGCGTTCGCGAGCGAGGCTTCCGCATCGCCCGATACGGGCAGTGCGCTGTAAGCCTCGAGCGCGCGATCGCTGGCGGCCAGCGCCGCATGAATGTTCGCCAGCGTCGATTCGGTCGGCTTGCCTTGTGCAACGAGTGTCTCGTAGCTGCCTAGATCGACGCGCGCTTGCAAGAGGTTCGCGGAGGTCTCCGCGAGATGCGTCAGCGCCGCGGTCTCGGCGCTATGCATCTTCTCGAGCGCCACATTGGCGGATCTGAGTCCGACAACCGATGCCGCGATCACGAGTATCAGTGCGCCCGTGTAGCCGGCAACCGTCGCGCTCAGCGCGGCACGAACGTTAGTGATCCTAGCCATGCTGTCTTCCCAAAAAAAAGGCGGCAAGCGATGAGGCTCGCCGCCGCCTTTAAATGGCTGCCCTCATCAGGCAGCACCGTCTTGGAGGAGGTAGGACGATCAGAAGCGGGTACGCACACCCGTGGTCAGCTCGAGCTGGTTCTTCGCGCCGAACGTGCTGCCGACCGTGTAGCCGCCGTGAAGCCGCATGTAGTCGCCCGCAAGGTACAGCTCGGTACGCTTGGACAGGTGATAGAACGTCGATGCGTAGAGCGTTTCCTTGAAGCCGTTGTGCAAGCCGGCCGTCGCATCGAACACGTGGGCCGTGTTGGCGTTCGGAATATCGCCGTCGGCGTTGTACGCGGCGTTGTGAACGCGCATCTGCTGATAACCGAGCTCATAGTCGAACGGTCCCTTCGGCGCAAGCTTGAACGACACCGTCCACGCGTTGTCCTGGCGCTGGCCCAGCGAGCCTTGATTGCCGAGATAACGGAAGTAGCCGGCGTTGATACGCGCGATACCGAACGTGTAGTTACCGCCCACCGACCACGTTTGATCGACGAAGCCCGTGTTGTTCACGTGGTTGTAGAAAGCCGACACGTTGAACGGGCCGCCGTTGTAACCGAGCGCTGCCTGATAGGTGCTGCCCGATGCGAACGACGTCGAGTTGCTGAACGCGTAACCTGCGCTTGCAAAGATGCCGTTGCTGAACAACTTCTTCCACGCGAGACCGTTGTTGTAACGGGTACCCGTTGCGCCGGCAGCATAGAAAATCATCTGCTTGAAGTTGTTCGAGTTCGTCCAGCCGCCCTCTTCATAGCGCAGCTTGGCACTACCGTACGGATCGCCGTAGATCGCCGCGGCATCGCGTGCGATCGTGTTCTGGAAGCCGGCAGTGAATTTACCGTACGTATCGTTCTCGATGCCAACCCACGCATCGCGATCGAAGATCTGGCCCGGATCTTCCATGTTCCCGTTGGCAACCACGAATTCGCTTTCGAGGGTGAAGATCAGCTTGGTGCCGCCGCCGAGATCTTCCGCGCCCCTCAAGCCCCAGCGGCTGCCGCTGAACCACGGCTCGCCATCGGCGTTACCCATGCCGATCAAGTGATTGCCCTTCGCATCGGCATGCGTGATGTAAGTGGGGAAGCTCAAATCCATGAGCCCGTACAGCTGCACGCTCGATTGCGCGTGCGCGCCGCTCGCCGCGGCCAATGCGCCGGCGGCAATTGCCAAGGTCCGATAGGTCCTTCTCAAGATCGTCTCCTCATTCACTGCGTTGAACTTCTGCTTGTTTGAACGGTGCCACTCCCATCCGAGCACCGAGCTTTCCGCCAAAACGGAATGGAGACAATCGTAGTGGTCCGAATCCTTCGCGCTGCTTTCGTGATCGCTTAGTAGTACTAAGTGCTTTCACTAGTTACGCAATGATGACTAGTTCATCATTGTGCTTCTTTCTCCTTGAGGATATAGCCAAGCCCGCGCAACGTCATGATTTGCGCCGTGGATGCGGAAAGATGCTTACGTAAGCGATGAATGTAGATGTCGATAGCATCGGCGCTCGCCTCATCCTCCAGGCTGAACACGCTATCCATCAACGCGGCCTTCGTGACGGTCTTGCCCTGCTTGAGCATCAACGTTTCAAGAATCGCATGTTCGCGGCGCCGCAAGGCGAGCGGCGCGTCGTTGTGCGAGAACTCGCGCGTATCCGTGTTGTACTGCAGGTCGCCGCACACGAGCGAGCCCGATTTACCGCTCGTCTGACGGCGGATCAGTGCTTTGATGCGCGCAACGAGCTCGCGCGCGTCGAACGGCTTGACGACGTAATCGTCCGCACCGATGCTGAAGCAATCGACCTTGTCGTCGATCGAACCATGGGCCGTCAGCATCAAGACCGGCGCGTTATCGCCGCGCCTGCGCAATCGGGCGAGCACTTCCTTGCCGCTCATGCGCGGCAAACGCATGTCGAGCAGCACGACATCGTAGCTTTGGGTACTGAGCACGGCATCGGCCGATTCGCCGTCGCTCGCGCAATCGACGGCGAAATTCTCGGCTCGCAGCAGATTGACGATCCAGTGCGCCAGTTCGGCGTTGTCCTCGACCAGAAGCAGTTTCATTGCATCATTCCTTCACGGCTTGCAGCCGGCAGACGAACGGTGGCCGTGAGGCCGACGCGCCCAGGGCCCGGTGCGACGGACGCCGCGCCGCCATGCGAGCGCGCGATGCCCTGCACGATCGCGAGCCCGAGACCGGTCCCGTCGACATCGGTCGCGCCGCGATAAAAACGCTCGAACACGTGTGCGCGTATCTCCGCGGGAATGCCCGGCCCGTTGTCCACCACTTCCAGCAGCACCTCGTCCCCCTCGCGCCTGCAAATCACCGTCACGTGCCCCCCTTCCTGTGTATAACGAATCGCATTGTCGACGAGGTTCGCAACGAGCGCGGCCAGCAATTGCTCGATACCCATCACGGCGATGTCATCGGCGAGATCGGCCCCAAGGTCGATATTACGCCGCTGCGCCGCCATGATGAGCTCCTCGAGCACGGAGAAAACCACACGTGCCATATCGACGCGCACAAGCGTGGCGGCGGCTCGCGTCGACTCGGCCTGCGCCAGCAGCAACAGCTGATTCGTGATTTCGATCATCTTGAGGCTCGTGCGCCTCACGCCATGCAGCACATCGACGAGCACGGGATCGCCGGCGTTGTGCTGGCAGGCGTATTGGACCTGCGTGTCGAGCAGCGTCAGCGGCGTGCGCAATTGATGCGCGGCATCGGCGATGAATTGCCGCTGCGTCGTCGTATGCAGTTTCAGGCGCGCGATACATTGATTGATCGCGTCGACGATGGGACGCAGTTCGGACGGCAAATGGTGGAAGCGAATCGGTTCCAGCTCCATGGCGTCGCGATCGGCAACGTTTTCGCTGAGCTTCATGAGCGGCCGCAACTCGCTCGTGAGGCCGATCACGACAAGTACCGCGGCCAGCGCGAGCATCAAACCCTGCCGCAGGACCTGCGGGTGCCAGAGCTGCGAGAGCATCGCCTCGCGCGAAGCTTGCGTCTTGGCCACGATCACGGTGACTGGCGTGACGGAGCCCGAGTCATAGACTTGCCGCTGGAATGCGACGGCGCGCAGGTTTTGTCCGTCGAGCACCGTGTCGTAAAACACGGGAAAGGTCGCCAGGTGCCCGGGCAGCGCGAGATCGATCGACCCGCCGAGCAGCTTGTCCTCGCCCGCGACGACCTTGTAGAAGACCTGGTCGCGGTAAGGCGATTCGAACATTTCGAGCGCCGCGGGCGGGATATTCGCGATCAGCGCCCCGTCGCGCCACTCGATGTTTTCGCCTATGGTGCGCGCGGACGCGAGCAGCACACTGTCCTGCACGAGATCGGCCGTCTGCCGCGACGCGTCGTGCGCCATCAAGCCCGTGACGAAGACGAACGTGCCGAGCGGCAGAAAAACCCACAGCAGCAGCCGCGCACGCAGGCTATGCAGCATCACGAACTCCCCCTATTCATCCGACGCTCAACGGGGCGCGGGCACGCATCTTTCGATGCGTGCCCGCGAAGAACCGCTTTGCCGCTTTTACCGCTTTTCGGTTGCGGCCGCGGCGCCTACTTCCTCAGAAGGCGGCCGGTCTCCACTTCAGCAAACGCTTTTCCAGTGTCGTGAGCAGGTAGTCTATCGTCAACGCGACCACGGCCAGCACGATCATCGCAGCAAACACGCCGCTTGCGTTGAACGCGCCCTGCGCCGTCGAGATCAACAGGCCGATACCCTGCTTCGAGCCGAGGAATTCGCCGACGACGGCACCGACGAGCGCGAAACCGAAGCTCGTATGCAAGCTGGCAAGGATCCAGGAGAGCGCCGACGGAATCACGACCGCAGTGGTCAGTTGACGCTTCGACGCACCGAGAATCTGCGCGTTCGCGATCATATAGCGGTCCGCTTCGACCACGCCTTGGAACGCATTGCCAAAGACGACGAAGAACACCATGACGACCGCCAGCGCCACCTTCGATGCCATGCCGAGGCCGAGCGCAATGACGAATACCGAGCCGAGCACCACACGCGGAATCGAGTTCGCGATCTTGATGTAAAGGCTGAAGACGTCGGAAAGCAGCTTGTTGCGGCCGAGTATGACGCCGCAGATGATGCCGCCCACCGCGCCGATCAGAAAGCCGAGCATCGTTTCCTCGAGCGTCACCCAGACCTGCACGAGCAGCGGGCCTTGCGAGGTTCCATTCACGAACCAGTCGACGATCTGATCGAAGATCAGCGACGGCATCGAGAAAAAGAACGGATCGAACCATTTGAATCGTCCGCCGAGCTCCCAGCCGCCGAGCACGACGACGAGCACGAGAATACGCAAGCCGATGACGAGCGCACGGCGCTGCCGGATCCGGCGTTGCGCGACTTTTTCGACCTCGGCGAGCGATTGTTCGCCAAAGGCGCGTTGAGCATGTTCAACAGTTGACATTTTCCGACCTTCCTTCCAGTTCTTGCCGCGTTCTTTCAGTTCTTGCGCGAGGGTAGACATCAAGCAATCTGCACTTCTTCGCGCAGGTCGCGCCAGATATCGCGCGAGATTTCGATGAAGCGCGGTTCGTAGCGAATTTCCGAGGTGATGCGCGGCCGCGGCAAATCGATCTCGTAGACCTTTTTCAGCGTAGCCGGACGCGCCGTGAGCACGAACACGCGGTCAGCCAGCGCAATCGCTTCCTCGAGATCGTGCGTGACGAATACGACGGAGCCCGCATTGGCCGACCACAACTGCAGCAGCTCGTCTTGCATCAGCGTGCGCGTTTGCATGTCGAGGGCCGAGAACGGCTCGTCCATGAGCAGGATCTCGGGCTTGTTGATGAACGTCTGGGCGAGCGCGACGCGCTTGCGCATACCGCCCGAGAGCTGGTGCGGATAGTGATTCTCGAACTTTTCGAGACCGACGCGGCGCAGCCAATCGCGCGCCTCTTCATGTGCGACGGTCTTCGAACGTCCGCGAAACATGGGGCCGGCCGCGACGTTGTCGAGCACGGTGCGCCACGGAAACACAGCGTCCGCCTGAAAGACGAAGCCGATGCGAGGATCGATGCCCGTCACGGGCGCGCCCATCACACGGACTTCACCCGTCGTCGGCTTGAGCAGGCCGGTGATCATGCTGAGCGTCGTCGATTTGCCGCAGCCCGTCGGGCCGACGATCGCAATGAACTCGCCCTTGGCGACCGACATGCTGAAATCGCGCAATGCGATCGTCGCCTTGCCGTCGGGCGAAATGAAGCGGCACGATACCGAGTTGAACTCAATGACAGGTGATTCTTTGGAGACAGCTTGGTTCATCGCAAATCCAGGGAAGTGGCCGGCGCCGCCCCTCGCGGCGCCGGTGAAGGCACGGGCTCCGGCGAAAGCCGGAACGCACGGTGCCGGATTATTTAGACTCCACGAACGCGTTGGTGTAGGTCTTCGACAGATCGACGTGCTTGCCCTTGACCGACGGGTTGAAGCCCGCCAGCACCTTGAGCACCGTTTCCGGGCCATCCTTCGGCATCTTCGCATCCTTGGTGAACATCGGCAGCGAAGCCTTCAGCGCCATCAGGTAGAGCTCCTTGTCCTTCTGATAGTCAGCCGGCATCTTCGCGGCGATTTCATCAGCGCTGTGCGTACTGATGAACTGCATCGTCTTCGCGAACGCGTGCGCGAGCTTTGTGGCCTGCTCCTTGTGCGATTCGGCCCAGGCGCGCTGAACATAAAAGCTTGCCGCCGGATACACGCCGCCGAGCGCGGCCTTCGTACCGTCGACGTTACGCATGTCGACGAGCACCTTCGCGTCGCCCGTCTTCAGCAGCTTGGAGACGGTCGGCTCCGTCGTCATCCCCGCATCGATGCGGCTTTGCTTGATCGCGGCAATGAAGCTCGCATCCGCGCCGACAGGCAGCATCGTGTACTGGTTGGACGCGATGCCGTGCTGGGCAGCGAGGTACTGCGTGAGAAAGCTCGTCGACGAACCGAGGCCGGTCACGCCGAGCGTCTTGCCCTTCACGTCGGCGAACGACTTGAGCGTATCGGCCGCCTTCGTCGACACCATCTCGACTTCGCCCGGCACCTGACAGAACACGGCGATCGCCTCGGTTTCCTTGCCCTTCGTCTGCAAGTCGATCGTGTGATCGTAAAAGCCGACCACGCCTTGCACGGCGCCAGCGAGGAGCTCGTTTTCCGCATCGACGCCGGCCGGCTGCGAGAGCAGCTCGACGTCGAGACCTTCGTCCTTGAAGTAGCCGAGCTGCTCCGTGAGCTTCGCAGGCAAATAAATGATCTTGGTGATGCCCCCCACCATGATCGTGACCTTTCCGTCATCAGCGGCTGATGCGTGCTGCGAGACGATACCAAATGAAAGTGCCGAAGCGAGAGCGAGGACCTTCAAGTTGCGCAGGGTCGGGTACATCGTGACGTCTCCTTTGTTATCGCGCGCCGCGGGATGCGGTCTGTTGTCGCGTTGATGGCGAAATTCTATTGGACGCAATCCTTCTCGATCCTTTCGCCGATGCAAGGTAGGTATACGGGATTTCCATAATAAACAAGCTCGGTAGGCACACGGCGGACTTCGCTGCGGCGATCCGACGTGTCCGCTATAGTGGTCAGCCATAGCGAGGCATGGCCACAAACACTCAGGAGACCCAACGATGCACGGCTCGCCGGCGCCCACCCCGCCCGCCCCACCGGCCCCGTCCCACGGCAGCCTCACCGTGTTGCAAGGCGCGGCGCTTTATGTCGGCGCCGTGCTCGGCACGGGAGTCATCGCATTGCCCGCGCTGGCGGCCAACATTGCCGGGCCGGCTTCGCTGCTGGCCTGGCTCGCCCTGGTTCTGCTGTCCGCGCCGCTCGCGGCCACGTTCGCCGCGCTCGGTGCGCGGTACCCCGACGCCGGCGGCGTCGCAACCTACGTGCGCAATGCGTTCGGCGAGCGCGCCTCGGCCATCGTCGGCTGGTGTTTCTACTTTGCCGTGCCCGCCGGCGCGCCGGCCGCGGCCATGTTCGCGGGCGCTTACGTCGCCGCGGCCGTCGGCGGCGGCAGCCAGACCGTGTTGCTGACGAGCGTCGCACTCGTGATTGTCGTCACGGCCGCCAACGCGCTCGGCGTCACGATCTCGGGGCGCTTGCAAGTCGTGCTCTCGGCGCTGCTCGTGGCGTTGCTGCTCGCGGCCGTCGCCGTTTCGGCGCCGCATGCGCGGCTCGCCTATCTGCACCCGTTTGCACCGCACGGCTGGTCGGCCATCGCACCCGCGGCAGCGTTGCTCGTCTGGAGCTTTGCGGGCTGGGAAGCCATCACCCACCTGGCAGGCGAATTCCGGCAGCCGGCACGCGACCTGCCGCTCGCCTCGGGCATCGCGGTCGTCGTCGTGGGCGTGCTCTACCTCGCCGTCGCCGCGGCCAGCGTGCTCGTGCTGGGCCCCGCGGCAGGCCAGGCCGACGCGCCGCTCGCCCAGTTGCTGGTGATCGGTATCGGCGGCAAAGTCCGGATCGTCGCCGCGTTCGCCGCCGTCCTGCTCACGCTTGGCACGATGAACGCTTACTTTGCGGGCGCAGCCAAGCTCGGTGCCGCGCTCGGTCGCGACGGGGCCCTGCCGCGCTGGCTGGCAGCAGGCTCGCTCGCGGGCGACGTCCCGCGTCGCAGCCTGGGCGTGGTCGCGGCGCTGGCCGCGCTCGCCACGGCGGTCGTTGCATGGGCGCAGGTCGGGCCCAAACCGCTCGTGCTGGTGACGACGGGCTCGTTCGTCACGGTCTACGCGCTCGGCACGGCCGCCGCACTGAAGCTGCTGCCGCGCGGCAGCGCCGCCCACCGATGCGCCGGCATCGCATTGATCGCGGTCGCGGCGCTATGCGTGGCGACCGGATGGTTCCTGCTGTGGCCGCTCGTGATGAGCGCCTGCGCGCTGTGTTATCTGGCGCTCCAAAAACGGTTGCAAAAGCGTCGCGACGCCCGGCTTCGGGGCGCGCGGGGCAAGGTCGCGCAAACCGACGGTTAGCGTGCAGTCATCGCGTCAGGACGCGCCGCTGCTCGCCACGGCGGGATCTCCGAGCCGATAGGCGCGCCGGGCATTGGCACCGAAGACGCGCGGCACCGCGTCGGGACCGTACGTGCCGACCAGTTCGAGCGCATGAGCGAGCCACGCCCGCCCTTCTCCTGCACAGCGCACGACGGGAAAATCGCTGCCCCAAATCGTCCGCTCGGTGCCGAACAGCTCCAGCACACGCCGAGCCCACGGCTCGACCGTCTCGACGGGCGAACCCGGCGCCGCCTCGGTCCATAGACCTGACAGTTTGCAGTAGACCGACGGATGGGCGGCGAGCGCTGCAAGCCGCTCGCGCCAGGCCTCGCGCCCCTCTCCGGAGGCGATGTCGGGCTTCGCCGCATGGTCGATCACGACCGTCAACGACGGATGCCGCTCGACGAGCTCGAGAATCCAGGGCAGATGCACGGGGCGAACGAGCGCGTCGAAAGTCAGCTGCGACTCGGCCATCGCATCGAGCGCACGACGCGCGAACGGGCGCCCGATCCACCCCGGATCGGGCAGGTCCTGCAGCATCGGCCGCAAGCCGACGAGATGCGGATGCGTCGCCAGCGCCGCGATACGCGCGGGCGCATCGTCGCGCTCGAAGTCCGTCCATCCGACCACGCCAGCGACTTCGCCGGGATGCGCCAACGCGTGCTCGAGCAAAAACGTCGTTTCGTCCTCGGTCGGCGCAGCTTGCACGAGAATGCCGGCGCTTACGCCGAGGGGCGCGAATTCGTCGCGCCAGTGCGCCAGCCCGTAATCGCGGTAAAGCACGCCGAACTCGGGCGTGAGCCACCCGTAATCGCCGCGCGCCAAGGACCAGATATGAAAATGTCCGTCGATGACCATCGTCAGGAATCCTGAACAAGCAAAGGAAATGTCTTTCTGGCGATCCGCCGCATCGGGGGGCGGCGGCATCGTGCGCCGGGCAGCCCTCAGCCGGGCTCGCTCGCGTTCGCGGGAATGAGCCCCTCGCTTTTGAGCGCCGCCCAGAACGCGCGCGGAATGGGCGCGGCCATCGCGGCGCAGTTCTGCCGGACTTCCTCGGGCGTGCGCGCACCGGCGATGACGCAGGCCACCGGTCGCGGCGCCTTGCAAAACTGCAGCGCGGCGGCCTTCAGATCGACGCCGAAGCGCTCGCATAAGGCAAGAAGCCGCGCCCGCTTGTCGAGCATCGAAGCGGGGGCTTCGGCATACTCGAACGTATTGCCGCCCGCGAGGAGCCCCGAGTTGTAAGGACCGCCGATCACGAACTGCACGCCGCGCGCCTCGCAAGCAGGGATCAGCGCATCGAGCGCGCCGGTATCGAGCAGCGTATAGCGCCCCGCGAGCAAAAAAATGTCCGGGTCCGCATCGTCGAGCGCTTTCAGGCAAGGCTCGACGCGATTCACGCCAAGCCCCCACGCGCCGATGACGCCCTCGTCGCGCCATTGAGACAGCACCTTCATCGCGCCGTCCACCGCGATCCGGTAGTGCCGCAGCCAGTCGTCGCCATGCGTGTCCTGTGCGACATCGTGGATATAGACGATATCGATGCGATCGGTGCCGAGCCGTTTCAAACTCGCCTCGAGCGAGCGGCGCGCACCGTCGCCCGAATAATCGTATTCCACACGAAACGGCAGACCGCCCACAAAGCCGTTATGAACCTCGGGCACGGAAGCGTCCGGAACCAGCAGACGCCCCACTTTCGTCGATACGACGAATGCGTCGCGCGGATAGCGCGCAAGCGCGCGGCCCAGCCGCGTTTCCGAGAGACCCGCGCCATAAAACGGCGCCGTGTCGAAGTAGCGAATGCCGGCGTCCCAGGCGGCCGACACCGTCTCCAGCGCCACCTCGTCGCTGACGCGCGCGAAAAGATTGCCGAGCGGCGCCGCCCCGAAGCCCATTGGGCCGGGGGCGATCGCGCCGCGCTCGTCACGGTCGTGGCGATCTGAGCGATCGTGGGTCACGGTCGTATCTCCATAAACGAAGCGCCCGTATCAGGCGTGGGATAACTGCGGCGCCTTGGCCGCGCGTTCGGATTTCGCCGCCTTGCCCCGACGGGCCGGGGCGCGCTTGGTGGCTGGCACGACGCACGATCGACGCACGACCAGCTCTGGGGCGAAGACGATATGGCGGGGCGCGACATCGAGTCCGTTCACGCGCTCGACGAGCATGTCGAGCGCGGCGGCGGCCATCTCGTCGACGGGTTGCCGCACCGTGGTCAGCGCCGGTGAGAATGCGGCCGCCCACGCGAAGTCGTCGATGCCGACCACCGAGATGTCGTCGGGACACCGGATGCCCGATTCCGCCAGCGCGCGCATCGCGCCGATCAACATCTGGTTGTTCGTTGCGAAGATGGCGGACGGCGGCTCGGGCAGCTTCATCAGCGCCTGCGCGGCCTTGAATGCCTCCGGCTCGCCGAAAGCGCCCTGCCGCACGAGTTCCGGTATGACATCGAGCCCTGCCGCGCGCAACCCGTCGACGAATCCGGCCAGGCGATCCCGGCCCGGCACGAGATGTTGCTGACCCGCAAGGATCGCAACGCGCGTATGGCCGAGCGAGAGAATGTGCTGCATGACGATGCGCGAAGCGGCCACGTTGTCCAACACGACAGAGTCGTAATCCGACGCCCGGATGATGTGATCGACGGCCACGATCGGCATGATGCCAACGTCGTTGGCGAGGTCTTTGTAGGTTTCGTCGGGGCCCGTCGCGCATAAAATCGCGCCGACCGCCAGATGCGCGCGCAGCATGCGCAAGTACCAGCGTTCCTGCTCGAGATCGCGCTCGCTATCGCAAAGCAGCACGGCATAGCCCAGCGTGCGTGCGCGCTTTTGGACTTCGTGGACGAGCTCCGTGAAAAATGGATTCGTGATATCGGGCACCACGAGACCGATCAGCTTGGTCGCACCTTTCTTGAGGCTGCGCGCCACGGTATTCGGCGCATAGCCGAGCGCCGCCACCGCCTTTTGCACGCGGCTCGTCAGCTCGGGGCTCACGTACGTCGAACCCGAGAGTACTGCCGAGACAGTGGCCAGGCTGACCTCGGCCAGCCGCGCCACATCCTTCATCGTTGCTGCCACGTTGTTTCCCGCTCTGAATGGTCCCATCGATGCCTTTGCCGAGCCGCTCCTCATGGTCTCGCCGGCAAGACGAGCCCCGATCATATCCGCATTCCCAAACTGTGGCAAAACGTTTAGCGAAACGTTTCGATGGACGCGGCGACATGGTTAACCCGATAGTGCCGTCTCACCTGTTGACATCGGCCTTAGCGCCATCTAGTCTCACGCCGAAACGTTTAGCGAAACGTTTCGGCAAGCGAACCGCCGGGGCTCCCTTCGGGGCCCCGTCCAGGACGAGACAGATGAGTGAGACAGATCAACCGCCAGCCGGGCAAGCGCCGCGCCCCCTGGTGTCCATCCGCAACTTGAGCAAGTCGTTTCCCGGCGTGCGTGCGCTCGACAATTGTCAGTTCGAGTTGCTGCCGGGCGAGGTCCATGCCCTGATGGGCGAGAACGGCGCCGGCAAGTCGACGTTGATGAAGGTGCTATCGGGTGTCTACCAAAAGGACGAGGGGGAAATCCTCGTCGATGGCCAACCTGTCGACATTCCCGACCCGCGCGCCGCCCAGGCGCTCGGCATCGGCATCGTGCATCAGGAATTGAACCTGATGAATCATCTGAGCGCCGCGCAGAACATCTTCATCGGGCGCGAGCCGAAGGGGCGCCTCGGGCTTTTCATCGACGAGCGCGAGCTCAATCGCCGGGCCGCCGCGATCTTCAAGCGCATGCATCTGAAGCTCGATCCGCGCACGCCGGTGGGCGAGCTCACGGTGGCCAAGCAGCAGATGGTCGAGATTGCGAAGGCGCTCTCGTTCGATTCGCGCGTGCTCATCATGGACGAGCCCACCGCGGCGTTGAACAACGTCGAGATCGAGGACCTCTTTCGTATCATTCGGCAACTGCAGACGCATGGCGTCGGCATCGTCTATATCTCCCACAAAATGGACGAACTGCGGCAGATCGCGAGCCGCGTGACGGTCATGCGGGACGGACAGTACGTGGCCACGGTTCCCACTGCGACAACGCCGGTCGAGACCATCATCGGCATGATGGTCGGACGCCAGCTCGACAGCGCGCCGCGGCACCCCAGCCACACCGCCGATAACGAGATCGCGCTCGAAGTCAAAGGCCTGACGCGCGGTACGGCGATCCGCGACGTGAGCTTCACGTTGCGTCGCGGCGAGGTGCTCGGTTTCGCCGGCCTCATGGGCGCGGGCCGCACGGAAGTGGCGCGCGCGATTTTCGGCGCCGATCCGCTCGAGCGCGGCGAGATCTACGTGCACGGCAAGCGCGTATCGATCAAATCGCCGAAGGATGCGGTGCGCCACGGCATCGGCTATCTGTCCGAAGACCGCAAGCATTTCGGCCTCGCCACCGGGATGGACGTGAAAGCCAACGTGGCGCTGCCGAGCATGCACAGCTTCACCTCGTTCGGCATGTTTCTCGACCAGCGCGCGATTCATCGCGCGGCCGACAAATACGTGAAGCAGTTGCGCATCAAGACACCTTCGGTCGATCAGCAGGTGCGTCTGCTCTCCGGCGGGAATCAGCAGAAAATCGTGATCGCCAAGTGGCTGCTGCGCGATTGCGACATCCTCTTTTTCGACGAACCGACGCGCGGCATCGATATCGGCGCGAAGACGGAAATCTACAAGCTCATCGACGCGCTGGCGGCCGAAGGCAAGGCCATCGTCATGATCTCGTCGGAGCTCCCCGAAATCCTGCGCATGAGCCATCGTGTGCTCGTCATGTGCGAGGGGTGCGTGACCGGCGAACTGCCGGCCGGCACCGCCACGCAGGAAAACATCATGCAGCTCGCGACGCAACGCGAGTCAGTCGTCACCGAATGAATCGACGGAATCGAACATGAGCCAGACACCGAACCCGCTGCCTCCGGCAGAACCCGCCCTGTCGATGGAGCGCGAGCGCAGCGTCGCCGCACTCCTCGGCAAGATTTTTCACTCCGGCGCGCGCCAGAAGCTGCTCGCGTTCGCCAGTCTCATCGTGCTCATCGCATTTTTCGGCATTGCGTCGCCGCAGTTCCTGCAGGTCGACAACCTGGTCAGCATCTTGCAGGCCACGGCGGTGAACGGCGTGCTCGCGGTCGCTTCCACGTTCGTCATCATCACCGGCGGCATCGACTTGTCCGTCGGCACGTTGATGACCTTTTGCGCCGTCATGACGGGCATGGTGCTGACGAACTGGGGCATGCCGCTTTTCGTGGGCATTCTCGCCGCGATTTTCTTCGGCGCGCTGTGCGGCTGGATCTCCGGCTTTCTGATCGCGAAGCTGCGCATTCCGCCGTTCATCGCCACGCTCGGCATGATGATGCTGCTCAAGGGACTCTCGCTCGTGATCTCGGGCACGCGGCCCATCTATTTCAACGACACGCCGGGCTTCACGAGCATTTCGCAGGATTCGGTGATCGGCACTTTGATTCCCGCGCTGCCGATTCCGAACTCGGTGCTGATCCTCTTCCTGCTCGCGGTCATTGCCGCGGTGGCGCTCAACAAGACGCTGTTCGGCCGCTATACGTTCGCACTCGGCAGCAACGAGGAAGCCGTACGCCTGTCCGGCGTTGCCGTCGATCGGTGGAAGATCGCCGTCTATACGGTCGGCGGCGCCATTTGCGGCATCGCCGGTCTGCTGATCGCTTCGCGGCTGAATTCCGCGCAACCGGCGCTCGGCCAGGGCTACGAGCTCGATGCGATCGCGGCTGTCGTCATCGGCGGCACGTCGCTATCGGGCGGCATCGGCACGATCACGGGTACGATGATCGGCGCATTCATCATGAGCGTGCTCGTGAACGGGCTGCGCGTGATGTCGGTCGCGCAGGAATGGCAGATCGTCGTGACGGGCGGAATCATCATCGCGGCCGTCTATATGGACATGCTGCGTCGAAGAAAACAGCGGTAACGTTTGCTTTGTTTTACAGCAGGCGCGCGCTTCGCCCGCGCCATGAGTTCAACCAGAGAGGAGACGTGCAAATGATGAAACCGAGATTGATCGGCGCGGCTGTCGGGCTTGCCCTGGCATTGGGATTCGGTGCGGGGGCACAAGCGGCGGACGAGCCGTATGTCGCGCTGATCTCCAAGGGCTTTCAGCATCAGTTCTGGCAAGCCGTGAAAAAAGGCGCTGAAAAGGCTGGCGAGGACTATCACGTCAGAGTCACGTTCGAAGGGCCCGAAACCGAAGCGATGGTCGACAAGCAGATCGACATGCTCTCGGCCGCGCTGGCGAAACGGCCCGCCGCGATCGGTTTCGCCGCGCTCGACAGCAAGGCGGCGATCCCCCTCCTGAAGAAGGCACAGCAGGAGAAGATCCCCGTCATCGCGTTCGACTCGGGCGTCGACAGCAACATCCCGCTCGCCACCGCGGCAACCGACAACAAGAAGGCAGCCGCGCTCGCCGCCGACAAGATGGCCCAGCTCATCGGCGATGAAGGAGAAGTCGCGCTCGTCGTGCACGACCAGACGAGCCGCACGGGTATCGATCGGCGCGATGGTTTCGTCGACGAAATGAAGGCCAAGCATCCGAAGGTCAAGATCGTCGATATTCAATACGGCGCCGGCGATCAGTTGAAATCGACCGAGATCACGAAGGCGCTGCTCGCCGCGCATCCCAAGATCAAGGGCATCTTCGGCGCGAACGAAGGCTCGGTGATCGGTGTCATCCACGGCACCAAGGAAATGAAGATGACCGGCAAGGTCGTCATCATCGGCTACGACTCGGGCAAGGAGCAAAAGGAAGCGATCCGCTCCGGCATCGAGGCCGGCGCAATCACGCAGAACCCGGGCGGTATCGGCTACGAAACGGTCAAGGCGGCCGTCGAGGCCATCAACGGCAAGGCGAAGCAGATTCCGAAGGTGATCGACACGGGCTTTTACTGGTACGACAAGTCGAACATCGACGATCCGAAGATCGCATCGCAGCTCTACGATTGATTCTCCCTTCCCCACCCTGCGTGGGGTCTTAGCCGGTCGCCCGCCCATGCGCGCGACCGGCTACGCATCGAAACCGTGGACACTGTGGCGCGCAGTGGCTACGATCGTCGAACCGTCAACTTTCGTACCGAATACGCACATGCAGCCAGCATCGCTTTCCGTTTTGCCGACCGATCTCGACCGAGCGCTCCTCGTCGGGCGCGTCTGGCGCGAAGCGCCCGTCGATGGGCCGTCCGTCGTCGCCGTGCGCAACGGCGAGGTCTTCGATATCACGGCCTCGGCAGCCACGACAGCCGATCTCTTCGATCGCCCCGATGCCGTCGATGTCGCCCGGCACGCACCGGGCGAGTCGCTCGGTCCCGTCGCGCGATGGATCGAGGCGAGCTTCGACGGTGGCGGCGCAAGCGGCGCGCGGCTCTTGGCGCCGTGCGATGTGCAAGCCATCAAGGCCTGCGGCGTGACGTTCGCCGTCAGCCTGCTCGAACGTGTGATCGAAGAGCAAGCCGGCGGCGATGCGAGCAAGGCCGAGCACGTGCGGCAGCTCATCGTCGAGCTGATCGGCACGGATCTCGCGAAGATCAAACCCGGCTCGGAAGCGGCCATGAAGCTGAAGGCCGAGCTCGAGCGTCGCAATGCCTGGTCGCAATACATGGAAGTCGGCATCGGCCCGGACGCCGAAGTTTTCTCCAAGTCCCAGCCGATGTCGGCGGTCGGACTCGGCGCGGCCGTCGGTCTTTACCCGAGCTCGCAATGGAACAATCCCGAGCCCGAGATCGTGCTGGCCGTGAACAGCGCGGGCGGCATCGTCGGCGCGACGCTCGGCAACGACGTGAACCTGCGCGACATCGAAGGCCGCTCGGCGCTGCTGCTCGGCAAGGCGAAGGACAACAACGGCTCGTGCGTGATCGGCCCGTTCGTGCGCCTTTTCGACGAACATTTCACGCTCGATACGGTGCGTCTCGCGAGTCTCGCGCTGCGCATCGAGGGCGATGACGGCTTCGTGCTCGAGGGCGTCAGCCACATGAGCGAGATCAGCCGCGATCCGGCCGACCTCGTCTCGCAGACTTTCGGCCCACACCATCAGTACCCCGACGGCTTCGTGCTGTTTCTCGGCACGATGTTTTCGCCGATCAAGGATCGGGATGCGCCCGGCGCCGGATTCACCCACCACCTCGGCGATGTGGTGACGATTTCGACGCCTTCGCTCGGCGCACTCGTGAACACGGTGCAACGGTCGAATGAAATTGCACCGTGGACGTTCGGCGTGCGCGCGCTTTACCGCAACCTCGCGCGCCGCGGGCTGCTCAACGCGTAACGCTCGCGCGAGGCGTCGAACGCTCCGTCACGCCTTCGCGCGCGAGCCGCATGGCTTCCACAAGCACGGCCTGCTCGCCGATATGATTGGCGAGCAACAGAATCAGTTGCGCATTGGCAGACTGGCTTTGCGCATCGTCCAGATCGCGATGCATCTCGAGCAACGATTCATAAAAATCGTCGGGCCGGGTCAGATTCGGTTCGGTCTTCAACGGCATATCGTCACCTCGATCGCTTAGCCGCCCTTGGCGGCGTCAATCCACGTTGGCGCATAGCGCACGCGCGAGCGCTGCTTCCAGATCGGCGGCGCTGGCCGCACGCCAGCGCGCGCAGACATGCTGGTCCGGCCGGATCAGGTATGCGGTGCCGGGTTTCGCGTCGTAGCGTTCGGCAGCCAGCCCTTCCCGATCGAATAAAAGGGTCGCGGCAGCGGCATCATCGGTGCCGCTCACTTGCGCACCCGCCGGCAATACCACGACGTTTCGCACGGGAACCCGGCAACTCGTCGAGGCTGCCAGCAATCCCCGCGCATTCGCATCGAGTCCATTCGTACCGCCGAAAATGAGCAGCGAGAAAGTATCGCCGAGCTGCGAGAGCAGCCAATCGTCATCACCGTCGCGATTGACTGGCGCGTCGGCGCTGACGGAACCGGGCACCGTGCTGCCCGAAAAGGTGTCGCGATCCGCGGTGTTGAGCGCGGAGTCGGCAAGCACCGACGGAACCGACAGCCTGCCGCTGTTGACGAGCTGGCGAGCGAACGCATGATGTCGCGCGAGCATGAGCACCGCGTCGCGAAAGACCCGGCTCGTCGCCGTCTTCGGCGTAATGAAATCGGTCGAGCGCGTGGAGTGGCGGATGTTCTCATCGGCTGCATATTCGCGTTCCCGCGCATAGGAATCGAGCAGCGCGTCCGGTGCCAGTCCTCGCAGGACGAGCGCCAGCTTCCAGGCGAGATTATCCGCATCCTGCAAGCCGCTATTCGCGCCTCGAGCACCGAACGGCGACATGCAATGCGCACTGTCGCCCGCGAAAAGGACATTGCCGCACCGAAAGCTCTTCATGTGCACGCATGAAAACGTATAAACGCTGACCCACTCGAGGGAAAATTGCGCATCGTGGCCCAACAGTGCACGCACGCGCGCAAGCACTCGCTCGGGCGCCTTCTCGAGCTCCGGATCGGCATCCCAGCCGAGCTGGAAATCGATTCGCCATACATTGTCGGGCTGTCGATGCAGCAGCACCGACTGATTCGGATGAAATGGCGGATCGAACCAGAACCATCGTTCAGGCGGAAAATCGGCCTCCATCTTCACGTCGGCGATCAGGAAGCGGTCCTTGAACGTGCGTCCCGCGCTGTCGCAGCCGAGCAGCTTGCGCAGCGGACTGCGCGCGCCATCGGCGGCCACGACGAAACGCGCGCGCAACTCGTATTGCCCCTCGGGTGTCTCGATCGTCAACGCGATCGGCTCGCAGCCGTTGCCGCGTGTACCCGCATCGCGCATCCGCGGCGCTTCGATTCCGACCACCTTGTTTTTCCAGCGCACGTCGAGATTGTCGAGCTGCATCGCCCGCTCGAGCAGATATCCTTCGACGTAGTACTGCTGCAGATTGACGAACGCCGGGCGGCGGTAACCGCTTTCTCCGAGCAGGTCGAACGCATAGACGAGCTCGTCGCGGAAGAACACCTTCCCGACGTGCCAGCGCACGCCCTTCGCCGCCATGACCTCACCGCAACCGAGACGGTCGAATACCTCGAGCGATCGCTTCGAAAAACAGATCGCGCGCGATCCGACAGAGAGGCGGTCATCGTCATCGACGAGCACCACCTCGATGCCGCGCTGCGCGAGATCGATTGCCGTCGCGAGTCCCGTCGGGCCCGCACCCACGACGACGACCGGATGGACCACCGCCTGCGCATCGGACGCAGCTTCCGCCGCGCGTCGATAGTCGAAGTGCGCGTTCCGATAGTCGGCCGGCGTTTCCATGCGTTGCCTCGAGCGCTCAGCCCTGCAGGGCGCCCCACATTTCTTTGTCGCGCTGCGCCGTCCAGATGCGAGGATGAACGATGCCGCTCGCCTCGTCGTAAGCACGCGAAACGTCGAACGGCAGACAATGCTCGTAGATGAAGACGCTACCGAACTTGGGATCCATCGCCTCGCGCGCGAGGGCCATCGGCCTTGAGATCGAGCTTGCGCTCGACGGCCGTGCGCGCTTGCGCAAGCAGCGTCGTGACGAAATCCAGCGTGTAGTCGATGCCGGCGTTCACGGCCGCGCGATTCGTCAGCGCGGGGCCGCGTCCCGGCACGAGCTTCTCGGCCCCGAGCGCGCGCAACGCATCGAGGGTGGCCGGCCATTGCGCGAGTTGTGCGTCGCCGCAATAGCACGCCGCCTCGTATTCCACGAGATCGCCCGAGAACAGTACCTTTTCCCCGGGGAGCCAGACGACCGTATCGCCTTTCGTATGGCCCGCCCCGAGGTGCATGATTTTGACTTCCAGCTTGCCGAGAAACAGCGTGAGCTCCCGCTCGAAGACGAGCGTCGGCCAAGTGAGGCCCGGTACCGTCTCCACGCCCGCGAAGAGCCGCGGAAAGCGCTCGATTTCGGAGTGCATGTCCGCTTCGCCCCGCTCGACGATCATCTCGTACGTGCCGCGGCTCGCGATGATTTCCTGGGCTCCTTCGCTCGCATAGGCCGACGCGCCGAGCACGCGCACGGCATGGTAGTGCGACAGCACGACGTGCTTGATCGGTTTGTCGGTGACGCTGCGGATCCTGGCGATCAGATCGCGCGCCATGGCGGGCGTCGCAGTCGTATCGACGATGAGTACGCTGTCGTCGCCGATCACTACGCCGGAATTCGGATCGCCTTCCGTCGTGTAGGCATAGGCGTTTTCGGACAACTGCTCGAACGAGACGCGCTTTTCCTGCAGATCCGCCTGCGATGCAAAAGCCTTTACCATGTCTGACTCGCTGAACGTGGTGGGGGATGGCCGCGATGCGACTTATCGACGACCGGTCGATTGCATCTTAGTTCACGCCGCCTTGCCCACCAAATATCCCTTACATCGGCTGACATGGCCTGGCGACATGCAGCGCGCCGACGCGGCAGTGCCCCACCGGCCCAAAGGCATCCCCTTCTTCGCACGGCGCATCGCCATTTCGCACACTGCGGTTCGAGCACAGCACGGTATCGCTAAGCTCTGAACTATCGACGCCGGGCGCCCCGGCTCAACCCTGAACGAGGCGGTTTCAGACCGGAGCGAGTTTACGATGACGACGATTTCGAAGTTCGAGCAGCATCTCGTCGCCGCGCGGCTGCCATGGCGCGCGCGAAGCTGGCATCTAGCCTGCGCGTTGGATTTCATCGATTGGGCAAACGACGCGTTAGCCTCATCGGGGGGATGGAAGACGTTGATGGCGCAAAACAGATACGTTCTGGAAACCTGCCGCGAACGCTATTTATCAGAGGCCATTGCCGAGCGCGACCTGCGCAGCGAAGAACGGCTTCGGCTGAACTGTTTCATTCGCTTCGTCGAAAGCTCGGCCCGGGAAGAATCGGCGCAGCCCGATGCGCCGTTGCCGGCCGGTACGCCCCCCTCCTCCCCGGACCGCTACTGCGCGGTGCCCGCACGGTAACACGCCTGCTTGCCCTGAACGTCGTCATAGATCATCCGGTAGCCGCTCGCGGCGCCGCTGCCCGCGTGGGCAGATCCCAGCACGACCTGCGTATGCTGCGCGTTTTGCGAAACCGGCGCGATGACGTAGGCGGCGAGCACCGGGTCGGTGCGTGCCGCGTCGGCACCGATGATCCGCCTCACATGCGAGAGATGCGTGCGATACCAGCCCAAGAACGGCCGGTAGGCGGGCCCCGCATAATGGCTGTCGATGATCATCCACGGGTCGGTCCTCGCCGTCTTACCCAGTTGACTGACGTCGAAATCGAGATGCGCTTTGAAATCGCCGCCGAGCCGCGAGTCGGGCTGCCCGATCCGGCCGATGTCATACCGGGCCGCGTCGGTTCCCGCTTGCAAATCGTTCCAATGCTTTCCGGTCCAGGTCACCACATGCGCGAGTTTGTAGTCGCCCGTGAATTCGCCGCTGTCGGTGAGCGCATTTTCTTGTGTGATGTAGAGCAGATCGCCTGGGCGCAGATAGCTCTGCATCGCGTCGAAATTTCCCTGATTGATGTCGAGCAATACGCCCGGCGACGGATTCGCGTCGGAGCCGCCTCGATCGGCCGTCGAGCAGGCTTGAGTACCGATGCCCGTCGATAGATCGTTGGAGGTCATGCCGGCGAAGTTATAGATCCATGCGGTGTAGTCCGAGCAGTCCACGCCCTTCCAGTTGATGGCCGCCGCGGGAAACGACGCGGGCGTATCGCTTGCCGCCACCTGCACGCTTTGGGCGCCGTTCGCATTGCGCTGCCCAGTGCACGTCATCTGCTGCGGATTGCCGCCCGCCGACTCCCCCGACGTGCTCTCCGGCGTGGAATTGCGGTACTTCGGGTTGGCGCGATTCGAATCGTCGGGCGGCAGCCATCCGGGGACATGGTGGTGGCAGTAGTTGTTGTTCTGGTCGACCCAGAAATTTTCCGCGGCCATGACCAGTTCGCGCTTGAACGTATCCATGTCCGTGCAGTTCGCCGGCGGCTCGATGGCCCCATATCCTCTCGCGAACGGCCCCCAGCGGCTAGGTGTTTGGAAGGTCGACCAATTCTGGTCGGTCATGCCACCGGCGAGCAGCGCCTGCACCGAGTTCTTGCGGCCTTCGAACAGCGCAAGATTGTCAGTCAGCAGCGCGACCCGATCCCCACATGCGGACGCGGCAGCAAGCTGCGGTGCCGTTTGCTGCGCAGGCTCGAGCATCGCAAGCGACCTGATGCCGGTGCGATTGTGTGCATTGTGGGCAAACGCAGCGGCGCCCGAGGTAACGAGGCAATGGTCGGCATCGGCCGCCGCGACGGAGCCGTCGCTCAAGACGTCGCCCGCACCGGTGTGACAACGGGCGAGCGTATCGCCGTTCGCCGCCTGGTCGACGATCGCTTGCGAGCTCGCCGCAATCGCGAGACCGTTATCGCTACGGCTTTGCGACTCGGCACCGAGCGCGAACGCCATCTTCGCGCCATCGGACACGGCTGCGCCATCGGAAGCCGGTGGATAGACCGGCACGGTCTGCTGAACATCGATGCCGCCGACGAATGCGTTGACGCGTGCGGACGCCGCGGCGATGTTCTCGGCGCTCAAGCCTCCGGCCGCGATGGCATCGATGACGATCGCATTCGAGTACGGGGAGACCACCATGGTTGTTGGCGCCGAAACATAGACGGCATCGAGTTCGCCCGAAAGCGACGCCCGCTCGCCCGTCGCTTCCTCGATATAGCGCCCGCCGCTCGCCCGCACGAGCACGGGGTAATGCGCAGGCCGCGCTAGCGAGAAACTGCCGTCATCGGCCGTACGCGCCATAGCAGCAGGCAGCGGGGAAACGGCGCCGTCTGCCGCAATTTCATAGACGGCGACGGACGCCTGAGAGACGTTAGCCATATAGACGCCGCCGCTTTGCGGCGCCGCCGCCCCACCACTGCATGCATTCAAGAAAAACATGGAAACCATGCAGAAAACCAGCTGCGGCAAATTTCTGTTCATAACGAGCCAGATAATCGTTCGATGAATATTCACTGCGATAACGACTTCGCCGCCCCAAATCTGTAGCGAAGCGCATTCGATTCTTCGAAAGTTTTTTAAGGGTGCGTTCCGAATTCGGCAAATGAGAGGTGTGCGCAAGCGCGCGATCCGCTTCTTTGAAGCGAACCGCGCGCCGTCAACCGATCAATCGCTCAACTACTGTTGCTTGCTCGACGGCTGCGGCCTCGCTTTCAAACGGCCCTGATAGTGCGGGATGCGGCGCTCGACTGGCTGCTCCGGCATCAGTGCCTGGCGCATCAGCCGGGCTGCGACGCTCGGTGACGCGGCGAGCGAATCGATCGCCGTCGCGCGCGATTGCGGCGCAAGGCCGTGGTCGACCAGCAAGTGCGTGCCGAGCTTCAGATTCGTCAGCCTGGCCGGCTCGAGCAGTGCACTCGATTGCGCGAGCAACTGCGTCCACGCGTTGTCGCCATAGTTCACGACGTAATAGTCCTGTCCCGTCGGATCGGCCAGCACCGCGCCGCAGCCTTGGAGACGCACCTGCATGTCCGCGCCCTTCATCGAGACGGTCTTACGGCTCGTCAGACCGTCGCCATAGGCCAACGTCAGCGGGATCGTCCATAGCGTTCCGGGATACGGATTCTGGTTCGGGAACGGCAGCTGCTTCAACGTCACGACCGATTGGTTCGTCGTCAGATCGCACGTCGTGTTCAGCGAGACCAGCGGTACACCCGTTTGTCGCACGAAGCTGTCGCCGATCTGCGTCATCGGCTCCCCGCTTGCTCGCGCGAGTTCGTCCCATAGCCGCTTGGGCGTGACGTTGCCGAGTGCGTAATCCGCCAGATACGACTGCAGCCCACTGCGCATCACGTCCTCGCCGAGGTAGCCCTCGATCATCTTCAGAACCTGACCGCCCTTGTCATAGACAAAACGCCCGGCGTTGATGACGAAGTCGTTCGAAGCCCATGCGTTGAAATTCGGCTGCACCGGGAAGGATGCGGACGTCAGATCGTCCGCGATGACGCGATACTTGTTGCGGACCTCGCCTTCCCAGTTGAAGCGGTCGGGAAAGAAGGCGATCTTCGTCTTGTTCTCGAAGAACGTTGCGAACGATTCGTTGAGCCAGACGTCGTCCCACCAGTCCAGCGTGACGAGATCGCCAAACCACTGGTGAGCTGCCTCATGTGTCAGCACGGTCACGCCATAGTTCGACATCGGGGTGCCCGGTTGCGGCAAGATGTCGTCGGCAAACTCGAGAATGGCCCCCCAGTTCTCCATCCCGCCGAAGTTCAGATCTTTCTGCGCCTTGAACGCGTCGTTCGCCGCGACTGTATCGAACTTCGTCAAGGGCAGCGGAATGCCTGTGTAACGATAGTAGTAATCGAGCGCCTGCTTCGTCTGCTGCATGGCCGGCAATGCCCAATCGCGCATGCCCGGCGGCGTGAAGATGCGCAAATGCAGACCCTTGCCGTCCGGCAGCGGGCTCGAGAAGTCGTCTTCGAGCACATCGAACTGCCCGCCGCCGAAAAAGAGCAGGTACGACGGCATCGGCGGCGTCTTCTCGAATGAAACGCGCTTATAACCGCTGTCCACGTTGACCGGCGGTTTCTCCGCCGCGTTCGAGACGACCCGCCAGTTCTGCGGCACGTCGGCGCTGACCTCGTAGGTCGGGCGGAACGCCGGCTCGTCCCACCCGGGGAACCATTGCCGCGCGAGATCCGATTCGCCTTGTGTCAGGATGGCGCCGCTCGTCGTACCGTCGGTCGCCTTCAGATCGACGCGGAATACGCCTTCCGCAGCGGAACATCCCGGATAAGGATCGTTGCCGCAACTGCCGCCCGTCTTCGTGACCGGGTCGTCATAGCTTTTGAAGTTGATGATGCCGCGCCATTCCATGTGCAGCGAATAGGTGCCCGCCGCGATCTGTCCGCTCGCAGGACGCAATTGATAGTAATCGCCCTGGTCCTGGGGCGTCGCGACCAGCTGCACATTGCCGGGCTGCAAGGCGATGGTGCCGTTTACGAACTGCAGCCGGTGCGCGGCCACGGTGATCGCGGTGACCGGCTTGAGCACCTTGATCTCGACGTCCGCTCGGCCGTCGAACGCATTCAGCTCGGGGTTGGGGCGGAACCAAAGCCGGTAATTGACCGGTATGACCGTATCGGGCATTTCCACCGGCGATACCGTCTTGTCCACGCCCGGCGTCGCCGCGACGGCGGAAGCAGGCGCGACAAGCGCCGGAGTGCTGGGACTCGAAGTGGCCGCGCCCGCGCGGCTCGCCGACGCCTGTCCACCGTCACCGCCGCCGCATGCGCTCAATAGCGCGAGCGCGGCAATCGAAGCGTAATGCCAATTCAATCCAAAATGAAATCGCATACGAAATCCTGAATGAGAAAGTGTTTAACCGATGCCAGGTTTCGTCTCGTTGTTCTTCTCTCTCATTCGCCGGCAGGCAATACGACGCCACGCAAGCAAATCCGTAGCTCGCGACGAAAAGGGGCGTGCTGCGCCCCGGCCCAGCATTCACTGAAACCCAGACCGTGATTCCAACCTTCAATAAATAGGAATACTAAACGTATGGACTACTAAAAATCATCGTTGACATCGTCGACTCCATAGGAACGGAGCGGCGCGAATGTCTTCCAGAAAAACCAGCGATAGCGCAGAGTACGTTCCACTTCCTTTTAATGTCAACTCGCTTTCACTGTATTACTTTTCTAATCGTTTTGGCAAACGGTATGCTATATGCAAATTTCGTAGTAACCGGTAATTTTTATTCGATCCCACAACGCACCTTACATATTTTCATGTAATAAATGGATAAACGTGGACCAAGACCTCCAAAAACTAGTAGGCCCCACGAATCCGAATAAAGGAATGCGGTATTGGATGACGGAACGAGCGGCAGTGCGATCACTCGGCCGGCGAAGCGCTCTGCCCGCTTCGGGCGCGCGCGGCTTGCGCGCGCTGGAGCAAAAACCGCCGCACCGCCGGGTCCGATTCAAGGCCGATGGCACGTTGATATGCGTCGAGGCAGGTTTGCCACGCGCCGACGCGCGCCGACAGTTCGGCCCGCGCCGCCCAGAATGGCTGATAAGCCAAAAGCCGTGCATCGCCCGCGACCTCGTCGAGCGCGGCAAGGCCGGCCGCTGCGCCATCGCGCTCAGCCAATGCAACCGCCCGGTTGAGCGCGGCAACCGGCGAGCCGCTCAACGCGCACAGCGCGTCGTAGAGCTGCACGATCGCCTGCCAGTCGGGACGATGACCGAACCTGCGCATCGCGTGGGCCGATTGCACCGCGGCTTCCAACTGATAGCGGCCGATCCGGCCGGCCCGGCTCGCGCGGGCCAGCAACGCTTCCGCTTCTTCGATCATGCCGCAATCCCATCGCATCACATCCTGCTCGCTCAGCGCGATGTAGGCCCCGTCGGCCGCGCGGCGAGCATCGCGGCGGGCGTGCGTGTGCAGCATCATGGCCAGCAATCCGAGCGCCTCCGGCTCGTCCGGCATGAGCGAGACGACGAGGCGGCCCAGCCAGATGCCCTCATCGGCGAGATTGCGGCGGTGGGGATCCCCGCCCTCGGGATCCGACCATCCTTCGGCATAGACCGCGTAGATCGAATCGAGCACACATTCGAGCCGCGCGGGCAGCTCGCCGGGCTCGGGCGTCTCGAGTGCAATGCCGGCTTCGCGAATCTTGTTCTTGGCCCGCACGAGCCGCTGGCTCATCGCCGATGGCGCGACGAGGAACGCGGAGGCGATCGTCGCCGCATCGAAGCCGAGCACCGCTTGCAAGACGAGCGGCGCACGCGCGCTGCGCTCGAGCGCGGGATGCGCGCAGGCGAACATCAATTGCAGGCGCTCGTCGGGAATCGACGCGGCGGCATCATCCGTCTCGGGCGCCAGCTGGCTCAGCCATTCCAGATACTGGGCTGCATCGGCGTCACGATAACGACGTCTGAGCGCATCGACGATACGGCGCTTGGCCACCGCGAGCAGCCACGCATCCGGCGTGCGCGGGACGCCGTTGCGCGGCCAATCCGCGAGCGCCGCCGCGAATGCGTCCGCGAGCGCGTCTTCGGCGCCCGCCACGTCGCGGCTGCGCGCGGCGAGAAAGGCGATGAGCTTGCCGTAACTGAGCCGCGCCGCCGCCTCCGCGGCACGCGCGGCGGCCGTGTCCCCGCTATCGGGCATTCGGGGCGTACTCGTGCATCGGCCAGATAGGGCGAACTTCGAGCCCGGCGTAGTCCGCCGCGGGACAACGCGCAGCCCATGCGAGCGCCTGATCCAGATCGGGTACGTCGATCAGGTAATAGCCGCCCAGTTGCTCGCGCGTTTCCGCATACGGTCCGTTGAGCACCTCCGTTTTGCCGTTCTTCGCTCGAACCGTGGTGGCCGTGTCGACCGGCCGCAGTCGGGCACCGGCACGCCAGACGCCGGCTTCCTTGAGCGCCTCCGTATAGGCGCCGAACGCAGCCGTCATCTCCGCGGCCTGGCTCGGCGTCATTTCGGCGGCCCGGGCTTCATTGCCATAAATCATCAGCAGATATTCCATTTGTCGCTCCTGAAGAGTTGCGGCAACACGCAGCGTGTTACCTCGACAATGTCGAACGGCTTGCCATGATTTCGACATGCGTCGAAAAAAGCGCGATAGGAGAAAAGCGGCTCGCGGCGCAACGCAGCGAACGATAGTCTAACCCTCGGGCGCGTGGGGACGCGCCCGAGCCTTGGCTCAGTCAGGCGACTGAGCCGTATCCGGCGAATGCTCGACGGCGGGCGTGGGCGCGGTGTCGGACGCATGCCCGGTGTCGGACGTATGTCCCGCATCGGACGTCGAGCCTGACTCGGGCGCCTGAGCCGCGTCAGCCGACTGAACAGCCCCAGCTGGCTGCGCCGCCTCGGAGGCCGGCGAACCTTCCGGCGCGCCCGGCTGCGCCGGCTGTTCGGCGGGAGCCTTCGCAGCCGGCTGTGTGCCATCGCCCTTGCGGCGCGCTGCAGCGCCGCCCTTGGCCTGCCTGCGCGCGAAGGCCGCGTCGCGCGCGGTGACGCTGCCGGCCGGCGCGCCGTCGAGATCGACTCGCGGCGCACCGTCGACGAGACAGGCCCAGTAACGGCTGCCGCGGCACCATGTGCTGACCGCATCGCGGATCTGCGCCTCGTTCAGCGCGAGCTCCTCGGCGTGCGAGACGAGATCGGCCAGAATGCCGATCTTCAGCGGCACCTTCGGCGCGGGGTTCTTCGGGAATGCTGCCGGAAAGCGCTTTTGCAGCTTGCCGATGACCCGTACCACGGGATCGACCGGCTCAGCCTTCGGCGCGTGATGGCTTCTCGCCTCCCCGCGCTGGCCTCGGGCATCGCCGCGCTGTCCCTTCGCGTCGCGCTGTCCCTTCGCGTCGCGCTGACCCTTTGTCTCCTGTTGGGCCTTCGCGTCGCGCGGCCCCTTCGCATCGCGATGACCGTTGGCGTCGCCCTTTCCGTCGCCCTTTACGTCGCGCTGACCAGGCCGAGCCTGTCGAGGCGATTTGCCCGCATCGGCGGCCTGGGCCTGCTCCTTTGCGGCGCGCGCTTCTTTCGCCAGTTGCTTTCTCAGTTCTGCCAGCTGCTCGAAACCCATATTCGTCCTGTAACCGCCTACCCGAAAATCAGACGGCAATATTAACAGCCTCTTGGGACATCGGCTGCCAAGCGGACGCGGCGCCGACCCGGCACCCGGTTCAGGCGCCATCGACCGTGACCTGCACGCCAAGCGCCGATCGATAGCAGACTGAAAGGTCCGCTTCATCGCCCAGTCGCATTCGACCCTCAGATTAGCTCCTTTTAGCGTGGAAACTCTCCGCGCCTTACAACGAGGTAGACATGAATCGACGCAAGGCAATGCGCCACGCGGGCACGGCGCTCGCCATCGGGCTGATGGCACTCGCAGGCGCGGCAACGGACGCTGCCGCCCATGAAATCCACGATGCAAAGCGCGTGCTACTCATCAGCATCGACGGGCTGCACGAACAAGACCTCGCTCGCTGCACCGGCGCCAATACCTGCCCGAACCTCGCCGTGCTGGCGCACTCCGGCGTCACCTATACCGAGGCGCGCACGCCTGGCCTGTCCGATTCATTCCCCGGTCTCGCCGCGCTCGTCACGGGCGGCTCGCCGAAATCCGCCGGCCTCTTTTACGACGTCTCCTATGACCGCACGCTGTTCGCACCCACCGACGACACATGCTCGGGCAAGCGCGGCTGGAATGTCGTGTTCGACGAAACGACCGGCATCGATGCGCAAAACGGCGGCGCGCTGATCCATCTCGACGGCGGTGGCGCATTCAATCCGCAAGCGATCCCGCACGCGCTGGTCAACGGCGTGTGCAGCCCCGTCTATCCGCACAACTACATCAAGACGAACACGATATTCGAAGTCATCAAGGAGCACATGCGCGATGCGCATACGGCCTGGGCCGATAAGCACGCGTGGGGTTACGACTGGCTCAACGGACCGTCGGGCCATGGCGTGGACGATCTCGCCCGCACCGAAATCAACTCGATCGATCCGGCGACGCAGACCGACTATACGGACGTCTACACCCACACGGAGAAATTCGACAACTACCACGTGCAAGCAATCCTCGATCAGATCGATGGCAAGGACTCCACGGGGACGAAGAACGCGCCGGTACCGACGCTGTTCGGCACGAACTTCCAGACCTTGAGCGTGGCGCAAAAATCGCCGGTCGCCAACGGCGGCGGCTACCTCGACGCGAGCTTCACCCCGGGCCCGAACGTGGCCAATGCGATCGCCTATGCAGATGACGCGATCGGCCGCATCGTCGCCGAGCTGAAGCAGCGCAACCTGTACTCCACGACCGTCATCATCGTGACGGCCAAACATGGCCAATCGCCGACCGATCACACGAAGCTCGTGAAAAACGGCGACACGCTCACGCAACTGCTCGAAGCGAACAACTACCTGGATCCGAACGGCAACTTCGGCCAGAACACGACGCAATCGGGCAACCTCAACGACGGCACCGGGCTTGCCGGCACGGGCATGGTGCAAACGGACGATGTCGGGCTCGTCTGGCTGCGCGATCAAAGCCAGCGCGACGCCGTGATCGCGACGCTCAAGGCCAATCTCGGCTGCAACGCGCCCGGCATCTGCGCCGATGGTCCGGGGGCCTATCTCCTCTACGGCCCGCAACTCGCCGCGCGCTTTGGCGATCCGGCGCAAGGCCGCACACCCGATATCGTCGTGCAGCCGAATCCAGGCGTGATCTATACGTCGAGCAAGAAAAAGGACGAGGAACACGGCGGCAATGCGCCTGACGACAGCCACCTCGGTCTGCTCGTGTCGTTCCCTGGCATTCGTCACGCACGCACGATCGCCAAGCCCGTCCTGACTACGCAAGTGGCGCCGACGATCCTGCGCGCACTCGACCTGAAGCCCGAGTGGCTGCACTCGGTAGCCGAAGAAGGGACGCACGCACTGCCGGGACTCGGCATCGAGGACTGAGGCGGATGGTCTTTGCCGCATCCGGGGAGGGAGCGGCGAGGACGTCCCCGCGCGCGATACAATGCCATTCGGTTTGCGGCCCGAAGCGCATCGACGTAAGGGCCGCGTTTGAACACTATCTGGATGATTCGCGCACGATGTCCGCCCTCCCCTTCGACGCCGTGATCTTCGATTGCGACGGCGTCCTCGTCGATTCCGAGCCCATTACGAACCGCGTGCTTGCCGAAATGCTCGGCGAGCTCGGCTGGAACATCAGCACTCGGGAGACGATGCGGCACTTCGTCGGCAAAACGGTCAAGGACGAAGCCGCCCTCATCGAATCGCACACCGGCTTTCGCCTCACGGCGCAGTGGCTCGAGCAGTTCCGCGCCCGGCGCAATGCGGCGCTCGAAGCCGAGCTCCTCGGCGTGACAGGCGCACCACTGGCAGTCAAAACGCTGCACGAAGCGCTTGGCGGTGTCATCGCCGTCGCATCCGGTGCCGATCGGCACAAGGTCGAAATGCAGCTCGCGAAGGTCGGTATCTTCAAGTATTTCGAAGGACGCATCTTCAGCGGTCATGAAATGCCCCGGAACAAGCCGCATCCCGATGTCTACCTCGCCGCGGCGGGCAGCCTCGAGGTCAATCCCGCGCGCTGCGCGATCGTCGAAGATACGGTCACGGGTGCGACCGCGGGACTGGCCGCCGGGGCGACCGTGTTCGGCTACTGCCCCGACGCTGCGGGGCACAGCCATGCCGAGGCGATGCGATCCACGGGCGTCGCGGCGATCTTTCACGATATGGCCGAACTGCCGGCCGTGCTCGCTCGCTGGCGTGCCGCGTAGCATTCAGGGGGCTAATGCCCCGAAGCGTCACCGGGCGGGTGGTCGGCCTTTCTCGTCGTTTCATCGCGGAACGGCGGCGTGGGATAACGAAGACCTCCCGCTTGCGCCCATAGCTCTTCAAGGCGCGCGCGGTCGCGCCGCTCCGCGACGTCGAGCACCGATTTGGCCTTGGTCTCGCGCTCCATCACGCGAACGAGATCGATGATCTTCTGAAGCAGCGCATCCGGGGCACCAGTGCCACCTCTGCCGAGACCAATCGTGACCTCGCAGCCTCGCGCCAAGGCAGCAAGGAATTGCTCGCGCTCCGGTGACGGGTGCTCGTCGATCAGCATCTCGATGCCGCCACCATACTGGCGCGAGCTGATCCGATCGATCTCGTCGAGTAGACCCGATAGATATCGGGCGGTGCGAGGCTCTAGCACGGCCGCCGCGTCGTGCCGTGTCTGTCCGGTCTCCGGCGACGCAGGTGTGGGCGATGTCTCCTTACGCAGCGCAGCGGAGACGAGACCGCGCAGGCCATCGAGCACCGAGGGAGCCCGATGCCGGCCGCGGCCCGAGCCGACGGTGGGTTTCGGCTGTTCGGTCGACGGATCGGGTTCGGGACCCATCGAGCCGGATGTCCCAAGCGGCGGCACTGTCATGATGTGAGTCGCGAGAAGTGGCAAATGCCGTCATCTTCCCATCGCTCGGTCCGTTTCAAGCGCGGGCGCGCGAAGGACCGACCGGATGAGCGCATGCAATTTTCCGCGTTTGTGCGTTCGGTGCCCTACATAGGGATCGGTCAACGATAAGTAGGCTGTTGCGAAGCGGCGAAGTGCGTTCGCCTTTTCTACCTAACCGGTCACTTGCCTTGACGCCTTTGAAGTCGCACCGCATCGATTGGCGCATTGTGTGCGCAGGCACGCTCGCGGCTTTGGCCGTTCTGCAGTGCACAAGCCTGGCGCATGCCGAGGACGGCACACCGAATGCGCCGGCCACGCAACAATCGCCACAGCGCACGATCGACGGCTACGCCGTGTTCGGCAACGGCCGCGCGACCGAAGGCGGCGACATGCATTGGCGCGCCTATGAAATCGGCTTCGGGGACATCCTCAACGATTACCTCTCCGTCTACGTCGCCTATCTGAACGAGGGGCATCCGACGAATCATCATCGCGATGGCTTTGCGGCGCTGGGTTCGTTTCGCTGGCCCCTCAGCGATCGCGTTGCGTTCGAGTTGTCCGCGGGGCCTTATTTCAGCATGGATACCACGCATGTCGAGAATGAACCGCGTAACGAAAAGCGTTTGGGCCTGCGCGCCTCGGCCGCAGTGCGGTTCTATGTCGTGCCCAACCGCTTTTTTCTGAAGCTGCAATACAACCATATCCAGATGGTCAACGGCTTCAACTCCGACGCGGTGCTCTTCGGCATCGGCTCCGATCTTCGCGGCAACCCCGCACCGGCGCTCTCCGACGGCAAGACACAGGTGAGCATCTGGGCCGGCACGTCGCAGACAAACCATCCCCAAGTGCCGTTGGAAAAAGGTTACATGGTCGAGCTCAAGCGCCCGCTCGGCAATGCTTGGGCGTATTCCGCGAGCTTCGTCTATGAAGGCAATAACGGCACGGCCGGCCGGCGCGGCGTGGCGGCACAACTCTGGTACGTCGCGCCGATCCAGAGCAATTGGACCTTATCGGCCGGTGTAGGGCCGTACCTCGCGCGCGACCGCGACGAGCCTTCGAATCGCATGCGGATCAACGCCTTGCTCAGCGCGCAAGTGAGCTACCAGGTCACGAACAATTGGGCCGCGAGCCTGCGCTTCAACCGCGTCGCGACTGGCAATGACAAGGACCAGGACATGTTCATGGTCGGCCTCGCGCGGAACTTCTAGCGGCGATGCACGCGCGCCATGGCGCGCGTGGCTTACCCCGCGAGGTACACGCGTGCTGGATTTCACAGCCATGCGAGCTGCAAGCCTGCGTCATCCCTGCCGGCCAAGCGCCCGCTCGATGCAGCGGATGATCTCATCGGCTTCGAACGGCTTGTTGAGGAAGCCCGCGATACCCATCGCCTGCGCGCGCGCCTCATGCCCTTCCTGCGTGAATGCCGTCATCAGGATGACGGGCACGGGAACCCCCCGGGCGCGCAGCGCGTCGGATAGCGCGAAGCCGCTCATATCGGGCATCTGCACATCGGTGATGACGCATGAGATCTGCCCGAGCGAGGGGGCGGCCAGCAGGTCTCGCCCCGTGCCGTACAATTCGACGCCGAAATCGAACGAGCGCAGTAACCGCCGCATGGCCGCTCGCACCGATGCATCATCGTCGACGACAGCGATTATGGCAGCAGTACTCACGCACGATCCTTCTTATTGGACGCCTGGAGCAAACGAGGACTCCATTGCGCTGCCCCAAGATTACTGCCGCCCACCGTGCCCACCCATCATACCGTGGTATTGCCAACCCCCTTGTATGACAATAACAATGCAGCGCCGCCCCGCTGAGCCTGTATGCCACCCTCACACGTTAGTATGAGAAGACTGACGAGCAGTCGTAGGCTATGCTGAAATCAGTGTAATTTTTTGCTCCGGCGGCCCTCTCGGCACCGGTATTTTTCAACCGTGCTGAGTGAGGATCCGACAGTGGCATCCAGCGGGCAGACATCCGCCAAGGCCGGCGCCGAAGCGCGCGACGGCGACGCGATCGTCCTGATCGTCGATGACGAAGAAACCGTGCGTACCGGATTGAGCAACCTCTTCCGGTCCGTCGGCATGAACGTGGCGCTGTTCGATTCGGCCGCTGCCTTGCTCGCCTTCGAGCCGCCTGACGTTCCGTCGTGTCTGCTGCTCGACGTCAGGCTGCGTGGCCCCAGCGGGCTCGATATTCAGGCGCGCCTCGCGTCGATGGGCATTGCGATTCCGATCATCTTCATGACCGGCTACGGCGACATTCCGATGACGGTGACCGCAATGAAGGCCGGGGCGGAAGACTTCATGTCCAAGCCGTTCCGCGACCAGGACCTGCTCGACGCGGTATCGGCGGCCATCGAGAAAGACCGCCAGCGCCGGCTCGCGCGTCGAGGTGTCGAGGAGATGCGCGCCCACTACACGACGCTGAGCCCCCGCGAAGCGGAGGTCATGGGACTCGCCGTCTCGGGGATGCTCAACAAGCAGATCGCCGCTCAGATCGGTATCAGCGAGGTAACGGTCAAGATTCATCGTGGGCAAGTGATGCGCAAGATGAAGGCCCGCACGTTTGCCGATCTCGTCATCATGGCGCAGCAGCTGGGCATTCGCCAGGCCTGCCATTGAACACGCCGCTCCCCGCCCTGCCGTGCCGGCTGTTCGGGCGAGATCATGAAACAGCGCAGCTCGCCGGTGCGCTTGCGCGCGTTCGCGAGACAGGCCACTCGGAGGTGATCCTGATGTCGGGTGGCGCCGGCACGGGCAAATCGGCCCTGGCCGAATGGCTTTCGCGGCATGGCGCGGCCGATGGCGCGCAGTTCGCCTGCGGCAAGAGCGACCCGTTGCAGCGTGACATTCCGTTTGGGCCGGTCGCGCAGATCATCCGGTCGCTGACGATGACACTGCTACGCGCGAGCGAGCCGACACTCGTGCGCATGCGCGATCGATGGCTTGCCCGTCTAGCCGGGCAAGGTCGCGCCGTGGCCGAACTCGTACCCGAGGTCGAACAGGTACTGGGGCCAACGGCGCCGCTCGCAAACGTCCCGGCTCAACAGGCGCAAGCCCGCGTGGAAAGCGCGGTGCTGCGGAGTTTCGGCTCTTTTGCCGCGCACGGCACACCGCTCATCATTTTCATCGACGACCTCCAATGGGCCGACGTATCGACGATCGCGTTGCTGCGGGCTTTCATGTGCGCACCGCCGGACGACGTGCTGCTAGTCGGCGCCTACCGCGATGAGCGTCCCGAGATGCCAGAGCAGCTTTCGTGGCTGCTTCGCGGCAATCGATTGGACACGATGCCAATCACGCACATCGCCGTAACGCCGCTCGACGAAGACGCGCTCGCGGCGCTCATCGGCGCCGCGCTGAAAGAGCGCCGAGAGCGCGTGCGAACACTGGCACATGCCATCCACCCGAAAACGGCGGGCAACCCGTTCTTCTCGCACCACTTGCTTTGCGCACTGATCGAAGAAGGGGTACTCCGATACCGGAGCAAGCAAGACGGCTGGGAATGGAACGAGGCAGATATCGCGAGCGGGCAATACGGCGATAGCGTCGTGGGTCTCTTGATGCGTCGCTTCGCACGGGTACCCGACGCGAGCGCCGAGCTCCTGCGTCAGTTCGCCTGCGTCGGCATCCGCAGCGACGAGACGCTGCTGGCCCGCCTCGCGCAAACGAGCGTGGCGGGTGTCGAGACGATGCTGTGCCCGCTCGTGGACGCGGGGTTGCTGCTGCGCGAGCGGAACGGCTATGCGTTCGCGCACGACCGCGTGCTCGAGTCGGCCTACGCGATGATTCCGATCGAAGCGCGGCCCCGTGCGCATGCCCGCGTCGCCGGCCTCATGATCGAGCATTGGCACGACCAGCTCGCCGATTTCGCGTACGAGATCTGCAATCAGATCGAGCGCGCGGCCGATCATCAGCCCACGGCCGATGAACGCGTGGCTTTCGTGCGGGTGCTCGTCGTGGCATCGCGGCGCGCAAGGCGAACTGCCGCGCTCGCTCAGGCGGCACGCTATGTGGACAGCGCGTTGAGCATGATGGATGAGTCGTGGTGGTCGTCGCACTACGAGCTCGCCTACGCGGCGAGCCTCCTGCGCTGCGAATGCCAGCTCGCGCAGGCGGATCTCGTGAACGCGTCCGCCGGGATCGACGCGCTGTTGCATCGCCCGCTGGCGCCGATCGACCGGGCAGCCGTACATCGGCTCAAGGCCGCGTTGCAGACGGTCCGCTCGGATTACGAAGGCGCGATCGCGGCGGCGCTATCCGGGCTTGCGCAGCTCGGCATCCACCTGCAGCGCCGGCCGACATCCGAGCAAAAGCGCGCAGCCCGCGACGCAGTCTCGACTGCACTGCGCGGCCGTCCCGTTACCGAACTCGGTACGCTCGCCGCGACGGAGGACCGGCGCATCCAGACCATCATGGGCCTGTTGTCGACGCTGGTCTCGTCGTTCTTCGTCGAGGACGGGATCAGCTTCACGCATGTTGCCAAGATGGTCGAGTTGACGCTCGAGCACGGCGCCACACCCGAGTCGCCCTACGCGTTGTCATGGTTTGGCGTGTTCATCGCGAGCCTCTATGACGAATACGAGAAAGGCCTCGCCTATGCATTGGCGGCTATGACGCTCATCGATCGGCACGGCTATGAGGCCGAGCGCATCGCGACGTTGGTGGCACTCGATCAGGTCAGCCCCTGGACGCGGCCACTCTCGTTCGCGCTCGGTCATGCGCAAACTGCCGGCAGGCTGGGCCGCGCATCGGGCGATATCGGGATGGCCTGCTACGCGTGCAACCACATCGCCTCCGATCTGTTGGCGATGGGCGAACCCCTGCAGCTCGTCGAAGAAGAGATCGAGCGAGGCCTCGCGTTGACGCGATTGATCGAGTATCGCGACATTCAGCTGATTCTCTACGCGCAAAAGCATTTCGCGCGGCGGCTGCACGCCGATGCGCAGGTCACGCTGCAAGGTAGTGAGGCGGCACCGCCGCTATCGACGAATGTGGCGTTGCGCATCGAGCGTAGCAACTCGCTGTCGACCAAGTTCTTCGTCTGGCTCTACGACGGCATGGCATCCGTGTTTCTGCACGAGTGGGACGCGGCAACGACGAGCCTCGAGCGCGCGGCCGAATTGACATGGTCGGCCCCCGCCCATATCAATGTGGCCGACTGGTACCTTTATACGGCACTGGCAACGGCCCATACAGCGGCGGCGTCCTCGCGCATCGATGCCGCGCTCGCCCTGCTCGATCGCCACCACGCGCGCTTCGATGGATGGGCCCAACTCAATCCGCAGACGTTTCGGAGCAAGCGGCTGCTGGTCGATGCCGAGCGCCTGCGCCTGCGTGGAGCGCGAATCGAGGCGCTGGCACGCTACGAGCAATCGGCCGAAGCGGCCGCCGCGGCGGGGTTCGTTCACGAACAGGCGCTCGCGCACGAGCTGGCGGGCCTGCTGTGCAACGCGCATGCGCTGCACTCGTCCGGCAAGCATCATCTGCGCGCAGCGCATACCTGCTACCGGCGTTGGGGAGCCGAGCGCAAGGCGAAGCTGCTCGAGAGAGCACACCCGGAACTGAGTGAACCGCGCATGCACGAACCCGGTGCAGCCGGCATTCACGGGGAGCGCTCCGTCCTCGGTTGGGCGCTCGGCGTGAAGGCCGCGCGGGCGATGTCGCGCGAGGTCGTGATGGAGCGGCTGATCGAGACGCTGATGACCCACGTCATCCTGCACGCCGGCGCGCAATACGGCTTGCTGCTGCTGGTGCGAGAAGACGGTCCAGTCATCGAAGCATCGGGGCGGCTCGACGGCGAGCGCGTGGCTGTGACACTCGGCTCCGCATTGCCGACCGAGCAGGCGCTCCCGCTCATCGTCCTCAACAGTGTGCTGCGCACCAAGGAAACATTCGTGCTCGGCGATGCGATGGCCGAAGCCCCTTCGATTCGCGCGGGTTCGCCGGGCACGCCACTGCGTTCGCTGCTGTGTCTGCCGCTCCTGCGTGGCGGCGTGCTGATCGGCGTCGTCTATCTCGAGGACAATCGGGCGCCGGACGTCTTCGATGCGAACCTGATCGCCGAGCTGGAGGTGCTTGCACCCCAGGTCGCGCTTTCTCTCGAAACGGCGCGCCTTTACGAGCAGCTCATCAACGAAAGCAACCGACGCCTCGCCGCGGAGATGGACTTGCGTACGGCGCGCGCCGAGTTGACGCGCCGCTCGCATCTGACGGTCATGGGCAGTCTCGCCGCATCGATCACGCACGAGGTGAACCAGCCGCTAACGGCCATCATCGCATCGGTCGATGCGAGCCTGCGCTGGCTCAATCGCACACCGCCCGATCTCGACGAGGTTCAGGCCGGCCTCGCCCATGTCAAGGAGACGAGCCTGCGCACAGCCGAAATCATCCGGGCGCTGCGTTCGCTGGCCAAGCAGGCGCCGGCCGTTCTCGCACCGCTCAACATCGACGATCTCGTGCGCGGCGTGCTGAATATGATCCGCATGGAAATCGATGCGCACCGTGTGCGCGTCGTCCGGCGGCTTCACGTGGGAGCGGCCATGGTCGAGGGCGACCGCGTGCAGTTGCAGCAGGTCGTGCTGAACCTGATCACGAACGCGCTCGAAGCGATGGCGGAAACGCCCGACGAGAAGCGCGAGCTAGTCGCCACGTCGATATGCGAGCAAGGCGAGGTCGTCGTCGGCATCCGCGATTACGGATGCGGTATCGCCGACGACGCCTTGGGACGCGTATTCGATCCATTCTTCACGACGAAACCGTCGGGCATGGGAATGGGACTTGCCATCTGCCGCTCTATCGTTGAAGCGCATGGCGGATCGCTGGCCGCGCTGGCAAAGAGCGACGGCGGCAGCGAATTCGTATTCCGCCTGCCCGTGGCGAAAGGCGCGGACGACACGCCCCCGCCTTGATCAATCCTCCGCGCGGTCGTTTTTTGGCTTGATGCCGGCGGCGGCGCCTTCGCGAGCCATGAGGGTGACAGGCGCGCCTGGCGTGGCTGGCGGCGGTGCGCCGGTAATTTTCGGCACGCACTCGCGATGAAACCAGGAGAGCGTCAGAGGTTCGCCGGCCAGCACCCGCTTGGCCGACGGCACGACCTGTTCGCCGATCAGCATCCCGAGCAGTCCGATCAAGGCGATGGCCGGCGGCGCCGGCGAGCGGACCTGCATGAGCCCGTAGATGATGCCGACGAGAATACCGGCGCCGAGGGAGACGAGATAAATCTTCATGGGTTCGCTCCGATTCAGGTCAGAAAGCCCAACACGAGCAGCCGAGCGCGCCCCAGAACCCGGACTCGTCGGAAGCCGGCGTATTCGCGGCCCAGGCCTTCGCGTGCGTGTGGCCATGCACGCCGCAGGCGTTCGCGCAGCCGCATCGCACGTCGAGTGCCTGCGGCCGCGGCTTGTAGCCGACGCCGTGCCGCGCGGGCGACCAATCGGGCATCGCCGGAGGCAGCTCGGGCGCGAGCCCGCGGAACTCGCCGTCGCCGAAGACGACCTGACCGCCCAGCAGCGTCAGCACCGACGTGATGTCCTGAATCTCGTCCTCGGGCACACCGAAATAATCGGCCGACAATACCGCCAGATCGGCCAGTTGCCCGGCCTTGATCTGCCCTTTCTTGCCTTCTTCCGACGAGAACCAGGTATTGGCTTCGGTCCACAGCCGCAACGCGGTATCGCGATCGAGCAGGTTGCCGGGCGCCGACATGCGCAGCCCGCCGACGGTCTTGCCTGTCACGAGCCAATAGAGCGACACCCACGGGTTGTACGAGGCGACGCGCGTTGCGTCCGTGCCCGCACCGACTTTCACGCCACGCTCCAACATCCGGCCGATCGGCGGCGTGGCCTCGGCCGCGCGTGCGCCGTAACGCTCGACAAAATACTCGCCCTGAAAGGCCATGCGATGCTGCACCGCGATGCCGCCGCCCAACGCAGCGATGCGATCGATGTTGCGATCGGTGATCGTCTCCGCGTGATCGAAGAACCAGTGCAGGCCGTCGAACGGAACGTCCCGAGCGACTTTCTCGTAGACGTCCAGCGCGCGCGAGATCGTTTCGTCATAGGTCGCATGCAGGCGCCAGGGCCAGCGATGTTCGGCGAGCAGCCGCACCACGGGCTCGAGATCACCTTCCATCGAGGGCGGCATGTCGGGACGCTCCACGCGGAAGTCCTCGAAATCGGCGGCCGTGTAGACGAGCATTTCGCCCGCGCCATTATGTCGATAAATGTCGTCGCCCTGCCCCGGCTCCACGACTTTGACCCAGGCGCTGAAATCGCTGAGCTCGGCCTTCGGCTTCTGTGTGAACAGGTTGTAGGCCAGGCGCACCGTGAGTTGCCCCTCCCGATGGAGCGCCTCGATGATCGCGTAGTCGTCGGGGTAATTCTGAAAACCGCCGCCCGCATCGATGACGCCGGTCACGCCGAGCCGGTTGACTTCCCGCATGAAATGGCGCGTCGAGTTTTTCTGATATTCAGGCGGCAGCTTCGGGCCTTTAGCGAGCGTCGCATAGAGGATCGTCGCGTTGGGCTTGGCAAGCAGCAGACCGGTCGGGTTACCCGCGGCATCGTGGACGATCTCGCCTCCCGGTGGGTTCGGCGTATCTTTCGTGTAGCCCACGGCGCGCAGCGCCGCACCGTTGAGCAGCGCGCGATCGTATAGATGCAGGATGAAGACCGGCGTGTCGGGCGCCACCGCGTTCAATTCGTCGATCGTCGGCAGACGCCGCTCCGCGAACTGGTGTTCAGTAAAGCCGCCGACCACACGCACCCACTGCGGCGCGGGCGTGCGATCGACCTGCTCCTTGAGCAGGCGCATCGCCTCCACGAGCGAGCGCACGCCGTCCCAGCGCAGCTCCATGTTGTAGTTCAGGCCGCCGCGAATGATATGCATGTGGCTGTCGATCAGGCCCGGAATGACGCGGCGACCTTGCAGGTCGATCACCTGCGTGCCGCTTCGGGCGAATGCCATGACTTCTTCGCGCGTGCCGACGGCGATGAATCTACCGTCGCGAACGGCAACTGCATCGGCTTGCGGATTCGATTTGTCGAGCGTCGCGAACTTGCCGTTGACGAGAATGAGATCGGGGGAAGCGGCGCGCGGGGCTTCTGCGCTGTCCTTCATCGTGGTCGTGCTCATCGTGCGAACTCCTGAGAGTAGTACCGTTTCATCTAGGCATGAGTTCCCGTTGCGACGGGGGTGAGCGCAGGGGTCCGCTTCCCGGCAATGTCGTGCCAAGCGACCAGCAGGAAACCGCCCACGAGGCCCAGATGTTCAAAAAACGCGTTGGCGGCCGGCATACGATTCGGTGGCGACATTTCCCAGAATCGGTTCACGAGGAATGTCGCCATCAGCGTGAATGCAGCCAGCGCGAGCGCACCGAGCCAGCGAAAACGGCCGGTGAGGATAGCGAGCGGCGCGGCCAATTCCAGCACGATGGTCGCGGCGGCCCACGGGGCGGCAGGCGCAAGTCCGGCATGCGCCATCTCGGCCACCGCACCGCTGAAATCCATGGCCTTGACGAGACCGCCTTGCAAATAAGCAGAGCAAAGGCCCAGCAACGCGATCCATCTCACCGCAAGGGCGCTCGTCGGCGAGCGTTGGGTCATGGCGTTGACTCCGGTTATCGATGTCAGCTGTTCAGAAACTCGAGCAGGTCCGCGTTGACCCGATCGGCGTTGAGGACGCACATGCCGTGGGATGCGCCGGTATAGATCTTGAGCCGCGCATGGGGCGCGATCTTGACCGACAACTCAGCGGCGTTGCCGATCGGCACCATCTGATCATCGTCGCCATGCAGAATCAGCGTCGGGACGGTCATCTTCTTGAGATCCTCGGTGTAATCGACTTCCGAGAATTCCTTGATGCATAGGTATTGGCCGAGAATGCCGCCGGTCATCCCCTGCGCCCAGAACGCGTCGATCGTGCCCTGCTGGGGCTTCGCATCTGGGCGGTTGAAGCCGAAGAACGGCATCGCCAAGTCCCGGTAGAACTGCGAGCGGTTATCCGCCACGCCTTTGCGGATGGCGTCGAATACGTCCAGCGGCAAGCCGTTGGGATAGGCTGCCGTTTTCGCCATGATGGGCGGCACGGCGCCGATCAGTACGGCCTTCGCGACGCGGCGCGTGCCATGACGGCCGATGTAATGGGCTACCTCGCCACCGCCGGTGGAATGGCCGACGAGCGTCGCGCCTTCGATCTCGAGCGCATCGAGCAGCGCAGCGAGGTCATCCGCGTAGGTGTCCATGTCGTTGCCGTGAGCCGTCTGGCTCGAGCGGCCATGGCCGCGCCGATCATGCGCAACGACGCGAAAGCCGCGTTGCACCAGAAACAGCATCTGGGCGTCCCATGCATCGGCATTGAGTGGCCAGCCGTGCGAAAAAACGACAGGCTTGCCACTGCCCCAGTCCTTATAAAAAATCTCAGCGCCGTCCGTCGTCGTGATCGTGCTCATCGTGCGAATTTCCTCGGAATGCGGCCCCGTCCCGTGCAACGAACGGGTCCCGCTCATGGGATCGGAAGGAGGCGCCCAACAAGCGCGCCTCCCGTATTCGGTGGCTGGATACAGGAGGTCGAAGCCGGTCAGCGTGCCGGCACGGCGGGCATCGCCTCGTGCGGCGTAGCCGTGCGTTGCGATGCCTTGTGCACCATCGTATAGGCGTAGTCGACGCCCATGCCATAGGCGCCCGAGTGTTCCTTCACGAGCTTCATGACCGCGTCATACGTGTCACGGTGGGCCCAGTCGCGTTGCCATTCGAGGAGAACCTGCTGCCATGTCACGGGCACGACCCCGGCTTGAATCATGCGCTGCATTGCGTAGTCGTGGGCTTCTTTGGAGGTGCCGCCCGACGCATCGGCAACCATATAGATTTCATAGCCGCCCTCGAGAATGGCGCACAATGCGAAGCTGTTGTTGCAGACCTCTGTCCACAGGCCCGAGACGACGACCTTCTTGCGGCCGTTCGCGGCCAAGGCGTCGCGGACTTTCTGGTCGTCCCACGAGTTCATCGACGTGCGCTCGAGCAGCTTCTGGTTCGGGAAGACGTCGAGCAACTCCGGATACGTGAAGCCCGAGAACGATTCTGTCTCGACCGTGGTGATCGTCGTCGGGATGTTGAAAATGCGAGCGGCTTTGGCGAGGCCGACTGCGTTGTTCTTGAGCGCCTGACGGTCCATCGACTGCACGCCGAAAGCCATTTGCGGCTGATGGTCGATGAAGATCAGTTGGGAGTTGTGCGGCGTCAGCACTTCGAGTTTGGTGTCGCTCATGGTCTGCTCCGTTAAGGGGGTAGGCTCTCTGTCAACGCGGCACCTCGCACGAGCTGACCGGCGATCGTTCGCCGGCTGCCGTGCATCATGTGAAGCGGTGCGCGGTTAGAGCGAAGACTAGACGCGGCGGGATGGCCTCACCATTGGCTCTTCGTATTAGCGCCGCCTTTGGACACCGCTGCCGCTGGCACGAAGGCCGTGGCGGCTCATACCATGGTGCTATTGGGCCACCTTCGCTGGTGTGGTCTGATGACCAGGTCGCCCCCTTCTCGAAAGAGATCAACGATCATGACACTCGAGTCCGAAGAAATCGTCACGAGCATCATTTCTCACGAAGTAAAGCCCGCGGCCATGCCGCAGTACGAACAATGGCTGATCGAGATTCGGAAGGCTTGCGCGCAGTTCGAAGGCTATCTGTCGACCGACGTGATCCGGCCGTTCGGCAAAGAGCATACGTACGTGGTCATCATCCGCTTCGCCGGGTTCGATAACCTGACGCACTGGATGGAGTCCGAGCAGCGGCGCGCCTTCATGCGGCAAATGGAGCCGTTTCTCACGAAAGGCGACCGGTATCAGATCAAGACCGGTCTCGAGTTCTGGTTTGCGCCGTCCGACGGCAAAAAGGCGACACCCTGGAAGCAGTTTCTCGTCACCTGGTCGGCCATTTTCCCGCTGAGCCTGATCGTGACCTCGCTGCTCGGGCCCGCCCTGGACCTGCTTTCGTTTCCGGGCGCAACGATCGTTGCGCGGTTGGCGAATACCGCGCTCCTTGTCGTGCTGATGGTCTATGTGGTCATGCCGCGTTATACGAAGCTCGTTTCACACTGGTTGTTTCGATAGACGCTGAACGCCCATCGGCAAGCTGGGTTTGTCTCGCAATGGGGCGTACGCGAGTCCTGCCGCTTCCAACGTTTGACCACCCTATTCGATCGCTTCATGAGGCAGCCCTACGTAGTTCTCGGCGATCATCCTCAACCCCGCATCGGAACGGGTGTAGTACTCGTAGTCGATGCGCTGCATCTGCTTGTCGAAACCATCGCGGTCCGGAAACTCGTGGAGCAGGTTCGTCATGAACCAGGAAAAGCGCACGGCTTTCCAAACACGGCGTAGTGCGATCGACGAGTATTTCTCGAGCCAGTCAGTGCGCCCGCCCTCATAGACGCCACGAAGAATCCGGTACAGCGTGCCGACATCGCTCGCGGCAAGATTGAGCCCCTTCGCACCCGTCGGTGGGACGATGTGCGCGGCATCCATACGCGCGCCGACACCCACCTCGCGCATGAGATCCGCCGTGCCCTGCTCGAGCACGCCTGCCCGGATTCGCCCGAGCACGTAGCCGCCCGTCTGCCGCACGAGCACCACGTTGTCGATGCCTGCTCGTTGCAGCAATTGGCTTAGCAGCAGACCCGACGGGGCGGTTGCGGCGCGGCCCTATTCCTGCTTGATGCCTTCCGCCTGAATCTGAAGCTTCGTCAGCATGTTGAACCCGAGCCGCTGCCCGATATCGATGCCGAAGTCGGCGCGGTTGAACTGTGCGCTTGCCTCCACACCGCACACCTCGCGCTTGAAGTAGGGATTCATGAAGCATTTGAACGATTCAATCCGCAGATTGACCGGCCGCGTGACGCCATGCAGCGTCAACGCGCCGATGACCTCTTTGGGCCGATCGCCATCGAATCGAATTTGGGTACCCTTATAAATCGCGCTCGGGAATTGCTTCGTATCGAACCCTTGCGTCCCGCGCAAGTTTTGATCGAGTTGCGCATTGCCCGTATCGATTGACGACGGATCGATCGACACATTGATTGTCCCGGTCTTCTTCGCGAGATCGAGCGTCACGGTGCCGCTCGACTTCGTAAACTTGCCTCGCCAGATCGACACACCGCCGAAATGGTCGACGGCAAAGCTGGGATAGGTATGCGTCGGATCGAGTTGATAGCTGGTCGCAGAAGCGGCGGCCGAACACGATGCTCCCGCGACGGCGATGAGGGCCGCCGTGACGAGCTGGTTTGCTTTGTTCATTGTCTCCTCCAAATGCGTTGAATTGGGTTCTCTTTAAAACTTCGCTGCAACGAGATGGAATTTGATGGTGACGTCGTCCGCGACGATCGACGTGTCCTTCCACTCGCCCGTCCCGATATCGAACTGCGAGCGCTTGATCGGCATGCTGCCGTCCAGCGTCTGAGCGTGGTCACGCTCCGTTAGCGTGACGGGGACGGTGACGATCGCCGATTTGCCCTTGATCGTCAGCTTTCCCGTCACGCGGTACCGATTGCCACCGGCAGCGGCTATCTCGCTCGAAGCAAACGTTGCCGTCGGATAAGTCCTCGCGTCGAACCATTCCTTTCCGGCCACCTGGCTGTTGTAACTGGAATCGCCCAGGTCATAGCTGCCGACATCCACCGTGATCAGCGCGCTGCCTGCCGACGGTTTGGCCGGATCGAAGCTCACGCGCGCACTGAACTTCTTGAAGACGCCCTCGATGGGCACGTTCATCTGTTTCGATACCGCGGTGATCGAGCTTTTCGCGAGGTCGACTTCGGCGCGCGCCGCGCCGGGCGCAGTCAAGACGGCTGCCACGAGCACAGGCGCCATGCAGTGGTAAAACGATGACTTCATCGAAGATCCTTCGTCATTTGAGGAAAGGCAGCATCCGCCCGAGCAGTCCGTCCCGGTCGATCCACTGATGCTTGAAGGCCGCGGCGACGTGCCCTGCAACGAGCGCGAGCAGTCCGTAATCGAGCGCCATGTGAATGGACTTGAACCACACCTTGAGTACCGGGTCCGGTGCGATGAGCTGCGGCATCGGTATGAGGCCCAAATAGACGACGGGCACATTCGCCGCCGCGCTATAGAGGTAGCCCGAAACGGGAATCGCGATCATGAGCGCGTACAGCGCCACGTGAACGGCATGCGCCGCGCAGCGTTGCCACGCGCTCATGCAATCGGGCAGCGGAGGTGCCCGATGCGTCAACCGCCAGACGATGCGCAAGACGGCCAACGCGAGCACCGTCACGCCGATCCACTTGTGCCAGGAATAGAAGCGCAACTTATCGGGCGTGATGCCCGGGATGCGCGTCATCGCCCAGCCCAACGCAAAGCCGCCGACGATCAACGCCGCGACGATCCAGTGCAATCCGATCGCAGCGGCCGTATATGCGTCCCGGCCACGAACGGCCGAAGACTCGTGTTGGCCTGCACGTCTTTTGAAGCGCTCTTGGGCGGGCCTGCCCGCGCTGTTCGTCTGACTCATCGTTCGTCTCCTCGTCGCGCTCCCATATCCGATCGGCCGGTGACCGCATCCGCATCCACGCAAACGATCCGTTGCATGCCGAGCGCCGATACACCGGCCTCGAGCACATCGCCGGCACGCAGATATCGCCCGTAGTGACTGCCGATGCCCGCAGGCGTACCCGTGCAGATCAAGTCGCCCGGCTGCAACGACGTATGCGTCGACAGGTAGGCGATCTGCTCGGCAATGCCGAAAATCATGTCGCCGGCCTGGCCGTCCTGCATCAATGCGCCGTTCAGCCGCAACCACGGTCGCAGCGCCGATGGCGCCTCGATGTCCCATGCCGGAACCAGCCATGGCCCGGCCGGCAACCATCCGGCTCTCGATTTCGACTGAAGCCAATCCGTGCCGAGCACCGGCACGTCGGTCCTCACTACGCGATCGCGCAACGTGATGTCGTTGACGACGCAATAGCCCGCGACATAGTCGAGCGCGCGTGCGACGTCGACGTTGCAAGCGCGCCGTCCGATCACGACCCCGATCTCCACCTCCCAATCGAGCGTCGACATGCCGGCTTCGACCGGCAATGGGTCGAACGGGGCCGAAACCGCGGCTGTTCCCTTCACGCATATATAGGGCGTGCCCACGCGCCGCCGAGTTTCGATCGATGCGAGCACCGCTTCCCGGCGGACAGGCGCATCGGCGGCGCCATGTGCATCGAGGGCTGCCTGCACCACCTGCTCACTGTAATTGCCGATCGTGCAGTAAACCTGCCGCGGGGCGATCGGCTCATGGATCCGGAAGGCGGCGAGCTCGATACCTCTTTCCGCGATGAGCGTCTGCGTCGCTTCCGATCGAACGACCTGCTTCAATCGATCGGCGTTGCCCTCCCACTCATTCAAGAATTGGGCGACCGACGATGTGCCGCGCAACCCGCTGGCGCGCCACTGCGCCAAAGCCATCACGCGGCCTTCGCACAGCAGCGCCGGAAACGGCGTGCAGGCGGCTGTCGACACGTTCACGAGTACAGGAGACATGTCCGGCTCAAAGATCGTTGACGAAATGAACATCGACCGCATCGCCGTCCGGGCGTGCAAGGGTGCGCCGGCGCGGCGCGGTTTCGACGAGCAGCACGGCAATGCCCGCTCCGGCGACGAGACTGTAGAACGCGAAATCGAGGGTCCGGGCCAGGCCGAAATGCTGCGCGATGAAACCGGCGATCACAGGAGCAACGCCGCCGCCGAACGTCTCGCCCACGCCCGACACGAAGCCGATGGCCGACGCGACGAGACCGGGCGGAGCCGCCTCGGTGGCAACCGGCCCACTGAGCAACGACAGCAAGCCGATCGAAAAGAGGGATACGCCGAAGAGCAACGCGAAGAGCATTTGAGGATGGGGGCCCGTGCGCGCGAAGCAATAGAGCAGAAGCGTCGCCGCGACGAAGCCGAATAGCGCGGTCGGGCGTCGGCCGACGCGATCGGAAATACCGGGCAGCGCGAACGAGCCCGCGAACCCGCCGAATCCGATCGCCGAAGCGACGAAGCCCATGCTCCGCGTGTCCAGATGAAGGACGGCGACGAGGTAGGTCGGAACCATCGCACCGATCACGAAAATGCCGCCCATCGCGCACAGAATGGCAGCAGTCGCGACGAGCACGTTGCGCGTGCGCAGCAACTGCGTCCATTCCATCTTGGCGGCGCCCTCGACGCCGAACGGGACATCGCCGCTGCGCGTGCGCTCGTGCAGCAGGCGCCAGATCAGCGCGGAGACGATCAAGCCCGGCACGGCCGAGATCATGAATACCCAGTGCCATGACGGTACGACGCGAAGCAGCTGCGTGGCGGCGATGGGGGCGAAACCGAGCCCGACGAGCGGGATCATGCTCAGTTGCAAGCCCTGGTTCAGGCCGCGTCGGGCGGGACGCGAGGCCTCGCTATTCGCCGCGAGGCTTGCGGGCGTGAATGCACCTTCGGCGACGCCCATCGCGGCACGCAACAACAAGAGACTGCTGAAGCCCGTCGCGAAGCCCGACAAACTCGACAGCACGGAGAAGACGATCATCGTCGCGACGAGAATCTTCTTGCGGCCGATGCGATCCGAAACCGGCCCCATGACGATCGACCAGATGCCCCACGCCACGCCGAGTACGCCGATCAAGCTACCCAGTTGCGAGTAGTCGAGGCCCAGGTCTTTCATCATGTACGGAAACATCGGCGCCATCAGCCACCGGTCGAATCCGACCAGTCCGAACCCCAGGCCCAGCAGGACGAGCGTTTTGCGCTCGTACCCGATGTCATGGTGAGAAGCGGTCATCAATTGTCTCCATTAAGTTGTCTTTCGTCTGATGTGGCAACGCGCGCGAGCTAGCTCGCCGGAGGCACCACGCTCCAGTTGCCATCGTCGTGCCGGAAGAAAAAGATCGTGACCGGTTGGACCGGCCGCGCCAGGCACACGCGAACGCAGCGATGCCGACTGCGCCTGACGGGTTGGACGCGCCTCACTTGAACCGCCTCGCCCGAGCCCCTGCCGAACCACTTCTCGACCACGCAGCGCAGGGATCTATCCTCTGCAAGCACGCTCTTCTCCTTCGTGCGATACGCCATGACGGCTTTCTTTCGATTATCGCTTCGCACTCTCAATGCTAACGTTAGCGTAGATTAGATGCCTGCTCTTGAGCTGTCAAATGCGTACATCTACTTATTTCATGCTTACGTATGCACCAGACACGTTCAAACCCGTGATCCGACGGGGAGATTGCTCGTTCGCCGTCATACCCGGCGGTCGATAGCGGAACTGCCTTGCGGCGAGTGAGTGTGCTATCGTTTGTCCGGATCCGCCTCATTGGAACGCTATGATCACCATCAAAGACATCGCCGCCCGTCTCCAGGTCTCTCCCTCGACGGTTGGCCGCGCGCTCGCCGACGACCCGAGAATCAGCGCCGCCACGAAAAAGAAGGTCACGGCACTCGCCAATGAAATGGGCTACGTGGCCAATCTCGCGGCGCGCATGATGCGCGGCGTGTCCAGCAATCTGATCGGCCTCGTGCTGCCCGACATTCGCAACAGCTTCTATTCGACGATTGCGCACGCGCTGTCGAAGTGCGTGCAGGGCGCGGGCTTTCAATTGATGTTGTCGGAAACCGAAGACGACCGGATGGTCGAGTTGCATCACATTCGCGAGCTGACGAGCGCGAACGTGGCCGGGATCATCATCGTTCCCACCGCGAAGCCGCATCGGGAAGCCACGCGCCTGCTCAAGCTGTTGCCGCACGTCCAATTGATTCGCCGGCAAGCCGTCATCGGCGATCAGTACTTCGGCATCGACGACACGCAGGCGCTGTTCGAGGCGACGAACCATTTGATTGCGCTCGGCCACCGACGCATCGCTTACCTCGGCGGCACCGACGAGCTGCCCACCGGCGAAGCGCGACTGCAGGGTTATCGCAGAGCCATCGAAGCCATGCCGCGCAATGTGCGCCCGAGCGCCGAGTTCGTCCGACTCGGCCCGCCGGGTTCGATCGACTTCGGGCGCGAAGCCATGCGAGACCTGCTGGCGCAGGCCTCCCCGCCGACGGCAGTCGTGGCCGGTGCAGTGCGCATCACGCAAGGCATCGTCGAAGAGCTCATGGCTCAACGTATCGCCGTTCCCGAGCAACTTTCGGTGGTGGGCTTCGGCGACGAGATGGGATTCAGTTGGTGGGGGCCGGGTCTCACGACCATCGGCCTTCCCGTTCACGATCTGGCCACGGCGTGCGGCCTCTGGTTCGTGCACCAGATCCGCCAAAACGCCGCCGCGCGCGCGCCCTACGCTTCAATCGCAACGGCGACGTTGATCCAGCGCGGCAGCACGCGCGCGCCGGGTTCCGCGGCGCGAGAGCGCGCCACGGCCACGGTCAGTAGGAGTAAAAGCCCCGCTTAGTCTTACGGCCGAGATAGCCCGCGCCCACCATCTCTTTGAGCAGCGACGCGGGCCGATATTTCGTGTCGCCCATCTCGCGCTGAATCACCTCCATGATCGCGAGCACGGTGTCGAGGCCGATCAGATCCGCGAGCGCCAACGGCCCCATGGGATGACGCGCGCCCAGCCTCATGCCCGCGTCGATTTCCTCCGCGCTCGCCAATCCTTCCTGTAGCGCGAATACGGCTTCGTTGATCATCGGCACGAGAATGCGGTTGACGACGAAGCCGGGAGCATTCTTCACCTGTATCGCGGATTTGCCGAGGCGCTCGGCAAGCGCAACGGTCGTCTCGAACGTGGCGTCGCTCGTTTGCATGCCGCGTATGATTTCGACGAGCGCCATCGCCGGAACGGGGTTGAAGAAATGCATGCCGACGAAACGCGAGGGGTCGGCGAGCGTAGCCGCCAATTGCGTGATCGACACGGACGACGTATTCGTTGCGATGATGGCGCCGGGCTTGGCGATTCCGTCCAACTCGCGCAATATCTGGTGCTTGATCCGGACGTTTTCCGTCGCCGCTTCGATGACGACATCGCATGCGCCGAGCGCGGCGGAATGGGACGTCGTCTTCACCCGCGCCATCGCTTCGGCAACCTCAGCGGCGGTCATCTTCTGCTTGGAGACCAGGCTGTCGTAGCCTGCCGACAGCCGCTCGCGCCCGCGCTCGAGCGCGCTTTCATCGACGTCGCTGAGCACGACCGTCAGCCCTGCTGTCGCGCAGACTTGCGCGATCCCCGTGCCCATCTGGCCTGCGCCGACGATGCCTATCGTTTCGTAGTTCATGGTTGCTGCCTTGGATACTCAGATGATTCGGCGCTACGCCGTTTCCGCCCCGACCATTCGCCGGGCTGGCCTACTTTGCGCAGCTCGGCTTCGTCTTTTGCGGCTCGGATTGCGCCGTCGAACGTGGGCTCGGTGGCCACTCGCATCCGATCGACGCTGATTACCCAGTTGTCGAACGTGTAGCGCCAACGAATGCGACGCTCCTCCAAGAGCGCTGAAAACCATCGCCAGACCGATGCATCTTCCGCATTGGCCACTGCGGCCGCATCGAAGCGAGCGCGTTGCATCGCATCCATATCGTGACTCCGGTAGACGCGCGGATTCGCGCTCACTGTCACCCGCCTCTATGCGAGCGCTTCGATCAACTCGGGAACCGCGGCGAACAGATCGCCGACGAGTCCGTAATCGGCCACGCTGAAGATCGGCGCCTCAGGATCCTTGTTGATCGCGACGATCACCTTCGAATCCTTCATGCCGGCCAGATGCTGAATCGCACCCGAGATACCGAC